>CDZQ01031937.1_pt1 | contig 523299 bp, 480 predicted proteins | sample 554831 | NCBI WGS metagenome assembly CDZQ01 (sample SAMEA3182112, study PRJEB8094) | gut metagenome | biome: human; feature: gut; material: Stool; isolation source: human stools | place: Canada | collected 2013-05-06 | reverse complement strand
GCCATTGACCGCATCCCCACCCTGGCAGAGCTGATGCCCTTCACCGACGTGAAGGAAGACGCCTGGTACTACGAGGCAGTGCTGTACGCCATGCAGGAGGGATACTTCAAGGGCGTGACCGCCACTACCTTTGCCCCCGAGAGCAAGCTGAGCCGCGCCATGGCCGTGACGGTCCTGTACCGGATGGCCGGGGAACCGGAGGTGACGGGAACCGTGACCTTTACGGATGTGAAGGAAGACGCCTACTACTACCAGGCGCTGGTGTGGGCTGTGGAGAACGGAATTACAACCGGTATGGACGACACCCGGTTTGCGCCCAACGCAAATGTGACCCGGGAGCAGATGGTGACCTTCCTGTACCGGTATGCCAAGGCCAGCGGTGCCGACGTGAGCAAGCAGGCAGACCTCAGCCAGTACCGGGATGTGAAGCAGGTATCCGAGTATGCCGAGGAAGCCATGGCGTGGGCTGTGGGAAGCGGCATTCTCCAGGGCATGGAGCAGAACCTCCTGGCGCCCCGGGGCACTGCCACCCGGGCACAGGCTGCAGCTATCCTCATGCGGTGCGCAGAGGCCTAATACCAGAACAGACCCCAAACCGGGATCACCAGTAAGAAAGATCATTACATGAAGCAACGGGGGCGCCAACCTGCATGCAGGTTGGCGCCCTTATAATCGTCATAGTATGTTGTAATTGCAAAAAATATTACGGTTTATGTTACCGCCACCGGTCCCCACCGGTCCCCACCGGACGTACATATAGAACAGCTCCTATGTAATGCAGCAAGACGGTGATTCTATGACGGCATCCACAGCTGTTATCCCATAATGCCGGAAAAGCGCCAGGGCCTCTGGGGTGAAGCGTTCTCCGGAGACGGTGATGGGAATGGCAGGAGGGCAGGCGACGGTGGGAGCGCCGCAGATTCTGCCCAAAGCCTGATTGACAGGAATGGTTTCCTGCGGAGAAAAGAGGGCCTCCCGGAGAGTCATCACCTGGATACTGGACGTCCCAGACAGTACGGGAGCCGATGGGAGAGGGGGGCCGGCCGGGGCACGGCCTAGGGCCTGCAAGACCCGCTCCAGGTCCTGAGGCGGGTTTTCCGGTGTGACCATCAGCACCAGCTCGTCCTGGCTGGCAAATTCGCATTCCACCTGATTCTGCCGCAGAAGCTGGGCAATCTCCCTGCCGGAGCAACCGGACCGGGCGGTATGGAGGGTCAGGCGAAGGGGATCGGCGTCGGGGAGGCGCCACCCCAACGCCTGCAGCTGGTGACGGAAGTTTTGGAGCCGCTCCAGTGTCAGGCGGAGCCGCTCCCGGTAGCTACCCGCCAGATAGCGGTTGCACAGGTCCAGAGAGGCGAGGGTGAGGTAAGAGGGACTGGTAGAACCGAACATAGCCATGGCACTTTTGGCCCGGGAGAGAGCCGCCTGGGGCGCCTGGTGGGAAATGTGTAGATAGGCCCCCCCAGTGAGGACCGGCAGCGTTTTGTGGGCCGAGTCGCAGCAGAGGTCTGCACCCAGATCCATGGGGTGGCAGGGCTCCGGCAGGAAGTGGAGATAGGCCCCGTGGGCATTGTCCACCAGCAGGAGGGTCCCGTGCCGGTGGCACACCTGAGCCAGCTCTTCAATGGGCCGCATCCACCCCAAATAATCGGGACTGGTGACGTACACCGCCGCCGGTGGCTGGGGCAGGGAAGAAAGAGCCTGGTCCAGGTCTTCCCCGGTAAACGGGCAGGAGCAAAGGCTGCCACCAAACTTGGGCCAAAGCCACTGCACCGGCAGGTCCAACAGGGCGGCGGCATAGACAAAACTCCGGTGTACGTTCCGGGCTGCCAGAATCAGAGGAGCAGTCCCGGCAGGGCGGCAGGTGAGGGCCAAAAACAGCATAGCCCGGATACACAGACTGGAGCCCTCGGTGGAGTACAGGGTCCGGGCGGCGCCGAAGAGGGCGGCGGCGTGTTCCTCGCTCTGCAGCAAGATGCCATCCGCCTCAAACAGCGCATCTGCCCCCTGCACCTCCGTGATGTCCAGGGCTTCACAGCCCAGAAAGGGCTGCCCCTTGTGTCCGGGCATGTGGAGGCGGCTCACGCCGCTTTTGGCATATGCCCGGACAAAATCCGCCACGGGGGTGTTCACGGCTGTTCCTCCCCCAGGGCCTGGGCAACTTTCATCATGATGGCGCATTCGATTCGCTTCCGGAACAGCTGGCAGCCCGGTTCATAGACGCCCCGGATGGAGCCGGTGGCATGGAACGCATTGGCAGCACAGCCGCCGGAGCAGTACAGCTGCGCCCAGCATTGGGCGCACTCCGGCCTGGCGTAGGCGTTGCAGCTGCGGAACTCCTCCCGCAGGGCGTGGTTTGTGACGCCGTCCCAGATGTTGCCCAGGCAGTAGGCCTCTTCGCCCACGAACTGATGGCAGGGATAGAGGTCCCCCCAGGGGGTGACCGCCATGTACTCTGTGCCGGAGCCACAGCCGGAAATCCGCTTATAGATGCAGGGGCCGCCGGTGAGGTCCAGCATGTAGTGATAGAAGGTAAAGCCCCGGCCTTCCCGGTCCCGGCGGAGCATTTCCTTGGCCAGGAGCTCGTATTGTTCCTTCACCACTTCTAAATCTTCGGGGGTAAGGGCGGCGGGATCCTCGGGGGCGCAGACCACAGGCTCCATGCTCAGCTCCCGGAAGCCCAGGTCGGCCATGTGGAATACGTCCTGGGTGAAGTCCGGATTTGCATGGGTGAAGGTGCCGCGCATGTAGTAGCTCTTGTCTCCCCGGGCCTCCACCAGCTTCTGGAACTTGGGGACGATCCGGTCATAGCTGCCCCGCCCGGCGTAATCCACCCGCAGACGGTCGTGAATTTCCTTGCGCCCGTCCAGGCTCAGGACCACGTTGTCCATCTCCCGGTTGGCAAAGTCGATGACGTCGTCGTCAATGAGCATCCCATTGGTGGTGAGGGTGAAGCGGAAGTGCTTGTTGTGGGGTTCCTCCTGGGTGCGGGCGTAGGCCACCAGGTCCTTGACCACCTGCCAATTCATGAGTGGCTCGCCCCCAAAGAAGTCCACCTCCAGGTTCCGCCGGGCGCCGGAATTGGCAATGAGAAAATCCAGCGCCTGCTTGCCCACGTCAAAGGACATGAGGGCCCGGTCTCCGTGGTATTTGCCCTGACTGGCGAAGCAATAGGAGCAGTTCAGGTTGCAGGTGTGGGCCACGTGGAGGCACAGGGCCTTCACCACGTTGCCGGAACGCTGCTTCAGCTCCCCGGCCATGGGGGCAAAGTGGTCGGGAGAAAACAGCTTTCCCGCCTGCTTCAGCCCCTCGATGTCCTCCAGACACTGCCGGAGGTCGGCCTCCGTCACATCGGGTTGCCCGGCGTATTGTTCCAGGAGCTGATCCAGGATTTCCTGGGTGGAGTGAGTTTCATATAGGGAAATGGCGTCATAAGCCACCGGGTCCACGGCGTGGACCGAGCCGGAGCAGGTGTCCAGCACGATGTTGAAGCCATTGAGTTGATATTGATGTACCAAAATGGCGCCCTCCTTTGCAGGTAAAAGGGGCCTGTTGCAAAACAACCAGGCCAAGACTTGCCCCTACAGCATCCTGCATGGAGCCTTCGCATCCTGCGCAAGATCCTGTAGGGAACGGTCTTGACCGTTCCGCTTTGCAACAAGCCCCGTCCATTTTGCCCCGTGGGGCATGTGTTCCATGAGACGGTGGGGGAAGCAGACGCCCCCATACACCGGAGGCTGTCGGAAGAGTTCCCCATCCCCAATGGGGAGAGGGGGGCTCACTTACCGGTCAGCCTTCTCCTTGTTCTCGCACTGCTGGTTGGCAACGCCACAGCTGGTCTTGCAAGCAGACTGGCAAGAAGTCTGGCACTCCCCACAGCCGCCATGCTTCGTGCTGGCGCACAGATCCCGGGTCTCGATGGTCTTGATTCTTTCCATAATACGGTTCTCCAATCTGGTTGAAATGGATTTCTGCCACATAGGGCTCGAAAAGTAATGCAAATATACCACATATGGGGGGTAAAGTCAAGGCTGGCGTTCCGATATTGAATCAGCTTCGTTGACCTTGACGCATGATCTTATTTATGCTATACTCTCTATTAAATGCAGTATAGCACAAGGAACTTCCAGGATAAAATGCGAATCCGCAAGGTGTAGGGATGTGAATAAAGATTCTGAAGGTGCGGGCACACAGAAGCAGATGTATATTATGATGGTTAAAAATATTAAAAACAAGATATTAAAAAAGAGTTTTGCAAGTGAAGTACAATTCAGCCACAGGTACATACTTGAAGGACGAGCGAGTTGGTACGGAATGTGCGCTACGACTATCATATTGGGTAGGGTGCTGCACGACTGCGGAATGGCGTATTTGCCTGCATATACAGTGAAGCTTTTGATGAGCGGGAATCTAGGAATGTTCTGGATAATTGCTGCCTATATACTAGCAATCTATCTGCTAGCTGTCGTATTGAATCGTGTTGAGAGCAATACGAATAAAATTGTAAATAATTATAGAATAATTAAATCACAGGAATATTATGATAAGATATGCGAGATTCGCTATGAAGATATCGACAGCGCTAAGTTTAAGACCAAATATGAAGCGGGGCAAGAGTCCTTTTATGACGGTTTCCATAGTGGCTTCCATAACATGATTCTGGATTCTCGAAAGCTCCTTCTTGGGATAACAGGGTTGGTTGTTTACTGTGTTTTGGAGGCAAGAGTAGATTTTCGGATTGCATTGCTGCAGGTGGCGTTATCTTCGATATCTTTGTGGTTGAGTACGTTACAGAAAAAGTGGATATCAGACAACCAAGTTGAGTGGCAAGGCTTGGAGGCGAAAATAAAGCATATAAACAGAGATGCAATAGACATTAAAAATGCAAAAGACATAAGAATATATCAAATAAAGTCATGGATATTGCAAAAGTGGGATGAGTTGACAAAGTCTCGCATAAAGTGGCATAGGAAAGAGCTAACCTATTTCTTTTTGGTGAAAGCTGCAGGCCGCCTCTTGTTAGCAGTGAAATATTTGACTGTATACTTACTGGTATTGAGGCAGGTAAAAAACGGAATGGCTGTAGATGATTTTGTGTTTTCAATCGGGCTGGCGTTTGGAATCAACAATTGGATTGAGGAGATCTTTCATAACATCCAATATCTGCAAATAAACAGTATCCATGTTCGGAACACACGGGAAGTTCTGAGCGATTGCTCTGGTCAGGGAGAGAGATCTCCGTCAGCACCGGCTTTTGAAAATGTTGCGCCCGAGATTTGTCTGGAAGATGTTTCTTTTACGTTTCCCGAGGCGGAGAAGCCAATTTTTGAGCATTTTAACTTAACCATTCACCCTGGTGAAAAAGTTGCAATTGTGGGGAACAACGGAGCCGGAAAGACGACGTTGATCAAGATGATATGTGGGCTTTACCGGCCAACTTCCGGGAGACTGCTCATAAATGGGTTTGATACATCCAGATTTACGCCGGAAGAGATGTATCAGTGGTGTACGGCAGTATTTCAAGACTTCCATCTGCTGGCGGCAACTTTGGCTGAAAATATATCTTGCATGCCTGAGGAAAGAACAGATTACCAGCGCGTCCGTTTTTGCCTGGACAGGGTGGGCCTTGGATCAAAAGTTGCGTCTTTTCCTCAGGGCCTAAATTCAAATATGACAAAAGAATTAGATGCAGAAGGCATTGTCTTATCTGGCGGCGAATTGCAGAAGCTGATGATTGCCCGCTGTCTATATCGAGACCGCCCCATTTTAATTTTAGATGAGCCAACCTCGGCGTTGGACGCTGTTGCAGAAAGCAAAGTATACCAAGAATATTATGAGTTAACAAAGCAGAAGACCAGCATTTTTATTTCTCATAGACTCAGTTCTACGAAATTTTGCGACCGAATCATTCTTCTGAGCAATGGGCGAATTGTGGAAGAAGGTACCCATGAGCAATTACTTGCCCGAAAGGGGAAGTATGCCGGTATGTACACAATCCAGGCATCCTATTATCAGGAGGGGGATCGGGATGCATAACAAACGTCTACAGATATCTCACCATCGCTACGGTATACAGGCATTGATCCAAATCCACAAAATAGAAAAGGGGTTGCTTGTACTTTCTGTGTTGCAGGCAATCTTGGAAGCTGTGTTTCCATACATAGAGCTGCTTTGCGCTGCTCGTATCATAGACTTGCTCATAGAGGCTAATTTTGCAAAAGCTGTGCAGATCACTGTGGTGCTTGCAATCTTTATCTTCTTGGGTGGTCTGCTGCTGGATGCACTGAGCAGCATCCATACTTATAAGTCAGACAGGGCGCATCGAAAGATGCTGCGGCGCGTGAATCAGAAGGCAATGGAGCTTGACTATGAAGAGATGGAAAACACAGAACTGCTTCATAAAATATCTGATTCGGTATACTCAATGAATCATATTGGCGGATACAATGTTTTTTTAGGATACTACAACAAGTTGCTAAAAAATGCGACACAGGTCCTGATATCTTTTGCGGCGGTGCTGCGCCTAAGCAGTTTGAATCCTTCAGTCGGGTATCAAGGGTGGGTTTCTTGGGTTTCTTCGCCGGCGGTTTCTTTTTGTATTCTGATGCTTGTGACAGTGGGGAATTTCCTGCTGAGCAATGAAATTGCTGCGCGATTCAAGAGGTACAGCAGCAGTGGATATCAAGAGAAGATGAAGGTGGAACGGAAACTGAACTACTTTGCTGACAAGGTATTTATGAATGGCGAAATGGGAAAGGAAATTCGCCTATTTGACATGCTGGAGTTAATTATCCAAAAACATAGCAAAGCGCTGAAGGATTCGCTTAGATTCTACAACAAGTATTATGATGACGCCGCGAAAAACCAAGAGACATTGCACACGATCACCCAGGGACTCTGTACTTTGGCCGCATATGTTGTGGTAATCTGTAAAGTATTGTCAGGGGCTGCCAGTATTGGCGAATTGTCTCAATATATCGGCTCAATTGTATTGCTAAATCAGGCAATCCGTATGTGCTTGACTGTAAACCAGAAAATTGCTTTGCAAACCGGGTTTGTAAAAACATTCCAGGATTTTATCAAAATAAAAAACAAGAAGGATTCTGGTAGTATCAGAATACAGCAAATGCCTGAAGAGTCCTATTGCATTGAATTTCACCATGTCTCTTTCCGTTACAAAGGCACGGAAACAGATGCAGTAAAAGACATCTCTTGCAAGATCACATCCCACACTCGGGTGGCAATTGTGGGAAAGAACGGCGCCGGAAAGACGACCTTTGTGAAGTTACTTTGCAGACTATATGAACCTACAGAAGGCAGAATCACTCTGAACGGCGTAGATATCAGAGATTATTGCTATGAGGATTATTTGGCGCTGTTTTCGGTGGTATTTCAGGACTTTAGTCTGTTTTCATTCCCTATAGGTGAAAACGTGGCAGCGGGCACGGAAGGCCATGAGGAAAAAATATGGGATTGCCTGAGAAAGGCTGGGATCCAGGAGCGGGTTCAGCAAATGCCTCATCAATTGGATACAAATTTATATAAGTATGATGAGGACGGTAGTAACATCAGTGGTGGGGAAGCACAGAAGATTGCCATTGCCAGAGCATTGTATAAGGATGCACCGTTTGTGATTTTAGACGAGCCGACGGCGGCGCTTGACCCGGAAAGCGAGTATGAAATCTTTTCCACATTTGACCGTTTGGTACAGGGCAAAGGCAGTATTTTCATTTCTCATCGTATGGGAAGTTGTAGATTTTGTCAAGAGATTTTCGTGCTAGATCAAGGCAAGATGGTACAGTGTGGAAGTCATGAAGACTTGATCCAAGAAGATGGTCTTTATCAGGAGCTATTTTCGGCTCAGGCAGATTGCTATGTAGAATGACACATGACATGCAAGGACTTGACATGCTCGGTTATAATTTTGCAATCAATTTTACGTTTTTGCAACAACAAATATGCAAAACAGGCCCATTCGATTTCGGTAGAATGGGCCTGCTTCCTATATTGCCGGTATTTACAAACTTGCGTTCTGATCCGTAAAAGAGAATTACCGCAAGTGATATTTTCGAACGGGATTCCCGGGATTTGGTACCCCAATCCCCCCCGACAGCCCTGGGATGGTTGCTACGGGGGTTCTGCCCTGGGTGTCGGTCTTGCTGACGGGGATGACCAGGAACCAGTGGGCCATGTCCATGGTGACGATTTCGGGGGTGGTGACGGTGATTTTGACGGTCAGGATGGAGTTGTCTGCTGAGAGCTCTACCGTGTGGCGGGCGGAGCCGGTGTTGGTGATGCGGGGGACGATGAGGAGGTCGTGGTCCTGGAAAAAGGCGTCGTCATAGCCTTGGCAGGCGTCTTCCAGGACCTGGGATCCGGCTTCCTTCAGGAACTCCTCCAGGGCCGTCTGATCCTGCAGGTGGACAAGGGGAAGGGAACCGGCTACCAGGTCGGAGCCTGGATGGCGGGCCATCAAGTTTTCCAGGGCGGACTGAGAGATGTCCTGGGCCCGGATGACCTGGGCTTCGGTGGGGGAGGCGGGGGTGGTCTCTTCCGGCTCCGTCTCGGTGGGCATGGGGATCAGCAGGTCTCCGGGATCCACGGTGCTTTCCACCGGCTTCCAGGTCACATCCGGTTCTGTGGCCGGTTCGGTGCCGGTGTCCTGTGGTGGGTTGGTACTTGGTTGATTGGCTGGGCGGAAGGACCGGCAGCCGGGAAAGGTCAGCATCAGAGCCGCCGTCAGGCTGAGGGCGGCGAGGCTGGTCAGTTTTTGAGTCATATTCTGCTTTTTCATAGGATTCCCTCCCAGTTCTGGTGTTGGACCGGAATGCAGACACCGGCCTTTGTGAATCCAGACGGATTTTTTCGGCTGCGGTTGCGGGTGCGGTCCAAAATTGCCCCTCTCACATAAACTGCAGGAGAGGAGGTATGCAAGATGCTTGAAATGGAACGTATTTTTTTGATCCGCCCAGAGGCGGCGGCAAACCTGACCGGTGCGCCCGGCTATGAAAATCTGCGGGGGCAGGTACTCTTCTACCCGGCGCCCGGGGGGACCATTGTGGTAGCCCAAGTGGAGGGTCTGCCCGGGGACGGATTTTTCGGCATACACCTGCACCAGGGCGACAACTGCCGCACGAGACAGGAGCCATTTGACGGGGCCGGGGCCCACTGGGGTCTGCCCGGCCAGCTCCATCCCGAACATCTGGGGGATCTTCCGGTGCTGCTGGCAAAAAACGGCAAGGCCTGGAGCGCTGTGTGGACCGGCCGGTTTCTCCCCAGTCAGGCCCGGGGACACACCGTCATTGTGCACCGGATGCCGGATGATTATCGCTCCCAACCGGCGGGAGACTCTGGAGAGCGCATCGGTTGTGGTGTCATTTGGTAATCAGGCCGCATGTTGACTTGGCTCAAAAGTCGCACAGAATAGGGACACTGGCTGATATTACAAATTGCCGGGAATTTGCAAAAATGGAAGCTCTGTTTGCCGGGTGTCTCCGTGCAGATGGTAGAGCGTTATGTCTCCTTGTCCCGGCGCTGCCGATAGAGCGTCCGGAGACGCTCTAAGCGGCGGTGCGCTTCTGTCTGCTGCAGGTGGGGGAAGGCCTTCAGAAGCCGGGCATAGCCTCGGCTGGGCTTCTCCCAGAGGCCCTGATATTTCTCCAAAATCTCATCCCGCTGTACCAGGAATTCCTGCTTCCGGTTGCCCAAGGTGCCCAGAAACTCCTCCCATTTCTGGGAGGGGAATTTCTCCTGCCCCTTTTCCCAGAGCTCCAGAGTGCGGCCCGAGAGTCCTGCGCCGATCCCGTCGGAGATCCGCCGCAGACCCCGCTCCAGTTCCTCCAGCGCCCGCAGACGTTTGGGAATTTTGGCCGCCTCAATGGCAGTGAGGATCAGGTCTGTGAGAGCAGTTGCTGTGAACAGCGCCAAAAGCACCCAGCCCAGAGGGACCGGCAGAAGCTTGATGAGCTCCAAAACCAGGGGCTGCAATAGATATACAATGATCAGACAGCCCAGCCCCCACACCAGGGAAAACAGAAGGCACACATGACCGCCGATGTTCAAAGGCATCCGGGAATAATCCCAGAGCCGGGTGTGTAGCAGCTTCACAGCTCCCCAGCCGACGATATATTCCAGGACAGTTGGGACAAAAACGGCGACCAGATACGCCTGGAGCCAGTGTGCCCGAATGGGCTCAATGAGTAAAACAGCGGCGACTACGCCAAAGCCATAAATGGGGCACATGGGTCCAAAGAGGAAGCCCCGATTCACAAACCGCCCGGTTTTGCAGGCGGCGAAGACGACCTCGCAGCACCATCCGGCAAAGCTGTACAGGAAAAAGCTCCACAATATCTGATAGAACGTCATACAGGCTCGCTCCTTTCGTTTTTGTATCATAGCACAGCGGTGTCCGCCTGTCAAATCCTATGACCCTGGGCATGGCGGCATACATCTTCAGAAAACGCAAAGCGGGGAGGGGGCTGTCTCACATGCCGTTGCACCAAGAAAAAGCAGGAGAAAAATTTAACGATATAGAGCAGCGGGGAAAGTGTGAAAGGGGCAAAGGGCCCCTTTCGCGTTCAATCAACCGTTTTTTCAAACCAATATGGTTTGAAAAAACGTCAGGGCTTGTCTCAAAACTCGTTTTGAGACAAGCCCTTCCCCGACAATCAATTTAAGATTTGCGGACCAGCTTGGTGATCCGGAAAATCACCGGGCTGCAGACCAGGTTTACCGCCAGCTCCAGCAGGAAGTTGACGCCGACCAGCCCGACAAAAATGTAGTACACCAGATCTGTACCGGCCGCCCGTTCCACCAGGATGTCGTGGAAAAACAGCTCCAGGCTGAGGCAGAACAGGCCGGTATTTACAACGGGGGCCGCAATGGCCGCCAGGAACACGCCCAGATAGGCGTTCTTCTTAGAGACCAGGGTAAACACGCCGCCTGCCGCAGCGCCAGCCAAAATGCCCTTGAGCATACACACCAGAACGGTGAGGAAAGGCCGGGCGGAGAACAAGACGTATCCGCCGGCATCGGAGCCATTGACACAGGCAATGGAAACCACCGCGCCGAATACGCCGCCTAAGTATGCGCCAGCGCCCGGGCCGTAAACGGCGGCGCCAACCACGATGGGGATCAGCACCAGAGAAATGCTGAAGGAGCCGACCTTGATGAAACTGCCCAAGAGCTGCAATACTACAACGATTGCAGTGAAAATGGCCAATCCCACCATCTTTTTGATTTTTTTGTCTGACATGAACAAAACCTCCTGCTGTCGCTCCGGCGTTCCGGATGCGACGCAAATTTGACCGGAAAGATCCGGCGGATTCTATTGTACACGGACATGGCGCTGGTGTCAAAGAAAAAATCAGGGAATTTCTTCCGGCACTGATTCCTCCGCCTCCAGCTCCAGCTCTTCCAGAGGCAACTGACCGGTTTGCATCTGCTGCCACTGGTCCTTGGTGATGAGGATCTTCCGGGGCTTGGAGCCCATGAAAGGACCTACGATGCCCTTCTCCTCCATTTCATCTACAATCCGGGCCGCCCGGGCATAGCCCAGCTTCAGCCGGCGTTGCAGCATGGACACAGAGGCCTGCCCTGTCTCCAGAATCACGTCCACGGCGGCGGGCAACATCTCGTCGCCTTCGCTGTCCTCCATTTCAAAGTCCAGACTGTCGGCCGATTTGCCGCCCTTGCCGCTCTGCTCGGCTTTCCGCTCAATTTCCTCCAGGACCTCTTGGCTGTAGTCGGGGACATAGTGCTCTTTCACAAACTCCGTCACAGCCTCCACCTCAGGGTCACTCACAAAGCAGCCCTGGATGCGTTTGGGCTTGCCCTTGCCCAGGGGGGCGTACAGCATGTCGCCGCGCCCCACCAGCTTCTCTGCACCCTGGGTGTCCAGAATGATCCGGGACTCCATGGAAGAGGCGACGGCAAAGGCAACCCGGCTGGGGATGTTGGCCTTCATCAGGCCCGTGATGACGTCGGCAGAGGGGCGCTGGGTGGCGATGATCAGGTGCATTCCGGCGGCGCGGCCCATCTGGGCAATCCGGCAGATGGATTCCTCCACCTCCTTGGCAGCTACCAGCATGAGGTCGGCCAGCTCGTCGATGATCACTACGATCTGGGGCAGGGGATCGCCCTCTCCGGCGCTCTCTACAATGCGGTTGAAGGATTCCAGGTCCCGGACTCCGGCGTCCGACATGGTTTTGTATCGGCGCATCATCTCGGTCACCGCCCATTGCAGGGATCCGGCGGCCTTCTTCGGGTCAGTCACTACGGGAATCAGCAGGTGGGGGATGCCGTTGTAAATGCCGAGCTCCACCATTTTGGGGTCCACCATGATGAGCTTGACCTCTTCCGGCTTGGCCTTATACAGCAGGGAGATGATGATGCTGTTCATACACACGGATTTACCGGAGCCGGTGGTACCGGCGATGAGCATATGGGGCAGCTTGGAAATGTCGCCGACGATACAGGTACCGCCAATGTCTTTGCCCACGGCGAAGGAGGACTTGGACTTGGCCTTTGCAAACTGGGGGGAGTCAATGACCTCCCGCAGGGCCACAGTAGTCACCTGCTTGTTGGGCACCTCAATGCCCACCACGGCGATTTTCTCCGGGATGGCTGAGATACGGACGCCTACGGCTCCCAGGGCCAGGGCGATGTCATCCTGAAGGGCCGTCACCTTGGCCAGCCGCACGCCCTGGGCCAGCTCCACCTCGTACCGGGTAACCGAGGGACCACGGGTGACGTTGCAGATTCGGGCCTCAATTTTGAAGCTCTGCAGCGCTTCGTTCAGGCGGCGGGTGTTTTCCCGCATTTCAGCTGTGCCATCGGTTGCGCTGCCGGGGGCGATTTTCAACAGGTTGATGGGAGGGAAGTGGTATTCCGGTTTTGGCATTTGGGCGCTTTCCGCAATCTCCTGGGCCACCATCTGGGCAGAGGCCCGGGCGTCTTTGGCGCTGACCTTTTCCAGGGCGGGCTCCTCTGCCAGGGGAGCAACCGCCTGCATCACTGCCTGGGCAATGTCCTCGTCCGTGTCCAGGATGAGCTCCGGCATGTCTTCCGGAAGCGGTTCATCTTCCGAAGAGGCGGAGGGAATGACGGTACTGCCAGAGATGGGTTCTTCGTCAAAGGGATCCGGCTTTTCCCGCCGCTTTTTACTGGGTTTCTCCTGCTGGACCGAATCGGAGGCGTCGGGGGCAGAGGCTTTGCGGCGCTCTTTCTTTGGGGCCTGTCCCACCGGCAAGCCGTCTACTGGAATGTCAAAATCCGCTGTCTGACGCTTCCGCTCCAGATGGGCAATGTGTTTGTTGGCAATGTGGTTGACAACCACAGTGGCGGGGTCCTCCCGGGTGCGGTCCTGGGTGGGGAGATCCGGGCGGGGCCGGTTCTGAATGGCGCGTCCGATGCTTCGCAGAGTAATGCCCCAGGTCCACAGCAGGGACAGGAGGGCCAGGATGGCGAGAACGATGATGGCCAACACTTTACTGAGCGCCAACTCAAAGAGAATCCCCATAAGTCCGCCCAGCACACCGCCGCTGGTCCCGGCTCCGCCGGTCCGGAACAGCTGACCCACCATGGCAAGACCGCCGGGCAGGGCCTCGGCCTTGCCACACAGATGGGAGATGGCGGAGACCGTCACCACACACAGGCAGGCGGCCAGGCAGCGCAGCCCCACCGGGCGACGGTGTCCGGGCAGCAGCAAAACAAAGAGATATCCGAACAAAACCGGGGACAGATAGAATCCCATCTTTCCCACAAGTCCGCCGAGAAGGCTCTTCACACCGGCGAGAATGAAGCCCTGGAAGCCCAGGCAGGCGAAAAGGGCCAACACCGCCAAAAGGAAGCAGGCCCCTGCCAATATTTGCCGGACTGGAATTTGCGTCGGTTCCCGCTCCACGGCCCGTTTCGCGGCGGTGTCAGGCTTTTTTCTTTTTTTGGCCCCGGAGTGGGATGCAGGTTTCTTCTGTGCCATGTAGCTTCTCTCCTCAACAGATTAAGTATAAAATGAAGGTCAAAAGGGCCATGCCCCAGGAGGCGTAGGCAAAGCTGCCAAACCCATTCCTGCGGATGATAAACCGCAGAATCCGCAGTGCCAGATAGGCGCACAGCCCCGCCACGGCCATACCGGCCAGATAAGACCAATCCAATGAAATTCCGTTCCCCAGGACGCCGAAAAGGGCGATTATGGACTGCAGCAGCATCGCCGGGACCGCCAATAGAAAGGAGAAGTTCCAGGAAAACTCCGGCTCCAGCCCCTGCAAGATTCCGGCGCTTATGGTGAGGCCTGTGCGGGACAGGCCGGGAATGATGGAGAGAGCTTGCGCCAGCCCCATGCACAGCCCGTCGGCCACCGTGGCCGACCGGACGTCTCGCATCCCGTGCCCAACCCGGTCCGTCAGGAACAGGAGCAGGCCATTCAAAACTAGAAATACCGCGACGCCCGGCAGAGTCCCCAGCCCGGTTGCCCGGTCCTGGATCAGAAGGGCGGGAATCATTGGGAGGGTCCCCAGGAGCAGCAGGAGGGCCAGACGGCGGTGCAGCCGCGTTTCCTCCTGCACCCGCTCTCCCCGATGCCGGGGCGGCGAAGAAAAGGCACGTAAGCAGCTCCACAGCTCCCGCCGGAGCACCAGGCAGACGGCCAGCCAAACGGCAATGCGGAGCAGGGCGCTGTACAGCCGGTCTCCGCTGCCGTCCAGAGGCAGCCCCAGCAGCTGCCGCACCGGCACGGAAATGCCGGAGCCGGACAGGGGAAAAATCTCTCCAAAGCCCACCGCCGCACCCAGAACCAAAATCTGCAGCCAGCTCATCGCCTTGTCCCTCCTTCTGTATCTTCAGTCTGATTTTGATATTCTATCATAAAACAGTTGGGTTTTCCAGCCTTTTCTTGTCCCTCACACAGGAAGCGGGTGGGGTCAGATCGTGAAACACAGACGCCCCGCCGCAGGAAGTGTGGATGACGCTTCCTTGCGGCGGGGCATCTGAAATTACGAAGCCTCCGGCGGCGTTATGAGGGCTGTCCCGCCTCCGGCTGGTTTCGGCGGGGACGGCGGCGGGAGGATACCATTTTGTGCAGGCAATCCAGCGCGTCATGGAGCCCACCCAGCCGGTCAATGAGGCCGGAGGATACGGCCTCCCGGCCGTAGAGGATGGTGCCCACGTCGGTGGCCATCTCGCCGGTGGCCATCATATAGCCTTCGAAGTCCTCCCGGGAGATTTTGGAATTGGTGGTGACGAAGTCCACAATTTGTTCCTGGATTCGGTTGAAGTACCGGAACGTCTGGGGCGCACCCACCACCAGGCCGGTCATCCGCACAGGATGGATGGTCATGCTGGCAGTGGGAGCAATGAAGGAGCGCTTGGCAGACACGGCCAGAGGAACGCCGATGGAGTGTCCGCCGCCCAGAACCAGGGAGACCGTGGGCTTTTTCATCCCTGCAATGAGCTCGGCGATGGCAAGCCCAGCTTCAATGTCGCCGCCTACGGTGTTGAGGAGTAAGAGGAGACCATCAATTTCATCGCTCTCCTCAATCCCTGCCAGGAGCGGCAGGACGTGTTCGTATTTGGTGGTTTTTGCGGTCTCTGGCAGAGTTTGATGCCCCTCAATCTGGCCAATGACGGTCAAGGTGTAAATACTGCCGTTTTTTCCTTTGGTCAGGTCGGAACCAAGCTCCAAGACCTGCTCTCGGCTCTGTTCCACAGCATCTGGATTTCGCTGTTCAGACTGCATGCAGTTTGTGCTCCCTTCTGTTTTCCACTAGTATGTTCCCAAAGTGGAGAATCTATGAAAGCGCAATGGCATGAATCAAAAAACCGATGGACCTGGAGAGTTCTCTGTGGTATATTTTGAGCAGAAATAGAAGGTTTGGAGGGAGAGGCGATGATCATCCGAAACTATGAGCCGTCCGACTGTAAATATTTGGCGGCTTTATTTTACAAGACGGTGCACACGGTAAATGCCAGGGATTATTCAGAAAATCAGCTGCAGGTCTGGGCAACCGGCCATGTGGATTTGGAGCAGTGGAACCGGTCATTTTTGGACCATATCACCCTGGTTGCGGTTCAGGATGGAGACATTACCGGTTTTGGCGATATGGATCCAACCGGTTATTTGGACAGGCTGTACGTACATAGCAGCTACCAGCGCCAGGGGATTGCAACCGCCATCTGTGACAGGCTGGAGCAGGCAGTCCAGGGTCAGACGATTACGACCCATGCGTCCATTACGGCGAAGCCCTTTTTTCTGCACAGGGGATACCGGGTGCTGCGGGAGCAACAGGTCATCCGGGGCGGGATTGCACTGACCAATTATGTGATGGAAAAGGAGCTGCAGGCAACCTGCCAGGAGGAGATCTAGTTTTTCCCTGTGGAACCAAAGCCACCGGCGCCCCGGACGGTCTCGTCCAACTCTTCCACGACCTCCAGGCTGGGAGCCAGCACGGGGACGACCAGGAGCTGTGCCACCCGGTCGCCGTCGCAGACCGTTTGGGGTTGGGAGCCGTGATTGTGCAGGGCAACCTGCACCTGGCCCCGGTAGTCTGCATCGATGACCCCAACTTTGTTGGCTGGGGCCAGCCCCTGCTTGCAGGCCATCCCGCTGCGGGCAAACACCAGGCCGGCATATCCTTCCGGCACTGCGATGGCCAGACCTGTAGGCAGGAAGGCGGTCTCTCCCGGCTGGATGGTGACAGGCGCTTCCAGACAGACGTACAAATCTGCGCCGGCGGAGGAGGGGGTGCCGTAGGTGGGGAGCTTGGCATGGGGGCACAGGCGTTTGACTTGCATGTTCATGTTATGGTCTCCTTTCTGTCTGCCAGTCGGTCCAGAGCACGATCTGGCCGGAGGCGAGGGTCTGCTTCAAATCGATCAGCCGCTGGTTCCGGGATCCCCGGAACCGGAGGGACAGGTCTTTTTCCTCTGCGATAAATGGGCCGTCGACCAGCACATCAATCAGGGACAGCAGCGCCTCTGTCACCGGCCAGGGTCCCAGCTTTTTGGGAAGAATGTGGCCGTCCAGGGTGTATCCGGTGAAGACCCAGATGGATTTGTCCGGGTACCTGGCCCGGACCTGGCGCAGGAGCTCCAGGACACCAGGTTGATTCTGGGGTTCGAAGGGTTCGCCGCCCAGAACGGTGAGGCCCCGGATATGATCCGGCGCCAAATAGGAGAGAATTTGGTCGATGGTTTCCTGGGTAAAGGGGGCGCCGTACTGGAAGTCCCAGACTTCCCGGTTGAAGCAGTCTTTGCAGTGCCGGGTGCAGCCGGATACGAAGATGCTGACCCGTACTCCAGGGCCGTTGGCAATGTCACAATTTTTAATGGTTGCGTAGTTCATGGATGTACACCTCTCTGGTTCATTCGATGGTCATTTGCGCCGGGTACGCCTGATGGGGACTATGTGGAGGAAGCGGGGAGATTCCGATTCAGGAAATCTTCCAGCATATGCAGATACCGCTCCCGCTCCACCAGATAGCTGCGGCCATGCCCGGCGCCGGGCACCAGCAGCAGTTGTTTGTCACAAGCGGCTGCATCATAAGCGGCCTGCGTCATGGACCAGGGAACAAAATCATCTGCCTGGCCGTGGGCAAAGAAGACGGGCAGCCGGTTTCGGGCCATGGCCTGGACGGTGGAGTTTTCCATCCAGTCAAAGCCGGCCAGAAGGCGGCACCAGAAGTTCGCCAAATATAAGATGGGAAATGCCGGAAGATGGGCCCGGTGCTTGGCCACCGATGTGAGAATCTCCCGGGGAGAGGAAAAGCCGCAGTCAGCCAGGATGCCCCGGACATTGTCCGGCAAAGGCGTGCCAGCGGCCATCAAAACCGTGGTGGCCCCCATGGAAACGCCCCCCAGAAACACTGGGTATGGGCCAAACTCCCGGTTGTGCAGTTCAATCCATGGCCGGACGTCCTGACTCTCCCGGATGCCGAAGGTGATATACCGGCCAGCGCTTCCATTCTGGGCCCGTTGATCCACCAGGAGAAGGTTGAAGCCCAGATTGTGGTACACCGGCATACTGGGGCTGAAATCCCCTACGATGCTGCTGCGCCAGCCGTGGAAGAGGATGACGGTGCCTCTGGCCTGAGCCGCCGGGACCCACCGGGCATGGAGCCGCAGGCCGTCATAGCTGGTGAGGTACAGGTCCCGGGGCTGTTGCTGCCGGAGCCAATCCACTCCGTCTTTCACCAGAGCCGCATAACTGGGTCCGATTTTCTTCCGCAGGGCGTCGTTGTCCTCCCAGGGGTATTCATGCCCCCGGACGCAGGCGATGCGAAATACCAGGTAACTGCCAACCATAGCCAGCAGGCACAGGGCCAGAATGATCCACAGAACGATCATGTCCGTTTCCCTCCTCCCAGTCGGCCAAACCACCGGAAGGTGAGTGGCCACAGGGCCCCGGCAAACAGGACCATGCAAAAATACCGGATGCCGTGAGCCAGGCTGTGTCCTCCTGTGAGAGCCAGAAGGGGAGCCTTCAGGGCCGTCCGCAGAACCATGGTGAGCCCCAGGCCCAAAAGCACCTTCAGAATTTGGGCCCACCACAGGGCCTGGACTGGAAAATGAATCTTCTTTTCGTCCAGAAGATAGGCCAGAATCATGCCCAAGAGGGCGCCCAGAAGACTATAGGCATTTTTCACACCTTCAGCCAGATTCTTCTGGTCCATCTCAGGCGGGAAGGCCGCCAGCTCCACATAGAGCACAAAGGCCAAGGCGCAGGTGGACATGGCAACCAGAAGGGCGGGGAATACCCAGGGCTTTTGGCTGTACACCAGGGGCTCCACCAGGAAGACCAGAGCCAGAGCGGTCCCGGCGGCGACCAGAACGTCTGCCGGTGTGTGGACCCCCAGATACATCCGGGAAAAGGGGACCAAAATCATCCCCACTCCGCACAAGATCCGGAACCAGGTCCGTTGGCTACACCGGCTCAGCACGCCAAAGGTCCCCACGGAATTTTGCGTGTGTCCGCTGGGAAAGCTATAGCCGGTGGCTCCGGCCCGGGCGGATTCCACAATGGTGAAGCTGGGATCCTGCACCCAGGGGCGGGGAACGCGGCACAGGAGCTTCAAAAATTGGTTGAGCACCGTACCGAAAAAGCCCACGGTCAGTAAGTAATATCCCTCCCGCTTGCTGATGCACCAGAAGAGCACCAGGGCCACCACCAAAAAGACAATCTCAGAGCCCAGCTCTGTCACAGCCTGCATGAGGCTGTCCATGGCCGGAAAGCGCAGGCCTTCCAGCGTTCGAAGAAACGTCAAATTCATGCCCTCCTTCTAATGATGGGCTTATTATACGCAAAGTTTACAGAAAAGTAAAGAATTCCGTTTCCAAAACCGGGGACCATTGCCTTGTCTTTTTGGTAAAATGCGGGTATAATAGGGCCAAAAGAAATGACGCGCAGTCGTTATGAAAGGAGCATAAGCTATGTTTTCTCAGGAACCCCGCCGGCTTCTCAAAAGGAACCAGCTGATGGAAGTCATCTGCCAGTTCCGCTTCCCTGAAATTCTGGCCATTGCCGCCAAGCCCCCTGTGGACTTTCAGGAGGCCATCCGGGACGAATTCCCCCAGTTCAGTGCCAGGAAGGAAATTCCAGCCCCGAAAATTGCCGGCACCCCGGGGAATTTCTCTCTGCAAAATCAGCCGGAGACCATCAACTATCAGTTTGCCGCGGCAGACGGCAGTTGGCGGGTGAATCTCACCAGCAAGTTCATCTCCCTGGCCTGCTCCCGCTATACCTCCTGGGAGGATTTTGCCCAAAAACTGGACCGGCCGCTGGCGGCCTTTATTCAGATCTACAAGCCCGCTTATTATGAGCGCGTAGGGCTCCGGTACATCAACGCCTTCTCCCGGAAGGATCTGGACCTGGAGGGAGTTCCCTTCCGGGAGCTGCTCCAGCCCTGCTATCTGGGCATTTTGGGGGAAGAGGATGTGAATGAAACCGCCACCACCCGCTGCTCCATGGATGTGGAGATCGCCCTGCGGGGCGGTTGCCGGGCCAAAATCCACGCCGGCCCCGGCATGGTCAAGCGGGCCGGTCAGGAGGAGAAGGAGGTCCGCTTCATTCTGGATAACGATCTCTTCATGTCTGGCAACGTCCCCATCAATCTGTCCGCTGGAGCCATGCAGACCCTGCACCAGCAGGCGGGCAGTTTGTTCCTGGGCGCTGTGACCCAGCGGCTCTACGATGCCCTGGAGCCTCTGGAGCTCTTATAATAGAGGAGGAATCCCGCCTTGTTTTTTGACTGGACCTATGTCGTCCTGGTGCTGCCGGCGGTACTTCTGGCCATGTGGGCCAGCGCCAATGTGAACAGCACCTTCCGCCGCTACGCCACCCAATATTCCCGCCGGGGCATCACCGGCGCCCAGGCTGCTCGCCGGGTTCTGAATGCCAACGGCCTCACTGCCGTCCGGATTGAGCATGTCTCCGGCAACCTGACGGATCACTACGATCCCAAGGCCAATGTCATCCGCCTGTCGGATCAGGTCTATGACAACACCTCGACTGCCGCCATCGGCGTGGCCTGCCACGAGGCTGGGCATGCGGTGCAGCATGCCGTGGGTTATGCCCCCATTCGGCTCCGCACTGCCATTATCCCCATTACCAACATCGGGTCCAGAATGTCCATGCCTTTGATTCTCCTGGGTCTGTTGTTTTCTGTGTACAGTCCTCAGATGTACTATTTGGTCTATGCCGGCATTGCCTGCTTCGGTCTGGCTGCTCTGTTCCAGCTGGTGACGCTCCCCACGGAGTTCAACGCCAGCCGCCGGGCCCTTGCCGCCATCGAATCCGGCAATCTCCTTTATGAAGAGGAGATCCGGGGGGCGCGGAAAACCCTCCGTGCGGCGGCCCTCACCTATGTGGCTGCCCTGGCCGTCTCCCTCACCCAGCTGCTTCGGCTGCTCCTCCTCTTTGGAGGAAACGGTCGCCGCCGTCGGGATTGATTTCAATATGGTTGCCCTTTCTGCTGCAAAGTGGGCGAGAGTTCTCGTCCTCTTTGCGGCAGTTTTTTTGTGGACGGCCGGGAGGCATATCCGATGGACGGGCCTCATATGGTGGCAGTGGGAGTTGAGAGCATGGTTTGTTACTGGAGAGAGTTGCTGGAGCTGTTGCCCCCCTGGCTCCGGGAGCCAGTGGATGGCAGCGGGCTGGACAAGCAGGTGCGGGAAATCCGCTTACATCTGGGTCAGCCGCCGCTGTTGGCAGCGGGCAGTGAGGATTATTTCCCCACCTGCCGCCGGGTGGGAACGGAGGATTTGAGCTATGCGGTGAATACAGCCTCCCGGTTTTCCGCCTATGCCGCCTGGAGCGTGGCCCAGGGTTACCTCACCGCCCGTGGGGGGCACCGTCTGGGTTTATGCGGTACGGCGGTGATCCGGGAAGGGCACATGACGGGGATGAAGGAGCTGCGTTCGGTATGCATCCGGGTGGCCCGGGACTTTCCCGGCCTGGCAGCCGGTTTGCCGGACCGGCTGGGGACAGGCTCCGCACTGATTCTGGGTCCGCCGGGAGCGGGAAAAACCACCCTCCTGCGGGATCTGATTCGCCAGATTTCCGACGGCAAGCGGGAGCCGGTGGCGGTGGCGGATCAGCGGGGGGAGCTGTTCCCTACGCTGTATCACGGCTACCAGTTTCAGACCGGCAGCCGCACCGATGTGCTGACCGGAGCCGGAAAAGGGGAGGGGATGGAGCTGCTGCTGCGGTCTATGGGCCCCAAATGGATTGCGGTAGACGAAATCACCGCTCTGGAGGACTGTGCCGCCATGGAACAGTGCAGCTACTGCGGAGTCCGCTTCCTGGCCACGGCCCATGGATGGAGCGTGGAAGATCTGCACAGGCGTCCGGTGTACCGGCGACTGCTGCAAACGGGGATGTTTCAAACGGCTGTGGTGTTGCAGCCGGATCAGACTTATACGGTAGAGGAGTTGCATACAGGATGATACAGTGGATTGGTGCCATATGTGTTGTGGGCGCCTGTGGAGCCTGCGGCTTTTCCATGGCTGCAAGCTACACGGGACAGCAGCGGTGCTTGCAGCAGCTGCACAACGGCCTGGAGCTGATGCAGTGCCAGATGGAGTATCAAATGACGGAGCTGCCGGAGCTGTGCGGCATTCTGGCCTCGGCCTGTATGGGGCCGGTGGGAAAGTTCTTTGCCAACCTGGGCCAGGAGTTGCGGCAGGGAGAGGTGTCGGAGGTGCCGGCCTGTGTGGCCTTAGTCCTGGCCCGGGACCGGGAACTGCCGGAGGTCTGCCGTGGGATTCTCTCCCAACTGGGCAAAACCCTGGGCCAGCTGGATCTGTCCGGCCAGTTGCGGGGTCTGGCTGCGGCGCAGGAGACCTGCCGGAAGGAGCTGGAGCGGGTGGAAGCTTCGAAGGCGGGCCGGCTCCGCTGTTACCGGGCCTTGGGAATCTGCGCCGGGGCTGCCCTGGCCATCCTCCTTCTGTAAAGCCTATGGAAGTAGATCTGATTTTCAAAATTGCGGCGGTGGGGATCATTGTGACCATTTTAAATCAGGTTTTGGTTCGCTCCGGCCGGGAAGAGCAGGCCACCATGACCACCCTGGCGGGGTTGGTGGTGGTCCTGATGATTCTGGCCCAGCGGATTGCGGCCCTGTTTGACCTGGTCAAGACCCTCTTTCAGTTTTAGCTATGGAGCGGTTTTTACAGGCAGCCGCCCTGGCAATGGTGGGCGCCGTGCTGGCGGTGGTGGTGCAGAAGCAGTCCAAGGAGATCTCCGTCCTCTTGGTGATTGCTTGCAGCGCAGTGATTTTGGCACTGGCCGTGTGGTTTTTGGAGCCGGTGGTAGACTTTGTCACCGAGCTACGTCTGTTGGGCCAGCTGGACGGGGCGACGGTGACCATTCTGCTGAAGACCGCCGGAGTCGGCCTTCTGGCGGAGCTGGCAGGGGCGGTATGTGAAGACGCTGGGGAGGGGACTCTGGCCAAAATGGTGCGGCTGTGCGGCAGCGCTGCGGCGCTGTACCTGGCGCTGCCCCTATTTACCAGCGTGCTGGATATGATTGGGGATATGCTAAAGAGGTGAGACCATGAGGAAGTGGATGATGATGCTTCTGGTTCTGGGCCTGTTGATCGTTCCGGTATGCGGCGCAGAAAGCGAAGCGGAGGCAGTGTTGGAAGGGGTCCCCCAGGAGGCCCAGGCATTTATGCCCGAGGAGGACAGCGGCTTTCTGCAAGGTGTTTTGGAAGTGGCGCGGAAGGCGCTGCTGGCTGTGACGCCGGGTCTTCCCCAGGCAGCGGCTGCCTGCGCCGGGGTGTTGGCGGCTGCCATTTTGTGCGCCGTATTCCGGGCGGGAGATGAGGGGCAACGGACGCCGACGGCAGATATTTTGGGGGCTGTGGCCATTGCCTCCCTGCTGCTACAGCCCACGGACGCCCTGATTCAAAGCGGTCTGGAGACGGTACAAGCCATCAGCGACTATGGCAAGCTGCTGCTTCCCGTGATGTCGGCGGCGCTGGTGGCGTCCGGCGGGACCACCACGGCGTCTGCCCTCTATATGGGGACGGCTATGTTTGACAGCTTGCTGACCGGGCTGCTGGCGGGGCTTTTGGGGCCGCTCATGTACTTATTTCTCTCCCTGTCGCTGGCCTCTGCCGCCATTGGCAACAAGCTGCTGGGGCGGCTGCGGGACTTTTTCAAAAACCTCATCACCTGGTCTTTGAAGCTGGTGCTGTCTCTCTTTACCGGCTACATGGCCATCACCGGCGTCATCAGCGGCACGGCAGATGCCGCTGCGGTGAAGGTGACCAAAATGGCCATTTCCGGCGCGGTCCCTGTGGTGGGGGGGATGCTCTCCAACGCCACGGAGACGGTACTGGCCAGTGCGGCGGCTGTGCGCAGCACGGCGGGGGTTCTGGGTCTTCTGGCCATTTTGGCCATTACGGCTGCGCCCTTTTTGAAGCTGGGGGCGCAATACCTGCTCTTGAAGCTGACTGCGGCATTGTGTGGCGTGGTGGGAAGCGAGAATCATACAGCCCTGACAGAAAATTTTGCCCAGGCCATGGGGCTGCTCCTGGCCACCACAGGAACCTGCTGCCTGATCCAGCTGATCAGCACGGTCTGCTTTATGAAAGGAGTGATTTGATGGACGCCATACGGCGCTACGTGATGACGTTAACTGCCGCGGCGATGCTGTGCGCGCTGGTGAAGGCTGTGACGGCCGGACGGAAAGGGCAGGAGAAGATCCTGGGGCTGGTCTGCGGGATCTTTCTGCTGGCCACCGCCTTGGGGCCTCTGGGTCTCATCCGCCTGCCAGACCTGTCTGACCCCACGGCCCAGGCCCGGATGGAGGCCAGCCAGGCCGCCGGACAGGCGGAGGCGGAGACCAAACGGCAGATGACGGCAATCATATCGGAGGAGGCCGCCACATATATTTTGGACAAAGCCGATGCACTGGGGTTACAGCTGGAAGTGCAGGTGGAGTTGGACGGGAATCTCCTGCCCTGGGGCGTCAGCCTGCAGGGAGCGGCTTCGCCCTATGCAAGAAGCCGCCTGAGCAGCCAGATTGAAACCGAGCTGGGCATTCCCAAGGAGAGGCAGGTGTGGTCCTCATGAAACAGTCCGGTCCTGTCTGGGAGCGGCTCAGCGGCCTGCCCCGAAAGCTGGGAAAGTTCAAGTATCCCGTTCTGATTCTGCTGCTGGGGGTCCTGCTTTTGCTGCTGCCCCGCCAGGAGCAAAAACCGCAGACGGCGGAGTCGCCTGCCCCGGCTGTAGAGGAGAAATCCACGTTGGCGGTGGAGGAGACCCGATTGGCCAATCTTCTGAGCCGGATTCAGGGTGCCGGCGCTGTGGAGGTGATGCTGAGCCTGAAATCCGGAGAGCAAATCCATTACCAAACCGATACGCAGCTCCAAACCGGCGGAGGTACGGAAGAAAGCCTGCGGCAGGAGGACAGTACCGTCTTGTATGGCACCGGCAGCGGCAGTCAGTCGGCCCTGGTGCGGCAGGTGACTGCGCCCACCTATCAGGGAGCCGTTGTGGTCTGCCAGGGAGCGGACGACCCAACGGTGAAGCTGGCTTTGGTGCAGGCGGTGGCCAGTGTGACCGGTCTGGGGACAGATCAGATCACAGTAGTCAAAATGCGATGATGAATTGAGGAGGAAACATTCATGAAAAACTGGAAGAAAAACGCTGTGGTGGCATCCATTTTGGTGTTCGTCTGTGCCGGCATTTATCTGAACTGGATGTATACCCAGGACAAAGAGACTGCAGACCTGACCGATACGCTGAATCAGGAGAAGATTCTGGGCGCCTCCACACTGGTTATGAGTCAAACCGGCGATCTGGCGGCAGATGCGGCCAAGGAGGACCTACAGCAGACCTCCGGCCAGACGACGGATTACTTTGCCGCTGTCCGCCTCAGCCGTCAGCAGGCCCGGGACAGCGCCGTTTCCACCCTCCAGGAGGCCATGTCTTATGGCGAGGACACGCAGGCCGCTTCCGCATCCAAAGAGCTGGAGGGTCTGGTAGAAACTGCTCTGTGTGAGGCGCAGATTGAGAGTCTGGTCATTGCCAAGGGGTACGCCGACTGTGTGGCTTACATGAACGACAATGGAATTTCTGTGGCCGTGGCCGCACCTGAGGCGGGGCTCCAGGAGACGGATGTGGCGCTGATTTCCGACATTGTGATGACCCAGGCCAGCCTGGATCTGGCAGACATCCGAATTGTAGAGGTGAAATAGGGGATATGGCGGAAGGCAAAGGCAGCCTTCCGCCATTTTCCCGGTATGAGGAGAAAACTACAGTTGTTTTTTCCTGGAATTGTGGTAGAATAAGATGAGTGTAACGATTGTGCCCGGCGATACGCCGTGCTTTTGATTTCTAAGGAGGTTCATTCCATGGCAGACAGCAAGCAGTACATTACACAGAACCAGGAAAATGGCACGGTCCAGATTTCCGAGGATGTGATTATTTCCATCGTCACCGTTGCCGTCGGGGAGACCGAGGGTGTGGCGGGCTTCAGCGCCAGGCTGGGCTCCGACATTGCGGAGATCCTGGGCCGGAAGAGCTGGGGCAAGGGCGTGAAGCTGACCATTACCGAGGATGACCGGCTGTATATTGAGTGCAACATTGTGGCCGTCTATGGATACGCTGTGGTAAACGTGGCCAAGGCGGTCCAGGAGAATGTGACCTCTGCGGTGGAGTCCATGACCGGCATGCAGGTGACCGAAGTCAACGTCAATGTCTGCGGCATCACCGTGGAGCAGAAGTAAGAATTTTCATTCTGCATCCATGGAAACCAGAGAGAAGGAGACCGATTATGACCAGGTCAAATGCCAGGGAGCTGGCAGTCCATTTGATATATAGCCGAAGCTTTACCGGGGAAGAGCCGGAGACCGCCCTGGAGTCCCGGCTGGATCAGGCGTACTATGCCGCCCTTTCCCAGGAAAATGAGGTCTATGCGGAGCGGCCCAGCCGGAAGCAGCTGGCTTACCTGGACCAGGTGGTGGTGGGGACGGCCAACCGGGCCGAGGAGCTGGACGATGTGATCCGGCGCTATTCCATCGGCTGGGATCTGAGCCGGATTTCCCGCCTGACCCGGGCCATTTTGCAGCTGGCCCTGTTTGAGTGTCAGTGGGTGGAGGATGTGCCCGTAGGCGTGGCGGTGAATGAAGCGGTCACCTTGGCAAAGAAGTACGACGGCGATGATGCCGGTACCTTTGTCAATGGGATTCTCCGCGCCTTCCTCCGAAACCGGGAGCAGCCAGAGCCTGTGGAAGCGCCTCCTGAGGCGCCTCAGGAGGCGCCTGCGCCATGACCGTTTTGGGCTTTGACACCAGCAATTACACCACCTCGATTGCCGCTTTCGACGGCACCTCGGGAGAAAACCAATCCCGCCTCCTGCCGGTCAAGGCGGGGGAGCTGGGCCTGCGTCAGGCGGACGCCCTGTTTGCCCATGTGAAAAGCCTGCCGGATCTTGCCGGCGGGCTGTTTTCCCATGTGGATCCCCAGTCTGTGGCGGCTGTGGGAGTCAGCACCCGGCCGCGGGCGGTGGATGGGTCCTATATGCCCTGTTTTCTGGCCGGAGTGTGCCTGGCCAAGACGGTGGCCTCCCTCCTCCGGGTTCCCTTGGTGGAGGTCTCTCACCAACAGGGGCATCTGGCTGCGGCCCTGTGGTCTTCGGGCCGGGAGGCGCTGTTGGACAGGCCCTTTCTGGCCTGGCACCTCTCAGGCGGCACCACGGAGCTGCTGTACGTAGAGCCCCAGGGGCGGAACGTGGCTTGCAGCCGGATCGGCGGCACCACAGACATTTCTGCCGGTCAGCTCATCGACCGGACCGGCCGGCTTTTGGGACTGCCGTTCCCGGCGGGCAAGGCCCTGGACCAGCTGAGCCGGGAGGCCGGGCCGGTGGAGGGATTCCGGGTGAAGTGCCCGGAGCTGGAGTTTTCCCTTTCCGGTGTGGAAAATCAGGTGCAGCAGTACTTTACCCGGACTGGCAGCCGGGAGAAAACGGCGGCGTTTGCCCTGGACAGTGTTTGCCGGGCCGTATACGCCGCCACCGATCACGCCAGGCGGCGGCATCCGGGGCTTCCGGTGGTGTTTTCCGGGGGTGTGGCCTCCAATGCCATGCTGCGCAGGCAAATGGAACCATTTGACCCGGTATTTTGCCCGCCCCAGTATGCCACGGACAATGCCATGGGGGTGGCGGTCCTGGCCTGGAGGAGTCTGGAGGAGTCCGATGGAACAACCGATTTATAGTGTGACCCAGATCAATACCTACATCCAGTCCATGATGGATTCAGACCGGCTCCTGTCCGGCCTGTGCATCCGGGGGGAGATCAGCAATTACAAGGTGTACCCTTCCGGCCACCATTATTTCTCCCTGAAGGACGCCACCGGCGCTTTGCGCTGCGTCATGTTCAAGTCCAGCGCCGTGCGGCTCCGTTTTCGGCCGGAAAACGGCATGAAGGTGCTGGCATTGGGCAAAATTTCCGTCTTTCCCCGGGATGGGGCCTACCAGCTGTATTGTACCGGTCTGACTCCGGATGGGGTGGGAGATTTGCATGTGGCCTTTGAACAGCTGAAGGCCAAGCTTCAGGCCCAGGGTCTGTTTGATCCCGCCCACAAGAAGCCTCTACCCCGGTATCCGGGGACCATTGCCATCATCACCTCTTCCGCTGGGGCGGCGGTCCATGATATGCTGCGAATTTTGCGGAAGCGGTATCCTCTGACCAAGGTGCTGCTCTTTCCTGTGCGGGTCCAGGGAGTGGAAGCTCCGGCGGAGCTGTGCGGCGCCATCCGCTATGTGAACCGGTGGGATTTGGCGGATCTGATCATCACCGGCCGGGGCGGCGGCAGCCTGGAGGATTTGTGGGCCTTCAACGATGAGATGTTGGCCCGCACCATATTTGAATCCAGAATTCCCGTGATTTCTGCGGTGGGCCATGAGCCGGATGTGACCATCTCCGACTATGTGGCAGATTTGCGGGCGGCTACGCCCTCCAACGCCGCCGAGCTGGCGGTGCCGGATCAGGAGGAGCTGACCCGACAGCTTCGGGTGATGGCCGCTGCCATGAGCGCACACCTGGCCAAGCAGGTCAAGGTGAACCGGCAACGGCTGCGTGTGCTGGCGGCCGCCCGGCCGCTGCAAAGTCCCACGGCTTATCTGGACGAGCGCCGTCTGCTGCTGGACAGCATCCAGCGGCGGCTCTGTGCCGCTCAGCAGCAGACCTTGTCCAGGAGCCGCCAAGGGTGCGTCCGTCTGGCTGCGGCGCTGGACGCCATGAGTCCCCTGAAGGTCCTAACCCGGGGCTATGCCATGGCCCAGACCGAGGGCGGGCAGCTTCTGCGAAGCATCGGGCAGGCGGAGCCCGGCGGCCGGTTTGTGCTGCATCTGTCTGACGGCCGGATTCATGCCACGGCGGATACCATAGAACAGTTGGGCCTGGAGGAGGCCAAAGGAGGTTCCTATGAGCGAGAAGAATGAACAGTCCCAGAGCTTTGAGCAATCCATGGCGCGCTTGGAGCAGATCGTCCGGGCCATGGAGCGGGGAGACGTCCCCCTGGAGGAGTCCCTGAAGCTTTTTGAGGAGGGGACCTCCCTGGTGCGCCGGTGCGGCAGCCTGCTGGATGGTGCAGAGCTGCAAATCAAGCAGGTGATGAAGGGGCCGGACGGCGCCCCGGTGGAAATGGAGTTTGGCAGCCATGAGTGATTGGAATGCACAGCTCACCCAATACCAGGGCTGGATCGAAGACTATTTGACAGAGCGTTGTTTTGTTTACGATTCCGAGCCCCAGCAGAAGCTGTTTGAAGCCATGCGCTACAGCCTTTTGGCAGGGGGGAAGCGCCTTCGGCCGGTGCTGGTGTTTGAATTCTGCCGCCTGTGTGGGGGAGTGTGGCAGGAGGCGGCCCCCTTTGCCGCCGCTGTGGAGATGGTCCATACCTACAGCCTGATCCACGACGACTTGCCTTGCATGGACAACGACGACTACCGCCGAGGGCGGCTCACCAGTCACAAGGTGTTTGGCGAGGCCACCGCGGTGCTGGCTGGGGACGGCCTGCTTACGGCGGCCTTTTCCAGGCTGGTTCAGGCTCCGTATTCTGCGGAAACCAGGCTGCAGGCGGTGGAGGTTCTCTCTGGCTGTGCCGGTGAACTGGGCATGGTGGGAGGCCAGATGCTGGACATGGAGTCGGAGCAGCGGGCCTGCACGGAGGCGGAGATTCTGGACATTCAAACCCGGAAGACCGGGGCGTTGATCCGGGCGGCCTGCCTTTTGGGTGTCCTGGCCGGTTCCGGTGATGAGCAGCAGCAGCGGGCCGCTGCGGAGTTTGCCTCTCACCTGGGCCTGGCGTTCCAGATCCGGGACGACATGCTGGATGTGGTGGGCAACGCCCAGACTTTGGGCAAGGCCGTGGGGATGGACGCCGGGAAAAACACCTTTGTGCGCCTGTACGGCATGGAGGCCTGTGAAGCCCTGGTGATGGAGCATACAAAGCTGGCGGTTGCGGCCCTGAAGCCGTTCCCGGACAGAGCTTGGCTCCAAATGTTGGCAGAATCCCTGACAGACAGACAGTTATAAGCCGGATGGAACCTGGGGAAGCAGAATGCTTCCCCAGGTTTTTTCAAAATTTTTGCATAAGCGCTTGTATATTCATGTACGTTATGTTAAGATATACAGGACGGCGCAGTATCCTAGTCAGAACAGCCAGCTCCCAGGAAGGGCCTAAAAATCCTTTGAAGGGCATATCGATGAAGTCCCTGGTGCTTGCTTTTTACGCCCAGTTTAGGGTGGGTGCTGGGGGTTAAGGATTCCGGGCGCACTCCAATGGCATGGAGTATCCGACCCGGTTTCCGTGGAGACCTGCTATTGTGCGACGGCTGTTGCGCAGCTTCGGCTGCCAAAGACCGCGTACGAAGCTGGTATGAACCTGCATTGCGGTGCGCAGAATCGTGTGCTGTGTGCAGCGTAGCCTGCCTTGCGTGGATAAGCGGGGAAGGGGAGACAAGCGTCTCGGTTCGTGGCCAAGGACCAGACCGCGATTGCCCCGGAAACCTTACCTGCAAAAGAGGCTAAGAGTTGGATTGGGCTGCGGTGGAAAACACCTAGGCTGTAACCGGCAGACGGGGGATTGCAGTACGGACTCAGTGGCAATCGGGTAGCCATTTTGGTAACATTTGGCCAGCGGGATCAAAGGGAAACCGCCCCTTCGGCAACGGGGGGTTCCTGCCGGGGAAATCCAACCCGACCTAAGCCGTAAGATTTATCCCGTCTGCCGCCGTTTTTTACATACTTGGACTGAGGTCTGGGAAGGAGCTTGCGTATGCTGGACGAGACGCTACAACGTTCTCTCATATCCCAAAACCGGGATTTTATGAAGGGTGACCGGGAAGACGACCCCTATATGGAAGAATTTGAATCAGACCAGGACTTGAAGCGTCCGCAACCCCCGCTGGTGAAGGCGCCCATGTCTTGCGAAGAGGCAAGGGTTTCTCTCCCCCGGGATTTTTCCAGTGTTCCTATGAAGGACGGACTGGTTGCCCTGATACGGGACCGCCGCAGCGCCCGGGTCTATACCCAGGAATCTATGACTTTGGAGCAGCTGTCGTTTCTCCTCTGGGCGACCCAGGGAGTTAAGGGCCTGCGGGGGAAGTCCTATGCCACGCTGCGTACCGTGCCATGCGGCGGCGCGAGACATGAATTTGAAACGTATTTGCTCCTGCGCCAGGTGGATGGCCTCCGGCCGGGAGCGTATCATTATCTGCCCATGGAACACGCCTTGGAATACCTTCACCCGGAGGAACATTTGGAGCAGGTGATTTCTGATTCCCTGGACGGGCAGAGCTGGGCGGCCAAGGCCAATGTGGTGTTCTATTGGGCTGCGGTGCCATACCGAGCCGAATGGCGATACGGCATTTACGCCCATCGTAATATCCTGGTGGATGTGGGGCATGTGGGGCAGAACCTGTATTTGGCGTGCACCGGTTTGGGTCTCGGCACTTGTGGAATCGGGGCGTTTTCCCATGCATGCTGCAACCAAATCTTTGGTTTGGACGGAGACGAGGAATTTGTTGTGTATGCGGCCCCCGTTGGTACCGTGCGGGCGGCAGACCAGGCCCAGGAGCAGGCATTTTACCAGTTTGTTGAAGATGAGGGGCTCTGATCAGGAGCCCATGCCAGGGAGCTTCCTGGCAAAAACCGTACAAAGGAGTTTTTGACCTTGGCAAAAACAGAACGCCCTGGGGAAAAACGGGAGAAAAAGAAAAAATCGAACTTGCAGTGGGTGGTCACCATCTTTTTTATCACCATTGTAATTTCTGGCACATTTTCCTTCACGTCTTCCAGCTTAATGGCTTCTTCCAGTGTCTTTGTTGCCTTTTTGATTTTGCTGTTTATCGTCCTGCTGGGCATCCTATTTGACATTGTCGGTGTGGCGGTCACCTCGGCGGAGGAGCGGCCCTTTCATTCCATGGCTGCAAAGAAGGTGCCAGGCGCGGCGGAGTGTATCATGCTTCTGCGCCACGCCGACCGGGTGGCCTCCATTTGCAACGATGTGATCGGCGATATTTGCGGCGTCGTATCCGGCGCAGCGGCGGCCACGATTGCCGCTGAAGTTTTGGCCGCGTTCCAGTGGTCCGCTGGGACGCTGGTGAGCCTGGCCATGTCCGCCCTGGTGGCCGGTCTTACGGTGGGCGGGAAGGCCGTGGGGAAATCTGTGGCCATGCATTCCTGTACATCCATTGTGTTTACAGCGGGGAAGATCATTTATTGGCTGAAGTGCATTCCCCAATTGCTGCTGCCTCAGAGCAGCGGGAAAAAAAGTAAGTAGGTTGTGTGGTATTTTGAGTATTCTGGAGCGTATACAGGGTCATGAGGATTTGGCTCGCCTGAGCCGGGCGGAGCAGACCCAACTGTGTAAGGAGCTGCGCCGGTTTCTGGTGTCCCATGTGGCGCAGACAGGTGGCCATCTGGCCTCCAACTTAGGCGTGGTGGAGCTGTCTGTGGCCCTGGAAACTGTGTTTGATACCAGGACGGACCGGCTGGTCTTTGATGTGGGCCACCAGTCCTATATTCATAAAATTCTCACCGACCGCAGAGATCAGTTTTCTTCTCTGCGGTGTTTTGGCGGCATCGCCGGTTTTCCCAAACCCTGCGAAAGCGTGACAGATGCCTTTGTGGCTGGTCATGCCTCCAACTCGGTATCCGTTGCTCTGGGCATGGCCCGGGCACGGACTTTACAGAGGGAGCACTACAGTGTCCTGGCGCTGATTGGGGACGGGGCGACCACCGGCGGCCTGGCCTATGAGGGGCTGAACGACGCCGGGGCCAGTCACGAGCCTTTGATCGTCATTTTGAACGACAATGAGATGTCCATTGCGCAGAACGTGGGCGGTATGGCCCATCACCTGTCCAAGCTTCGCACGCGCCCGGGCTATTTTGGCGTCAAGCGGGTTTACAGGGCGGTGACCAACCGGATTCCCGGAGGAAAGTTCCTCTATCGGACCACCCACCGGGTGAAAAACTGGATGAAAAACCGCCTCCTGGACACCACCCTGTTTGAAGATATGGGCTTCACCTACATTGGGCCGGTGGATGGTCATGATTTGGAGCGGATGATCTATCTGCTCCGGGTGGCCAGAAGTCTCCAATGCCCTGTGGTGTTCCATGTCATCACCAAAAAAGGAAAGGGTTATGCGCCGGCGGAGGAGCACCCCAGCCGGTTTCACGGTGTGGGCCCCTTTGACTGTGCGACGGGGGCGATGAAGAGCCCTTCGGCCCTGACTTTTTCCGACACCTTTGGAGACACCATGCTCCAGTTGGGCAAAATCGAGCCGAAATTGTGCGCCATTACGGCGGCCATGCCTGACGGGACGGGCCTCACGGCCTTTGCGTCGGCCTATCCCCGGCGGACCTTCGATGTGGGCATTGCAGAGGGCCATGCCGTTTCCATGGCCGGCGGCCTTGCCAAGGCGGGGATGATCCCAGTGGTGGCGGTCTACTCGACCTTCCTCCAGCGGGCCTACGACATGATCCTTCAGGACGTGGCCATGCTTCACCTGCATGTGATTTTTGCGGTGGACCGGGCGGGACTGGTGGGGGAGGATGGGGAGACCCATCACGGCCTGTTTGATGTGGGCTTCCTCCGGCAGGTACCGGGTCTCACCATTTTGTGCCCCGGCTGCCGGGCGGAGCTTCGGGAGATGCTCCAGTGGGCGGTGCAGAAGTGCGACGGCCCGGTTGCCATTCGCTATCCCAGAGGCGGTGACGGCGCCTTCCTCACAGGCGGCCGGGAGACGCTGTTCCGGGTGGGCCGGGATATCACCCTGGTCACCTATGGCACCATGATCAACCAAGTGCTTCCGGCGGCAGACCAGCTGGCGGAGCGGGGGATTGAGGCAGAGGTGCTGCGCCTTCGCACCATCAAACCCCTGGACATGGAGTCCATTGCCACTTCCGTCCGGAAGACAGGCCGCCTTCTGGTGGTGGAAGAGGTCGGAGGCGTGGGCAGTGTGGGCTATGAACTCATTGAGAAATTGAGTCAGCGGGGTATTCCCGTTGTGTACAGTGGTCAGAATGTGGGAGACCGCTTTGTGACCCACGGCTCCGTGCCGGAGCTGTATCAAGCGTTGAGCCTGGACACGGCATCCATTGTCCGGCGGGCAGAGGAGGTGGTACGCCGTGAAAAATAAAGAGCGACTGGACGTGCTGCTGGTGTCGCGAGGCCTGGCAGAGTCGCGGGCCAAAGCCCAGGCCCTCATCATGAGCGGCCAGGTCTATGTAGACAACCAAAAGGCAGACAAAGCCGGCGCTTCCTTTGCCCAGGATGCTGCCATTGAGGTTCGTGGCGACGCCTGCCCCTATGTGAGCCGGGGCGGGCTGAAGCTGGCCAAGGCGTTGCGGGACTTTGGCGTGGATCCCACCGGCTATGTGTGCAGCGACTCAGGCGCCTCCACCGGCGGCTTCACCGATTGCCTCCTGCAGCACGGGGCGGCAAAGGTATTTGCCATTGACGTGGGCTATGGCCAGCTGGCCTGGTCCATCCGGTCCGACCCTCGGGTTGTGACCATGGAGCGAACCAACATCCGGTATGTCAAGCCGGAGGATTTGGGAGAACCGCTGGATCTGTCTGTGGTGGATGTGTCTTTTATTTCCCTGCGGATTGTCCTGCCTGCCATCCGCTCCCTCCTGAAGCCGTCGGGCCAGGTGTTGTGTCTCATCAAGCCACAGTTTGAAGCGGGCAAAGAGAAAGTGGGGAAAAAGGGGGTAGTCCGGGACCCGGAGGTCCACCGGCAAGTGCTGGATGGCTTCGTGGAGCTGGCTAGGCAGCTGGAGTTTGCCATCTTAGGCCTCACGTTTTCCCCCGTGAAGGGGCCGGAGGGGAACATAGAATTTCTGGCCCACCTGACCCGGGAGCCCCGGGAGGGGATTTGCCCGGATACCGCCGCCATTGTCGCTGCCGCCCATGGCGCGTTGGGAGGTTGACTCCATTGAAAAAGATTGTTTTGACTCCCAATCCCTACCGGGATAAGAGCTTTAAATTTGTCCTGACCGCCCAGAACTGTCTGGCTTCCGCCGGGGTGGAGACCCGGATTTGCCTGCCCTTTGATGTGGACAGGGGCTTTGACCTGCCCCGGGGCGTGACCTTTTCCAATCTGGACAGGGAACTGCCAGGGGCGGATATGCTGGTGTGCTTTGGCGGGGATGGGACCATTCTACACGCCTCCAAAGCCGCCACGCGGGCGGGAGTTCCGGTGCTGGGCGTCAACATCGGCACGGTAGGCTTCATTGCGGAGCTGGAAAGTACAGAGCTGCAGCTCCTGCGACGAATTGCAGCAGGTGAATATGAGATTGAGCGCCGGAAGATGCTGGATGTGGCTGTGACCCGGGATGGGAATGCACTGCTGCGGGAGACCTGCCTCAATGATGTGGTGATCACCAAGGGGGCTGTGGCTCGTGTGGTGCGCCTGGCTGTGTACTGTGACCAGGTCCAGGCCATGGAGTTTGGAGGAGACGGCGTCATCATCGCCACCCCCACGGGCTCCACGGCCTATAGCCTCTCCGCCGGCGGCCCGGTGGTGGAGCCGGAGGCAGGAGTGATGATCATCACCCCCATCTGCGCCCATGACGTGCAGAGCCGGCCCATTGTGACTTCAGACCGGCGGGTCATTTCGGTGCGGCTGGAGCGGTCCGGGAAGCGAAATGCCTTCTTATCCGTGGATGGTGGACGCGCGATTCGCCTGGGCGCCGGGGACATGGTCCAGGTCTCCCGGTCTTCTTACGAAACGCAGCTGGTCCGGCTGAAGGATCGGAGCTTTTTTGACATTGTAAATCATAAATTCAAAAATCTATAAAGGAGCAGTGCATATGAAGACCCAGAGACAGGCCAAGATCATGGAAATCATTTCGACCCGTGATATCGAGACCCAAGAGCAGCTTCTGGAAGCGCTTCAGGATGAAGGGTTTTACAGTACCCAGGCCACCATTTCCAGGGACATCAAAGAACTCCGGGTTGTCAAGGAGCTGACCTCTTTTGGAACATATCGTTATTCTGCCTCGGCCAAGGATGGGGCGGGAACCTTCTCCGCCCGGCTGAACACCATCTTTCGGGAGTGTATCACCAGCTTTGACTATGCCCAGAATATCATCATCATCAAGACCATGCCGGGCCTGGCCTCTGCGGCTGCGTCGGCGGTGGATGCCATGAATATGTCTGTGGTAGTGGGGACGCTGGCAGGCGACGACACCGTGTTTTTGGTGATGCGGGACAACAACGCCGCCGCGGCCTTCTGCGGAGAGATCAAGAATCTATTGGCATAGGAGGGCACGGGGATGAAGAATATTCTGTGGATCGGAGGCATCTATGTAGCCTCGCTTTTGGCGCAGCTGTTCACGGCGCTGCTCTTCCTGTTTTTGCCATGGAGCCCCCTGGTGGAGGCGATCATTTTGTCTTGCCTGTTGCTGGTGGGCCAGGGCTGTGTGTTTTTTGGGGAAGGCCGTCTGGAGCAGGCAGACAGGACCGAGCGCTTTTTGGGAATTGTGTACTGGGTCAAAAGAGTCATCAGTGCCATATTTGCGGCGGCGGTGTGCCATTTGGTCATTGTCGTGCTTGCTGGTCTCTTTTCTGTTCCCGGTTTGGTGCGTGGGCTCTTTGCGCTTCTGTTGGTTTTGACTTGCGCGGGGGGCGTGCTGCTTCTCTGGCGGGCCATAAAACCGGAAGAGGAAGAGCCCGCTGTGCCGGAGGAGCCGGAGGAGAATGGATAGGGGGAAGGTGCTGTGCTGTCGGTACTCCACATCGAAAACATTGCTGTCATTGAGCAGGCGGATATTGTCTTCAATCAGGGCTTTAACGTTCTCACCGGTGAAACCGGTGCAGGTAAATCCATTGTCATTGACGCCATCTCTGCCATTTTGGGGGAGCGGGCTTACCGGGACATGGTCCGCACTGGCGCGGCCAAGGCCTCGGTCCGGGCGCTGTTCCGGCAGGTGCCGGAGCTGCCCTGGTTTCAGGAAAACGGGGTGCCCTATGAGGAGGAGACCCTGATTCAGCGGGAGATCTACCTGGATGGCAAGAACGTCTGCCGGGTCAACGGTCAGCTTCTGTCCGTGTCCATTTTGCGAAAGCTGGGTTTGCAGCTTATCAATATCCACGGCCAGCGGGATTCCCAGCAGCTGTTTGACGAGGGATATCACCTGGCCTACCTGGACGCCTTTGCAGGCGATGAGGCGCTGCTTACTGACTACGAAGAGAAGTTTCAGGCAGTGGCGGCCCTTCGCCGGGAGATTCAGCGGCTGACCATGGACGAGGGGGAGAAGCTCCGGCGGATGGAATCTCTGAAGTTCCAGATTGAGGAGATTTCCCGGGCCCAGCTGAAGCCTGGGGAGGACGAAACCCTGGAGGCCAGGCGGAAGCTCTTGCAGAACGCGGAGAAGCTCTCAGACGGCCTGGACGAGGCTGTGACCGGGCTTTATGGGGATGACGATTCCGATGGAGCCACAGCTTTGCTGACCCGGGCAGAGCGCGCCCTGAGCCGCTTGGGCCGGTTTGACGATTCCCTGGAGGCGCTCCACACGCGGGTGGCCGATCTCATGTACCAGGTCCAGGATGTGGCGGAGGAGCTGCGGGACCGGCGGGCGGATTTTGCTTACTCCGGAGAGGAACTGGAGTCCATTGAGTCCCGCCTGGATGTGATTCACCGTCTGCGGCGGAAATACGGCGTATCCTGCCAGGATATTCTGGATTATCTGGCAAAAGCTCAGAAAGAGCTGGATGAGATTGAGTTTGCTGACGATGAGATTGTGCGGCTGAAAACCAAGCTCCAGAGCGCGGAGCAGGCCGCTTGGGAGGCCGCCTTCGCCTTGCGGAAGGCCCGACAGGCTGGCGCTGAGCGGTTGGCCGCCCGGATTTTGGAGGAGCTCCGGCAGCTGGACATGCCCCGGGTGCAATTTCAGTGCCAATTCACACAGACGGAGCTAAGTCCCGTGGGCGCCGATGCCGTGGCCTTTTATATGTCGGCCAATGTGGGCGAAGCGCTGAAGCCGATGAACAAGGTGGCTTCCGGCGGTGAGCTGGCCCGGATTATGCTGGCCCTGAAAAATGTGCTGGCCCAGCAGGATCGGGTGGCCACGCTGATTTTTGACGAGGTAGACACCGGCGTCTCGGGCCGGGCCGCCCAAAAGGTGGCGGAAAAGCTCCGCTCCGTGGCCCGGAACAAACAGGTCCTGTGCGTCACCCACCTGCCCCAGATTGCCGCGCTGGCAGACACCCATCTGCTCATCGCCAAAGGGGAGCGGGAGGGCCGGACCTACACCACCGTGACCCCACTGGACCGGGAGGGACGCAAGCTGGAGCTGGCCCGCATCATTGGCGGCGCCTCCATTACGGAGACCACCCTGAGAAGCGCGGAGGAAATGTTGACATCAGAGGCGCAATAGAGGGTACGACGATATTCCGACCCAGTGCATGAACGGATTCTTTGGTAATTCTGTAGAATGCGCCAGTGGCGTGTGTTCCAGAGGCTGTGCTTTACGCTGTAAATGGGTGGAGCGTTGAAAACTTGACCTTGACAATCTCTGGGATTGCCAGTAGAATTTTAATAGCCGCTGCCTGGTACAACGGGCAGCGGTTAGTTTGATTTGGGAGTGATTTGATATGCTGAAAATGACGAGGAACGTGCGCGTATGGAGGGTTCGCGCCAAATAAACACCCCCGCAAAGGAATTTGACCCGCTTTGCGGGAACCCTCCGAAATTTTGGAGGATTTTATGATTACCTTACAACCGATTACAGAAACCAATTATTTGGAAGCAGTTGCACTCCAGGTCTCGCCGGAGCAGCAAGCATTTGTGGCCCCAGCCGTTGGCATTCTGGCCCGGGCCTATGCCTACCGTCGCCATCGGGCAAACGCCTGGGGAATTTATGACGGCTGCCGCATGGTGGGCCTGGCGCTGATGGAGGATTTGGATGAGGAGCCCGTCTGCTACCACCTGTCGGAGCTCTTGATCGATGAAAAAGAGCAGGGCAGAGGTTATGGACAGGCCGCCCTGGCTCTCCTGCTGGCGCAATGCCGCCGGGAAGGGAAGTACCCGAGGGTGGAGGTCTGCGTCAAGAAAATGGACGAAGCGGCCATCCACATCTACGAAAAAGCCGGGTTCCGGGACACGGGCTACACCGACCCGGATGCACCGGACAGCCTGTGTATGGCCTGGGATCTCCCGGAAGTTTGGCGAGGGAAGGTGGAGCTACGCCTCACCGGAATTCAGGATTTGGAGCAGGTGCAGCGCCTTTGGGCCACGCCCTCGGTGATGCATTACGTGGGCTTTCCTGAGGGCCTCCATGAGACCATGGACCACCTGCGGAACGAATGGCTCCCCTGGGTCCAGCAGCCGCCCAAGCGGCAGCACTGGTCTGTGTATGCAGAAGGTGTGGGCTATTGTGGAGAGACCTATTACCATGTGGACGAGACCGGTCTTGCCTGTATGGACATCAAGCTCCTGGACTGCGCCCGGGGAAAGGGCATTGGATATCTGGCCCTGTCTCAAGCTCTGGACACGGCCTTCCGGGTTGGAGGAGCGGCCAGGGCGTATGTGGATCCCCATCCGGAGAATCGGAAGGCTCTGGCTCTTTACGCCGCCCTGGGGTTCCTCCCGGCTGTGCGCCCCAGTCATTTGGAGCCATGGGACAGCACCTACTTCGAGCTGACCCGGGAGAACTGGGAGGCACGCCATGGAATTTAGGGATCGGAATGTGGTCCTACGGGATATGCGGGAAGCCGACATTGAGGACGAAATCCGATGGAACACCCTGGAGACCCAGTGGGCCCAGTGGGACGCCCCATGGGAGAGTTTGGAGGAGCTAAAACACTTTGACCCGGATGCCCATCGGAGGGCAGAGCTGGAATACCTGAAGAAGCCAAAGCCGGAGCTCCGGAGTACATTGGAAATGGATACGGAAACGGGGGTTCATATCGGTTCGACTGCCTCTTACTTTGTGGATCAGGATTTTAACTGGATTCCCAAAGGCCAACCGGGGCAGCGCCGGGCGCTGGGGCTGGATATCAGTGAGAGTCGCTACTGGGGGCAGGGACTGGGAACCCAAGCGCTGGCGGCGTGGATCCTCTATTTTCTGGAGCATGGTGAGGAGGAGCTGTATCTGCAAACCTGGTCTGGGAATACCCGTATGATCCGGTGTGCGGCAAGATTGGGCTTCCGGGAGATTTGCCGGAAACCCAAGCTTCGGCAGGTCGGCGGGCAGGACTTTGACGGTCTGACCTTTTGTCTGGATGTTCCTGCGTTTCAGCGGTACCTGCTGGAAGAAAATTTGAAGGATCTGGCTCTGACTCCAGCCACCCAAGCGGCGGTACTGGCCGCCTATGATGCAAAGCCCGGGTATTACGAGGCTGCAGCGCCAGGGGCTTATCAAGGGGAGGCGCCGGATTTTCCCATTTGTAGGAAAAGCCCCCTGGAGCGATTGGTCCTCTGGTGCTGCTACTTGACCCGGGTGCGGCGGAAGTACCAGGCTAGGGGAGTTCCCCACCGGGTGTTCCTGGACACCGTTTCTGACATTGCGCTCCGGGCGGGGCTGTACGAGGCGAGGACGGGCAAACCGGGCCTTGCCAAGGCGGATGCAATTTGGTTTCGCCATATCCACAATGCCGTGATTTTTCGCCTGGGCTCCTTGCAATTTCAGCTGTTTGAGATGATCTATCTGGATCAGGAGGGCTGTGGGGAGGCGTATATGACCTTTGCGCAGGAACAAAAAGCCCGTCTTCCCCAGGGAACGCCGGTGCTCAATTTGCACATTCCGAAAGGGGCGGATTTGTCTCCGGCGGCGGTAGAGCAGGCCCTGGATCAGGCGATGGAATTTTTTCCTCAGGTGTTTCCAGAGCACCGCGCCAGAGCGTTTCTCTACTATTCCTGGCTGCTGTACCCTGGACTGCGGGAGCTGCTGCCTGCGGGGAGCAACATTTTGCAGTTTGCCGCCCGCTTCCGGGTCATCGGGCAGACCCAGGACCCGGCGGAGTCCATCCGGCGAATCTATGGAAAACGCTTTCCCAGAAGAGGGGATTATCCCCAAAATACGCAGCTGCAGCGTCAGGCGCTGGGGCGGTTTTCCTGCCTCGGGGAGGCCTGCGGGATTCTGGAGATCCCCACACCATGGATTTCCCAGATGGAATAGTGGAATGAACGGAAGGCAGTGCTGGCGGAGCGGTCAAGACCGCTCCCTACGCAGATCTACTTTATTTCTGCACTGCACTAAGGTAAATATATACTACCGCTTTGGCTGTCTGCATATCTGTGGAGGAGCGAAAATTTCTTGACATTCCATCTGTTGTTTGTTAGAATACGCCCATGATGGATCATACGCGTGGAAAGGATGAAGTACCCGGTTCCCCGCTTTCAGAGAGCTTCCGGTTGGTGCAAGGAAGTAGGCGGTCCCGGCGAAATACCTCCTGGAGCGGCCTGCCTGAAGGTGCAGTAGGGTAGGACGGGTCGGCCCGTTACAGCCCAGGCATTGTCAGATGCCGTGAGGGTCCCACCGCGAGGTGTGGCCAAATCAGAGGTGGTACCGCGTTTTGACGCCCTCTGTCCCCATTGGGGACAGAGGGCTTTTTTGATGGAAGGGGGAAAGCTTATGATTGAGAAGTTTTCAGAAGGCAATTTGCCAGAGCTTGCGGCTTATGCCTGCCGGAAAAATGCCCGGCGGGAAAGCGGCTCGGCCTTCTGCTGCCGGGAGGAGGCGTCCATCCGGCGGGATTTTTTGGAGACTTTGGAGTTTGGCGCCCTTTGGCGGGAGGCGGGGCGTATACGTGGAATTTTGAGTTGCTTTCCGGACTGGGAGAAGGGAAATGTAGACTGTGCTCTCCTGGTAGACCGGGAAGGTTATGACTCCACGGCCGGGCAGCTGCTGCGCACCGCCAGAGAGCGACTGGGAAGCCACCTGCGCTACACCTTCTTTTTCCCTAAGGAAAATGAAGATTGCACGGCCTTTCTGGAGGGAATCGGAGCCCAGCGGCGAGAAAACGAGTACCAGATGGTACTGCAACGGAACGACTGGAGGCCAACGGAGGGCTTGTTAGAGCCTCGCCCTTTGGCGGAAGGGGAGGAAGTTCCGTTTGCACAGCTCCATGACCAGGTCTTTCCAGACGTTTATGTCTCTGGCCGGGATATCCTGGGGGATTTGGGAAAGAACCGATTTGTCTATGTATTGGAGGAGAACGGCGCCCTTGCGGCCTATGGAGTGCTGCAATGCGCAGGGTGCCGGACGACAGCGGAAATTTTAGGCGTCCGCCAGGGGCTGCGGGGCCGGGGATATGGCCGGGCCATTCTGAATTATCTGGCGAAGGAGGCCTTTTACAGGCACAGCGCGGCAGAATTGGACCTGATTGTGGACGCGGATAATGATCGGGCCCTTGGTCTATATCAGAAGACCGGATTTCAGATTTTGGAAGAAAACCGGTGCTATCTATTTACAACCTGAAATGCAGCAAAGCTGCGCAGAAAAGGAGCATGCAGTATGAAAGTATATGACGAACTGGTAGCACGTGGGCTCATTGCCCAGGTGACCAACGAAGAGGAAATTCGGGAGATGATTGACCACGGCAAAGCGACGTTCTACATTGGCTTTGACCCGACGGCAGACTCCCTCCATGTGGGCCACTTTATGGCCCTGTGCCTGATGAAGCGGCTGCAAATGGCGGGAAACAAACCCATTGCCCTCATTGGCGGCGGCACGGCCATGATTGGAGATCCCTCCGGCCGGACAGATATGCGGTCTATGATGACCAAAGAGACCATTGATCACAACTGCCAGTGCTTCAAGAAGCAGATGGAGCGGTTCATTGAGTTTGGCCCTGGCAAGGCCCAGATGGTGAATAACGCCGACTGGCTGCTGAACCTCAATTATGTGGAATTCATCCGGGACGTTGGCGCCTGCTTCTCCGTCAACAATATGCTCCGGGCGGAGTGCTTCAAGCAGCGGATGGAAAAGGGCCTTTCCTTCCTGGAATTCAACTACATGCCCATGCAGTCCTATGACTTCTACTATCTGTTCCAGCATTACGGCTGCAACATGCAGTTTGGTGGCAATGACCAGTGGTCCAACATGCTGGGCGGTACAGAGCTCATCCGGCGGAAGCTGGGTCAGGACGCCCATGCCATGACCATCACCCTACTGCTCAACTCTGAGGGAAAGAAGATGGGCAAGACCGCCAGAGGCGCTGTGTGGTTGGACCCCAATAAGACCAGTCCCTTCGATTTTTATCAGTACTGGCGGAATGTGGAGGATGCGGATGTGCTGAAATGCATCCGGATGCTCACCTTCCTGCCCCTGGAGAAAATCGACGAGATGGACACCTGGAAAGACGCCAAGCTGAACGAGGCCAAGGAGATTCTGGCATTCGAGCTCACCAAGCTGGTCCACGGGGAGGAAGAGGCGCAGAAGGCCCAGGCTGCCGCCAAAGCCCTCTTCTCCGGCGGTGGGGATGACAGCAGCATGCCCACCACAGAGCTGGGAGAGGACAAACTGACCGATGGGAAAATCGGCATTTTGAACCTGCTCACCGCCTGTGGACTGACTGCGTCCAATGGCGAAGCCCGGCGGTTGGTGCAGCAGGGGGGCGTGTTTGTAGACGAGGAGAAGGTTCCGGGAATTGACTTCGCCGTCACCGGGGAGCAGCTCCGGCAGGGCATCAAAATCCGGAAGGGCAAGAAGGTCTTCCATAAGGTGGTGTTGATTCAGTGAGTTCGAAGGTATGGTTTGAGGCCGCAGCAGCGGGAGATTTTGCCGCTGTGAACCGCCTGGCCAGGCAGGTTCACGAGCTTCACGTGTCCTGGCGGCCGGACATTTTTCGGAAAACGGAGTTTCCCATCTCTCAGGAGGACTTCCGAGATTTGGTAAGCCGGCAGGAGATTTATGTCCTCCGGGGACAGGAGGGGCCGGTGGCGTATGGGATCATCTCTACCCTAACTAGGGACCGGCCGGGTCTCGTGCCCCGCAGCATTTTGCGTCTGGAGGAGCTGTGTGTGGATGAATCCTGCCGCCGCTCCGGTCTGGGCAGGCTGCTCGTGGACCATCTCATCACCCTGGGCCGAAGTCTGGGCTGCACCGACGTGCAGCTCACCTGCGACCCCCACAATGCGCCGGGGATTGCGTTTTACGAGAGCTTGGGGATGCGGGTAAAAACGGTGCAGTATCAAATGAAATTGTGATTGCGTCTCATGTGGATTGGGGGGGCAAAAGTGGAAAGAGTCATAAAACAAATGGAAGAAAAATATCTTCTACCGTCGCTCGACCTGGTAGAAGATGTGTTTACGCAGTGGGATAGCCCGGAAGAAGGAAGGGTTGTACGTCATCTGGTTGAAGAAATAAGAGCAAAAAAGTATTACGTCCCGGAGCTTGAGCTGATTATGGTGGACGGAATCGACGATGTGATAGGGTATGCCATGTTTTCGAGATTTTATATTGAAGGAAGGTATGAGGATGAATTGCTTATCCTCACGCCTGTTGCCGTGAAAACGGAATTGCAAAGGCAGCACATTTCAAGGGATTTGATTGAATATGGATTTGCAAAAGCAAGGAAACTGGGGTTCACGGCTGTTCTTGTTGAAGGAAATCCGAAAAATTATAATCCGCGAGGCTTTCAGACGAGCGCTGATTTTGGGATCGTAGCAAGTTCGAAGATTCATTTACCGCACGTAAGCTGTTTGATGGTGAAAGAACTTGCCGAGGGGGCGCTTGCGCATATGAGTGGAACTGTAGATTACTCATTTTATGAATCGTTGCGGTAATATGCGTTGCGATATCGTCCTAGGGTGGACCTGTGTGTCCGCCGGTAGTAGACATTGCGAATTCGCCGAAGATGGGCGGGAAACGCATGATGTTTCTGCCGGGCGGACACATGGGTCCGCCCCTACGGCGGACAGGGAGCATAGGCGGAAGTTACCAGACGTATTTTGTCATTTTAATGCTCCTTGACGACGGAAAAGAGGGGTCATCTACGTCAACACCGAAGAATCTGTTCATGCACTGCGTTGGTATCTCACCGTAGGGGCGGACCCATGTGTCCGCCCGTGGTAGGCATTACAAATTCGCTGAACATGAGCGGGAACTGCGTTGTGTTTGCAGTAGACGGACCCATGGGTCTGCCCCCAGGATTTCATCGTAACTCTGCTTGTGTTACATGTTAGGCATAAGTGTTTACAATTCTGCCGGAGGGAAGCGCAAGGTGATGGAGAGTTTCCCATCTCGGTACTCTGCGCCAATGGAGCCGTTCATGCGCTCAGTCAGGAGCTTGGCAATGGACAGACCCAGGCCAGTGGAGCTGCTACCGGTTTGGACGGTGTAGAAGCGATCAAAGAGTCTCCCGGCGGTGACGGTGGTGAGACCTGCTGCGGCGTTGGTAAAGACAATGGTTCCCTCCTGGTCCATGCAGACAGTGAGGTCTCCACTGCTGTATTTGAGGGCGTTTCCCAGAATGTTGCTGAAAATGCGACTGAGGGCCGAGGGGTCCAGGCATCGCTCCACCCGGCTTTCCGGAAGCTGAATTTCAGGAGTGATGTTCCGCTGCTCCATCGCGCCGTAGAAAGACAGGAGGGCTTCCTCCAATGCGCCCCGGAGATCCAGGGGCACAGGGACGAGAGGCTGGGAAGAGGAGGCTATGGAGTAGCGGAACAGCTCCTCCGTCAGCGCTTTGAGTGCTTCGGTCCGGTTTTGGATCTGCGCCAGGTACCGGGTTGCTGGTTCCGCCAGAGGTTCCTGCTCCAGGAGATCCAGGTAGCCGCAAATGGCGGTGAGAGGGGTGCGCAGATCGTGGGAAATGCCTGCAATGGTGTCCTTCAGTTCCAGATCTCCCCGCTCCCAGCCGTAGGCGCTGGGAGCGGAGTGTTCGAAGCTGGGCGTTGTTTGTACTCAGCTTGAAACCGATTCCCCAGACGGCTTCGATATATTCTCTGCCGTCAGCCTCCCGCAGCTTTTTGCGCAGATTGCTGATGTGTTGTTTCAGGGAACTATCGGTGCAGTCGGGGGTATCCAGGCTGATCCGGTCCAGAATCACGGACTTGGCCAAAACCTGTTTGGGATTCTGCATCAGGAGCTTTAGAATGGCGCATTCTGTTTTCGTAAGGTGGACGGTCTGTCCGCCCACGACGACGGTGCGGGAGGCGGGGTCCAACTGTAAGCTGCCTACGACGATGGGGGCTGTGGGGGAGTGGGGCGTAGCGCCCCGCAACTGTACCGTGATTCTGGCCAGGAGCTCCTTGGTGTCAAAAGGCTTTGTCATGTAGTCGGCTGCACCGCCCAGAAGCAAACGGACTTTGTCCTGGGTATCCACCTTGGCGCTGAGCACAATGACCGGAATGCCCGCCATTTCCGGCAAAATCTCCTCTCCGCTCCGTCCGGGCAGCATGAGGTCCAGCAAAATGATGTCTGGCCGATGCTGGGACAGAAGATACAGCGCTTCCGTGCCAGAATAGGCCTGCAAAACAGCGTAACCCGCCTTTTGTAAAAGTTCGGCCAGCATATTGCTGATGGGAAGGTCGTCGTCAACGATGGCAATGGTTTTCATAAGGTTGCTCCTTTGCATGGGGATATGGACCTGGTGTGTCAGAGATAGATGTATGATAGCCGCTGCTCTATGGGATGGCAAGTCGCTCGTGAGACGCAAAAGCAGAAGAAAATCAATTTGCCGGGCTGCCCATTGGGCAGTCCGGCATAGGAAAACATTTCGCTTGGGAGTGGAGACAGCGTTTATAAATCGTCGGCATCCTGGACCGGGACCTCGTCCGGATCAGCAGGTACGCCGGTCCAGCTGCCTTGTGGATCGGTTTTTGCCGCCTGAAAGTCTACCAGGGGATCTGTTTGAACCAGGGGCTTTTTATGCTTGGCCATTGCGATTGTGCACCTCCTGAATGGTATCTGTGTGAAAAAGGTGGGTTCAGTCGTCGCCGCGCAAAAGATTTTCTGCATAGTCCTTCAAACTCTCCAGGGAGTTGACCCCTTGGGAGCGGGTTTCCATTTGTTCCTGGACATAGCTGGGCAGGGAGTGAAAATACGCCTGTGCCTCCGGTTCGCCGGCCAGCAAAGCGTGCAGATCTGAATATTTCAAAGCAATCACCTCAAGGTCAGTATGCCCTGCAAGTACGAAAAATTGCATGTATTTGTAGGATTGGATGTCCATTTGTGGGGCCAACTATGCTGGAGAAATTTTTCAAAAAGGGAAAAAAGGACTTGCATTTTGGAGCTCTTTGTGTTACTATATCCAGGCACTTAAGGTGTGCATGCGCCAGTAGCTCAGCTGGATAGAGTGACTGACTACGAATCAGTAGGTCGGGGGTTCGAGTCCCTTCTGGCGTACCATGCCGGAGCAAAGTCCGCTTTGCTCCGGCATTCTCTATGTTTATAATTTGTGGGCGCTTTTGCCCACAGAACCCTGCGGATGCAGGCCATGGAACGGGTTGAGATACCCACGAGTCGGTCACTGTAATGCTCCCCAGGGGAGACAAGTCAGGCTATGGTCTTTGGCGCTGCTGCCGAAACCGGCAGCGCCTGGTGTATCCGCGCCCATACGGGCGCGGTTTTTTTGGAGGTTGCAATGAAGCGAGCGGAGTTGGCCGGTAGACTGCATCTGTCCACCATCGGTTCAGACAGTCGGCAAATGGCCATGCAATATGGGCTGGGGCTGGAAATAGCAGACTTTTGTACTGCGGTGAATCTGGATCAAAACGTGGCGGCTCATCGGATGGCGGTCCGGAAGGAGATGGAGGGGATTGGGAGTTTCTGGTTCCACGCGCCCTTTGCGGAGCTGTCGCCTGCCTCCATTGATCCGAAGGTGCGCGGGGTGACGATTCTCCGCTACCGGCAGGCTGTGGAGATGGCGGCTTCTCTGGGCATTTCCAGATTGGTCATCCACGGCGGCTTCATCCCACTGGTGTATTTTCCGGAGTGGTTTGTGGAGCAATCGGTGGTGTTCTGGCGGGAATTTCTGGAGGAAACGCCAGAGGGGATCACCATTGCCCTGGAAAATGTGATGGAGCCAGGGCCGGAGATGTTGGTGGAGATTGTCCGACGGGTGCAGGACCGGCGCCTGGGTTTGTGCCTGGATGTGGGACATGCCAACAGCCGGGTCTCCAAGACGCCGGTGGTGGATTGGGTTGCGCCCATGGCCCCCTATTTGCGCCATGTGCATCTGCACAATAATGAAGGCGATGCTGATTTGCACCAATGCCTGGGGACGGGGACCGCTCCCATGGAGGCGGTGCTGGACCGTATCCTGGCCAGCTGTCCCCAGGCCACGTTTACAATTGAAAATCCATGCTGCGCCCCCTCGGTGGCTTGGCTGAGGGCCCACGGATATTTAGTTGATCAATAGCTGCATTACATATACAACATATTGGGAGGAAACAGATCATGACTTTGGAAGCGTTCAAGAAGGTTCTGGATGCGATTGCACCGGTGGACCGGGAGGCCATGGACCGGGCAAAAAAACGCCAGGCGGAGCTGGCCAAGCCCCCAGGCAGTCTGGGAAAGCTGGAGGATATGTCCATCCGTCTGGCCGGTATTACCGGTCAGGTGTGCAATCAGCTGGAAAACTGCCGGATTCTGGTGTTTGCAGCGGATAACGGCGTCATTGCAGAGGGCGTTTCCTCTTCGCCAGAGTCTGTAACGCTCAGTCAGGCGGTGAATATGACGCGGCACATCACCGGTATGTCTGCACTGGCAAAATATTTTGGCAATTCTGTGGTGGTGGCGGATGTGGGCATTAATGCCGAGGTGCGGTGCCCTGCAGTGCTGGACCGGAAGATCCGCCGGTCCACCCGCAATCTGGCCAAAGAACCTGCGCTCACCCGGCAGGAGGTGCTGGACGCCATGGAAGTGGGACTGGATCTGGTAAGCCAGGCCAAAGCAGAAGGGGTCCAGGCCATCGGAGTCGGGGAGATGGGGATTGGCAATACCACCACTTCTTCAGCCGTTTTGGCTGCGCTCACAGGCGCTGAGGTGGAGCAGGTGACGGGCCGGGGCGGCGGCCTGACAGATCAGGGCTTTGCCACAAAAAAGCGGGTGATTGAAGAGGCGCTGGCCCTGCACCGGCCCAATGCCAGCGATCCTTTGGATGTTCTGAGCAAGGTGGGCGGTCTGGATCTGGCCGCTATGACAGGGGCGTTTCTGGGGTGTGCACGCCACCGGATTCCCGGGGTGGTGGATGGGTTCATCTCCATTGTGGCGGCGCTGTGCGCCTGCCGCCTGTGCCCCCAGGTGCGGGAGTATCTCTTCCTGTCTCATGCCTCCTATGAGGTGGGCTATCAGCTGGCGGCCAGGGAGTTGGGGTTGGATGCCTGCCTGCTTCTGGGTATGCGGCTGGGAGAGGGCAGTGGCTGCCCACTGGCCTTCCAGATTTTAAAAGGGGCCTGCGCGGTGATGTGCGGGATGGGCACCTTCCAGGAGGCGGCAATTGATGACGAATATCTGGAGGAAATCCGGGCAGTCGATTCTTATACGGTGGTTTTGCCATGAAAATTTTGCTTTTGGGCGGTAGCAAAAGCGGAAAAAGCGGTCTGGCGCAATGCTTGGCCCGAAATTTGGCCGGTACGAAGGCGCTGTATTATTGGGCCACCATGGAGCCAAGTGACGCGGAAGACCAGGCCCGCATCCGGCGGCATTTGCGCGAACGGGCAGGCTGGGGCTTTCAAACCGTGGAGCAGGGACGGGACTTACCCCGGGCCTTGCATGGGCTGGATGGAAGCGGGACCGTACTGTTGGACAGTGTGACGGCGCTGCTGGCCAATGAGATGTTTGGACCGGAAGTGGATTTGGATGCGCCGAAGCGGGTGACCCGAGACCTGCTGCAATTGGGCAATTCGGTGGCCAATTTGGTCTGTGTCTGCGACGATCTCTTTCGGGATGTCGGGCGGTATGACCCGATGACCGAGGGATACCGGCGGGGTCTGGCCCAGATCTGCCGGTCCCTGGCGTCGGAGTTTGATGTAACCGGCGAGGTGCTTTTGGGAAAGCCCAAAGCGTACCGGGGAAAAGCGCAATTGCAGGAGGCATGGAAGAGATGAGGGGCTGGATTTACGGATTTTTTATGACCTGGGGGATGTTCCTCTCCATTCCCTGTCCCGTCCGCATATGGGACGAGAAAGCCAGGGGAAAGATGATGGTGTGCCTGCCTCTGGTGGGCGCGGTGGTGGGGGGCTTGTGGGCGCTGGCTGCCTGGCTTCTGGGGCGGATTGACTGCCCGGCGCCGGTGCAGGCTCTGGTGCTGGCGGCAGTTCCCTGGCTTACCACAGGATTTCTCCATCTGGATGGCTATATGGACGTCTGTGATGCGGTGCTGTCCCGGCGGGATTTGGCAACCCGGCAGAAAATTCTGAAAGACTCCCACTGCGGGGCCTTTGCGGTGATTGCGCTGGGACTGCTGTTCCTGGCCCAGTGGAGTGTGTTCTTTACAGCTGGGACGGTGGCGTTGCTGCCCCTGGGGATGATTCCGGTGGCGACCCGGGCCTGTGCCGGTCTGGCGGTGGTATCTCTGCGGCCTATGGGGACCAGTCAGTATGCCAACTTGGACCGGAAGGGCAGAGCTGGCAGGCAAGCGGCGCTGGTGGCGATGATTTTGCTGGCTGTGGGATTGCCCATCATCCGGCTGGGTGGAGCGGGTTGTGCTCCGCTGGCCGCCGCTGTGGGGTATGGATTGGCGGCCTGGTACGGATTTCGTCAGCTGGATGGGATGTCCGGCGATATTTCTGGCTTTGCCCTCACCCTGGGGGAGCTGGTTGGCGCAGCAGTTTTGACGTTGGTGAGGTGAGCGTATGGATTTGATCATTGGCGGAGCCTATCAGGGAAAACTGACCTGGGCAGTGGCTCAATATGGGCTGGAGCAGGGGGAATTGCTGGATCTGGCGGTGGAATCGCCCCGGGCAGCCCGGTGCTGGTACCATCTGGAGGAGCTGACCTGGCGACAGGTTCAGGCTGAAAAAGATGCCAGTGCGCTTTTGGCGCGTCTGGGTCCGGATTTGCCGGAAGTGGTGATTTCCCGGGAAATTGGCTCTGGCGTGGTCCCCATGGATCCCAAGGAACGGGCGTGGCGGGAACTGCACGGACAGGTACTGCGGGCGCTGGCGGAGCGATCCCACCGGGTGATTCGGGTGTTTTGTGGTCTTGCGGAGGTGTTGGAATGAAGCTGACGCTTTTGCGCCATGGTATCACAGAGGGAAACCGTCGGCGGCTGTACTATGGCAGCACGGATTTGCCCCTTTTGTCAGAGGGATGGGCGGCGCTGGAGGCGCTGCGGACCCGGGGCGGATACCCCCAGGCGACGCGGTATTATACCAGCGGTATGATCCGGACGGAGCAGACACTGCTGGCCCTCTACGGTCCAGTTCCCCATGAGGTGTTGCCCGGGTTGCGGGAGATGGATTTTGGAACATTTGAAATGCGTGCTTATGAGGAGCTGAAGCATGATCCGGCCTACCTGGCCTGGCTGGAAGGAGATGTGGAGGCCAATCTCTGCCCCGGCGGTGAGAGCGGTCACATCGTGACGAAACGGGCTTTGGAGGCGTTGGCCCCCATTCTGGAGGCGGAGGAGGATGCCGTCTGCGTGACGCACGGCGGCGTCATTGGCGGTTTGCTGGCCCGGTGGTTTCCAAGCGCGGAGGGCCGCTACGCCTGGACACCTGCTCCAGGCAGCGGATTTCAGATCGCATTTCAACATGGGATTCCAGAGGAAGTTTGGGCTGTGCCCGATGTGTCTGTTGGAATCTAGTACAGGATGTGGCGCTTTCAAAGCGATTTTGACTGCATGCCACTTTACTTCTGAAGAAAGCCATGTTAAAATGGAAAAAATGAACTATGAGGTGATTCTCATGCAGCGTACGTACCGGGCATTCAGCATCCTGTTTTGTGTGTGCTTTCTTTTGATTGCAGCGTCTGTTTTGCTGTGTAATGGCTTGTTTTTGGCGGTGGCGTGTGTATGCTTGGGCTTTTATTGGCTATCCCGGCACCAGGTGCCGAGGTTCACACTCTGGCTTCTTGTAGGCGGGATTCTGGTGAGACTGGTAGTGATTTGGATTCTCCATCCGCCGCTTGAGTCGGATTTTGAGAAGCTTTATGAGGCAGCACAGAGTCTGCTGGCGGGAGATCTATCGTTTAACAGTACGCCCTATTTCCGTCTCTGGGCCTATCAAAGTGCTTATGTATGCTGGGAAGCAATGTGGCTGACAATTTGGAATCACCCAATTTTTTTGGAGATTGTGCATGCCTGCTTTGCCGCTGGGACAGTGTGCTTGTTGTACCGTATCGTTTTGCCCCATGTTCGGCAGTCATCGGCACAGCTGATGGCATTGCTGTTGACGTGCTTTCCTTTTGCGTGCACGTTAACTACAGTTTTGACCAATCAGATTCCCTCGGCCTTTTTTCTTGTATTGGGAATTTGGCTTTTGATTTGTCCAGATGCAGAGCGTCTTCGTTTTTGGAGGTATCCCCTCTGTGGTGTTGCACTCCAGATGGGCAACCTTTTGCGACCGGAGGGCATCATTATACTGATAGCAGTGTTGGCATGGCTATTCTTTTCCCTGCTGCGGGAGCCAAAGCGGGTGAAACGTCTGCTATGTGGCGTCTTGGCATTGATTGCTCTTTATTATGCAGTCGGTTTTGGTGCGGATTGGCTTGCGAAAGCCACGGGTTTGAATCCCAACGGTTTACAAAACTCGTATCCTGGATGGAAGTTTGTTTGCGGGTTGAACCATGAGACTGGCGGTATGTATTCGGAGGATGACTGGAACCTGCTGGGGAGCACGTTGGATGAAAATTATATGCCGACTCCTGAAACAGAGCAGTTGCAGAAGGAGTTGATTTCTCAGCGTTTACGTGTTTCTCCTGCTCAACTGGGGAAGCTGATTCTTAACAAGGTTCGTAATTTATGGACTGCCGGTGGTTTGGTATGGGCTTTCCGCCACGTTAGTCAGAGTTCAAGCTTTTTCGTTGGGGAACTATATCAGGTGATACGTGATTTTGATCGGGCACTATTTTTCCTGGTTTTTGCTTTGGCCTGCTTCGGACTTCGGAAAAAGAAGTCTCCGGATGCCTATTTGCCGTATTTTGTGTTTTTTGCTGCATTTTGCGCATTTTTACCCATAGAGGTACAGCCACGGTATGCGTATTTGCCCCAGCTTTTCCTGTTTGCTGCTTCGGCATTTGGCTTGGATGAGCTGGCAAATATAATAGAAAATAGAAGAGGAGAATTGCGATGCCTGTAACACTTTATTTGGCGATTCCCTGCTACAATGAAGAGGAGGTCCTTCCGGAGACAGCCAAGCGGCTAAGGGAGAAGTTTTCTGCACTCCGAAAGACGGGGACCATTAGCGCGGAAAGCCGTGCTTGTTTCATTGACGATGGATCGAAAGACAAAACGTGGAATTTGATTTGCGAATTGCACCAGAAGGATCCAATGTTTTCTGGGATTAAGCTTTCTCGTAATCGAGGGCACCAAAATGCACTCCTCTGTGGCCTAATGACTTTGCGGGAGCGGGCGGACTGTGTGATTTCTTTGGATGCGGATCTCCAGGATGACATCAATGCCATTGACGGTATGCTGGAAAAGTTTCAGGATGGTTGCGATGTAGTTTATGGAGTTCGCTCCAAAAGGAAAACTGACACAGCCTTTAAACGAATGACTGCGCAGGGCTTTTATCGAGTCATGAAGGCGCTGGGAGCGGACGTCGTATTTAATCATGCGGATTACCGTCTCATGAGCCGCCGGGCGCTGGATGCACTGGCTGACTATAAGGAAGTAAATCTATTCCTGCGGGGGATGGTGCCGCTCGTGGGTTATCGTAGCGATATCGTTTACTATGAGCGCGCAGAGCGATTTGCAGGTGAAAGTAAGTACCCTCTGAAAAAAATGCTTTCGTTTGCCTGGGAGGGCATTTCTTCTCTGTCAGTAAAGCCGATCAAACTGATTACCCGGCTGGGAATTTTGATGTTTGGAATCAGCATTCTGATGATGATTTGGTTCCTGATTCGGCATTTTACGGGACACACAATCACTGGATGGTCCAGTTTGGCTGTTTCTTTATGGGCAATTGGCGGTTTACAACTTTTGGCTATCGGTATTGTTGGTGAATATATTGGAAAGATTTACCTGGAAACCAAAGGCCGTCCGCGCTACTTGGCGGAGGTCATTTTGGATGACTGGAAGGGTGCATAATGGAAAAATTGAAAAAGCTGTTTGATGAAAAACTGCTGAAGTTCATTTTGGTTGGCGTGGTCAATACGCTGGTTGGAATGGCAATTATGTTTGGTCTCTATAACCTGGCCCATTGCAGCTATTGGGTGTCGTCTGCGGCAAATTATATTTTGACCAGTATCCTCAGCTATTTTCTGAATAAGTACTTTACGTTCCAAAACCGAGAGCGCAGTGTGGGACAAGTGGTCCGGTTTGTTGTGAATATTGCGGTATGCTATGGTTTGGCGTATGGCATTGCGAAACCGCTGTGTCTGCAATTGCTGGCAAATGCCAGTACGACGGTGCGGGACAATGTTTCAATGTTGGTGGGAATGTGCCTATTCACGGGACTGAATTATTTGGGGCAGCGTCTGTTTGCATTTCGGACCAAATCGTAATGTGACGGTACCACTCTGACCAGGCTCTGCGTCCAAAGGACGGCTGTACTTTCTGATTCTTTGACAAAAACGCAAATCGGCAGCTCTTTTACAGAGTTGCCGATTTGTGTGTTTTGTTTTCTGATTGGAAGATGAAAATGGAAGAGTTTGAAACAACTGACCTGGCAGATTTGTTTACCGGTTCCAAAGCGAGATTTAGGAATCACTTGGCCGCAGACAATGGTACAGCATGCAGACAAAATCACCTGCGGTAGGCGGCTGGGCGATCTCCCGTTGCGCCATGGCTGTAAGTAGCTTTGGATTGGCATCCCAAGCCCGCGCAGCGGAAATTCTGAGGCTCCGCTCTACACAGGCAGGGGTGCAGCCACACTGCTTGCCCACTTCCGGATAGAAGTCTAAAGTCAGTCGCTGCAGCCTTGATGGCTCTTTGATGGCCAGTGCGATGGCAGTCTGTGCAATGGGGTAGCCAGCCTGGGATGGATAAATACCAAGTTGATACAGCACATTTTCTACTTTATTCATTCGCATTCCCTCTCCTCAAAAACGGGTGCTTTTATAATAATGTATCAGAACGCAGTTTGCAAATGTTTTTTTAAGAATAGTCAGGATTCTCAAAACATCGACAAAAAGGGAGAATTTGCGAAAAGAAGTTCCTGTGATGGTAAAGTAGGCCAGGACGTCGGGAGGAGAAAAGTTTTCGGGATTTGTGGCTTTTGCCACTTTACGCCTTCCGAAAAATGTAATAAAATAGATCCATCAAACGAGGATGGGAACGACTATGACAGAGAGTTTCGAAACAAAATTTGCAGCAGCTAGGCGGCGTTATATTGCCTCCCGGTTTGAACAACTGAATCCCATGCAGCGGGAGGCCGTATTGACGACGGAAGGACCGCTGCTTTTATTGGCTGGCGCCGGCAGCGGGAAAACAACGGTGCTGATCCAGCGGATTGCCAATCTGATCTCTTTCGGATGCGGCAGCGACAGCCCGGAGGTCCCTCTGGGGGTGACCCAGGAGGACCTGGAATTTTTGGAGCATTTGGGGCAGAAGCCAACCGAAGCAGAACGGGAGCGGGCGGAGCAGCTCTGCACGCTGCGCCCTGCGGCGCCTTGGAGCATCATAGCCATCACCTTTACCAACAAGGCGGCCACGGAGTTAAAAACTCGGCTGGAGGCGGCTGTGGGCTCCAAAGCCTATGATGTGTGGGCAATGACATTCCATTCCGCCTGCTGCCGGATTCTGCGGCGGGAAATTGAGCGTTTGGGGTATGACCGAAGCTTTACCATCTATGACACGGCAGACTCTGAGCGGATTATGAAGGATATTATCAAGGCAATGGGCCTGGATGACAAGTCCTTCCCTGCGAAGTCGGTGCTGCGTATGATCGGTCAGGCAAAGGACAGGCAGCAGACGCCGGAGGCGTTTGCAAAGACGGCGCTGACCAAGGGAGACTACCGTCTGGAGAAAATTGCGGAAGCCTATGCAGAATACCAAAAGCGGCTGAAGGCCAACAATGCGGTGGACTTTGACGACATCATTTACCTAACTGTGGAGATTTTGGAGAATTTCCAGGAGGCGCGGGAATACTACCAGAGGAAGTTCCGCTATGTGCTCATTGATGAGTACCAGGATACCAACCGGCTCCAGTACCGTCTGGCGGCCTTGCTGGCCGGTGGGCATGAGAACATCTGCGTGGTAGGCGATGACGATCAAAGCATTTACCGCTTCCGTGGAGCCACCATTGAGAATATATTGAACTTTGAGCAGGAGTACCCAGGGGCCCGCACCATTCGCCTGGAGCAGAATTACCGCTCCACCCAGTCCATTTTAAATGCAGCCAATGGGGTCATTGCCAATAACGCAGACCGGAAGGGGAAGACACTCTGGACGGCCAACGGGGTGGGGGAGCCCATACTGGTATACGAAGCTTACAATGAAACGGAAGAGGCCAACTTTGTATCTGGCCAGATCCTGGCTCGCTCCCATGGACAGAATTTCAAGGATTTTGCAGTTTTGTACCGAACCAATGCCCAGTCCAATGCAATGGAATATTCCTTCAAACGCAACGGGATTCCTTACCGTATCATCGGCGGTACCCGCTACTTTGACCGGGCGGAAGTGAAGGATATGCTGGCTTATCTCTGCGTTCTGAATAATCGGAACGACGACCTGCGGCTACGCCGGATTGTAAACAACCCGCCTCGGGGGCTGGGAGGCAAGACCATGGAACTGGTGGAACGCCTGGCCCAGGAGGGGGGACGCTCTCTGTACGATGTGATCTCCCATTCGGAGCAGTATGAGGAGTTGGACCGGCCTGCAGAAAAGCTGCACAGCTTTGCACAGATGTTGGACGACTGTACGCAGCTTCTGGATGAGGGGATGCCCCTGACAGATTTCTATGAGGAGCTGCTGATCCGCACGGGCTACGCTGCCATGTTGGCAGAGAAACACACCGAGGAGAACCAAACCCGTCTGGAAAACGTCCACGAATTGAAATCCAGTATGATCAGCTATATGGGACATACAGAGTCGCCGACTTTGGCCGGCTTTTTGGAGGAGATTGCCTTATACACGGATATTGAGCAGTATGATCCCTCTGCCGATGCGGTGGTGATGATGACCATGCACAGCGCCAAAGGGCTGGAATTCCCTCAGGTGTTCCTGGTGGGTCTGGAAGAGGGACTGTTTCCGGGGATGCGGGCCATTGGGGAGCCGAAAGAAATGGAGGAGGAACGGCGCCTGTGCTATGTGGCCATTACCCGTGCCAGAGAGCATCTAACCATTTCCCATGCCAATCAGCGGATGCTCTATGGACGGACCAACGCCTGTATGCCTTCCCGATTTCTGAAGGAAATCCCGGCTGAATGCGTGGAGAATCGGGGTGGCTACCGTCCAAAGCCTGTGACGCAAGAAACCTCCAGCGGATATGGCTCCTCTTATTATAATCGTAGCCCACGTACCAACCCGGCAGTGGAGCGGCGGAAGGCCCATATGAAGCAGGCGGAGTACTCCGATTTTGCGGCTAAGGCCACGGCACAGGTTTCCATTGAGTTCAACCAGGGAGATGTGGTGGAGCACACCGCATTTGGACGGGGGATGGTGCTGTCTGTCATGAAAATGGGGGGAGATGCCCTTCTGGAGGTTGCGTTTGACGGGACCGGAACCAAAAAGCTGATGGCAAAAACCGCTGCATCCCATATGAAGAAGGTATAAGCTCCGATCATGCAACATACGCTGTCCGGGAGGGGATAGCATATGCGAAGACGGAGAGGGCGCCGGCTGCGCCGGGTGTTGATTTTGCTGTTGGTTTTGGTGCTTGGCATGTATCTCCTGATGCGGAGCCGTTTTAACCCCATTGCCAAGGATCTGGCTATGACCCAGGTCATGAATCAGACTTCGGATCTCATCAATGATGCCATTGCCGAGCAGATTGCCCGGGATAATATTCAGTATGACCGGATTATTTACTTTGAAAAAGATTTGAATGGGCGAATTACTGCCCTGAAGACCAACATGAGTGAGGTCAACCGGCTGAAGACCGATATTCTCAATATTATCAATGACGAAATTCTGGCCCTAGATACCCACGACATTGGCATTCCGCTGGGCAGTTTATTTTTGCCGGAGCTCCTCTCCGGCAAAGGGCCGGTCCTTCCAGTCCGGGTGATTTCGATCAGCAATTCGGACGCCCAGTTCGTCAGTCAGTTTTCGGAGGCGGGGATTAACCAGACGCTGCAGCAGCTGACCATGGAGGTCAACGTGGATGTAACCATTCTGGTGCTCAGCGAGACGGTCACCTTCCGGGTGACGAGCCAGGTGGTGGTGGCAGAAACCATCATTGTAGGTGCGGTACCAGATACCTTCCTGCACACGGGAAAAATATCATAAAGGAGAGCGAGCCATGTCGGCAGCAGAGCAGATCCAGGCACTTACGAAAACCCTGGAGGAAGCCAATTATCACTATTATGTTTTGGACGATCCCCAAATGGAGGATTATGAATATGACCGCCTTCTGCGGCAGCTGGAGGAGCTGGAAGCCCTGCATCCGGAGCTGGCGTCGCCGCTGTCCCCCACAAAGCGGGTGGGCGGCCAGGCACTGAGTCAGTTTGAGAAGGTGGAGCATCCGGTACCGCTGGAAAGTCTACAGGATGTGTTTTCCATGGAAGAGCTGGGGGAATTTGACGCCAGGGTGCGGGAAGCTGCACCGGAGGCAGTGTATACGGTGGAGCCCAAGGTAGACGGTCTGTCTGTGGCTCTGGAGTATTTGGATGGCCAATTTGTCCGGGGCGCCACCCGAGGAGACGGCCGGGTGGGGGAGGATGTGACAGAGAATCTGAAGACCATTCGCTCCATCCCCATGGTGCTGGAGGATGCGCCCAAACGGCTCATTGTCCGGGGCGAAGTGTTTATGCCTAAAAAAGTGTTTGAAGCCCTCAATGTGCAGCGGGAAGAGGCAGGGCAACCGCCGTTTGCCAATCCCCGGAATGCTGCGGCCGGGTCTCTGCGGCAGCTGGACCCCAAGATTGCCGCACAGCGCAAGCTGGACATTCTGATTTTCAATTTGCAGCTGGCAGAAGGGGCGGACTTTTCCACCCATGCGCAAACGCTGGATTATCTGCGTCAGCGGCGGTTTCACGTCATTCCTTACACGCTGTGTGAAAGGCCGGATCAAATTCGCCAGGCGGTTCAAGAGATTGATACAGGCCGGTATGATCTGCCCTATGACATTGACGGCGCCGTGATCAAGCTCAATGATCTGGCCCAGCGTGGAAGTTTGGGGAGCACAGCGAAATTCCCCCGCTGGGCAGCTGCATATAAATATCCGCCTGAAATTCGCTCTACGGTGGTGGAGGACATTCAGATTCAGGTGGGCCGCACCGGGGTTTTGACGCCGAAGGCAGTGGTGAGCCCTGTCCGGCTGGCCGGCACGACGGTGACCAATGCAACCCTGCACAATCAGGATTTTATTGCGGAGAAGGACATTCGGATTGGCGACACGGTAAAAATCCGCAAGGCCGGAGAGATCATCCCAGAAATTCTGGAGGTGGAGTTTGACAAGCGCCCGGCAGATGCTGTGCCCTACTGGCTGCCTGCGCAGTGCCCGGTTTGCGGTGCGCCTGTGGTCCGGGATGAGGCGGGAGCCTTCCTGCGCTGCACAGGTGCGGAGTGCCCGGCGCAGCTCTCCCGGAACATTGCCCACTTTGTCTCCCGGGACGCCATGGACATTGAGGGGCTGGGCAGCGCCATTGTGGAAGGGCTGATTGAGAAGGGGTATATTTCTTCGCCCGCAGATATCTATTATTTGACCTTGGAAGAGCTGAAAGGCCTCTGGAAGAAGGGAGACGTGGCAGCGAAAAAGCTGCTGTCGGCCATTGAAGCAAGCAAGTCCCAGGATCTGAGCCGTTTGATTTTTGCCTTGGGCATCCGGCAGGTGGGGGCCAAGGCGGGGAAGACCCTGGCGGCTGCATTTGGATCTATGGACGCGCTGATGGAGGCCGGTCTGGAAGAGCTGACAGAGGTTCCGGATGTAGGCGAAATTACAGCGCTGAGTCTGCTGGATTGGTTTGCTCAGCCCCAGTCTCAGCATTTGATTCGCCGCTTAAAAGAGGCCGGAGTCAATTTCCAGTCCACCCGGCAGCAGCAGGATGACCGGTTTGCAGGTAAGACCTTTGTCCTCACTGGTGCACTCTCCCTGTTTACCCGGGAGGAGGCTACAGAGCGGATTGAGCTCTGTGGCGGCAAGGTCTCTGGCTCGGTCTCCAAGAAGACCAGTTATGTGGTTGTTGGAGAAAATGCGGGCTCCAAGCTGAAGAAAGCCAATGATCTGGGGATTCCAGTGCTGTCTGAGGCAGAGTTCTTGGAAATGTTTAATTGATACAAATGAGGAAAGCGGTAAGTCAGTCCAGTGGCTTGCTGCTTTTTTCTTACTTTTTTGCGCAAAGAGAGTCGTAGATAAATAGCGGTTTAGCAAAAAAGCGTACCGTACAGTTGGATTGCAGGGGACTGTTCACGGTTTTTATTAGAATCTATACCGCGGCCCTGTTCTTTCAAAACTAGAGATAGTGCCTGTTTTTATTTTATTTTTTTGACCAGTTTATCAACATACGCGCGCGAGGAAAAAATTTGCTTGCAATATGGCGACGCACGTGCTATACTTATAGCAAGTTAACATGGGTTTGAGTTCCGTGGCTATCTGTTTGACTAAAACGATATGGATTTTCAGGGTTTTTGGGGTGCACAGCTTGTATCTATCGCGGTTTACCGCGTGGATAAATTTTACCAGCGAAAGCTGGAAAGAAAAGAGGAAAGTGTATGAAGACAATGCATCTGCCAACCCGTCTGCTGTCTCTGTTGCTGGTTGTGGCGTTGCTGTGTGGCTTTGCGGTTCCCGCAAGTGCCGCAGGCACGGACAGCGCCCAGCTCAGCTTTGAGAGGGTAGACAACAGCACGGTCTCTGCCGGCCTCCATGGGGCACCGGTGGGGGAAGAAGCGGAGAGTTCGGTCTACGCCGCCAATGACGTAGTTCGTGTCTCCATCGTTCTGGAAAAGGAGTCTACTGTTGCAGCAGGCTTCTCGACCAAAGGCATTGCACAGAACAGCGCAGCAATGGACTATCGCGCAGATCTGGCTGAGAACCAGAAAACCGTGACGGCCCAGATTGAAAAGGCAACCGGAATGGATCTGGACGTGGTCTGGAACCTGACCCTGGCTGCCAACATTATTTCCGCCAATGTACCTTACAGCCAGATTGAGACCATTGAGCAGGTCGCTGGCGTGGAAGCCGTATACATTGAGACTCGTTACGAGCCTGCTGTCGTGGATACGGATGAGCCGGATGATCCCCTTATGGCGACCTCTTCTGCGATGATTGGCTCCGCCTCTGCATGGGCTGCCGGGTACACAGGCGCCGGCGGACGGGTGGCTGTGATCGATACTGGTATCGATACGGATCATCAGTCCTTCGATGCAGATGCACTGATGTACTCCCTGACCTATCAGGCCGGTGTGGTCGGCAAGGATCCTGCGGAGTTCCTGGCATCTTTGAATATGCTGGATGCCGAAGAGGTTGCAGGCGTGAAGGATCAGCTGAACGTCAACATCGATCCTGCCAAGACCTACATCAGCAAGAAGATCCCCTTTGCCTACAACTACATTGATAAGAACTATAACATCACCCACGATACGGATACCCAGGGTGAGCATGGTTCTCACGTTGAAGGCATTGCTGCAGCCAACAGATACATACCCAACGGTGACGGCACATTCTCCAATGCGCTGAAAACCGTCCTGGTGCAGGGTGTTGCTCCGGATGCACAGATCCTCACCATGAAAGTCTTTGGCTCTGGCGGCGGCGCGTATGACTCCGATTATATGGCCGCAATCGAGGACGCAGTGGTTCTGGGTGCAGATTCTGTCAACCTGTCCCTGGGCTCTGCCAATCCTGGTTTCTCCCGTCAGTCGAACAATGCCTATCAGGAAATCCTGAACAACCTGGAGACCTCTGGCACGGTTGTGGCAATGTCTGCCGGTAACTCCGGCGGCTGGGCAGATAGCGCTGCCACTGGCGGCTATCTGTATAGCGATGACGTGGGAATGCACACCAACGGCTCTCCCGGCTCTTACAACAACTCTCTGGCGGTTGCCTCCGTGGATAACGACGGCGCCAGCGGTGAGTTCTTCAGTGTCGGAGACCAGATTGTGGTGTACAACCAGACCACTGGCTACAAGAATGCACCGATGAACACCTTGATTGGTGAACATGAGTACGTTCTGATCGACGGCTTTGGCACAGAAGAAGATTTTGCTGCCGTTGCAAATGTACTGGCTGGTAAGATTGCCGTGTGCTCCCGTGGTTCCACCTCCTTCTATCAGAAGGCCGAGGCCGCTGTGAAGTACGGCGCGATTGCCACCATCATTTACAACAATACCACAGGCGTCATCAACATGGACTTGTCCGATTACACCAAGACGGCTCCCTGCGTTTCCATTACGCAGGTCGACGGCGCCATGATGAAGGCCGCTGCCACTGCCATGACCGAAGGCGAGGCTGTGTACTACCTGGGTACCCTGAAGGTAGAAGAAGGCCTTGCTGCTAAGCCTGGCAACAGCGAATACAAGACCATGAGCGATTTCTCCAGCTGGGGCGTTCCTGGCTCCCTGAAGCTCAAGCCCGAAATCACGGCCCCTGGCGGCAGCATTTACTCTGTCAACGGTGCGGTGGCTGGCGGCAAAGCTTATGAGCTGATGTCCGGTACCTCCATGGCATCTCCCCAGGTTGCTGGTATGGCCGTTCTGGTGGCTCAGTACATCCGGGAAAATGGCCTGGAGGCAAAGACTGGCAAGACTGCCCGTCAGCTGGCCCAGAGCCTGCTGATGTCCACGGCTGTCCCCATGATGGAAGCGGGGAGCGCCTACTATTACTCCGTCCTGCGTCAGGGCGCTGGTTTGGCGAACGTGGGCAACGCCGTTTCTGCCGGTTCCTACATCATGATGGGTGAGGAAGCGACGCAGTCTGCTTCTGATGGCAAAGTCAAAGCAGAGCTGGGTGACGATCCGGACCGGACCGGCGCCTATCGGTTCTCCTTCTCCATCAACAATTTCAGCGATGGAATCCAGAATTACACCCTGTCCAGCGATTTCTTTACTCAGGATCTGTTTATGAACAATGGCTCTGTCTACATGGATACTCTGACGGCCCCCATTGCCGCCAAGGTGACCTTTGAAGTAGACGGCGAGACCTTCGTTCCCACTGCAGGTCTGATCTGCGATCTGGATAACGATGGCGACACCGATGCCGACGATGCACAGATCATTCTGAACTACTGCGCCGGCCTGATTGAGGACATTGCTCCCATCGCCGACGTCGATGGCGACGGTGCAGTTACGACCTACGACGCTTACCTGATTCTGAGCTCTCTGGAAGCCAAGAACATTGTTGTGGCTCCCAACGGATCTGTGAATGTGGTTGTGGATGTGCAGCTGACCAATGAGGCCAAGGCATATCTGGATGCCAACTATGTCAATGGCGCTTATGTGGAAGGCTATGTCTATGCCAAGCCCGTGGATTCTGTGGATGGCGCAGTTGGCGTGACCCACTCCATCCCGGTTCTGGGCTTCTATGGCAACTGGTCCGATCCCTCCATGTATGACCAGGTGACATACACTGGCGTTCTGTATGGCGACAAGACCGTTCCTTACCTCAACGTGAGGGAAACCAACAATCTGCTGGTGAAGTACCCCGGCGATTCCGGCACCTATTGGCAGATTGGCAACCCCTATGTTTTGGAGGAGAGCTATCCTGCAGACCGGGCTGCCGTCACCAGCGCGACCACCCTGTATCAGTACCGGATGTCCATGATCCGGAATGCGGCTGCTGTGACCTGCGTGGTTACCAACGATGCCGGTGAAGTCCTGTATACAGGTCCCGTGACCAATCAGGCGATTGCTGCCTATTACTACACCAATGGCGGCGTTTGGCGCAACACCTCTGCCAACTACACCATGAATACCAAGGTCTCCTCCTTGGGTGTGAAGGAAGACGAGAGAATTCACGTCAGCATGGTTGCTGTTCCGGAATACTACGAAACCAATGGCAACATGACGGCTGACGATGTGAAGGCTCTGATTGAGTCCAACACACTGGGCAAGGGTGCATTCCTCACCACCAGCCTGACGGTAGATAATACTGCTCCGGAGCTTCTGGCTGCCAGTAAGAATCTGCTCACTGGCGATCTGATCATCAAGGCCAGAGATAACCAGTATATCGCTGCTGTTATGCTGCTGAACAAGGCCGGTAGCCAGGTCCTGGTTTCTGCGCTGCCAGAGCAGAATGAAGCTGGCGAGACCGTTGAGACTGTGCTGGATATGACTGGCGTGAACCCTGGCTCTGCCTGCAAGATTCTGGTTGCCGACTACGCCGGCAATGAGACCGTATACGATGTGGAATACGGCGGAGAGCAGGAAGACAATACCGGCAAGATGTACGGATTTACTGCCTCCAACGCCCGTGGCGAGAATGGCCCCCGCTGGATGGAAATTGATCCGGATACCGTCTGGTATTACAATACCAGCAACTACGGCGGTGCGACTACCGTCGCTACCACCGACATTTTTGTCACGGCTGCTGAGTATGTAGATGGCTATGTTTACATGGCTGCCAGAGACGGCTACATCTACGCTGCCCCGCAGGATGACCTGAGCGATTACGCTACGGTTGGTAAATTTAGCGACACCACAGCGTCCATTGTAGACATGGCTCTGAACTATGTCGACGGCAAGCTTTATGCCATGGACGACAATAACACCATTTACACCGTCGATTTCATGACCGGTGCTTTGACCCAGGTTGCGACGATTACCATTGTGAATCCCAAGGGAAGCACAGGCAACTACCTGAAGCTCCGTGCCTTGGCCATTGACAACGACGGAACCTTCTACTCCATCAATGATGGCTCTACTACCAGCACTTACCTCTACAAGTGGACTCTGGACAACGTTGTGGAAGGCAAGATCGAAAACCTGGCGGCTGCAAATCCCGATGTGACCGTTGGTGTTTGGAGCAAGTCTCTGGAGTCTATGGCATGGGATCATGATCACAACATCCTGTACCTTGCCAGCGGCTACGGCACCTATCCTTCTGTTGACACCGACAACAAGCTTTGGATTGTGAATCCGGAGACCGGCAAGGCTACCCGTTCCAACGAGACCTATGCTGGTGGCTACAGCGCCAGCAGCTACGCATCCCGGATTTATGCCCAGGTTGTGGGCCTGTATATCATTCCTTCCGCCAGCCAGCTGGTGAAGCCCACCGATGAAGCACAGTCTATTGTCCTTGACAAGACTGAGCTGACTCTGCTGAAGGGTGTCACAGTTGCCCTGAAGGCCGATGTGTACCCCTGGACCCTCACGGACAAGACCGTGACTTGGTCTTCCAGCGACGAGACGGTTGCGACTGTGGAAAATGGTCTGGTCCGTGGCGTCGGCGTCGGCGAGGCTACCATTACCGTTACTACCAATGCCAAGCCCAATCTCACAGCTACTTGCCAGGTGACGGTGGAGCAGCTGCCCGAGATTCAGCTCAGCGGTCTGGTATACGATGTGGATGGAAAGACCTATTGGTCTGACCTGACTACCAACGATCCGGCAGCCTGGACGAAGGTTGCAGAAGGCAGCTCCTACATCGCTGGTGCTCTGATGGATGATATGATTTATCTCCATGACGGCAGCACCATGTATGGTGTGGACGCAGACGCCTTTGCAGTGACCTCCTTTGGCAGCATCGCTTCCTCCTGGATCTGGTCTGATGCGGCTCCGGCTCCTGCGACGGAAGATGGTCTGTTTGGAAAAGTTGCCGGCCTGTGCAACAGCGGCGCTATGTTCGAACTGATCAATCCTGCTGAGGGCAGCCTGTCTTACTGGGATTTGAGCACTGCCTTTGGCAGCGATCCCATGGCAGCGTTGGCTTATATCAGCAGCGGCACCTATGATTACAGATCTCTCTTCGAGTCCTATGACAATTGCCCCGCTATTTTCTACTACATGCTCACAGAAGGTGGCGAGCTGTGGAAACTGACGGTCTTCACTTATAACAATGGTGAAAGCTACAGCATGGTGCGGACGGACATGGGCAATGTCGGTCTGGAACTTCCCAATGTCTCTGCTGTCACTGGCGGCTCTTACGCTTCCATGATCTATGATGAGACCAGCGGCTACCTGCTTCTGTCCACCTATCTGGAAGGCGAAACTGCAAACCTGTATGCAATTGATCCCGAGACACAGCTGGCTGCCGATCTGGGTACCTATGGCGAGAAGATTTGGCCGGTTGTCTCCCTGTATCAGTACGAACGGGTGACCGATCTGACCCTGAAGATGAACAAGACCTCCCTCAATCTGTATGAGGGCGACACCGCTCAGCTCACTGTGAAAGTGAAGCCCTCCACCTTCACTGGTGGCGTGACCTGGAGCAGCAGCGATGAAACGATTGCAACTGTGGATGCCGATGGTGTTGTGACTGCAGTTGGCGCTGGTACTGCAACCGTGACTGCAACTTCTGTGGACCGGAATGCGGCTGGCGAAGTGGTTACGGTCTCTGCAACCGTGAACGTTGCTGAGTTGACCTCTGTGCAGGCAACGGTCAAGGCGCAGATTACTACAGACGAAGGCGCAAAGTGGGTCACCATTGATGGTGCAAACCTGGGTAATCTCACAGTCGAGGCGGAAGCCACCACAACCTTTACCGGTGCTGGCGCCCACGCTGGTAAGCTGTATGGCACAAACAGCGATTTCACTAACATGTGCAACATCTACCAGATTGACCCGGCCAACGGCTATGCCGAGGCGGAAGGCTCTCAGTGCTCCACTTCCTACGCCATTCTGGACATGACCACTTCCCCTGCTATGACGGTCTCCCTGCCGGCAGCGGATGGTACGATGACAGAGTACACGGCGTTCGACGCCCCCTTCTATATTGCCAATGTACAGTATGCCGCTATGCTGACAGACTATGTGGAAGGCAATCTGAAGGGCTGGAATTTGTCCAGTGCTTACAAGGATCTGGCTGCAATCACCTATGCGGGCACCACCCAGTACAACTACCAGGGAACGGACTATGACGCAGAGATGTTCCTGGTTCTGGGTGCTGACGGCTCCCTGTATCAATTCATCGCATTTGCCAGCGAGTACACGGATGCAAATGGACTTGGCTACGTTATGGCTCGTGGTACGATAGGCAACATCGGGATGGACTTTGAGAGCCATCGGGCTCTGACCATGACCCTGGTGGACACGGAAGCCGCCTTTGGCCTCCTGATCGGTGACGCTTCTCAGGGCTATGCAGATCTGTACTTTGTGGATCTGGATGCTGAGACTATGACCTGTGGCAAGATTGGCCGGATTCCTGGCGCAACCGGCATCAGCGGTCTGCATACCGATGCAGAGCTGTCTGCTGGCGTACCTGCCAATCTGGAGAACATTGCCGATCACATCCACTTCGTAGAGGAAGAGGCTCAGATGATTTCCGCTGCTGAAATCGCCGAGACTGCTACCACCGAAGATGGCGTGGAGATGGCTTCTCGCGAGGTCTCCATGACGACGGCCCTGGATTCCAGCGTGGTTGCTGGTTCTACCCAGGCAATCCGCGGTGCGGTTGCGATGAAGGAGCATCCTGTCACAGTCAACTCCACAGGCGCTGCCGTTGAGGCTGGTGCTGTGGCCCTGACCCTGACTGAGGACGAGGATGTGACCAACGGTTTGATCCGCGTGACTTATGATCCCGCAGTTCTGACCTATGTCGACACCACAACCCTCATTGGCAACTTTGCAGTGAAGGCCGAAGACGGCGTGATCCTCTTCGACTATGCGACAGCAAAGGCCATCCTGGCTGGCAATGTCCTGGCTACTATGAACTTCACCTTTGATGCTGACAGCGTCGACACGGAGATTATGGTGGAAACACTCCAGCGCAATGCTGACACCACGATCACAGGTGAGACCACGACGGTTCCCGTTTCCTTCTCCCGCGCTGCCCATACGGTCACGTATGAGTATCCCAACCTGCCGGAGAACTGCGCTGCCACTGTCAAGGTGCAAGATGGCCGGACTTACGTTCCCTATGGTGCGGAAGATCTCTACGATGGCTTGTTCGATGCAAACAACTACTGGCGTTTGGACGGCTGGCAGGATCAGAATGGCAACGAATATGGTCTGGGTGAGGCCATTACGGTGACCAGCGATCTGACCCTGACTCCGGTCTACACGAACGTTCTGCTTCTGGCCGACGGCGAGACAGAAGAAGTGCTCAAGGTCCTGTTTGAGGATGAGTACGTGGAGTACTACCAGGGTAAGAACAACATGCTGGCGCTTGACATGGAGTATACCACTCCTGCCGAGCCGGAATCCGCACCCGTATCTCCCATGGCGATAGGCGGACCTGCTGGTGACTCTGGCATCCACGTATCTGGCACGCGCAAGACAGTTAAGGGCATTGAAGAAGATGTGGAATACACCTTCGCAGGTTGGTTCTTCACCTCCTATGATGGCGAGTATGGCGCTGGTCTGAACTGGAGCAGAAGCAACAGTGTGACAACGCAGAACCTCTTTGCCAGCGAGCAGGTGGAAAATCACAGAATTTACGCCTACTGGATTGAGGCGGACTATTCCAAGGCTACCATCGGCTACCGGACGACCAGCACGACTGCACAGAGCGTGTATGTGAACTCCACGGTTCCTGACGATCTGTTCAGCGCTTACGGCTTTGTAGTTTCCACAGCCGCCAATGCGACCGAAGAGGAGATGTTCATTGGCAACACCATCGACGGCAAGCAGGTTGGCAGCTATGAGAAGGGATATGTCTACGAGTCCTTCAAGGCATCCCCCATTTACAACAGAGCCTACACCGCAAACGAGTTTAACGGTGGTCTCCCGGGCTACGATCAGGATGGGAACGGTTATGTGACCTACTTCTACTGGAAGAACATGCAGCTGAAGTCTGGTGGCAACTATGTGACCTTCTCCGCACGGCCCTACTACGTGACGATGGATGGCACCGTTGTTTATGGCACCATGGATCAGGTTACCTTCGTACCCAACCGGATTTACAATCCGCTGGAGATGGGCAACTAAATTCCAAACAGTATGGGGAGGGCGGGTTTTACCCGCCCTCTTCTGTTTGCCGGGGTTTCAATCCGGCGCTACATTTTCAGCTGGAGGCGATCGCCTCCGGCTGTTGCACATGCGTCCTCTCTTCGTCATAAAATGGCATGGTCTCTTATGACCAATGGGAGGACTTCCAATATGGGCATCATTCATTCTGACAAACGAATCAGCGCCAGCCAAATCCCATGTGATGGCACGCTGAAAGTTACGATTTCTCTCACAGCAAAACCAGACATTATGGAAAATCCGGCGGATATTGTCCTGGTGCTGGATCGATCCAGAAGCATGACTGGCGTTCCTCTGGCCAGCATGAAGGCCGGTGCGAATACCTTCATTGACATCCTTGCAGAGTCCACCGGTGGCAGCCAGGACGGCCAGATTGGAGGCGGCAGCCGGATTGCTGTGGTCAGCTTTGCCAGCACGGCGACGCAGGACACCCAGCTGATCACATCCGTAGCCGCTTTGAAGGCGGCGGTCAACAGCCTGACAGCGGCAGGTTCCACCAACCATGCAGACGCGTTCACCAAAGCAGGGGAGCTGTTTGATCCCGCTTCCAGTGCGCAGAAGATCATCGTCCTGTTTACCGATGGCAAGACTACCATTGGCCCGCCGCCTGCGCCGGTTGCTGCCGCGCTCCGTGCCTCTGGTGTAGTCATTTATTGCATCGGACTCACAGGCTCTGACGGCATTGATGTGGCGACGCTCAACGAATGGGCCACCGATCCGGACAGTGAGCATGTGGCTGTGACGCCGGATGCCAGCGAGCTGGAGAAACTGTTTGAGGACATTGCCAAATCCATTTCGCGGCCCGGCGCCACTGACATTGTTGTGGATGAAGTGGTCCAGCCAGATTTTGTGATTACCAGCATTCTCACGCCGCAGAAGGGGGACGCCACGCTCATGGGCCCCAATACCATCCGTTGGACCATCGACGCGCTGGGTGTGACCGATGAGGAGACGGCGACTCTGGAATTTTATATCCGCCACATTGGGGAAACCGGTGGGTCTAAGCCGGTCAACAAGTCGATCCACTACACCGATCAGGAGCGGCATGACGTGACATTCCCAGAGCCCAAGGTAGAAGTAGACTGTGGCGTGATCATCACGCCAGAGGGCTGCCCAGAGCCTGTGGAGGTGTCTATAGATGGATGCAAGGACTTTGTGTCTGTGGACTTGGGGGACATCGATCTCCAGTCCCAGGGACGGATCCTGGAGGTTCGCGCAACCATTCGGAACGTCTGCCCTGACAAGCGAGTGGCGTTGGCCATCTTGCTGTCGGAAGTGGACAAAAAAGGAGAGGAGTACCCCCGCGGGATGAAGACCGTGACGGTTCCCGTGCATCACTGCCCGACCTGCCGGAATGTTCTGGTGCGGGGGATTCGATTCATTTTGCCGGAGGACCTGAATGTCTCCGGTATGCCAGGCCGCCTCTGCACCCCGCGCAACCTGCGTGTGCGCCTGTTTAGTCACTATATCGACTTTGATTTCCGGTGCAGCGACGTAACGGTGACCTGCAAACCGTAACGCTGCTATCGTACAATTGAATGCCATATTTGGCCGTTAGTAGGAAACTGCAACAAGGCACGCCGTCTGACATGACGGCGTGCCCTGTTGGCATACGGCCAGAACATACATTCCGGCATGATTTCAGGTGACTGCCTTAAACTTCTGTGAGGATGCCGCTGTCCATTCGATGAACTGTGGCGCACAAGTGATCAATATCCTCCCCATGGTGAGAAGCCAAAAGAATGGTGACGCCAGAGGCGGCCTTTTCTTGGAAGAGGGCCCGCATTTCCTCTACGCCGGACTGATCCAGACCATTGAAGGGTTCGTCCAGTAGTAGCAGTTCTGGCTCTTCCATAATGGCCTGTGCAATGCCCAACCGTTGCCGCATGCCCATGGAGTATTTCCCCACATGTTTCCGACTTTTGGGGTCCAGCCCCACCAACTCCATCACCGCTGAGACCTGCTCCTTGGAAATGGTGCGGCGGATTTGAGCCAGAAGCCACAGATTTTGAAACCCGGAATAACGAGGCAAGAATCCTGGCTCCTCAATAATGATGCCCATAGAGGGCCGTGTTTTGCCGGTGCAGCCGGGAAAGTGAATTTCTCCCTGATCCTGGTAGGTCAGACCGCAGATGCATTTCATCAGTACGGTTTTGCCAGAGCCATTGCGACCAACCAGGCCATGGATGTTTCCTTTCTCAAAGGAGACGGATACGTCCTTTAGGACGACCTGTTCCCCGTAGGACTTTGTAAGATTTTGAATTTCGATTTCATTCATAGCTTTACCGTCCCATCTCAGAGTGTGTGACCTGAATGTCCATTCGGTGGCACCGGAGGACAATCAGACCAAGGAGAATGCTGTCTAATCCCAGGAGTGCACCCAAAGCATAGGATAGGGTTGGCCAGCCTGTGGTCCCCAGTTGGTTGAGGTTTGCCCAAGAGACTGGGGAGAGGTGCAGCAACCAAGAGGCATCATGTAGGAAAAACAAGCAAAAGAAATCCAGCACACAGAAGGCTCCTACGGTCAGGGTTCCCACCACAGGGGGCGCCAGGAGATTACACAGGAAAAACAGCAGTCCTAAAAAGAAGAAGATCAGCGATGACAGCAGCATCGCCAGCCCGCAGGCAGCCAAAGGCGAATACAGGTTTAAAATGCGGGTGGGCATAATCGAGCGGCCCGCTATGCCTTTTAGCACGCCGCCCCAGTCGGTGGAAAAGGTCAGGGTATCAATGCCCAGCAGCAATCCCATTAGAAAAATGGAGGCGGAGACCACGATGCTGCTGACCAGAAGGTACTCAGCGGTGCCCAGGGCCCAAGACTTCCGGCCAGACCGGAGGATCAGATAAGGCTGATGCCGGTCCAGGAAGGGGGCGTCGCAGAACAGCACCATCACCGCCATGCAAATGCACATCATCAAGTACCGGTCGGAGAACACGGCAGGATAAACCCATGGGGGCGTGGGAACGCCGGCATTCCGGGAGAAGGTCAATACATTCCAGTTGGCGTCATAGGCGAAAATCGCCAGGAAAACGAATACCGTAATGATTCGAACAGAACCCCGCCACTTTCGAAACTGCATGGCGCAGCATCGCAGACTAGCCATTTTCGAACTCCTTTCTCACCCGCTCGTCAAAGAGCCACCCCATCAACAGGATCACCGCCAGGCAGAGCAGCAGGGTGTACGCTACGTTTCCAGCTATGCTCAGGCTTTCCAGAGGGGGACGGTACATCATGACAGTGGGGCTCAAAAAATTAGGAATCAGGCCGAATACCGTCAGTTCGTTGACCGTATAATACAGCACCAGAGGGACCGCCAGAGTGGCAATCATGTTCCGCAGGAAGGTGGATAGGTACAGGGCCACCACTGCAAAGGCGCTGCCCAGAGCGGCGGAGATCAGGGACTTGACCAGGAAGTACAGATAGGGATGCCCCATGGAGATGATGGCGTCATACCCGCTGTAATCCACCCGGAAGTCGTTGTCCACTGAATACTGCAGCCGTAGAATGACCACAAAGAGGAAGGAGCCAGCCAGGACCACCAGTGCACCGGAGAGGGCCGTGGCAAGGACCTTAGAGACGGAGTACCGGGTGGAGCTGCACCGGGTTTGGAGAAACCGCCAGTAGCCGCTGAGCCGGTCTTCTAGATAGCCACAGCCATAAGGTAATACAGCGCAGAGGTAAAATAAAATGTAAAATCCGGTTTTATAGGAAAAGGCAAACTGATAGGCGGCGCTGTCGTTCCAAGTTTCCGTAGCGCCCAGGCTGAGCAGCACGCCGTAAACCAGGGCAACAAACAGGGTTCTGGGGGAGAGCAAGGCCCGGCGCAGGTCATGGCGCAGCATCGGTGGGCACCTCCTCTGGCGGGTAGAGCTGGTGGCCGTCGTAAGCGTCTAGGAAAACCTGCTCCACCCGGATATGGTCCGGTCGCTCTTGGTCAGGGTATGTATACAACTCTGCGTGCCAAGCAGGGACAAGGGTAAAGCTCTTGCTTTCCTCGTGATATATGGGAATGTAGCAAAGTTCCAGTTTCTGCACAGAGTCTGGTTTTAGGGTGACCTGGTCGGCATAGAGGGACGCCAAAGCTTTTTGTGCCTCCTGGAAAGTCAGAATGGTTTTGGGTGTTTCTTCAGCTTCAAAATTTAGGCAGACACCAGTGCTGACTTGTGCATAGGTAAAGCCTTTCTGATCCAGCAATAGGTGACAAACCGGACCAGCCATTGTAAAAGGAGGATTGGGCCCTTCGATTTTGTCTATCGTTCGGCTGCTAGTGCCGTCAGAGAGGCCTACTTCATCATCATAAAGTGGAATGCCATCGTGGGTAAACTGGACAATGATGTAGTAACACTCGTCTTCTTTGGCGTATTGCTTGTACATCACAGTGTGATCCTTTCCCTCTGGCCAGAAGGGGTCATCGATAGAAGGATCAATGAACCTACCTGCTGCATACATATCGTCCGCCACAGTTTGCAGAGTTTTCAGGTCAATGGTGTAGATGGTAAATTCCAGGTTATCTACAGGCAGCCCCAAATTGTCAAGAAAATCTCTGGTTTTTGTCTTGGCCTCCTCGCAGCTCAGGAAATCCAGGTCCACATTCTGCTGAAAACGGTCAGAAGTATAGGTATGGCTGGGAATGGTGTCCTTATCAGGGAGGATAAAGGTCTGCCGAATGTAACTATTTTCGAACGTCCTGAAGGAAAGTCCAAAAGAGACGTCTTCATCCGCCTTTTTGGCGATACTAAAAATTGCATTCCCTTCGTTGTTTGCATCAAATAGGTAGTCTATTAGTTTATCACAGTAAAAGCTCTCCGGAGGCTCAATCGTATTAGGAGGACTGGTCGTGTATGTTAGATTGCTAATGTTCATGAAAGTTTCGGCTGCATGGTACAGAGCATTTTCAGGTATGCCGATAGAATGAACTTGCAAAACAGACGCTTTTTCTGGAGAAAAAATTTCTTCAGACGTTAATTGCCAATCTAGTACAGCATTGATATCTGCAGACAAATCAAGGTCTTTGCTTGCTGCGTCGTCAGAGCATGATGCAAAAATAAATATTAATATAAGTATAAAAAGTATAAAATTTAATTTACGAATCATGTAGCACCTCGACTTTGTTGTGGTAAAATGGAAACGACGGGACAGTCTGCAGGAATCTGCAGACTGTCCGCTTGAAATTAAAGGGTGTAGGAGTGATATACTAGGGCATCCATTCTCCAGTAACATAAACAGAGTAACTAGTGCTTTGTGTATAGCTGTTGATAGCTAGTCGAACTTGCTCAGGTTTAGCATAGGCCGGCTTGTAAGAGATATAAAACGTTCTTAAGTTAAACCGGTCTGTATATCCAGTAACAACAAAATCGTTTGTGGAGTTCGGATTTACATAGTAGATAAAGTAGCGGATACCATTTTCGTAATGACTTCCATTGGATGGTATGATTTTGGCGTCATCATTGTCTTCCTTATTACGAACTTTGCTGACATCCGTTGCTTTGCCACTTGTTTCCAATTCATACACATATGACGTGACAGCAAAGACTTGCGCGCTAAGTGCGGAGATACAGAGAGACAGGATCAGAACCAAAAGAACAATACGGCTGCGATGCGTCTTTTTCATAGAAATCTCCTTTCGTATGGTGCCTCAACGGCGGATAAAAAGTACGGCCACATTCTTACAGCGATGGATGAAGTATGTTTCCTTGTAGTGCAGGAGTTGTAAGAATGTTTTATCAACACATACGCAGTGCTTCCTTGCTCTGCAGCGCAAATATTCACTTGGTATGTAGCTGATCAAAACGGAGGGGTTACTGCGAGAAAATCTGAATCTTCTGCTTGAGGATAATACTGCATGACGATTCTGTGTATCACGTCTTAAGGTAATGATAGCATATCTCCTGGAGATTGTCAATACATTTTTTGGTGAAATGTGTAAAAGGTGGGAGAAACTGGGGCTGCATCTGGTAACTTTTTATGTTCATTGAAAAATCCCTTGATGTCAGGACATTGCAGCACCAAGTACTTGGCTCAGTGGGGGGTCAATTGACCAGTTTTCCAGAAGCTTCCATGCCTTTGATATGGCGAACCACATTGTCCTATGCATGCCTGCAGCATAATCGTTGAGGCAAGGTGGTCTTTGCATGTTATGAGATATCGCGACTGGTTACCGGATATCTGCGCTGTCGAAGGGTCGCCGCATTCCGGGCAGAATTTTGGGGGGATACTTTGGATCCTCTGGCTCCCAGCCGCATTTGTCGCAGCGGTACAGAGGGGCGCCGTCGGGCTTGGGTTTGCCGCATTTGGTGCAGAACTTTCCGCAATTCACCGTGCCGCAGCTGCAGGTCCAACCAGTGGGGCGAGGACTGCCGCATTTCGTACAGAACTTGCTGGAGTTTTGCGCGCCGCAGGAACCGCCAGTAGCCGCTGAGCCGGTCCTCTAGATAGCCGCAGCCATAGGGAAGCACGGCGCAGAGGTAAAAGAGAATGTAAAATCCGGTTTTATAGGAAAAGGCAAACTGATAGGCGGCGCTGTCGTTCCAAGTTTCCGTAGCGCCCAGGCTGAGCAGCACGCCGTAAACCAGGGCAACAAACAGGGTTCTGGGGGAGAGCAAGGCCCGGCGCAGGTCATGGCGCAGCATCGGTGGGCACCTCCTCTGGCGGGTAGAGCTGGTGGCCGTCGTAAGCGTCTAGGAAAACCTGCTCCACCCGGATATGGTCTGGTTGCTCTTCTTGGTCAGGGTATGTATACAGCTCTGCGTGCCAGGCGGGAACCAAGGTGAAGTTTTTGCTCTCCTCGTGGTATATGGGAATGTAGCATAGTTCCAACTTCTGCACAGAGTCTGGCTTTACAATGACCTTTCCGGCGTAGAGAGATGCCAAGGCTTCCCGAGCCTCCTGGAAGGTGAGGACGGTTTTGGGCGTTCCCTCTGCTTCAAAATTCAGATATGCGCCAGTGCCAATTTGTGCGTAGGTGAAGCCGTCCTGCTCCAGCAGCAAGTGACAGACGGGCCCGATCATCGTAAATGGAGGATTCTCACCATCCATTTTCCCCATTGTAGCACTGCTGGTGCCATCAGAAAGCCCCACTTGGTCATCATAAAGGGGAATGCCCTCATAGGTAAATCGGACAATGATATAATAGCACTCGTCTTCTTTGGCGTACTGCTTGTACATCATGGTGGTGCCCTCTTTCACTTGGCCAGAAGGGGTCGTTGATGGAGGGATCAATTCAAACCGGCCGGCCGCATACATATCATCAGCGACGGTTTGGAGGGTTTCCAAGTCAATGGTATAAATGGTGAATTCTAAGTTGTCCACCGGCAGACCGAGGTTCCTCAAAAATTCCTTGGTCTTCGTTTTGGCATCCTCACAGCTTAGGAAATCCAGGTCCATGCCTTGCTGAAAGCGATCTGAGGTATAGACATGGCTGGGGATTGTCTCTTTATCTGGCAAAATAAAGGTTTGACGGATGCAGCTATTTTCAAAAGTACTAAAAGAAAGGGAAAATGAAACGCTGTTGCCTTCGCCATCCATGTCAATGGAAAAAGATGCGGCGCCATCCTTTCCTGCCCGGTAAGAATGATCGGACCAAGTGGCGGAAAAATAGGAATCAGGGTAAGTTCCTGTATCATGCGTATTATCGGTATTGGGAAGATTTGCGTTTTCCATAAAAGTTCTTGCTGCGTCTTCCAAGGTTGTTTCAGATACATGGACAGAGTGACCTGATAGGATAGGTAATTTCTTCAATTCGGGCATGGTTTCTGCAGGTATCTGCCAGCTCAAAACTGTATCAACGTCTACCGGTTGTATACTTTTTGTCTCATGGCTACAACTGAGTAGTAAGGATAAAATAACAAATACTAAAGTAGCACTGCACAGTTTTTTAGAATTATTCATTTTCATACCTCAATCTATACTAGTGTAGTTTGCGAGTATATTGCAAACTACACTAGAAAATGTGTAAAATCTACGCAAGATATGGCATTGTGGCATTCAAGTTCCTTTTATACTGACTGTACTTTCGTACGATGACTCGATGGCTAATGAAAAGTATGGGCACATTCTCACAGCTATGTATAGGGAAGTGCTGTTCATTGTAGTGCGGGAGCTGTAAGAATGTTTTATCAACACATACGCAGTGTCTCCTTGCTCTGCAGCGCAAATATTCACCGTGCATGTAGCTGATCAAAACGGAAGGGTTACTACGAGAAAATCTGTGTTTTCTGCCGAAGGGTACTGCTGCATTGCGATTCTGTGCATCATACTCTAGAACAAGGGTAGCATATATTCTTGTGTTAGTCAACACATTTTTTGGTGAAATGTGCAAAAGATGGGAGAAATTGGGGCTGCGTCTGGTAACTTCTTCTATTCCTTGAAAAATCCTTCGTCACCGAGGCATGTCGAGGTTGAGTGGTCAGCTCTGCAGGGAGAAATCTACCAACTTGCCAGGATCTACGGTGCCTTTGTTATGGAAAACCACCTCGCCCCATGCATGCCTGCAGCATGATACTTGGGACAAGGTGGTCTTTGCATGTGATGAGATATCGCGATTGGTTACCGGATATCTTCGCTGTCGAAGGGGTCGCCGCATTCCGGGCAGAATTTGGGGGGATGCTTTGGGTCCTCTGGCTCCCAGCCGCATTTGTCGCAGCGGTACAGGGGGGCGCCACTGGGCTTGGGTTTGCCGCATTCGGTGCAGAACTTTCCGCGATTCACCGCGCCGCAGCTGCAGGTCCAGCCAGTGGGGCGCGGGCTGCCGCATTCCGTACAGAATTTGCCGGAGTTCTGCGCGCCACAGGAACAGGTCCAGGAAGCCGGAGCGGCGGGTGTAGGCTCCGCAGCCTGAGGACGGCCGCCCATTTGGTATAGCTGTTGGGGATTCATACTGCCAGCGGCAGAGGCCATGTTGAGGCCCATGAAGCCCAGCATGGCGCCGCCCTCGTTTTTGGCGGCGGATTTCATCGCCTCACCTTGGGCGCCAACCAGAGTGGCAGCGGCCATTGTGGGATCCCGCATCACAGCAGTGCGCTGGAGCTCCTTGATCATCGCCTCGTCTTCCGGAGAAGCGTTCACGGAATTGATTCCAAAAGATGAGACGGTGAGCCCCCGTAGATTTTGCCATTTCTGGGATAGGGCCTGATTCAGGAAACCGGCAATCTCACCAGCATGACCCGGCAATGCGCTGTAGCGGACGCCCTGTGCAGATACGGCGGCAAAGGCGGGCTGCAGAGCCGTGAGGAGCTCTGCGCGCAGCATACTGTCAATTTCACTGCGACGGTACACATCGGATACGTTGCCACAGACATTTTTGTAAAACAGGAGGGGGTCTGCAATCCGATAAGAGAACTCCCCGTTGCAGCGGATGGAAATGTCCACATCCAGGCCAATGTTCCGGTCTACCACCCGGAAGGGGATGGGATTGGTGGTACCGTATTTGTTGCCCACAATTTCTTTGGTGTTGAAGTAGTAGACTCGCTGGTCCATGGCGGTGTCTCCGCCGAAGCCGAATCGCTTGCCCAGAGTAGCAAAGGAGCCCAATAAGCCCTTGCCTAACCCGCCATAAAATACAGAGGGCTCGGTACCGCTGTCATAGAGGAATTCGCCGGCTTCCGCGCAAACTTCCACAATTTTTCCCTGCTCCACAATCAGCATACACTGACCTTCGTTCACAGCCAGAATGGAGCCGTTGGAAATGATATTTTCATCCCCCTTGGTATTGCTAGAGCGCCGGGAAGTACGCTTTTTGCCTTTGGCTGCCAGAACACCGGCTTCCAGGGCATCGCAATAGAAGTAATCTCTCCACTGATCGGCCAGAACGCCGCCCAAGGCGCCTGCGCCTGCTTTCAATAAACCCATCTCGTTTCTCCTTTTTGGTACTTAAAATTTTCCGTGGCTTCCGCCGTGGCGGGCGCCGCCGCTGCTGCGGTGGGTGGAGGAGGAGCCGCCGTGGTAGTTGCCGCTGTGCTCCGAGGTTTGCCGCTTGACTCGGGAGGTGCGGCTGTATAAATAGATATCCCGCTGCAAAGTCAGCTGGAAGCTGTCGGGGACCACATAATCTCCAGCATATCGCTGGGGCCTGGCTGTGTGCATCTGCCGCCGCAGCACCAGGAGTACCATCCCACCTGCCAGCCCGCCAAGGAGCAGAGACACCAGCAAAGTGAGGAGCAGGCGGTTCCAGGAAAAACCCGATTCCTCCGGTAGGGGAGCGTCCAGAATTCGGTCCAGGGTTCGCAGATAATTTTGAAATGCGGTGCTGTAGCTGTCTTGTGCCAGGGAGGGCAGGAGTGCATCCTCCAATCGCTCCAAATCCTGATCTGTGACCCAGGTAATTGCCTCACCGCAGGTACTGATGGCCCAGTCCCGGTTTTCCATGGCAATGAGAAGGAGAATGCCGCTGTGGTCGCTGCCCATCCCATAGCCCATTTCGTCGTAATAGTCGTCTGCATACGCCTCCGGGTCCTTCCCATTCAAAGAGAAGACGGTGAGAATGACCACATCCATCTGGTACCGGTCCCGAATGGCTGCCGCTTGGTCAGCGAGGCTCTGGGTCTGCCGAGCGGAGAGAAGATTTGCTTCATCGATCACCAGGGGAAGCGCTGCACTGGAAACCACAGGCAAAGCGCTCGCCAGCAAGATCAGAAGAAGAAACAGGGAAATCCATCGTTTCATCCCAATCCCCTCCTTTATAGAAGCTGGAACAGGAGACCAGCCAGGGTGGCGGCGGCAGTCACCCCGCCGCAGACTGCCCCAAACCAGGCCCAGCTGCGGCTTTTGGAAATGGGAAGCTCTCCCACCAGCTTGCCGGTTTGACCGTTCATCATAAAGGTATAACGTTTGCCTTGATAGGCGGAGTGGAGGACCCAAACTGGCAGCAACATATATTGTACCTGTCCGCCATGGACCTGGACGGATTTGTGCTCTGGGACGATCGTGGCGAAGCCGGGGGTGGTGTCAGCCAACCGGGCTTCTGCGGTGGCCCGGATGCGGGCGTTGGCAATGGGCTGGCACTCTTGGCTGGAGACGTCGTATTTGTCAGCCAGAAACCCGGAGAGATAGGCCATATCAAAAGGAACGGCCTGGCTGTAGTCGTAAGGCTCTATGGCCTCCATCCAGGTGTTGTCCATATTCCGAGAGCCGTCCACCGGCACGCCCCTGCACTGCAGATTCCCGCCCCGCTGGAGCAGGAAGTGATCGGTCCGGGTGTAGCTGTACTTGGAGTCTGCCCAGTGATGAATCCGGGTGGCCCGATAGCGAGCGGTGGCGTCCACGCCGCCATCAAAGATCCAAAAGGGTACATACATCCCTGTGATCTTCTCCAGCTGCTGGGTGGTGACATAGTGCTTGGGCAGCAGACGTTTCCCATGGCAGAAGCGTTGGAAGGCCTCCTGCGCCTCTTCCCGCCGCAGCCGGAAGGGGATGATCCGGTCCGGACGGAGGGAAGCCGAAACCCGCCCGGGCAGGATGGCCGGGCTTCCACAATAGGGACAGAAGGTGGCTGCGGTCGTGGCCTCCGTCAGAATTTCTCCGCCGCAGGAGGGACAGTGAAATGCTTGCATGGATTCTTGATCTGCTTGGGTCCAGGCTCTGGAATCGTTGGTCCAGTCAAATGTATCAGGTTCTGCTTTGGCGGAAGCCTGACAGGCCTCCAGGGCTTCCAACGTAAATGTATTTTCGCAGTATTCACATCGCATCTGCTGCTCTTCTGCGCCGAATTGCAATGCAGCGCCACAGCAGGGACATTTATATTCTGTTACGCACAAAGGGAGACGCTCCTTTCTGTCATGGGGTGAGTCGCCGTTCCTCCCGCTGCATTTCCCGCAAGAGCTGCAGCTGCAAAGGAATTGCCAGAAGGCAGGAGATGATGTCAGCAATGGGCTGGGCTAGCTGAATACCGAGAATGCCAATGCAGTGCGGCAAGATGAGGACGAATGGAATGAGGAAGATGCCCTGCCGGGCGATGCCCAGAATGGAAGCCCGGACGGCCTTGCCCATGGTCTGCATCATCATGTTGCTGATGATGAGCCAGCCAAAAAAGGGGAAGGTCAGGCATTGCAGCCGTAGGGCGCGTGCCCCAATTTCCACCACCTGCGGGTCACCCTTTCGGAACAGTTCGACAAAGCCGGGAGCCAGGAGCCATTCCACAGCGGAGACCACAATCAGGAACACCGTGGAAACTTGGACACAAAACCAGAATCCCTGCCGGACGCGCTGGTAGATCCGGGCTCCGTAGTTGTAGCCGCAGACAGGCTGGAAGCCCTGTCCAAAGCCTATGATCACGGAGTTGGTGAAATTCGCAATCCGGGAGACAATGGCCATGGCGGCGATGGCCGCATCCCCATAAGGTTTGGCGGCGATGTTGAGGCAGATGGTGGCCAGACTGGCGACGCCCTGCCGCAGCAGCGAGGGGAGGCCGCCGTTCACGATTTTCCGGTAGAGGTCGCCAGAGAACCGAAAATTGCGGAGACGGATTTTCACAATTCCCGCATGGTTGCATTGATAAAACAAAATCAAAAAACCAACCAACTGGCTGATGATGGTCGCCCAGGCGGCGCCGCTGATGCCCAGATTACATCCAAAAATTAGGATGGGATCCAGGGCGATGTTTAAAATGCCGCCGCTGGTGAGGCCAATCATGCCGTAAAAGGCGTTGCCTTGAAAGCGGAGTAAATTGTTGAGCACCAGGGAGGCGGTCATGTATGGAGCGCCCAGCAGAATGATGCGGATATAATCCATAGCATACGGGGCGATGGTTTCCGTAGAGCCCAAAAGCATGGTGAGAGGCTGGAGGAAGAACAAGCCGAACACCAGAATCAGAACGCCACACAGGGCAGCGGAGAAGAAGCCTGTGGCAGCCAGCTGCTCCGCCCGCTTTTTTTCGTGGTGCCCCAGTTCCCGGGACATGTTGTTTCCGGCTCCCTGGCCGAAGAAGAAGCCGCAGGCTTGAATGACCGCCATCAGAGAAAAGGCAATGCCCACAGCGCCAGAGGCGCTGGTGGAGTTCAGTTTTCCAATGAAAAAGGTATCTGCCATGTTGTAAATGGTGGTAATCAACATGCTGATGATGGTGGGAACCGCCATTTTACAAATCAGGGGGCGAACGGGCGTCTGGGTCATCTGTTGAAATTTTTCTTCTGTACTGAGCTGCTTCATACAGGATCCCACGACCTTTCTTACCTATTTTCCTGTATTATAGACCAAATCAACCTGAATGTCCAGACTGCAAAAGCGCTTGGTATGGGATGGCATGTGGGCAAAAAAGGACCTGCTGCAAAGCGTGCATGTTTGCAGCAGGCCGGAGAGCGATTCAAAAAGAACCCGTAGGGTGCGGCCTCCTGGACGCACCGACGTATATTCTCTCATTGCAGGAGCATGGTTGTGTGAATCAGAAGTCAGGGGTTTTGGAATTTCCCCCTTCGCCTGGGTAGATAAGCCAGGGCAGTGAGACCCAGGAATCCAGCCAAGGAAGCCAAAGACACGACAATGCCTTGCTGCAGAGCGGGATTGTGGTAGGAGAAGGTGATGGTATGCCAACCTGGTGTCAGGCGCAGGCCCATCATGACGCCGCAGATGATCACAGGTTCGGCTTCCACGCCGTCCACGGTGACATGCCAATTTCCATTGGAGGGAATGGAGGTGTAAAGCAGGGAGGACTCCGGAACCTCAACGGTACCAGTCAAAGATGTGTCAGTCATAGACTGGATTTCCATGGGGGATTGCTGTAAGAAATGGACGCCCTCTTGGAATACGGATTCGTCCAGCACAGCGGCGGTGATTTCCAGACGGCCGGTTTCGTTTGCTTTGCAGCGGAAGGCCACTTCAATCTCATCTCCGGAGTTGCACTTGCCCAGTGAGAGCATTTGGTCCAGGCTCATGGTCTCTGTCAGGAGAGATTCTCCGTTTTTATAGACGGTGAAACTGTTCCGCTTGGAAGCCGAGAGATCCAGACAGACTTCACCGCCCTTGGGCACGGTGAAGGAAATGGACACGTCACCGGTATCGGCTTCGGAGGTATAGCTGCAATAACCACTGGCGGCGCGCTGCGAGATGGCGATGCTCTCTGTATCACAGGAGGCGGTATACTGGTCAATCTGCTGGTATACCGGCGTATTCAGGCCGGTTGCAGACTGGAAGAGGAGATTCAGAAACTGGAAGCTGCCGGCAGAAGGGTCGTCGACAGACAGGGTGGCCAGCTCCTCCCGGGCCAGAAAGCCCAGGGGAAGGTACGCAGTATTTTCCAGGAGTGTGACATTTCCCACGTTGTAGATCGGCTGGAACAGATCACTATCCAAGACCTTCCCGTTTCGACTGATCATATATTTCAGGTTGAGGAACAGGGCAGCCACCGGCGAGGCCTCTTCAAAGCTGTATCGGTTGTAGGTTGGCTTGGCTCCATAGCCCAGTGCTGCCATGAATTTGGTGACGGACACATTGACCGAGGAAGAAAACATGGTAATGCCATTGTACCCATTGAGGGCGTCGTCGTTTAAGGTCTGGGTGTGGGTGCACTCTGCCCGGTAGTAGGGAGAATCTGCTTCCAGCTGCTTCATATATTCCACGACCCGTGCAGCATCCTCTTTGCCATGGGGATAATTGGAGATGTCCGTCCCGCCAAAGTGGATCCCAAAGACCACCACGGACGCGGCCAGTTCCAGCGCCATGACGCCAAGCAGCGCCTGGGCAGTCAGGCGGTTTCGTTGTGTCTCTTTGTCCGTGAGGGGAATGATCTGGACGGTTGGTCCGTCCTCTTCCTCAATCTGGACTTTCTTCGGGTGCTTTTCAGCCAGGAGCAGCCCCCCATACAGAACACAGAAGCTCAGGTTATAGGCCAAAAACACAGGGTCCAACCGCTGGTCAGAGCAAGCCGCCAGCCCCAGGAAACACACCATAGACAGGGCCACCTGCCACCGGGGCCGCTTTTCCAGCCCATATCCCCGGTATCCCATCACCAGCACCACGAAGGAGAACAGGAAACTGAACCGATAGGGGATCATGTTGGTGAAGTGGAAGCCGTGCCAAATGTAATCAAGCTGCCGGAGGATGAAGCTGAGCATGAAGAATATCAGCATTCCCAAGGTGCACAGCTTTTCCCGCAGGCGAACCTGCTTGGAGGCAAAGAGCTGAACCAGAAACATGAGAGGCAGGATGCCACAGTACAGATTGGGCAACCCCTCTTTGAAGGTAGGCTCCAGCCCACCGGCCGTGTTGCCGGCCACCTTGCGCATGGCTTCCAAGAGGCCGGTGATGGAAGCTTCGCTGGCGATATTCAGGCTGAAGGTAGTTGGAAATTCATTGGCGCTGGAGTTGGTGGCCCTCAGTCCCACATAGGCTGGCCACTCCAGGAAAGCAGTCATCGCAATGGCCAGGAGAGAAAACAGGAACATGGCGCCCAGATCGCCCAAAAACCGGCGGAAGCCTTGACCATAGCAAATCTCATAGACAAAAAAGCACAGGGCCACGAAGATGCAGGTAAAAAAGCCAATGTAATAATTGCTGGCTATGGAGAGAAACAGGGTGACTGTATAGAGAAAAAAGCGCCTCTTGCGCAGGAGGCTGACCATGCCCAAGATGACCAGAGGGAGCAAGGCGAAGGTATCCAGCCACATAATGTTCCACTGATACCCCAGAGCCCAGGCGCACAGCGCATAGGAGCAGGAAAAGAGCACCGTGGACCAATCCCGCCGATGGAAGATCCCATCCAGAAACACGCCAAAAAACAGCCCAGCCAGACCTAGCTTCACGGGTACCAGCATAGAAAAAAATCCCAGCAGCATCCCCTCCGGCACCAGCACAGAGAGCAAATTCAAGGGGGAGGCCAGATAGTAGGCAATGAGACCCAGGTAATCGACGCCCAGCCCCAGGCTCCAGTTGTACACCAGAGAGCCACCGGACCGAAGTACCCGCCGGAACTCCACGAAGAAGGGGTAATACTGGTGATACATGTCGGAGTATAAGATTGAAGAGTTCCCAAAGGGAGAAAAGCGGCTCACCAGCATGACCAGGCTGTATCCCAAAAAAGGCAGCAGGAATGCCAGAGCCAGAAATTTCTTCCTGGACTGGTCAGATTGAATTTGTTTCATGAAACACCATCCTTTGCCAAAGGCTTGCCCACATTATAGCACCAAACTGCCCAGAGATAAATAAAAAATAATTAAATTTTCGTCGAGATTTCGGGATCGCAAAGAAGTTCATCTGATGGTTCCACTCTGATTCCAGATGAGGGCGCTGTATAAAAAGAGCACATCTTGATCCTGGAAGCGCACATAAGAATCCAGCAGGTCGCTGGAAATATAACGCAGGTCAATCAAAGTAATTTTTTGATAGCTGCTTGTCAATAGAGGCGCCAAGCTGCTTCCGAAGGAATCCCGGAAGAGGATCAGCTCCCGCTGGGATGTGGCGGCCGGATTTTCCAAAACCTGAATGGGAGAGGCCCCAGAGAGAAAAAATTCGTATGGATCCCGCCCTTGGACTTTTTCCCAATTGTAGATGGAGATTTCCCCCTCCAGATCCCGGGCTGTGCAGCCGGTGAGGGTGCTGCTGGTGAAATACATGAGGCGGTCCGGCTCCAGGGGTAGACCGGATTGGCCCGTGTACGCCCCGGAGAAGCTGCCGCCATCTTGGGCAGTAAAATCCCAGGAGAGGGGCGCTCCCATGGCAGAAGTCAATGTCTGAACTACAGGCTCCAGCGCATCTTGCCGCCAATGGGGATCTGTCCGGTAATAGGAGTCTCCAGTGAGGCAGGGGAACAGGTCAATATAGGTCATGGGGAGCGTCTCCTCCAACTGCTTGACCAGAAGGGGGTAGTCCATGGTGGGATACCATCCGGCCAGATAGTAATGTTGGTTGGGGATTACACTGTAGTAGCAGTGCACCTGGGTATTTTTCAGGTAGGTTTCTTGAATTTTGAGAATCACACGGGTCAAGTGGGAGACCGATGCCTCGTGCAAGGGTTCCTCCAGCTTGACAGCGCTGCCATTGCGGAAGTAGATCCCGTTGTTTTCCACTTGTAGGAGGCCATGGTAGGCAAACTGAGCTTTTCCACGTCGAAATAGATCCCGGAAGGGAAACTGGTCTGTTGCAGCCCGTTCTGCATGTTGCGTCCAGCTGCCGGAGCGCAAGCCCTGCCAGGTGAGCTGGGGCCATTGGGCCAGCTGCCGCCGTTCTGACTCCGAAATCTGAGCCTGGCCGGTGATCATGAGGAGTCCGCCAGCCAACAAAAGAAGCCCCAGCAGGGCAAGTGTCCATCTTTGTCGTTTCATGCCGCCTCCTAAAACCGGAAATAGAGAAAAGGATTGAATGAGCCGTCTACCAGGTAGGCAGTACAGAGCAGCAGCAGAAGCGCCAAGAGCAGCGGCTCTGCCCACCGCAGGCCCCGTTCCCACCGCCGGTACAGCTGCGCCGGCCAAGGTGTGGCGCCCAATGCGCCCAGAATCAGAAGCCCCCCGTGATTTCTCAGGGCAAACAGGCTCTCTTTGGAGATGACTGGAATGCCGCCGATTCCGAACATGGCGCGAAGATCTCCCAAACTTTGAGCCAGGCTCTCCCCTTGAAACAGGACGAACCCAAAGAGAACCGCCAGAAGGAGATAAATTTGGCCAGCCAGAGGCCGGTTGCTTAGGAATGGGCCATACCACAGCTTTTCTCCCAAAAGAAGGAGGGCATAAAACAGTCCCCACAGGAGAAAATTCCACCCGGCTCCATGCCAAAGTCCGGTCAGACACCAGACCAGCAGGATGTTTCCGACCCAGCGCAGTTTCCCTGTGCGGTTTCCGCCCAAGGGAATGTAGACATAATCCCGAAACCAAGCGCCCAGACTGATGTGCCACCGCCGCCAGAATTCGGTGACCGAGTGGGAGCAGTAGGGATACCGAAAGTTTTCCGGAAAGTGAAAGCCCAGAATCCGCCCCAGGCCTATGGCCATGTCACTGTAACCGGAGAAATCGAAATAGATCTGCAGGAAGAAGCCCACGGCGGACAGCCATGCAAAGAGCACCGAGGGCTCTGAGCTGCTCCGATAGCTTTGGCACAGCAGTCCCAAATTGTTGGCCAAAATCACCTTTTTTCCAAGTCCCACCAGAAAGCGACAGGCGCCCTCATATGCCAAAGCGGCGCTGTGCTTCCGTTCCCGAAGTTCCAAGGCCACATCCCGGTATCGGACGATGGGACCGGCAATGAGTTGTGGAAAGAGGGAGACATACAGGGCGAAAGTGACCGGGTTTCGTTGAACCTCCACATCGCCCCGGTATAAGTCGATGGTATAGCTGAGGATTTGGAAGGTGTAGAAGCTGATTCCCACAGGAAGCGCCAAATGCCACAGGGGCAACGATGTCCCCAGGACTCCGCCTACAGCAGTCAGGAGAAAGTCACTATATTTGAAAAAGACCAAAAGTCCCACACACCCGGTGACAGACAGGAGCATACACAGACGGCTCAGAAAATGTCCCCGAAACCGATGGATTCCCAAACCAGCTGCAAATCCCAGGAGCATGGTCAGGAGGATCAGAATTAAATATTTTGGTTCTCCCCAAGCATAGAATAGCAGGCTGGCCAGGAGCAGTACCACATTTTTTCCCTTTTTGGGTGTGAGAAAGTAGATCAAAAAAGTGCAGGGTAGAAAGGCATACAGAAAAATCAGACTGGAAAACAGCATAGACACTCCAGATGGCGGGGCCTGTCGCAAAACAATGTCCAGGACCGCCATTTGGAGCCAAGGCGAACACACAATGGCATCCAGTACGGTCCTGCTCTGCAACAGGCCCCAGACTGTTTATTTGTTCTAGATGACTTCCACGTCGCCGCCAACTGTTTTGGAATAGGCTGCCATCAGGTCATCTGCCAGGCCCGGCGCCAGGTCACTACTGACCATGGCCAGCACTACGGTATCTCCCCAAACGCCAACCCGCACCTGATCCGCTTCCACGCAAACCCACTTTCTGGGGTCCACACCGGCCAATACGCTTTGGGCGACCTCTTTGGGGTCCTTCCCTTCGGCAACCCGCAGAGCGCACAGAGAATAGGCTTGGGCATTGATCATCGGTTCGCTGGCCACTGCTTCCTGGACCAAGCTGGCGTCCGTCAGTCCCAGATAGGACTGGAGGGCAAAGGCATCGCTTGTGTCGATGGTCATGGTCTCGCCCAGGGCAAACTCTGGCCTCTGGGTGCAGTTTTCATATATGCCGGCGACCAGCTCGGTCATAGTCCCGGGATAGGTGCTCTGAGTGGCTGTTTGTCCGCAGGCGGTTAGCCCCAGCAGCATGCTTAGGATGGCAATCCAGACAGTCATTTTTTTCATAAGTTTCTCCTTTTTTGTTTAGTATGTCCGCTGCACAGGAAAAATTTGCAGCTCTTTTTTAAGAAGACGGAAAAAAGCCAGGCTGCGTTACGCCTATGGAAAAAATAAAAATAAAAGTGGGAGACCGATGGAAAAGCGGCATTCAGATTCCTCTGAATACCGCTTGGCTCTGATGTTAGGCCAGGGTTTCCTTCAATGCTTGGGCAAGCTGGTCGGGGCAGGAGGTGCTTTTGCTGCCACAGCGGATGCCGTCGATCCGGGCGATGACATCCTCCACAGACATGCCTTCCACCAGGGCGCCGATGCCCTTCAGGTTGCCGTTACATCCACCCAGGAAGCGAACATTTTTCAGTTTGCCGTCTTCAATCTCAAATGCGATCTCTTGGGAGCAGGTGCCAGTTGTTTTGTACGTGTACTGCATAGTGATAGTTCTCCTTTTTATCATTCTGTCAAATCCAGCAGCTCGGCCTGGACAAATTGGGCCAGGCGCTCCGGAGAAAGGAGCATCTGATGGCCCCGTTCCCCGGCGGAGACTGCGATTTCCTCAAACAACAGGGCGGTTTCATCGAAAAAGGTGGGGTATTTCTTTTTCATCCCCACAGGGCTGCACCCGCCCCGGATGTAGCCGGTGAGGCTCAGAAGCTCCTTCACATGGACCAGCTCTACCTTTTTGTCTCCAGTGGCCCGGGCAGCCTTTTTGAGGTCCAGCCCGCAGCAAACGGGGATACAAAATACAGCAATGCCAGTCCGCTCCCCACGGGCTACCAGGGTTTTAAATACCTGTTCGGGAGGCAGGCCAATTGCTTCTGCTGCATGCAAGCCACTTAAATCAGATTCGTCAAATGGATAGTAGGCTTCCCGATATGGGATTTGTCCCTGCTCCACCAGACGGATCGCATTGGTTTTGCCCATGGCTTTACCTTCCAATTCTATTATACGTCAAGTTGCCGGTTCTGGCAAGAGGGCTCCAAAGGCGCTATCTGACAAACTATGAGTTGGGTGCCGTCTACACGAAAACGGATATTGAAACCGCCGAAGCTGAGGCCATAGATGCGCGCCGGATCACGCTGGTAGGAGGGACGCGGGTCATGGGCCAACACCCCCAGAAGTGCCTTCTGCTGTGCAGGAGGAATCTGAGCCAGGAGCGTGGGGGGAACAGAGACCTCCAGGAGAAAGTCATCCGCAGAGTCTGTAAAGCCACCGGCTGCCTCCGGGTGACAGTCGGCATAGGGTGTGTAGGGCTTGATGTCCAATACAGGCGTACCGTCCATCAGATCGGCGCCAGATACCACCAAAATGGGCCCTTGTGGTGTATTCCACCGGATTTCCTCCAGTCGCACGCAGGACAGGCCAATGGGATTGGGCCGGAAAGGGGAGCGGGTGGCAAAGACTCCCATCCGCCGATTCCCACCCAGCCTGGGTGGACGCACAGTGGGAGACCATCCATCCTGCCGGTTTCCAGAGAAATTCCAGATCAGCCAAATGTGAGAAAACCCCTCCAGCCCCCGCAGCATATCCGGATTTCGAAACTCCGGCTCCAACACCAAATAAGCCCGCAACTCCGGCACCAACCCCGCCTGCCGCGGAATCCCAAATTTACTGGGAAAGTCACTGTGGATTCTGCCAATTGTCTTGATCAAAATGTCCATGGAGGCTCCTGTCTGTCGTTCGATTTGATCGGCTACACCGATGTCCCCGGGCAGCTTCGACAAAAACCGGAATCTGCTCGGGTGTTAAAAATTCTTTCTCATTCTGGACTACCTGAGGCAGCTGGACGATGATTCTGCTGCCAGTAGTATCAAATATAACAGCAGCTATAAACATCCATGCGTTTCTGTGTGTCTTGGCGGAGCACAGTCTGGCCTCCGTGTTTACAGCCTTTTGTTGTCTACTTGACGGGGAGCAGTTCAGTTCAAAAATCCGTCAGTTACAGATGATAAAGCTTTGTGTATTTTTCAGTGAGGTAGTCCGTATAGTATTTGGGGTCAAATTTGCCGCAGGCCATTTCAAACAGGGCGCCGGGACGGTAGAGGGCGGCATGGCGGTGGATGTGGGAGTGGAGCCAGTTCTTGACCTTGGAGAGGTCCCCCTTGGCCACATCGTCCCAGATGCTTCCGATCTCGGCTTCCATAGCTGCCAGCATCTGAGGGCCGTAGGCGCTGCCCAAGGCGTAAGAGGGGAAGTAGCCGATGCTACCGCCGGACCAGTGGGAGTCTTGCAGGCAACCCAAGCGGTTGTTGGGGACTTCGACGCCCAGATATTCCCGATACAGCCGGTTCCATGCCTCCGGCACTTGCCGGACCTCCAGGGTGCCGGCAATGAGCTGCTTTTCCAGTTCGTACCGGACCATAATGTGCATACAATAGGTCAGCTCGTCTGCCTCTGTGCGGATGAGAGAGGGACCGGCCTTGTTCACAGCCCGCCAGAACATATGGGCGTCCACGCCGTCCAGCTGCTGGGGGAATAGCTGGGCCAGCTTCGGGAAAATGTAAGTAAGAAAAGGCTCGGAGCGGCCGATGATATTTTCAAAGAACCGGCTCTGGCTTTCATGAATTCCCATGGATACACCGCCAGAGAGGATGGTATGGTTATATACATCCGCACAGCCCATTTCATAGATGGCGTGACCGCTCTCGTGTATGACGGAGTAGAGGGAAGAGGCCACATCCTGCTCGTGGTAATGGGTGGTAATCCGCACGTCCTTGTTGTTGAAACCTGTGGTAAAGGGATGCTCGGATTCTGCGATGCCGCAGTGGCTCCGATCGATGCCCAGAACGGACATGATGTAGTCAGACAGCTGGCGCTGCTGCTCCAGCGGATAGGTGTAGTGGAGGAAGCTGTCATCAATGGGCTCTGCGGCGGCAACCTTAGCAAGCAGGGGAACCAGCGTTTCCCGGAGCTGGGCAAAGAAACGGTCCAGAGTTTCTACGGTGAGGCCCTCTTCATATTCATTCAACAGGGCGTCATAGGGCGGCAAGCTGGGGTTGAAGTAACCGGCAAACTTGCGGTTGAAGGCTACGATTTTCTCCAAATAGGGGGCAAAGGATTCAAAATCATCCCCATTCTTGGCGTCTTCCCAAACTGCTTGGGCGTCGTTGAGCAGGACGTCATATGCCACATATTCCTGGGGCGGAATCCTGGAAATCTGGTTGTAAGACTTCCGAAAAAGCTCCACTTTACGCCGGTTTACCGGATCCAGCTCCTGGAGATGGGCCTCCAAATAAGTCAGGATGGATTCATTCTCCGGATTGGCGCTTAAACCATACATGGTCTCACTGAGCACAGCCATCGTCTTGCCCCGTCCTTGAGCGGTGTCTTTGGGCGCGGCGGTGGCGGCGTCGAAGGATAACACGCCAGCGGCATGACGATAGGCAGAGAGCTTGCTTTCCACAGCCTGTAACGCCTCCAAGGCAGCGGAGGTACTGGTATATTCCATGAAAAATCTCCTTTCAAGCAACTACTTTCTATAGAATATCACATCTGTGCCTATTCGTCAATTACATCCAGGCGGGAGGAAACCTGGCAAATATGCTGGATTTCCAGTATTTCAAGCGGGATTTCCGGGGAAGATGAAACCCCTGGTTGCACTTTCTGTCGGAATGTGCTATCATGATTGGGCTTGTATTTTACAGAAACTGGAGGGATCTGCCCATGAAAGCGATGCGATCCATCGGAGCGTTTCTGCGCTCCACGTGGCAGTTTGTTTTTTGTTTCCGAAAGATTTTCCTGGCAATTCCGGTGGTGGTTGTGGCCATTATTCTGGCGTGCCAGAACGCCGCCATCCTGCCGGAGCAGGTGGGGCTGTTTTTGTCCACAGAGGGAACCTTTTCGATGTTGGTGAGCAGACAGCAGGCCGTTTTGGGTCCGCTGCTGGTGACCGGTGTGGGCCTCATTTTTATGGCGGTTTCCAGAAAGGTGTTCTACCCATGGCTCATTTCTGTGGTGACCCTGGTGCTGCCGGTTTTGATCCGGCTGCTCAACCAATTTGGCTTTTGATTGCCTGGAGGTGACCCATGAAGCAAAATGAAAAAAAGCGGGACTGGCTGAATATTGAATACCGCCGTGTGCAAAATAAAAAGCTGGTGGTGACGGTATATGTGCTGCTGCGGCTGTCTGTAGTTGGTATGCTGGTGGCCCAGATCTTCAACGGCAATTTTGAGAATGTGTACACCTGCATTTTGGCGCTGATTCTCTTTACCATCCCCTCCCTGATTGAGCGGCGCCTGCACATTGATCTGCCGGATACGCTGGAGATTATCATTCTTCTTTTCATATATGCAGCGGAGATTTTGGGCGAAATACAGGAGTATTATGTCCTCATTCCGTTCTGGGATGACATTTTGCACACCCTCAACGGCTTCCTGTTTGCGGCGGTGGGCTTTTCTCTGGTGAATATCTTAAACCGGGACAAGCGGGTGATGCTGCGGCTGTCTCCCTTTTACATGGCTGTGATGGCATTTTGCTTCTCTATGACCATTGGCGTTCTGTGGGAGTTTTTTGAGTGGGGCGTGGACACGCTGCTGGCCAAGGATATGCAAAAAGACACCATTGTGCAAGCCATCCACTCGGTCACCCTTCATCCGGAGGGCCGGAATATCCCCGTCCACATCCAGGACATTGCCGATGTGATCCTGGTTCATTCCGACGGCTCTCAGACGCCTTTGGGGGTGGGGGGCTATTTGGACATCGGTCTCATTGATACCATGAGCGACCTGCTGGTCAATTTCATTGGCGCGGTGGTCTTTTCCTTCATCGGCTTCTTCTATGTCAAGTCCCAGGGCAAGGGAAAGCTGGCCAGCCAGTTTATTCCCCAGCTGATGGAGAAGCAGAACCCGGAAAGGCAGGAGGAATCGTAATGGAAGCCCTTTGTCAAAAGCAATTTCTGCAGCTTGCTCCCCCCACAGAGGCAGATCCGCGGGCGGAGAAGCAGCGGATTCTGGATGCCCTGTCTCCGGCCTTGGGCAGTGTGCGAATGGCCCTGCCTGTGATGCGGAAGCTGCACGCGGTGCTCCGGGATGCACAGTGGCAGGTGACGGCCACCCTGGCCTGGACCGGCCTGTGCTGGGAGGTGGTAGGTCTTGCCCCCGGCAACACGGCAGACCGGAATTATGGCATTTGCGTGGACCTGGGGAGCACCACAGTCTGCATGCGACTGGTGAATCTTGCCACCGGGGAGACTGTCTGCCAGGACAGCGCATACAACCGGCAGATTGCCTTTGGCGAGGACATCCTGACTCGGGTGTTTTACAGCAAAGACAACGCCGCCGCTTTGGAGGAGATCCGCCAGGCCACCCTGGCGACCTTCCAGGAGGTGCTGGAGGGGTTGGAAGAGAAAAGCGGCTACCCAGTTGCCAGCTGTGGCGCCATGACGGTGGCTGGAAATACCACCATGATGCACTTCCTCCTGGGGCTGGATGCCTTTGGCGTGTTTGCAGCCCCATATGCCCCCCGCGCCATGCGGTTTGATCCTTACCCTGCCAGGGACCTGGGCCTTTTGCTGGATGGCTATGTGTATTGCTATCCCTGCCGGGCCAATTACCTGGGAGGCGATATCATCAGCGGCCTGGTGGCAACCAATCTGACCCGGGAGTCGGAGATCTGTGTTTTTTTGGACATTGGCACCAACGGGGAACTGGTGGTGGGAAACCGGGAGTTTCTCATGGCAGGCGCCGGTGCTGCCGGCCCTGCGTTGGAGGGCGGTGTGGTAAAAACCGGTATGCGGGCTGTGGAGGGCGCTGTGAGCTATGTCCGCCTGGAGCAGGGAACGTTCTACCTGACCGTCATCGGGGGCGGTGCGCCTCAGGGGCTGTGCGGCAGCGGCATTGTGGATCTGATTGCCCAGCTGTATTTGAATGGTCTGGTGGATTTGCGGGGAAAACTGATCCCCGAATCCGGCAAGCTGGAGCAGCGGGATGGGGAATGGGCCGTCTGCTATGCGCCTGGCCTGTACTTCTATCAGAGCGACATCGATGCCTTTCTCCAGACCAAGGCGGCAGCCAACACCATGGTGGAATATATGCTGGATGCCCTGGGCGTGCCGATGGATCAGGTGGGGAAGTTTTTTGTCGCCGGGGCCTTTGGCACATATCTGGATAAGGAGTCTGCCGTCACCATCGGCCTGTATCCGGATCTGCCTAGGGACCGGATTGTGAGCGCCGGCAACACCTCTCTGGAGGGCGCCCACCGGCTTCTGTGCGACCGGGAAATCTGGGACGGCTTGGACCGGATTTTGGACACCATGGAGTATGTGCAGTTCGGTGAGGTGGCCAACTTCATTGACCGGATGGCAGCGGCCAAAGCCATCCCCCATACGGATCTGTCCCGATACCCTTCCGTCCGCCGAAAGCTTTTGGCCCGCGGACGGCTGGCCCAAGGCTGACAGTTTGGAAGAAAAGCGCTATGCAGGAATGTTGTCTGCATAGCGCTTTTAATTGAAGGGCAGTCAGAGGGAAAAGTCCTCCTGGTCATATTTGGAGAAGTCTACAGCCTTTTTCCGGGGAGGAATTCGCTTCAGAGGATCATAGCGGAAACGCCTGCAAGCGCAGTCCTCGCGCAGGAGTCCCTTCTTGGTGCAGACAATCTGCTCGTCATCCAAGCGGACGCCATGGGTGCAGTATTGACATGAGCTTGGTATTTTTTTCCGGAACAGCATCTGTGTTCCCTCCCACATTGTTTCTTTTGTTAGTATACATCAAGAGCTTCTTCTTTTCCAGCTTTTTTTCGCAGCCGCAGGCACCAAATGCCCAAGCCGCACAGAAACAAAGCGGTGACAATGGCCGTAGCCCTCAAAAGTCCGGCGTGATTGGGGAAGGCTGCTGTGGGCAGGGTACGAGGCAGCCAGCTGGGATACACGACCTGGATTCCCCAGGTGAGCAGAACTGCGATGGTTCCTTGCAAAACCTTGCCAGAGAGATAGTAGCGGCCTGTGAGACCATAGGGTGCAATCACAGATTTGGTCTGAAGCCATACGCATAGCCCCCCAAAGGCCAGAAAGCCCGAGGCCATACAGTACCGAAGCCCGGCGGCCTCCAATTGCGGCAGACGGCTGCAGCCACCTGCCAGCTCCAAAAGTCCCGACAGTCCAATTTCCACAGCCGGTGGCATCCAGGTTCCCAAGGCCCGCTCCAGAAAGGCGACAATGACCTGGAACAACAGGATGCATCCGCAGATCAGCCCCATGGTTTTGACTGCCCCGGTCATGACAGCGGAAAAGTCCAGTTTGGACGCCGGCTTCCGGATGGTGTTTCCGGATGAAGCAAGCACTTGGTTTCCTCTGGGGCGAAAGATCAGGCCGGTCAGCAAGGCGGAGACGATGTGAATGCCAAACAGAACGGCGGCAATTTTCCCGCTGCCAAAGAGTCCGCCCACCATACCGAATATGAAGGCTGGGCCTGCATTGCTGCAAAACGCCAGGAGCCGTTCCGCTTCCGCTTTGGTAAGCAGCCGTTCTCCGTAGAGGGTAGCTGCAGTTTGGGCTCCCACCGGGTATCCGCCCAGCAGGCCCAGTACCAGAGCCGCCGCCCCCTGGGGAGGCAGACCAAAGGCGGGGCCCATCACCGGTCCCACCACCCGGGCGCACCATTCCACCGCGCCAGAGCTGGTAAAGAGGCGCGCTGCCACCAAAAATGGGAAGAGCGACGGCACCACCGTTTGCAAGCACAGCTGCAGCCCGGCGCTGGCAGCGGACACGGCAGTTTCCGCATCCAGGATCAAGGCCAGAATGGCAAAAAAGCTCAAAAGGGCTGGCACGGCAGCAGCCCATGGGGAGGATTGTTGCTTCACTTCCATCACCTCGAAAGAATCTATGCGTCAAGGTCAAGTCTTTTGCAGCGCCGCATATATTTTTATGGACGCAGGGAGGAAGCGCTCTGTGCCGGATTCGAGCAAGGATGTGATGTGACTTTGAAAAAGGGCCGATCCATGCTCCGCCTGATGGCGGAGGCGGCAGACACGCCCCAGGAGCTGCTGCCTGGTATGCCGCTGATTGAGATCACCGGCAGTGGGCGAGTGCTCATTGAGAATCACGGCGGTGTTACGGAATATGAAACCGATCGGATTCGGGTACGTCTGCGCTTTGGGGCTGTGGTGATTCGGGGGAGCCGCCTGAAGATCACCCGCATGAGTAAATGCCAGTTGGTGATATCCGGGAGCCTGCTGGGCGTAGACCTGGAGAGGGGGAGCGGCTGTTGAATCAATTGATCCGATATTTGTTTGGAACCGTACAGGTGGAACTGGTGAGTGCAGACCCGGCGGCGGCGCTCACATACTATAGCACCCAGGGCCTCCGGCTTCTGGACCCGGAGCTGACGGCCCCTCTCACCATGACCATGACCATGAGCAGCCACACCTGGCGGCGTCTGGAGCCGCTGGCCAAGGCCCGGGGGGACCGCTGCCGGTGCATTGGAAAGCGGGGCTTGGTCGTGAGCCTGGCCAGAAGCCGCCGTCGGATCCCTTTTTTGGTGGCAGCGGCCCTTCTGATTCTGGCGGTGCTATATGCGCCGACTCGGGTGTGGTTTGTGGAGGTAGAGGGCAATTCTACCATTCCGGACCGGAAGATTCTGTCTGCTGCTGAGGCCTGCGGCGTGAAATTTTGGGCCAAATCCGGAGAAATCCGAAGTGAGCAGGTGAAAAATCAAATCTTAAACCTGATTCCGGAGCTTCAGTGGGCCGGCGTCAATTTCTCTGGTGGCGTGGCGGTGGTCTCCGTCCGGGAGCGTCTGCAGGACGAACCGATTCGGGAGCGAAATTCCATTACCAATGTGGTGGCTGCCCGGGATGGCGTCATTGTCTCTATGAGTGTCCTGGGCGGTCAGTCCCTGTGTCAGGTGGGGCAGGCGGTCCGGGCAGGGGAGCTGCTGGTGACAGGATGTGTGGATTTGGAGACCCATACCCAGTACACCCATGCAGATGCAGAGATTTACGCCATGACTCAGCGGACTTTGACCGCTGTGTATCCCCAGACTGCAACCCAAAAAGCCTATACCGGTCAGGTGATTCGCCGTTACAGCCTGGTGATAGGGAGAAAAAGAATAAATTTATCCGGAAACAGTGGAATTTCTGAGGTCAGTTGTGATAAAATGACGGAGAGGAAAACGCTGACTCTTCCAGGCGGCTTCTCCCTGCCGGTGACCTTGGTGGTGGAGACTTACCGGCCTTATGAAGCGGTCCAGACTCAGGTCTCCCAGGCCCAAGCGCAGGCGGCGCTGTGTGATTATGCCCAGAGGGCGGTCCAAGGGGATATGATTGCCGGGAAGATTTTAGGACAGGAGCCTGTCTTTCAGGAGGAGTCCGGCCTTTTTTGGATGAATATGACTTGTGCCTGCCAGGAGATGATTGCCAGGCAGCGTCCGGCAGAATTGTTTGAAGGTGAAAGTACAAATGACTGAACGAATCGTAAATGTAGAACGAGTGGAAGACCTCATTAGCGTCTTTGGCTCTTTGGATGAGAACATCCACCGCGTGGAGCAGGAGTTTGGGGTCCAGATTTTAAACCGGGGCTCCGATCTGAAACTCTCCGGGGAAGAAGAGGCGACAGACAAGGCCGCCCGTACCATTGAGGGCCTGATGGCCCTGGCCTCCAAGGGGGAGATCATTGACGAGCAAAAGGTCCGGTATCTCATCACCCTGGTCCAGTCCGGGAACGATGACCAGGTGGCCCAGATGGCCCGGGATGTGGTCTGCATTACGGCCAAGGGAAAGCCCATCAAGGCCAAAACCATTGGCCAGCAGAAATATATGAAAGCCATTCAGAAGCACACCATCACCGTGGGGGTGGGCCCTGCCGGCACTGGCAAGACCTACCTGGCGGTGGCCGCTGCTGTGGCGGCGTTTCGGGAGCGGACAGTCAACCGGATCATCCTGACCCGCCCGGCGGTAGAGGCTGGAGAGCGCCTGGGCTTTTTGCCCGGCGATCTCCAAAATAAGGTCGATCCCTATCTGCGTCCCCTGTACGATGCCCTGTATGACATGCTGGGGCCAGAAACCTATCAGAAGTACCTGGAGCGGGGTAGCATTGAGGTTGCGCCCCTGGCCTATATGCGGGGCCGCACCCTGGACGACAGTTTCATCATTTTGGATGAAGCGCAGAACACCACCCGGGAACAAATGAAGATGTTTTTGACCCGCCTGGGCTTCGGCTCCAAAATTGTCATCACTGGAGATGTGACCCAAATTGATCTGCCAGAAGACAAGGTGAGCGGCTTAAAGGATGCCATTCGTGTCCTGGATGGGGTGGAGGACATTGCCATCTGCACCCTCAGCAGTGCCGATGTGGTGCGCCACGCCCTGGTGCAGAAGATCATCAGCGCCTATGAGAAGGTGGAGCAACGTCGGGCCGAGGGGAAACCCAAAAATACCTACAAAGGGAGCCGGAAATGAACGCCAAAATCAACATTTCGTTTGACCACCGGAGCCTTCTGTCGGTCCCGGTTACCCGCGTGATTCGCCAATGCGTTCTGGCCACCTTGCAGGCGGAGAAGGTGCCGGTTCCCTGTGAGATCAACGTGCTGCTCACCAATGACGACGGGATTCACGCCATCAATCTGGCCAGCCGGCAGGTGGACAGGCCTACCGATGTTCTCTCCTTTCCCATGTTCCGGCTGACACCGGAGCACCTGCCCCGGGACTGGAGCGATTATCTGGATCCGGAGACTGGCCTGTGTCCCCTGGGCGATATGGCCATTTCTCTGGAGCGGGCCAGAGCGCAGGCGGTGGAATTCGGCCACTCGGTCCGCCGGGAGGTGGGGTATCTCACCATCCACTCCATGCTCCACTTGCTGGGCTATGATCACCTGGACGAGGGGCCGCAAAAGACCCAGATGCGGGCTCACGAGGAGGCCGTCATCCGCGCCATTGATCTACATCGATAAAATAAATAGGAGAGAAAAAACAACATGGATTCCAAAGTAACGTTCAAAAAAGCAGAACTGACCGATGCCGCGCTTCTGGCAGCCACCCGGCAAAAGGCTTGGGCGGCGACTTACCGTGGAATTTTTCCCGACGAAATGATTGACCAGTATGATCTGGAGCTTTATGCAGCCAAGGACCGGGAGAAATTGCAGGATCCCAAACGGGAGACATACTTGCTCCTGGATGGGGAGGCATGTGTAGGGTATTTCTCCTACGGCTCCAATGCGCGAGGAAAATTCTGGCTGTACTCCATGTATCTGCTGCCGGAGTATCAGCGCAAAGGAATCGGACGGACCATGATGCGCCAGGTGGCTTCGGCCTGCCGGGAGGGAGGGGCAGCTTCGTTCTATTGTAACTGCCATCCCCAAAATGTGCGCGCCCGCCGGTTTTACGAGGCCATGGGTGGAAGCCTGATCTGGTTTAGTCCCTGCCACCAAAACCGGGCCGAGGATTCGTGCCGTTATGAGTTTGATTTGGCAAAAGGAGAACCGCTATGGCAAGCAAAACCGCAATGATCACCATCGCAGGCCGCCCCAATGTGGGAAAATCCACCCTGACCAACCGGTTGGTGGGGGAAAAGGTGGCCATTGTATCTCACAAACCCCAGACCACCCGGAACCGCATCTGCGGCATTGTAAACCGGGGCGAAACTCAGTTTATTTTTGTGGATACCCCCGGGTTTCATAAGCCCAGGACCAAGCTGGGCGATTACATGGTGAATGTCACCCGGCAGTCTGTGTCCGAGGTGGACGCCGTCCTTTTGATGGTGGAACCCATTGCAAACCTGGGCCCCCAAGAGGAGGCGCTGCTGGAGCAGCTGCGCCAGACCGGGGAACCGGTGATTTTGGTAATCAACAAGATTGATACTGTGGAGAAGGACGCGCTTTTGGCGGTCATTGCCCGGTATGCCAAAGAGATGGAGTTTGCCGCAGTGGTTCCGCTCAGCGCCAAGACCGGGGAAGGGGTCGAGGCGCTTCTGGAGGAGTGTACCCAGTTTGCCCAGGAGGGCCCCCATCTGTTCCCGGCTGGTATGACTTCCGACCAGCCGGAGCGCCAGATGATGGCAGAGATCATCCGGGAAAAGCTCCTGTGGTGCCTGGACCGTGAGGTCCCCCATGGCACGGCGGTGGAAGTGACCCGCTTTTCCGAGCGGGATGACGAAATCATCGACCTGGAGGTCACCATTTACTGCGAAAAGGCCAGCCACAAGGGCATCATCATCGGCAAACAGGGCGCCATGCTGAAGAAAATCTCCACCATGGCGAGAGTCGACTGCGAGAAGTTTATGGGTACCAAAGTGTTTCTGACCACTTGGGTTAAGGTCAAGGAAAATTGGCGGGACAGCGATTTCCTCATCCGGAATTTTGGATATCAGGATACATGATTTTCCGGGAATAGTCCGGCGGCCCTGGCAAATCCTAATTCCCATGAGGACAGAAGAATGGGGAGGATGCCGACATGGAAGCGGAAAACCTGTGGCGATGTTTTTTGGAAACCGGAGCACCGGAATATTACCTGCTGTACAAAGCGGCAAAGGCGGAGGGAACCCATGTATTTGAAAACCCAGGGGCTTGTGCTGCGGGAGGTAGCGTATAAAGAGACGGACAAGCTACTCACCGTGCTGACCCGGGACTATGGGAAGATGACCCTGAAAGCCCGGGGTGTCCGCCGGTCCGGCAGCCCCCTGAAGGCGTCCTGCCAGCTGCTGGCCTGTGGAGAATTTACCATTTTTGAATACCGGGGCATGAGCACCATCAACGAGGCCCAGACGGTGGAGCTCTTCCCAGAGCTCCGGACAGATTTGGAGCTGCTTTCCCTGGGTACGTATTTTGCCCAGGTGGCGGAGGTCCTCTCCCAAGAGGATGATCCCAATCCGGCGCTGCTGTCTCTGACGTTAAACGCCCTCTATGCCCTTGGGAAGCTCCGGAAGCCCCAGGGGTTGGTGAAGGCGGTGTTTGAGCTCCGGGCGGCCTGTCTGGCGGGATATACCCCGGACTTGGAGGGGTGCCGGAGTTGTGGGAATCCGGAGCCGGACCGTTTTGATCTGGAAGGCGGCTGTCTGGAGTGCGCTCATTGCCGGAGCGGAGATGGGACTTTTATGGCCGTCACACCTGGTATTTTAGCGGCGATGCGCCATGTAGCTGCCTGCCCGGCCTCCAGGCTGTTTTCCTTCTGCCTGGGGGAGGAGACGCTTCGGGCCTTTGGCAGCCTGACAGAGCGATACCTCTCCACCCAACTGGAACGGGGATTTTCTACTTTGGATTTTTATAAGTCGCTGTTTCCAGTTCGTGACGCTTAGGAGGCCTACATATGGATTTGTTTTATCAAACGTATATCGCGCGCGAGGATCAGATTTATCAGTCCATGCCTCGGAGAAAACCGGTTTCCGGTCAGGTGGATCCTCCGAAGCTGGAATTTGGGATGGATTGGCTGTGCCGGGGCGTCCATTCTGTGTTGGACTTTGGGTGCGGAAACGGGAGTCTGCTGTTTGCCTGCGCATACCGGGGCGTGGAAAGATTGGTGGGCATTGACCTGTCCCGCGAGGCTGTGGCGCTGGCTCGTTATGCCGGTGAGGATCTGCCCCAATGCCAATTTCTTTGGGGCAGTGTGGAAAAACTGATGGAGTTGCCAGACGCTAGCTTTGACGGGATCGTGTTGTCCAACATTTTGGATAATCTCAAACCGGCAGACAGCCGGACTGTACTACAAGAAACGATTCGGCTGCTGCAACCGGAGGGCAAGGTGTTAATCAAGCTAAATCCCTACCTCACCCGGGAACAAATAGAGGCCTGGGGAGTTCGGACCATAGAGGGAGATCTGCTGGATGACGGTCTGCTTCTTTGGAACCGGACGACGGAAGCCTGGCAGGAGGAACTCCAGCGGGATTTCCGGACGGTCCGGTTCGAGGATGTGTATTTTTCGGAATACGATCAGCACAATCGCATGTTCTTGTGTGAAACATTGCAAAACGCAAACAAATAGGAGAAAGACCATGTGGGAATTGTATGAAAAATCGACAGAAAAGCTGGAACTCAACCGGGTTCTGGAGCTGCTGGCGGACTGTGCCGGGTCGGAGGATGGCAAGGCCGCCTGCCGGGCCCTTTGCCCCTCCAGCGATCTGGAGGAGGTCCGGGAGCTTCTGGAGCAAACCACGGCGGCCTGCACTATGTCTGCTGTGCAGGGTTCTCCCGGCTTTTATGATGTAAAAAATGTAGACGCTGCTTTGGAGCGGGCTGACCGTGGTGGGAGCCTCTCTACCACGGAGCTTTTGCGGATTGCCGGGGTACTACGCAGCGCCAGAACGGTCAAGGGCTATTGGAGCGAGGAGGAGACCGCCCAGGTACTCACCCCGTTGTTCCAAGCGCTGACCCCCAACAAATACCTAGAGGACCGGATTTCCGGCGCCATTTTGTCAGAAGAGGAAATCGCCGACGCCGCCAGCCCCGCCCTGTCAGACATTCGCCGGCATATGCGTCAGCAAAGCGCCAAAATCCGGGAGACCCTGCAAAAGGTGGTCTCTTCCCCGGCGTATTCCAAGTATCTCCGGGAGCCCATTGTCACCATTCGCCAGGACCGGTATGTGGTACCGGTGAAAAGCGAGTTCAAAAACGAGGTGCCGGGCCTCATTCACGACGTGTCCGCCACCGGCTCCACCTTCTTCATTGAGCCCATGTCCGCTGTCAATGCCAACAACGCTCTGCGGGAATTGGCCATGAAAGAGAAGAAGGAGATTGAGCGGATTCTGGCAGAGCTGTCTGCCGAGGCGGCCGCTCATCGGGAGGACATCTCCGACAATTACCGGTTGCTCACGCAGTTGGATGTGATCTTTGCAAAAGCCCGACTGTCTTACCAGATGCGGGCGGGCGCCCCGCTGATGAATGACCAGGGGCAGATTGATTTGAAGAAGGCACGCCACCCGCTCATCGATCCCAAGGCAGTGGTGCCCATTACCCTGCGTCTGGGCACGGATTTCGACAGTATGATCATCACAGGCCCCAATACCGGCGGCAAAACGGTGACCCTCAAAACCATTGGCCTTCTGACGCTGATGGCGGAGTGTGGCCTTCACATTCCCGCCGGAGACGGCAGCCGCCTGTCCACTTTTGACCGGGTTCTGGCGGACATTGGCGATGAGCAGTCCATCCAGCAGTCCCTGTCCACCTTCTCGTCCCACATGCGGACCATTGTGGATGTCACCGGGCAGTGCGACGGCCGGTCCCTCATTCTCTTTGATGAGCTGGGAGCCGGTACGGATCCGGCGGAGGGCGCCGCTCTGGCCATGGCCATCATTGAGTTCTGCCGGACCATGGGCAGTCGGGTGGTGGCAACTACCCATTACGCGGAGCTGAAGCTCTATGCCATGCGGACCAAGGGGGTCATCAACGCCTCCTGCGAATTTGACGTGGAGACCCTGCGGCCCACGTATCGCCTGCTCATTGGCATTCCTGGGAAGTCCAACGCCTTCGCCATCTCCCGGAAGCTGGGGCTGTCCGAGGACATCATCAAAAAGGCAGGGGACATGGTGAGCCAAAGCGACAAGGACTTTGAAGATGTCCTCAGCCAGCTGGAGGTCCAGCGGCAGCAGATGGAGTCTGCCCGGCGGGAGGCCGAGCGGCTGCGCCAGGAGACCCAAGAGATCCGCAACGAGAGCGAGGCATTTCATCAGCAAATCCAGAAGGAACGGGATAAGGCCATGGAAAAGGCCCGGCGGGAGGCTCAGGAGATCCTGGACGACGCCCGCCGCACCGCCAACCAGGTTTCTGAGGAATTGAAACAGCTGCGCAAGCAGATGCGGGATGCAGCAGATGCCCAGGGCGTCAACCAGCGTCAGGCAGACCTGCGCCGGAGCATCAACGAGGCAGAAGAGCGGCTGTCCGTCCACAATCAGCCGGCGGAGCGCCCCCAGCCCACCCGGGCCGTGCAGCTGGGTGATACGGTGGAACTCCTGAAGCTGGGTACCAAGGCCAGTGTCATTGCCATCAACAAAGACGGCACATATACGTTGCAAGCGGGAATCCTGAAGCTGACAGCCAAGCCAGAGGAGGTCTACCTGCTGGAAGACGCCAACAAATTCCAGGTGAAAAAGCCCCGCCCGGCCCACTCTGGACGGGAAATGAAAGCCGCCGCCATGCCCACGGAAATTGACCTCCGGGGAATGGATGCCATTGAAGCCATCTGTGTCCTAGACCGCTTCCTGGATGAAGCCATGCGTTCCAATCTGTCCTCTGTCCGAATCATCCACGGGAAAGGAACCGGCGCCCTCCGCGCCGCCGTCCAGGAGGAGCTGCGCCGGAATAAGTTTGTCAAAAAATTCCGCCTGGGCGTATACGGCGAGGGAGAAGACGGAGTGACGATTGCGGAATTTTAAAGCGGAATGTCAATGATGGGGAGCGAGCATCAGATGAAAAAAGGGGTTATTCTATATCGGTCCAAGTACGGAGCCACGAAAAAATATGCGAGCTGGCTCGAGGAGGCGACCGGTTTCGATTGCATAGAGACGCCGAACGCCACGGTGGACGCAGTGAAGCAGTATGAAACAATCATATTGTGCGGCGGCATCTATGCGTCCGGAATCGCTGGCCTTTCGTTTCTGAAGAAAAACATGGAGAAATTAAAGGGAAGTAAAATCCTTGTGTTTTGCGTAGGAGCCTCGCCATATGACGAGGGCGCATTTCATGAGATCAAAGCGCATAACATGACTGGAATTCTGCAGGAAGTCCCGCTTTTTTATGGGCGGGGCATGTGGGACGAGAGCCGCATGACGTTTGTGGATCGAACTCTATGTAAATTGTTGCGGAAGTCCGTGGCAAAAAAGGATGCGAGCACATATGAACCCTGGATGAGGGCCCTTATGTGCGCGGCTGGACAGTCCTGTGACTGGACGGACAAACGATATTTACATCCGCTGCTTGAGAGATGGAAGGACACGACTGTGGGCTAACAGGCGAGAGGCATGCGAGCTGCTCCAGGAAGCAGAATTTGGTTGACTTTTGCCGCAAATTTGGTATCATACTAGAAGAAGCATAAAAATGCTCCAAGGGACTGCACGCAAGGAGTGAGATTGATTATGTATCAACAGCAGACTGTGGTGAAATGCACTTCCGGCCTGTATAATGAGCAGGTCACCTATTTTGTTCAGCGAGCCAATGAGTTTCGGTCGAACATCTGGGTGGAACTGGGAAGCAAAAAGATGAATGCCAAGAGTCTTCTGGGCATTATGTCGATGTGCATCGGCGCCGGAGCCAGTGTGGTGATTTCTGCAGACGGCCCGGATGAGCAGGAGGCAGTTGCCACCCTGTGCGGCATGCTGCAGCGGGATGTTCTCTGAGAAATTCGGCGATGACTGCCTCGGATTTGGCCGCCTCCGGCGGCCTCTGAGGCAGTTTTGCTGCGTTTGAGGGCTGAATATGACATTTGAAGAATTAAAGGATAAGGCGCTGTCCCTGCCCTTTGCGCCCGGCGTGTATCTGATGCGGGATGCAGGGAACAAGGTCATTTATGTGGGCAAAGCCAAGAAGTTAAAAAACCGGGTGAGCCAATATTTTCAGGATTCTGCGGCCCATACACCGAAAACCAGGGCAATGGTGTCGAAAATTGACCATTTTGACGTCATTGTTGCAGCGTCGGAGTTTGAAGCCCTGGTTTTGGAGTGCTCCCTCATCAAGCGGTATTTGCCGAAGTACAACATCCTCCTGAAAGACGATAAGGGCTATCCATACCTGCGGCTGGATATGTCGGAGGAGTATCCAAAAATTACAGTGGTTCACAAGTTGGCCCACGATGGCGCGGCCTATTTTGGCCCCTATGGCAGCTGGGGAGTGACCCAGAATGTATTGCGGACCGTCCTTCTGACCTTGAAGCTGCCTGGCTGCAGCAAGCAATTTCCCAGAGACCTGGGGAAGGATCGGCCCTGTTTGAATTACCATATGAACCAGTGCCGAGGCTGGTGCCAGCTGAGCCGGAGCCCGGCGGAATACCGGGATACCATGGAACAAGCCAGGCTGCTTCTCACCGGAAACTATCAGAAGCTGGCCCAGGATCTGCGGGCGCAGATGCTGGAGGCTTCCGAAAATCTGCAATTTGAGCAAGCCGCAGAGCTGCGGGACCGGCTGAAGGCGGTGGAAGCTCTGGGGCAAAAACAGCTGGTGACGGCGGGCTCCATGGCGGACACAGACGTCATTGGCTTCGCCCAGACGGCAGCAAAGAGCTGCTTTGTGGTTCTGCACTATTCCGGCGGAAATCTTCTGGATAAGGAGTATGAGATTCAGCCCTACCAGGATTCTCCAGCGGCAGCGATGTCCAGCTTGGTGAAGCAGTACTATCTCTCCCGAGGCATTGCACCGAAGATTGTGCTGTTGCCAGAGGAGATGGAGGATGGGAATTTGTTCTCAGATCTCATGTTCCAAAATACCGGGCGGCGGACCCATTTTCGCGTGCCTCAACGGGGCGACAATGTGCAACTGGTGCAGCTGGCTCGGGAGAACGCCCTGCAAGAGGCCGAGCGGGTCACCAGCCGGGAAGAGCGGATTTCCGGCACATTGCAGCTGCTGGGAAAGATGCTGTCCCTGCCTCAGCCACCACGGCGGATGGAGTCCTTTGACATTTCCAACATGGCGGGGACGGACATTGTCGCTTCCATGGTAGTATTTTTAGACGGAAAACCTTATAAAAAAGAGTATAAGCGATTCAAGGTGGAAGGTCTGGAGGATCAGGACGACTATGCGTCCATGGCACAGGTGGTGCACCGCCGTTTTGTGCACTACAAGCAGGCAGATGCGGGCTTTGATCAGGCGCCGGATCTCTTGCTGATTGACGGTGGAATCACCCACGCTGAGACGGCCAGGAGGGCGCTGGAGGCCCTGGAACTGGACTTTCCGGTGTTTGGAATGGTGAAGGACAACAAACATAGAACCCGGGCCCTGGTGACGCCAGATGGCCGAGAGATTGCTTTGGACGGAACCCAGGCAGTCTTTGCTCTGATCGGTACCATTCAGGAGGAGACCCACCGCTTTGCCATTACCTACCATCGAGAGCTCCGCAGCAAGCGTCTGCGCTATTCTCAGCTGGACCAAATTCCAGGGGTAGGGCCTAAGCGCAAGGAACTGCTGCTGCGCCGGTTCAAATCTCTGTCTGCCATAGGTCAGGCCACATTGGAAGAGCTGAAGGCTGTGCTGCCAGCAGACGCAGCAGCGGCAGTTTATCGGTATTTTCACAAGGAAACTGCGGAAGACTGATACTGTGTGACCAGAAGGTTACAAGAGGAGGAGACACCATGAGAGTGATTGCAGGTGCAGCGCGGGGAATTCTACTGAAGACGCCAGAGGGTCTGCGTACCCGTCCCACAGCCGAACGGGTGAAGGAGGGACTCTTCAGTGCCATTCAGTTTGAAATACCAGGCGCCCGGGTGCTGGATCTGTTTGCGGGAACTGGTCAGCTGGGCATTGAAGCTTTGAGCCGGGGGGCAAAGAGCAGCGTGTTTGTAGACGCAGGGTCAGAAGCCTGCCGGTTGGTTCGGGAGAATTTGCAGCGGACGGGATTGACCAGTCAGGCCCAGGTTGTTCAGGCGGACTATTTGCAATTCCTGGCCCGCTGCCAGGGCCCCTTCGATATCATTTTCCTGGACCCGCCCTATGCAGAAGTTTTTCTGGAAAACGCCCTGGAAAAGATATCAGAAATTGACATTTTGGGCAACCGTGGTATAATGGTAACGGAGCGGCCTGTGGGGAAGGAGCTTGCATACCATTTCCCTGGTTTGGAACGGTCGCGGGACTACAAATACGGAAAAACCCTGATTACAATTTTCCGAAAAAAACTGTCCGAGGACGTAGAATGAAAATTGCCATTTATCCAGGCAGCTTTGACCCGGTTACCAATGGGCATTTGAATATCATCCGCCGCGCCGCCAATATCTTTGACAAGCTGATTGTCTGTGTGATGGTCAATGCGGGGAAAAAGCCGCTGTTTACCCAGGAGGAGCGGACCGAAATGCTCCAGCGGGTCACACGGGACCTTCCCAATGTGGAGATTGATTATGCCGGAGAGCTTTTGGCCACCTACGCCAAGCGGCGGGGCAGCTGCGTGGTGATCAAGGGACTGCGGGCGACCTCCGACTTTGAAAACGAATTTCAAATGGCCCTCATCAATCATAAGATCAACCCCGATCTGGATACCATGTTTTTAACCTCGGAGCACCAGTATATGTACCTCAGCTCCAGTACTGTCAAGGAGCTGGCCTGTTATGATGTGGAGCTCCAGGATTTTCTGCCGGAAGAGATTATACCGGATTTCAAAAGACGCATACAAGCCATGAAAACACAAGGAGGAACGATCCATGCATGACAACGGCATCGAAGAACTGATTACAAAACTATATGATATGGTGCAGGATGCACGTTCCCTGCCTCTGGGTGCCGATAAGTGCATTGTAGAGCGGGACAAGGTCCTGGATATGCTGGACGAGATCAGCAATCAGCTCCCCGGTGAGCTGAAGCAGGCGAAAACCATTGTAGATTCCCGCAATGAGCTCATCGCCAAAGCCAAGCGGGAGGCAGAGGGGCTGGTACGCCAGGCCCAGGCCCAGGCCAAGCAGCTGGTTTCCCAGGAAGCCACCTACAAGGAAGCCCAGGCCCATGCAGAGGAAATGATCCGCACAGCACAGGCGAAGATCAAAGAGCTGAAGCAGGTCACCAACGACTATGTGGATGACTCCCTGAAGCGGACGGAAGAGGCCATCGCCGAAGCCCTGGGTGAAATCCGGGAGTCCCGCAGCCGCTTCCGCAAGCTGGTCAGCCCTCAGGAGCGGGTTGCTTCTCCGATTATCGAAGATGTATAATCGCATCGTTCAGCGGCTACCCGCTTTATAGAAGAATGATTATGGATAATTGCAGAGATTTTTTCATGCATGATTTCAGATACTTTATAAGTTAAGCGTTGGGATTGCTAGTGCTGTATTATATTAGAAAAAAGTGGCTTCAAAGCGCCCAAGTTTGTTTCCTGCTGGTATGTGAATGGGGGTTGCAGGCCACAGCATCCCTGTTCATGATCAAGACCTTTGATGCTATTTTCTGTCTGAACGTTCACGATTTCTTATTTTGGACAGGCATCAATCTTGGAACTTGGGGATTATACTTTGCTACATCTTGTCTACGCGAGATTGTCCAAGCCCGTACAATCCGGATTCTGAATAACGAGGTGCGTCATGACCTATACCAGACACTTCTCGAAAAAAGCTATCGGGACTTTCATGTACAAGACAGCGGGGAATACCTATCTTGGCTGACCAATGATGTGAAGCAGATTGAAAACCTAGCATGGAAGCCATTTTTTGAATGCTTTGGACGGATTGCTCAGGTTTGTTGGTGTATCCTAGCACTGATGGCGCTTCATTGGTCTCTGGTTGCAGCGGCATTGATAATTTCCCTGCTGATGTGGTTTGTTCCGAAAGTGTTTGAAAAGAGTCTGGGGCAGCGGGGAAAAGATTGCAGTGAACAACAGGCTTCCGCGGTGGGAACACTCAAAGATCTGCTGTCTGGATTCGATATCTTTCGGCTGTTTCAGAAGGAGAAGCACTTTTTGGAACAGGCGGACGCTTCCAGTGAATTACTCGAAAAGCCTGCTTATCGTCTGAAACGGGCGCAGAACATTGCCTATGGGTTGATGGGTTATGTGAACGTGGCCTCTCAGTTTATTACAGATATCTTGGTTATGTTTTTGGCCCTCAAAGGTTTTGTAAGCATTGGCGTTTTTGCAGGCGCTGGAAATCTCACCGGCGGTGTGGCAACCGGCTTGGATGGTATTACAAAACACCGCCTGTCTTTCTCTTCTGGGAAACCGTATTTTGAGAAAATCCATTTTCAAAATAAGCCGATTTCTTGCGAGGCAGAACCGCAAGCCGTTTCGATTGAGAATGCGATCAGCCTCCAAAATGTGAGCTTTCAGTATGGAACCTCCCCAGTTTTGGACAACATCTCCATGTCTTTTGAAAAAGGAAAAAAGTATGCATTGGTTGGTCCATCTGGCTGTGGAAAGTCCACGTTGTTGAAGCTCTTGTTAGGGTGGCTGCCTGATTATTCCGGAACGATTGCTATAGATGGAAGGGACATCCGGAATTTTACTCCGGCCCAGCTTCAACGGCAAATGAGCTACATCCCGCAGGATGTCTTTTTGTTCAATACTACCATTCGAGAAAATATCACGATGGGCGATTCGTTTTCAGATGAGGAAATACAAAAAGCATTGCGGGATAGCGCGTTGGATCAGGAAGTTCTTGCAATGGAAAACGGTCTTGAAACTGTAGTGGGCGAAGGAGGAACTTGTATTTCCGGTGGGCAAAGACAGCGTGTTGCTATTGCACGCGCTTTAATCCATAAACGCTCCATCCTGTTAGTAGATGAGGGTACCAGCGCTCTAGACCAGCAGAACGCAGATATCGTAGAAAATACGCTGTTATGCAATCCTGAGTTGACATTGATCTTGGTTAGCCATCATTTATCCAAAGAGCGCAAGGCTCAATTTGCAAAGGTTTATGAGATGAGCTAATTTGTCATATTATGATAAATAGGAGTTTATTTATAGCAGGAAACTGCACCCAGTCTGTCGGGCTGGTCAGCCCCCAGGTGCGGAGTACATCCCCTATGATGAAGAACTATAATATGAGATTTTTCATATCTGTAGTATAAGAATTTTATATTATTTTTCAAAGGAGATTAATATGCGCCTTCTTTTCAAAATCGACACCAGAGATTACGACACAAATGGAAATGCCTTTACAAGACCTTCTGTGAGAAGCATCATCATCCGTGACGGAAAAGTCGGAATGGTACACAGCCAGAAGTATCATTACTATAAGTTCCCAGGCGGAGGAATCAAGTTTGGAGAATCACAGACTGAGACCTTGATCCGGGAGACGCGGGAAGAAGCGGGGCTTCTCATTATACCGGATTCCATTCGCGAATATGGGTATGTGTATCGCATTCAAAAGGGAAAGCACGAAGCTGTGTTTGCCCAGGAGAATTATTACTACATCTGCGATGCTGCTTCTGAAGTGGTGCCGCAGCAGCTGGATGACTATGAGGCGAAAGAACAGTTCACCTTGGAATTTGTGAGCCCCCAAACAGCCATTGCGGTGAACCGCAATGAGGAGCACGGCCCCACAGATCAGATTATGCTGGAGCGCGAAGCGCATGTTTTGGAACTGCTGATTCAGGATGGCCATCTGAAGAAGGACTGACCGCTTTTGGGATTCAGAGATCAAACGGGTAGAAAGCAATTGCTTTTTACCCGTTTTTTCTGCATGCAGCGAAAGGGAAAACAGGGCGGATTAAAAGGAGGGTACCTCAAATGTGAGGTACCCTCCCTGTCATAGAGTGGGATTATTTGTACAGCTCAACCAGCTTCAGCAGGTGCTCGTAACGCTCCTTAGCAGCGGCCTCGTTGCGCTCGAAGAGCTCGGTGGCACGCTCCGGGAACTCACGGGTCAGACGGCTGTAGCGAGCCTCGTTCATCAGGAACTCCTGGTAGCCGCCAGCGGGGGCCTTGGAGTCCAGAATAAAGGCGGGCTTGCCTTCCTTCAGGTTGTCGGGGTTGAACCGGAACAGGTTCCAGTAGCCGCAGGCCACAGCCTTCTTCATCTCATCCTGGCAGTGCATCATGCCGCCCTTGATGGAGTGCATCTCACAGGGGGCGTAGCCAATGATGAGGGAGGGGCCATGGTAAGCTTCTGCCTCGGCAATGGCCTTGATGGTCTGAGCGGGGTTGGCGCCCATGGCAATCTGGGCCACGTATACATAACCGTAGGACATGGCGATTTCCGCCAGGGACTTCTTCTTGGTTTCCTTACCGGCAGCGGCAAACTGTGCCACCTGGCCGATGTTGGAAGCCTTGGAGGCCTGCCCGCCGGTGTTGGAGTACACCTCGGTGTCGAAGACAAAGATGTTCACGTCCCGATTCTGAGCCAGCACGTGGTCCACGCCGCCGAAGCCGATGTCGTAGGCCCAGCCGTCGCCGCCGAAGATCCAGACGGACTTCTTGGACAGGTATTCCTTCTTGGCCAGGATCTCCCGGGCCAGGGTGCAAGCTTCGCAGTCGCAGTAGGTGGCGCCAGCGGCCTGCAGGGACTTCATATGAGCCAGGAATTCACCGTGGAAGTCGCCGAAGAGCTTCTTGCTCTCCTCAGTCTCCAGGAAGGGAAGGGCTTCTTCGACTTTCAGAACGCCCGCTTCCAGAGCAGCCACGTAAGCCTTGGTGGCAGCCTTGTTGGCCTCGCCGTCGCAGTAGGTGTCCAGCCAGTTCTGGGCAGCGGCCTTCAGGTCGGCGTCGGTGTAGTCAATGGCAATGAGCTTGCGGGTCTTCTCGGCCAGGGATTCCCGGATGGTCTCCTGGGCGATGTACATGCCATAGCCATGCTCGGCGTTGTCTTCGAACAGGGAGTTGGACCATGCAGGGCCGCAGCCTTCCTGATTGGTGCAGTAGGGAGCCGTAGCGGCGGGACCGCCCCAGATGGAGGAGCAGCCGGTGGCGTTGGAGATGTACATCCGATCGCCGAAGAGCTGGGTAACCAGGCGGGCATAGCTGGTCTCGGCACAGCCGGCGCAGGAACCGGAGAACTCCAGCATGGGCTGACGGAACTGGCTGCCCTTGACGGTGTTGTCTTGGATATCCTGCTTTTCAGCCACAGAGGAGACCATGTAGTTGAACACATCCTGCTGGGGAAGCTGGCTCTCCTGGGGAACCATGGTGATGGCGCTGGTGGGGCAGACGCCAACGCAGACGCCGCAGCCCATGCAGTCCAGGGGAGACACTGCCATGGTGTAGGAGTACACGCCCTTGCCCTTGCCAGCCTTGACCGGTACAATCTTGGCGGCGGCGGGAGCCTTGGCGGCCTCTTCCTCGGTGAGAGCGAAGGGGCGAATGGTGGCATGGGGGCAGACATAGGCACAGTTGTTGCACTGGATGCACTTGGTTTCGTCCCATGCGGGAACGGTGACGGCAACGCCGCGCTTCTCATAAGCAGAAGCGCCAAGGGCGAACTGGCCGTCTACGTATGCCTCGAAAGCAGATACGGGCAGGCTGTCGCCGTCCATCTTGCCCACGGGAGTGAGGACGTTCTTCACCAGCTTCACGGTCTCGGGATCGCCGACCAGAGTCTCTTCCACAGGAGCATCCACAGCGTCTGCCCAGGCGGCGGGTACGTCGATCTTCACATAGGCGGTGGCGCCGGCGTCGATGGCGTTCCAGTTCTTCTCCACCACATCGCGGCCCTTCTTCAGGTAGGAGTGCTCAGCGGCGTCCTTCATGTAGCCGATGGCTTCCGCCTCGGGCATGACCTTGGCCAGGGAGAAGAAGGCAGACTGGAGGATGGTGTTGGTCCGCTTGCCCATGCCAACCTGGATGGCCAGGTCAATGGCGTTGATGGTGTACAGCTGCACATTGTTCTTGGCAATGTACTGCTTGGTCTCGGCGTTCAGGTGATGCTCCAGCTCCTCAAAGGACCACTGGCAGTTGATCAGGAACACGCCGCCGGGCTTGACGTCCTGGACCATCTTATAGCCCTTGGTGATGTAGGAGGGGTTGTGGCAGGCCACAAAGTCCGCCTTGTTGATATAGTACGGGCTCTTGATGGGCTTGTCGCCGAAGCGCAGGTGGCTGACAGTGACGCCGCCGGTCTTCTTGGAGTCGTACTGGAAGTAGGCCTGCACATACTTGTCGGTGTGGTCACCGATGATCTTGATGGAGTTCTTGTTGGCGCCGACGGTGCCGTCGCCGCCCAGGCCCCAGAATTTGCACTCGATGGTGCCTTCTGCGGCGGTGTTGGGGGAGGGCTTCTCCTCCAGGGAGAGGTTGGTCACATCGTCCACGATGCCGATGGTGAATTCCCGCTTGGGCTCGTCCTTGCGCAGCTCTTCGTACACGGCGAAGACGGAGGCGGGGGGCGTGTCCTTGGAACCCAGGCCATAACGACCGCCGATGACCTTCACCCCGGTCTTGCCGGCATTGGCCAGAGCCATCACCACATCCATGTACAGGGGCTCGCCTTGGGAGCCGGGCTCCTTGGTGCGGTCCAGCACGGCAATGGACTTGGCAGTGGCGGGGATGGCTTCCAGCAGCTTCTCAGGTACGAAGGGCCGGAACAGGCGAACCTTCACCAGGCCCACCTTTTCGCCGTGGGCGTTCAGGTAGTCGATGACTTCCTCTGCCACATCACAGATGGAACCCATGGCTACGATGACCCGCTCGGCGTCGGGAGCGCCATAGTAATTGAAGAGCTTGTAGTCGGTGCCCAGCTTGGCGTTGACCTTGTCCATGTACTTCTCCACCACGGCGGGCAGTGCATTGTAGTACTTGTTGCAGGCCTCGCGGTGCTGGAAGAAGATGTCGCCGTTTTCATGAGAACCACGCATAGCGGGGCGCTCGGGGTTCAGGCTGTGCTGACGGAACGCCTCCACAGCGTCCATGTTGCACATTTCCTTCAGGTCGCTGTAGTCCCAGATGGCGATCTTCTGGATCTCGTGGGAAGTCCGGAAACCGTCGAAGAAGTTGATGAAGGGAACGCGGCCCTCAATGGCAGCCAGGTGGGCCACGGCGCTCAGGTCCATGACTTCCTGGGGGTTGGTCTCGCACAGCATGGCAAAACCGGTCTGGCGGCAGGCGTACACGTCGGAGTGATCACCGAAGATGTTCAGCGCTTGGGTGGATACAGTACGGGCGGAAACATGGAACACACCAGGCAGCAGCTCACCGGCAATCTTATACATATTGGGGATCATCAGCAGCAGGCCCTGAGAAGCGGTATAAGTCGTCGTCAGAGCGCCAGCAGCCAGAGAGCCGTGTACCGTGCCGGAAGCGCCGGCTTCGGACTGCATCTCCACAACCTTCACGGGGTTGCCAAAGATGTTTTTCCGGCCGGCAGCGGACCACTGGTCCACATTGTCAGCCATGGGGCTGGAGGGAGTAATGGGGTAGATACCAGCTACTTCCGTGAATGCGTAGCTGACATGAGCGGCAGCAGTATTGCCGTCCATGGTCTTGAATTTTCTTGCCAAAGTGAAATACCTCCTAAAAGTATTCAAATCGTGACGCATATATCATAGCACCAAATCCCCCGTTTGTAAATCGGAAAAATCTATGCTTCGGGAGGTTTTGCACAAATTCCCGAAAAAGCCGCTTCTGCGCAAAGAAGGGTTTGTGTTTTTAGGACGGATGTTGTATGATATGTGTAAATCAAGGCGAACATGAGGTGATATTGTGATTTGTTGTGTGCGCTCTCTTGGGCTGACCGGGGTGTCTGGATATACGGTGACGGCAGAGTGCTTCATTTCCAATGGACTTCCCGCATTTGAAATTGTGGGTCTGCCGGATGCAGCCGTCAAGGAGTCCAGAGAACGGGTGCGGGCAGCGGCGAAGAGCAGCGGCTTCCAATTTCCCGTGAGCCGCATTACGGTAAATCTGGCTCCGGCCGGGATGAAAAAAACGGGAACTCTATATGATCTGCCCATTCTTCTGGGCCTTCTGGCGGCGTCCAGGTTGGTGAAAGCGCCGGGGCGGGATCAGGCCTTTTTGGGAGAGCTGAGCCTGGAGGGGAAGCTGCGGCCGGTCTCTGGGGTACTGCCAATGGCCTTGGCTGCCAGAGAGGCGGGGATCCGCACCCTCTTTGTCCCGGCGGAAAATGCGGCAGAGGCCACCTTAGCCCGGGGGCCGGAGGTAATTCCGGTGTCCGCGGTGAAGGAGCTGGCGGAGCATTTGAATGGGGAACGGGCCATTGCCCCGGAACCGCTCTGGACGCCTGGCGGCAGCGTTTCCGCCGGCCTGGACTTTCAGGATGTCAAGGGGCAGGAGAATGTGAAGCGGGCGCTGGAAATCGCCGCAGCCGGGGGGCACAATGTGCTCCTCATCGGTCCGCCAGGCTCCGGAAAGAGTATGCTCAGTAAGCGGCTGCCGTCCATTTTGCCGGATATGACCTGGGAGGAGTCTTTGGAGGTTTCCAAGGTCTATTCCGTTCTCGGTCTTCTGACCCGGCAGCAGCCCCTGGTGCAGCAGCGGCCTTTCCGTAGCCCCCATCACACCATCTCCTCTGCGGGGCTGGCTGGAGGCGGCTCCAATCCAAGGCCAGGGGAGATCTCCATGGCACACCAGGGGGTGCTGTTTCTGGATGAGCTGCCGGAGTTTAAAAAAGACACCCTGGACATGATGCGCCAGCCCCTGGAGGATGGCCAGGTCACCATCTCCCGGGTAAGCGGCGCCGTAACCTATCCCTCGGAGTTTATGCTGGTGTGCGCCATGAACCCCTGCAAATGCGGCTGGTATGGGGATCCGTCGGGCCGGTGTATCTGCTCCCAGGGGGCGGTGGAGGCTTATCAAAGCCGGATTTCCGGGCCGCTTCTGGACCGGATTGACCTGATTGTGGAAGTTCCGGCAGTACAGTATGAGGATCTCCGGCGGCAGGATCCGGCGGAGTCTTCCGAAGCCATTCGCCAGCGGGTCAACGCCGCCCGGAAGCTTCAGCATCAGCGCTTTCAGCAGGCGACGGTGCAGTGTAACGCCAGAATGACGCCTGCCCAGACGCAGCTCTTCTGTACCTTGGATGATGGCTGTGCCAACCTGATGCAGGCGGCGTTTCAGTCCATGGGGCTGACCGCCCGGAGCTACGACCGCATCCTCCGGGTGGCCCGCACCATTGCCGATCTGGACGGCAGCGCCGAAATTCAGCCCCAGCATTTGGCAGAGGCCATTCAGTACCGCACCAGTAGCTTGGGGGCATAGTACATCGGCAAAAGCTCCGCTTGCTTAAAAACAGATGTGCCACAATCCGAAACTGGTGGTGACCTCTCCATCTTCAAAGATGCCGGTAAGATTCGCAACTTTGTGAAAGAAGCCATAGCCTGGGGCGCCGCCACGGGTCTCCTGGACGGTAGATGATACGCATTCGCACCAGATGGAGAAAACCGGAAGGCGTCTCCGCCGGGTAGACACATGGGTCCGCCACTACAGTGAAGCAGCGAGATGGTGCAGGATATCCGGGCTCGTAGGGAATGGCCTTGGCCATTCCGCCTCGCAGGCAGCCAGTCCACCAGAAGATTCCCGTCCTTGCAATCCTTCCCCATCTGTGCGTAGGGGCGGGCCCATGTGTCCACCCATGGTGGGCAGTTTGAATTGGCTGAACGTGGGGAACAAAGGGAATATGTTCCCAAAAAGTTCCATTTCCCCGTAAACCGAGGTGGTACGCATTCGCCTCGGATGGAGGAAAGCGGAAGGTGTTTCCGCTGGGCGGACACATGGGTCCGCCCCTACGGTGAAATACCGAGGTAGTGCGGGATGTTTGCGGGGGGTGGTTTAATCGTGAGATGGTGTGTAGGGAATGGCCTTGGCCATTCCGCCCCCAGACAGTCAGGCAACCACTAGGCTGCCGTTCCTGCAAAACTGTCCCCCATGGTGGAACCCATGGAGGACAGTCTGGATTACAGAGCGATATTGGCCTGGAGCTCCTGGATCTTCCGTTGAATGCTCTTGAGGTCCCGGAAGGTTTCCGGCCGTTTGCTGGTGTCTCGGAGGAGGGCAGAAGGGTGGTAAATGGCGGTCATCCAGACGCCCCGTTTTTCTACCCACTGGCCATGCTCCCGGGTGATGCGAAAATCGGAGCGAATCAGGCGCAGGGCGGCAATGCGGCCCAGGCAGACGATGATTTTGGGACGAATCAGGGCCACCTGGTTTCGAAGGTAGTCGATGCAGGCATCCTGCTCAATTTCCATAGGGTCCCGGTTTTTGGGAGGACGGCACTTGACGATGTTGGCAATGTAGCAATTGTGCCGCCCCAGGTCAATGATGCACAGCATGTCGTCCAACAGGCGGCCTGCAGGGCCAACAAAAGGTTCTCCCTGTAGATCTTCCTGCTGGCCGGGGCCTTCGCCCACAAACATCACGTCAGCGTTTCTGGGGCCTACGCCAAAAACCACGTTGTGCCGGGTTTCGCACAGGCCGCACCGGGTGCAGGCCTGGCAGGTTGCTTCCAGTTGAGGCCAATCCAGCATAAATCATTTCCCCCTATTCCGATTTTGCCGCCGTCTCCGGTTGCGCCGCCGGGTCCAGGCGGACCAGACCAGGAGCAGGAGGAAAATCCCCAGCAGAACAGCCAGGATGATGACTACAAATTGCCAGGGGCTCTGGGCAATCTCATCTTTGACCTGCATCACGACCGCCCCAAGGGCGTTTCGCTCCACACCAGTCATGGTCACGAGATCCGTCTGCCCCACGCAGACAGAGCCGTAATATTTCTGAACGGTGCCCACAATTTGCCCGGCCTCCAGAGGTGCGTCCAGACCGGCCTCTGCCGTCAGCTGGTACTGAGTGTTGAGCAGACTTTCGTCATAGTCTTCTGGAAGCATGGTGGAGATGGATTCTGCCGGTGTCACCACCACAGACTGGGTGGCATGGGCCACAGGCAGCTGGGCAATGGGGGCCAGGGGAGAGAGGACCTCCACAAACGTGAACGATTCAAACCCAAAATCCAGGGCTTCAGATGCGGATATGAAACTGCCGTAGTATATGGAATCGTCAGGGCCGGTGCTGCTGGCTCCCAGAACGATGCACAGATATCGCAGCTTTCCGGACTCTGCCACGCATGCGACACAGCGTCCAGCGGGGGTGGTGAATCCGGTTTTGCCGCCGATGACCCGGCTGTCGTAATAGTCGGCCGTAAACGAGGCGTCAATCAGATAATTGGTCGTAACCAGGACCCGCTCTTCATGAAGATTGGTGGCTGGGAGCGTATAGCGGTTGGTGGAGTAAATTTCCTGAAATTTCTCATATTCCAAAGCGGCCATCATGATTTTCGCCAGGTCTCGGGCTGTGGTGTAATGTTCATCGTCATGCAGGCCGTGGGCATTGGCGAAATGGGTGCCGGTGCAGCCCAACTCCATGGCTTTGGCATTCATCATCTCAACGAAAGCAGCTTCCGAGTCGGCGATGTGTTCTGCAATGACTGCGGCAGCGTCATTGCCGGACTCAATCATCAGACAGTATAGCAGCTGCTCCAAAGTGAAGGTCTCGCCGGCCATCAGACCGGAGCTGCTGCCGGAGGGATCCAAATCATGCAGTGCCTCTTCACTGACGGTAACGGTGTCGGTGAGAGTGCCATGCTCCAGCGCCAGCAGGCAGGTCATCACTTTGGTGAGGCTGGCCGGTTCTCTCCGTGTATCGATGTTCTTGGCGTACACCATGGTTTCAGAGTTCAACTCCAACAGGAGTAGGGCCTCTGCATCGAAGTCCAGCTGATCCGGTCCGCCCAGGGCCCGGGGAGCGTCTACGCCGGCGTTGCTGTCCATATCCACATGGGAAGGCGCTGCTGTGGGAGCCGCCGTCTCGGTGGCTTCGGACTCTGTCGGGGCAGATTCTGTGGGGGCAGTGTCTTCTGTAGCAGCTGTCTCGGATGGATCCGCCGCTGTCGCAGCGGCTGGAAGGCTCCACATTTGAAGCACCCAAAACATTGCCAGAAAAACAGATAAAATTTTCAAAATTCTCACGTTCTTCATGTTCATCACCATCATATTCTCTGGAGTGGCTTGCCCACTGCGGCAAAATCGTGTATAATGAAGCAAACAGCTGAAAGGTATGTCCTATTATATCAGCCTGTCAGCTGTGGTGTCAATGCATATTGGGGGGAATTTGCCCATGGGGAAGGTGAAATTTCCTGCACTCCTGCTGGTCCTGACGGGGATCTTTGCCAGCTTTTTGGTGGGGTTGTTCGTTGGCCGGCGTACAGGCGGGAAAATCTTATATATGGAGCAGGAACGCCCGTCCGTCTCCCAGGTGGGTCCCACAGAGGACGAGCCTGAATCGGTGACGGATTCTTCGCCGGCTGGGGAGGCGGAGCGGATCAATATCAATACAGCCAGCGTGGAAGAACTCTCACAGCTCCCAGGAATTGGAGAGGTTCTGGCCCAACGCATTGTGGATTACCGAGAGACCAATGGGCCTTTTCGCTCACTGGACGAGCTCTGCGATGTAGAGGGAATTGGAGAAAAGCGGGTGGAAGGCCTGCGGGATTATGCAGTAGCGAGGTAATGATACATGAAAATTGTAGTGGTAGATGATGAGGCCCTGCTGGTCAAGGGCATTCGCTTTAATTTGCAGAATGAAGGATATCAGGTGCTCACCGGCTCCAACGGCCTGGAGGCTGTGGAGCTCGCCCGGGATCCGGAGGTGGGTCTCATAATCTTGGATGTGATGATGCCAGAAATGGACGGCCTCGAAGCCTGTACTAAAATTCGAGAATTCTCCCAGGTCCCCATTATCATGCTGACGGCAAAGACAGAGGACATGGACAAGCTTATGGGGTTTGATCATGGAGCAGACGACTATCTCACCAAGCCCTTTAATATCCTGGAGCTGAAGGCCAGAATTCGTGCCCTTCTGCGCCGGGTGGGGAATCAGCAGAAGGAGCAGCAGCGGCGGAATTATCTCACCGGCGGCAGCATCAAGCTGGACTTGGACGCCAGGAACGCCTATAAAAACGGCGAGCTGGCAGACTTAACAGCCAAGGAATTTGATGTAATTGAATTTCTAATGCGCAATCCCAACCGGGTCTACTCCCGGGAGGCGCTGCTGGATACCATCTGGGCTTACGAATACCGAAGCGATATCCGCACCGTGGACGTCCACATTCGTCGTCTGCGGGAGAAGCTGGAGGATCATCCGGCGCAGCCACAGCACATCTTAACGAAGTGGGGAGTGGGGTACTATTTTAAAGACTAGGCGGTATGTCCAGCGCTTCAGCAGAACGCAGCTCCGGTATGCCATGATGTACGTGGGGATTACTTCTGTGGTGCTGATCTTTTTGAACCTTTACGCTGCCACCACGATGAGAAACCTGGTGTTCCGCAGTAAGCGGGCTTCGTTGGAGGATAAGGTACAGATGGCTGCCTCGGCGTTTTCTGGTCTTCAGATGATTCAAGAGGAAAGTGCAGAGAAGATCATGGACCAGTTGGGAAATCTAAATGCCACCCGTGTGTTGGTCACCGATGAATCCGGGTTGGTGTTTTACGACAGCCTGGGGGAGGACTCTGCCGTGGGCCAATACGCCGTTCTGCCAGAGATTGTTCTGGCACTGGGGGGAAACGATGTGTTTTACTCCAGCTATTGGGGAGGACGTTTGGAGAGCAAAGCCGCAACCCCCATTCTGTACACGGGGGGACTCATCGGAGCTGTGTATATGATGGAATATGATCTGGACCAGGGGGCATTGATTGCGGCGCTTCAGCAGAACATTTTCTGGATCAGCGTGGTTCTGGAGGGAGCCGTGATTCTCTTTTCCCTGTTCTTTTCCCAGGCATTTTCCAGACGGATGCGGCGCATTTTTGCATCCATCCGCATCATCCGGGAGGGCGACTACTCCCATAAGATGCAGCTGCGGGGCCATGACGAGTTGGCAGTGCTCTCCAGTGAGTTCAATGCGCTTACAGAGCGGCTCCAGGCCTCGGAGCAGCGCAGGCGGCAGTTTGTCTCAGATGCTTCTCATGAACTTAAGACCCCGCTGACCTCCATCAAGCTGCTGTCTGACTCCATTCTACAAAATGATATGGACCGGGAGACTGTCCGAGAGTTTGTGGAGGACATTGGCAACGAAGCAGACCGCCTGACCCGCATGTCTCAGAAGCTCCTCTCCCTGACCAAAATGGATGCGGGCAAGGAATCAGACCGGGAGGTGGCGGATATTTGGGAAACCACAGACCATGTGCTGCGTATGCTGGCTCCGGTGGCCCGTCTCAACCAGATTACGCTCAAAAACAACACCCGCCCCGGGGCTACCATCTTGATGATTGAGGATGACCTGTATCAGATCCTGTTCAACCTGGTGGAAAATGGAATCAAGTACAACCGTCCGGGGGGAGACCTGACGGTGGATTTGACCCGCCAGGAGGAGGACTGGATTTTGTCCGTCTCGGACACTGGAGTGGGTATTCCTCAGGAGTCCATCCCCTATATTTTTGACCGCTTTTATCGGGTGGACAAGGCCCGCTCCCGACAGGCAGGTGGAAGTGGCTTGGGCCTTTCCATTGTCCATGACATGGTTTTGCGAAATTATGGCGTGATTTCAGTTGCGCCGCGGCCGGAGGGGGGAACCTGCTTTACGGTTGTGTTTCCGGCATTTGATATGGAGGCGGATGTATGAGCAAACGGTGGCCTGGGTTATTGCTGAGCCTGTGCCTTCTGATCGGGTGTTTTGGCTGCGGCAGGCAGATGGCTGCGGACCAGCCGAAATCTCCTATGAAATTCTATTATAAGACGGTAGACGCCAGATATGGTGAGGGACAGGGCGCAACCGGATATGAATTACGGGAAGTATACGGACATGAGTCAGACTATGTGTGGATCCTGACGGAGTATTTGCAGGGACCGGTTTCTCAAGAACTGGTTGCTCCCTTTCAGCGCTCGGTCTCTGTGGTATCTGCGGAGCGGGTGGGGACTCAGCTGCAGCTTTGCATGTCCGAAGAGCTGGCTAATTTGTCCGGTGTAGATCTGACGTTGGCGTGCGCTTGTATTACATGGACCTGCCTGGAATGCTCCGGTGTGGAATCTGTGTCTATTCGCGCTGTGGGGCGTCAGTTGGATGGAAAAGAAGAGATTGTGTTGAACCGGACCCATTTTCTCATGGAGGACAGCAGCGCCAATCTGGTCAATGCTCCTTATACGCTGTATTTTTCGGATACCGATAACCGGTACCTCATTGGGGAAGAAATCACTGTGGGCCGGGAACAGGAAGATTTGCCGGTCTTCTTGGTTCGCCAGCTGATCGGAGGTCCCACGGAGCCGGGGCTAGCTGAAACCATGCCGCTGGGTACCACGCTGCTTGGCCTAAGCGTGACGGAAGGGATTTGTGCCGTGGACCTGTCCGGGGAATTCCTGACGAATGCGCCCCAGACAGCCCTGGCGCAGCGAATGACCATCCTCTCACTGACCAATACGCTGACACAACTGGATGATGTGGATTCTGTGGTTCTGTATGCAGAGGGACAGCCCTTGACCCAGTATGGGATGATGGATCTCAGCCAGCCGCTTACCTATGAAGAGGGAGCAATTGGGCCTGTGCGCAAAAGTCTCAATGAGTTTGACGCAGACCTGTACCTGGCGGTGGGAGACAGCGGCTTGTTGTCTCAGGTTCCTGTGCGCATTCACCAGACCGCGAGCGAGATGCCGCCGGAGCTGGTTGTGCAGGCGCTTTTGGCCTATACCAGCCAGAACGGCTACCGGAGCGTGATCCCGGCAGGTACCACCTTGCGTTCAGTACGCCAGGAGGGCACACAGTATGTGGTGGATTTATCCGCAGAATTTTTAAGCGGAGAAAGGGACACATTGTACCTTGCGGTTCGTTCCGTTGTGGCGACGGTGTTAGGACTGGGCGATGGCACGGCTGTACGGATCACCGTAGAGGGGGCCACACCGGCAGAGGATGCCGGAGATTGGTTCTCGGAGCAAGTGTGGAACGATTCTTGGTTCTTCTTATAATGGAGGCAGGGAACAGGCAGCGCCGCATGCGGCATGGGGCACGCGGCGCTGTCTGAGGCACCTGGAGATTTATTCAGAAAAAGGGGCAATACAGAAGCATAAAAATACAAAAAAGCACTTGCGTTCTGATGTCAAATCTGGTATGATTTTGCAGGTAAGAAGGAGTGTGCGTTGCTGAATGACCTGCCGGGCTATGGCCTCACGAGGAGTTCAAGTGATTGCAGAGCAATCGTCTGCCGACGGTTGCCTCTTTTTTTGCCGGTATGTCAAAGAGAAAGGAAGTATATTTATGAATCATTCCGAACCGATCCGAAATGCGCGGAGTTTGGGGCTACCCAAGATGCTCATTTTGGGGCTCCAGCACATGTTTGCCATGTTTGGCGCCACGGTGCTGGTGCCAATTTTGGTCCAGAGCTACGGACTGCCCCTGTCCATCCAAACGACGCTGTTGTTTGCAGGAATTGGCACGTTGTTTTTTCATGTCTGTACGAAGCTGAAGGTTCCTGCTTTTTTGGGCTCCTCTTTCGCCTATTTGGGTGGCTTCCAGGCAGTGGCCAACCTGAATTCCGGGATTTACGCCAATATGACCGGGGCGGAGAAGCTGCCGTACGCCCTGGGCGGTATTGTGGTGGCTGGCCTTTTGTATGTGGTTCTGGCGGCGGTTATTAAGTTGGTTGGGGTGCGGAAGGTGATGCGCTTCTTGCCCCCTGTGGTAACGGGCCCCATCATCATCCTCATCGGCTTGAATCTGGCGCCTTCTGCAGTTTCCAATGCATCCAGCTGCTGGTGGCTGGCGCTGGTTGCCATGGTGATCATCATTGCGGCGAACATTTGGGGCAAGGGGATGATTAAGATCATTCCCATCCTGCTGGGTGTGGTTGGATCTTACATTGTGGCAGTGATTGCCAATGCCTGCGGCGCAACGGTGGTGAATGCCAGCGGGGAAGTTGTACCGCTCATCGACTTTACTACCGTATCTGCCTCCAAGCTGGTGGGCTTGCAGCAGTTTGTGATTGCAAAATTTGACCTCACGGCCATTCTCGTGATGGCGCCCATTGCAGTGGCGGCCATGATGGAACACATTGGTGACATGTCGGCCATTTCCGCTACCGTAGGCAGTAACTTCATTGAGAGTCCGGGTCTTCACCGGACCCTGATCGGAGATGGCATTGCAACCTCCTTGGCAGGCCTGTTTGGCGGTCCTGCCAATACCACCTATGGCGAGAACACCGGCGTTTTGGTTCTGTCCCGGGTCTATGATCCCAGCGTGGTTCGGTTGGCGGCGCTGTATGCTGTGGTGCTGTCCTTCAGCCCGGCCTTTGCCGCTGTGGTCAATTCCATTCCCCCTGCAATCATCGGTGGTGTGTCGTTCATTTTGTATGGTATGATTTCTGCCATTGGTGTCCGCAATGTGGTGGAAAATCGGGTAGACTTCACCAACTCCAGAAATCTGATCATTGCTGCCGTCATTTTGGTGTGTGGCTTAGGCTTCTCTGGCGGCCTGACCTTCACCATTGGCAGCGCGCATATCACGCTGACGTCTTTGGCCATTGCAGCCATTGCAGGCATTGTCCTCAATGCAATTCTGCCTGGGAAAGACTACGAATTTGGCACAGATGTAGCAGATGGCCGCTCCGGGGATTTCGGACGCTATTGATTTTCCGACCACTGTATGTAAAACCGGGCCCAATGGGTCCGGTTTTTTGCCTAGACTGGGGGAGATTTTGCGGAATGTGTCTTTTCAAATTGGGTTTTCTGCGCTATAATGAGGTCACGAAAGGAAATATGTGATAGGAGTGACGATTTCGTGGAATTGTTCTGGTATCCCAAATGCTCTACCTGCCAGAAGGCCAAGGCCTTTCTGGATGCACACCAGATTTCTTACACACTGCGTGACATCAAACTGGAGGCTCCCACGGAAGAGGAGCTGAAAGTTTGGCAGACAGTCAGCAGCCTTCCATTGCGCAAGTTTTTTAATTCCAGCGGTCTGGTGTACCGGTCGCTGGCGCTCAAAGAGAGGCTTCCCGATATGCCGGAGGAGGAGCAGCGGAAGCTTTTGGCCAGCGATGGAATGTTGGTAAAACGGCCTGTACTTGTGAAAGAGGACCTGGTTCTGGTGGGATTCCGGCAGAAGGAGTGGGAGGAAGCGTTGCTTCCTTAAAAAATTGGATATGCGGTATTATTTTGCCCCCATGGAGGGAATCACCACGTGCTTGTACCGAAAGCTCCATCGACGCTTTTTTCCCGGTGTGGATCAATACTATACCCCATTTCTCTCACCGGCCCGGGATCATGTGTTCTCCAAACGGGATTTGCAGGAAATTCTCCCAGAGCGCAATGACGGTGTGCCTCTGGTTCCGCAGCTGCTGACCAAATACCCGGAGGACTTTATTTGGGCTGCTGGAGAGCTATCTGCCATGGGCTACCCGGAGGTCAATCTCAATCTGGGTTGTCCATCAGGGACAGTGGTGGCAAAGGGCAGGGGATCTGGTATGCTCAAGGATTTAGAGGCTTTGGAGCGGTTTTTGGACCAAATTTTTTCTGCACTTCCGTCTGTCCATATTTCTGTCAAAACCAGGTTGGGAATCTCGGACGAGAGTGAATTTTCCAGACTCCTGGAGATATACAACCAGTATCCCATTTGGGAGCTGACGGTCCATCCCCGGGTGCAGCAGGATTTTTACAAAGGACCCATTCGCTGGCAGTCTTTTGCTTACGCCGTTGCACACAGTGGAAATCCCCTGTGCTATAATGGGGATTTGCGGACGCCTGCGGATTGCTGTCGGATGGAGCAAGCGCTTCCATCTCTGCCGGCTGCCATGCTCGGAAGGGGGTTGGTTGCGAATCCTGGGCTCATCACTGGTCTTCACAATGGGGTATTGCTCACAGCACATACGCTCCAGGAGTTCCATGACGCACTCTATGGGGGTTATTGCAGCCAATATCAAAATCGGGAACATGCGGTTATGCGGATGAAGGAGCTCTGGTCCTATATGATCCGCTTATTTCCCCATTCAGAAAAAATATGGAAGAGACTGCGGAAGACCGGAAACGCCAGTCAATACGAGACGGTGGTCCAGGTACTATTCCAGGAATATCAATTGGAGCCGGAAGCAACCGGCTGAGCTGGATCAGGGAGGAACTATGCCAGAAAAATACATTGCTTTTGATGTGGAGACCCCCAACTCCGCCAATCACCGCATGAGTGCCATCGGCCTGGCGGTTATAGAGGGAAATCACATTGTAGAGGAATTCGCGACTTTGATCAATCCGGAGGTCTACTTTAGTCGATTTAACATACAATTGACCGGGATTACACCGGCGGCAGTGGCCGACGCGCCGACGTTTCCAGATGTGTGGCCAGAGCTCAGGCGCTTTTTTGAAAGTGGGATGCTCATTGCACATAACGCGTCCTTTGATATGAGCGTGCTGGCCAAATGTCTCCATGCATATGGAATTGTTTGGCGGGACTCCGTTTCCTATGCGTGTACCTGCCAAATGGGACGGCGCTGCTTTCCCGATCTCCCCAATCACAAGCTGAATACCTTGTGTGAACACTTGGGAATCGACCTGGAGCATCACCAGGCAGGCAGTGACAGCCGCGCCTGCGCGCAGCTTCTGCTGCACTATCAGTCGCGTGGCATGGATGTGCAAGCATACAGCCGCAGTTATGATTTGCTCCATGGCTGTACATGCCGCACAGGCGTAATCAAAGGAACAGCGTCCCCTGTGTGATCTTGGAAGCTGTGCATAGCCAATGTATGGAAATCAAGGAACCCGCCGTGGGTCAATTGTTCCACGGCGGGGCTTTCCTTGGTGGGATGGTTACATATCCATTGCAGGGTTCATATAGTATACGTTTTTCTGATTCAGCTTTTCACGCAGCAGTTGACATGCCTCGCCGAACCGCTGGAAATGGACGATCTCCCGCTCCCGCAGGAATTTGATGACATCATTGACATCGGGATCGTCGCTGAGCCGCAGAATGTTGTCATAGGTGGTCCGTGCTTTCTGCTCGGCAGCCAAGTCCTCGGTGAGGTCTGTCATCGGGTCGCCTTTGACGGCCATAGACGCGGCGTTCCAGGGGAATCCAGCGGCTGCAGTGGGGTAAACGCCTACTGTATGATCGACGAAGTACGGGGCAAAGGCGCTGTCCTGAATCTGCTTATCGCTGAGATTCCGGGTCAATTGATGGACGATGGTCCCGACCATCTCCAGGTGTCCCAGTTCCTCTGTACCCAGAGCGGAGTCACAATGGAACTTGTTGCCAAGCCCCACAGGCGCTTGGTGGGCGATGCAGTGAAAAGCGTCTGACGTTTTGGGGCGCGTGGATGTTAGGAGGACAAGTAGTATGAAAATTAAAAAAGCCACTGTGGAAGATGGGGAAGTTCTGGCAGGTCTGGCGCAGTTGTTATGGGATGGACATGATCTGAAGGAACTTACCGCTGACTTTGTAAAACAACTCAACGACAAAGGATCCGCCTGTTTTTTGGCGTATGAAGCGGAAGCGCCAGCGGGTTTTGCCCAGTGCCAGCTGAGGCGGGACTATGTGGAGGGGACCGCATCTACGCCTGTAGGTTATCTGGAAGGGATCCTGGTACGGCCGGAATTTCGGCGCCAGGGCTTGGCCAAGCAGCTGCTGCAAGCTTGTCAGCATTGGGCCAGGGAGCAGGGGTGTATCGAGTTTGCCAGTGATTGCGAGCTTTTTAACGATGACAGCCTGCAATTTCATCTTCGCATGGGATTTTCTGAGGCAAATCGGATCATTTGTTTTGTGAAAAAGCTGTAGGAATTGAAATGGGGGTGGTGCTGGCGATGCACCAGATTGATATGATCATGGAGCCGGAGGAATACCTGTTCTTTGCGGGAAGGCCACAGGCGCTGGCGCTGTATGAGCTGTTTCGCCGCCAGCTGCTGGCAGAGGTGGGACAAGTTCAGATCAAAGTTCAGAAAACCCAGATTACGTTTGCTGGGCGGTATGGTTTTGCGTTTGTGTCCCATCCCCGGCGGAAAAAAGACGTTGGAATCCTGGTGTCCTTTGGACTGTCCCACCGTCTAGATTCTGACCGGATTTTACATGTCTCAGAACCATACCCCAATCGTTGGACCCACCATATATTGATCGAGCAGCCTCAGGAGATGGATCAGGAACTGCTGGGTTGGATCAAGGAGGCAAATTGGTTTGCAAATGAAAAATCATGACAATCACACCATGACAGAGGTGGTGGCTGCACTGATTTGGCAAGGCGATCGGTTCATGGCCTGCCAGCGACCGGCGCACAAAGCCCGGGGACTTCAATGGGAGTTCGTAGGCGGCAAGGTGGAGCCCGGCGAGACGAAAGAGCAGGCGTTGGTCCGGGAGTGCAGGGAGGAGCTGGCAGTGACGGTGGAAGTGGGGGATGTGTTTATGGATGTGGTACACACGTACCCGGATCTGACGGTCCATCTGACCCTGTTTCACGCATCCATTGCAGAGGGCATTCCACAGAAGCTGGAGCATTGCGATATCCGCTGGATCACGGTCGAAGAGATCCAGGAGTATGATTTTTGCCCTGCGGACCAGGTGATCTTGGACCGTTTGCGTCATCTGTGAGGATTAAAAAAGAGTTATGAACTATTCTGATTTTAAAACCCAATATGCCAGTGGACTGAACCCTCAGCAAGAAGCAGCCGTCCGCGCAGTCCATGGTCCGGTGCTACTACTGGCAGTCCCAGGCAGCGGAAAAACCACGGTATTGGTCACCCGGTTGGGTTATATGGTCTTGTGTCAGGGGATCCTCCCAGAGCAGATTCTCACCATGACCTATACCGTCGCGGCCACAGCGGACATGCGGGAACGGTTTGCCGGCCTGTTTGGAAGCGATCTGGCTGGCAGAATGGAATTTCGCACCATCAACGGCGTTTCAGCCAGGATCATTCAACACTATGAACGGAGTCTGGGGAGAAAGTCCTTTGACCTGGTGACCGACGAGGGAAAGTTGTCTGCCATGATTCGGGAGATCTGCCATGAGATCAACCATGTGTTTGCCACAGAGAGCACCGTAAAAATCATCCGCACCTGGATTACTTATATCAAAAATATGCAGCTATCTGATGCGGAGATTGACGAGCTGCATGTGGAAGACATGAAACTGGGGCCGATTTACCGGGAGTACTGCTGCCGCTTGCGGCAGCACCGTCAGATGGATTACGACGATCAAATGGTTTACGCATACCGAATTTTGAGGCAATTCCCGGAAATTTTGAAGTTTTTTCAAGAAAAGTATCCCTATCTCTGCGTAGATGAGGCGCAGGACACCTCTAAAATTCAGCATCAGATCATCCGCCTGATTGCCCAAGGAAGCGAAAATCTGTTCTTGGTAGGCGATGAGGACCAAAGTATCTACGGATTTCGCGCTGCTTACCCCACGGCGCTGCTGGAATTTGACCAGGTACATCCCCATGCAACGGTGTTGATGTTGGAGCAGAATTACCGTTCTACAGCCCAAATCGTAGAGGCGGCAGACCGGTTCATTCAGCGCAATCAAAACCGTCATCCCAAGCACATGGTTCCGGTCCGTGGCTCTGGGGCGGATATTCGGGTCATTGAGGTCAAAGACCGAAAGGCGCAATACCGCTATCTGGAGCAGGTGGCCAGAACCTGTCAGTCAGAGACGGCGATTCTCTACCGAAACAATGACAGTGCGTTGCCGCTGATTGATCTGATGAGCCGGGCTGGCATAGGGTATCGCTGCCGTCAATTTGACACGTCCTTTTTTACCCACTGGATTGTCCGGGACATTTCAGACATCATTCGGTTTGCCTGGGATGGGGAAAACGGGGAGCTGTTTTTAAGAATTTACTATAAGCTGAGCGCAGGAATTACGAAAACGGCAGCAGAAGCAGCAGTCCGGCAGGGAGGCGGCGCCATTCTGGAAATTTTAGCGGAATCCACGGAACTCTCCCGCTGGTCCCGCACCAGATGTAAGGCACTGTACACCCACTTGAACAATCTGCGCAATGAACCAGCGGATCGGGCAGTTTATCGGTTGGTACATTATTTGGGTTATGGGGACTACTTAGAGGGCCGGGATGCCGACACCAGCAAAATCGCGATTTTAGAGGCCATTGGCGCATCAGAGCCCAACCCGCAGCGTTTATTGGACCGGCTGGAGGAGTTGGCGACCATTGTGCAGGAAGGGGATCCCCGCTCTGATTGCCCGTTGATTCTATCCACCATTCACTCCAGCAAAGGCCTGGAGTATGAAACGGTTTATTTGATGGATGTCGCAGATCATATTTTTCCAGCATGTCTTCCCAGCAAAACGGGAAACAACGGGGAGGAGCGTCTGGCCTACGAAGAGGAACGAAGACTGTTCTATGTGGGTATGACCCGAGCCAAGCAAAGACTGAATCTCTTTCGCTTTCAATCTCCAGCACTCCATGCGACTTTCATAGAGGAACTGGTGCCCAAGCAACCAAAGACGGAGAATCTGCGGCAAAAGATTGACCCGAGGGGAGCTGCCGTTCTCCAGGCTTCTGCGGAGCAGCGGATTCCAACACAGGAGGTCCCAGAAAACATGAAACCAGGTACCTTGGTGGAGCATCAAACATTTGGCCTTGGGGTGGTTGCCAATGTGCAGGGAGACATCATATCCATAGACTTTATAGATGGGCAAGTGAAGCGATTTTCTCTCACGGTAGCATTAAAAAGAAACATGCTGCAGTGCAGAAAGGCGCCTTGAGGAGGAGCGATATGATCAGGGAAATTGTGAAGGATCCCATTTTTCTGGCGCAAAAATCCGATTTTGCGAAGGAAGAGGATCTGGATGTTGCGCGGGACTTATTGGATACGCTGGCTGCCCATCAAGATGGCTGTGTGGGTATGGCGGCCAATATGATTGGTGTTGCCAAACGGATCATTGCTTTTGATGACAATGGCGAGTATATGGTGATGTTCAATCCGGAGATCGTCAAGTGCTGGGAGCCCTTTGAGACCGAGGAGGGCTGCTTGTCTCTGACTGGGCTGCGAAAAACAAAACGGTATCGCGCGGTGAAAGTGCAATACCAAAATGAGCAATTTCAAATCAGACGGAAAACCTTTCGGGGGTGGACTGCCCAGATTATACAGCATGAAGTGGATCACTGCAATGGGGTGCTGATATGAATGAAATCGTAAAAGCGGTACAGGTGAGGCTTTGGGACATGCAGGATCTGCCATATCGGAAGTTTCAAAGTAAGTTGATTCCGACGGTGCCTCTAGAAACCATCATTGGCGTCCGGACGCCAGCACTGCGAAAATTTGCGAAGGACTTTGCCAAGACACCGGAAGCTGCGGAATTTTTGCAAGCGTTGCCCCACCGGTACTACGAGGAAAATAATCTCCACGGGTTTTTGATTGAAACGATGAAAGACTACCGACAGGCAATTCTGGCCTTGGATGCGTTTCTCCCTTATGTGGACAATTGGGCTACCTGCGATCTGATGCGTCCGAATGTCTTTCGGAAGCATCTACCGGAGCTGCTGACTCAAATTCAGATCTGGATGGCGTCGGAGCACCCATATACGGTCCGATTCGGTATTGAAATGCTGATGACCTTTTACCTGGACGGGGAGTTCCAGCCGGAGTATCTGGACTGGGTGGCAGCCATTCACAGTGAGGAATATTACGTCAATATGATGATTGCATGGTATTTTGCAACCGCCCTGGCCAAGCAATGGGATGCGGCGCTTCCCTATGTGCAGCAATGCCGCCTGGAACCTTGGACACACCGTAAGACCATTCAGAAGGCCGTGGAGAGTTACCGGATTTCAGACGAACGAAAGGCATACTTGAAAGACCTGCGGTTTCGAGATTGGAACGGTGCTGGGGAGGGACGCTTGTGACAACCAGAAAAGAGGCTGTGGAGGCTTGCCTGCAGTTGCCCTTTGTCTATGAGGATTACCCATTTGATGACAATTGGACTGCGATTCGGCACCAAGCCAATCGGAAGATCTTTGCGCTGATCTTTGAGCGGGAACATTACATCTGGATCAATGTCAAGGCGGACCCTGTGCAGGGCGATTTCTGGAGACAGGTTTTTCCGGCAGTGGTACCGGGATACCATATGAATAAGCAGCACTGGATCAGCATCATCTTGGATGGAAGTATGGAGCGGGAGGACATTCTCCGACTGATTCAAGATAGCTTTGACTTGACCGCTCCAAAGATCGGAAAGAAACACGACACCTGAATTGATCATTGGAACTGGCAGATACATACAAAAATTCAAATCCTCCAATCAAGGGAAGCCTTGATTGGAGGATTGATCCATAATAGTGTTCTTTTGAGAGATTGACGGAGGAGATGCTCATTTCCCAACTGTTTCCCGCTCCTCATGCAGAGTGCCAGTGCCGCCTTCTACGACGCCATCGTGCTTCAATACCTTTCCAATACTGCCGAAGAAGCATTTACAGTCAAACAGGAAGCTGAGCTTTTGAGCATATTCGCCGTCCAGCCGGGCTTTCACTGTGATTTCCAATTCATCGCGGCCATTGATCTGCGCCCAACCAGTGAGGCCAGGCCGGACATCATTGGCGCCATATTGATCCCGCTGCGCAATCAGGTCGTCTTGATTCCACAGAGCTGGCCGGGGGCCAACAATGCTCATCTTCCCGGTGAGAATACACAGAATCTGGGGCAGCTCGTCAATCGACAGGCGACGGAACCAAACGCCGGAACGGGTGATCCACTTCTGGGGATCGGCGAGCAGATGGGTTGGCATGTTGGCCGGAGTACTGGTGTACATGGTTCTGAATTTTGGCATCATAAAGGTCTTCTTTTGAATGCCGACCCGCTTCTGCCAGAACAGCACCGGACCAGGAGAGTCCAGTTTCACAATGAGTGCAAAGATCAGCATGGGAATGGCCAGGAGAATCAGTCCCACAAACGATAGGACGAAGTCGATCAGCCGCTTGATGATGTGCCGGTACATGTATGTTCTCCTCCAATGTGGATGCGTATGTTTCTGAACGCTTATGCAATACCGTGTCTGCCGCCCAGCGGGCTGCGTCCGGGATCAAATTTTATCATGTTTCAACAAAAAAATCAATATACGCGCGTAGAGAAAGTGGTTTTGGGTGTGACACAATTTCTTATTCGGCTACAGCAAGCAGCTGGTAATGGTGGGCAGCAGTACACCACATTGGGGAGAATGTGCAGTGTGATGATCCGCAGGTTGCCAGCCCCCATCCATTGGACGCTCTTCACACCATTTTGTGCTTTGCATCTGGAAGATTCTGCCCGCACCACACAGGTAAAGCTTGGAATAAACAAAATGCCCAAGACTAGAATAATATTGTACGTCCCACCGTTGGTCAAACTCAGAACCCAGCACCAGCAGCACGCTGGGGAAGGCGGTCAGGGTATCACAGAGCCTGGTCAGGGCAGGTTTGAGGGGAATATCGAATGTCCTGAGACGTGCATGCAGCACCGCCGTGAAATATCACATGATCTCGCAGAGTGAATATATAGCATCGGCCGCTCTCCGTTACGTGGTATTACGAGTTCTCTCGAAAAAAGGTGTGTATTTTATAGTGATGGGGTGGGGTAAGCCAGGTGATCAAAGTTGCAAGTTATTGCCGTGTTTCTACAGACAAGGATGATCAGGCCAACTCTTTTGAGGCGCAGCAACGCTACTTCAAAGAGTATATTGAACGGCAGCCCGATTGGGAGTTGTATGATGTCTATGCCGACGAAGGGATTACCGGTACATCCACCAAAAAACGGGCCGCGTTTCACCGCATGATTCATGATGCACATATGGGAAGGTTTCGCCTGATTCTCACAAAAGAGGTCAGCCGGTTTTCTCGTAACATTTTGGACACCATTGCCTATACCCGAGAGCTTCGTCAGCTAGGGGTAGGGGTGCTGTTTATGAACGACGGCATCAATACGCTGGATCCAGACGCGGAATTGCGGCTCTCTATTATGGGTTCCATTGCACAGGAGGAGAGCCGCAAAACCTCCACCCGCGTTAAGTGGGGACAAACACGGCAGATGGAGCGGGGGGTGGTATTTGGGACGTCTCTGCTGGGGTATGACGTGAAAGATGGAAAAATTTCTATCAATCCAGAAGGGGCAGAGCTGGTCAAGTTGATTTTTCAGAAATATGGGATTGAGAAGAAAGGTACGACTGTCATTGCCCGGGAAATGCGGGAAGCAGGCTTTCGCACATATAGAGGGAATTCCAAATGGAGCAACAGCCATATCATCAAGATTTTGAAAAATGAAAAGTATGTGGGGGATTTGATCCAGAAGAAGACGTACACACCGGATTATTTAACACACGCTAAGAAATACAACCACGGAGAAGAAGCGCTGGTCGTCATTCAGAATCACCATCCGCCAATCATTGACAGAGAACTGTGGAATACCGTTCAAGCTGAGCTGAAAAAAAGAAATGTGCATGGGGAGCTGGGATCCGGACATTCCAACCGCTATGTGTTTTCCGGTAAAATCAAATGCGGCGAATGTGGAGCCAGCTTTGTGTCCAGGAAGAAGTACAACAAGGATGGTACGTTCTGCCGCCGCTGGAGCTGCCGTACGGCCACAAACGAGGGAAGAAGACATATAGATGCCCAAGGAAACGAAGTGGGCTGTAACGTGGGTAGGCTGCTCCGTGATGACGTTGCTATGGATATCCTGAAAAAAACACTGCGCTCTCTTTCTATGGATACCGATTGGCTGATTCACAATGTAACCGATTTGGCACTGGGTGCAATTTGGTTGGATACACAAAAAAGGGAAAATCAGGCGGAGGTGTTGGAGCGCGAAATTGCCCAAATCAGAGAAAAAAAAGAAGACGTCCTGGACGCCTTCTTTTCTAAATACATTACCAAAGATGAGATGCAGATGATGAACCGGCGCTATGACAACCAATTGGCATCTCTGCAAGAACGCTTGGACACTGCACAGGCCAGGGAAGGGGAGAGCCGTACGATCCAGTTGCAACAAAAGATCCAAGGCCAAATCACTGACATAGTGTCTTGCAAGATAGATAGCGACGTTTTCTATAGAAACATGCTGGACTTCATAACAGTCTATCAGGATGGACGGGCGGAGGTAAGAGTCTATTGTTTGCCACAAAAATGGATGTTTCAACTGACTGACACTTGTGGCAAACGTTCTTAAGCTCGATGGAGCAACCGCTTTGCAAATTTGCACATAAAGTTCTTAAAATATAAGAATTCTTCCAGTCTGTGGAAGCAAAGAGCGAAAAGCAGATTTGGGACGATGCAGCAGACCAGGAACTTCAAGACCACATTTGTGAGCAATGGGAAGTGAAATACCGAACAAATTCCGTAGCAGGCCACTCCGGCAACAACAAGTACTAGGGCGTATAATCCGTATTTTTTATAGTACACCGAGACTTTCTCTTTGAGACCGTACTTAAATACTGCATATGGGTCATACCATGCATTGGTACATGCCCTGGAAATTGCGGTTGCAAGCAAGATACCAAACAGCCCCCAAAGCTTCCCCAGCCACAGAGAGCAAACCAGATTGATTGCTGCTGTGAGAATCAGGAGATAGCGGCCTTGGCGGAATAGGCCCATTGTATTTTTATAGGTCCATACTGCATTTTGCATTCCCACCATGTAGAAATTCAGTGCAATCACAAGGGGGATCGTAGCAGGTAGCACATAGGATTCCCCGAACATCAGATGGACGATGTCAGAGGAAACGACAAAAATGCCAATCGCTGCCCATCCGAAAAACCAGAAGTTGGCAAGGTTCAGGACATTGAATATATTTAACTTTTTCTCTCGGGACTCTGATGCGTTTAGATTTCCGACACTTGCGGTGATTCCGTTAAATATCTGGCTGAGAAGAGAATTCAATGTTGTGGACAATAGTGTGTAGTTTGAAGATAGCCCTGTAATCGCCAGCCCGCTAAAGTAGGTTATAATAACATTATCAGTGCTGTTTACCAGCAATCCGCACAACTTCCAGATAACTAACGCTCGCACATTTTTGGTTAATCTGTTTCGCTCTTCTTTTTTTAGGGGCCTTATGCACCTTGACTTAATATACGGATACTTCTTACTGGCTATCGTAGATATCGTAATATTGTAAACAAACCCGCCAATGCACTGGATAATCAAATATCCAATATACTCGTGGGTAGCAAAGAGCCAGACGATTTGTAAAATGCTCTGCAGGACTGTGACAGCGTAATTTGTTGCTGTAACAATATAATTCTGCTGTGCCGCCATAATTAAGGAGCTGCGATAACTAAAGAAATAGGAGCTGGCCGCATTAAAAAGATACAGCCCATAGATGAGGTATATGCTTTCTTTGATATTTGGCTCCTTAATCAGGAGGTTCAGAAATGGCATGAGAGCAATCCCGATCACTCCAACTACAACGCCAATTACCCGGTAACACTGCCCATAAAACTTGATGAGCGATGCAATCTGATCCTTGTCTCCAACAGCCAGCGGTTTGTAGAGGGCATAGACAATCGCACTGCCAATGCCAAGCTCCGCAAGACTTAACATACTGAGTATGTTCGTAAACAACCCGCCTATACCCAAGTATTCAGCCGAAAGCGTTCTGGTAAAGACCATCCGGCAGATCAGACCGATTATGGTATTCAGCGCATAGCCACCGAGCCCTGTGATAATGTTAAGCAGAGAATATTCCGTACGAGTTTTTTGCCCCATAGCCGATCTTATCCTTTGTCCTTTGCAATATGGATTGCCCGAAGTGCCATTCCCTGGGCGAAGGGCATCACATCATATGTTTGCGCAAATACACCGATTCCTTTCGTATCGCCCTGGCACTCATCTATCGCGCCAGTAATTCTGGTCTTTTTCAGCAGTTTTGAAAGGCATTGGCCAGCCATTTCCTGATATTCCTTCTGACCCGTCAAACTATGGCACTTGGTATAAAACCATGCCAGCACAGCCGTAGCTGAGCTGTCGTAGGTATTTTCTCGCTGCAGGATCGAGCCAAAACCGCCATCTGTATGTTGATAAGCGACGTAAAATTCTGCAGCTTCCGTAATCCATTGATAAACTACTTCACGGTATAGAGGGGATTGCAGCTCGGAGTATGTATCCATCAGCCCAATCACATACCATGCTACGCCTCGCCCCCAGCCGTATACACCGAGGGGCAGCTTTGTTTTGATGTGGAACGCATGATTTGGAAGTGCAGTGTGATTTAACAGCCCATGCTGGTGGTACATGGACAGCTGATGAAACGCAGTTTCTTCGCAAGAGGGGATACCATATGCCCTTGCATACAGTGCAAGGAACGGACAGACCAACCCGATTGTGTCCACATACATTTCGGGATTGTCTTTCCCGCCCGTGTAGGAAATCATACCGTCTTCGTTTATATTGCGCTCAATCAGTGCTCGTGCAACATCCATTGCTGGTCTGACAACCTGTGGGTCATCTGTTGCTTTCAGAATTGCGTAAGACAGCATCCCGCAGTCAACCGCAACCGGAGGTGCCTTCCAATTCCCGTTTTTGTCCAGCAAAGTAAGAGCCGCCCGTTTTGCTGCAGTGCGGGAGGCGTCGTCCTGGCTTTCCAATAATCCGAGAATCAGCGCCGCTTTTTGCCAGGATTGAATGGATTGGCTCTTGTATTTGCCGCACACAAAGTCCAGAAGCATATAGCGGGAATTGTCTGTGATCTTCACGGTAGGTGTGTGTTTCAGCCATTTGAGAGCCGTCTTTTCCACAGCAGCTCTCCAGTTTGAATTCTCCCATCTGCCAATATGAAACCGGCAATATCGATTTTTCAAATAAAAGAAAAGATCCACCCCATAGTTGATCAGGCAGTATAAAAGTAAGGCGGATAAGGCCATCTTCCATATCATGTTTCGGTCATCCTTTTTATGGCTTCGCTGCCAAGCAGTGCCCGCTTTTTGTATTCTGGCATACCATGTTTCAAGTGGCAGCGAATATTCTCCTCGTGGTTACAAAGCCAGATCCATGCGTTTTTCATGCAATCTGGGTCCCTAAAGCTCTGAACGGGAACAACATAATTTTCATCCGTACCAAATATGTCTTTGGCAATTCCTCTGGCTTTTATCGAGTATCCTGCTACCAGCGTTGGAACACAGGTGGAATAGGCTGCAATGGTTGCGTGGGTGCGCGCGCCAACAAATAGCCTACATTGCGAAATGATTCTTTTCAGCTCCATGCAGTTTCGATCTTCCAGAAGTGCGACCCTTTCAGTAGCCTGGAACGTGTTATATAGGGTTTTCAGAGGATTTCGGTCATCGCTATCCGGCTTTACAACGTGGGGAATCAGCAGGATGCGATATCCTGTGTTGCTTAGAATATATCGCATCATTTCAATATAGTTTTCCATAACCAGCGTCCCACAATCAGCAGCCAGCGGACTGACGTTCACGCCAACTATCTGATCACGAACAAAGCCCTCTGGCAGAGGACAGTTTGCGTCATCCAGCTGAAAGGCGGGATCCGGGCAGAGCAGCACGTTCTTTTCAATGCCTGCCCGCTTTAAGCCCTCATAGGACAGGCTCTCACGCACAGTGATCAGATCATAGCGTTTCAAATCTGCAATCACCGATTCGGTCAGAGCCGAGGGCTCCACGGAGCATCCCCACAGAACCGTCTTACAGCCTTTCTCGTGGAGCATCCGATTGTAATATCCCAGCTTGTCCGTTCCAGCATAGCAGTAATTGTCGCCACCGATAGACAGACAGATGTCACCGGCAGAAACCTTCTGCAAAAGGGCTTTGTGCCCGTGTCGAATAAATTGGTAGTCATGATGGTTCAGTTTATGATCTGCTGCGCAGAGAAAGTATGTAAGAGTCCCTTTCTTTGCCGGAATATAACGATCTTCTACAACCTCTGCGGTCTGTTCCACATGATACTGCAATTCTTCATCCGGCGAGGTCGAAAACAACGTGGGCTTCACGCCCAAGATTTTGGCTGTGGAACGAACAATGGCCTCACAGCCGTGGTTGGCGCTGCCGCCGTGATAGTATAAACGAATTGTGCTCATGGAGCGCCTCCCAAAAGGTACTTAGTTCTTTCTCAGGATTCTGTGCAGCTTATTGGGCACACGGACGGTTGAGAAATAGAGTGCGTAGTAAAATAGGTACTTCCACCGGCACGGGTTCCTCACTTCGCCCAGATTCTTTTGGCAGTGATACAGTCCTTGATAAAAGAAGTATAACGATATGTGATCTAGCTTGCCAAAACCCGGCCGGTTCTTCAGCAAACATGTTTGCAACGCTTGATTGAACGTTTCTTTCTTTGCGGTGCTAGTCAAAGCACCGTCATGCCAGCGATATGCATACAGCTTTTCGCTGATGCAAGCAGGCTCAAACTTCATACAGATTCTCTGCCAGTAGTCAAAATCCTCCACAAGGGCCAGTTCGGGGTTGTATTCACCAATGGTTTCATAGACTTTTCTGGAATACAGGAAGCAAGCTCCCACGGGGTTGCTTCCAACGATGGTCTTCCGTGCAAAATCGTTGACCATGATGCATTCTACAATCTTTCCATCCGCATCAATGACATCACAGGAGGCAAAGGCAAATTCCTGATTCTGCTGCTGCAGGGTGCGGTACATTACCTCAAGAGCGGTTGGATAATAATAGTTGTCATCCGACGTCCAGGTGAGATAGTCCCCATGGGCCAGAGAAAAGCCGCGGTTTAGCGTTTTGGGAAGCCGTAAGTTCTTGGGGTTTTTGTAATAATGAATTCGTGCATCCTTGGTTGTGTATTCCGTGGCAATGGAAGCGGTGCGGTCTGTGGAACCGTCGTCTATAATCAAGAGCTCCCAGTTGATATAGGTCTGCGCCAAAACGCTGTCTATGCTCTGGCGCATATATTTTTCACCATTATAGATTGGCAACACAATGCTAATTAATGGCTGCATATAAGGTCACGCCCTTTCTACGGATCTTACAGTCCGATTTTTAGACGGTTCCTAAGCCGACAGGTGTTCTTTATGCATAGCTGTGCCATATAAAACCAAATTCGCTGTTTTATTGCCATTTCTCTGGGGCAGCACAGAGGTCGCAGGCCCTTTACAATGCGCTCAATGCGGGATTCTGCTGTCTCCTGATCCGTCCCTTTCAGGTAGAACATACTCATCTGCATGCTGTACACACAGAAAAGCAAGAGACTGGCCTGATCCTCAGAGACAAGTTCTGGGAAGTGTTTCTTGATGTATGCACAACGCAGGACTCTGGCTTCCAGCGCGTCCAGACGCCTTAAGGAATAGCCCTCGCCCATAATACTTCCGCCGCGCTGCATATAAAAATAGCAGGGGGTATCCAAAACAGAAACTCGCTGTACCCTGGCGACTGCCTGATAGCTCCAGAACACATCCTCATGGTACTTGCCAACTGGGAACAGAATGTCTCGAATCAGCGCTGTCTTATACAGCTTATACCACACCGGCTGCTTGAGCCAGGATTCTTTGACAATGGCCCGCATAGCTTCTTCCTGGTTTAATACGCAACATCCTGACTGCGTCAGGCTCTTGGAGGGCGTTCCATCGTCCCAGACCATTTCAACGCCACAGGCGGCAATGTCGCTGCCGTCGGCAATCATGCGTTCATGCAGCAGCCTGTACATATCCCGAGCGATCCAGTCATCGCTATCCACAAAGCCCATCAGTTCGCCGGTGGCAACGGCCATACCGGCGTTTCTGGCATCGGACAAGCCCCCGTTCTTTTTGTGAATGACTCGGATACGCTCATCTTTTTCCGCCCAGGCATCGCACATGGCAGGGCAATGATCCGGAGAACCATCATCCACGAGAATAATCTCTAGATTTTGGTAGGATTGCTCGACGATAGACTGAATACAGCGGTCAAGGTACGCTTCAACCTTATAAACGGGAACAATCACGCTGATCTTTTGCTCTGCCACGCCGCTTACCTCCCTGCATCCAAAATGTTTGTGATCGTCTTGACTGGGTCGAAATCGTTCAGTGGGACATTCCGAACATCCCCCAGATTACCAGATTCAATCTGGCGAATGGCTCTGGTAATATCCTCAACGGTGTTCTGACAGAATACATAGCGATTAAATTGGCCAAAGAATTCACGCAAAACCTTCTGCTCCTCCAGTGTGCCATCCATAATGAACAGGATTGTCTTGTTGGTGGCAGAATACTGATAAATTTTGCCCGGAATCTGTCCGCCTTTGCGATTGCAGAGAAAGATCAGAACGTTGGTGCTGTCCTCGATGGGCTTCAGTTCGTTCAAAGACAGCCGCGGATGGATGTGGATATGTTCGGTGTCAGGGAACAGATTGCAAGGATTCCCACAGATGTTCACTTTGATTGCAGATGCTTTTGCTGCTTCAAAAAAAGGAGCTAAATTGCGGGCGGCTGGAGCGTAGTCCCCGAAATAACCATAGTAGTTCTGGTCAAAAGAAACTGCATGCACCAAGTCAGCTTTGTAATAAAATGGCAACGGCTGCCAGTACATCTTATGGGCAGATTCTGGATACTTTTCTTGCTGGTATTTCAGGGTCAATGGACTGACGTAACAAATTTTTTCAGCAAAAGACAACAACCGCTGTTCTTCGCGCCGAATCGAGCTAGAATTTTGAAAACCATAGACATCGTTATGCCAAGGATCTTCCCAAATCTGAATCCAGTGGTTTCCTTTGATATGCCCGGATTTCAGCAGGTTGTGGGCAAGCAGATGACTGGAAGGTGGCGTAGAAATAGACAAGACGTAATCAAATTCTTCGCTGGACTTAAATTTTTGTGCTTTCTTTATAAATGACGCATAAATACCATGGGGGCCATACAAAGAACGAATTAAGTTTTTCAACTTGTGCTTTACGTCAGACGCAAAATGGGCGCCATGGGCTGTGCTCATTGTAGAAGAAGCGATTTCCGCTGCGGCAGTGGCAGCTCTTTTTCGTAGGGACAGTTTCTCATATAGGGAAACACCATAATAAGTATACTGAACAACCTCGGTAGGAATGGCCACAGACTCATCCAAAGTATAGTCTTTTCCATCTGCGCTGAGTAATGTTACACTGTGTCCGGCATCTACAAGTCCTCGAATATATGCAGTATGACACAGGTTGGCAGAAGAATTGGTCAGTATGCAGTCGCCAATGATCACCAAAATTTTCATCTTTTTCCTCGCGTATCGCATTTATAATATAGGCAGCCAATATATTCGGGTGTGCATCAAACGCTCCCAGTTCATTGCAAATTTAGTAGCATGTTCTCCACAGCCCTGACGGTGTTTTCTGTGCTGAAGGTCCTGCCGTGTTCAGCAGCCTTTTCTTTGTAGAAAGCAAGCCTGCCAGGTGTATCCAGCAGACTCTTGATACCATCATACAGGCCATCTTCACTGTTTTCCGTTACAACACCCCACTCGTTATTTTCGCCCAGCATTTCCTTCATGCCGGAAACTTCTACGGTACACACCGGGGTGCCCACAATCAGCGCCTCTGTTGCGGCAGTGGAGAACCCTTCCGCAAAGCTGGCGCAGACAAACAGGTCACATTTGCTCACATATTTATAAGGATTCGTCTGGTAGCCCAACAGTGTGACCATATTGTGCAGCTTGTTCTGACGGATATATGCCTCCATCTCTTGCTGTAAAGGACCGATGCCCAAAATGTAAAGATGTACTGGATCATGCGTCTCTTGCAGGCGCTTGATAACGGAGAGCAGGCGCATATAGCCTTTGGACTGCTTCAGAGTACCGACTGCAATCAAACGAACCTTGCCGTCATTCATCAGTTCCGGCGCTACATCGCTGGCCTCGGCCAGAATTTTTTCGGATTCTACTGTGTTATACAGCACCTGACAGGGCATTTGGAAATCCAGAAGCTGACAGAAGTCATTGCGAACATACTGTGAAACACAAATCGTCTGGACAAATCGATGATAGCACTTCCGGGCTTCTGTTTCATTGCGAAAAGGACCGGCCAACTTGTCCATGGTATGTTGCTCCGAATGAATCCAGGAAACCAGCTTGGTGTTCGGGTTCTGGCACCCACTGACAATGCGGGCAGAAGGGCCTTCCAGATAAGAGACTTCCATGTCATAATGCTTCTTGACACACAGCTTGTGGAGCTGCTTCGGCGTTAGCAGCTTCATCAGCTTACTGTTGCCTGGTACTTCCTTGGTAAACACCGCACGGAAGTGAATGTCCGAAGCCAAAAACTGCTCATTGACGCCACCGCCAAACAGCACCGTCACAGAAATATCAAATTTTGAACGATCCATGTGATTGACTAGGTTTACCAGTACCTTTTCCGCACCGCCTTGGCCAAGATCGTGAATCAGAAACAAAATCTTGAACATCAGTTCACAGCTCCTCGTTGCCTTTTTCGAATCATCTGCCTCAATTTTGCTGGAACCAACCCGTTGATCATGGGCTGAATCGCTCTGAGGTAACTTTTTGCGCCCAGATGCAGCGTCCGGCACCCCTGCAGGCGAACGTAAACGGAATTGACCCGGTAATGATACTTGCGCCGGTTCAAGGCATTCTGATCATTGCGCATCCGGTACAACGGTTCTAGGATGTTACGACAGCGGTATCCGGCGGAATAGAGTTTGATCCAAAGATTTACATCCTCAACCCGGAGCATCCGCTTGTCCACAGTATATCCGCCGACGGCATCTATGCACGCTCTGCGCAGCATCACGGCTGCATGGCTGATGGGGGTACCACTCACGACATCTTCGGGGGTTGGATATTCTGGTACCGTTGTCTGCCCCCACTCACCGCTTTCGTCAAAAAGCTTCATGGGGCAACTGGTGATCTGAAACTCCGGATGGTGCTCCAAAAGGGCAAGCTGCTGTTCAAACCGCACTGGTACACAGTCATCATCGCCGTCCATCCGGGCGATATAGTCACCGGTGGCAACGGCTAAGCAGGCGTTTAGGGTTTGATTCAATCCCAAATTCCGGTCATTGTGCAAAAGCACGATGCGATCATCCTTCGCGGCGAGAGCTTGCGCGACTTCATATGTATGATCGGAAGACCCATCGTCGCATAGGATCAGCTCCCAGTTCGGATAGGTTTGCTTCTGAATGGATGCAACAGCCTGGGGTAACGTGTCAGCACAGTTATAGATGCCCATCAGGACTGAAATCTTAGGATTCATACGCCCCTCCTGAAAACAAGCGCCCATAGGCGATCGCTTACATCCAGCAATAACGCAGAAAGATAGTACTTATATCCCCACCTGTAGTGGAGCAGGGCAGTCCTGTGTTGCTTGACATAGTTGATTGTTTCCTGAATGTAAGCTACATCTGGGTGTCGCACCTTACGCAAGACAGTTTGATAGAACATGGATGCTTTGGCCTGCGACCATTCCATCAATTCTTCCGAAATATTTTCCATTATTTCAGCTGTAAATCTCCAGCTTCTGGGAAGGCTGATGTAGCAACTGTTTACGGTTTTGCTTGTGCGGAATGTGCTGGTGATACTTCCGTCAGTTGTGATGTAGCAATACAGTTTCTGGTTCAGGAAAGCAGTCTTTGCACAATGCTGCAGGTATGCCGCATTGAAAAACTGATCCTCCGCACCTTGGCAATCAGGTAAAAAACGAATGTTGTTCGCATCCAGAATCTCTTTCCGGTACAGTTTGTTCCAGACATATGGGCCATATGCACTACGTAAGATCTGTTCAGCAGTTCCCGCCTGATCGGCTATCAGGTATTGTGGCGATTCCTCATCGTTGAAATGGACAGAACTTCTAAAACAGCGTTGATACTGGCAAGCTACCAACTGAATATCTGGTTCCATGGCGTGAACTAATGTTTTAAACATATTCGGGGATACCAAATCATCTGCATCCACGAAGCCGATGTACCGTCCTTCAGCACTTTCGATACCAAGATTTCGAGCAGATGGTAGTCCTTGGTTTTCGGTATGAAACACCTTTATTTGCGGATATTTCTGCTGCAAAGAATCACAAAGCGCAGCTGTTCTGTCAGTGGAACCATCATCAATCAGTAAAACTTCAAAATCAGTATATACTCCAGACATCATGCTCTGGATGCAGGGTTCGAGATATTCCTCTGCATTATACGCAGGAACAACAACACTTAGTGCTACGCTCATGATTCTTGTACCTATTTCACCATAATTTCACTATAGTTTTTATCAAAATTAATCATAACCGGATGGTGCCGCCACGCACGTTCCTCCTCTGGGGGGAGCTGCATATAGTTGCCGAATTTACGACGTAAATGGTCATCCCAACCTGCAAAGCACATAAATTTTCCATCCTCGAAGGGCAGATCCACATATGTGTCCAGCATATCCGGAGCAAAAGTTTGACGCAGAGATGCCATCGTTTCAATGGCCACGACATCCAAATTGTGCTGATCCTTGTATTGTGTAATTTTCTTCAGCCTGTTCTGCCGAGCTTTGTCTCGGCAGTGCTCAGGCGTACAAGCCAAGATCATAGAGGACCCCAGGCGCATCATGATTCCGGCTTTTGGAGGAGCAAATTCTCTGGTCAACAGCTGGTACTCCATACAATGCCACTTAAAAAGCATCCGTTTCAGCTTCCCGTTTGGTATGCGGTCAAGGGGAAAAACATCCAGAAAAATTCCGGTATGATACTTTTCACCCTCACGTTTTTCTTGGAGAAACGTGGTATGATCCTTCCGAATTTTTGAAAAAGACTGACAGAAGCTGGGAGTATTTTCTTTGTTCTGCAAAATGTATCCTGGGGGAGGGGCCTTTTTCCAGAGCTTTATAAAACTCTCATATTCATTTCTGGACATACATACGTCCAAATCATCATCCCAGGGAATGAATGCCTTGTGCCGAACTGCACCAAGAAGCGAACCGGCATAGAGGGAGTATTTCAGATCATTTTGCCGGCAGAACTGATCGAAAACTTTCAAAATTTCCAGCTGAGTCAGCTGGAGACGACGTAACACGTGATTGTCCATTGTTTTATATTCCTATTCAACCTGGCAGTGGATGTTTTGAGGTTTGTACTAGATACGGCTTCAAGCAAACAGACCTACGATAAATTCCCACAAGCTAATCGAAGAATAGCTGCTGCTAAAGTCCTTTGATATCGAAAATTCATACAAAAAGTATCCAAAATAAAGCACTGCAGCCGCAATCGTAACAAACTGAGCGGATCTCCTTGTAAATAGTTTTTGAAACATCCACGGAAGAGCAATTGCTGTACCAATTTCAAAATATGCAGCCATTCTGGCGTAGAGGTTTGCGCCTCGTACCAATCCGATTGTCAAGATAAACGCACTGACCATACTCATATTCACGAATAGATTTTCTGTTCTGCCTGAGCTGCTGAACAGTCGTTTGCGGAAAATCAACGCAAGCAAAGCCGGGACCCAATATACCAAAACACGCAGGATATTGATCTGGTGATCATCAAAAACTTCGACTTCAGCTACCAGAGCGCCAATGGACTGCGCATATTCCATAAACGCCCCCAGTGTGAAATCATAGGTGGCCATTGCAAAGGCAGTAGCGCCCAGCAGTCCCCAAGATACCTTCCCCCAGGGTTTTTCCAAAAGCAACGGTACAATGGCAAACATAAACGCATGGGTATGAAAGAAGATTGCGACAAGAACCAGCAGATAGAACTGCGCATATTTTTTGTCAATGGCATAAGGCAGTGCCAACAGAAGGAAGAACATTGCCAGACACTGTTTCAGCGCTGCAATGTACATGACATAAGTTCCAATAGAAAAGAAAATTAGAAGACTGAATGCAGGGTTGACAGAATAACGTTTACACAGTTTTACCACTGCAAAGCTACTTAAAAAAGCAGGGAAGAAGAAGTAAATATGGTAGTTTTTCGTTAAATCGTGCATCAGACTCCGATAAAACATGGACCAGGGGTTGCCGGTCCAGTCTGTAAAGGTGCCATTGGCAAAACCCTCTACTAGAGTTTCAGCATTGCGGAACGAATCAATATATGTTAAAGTGTCATTGTAGCTCGTCCTTAAAAAAGAAAAGCACGTCATCCAGGCAATGACGATTACCATAAAAATGTCTGCTTTTCGCCACATGAAGCTGTGCCTGCCGATATGCTTTCCTGTAAGTTGTGGTTCCGCTGGGTAATAGACTTGTGACAGGTATACCAGAAGCACGCAGCCCCAATATAGTAAGATGAGTTTTGCCACATCAAAGATCCTCTTGAATATTAAGATATCAAAAACGAGCGCTGTAAGTATAACCACCCAGATCGTGCATGGTGGCGACTATGCGGTACCCCCATTCCACCCGGTCAAGGGTTTCCTGTGTCCAGGTGGTGGACGGCCTACTGTGCTAATCCCAATGCAGCCGCTATCGTAGCTGACACCACATTCCGCTTATCAAACTCCCGCACCATTTTTTCGTGTGCGGCTTGTCCCATAGCACTACGTTCCGCAATGGGGATAGTAACCATATGGCGCATTTGTTCATACAGGCTCTTTGTGTCTTTGACCGTGCACAGCAGGCCCGTTTTTTCGTGTTCCACTGCTTCCCGACAGCCTGGTATGTTACTGGTGATGACTGGGCGTCCAATAGCGGCTGCCTCCAGTAGTACATTGCTCATACCCTCATGGTAGCTGGGGAGTACCACACAATCTGTGGAGGCATAATAGGGGAGGGGATCTGTTTGGAATCCGTGGAATACTGCAATGCCGGCAGAAACCAACTCATCCACTTGGCGCTGGTAGAAATCGTCATCATAGAAACCCACCAGGTCTAAAATTACGCGGTTCCCATACGCTCGGTTCAATTGCCGCATGGCTGCAAATAGCTCGTCGATGCCTTTCTCCTTCATAATACGGCCCAAATAGAGGAAATGGACAGCATCATGGTTCGGGTAAGGGACATAGGAATAATGTTCCAAATTGATACCCGCACCGGGCAGAACGGTCTGTTGATTTGCAGGGGTGATCTTCCGCTTGCGAAATTCTTCTGCATTGCATTCGTTTTCAAAGAACACCGTTCTGGCGTCCTTCAGAGCTGACCTATAAAGAATTGAAACAAACTGGGCTAGCCCTGGTTTTTGAAATGCTGTCCCCAAACCCTGCACATTGGCGCAATAGGGGATCCCTGCCGCTCGACAGCAGAGACCTGCATAGATATTAGGTTTGATGGAATAAGTAATCACCAAATCTGGCTGCTCTTGCCGCAACAGCTTCCAGTATCTAAGGAGCAATTGAAGGTCCGTCTTGGGGTTGAGACCCCGACGGTCTACAGAAGTCTCTATGCATCGGATGCCCAGAGCTTTGAAATCATCTTCATGTCCTACAAAAGGCATACTCAGCACCACTTCGTGGGTCTTTTTCAGCTCTTGAATCAGCTCCAGGCGGAAACGGTAAAGCATGTAGGAATGATTGGTAAAAATCAGGATTTTACTCATTGGCCTGAGCGCTCCTTGGCAGTTACAGTCAAACAGAAAGCTGCGTCACCATTTATGGGGACATTTCAGAACCGCACGTGCGCCAAAGCGGGGCAAAGGTTCTTTGCAAAACGAATTGCAAAAAGAACTCATTGACAACTATATGCGCAGCATTCTGCATGAGATTATACCATGTTTCAACAGATAAATCAATATGCGGGAGGCTTGCGGTACAGGATTTTGCTGGCAGAGAAGGCTCTATTTTTCACAATTGCGGAATCAAATTACCAATATTGCCCCAAACGGCGTTTGTGCAAGGATCCTGTATCGGCGCATATATTGAAACAAAAGGAGGGCCTTTTATGAAAATTGAGGCGCATTTGGTAGAAATCCAGAATCAGAGGACACTTACAAAAGCGCAGGACCCTGATTTTTTCTATGTTCTCCAACGGGCCATGCTTCTGGCGCTGCAGGAATGCGGCACCTTAACGGAGACGCAGTGCCGCTATGCTATGGAGCAATTGAAAGCCCAGTATCACAACGCAGGACGGAAGGAACCGGAGGAGCGCGTCGGAGCCGAGGAAGTGGTATGCTCGCCTAGGGGAAAGGGGGATGATCCTGGTCCATGATGGATACACGGTACCTATATCGGTGAGCAGACCTTTCAGCTCATCGAAGGGCATGGAGTAGCGCTGAGACAGGTAGCGCAGAGAGGCGCCCAGTTCTCCGTCTGGACCGCCATATTGCGAAATAATAATGGAAGCCAGCTTCGGGTTGGGTTTGTCAATTTTGACAGGGTATTGCAGTTTTTTTTGATAAGAAAACATCTCCCTACCTCCTTAGTCTTTGTTACCCTGGTAATCCCAGGGCCAGGGATCGTCCAGCCACAGATACCGGTCGCCTTCTGTGCGATTGGTATGGTTCAGAGGACCGTACTCTTTTACATAGGTTTCGACGCCCTTATTGTACAATTCCTGATAAGCGCGGTACAATTCCAGTGCTTCCCGGTCCTCCCGGTGGGTGTCCAAGTAAAGAGCCAGTTCCTGGATGGCAAAGGCCAGAGCCTGGAGTTCATGCATGGGAGTGTCAGATTTTTCCGTATTGTTGACCATGCCCATGAAGGGGAGGTCCAAACCTGGGAACAGCGTTCCGCGGACCAGTCCACGCCGGGCTTCATATTTCGGCGATTCCTCTTGCTGGAACGGAACGTAGGGATTGGCTAGGGGAGCACAGCAGGGAAGCCGGCCTTCGCCCGGTTGGGCGCATGCAGCGGGCTGACGCTGTGGCTGCGGTGTGGGTCTCATTTCTTCCAAAGGAAATTCCTCCTTTTGCTCCAAAGAATACAGAACGGAGTCGTTCCGGCTCATTCTATGCACCTACCAGTCGCTTGGTTCTGATTGGCAAGGAATAGGACCCGGACAGGCCGCATAGGTTGAAAAGGAGGTGGGGAGAATGAATTTTTTAATACGTTTCCTGAAGAAGTATTTTCCGGTATACCTGTTGGTAATCAGTTTATTTGTGGGGTCGGCGACCATTATGACTCGGACGGTCACTGCAATTGCGGAGGCGTTGCCCATTCCACGGAACGTCACCATTGTCATTGACCCGGGACACGGAGGAGAAGATGGGGGAGCGACCTCCTGTACAGGTAAGTTGGAAAGCCAGTTCAATTTGGAAATTTCTCTACGGCTTCGAGATCTGTTGCATTTCCTTGGCTATAAGACCAAAATGATTCGCACACTGGACACTTCAGTCTACACCAATGGGACTACAATCGCTGAGAAGAAAAGATCGGATCTGAAGCACCGCGTGGATATGGTCAATGAAACAGCGGATGCGTTGCTTCTGAGTATCCATCAAAATCAATTTTCTGACGGGCGCTACAGCGGAGCACAGGTATTTTACGCGCCAACGGACGGTAGTAAAAGTCTGGCAGAGCTGACCCAATCTCTGTTGGTTGCATCCTTAAACCCAGGGAGTAAGCGGGCGTGCAAGCCGGCAGAATCGGTATATTTGATGCAGCACATCCGATGCACCGGAATTCTGGTGGAATGCGGGTTCCTCTCCAACCGGGAGGAGGAGGCCGCACTGCAAACGCCGGAATATCAGAAGAAGTTGTGTTGCGTCATTGCAAGTGCGGCAGATCAATTCTTGACCCAAGGAGGAAATATGATATAATAGGAACATGGGGAGAGACGATCAAAAAGAATATGAAGAAAAGTTTCAGGATGTTCCCACCATCGGATGGAGCAAAAAGGAGTAACCGGGGATGGCAAAGACAAAGACGATTTTTTACTGTACCGCATGTGGAAATGAAACGCCAAAGTGGCAAGGACGGTGCCCAGCTTGCGGCGCTTGGAATACCATGATCGAACATGCTGAAAAGCCGACTCCAGCGGGAAGAGTGAGAGCAACATCTGTATGGGAGGGGAACAGGAAGCCAAGAACCCTCTCAGACGTCGACATTCAAGCGGAGATACGTTTTTCTACAGGCATGGGGGAACTGAATCGAGTCCTTGGTGGCGGGGCTGTAGCAGGCTCTCTGGTCCTGGTAGGTGGAGCGCCGGGAATTGGCAAGTCTACGCTTTTATTACAGATTTGCGCCTGTCTGTGCAAGGAGCGCCGAGTCTTATATGCATCTGGAGAAGAGAGTGAACGGCAACTGAAGCTCCGGGCACAGCGACTGAACGTGGATTCAGAGAATCTGCTCATTCTATCGGAAACCCGTTTGGGTGATATCCTAGAGGCCGTGGAGGAGTGCAAGCCAGACGTGCTCATTGCGGATTCCATCCAAACGCTGTATAGTGAGAGCAATGAGTCTGCACCAGGTAGCATTTCTCAGGTGAAGGATTGCACCATGTCGATGATGCAGCTGGCCAAGGGGAAGGGAATTACGGTGTTTGTTGTTGGCCACATCAACAAAGAGGGGGCCATTGCGGGCCCCAAAGTCTTGGAGCATATGGTTGACTGTGTCTTGTACTTTGAAGGAGACCGAAACGGGACATATCGTTTGCTCCGGGCAGTGAAAAACCGATTTGGTTCTACCAATGAGATTGGCGTGTTTGAAATGGGGGAGGGAGGCCTACAGGAAGTGCCCAATCCATCTCAAATGCTCTTGTCTGGCCGTCCACAACATGCACCGGGAACGTGCGTTGCCTGCATTATGGAGGGCACCAGACCACTATTGGCAGAAGTCCAGGCTCTGGTCACAAAGACGACCTTCAACGTGCCAAGAAGGACTGCAAACGGGTTTGACTATAACCGAGCCGTACTCTTGCTGGCAGTTTTGGAAAAACGAGGCGGTCTTCACCTTGGAACATTTGATGGCTATATCAACGTCGTTGGCGGACTTTCTTTGGACGAGCCAGCTGCTGATCTTCCCGTGGCGTTAGCGGTGGCATCCAGCTACCGGGATAAGCCACTGCCTCAGGACTTGGCTGCCATTGGGGAAATTGGTCTTGCCGGAGAGGTGCGGGCAGTGTCCCATTTGTCTCTGCGCCTTTCAGAAATCGCACGTCTGGGTTTTATACGCTGTGTCATTCCCAAGAGCGGAACAGAAAACATTGAGCCACTTCCCGGCCTGGAGCTCATCCGGGTGCGTAATGTGCGGGAGGCCATTGAGTTTGCGCTATAATTTGAATTGGATGCCTTTCAGGCGCGGTACCATTTGGTTCCGCGCCTTTTCAAAAAAAGGACTTGACTCTCACACAATGTGAGGGCTTATCATATCAGTGAGCTCAGAAATACAGCAGATATCTGCCGGAGGAACACAAAAATGCTGAAAATTGGTGAATTCTCAAAGCTGTCCCACATCAGTGTTCGGATGTTGCGTCATTATGATGAAATCGGGCTGTTGCACCCAAAAGAGGTGGATCCTGACACCGGCTATCGAATTTATGGAGAGGAACAGCTCTTCACAGCCGGCAAAATCAACGCATATCGGAAGATGGGATTTGGTTTGACGGCCATTGCAGGGATTTTGCACGAGTCCAACACGCATGAGTTGCGTGCCATATTGGAAAGACAGCATCAGTCTCTGCAGAGCCAGACAGAAGAAGTTGGCCAAAAGATTCAGCACGTTAGGCTGGCAATTGCCCAGCTAGGAAAGGAGAATACAATGGCAGATTATAATGTCACGATTAAAGAAATTGGCCAACGATATGTGGCCAGCGTGCGGGATACCCTGGAGAGCTATCAATACGAGGGGCGTTTGTGGCATTACCTGATGAAAGAGACTGCGGATCAAAATCTGCAGCCCGGTGACCCCTGTCTGTGTTTTGGAATTTTCCATGATGCCGAGTATAAAGAACGAGATGTGGATGTCGAGATTCAGATGACCGTAGAAGGAGCATATCACAATACGGAGCATGTCCGCTTTAAAACCGAGCCAGCGGTTCGTGTCGCCTCGGTCATGCATTATGGCAGTTATGAGACCATCGGCAATGCAGACGCCGCCGTTGCGGCATGGGTACAGAAGAACGGCTATCAAATGTGCGGTGTAATGTTTAACATTTACCATGTGAGTCCCCATGAAACCCAGAATCCGGACGAACTCGTCACAGAAGTTTGTTTCCCAGTTCAGCCAGTCAATGAGGCCTAGATACCAGACCGGGAAGGCGATGCCTTCCCGGTAAAACCAAACGCCCTTCCCAACGCAACAAAATAATTCCTTTGCTGATTCTGCTATGTACAACATGATTGCTGTGCCGTCTTCTGGACTTTTGGAGTGTTTTAGGAACATTCAGCGGAGGATTGTAGGGCCACATTTTCTCAGGAAGAGGTGGACAATTATGACTGTCGAAGTATCCAGCCCATCGAGGAATAAAAGTCATAATTCGAGCTCCAAAAGGCCAAAAGATAAGAGAGTCAAAGCGAAGTTCCTCATCAATTCGAGCCGGAGAATCCCCCTGAGGTTTCGTAAGCACAGTCTTGCGCCGAATGCGCTTTGCCCAGGAGAAAACTCGAAAGACATTAGTACAAAGGTACATGTCATCAGTCAAATCCCGAAGTTTTTTGTCAATATCAAAGGTTTGTGAGAATAAAACAACCTTGACCTGGTAATGTCTCTGGAGCTTGAACCAATCACGGACCTCATTTTTGAAATTCTTGAAGTTACGATTGTCCCAGACCATACCAACTTCATCGACCAGGAGCACGGAGTTAGGAGGAATGTTGAAAAAGCCTATATCATTGTAATCAATGAAATAGCAGCCGTCTAATTTCTCAGTACAGTAGACATTCCAGCCACGAGCCAAATACTTGTAGGCAAGACGGACCATCAGAGTACTCTTCCCAGATCCCTTTTTACCAAAGACCATGGTCAGCTTAAAGGGGTTCAAGTATTTACGTGTAGCAAAATGGAATACAGCCATAGCGAGAGCAAACCAGAACATGAACTTGAACAGACCAATTACAAAACCCACAAAAACACCACCTAATTCAATTTACGTCGAAAAAGAGAACCGCTACATAGGCGAAAAATAAAAGCAAAGAGGAAGACAACAGCAGAACAGCAAACAGGGAAAACGACAAAAACAGAAAGCGAACGGAAGGGGAACAAAGCCAAGCCAAACAGTGAAGATACAAAAGAAGTCATAGATACCTCCAGGAAGACCGGCCTCCGGGGGCTGCTAAAGCAAGCCCCCGGAGGCCTTAATCAATTGCGGGAAAGAAGCCGACCGAAGATGCCAATGCAACCGCCCAGGAAGAGGAAACCGACAGTGAACAGCAAAAGGGGAGTATTGACAATGGTAGTAGCAATTTTGGTAATCTGCCCAAAAATGGCAGTCATCACAGTACTCAAATCAGAGAGCAGAGAACCCATAGCGGTAGGAGTAGCAGAAAGAACCGGCATAGAATGCACCTCCATCAATTACGAGAGAGAAGACGGCCAAAGATGCCAATGCAGCCGCCTAGGAAAAGGAAACCGACAGTGAACAGCAGAAGAGGAGTACCGACAATGGTAGAAGCAATCGTCCCGATCTGCTCAAAAATGGCAGTCATGACTTCACCCAACGTAGAAATCAAAGCAGTCATAGTTCAAATACCTCCATGTAAAGTTTGAATATATCCAAAAACGGGGGCCCTACCGTTTCAGAATATCAAAAATGTGAAAAAGCCGATCCAGAATAAAGAGAACAAAAAAGCCAGCCAAAACGGAAGAAGTAGTATAGACAGTCCAGATGTTGGAAAGCTGAGTCAGCACGAAGTTAGCCAAATCGCCCAGTACTTCTAACATCAGAAATCACCGCCCAACCAACGAAAGACCGCCGAAATGACAGAGACAGCAGAATAGACAAGGAAAATCAGAAGAAAACCAAGGAAGAGATATTCCAAGAACTCCAGCCCGGCCGGAGGAGTACCGATAAGAGAACGAAGCTGAGAAACAAGAGAATCCATGTTATCACCTCTTTACAAAGATCACCAGAAGAAAGCCAATCATCACAACAGAAATCAGAACTACCCAGAAGACAGAATCCGGGACCGCCTGGGGGGTATCATGCAGAAAAGACATATTTGAATCAGTGACAGTCTCGTTAAGGTCAAACGCTTGGACTACTTCACCTTCGCCCAAGAGCTTTTGCTCCCAGTAGACAAAAGGAGACATCGAATGGGCCGCAATGATATAGGTCTTGCGACCGACATGCACCCTAGTTTGGAAAGAATTCATTGTCATGTTAACAAGACGGCCATCGTCAGAAATCGAAAATCCACCAACAGCAAATTCGACAGGAACGTAAATGGTTAGGTCATCGCCCAACACACTATTGCAAGTGAAATAATAGCCGTCCTTTAGCTTTTCAGTCGGATTATCAGAGATATCCGTATCCCCGATAGCACTGTCGGAAGCCGCAGCAATGGCAGACGCCAAAGCCGAAATACTATCAGGAGAAATTTCTACCACGGGAACGGAAGGTTCAGTAGAAGCAGAAAGCTCATCCCGAGCAGACTGAGCAGCGTCAAAAGCTCCCACAATATCCTCGATCGACTGAGGATCAATAGAAACGACCGAAGGTAAGGGTTCGGAGACCGGCGGAAGAGCGTCCTCCGGAGGAGCTTCGCCAGCATCGACAGCGAGAGCAGGACAACAGAGCAAAGATACAAGGACCAAGACAACGAAAACAGAGTATACACGTTTCATCACAACCTCCTACACACGGAACAAAATAGCACCGACCACAACAGTCAAAAGAGTAAGACCAATCAGAAAGCCAAGCAAAGAAACACCCGGAATAATTTGAAGCTGGTTCATCCAAGAGAAGAAACCGGGAAGCAGCTCTGTGACTAACCAATCCAGATAGTTTACGACCAAGCTGTCCACCTCCTACTTCAAGAACCGAAGAACGCCAAAGGTAATCGTCAGAGAGATACAAAGGACCAAGGCATACTGAAGGAACTGAGGAGCATAAGCGAACACCGCAGAAAAGGAAACCGCCATTTTAGGAATATTCTGAAGGGCCCAAATGCTGGAGGAAATGAAAGACCCGATCAGGTTGAAAACCGTACGAAAGAAATCTAGAATTGCTTGCATGTCAATCCCCCTTACGCCTGAAAACGGAAATATGAGTAACACCGGAAGCACGATTGCAAATAAAGAAGAAAATCCCCAAATAGATAGGCATCATGAACACTACAATGTAATCCTGAATGCCAGCACCGACAGCAGATACATACTTACCAATGAAAGCCAGAGCAGGGACGAAAGAATTCACACCAGCTGAAACATCTGTCTGAAGCTGGGAAGTGCCATTCTGAATTTCTCCAAACTGCGATTGTTCAAACTGCTCCATGTCCGAAACTTGTTGGTCCACATTATCCTGCGCTTCTTGCTGGTCCTGAGACTTCGGAGGATTGACTACGGCCTGAATCTTAGATTCCAAGCTAGAAAACCATCCAGAAAGACTAGTTTTTAGGCTAGAAAACTGCGTCGAAATAGTGCTACCAAGGGTATTAAACCAAGATTTTATATCTTCAAAACGATTATTAAGCCAAGGAATAAAACCGCGGTTAGAATCGCCTTGGTCAACATAGACACCAAAACAGCTAGAAAGAACTTCAATGCCAAAAAGATACGTGTCAGTATCACCTTTACGGACGCCAAATATAGAGAAATCCACATCAAGGTCCAAAGTATCTAACTTATAACCAGAGACATCAACAGTAGCGATGTAATGCCAAGCCGTAGAGCCGCCAAGACCTCGTGGCGGGTCTTCATAGGAATCTACGGAAATAACATGTAGAGGATACACATGTTCACTATTAGGACCAAGAAAAAATGATGGTTCCTCTAAAAGGTCGGTATGATCATAATATGGGTGACCATAGTAAAGGGTAGGAACAACCAAATGTATAGTAAAATAATCAGAGGAAGAAAGAGAGCTATTAAAAACAAGTTCAAACTGACAAGACTGAGCGCTAAATGAAGAAGTGGAGCCTGGAAAAGTAGAAGCAAAAGTACCCTTATATGGAATAGTTTCAGTACTAGAAGTATACGAAGAAGAATTTGCGCCCTTAGAGCGGAAAGTAAACGAAGAGATAACTGCCTGCCCTGGAACAGTACCGACAGCATACCCAATAGAAACAGCACGGTTAGCGACAGTAGAGTAATTCACCTTAACTTGCACATCGTTTATACGGCTATTCACAAGAAATTTGTACTGATAAAATGCTCCAGAGTAGGACAATGTGCCGGAAATGCCATTCAGAGTAACGGAAGAAGGCTTACTTGCACTATAAATATTCAAATATACCTGATTAAACGAGCAACCAGACGTTACAGTCCAGTTAAAAGTATAAGTAGATGCCGATTTTAAAAGATACAATTCCCCATCGGGGAAAAAGCCAGTTGCCAGGAGGTCTACCACATCATACTGGCCAGGGACAGAAGCAGCGGAAGCCGGAACAACACAAGTAAGAACCAGCACCAAAGCCAGCGTAAGAGAAAAGATACGTTTCACAGGAACACCCCCGAAGAATAAGTGGACAAGGCAGCAGTCACAAACGAATCAATACGCTTGAAATCATCAGGGACAAGCACACACTCTGACAAAGAATCCATCAGGTTCATGTACTTGAGATAGGTAGGACGAGAGGAAGAGCTCTTGAGCAACGGCAACAAGTCGGGATGAAGAACACAGGCTTGAACCTGAAAGGGGAGAGAGGAGAAGGAACAATCAAGCTGATAGTCTGAGAAACAATAAAGCCGGGGGAAGACATCAGCCATAGAACGGAAAGAAGCATGCTCCACTGTCAATTCCACTCGAGAGACCGGAACAGACAGACCCATCTCAGCAGTTTTGTCATAGACCTTCAGGGCACCGTGGGAACCACGAGCACCTTGATATTCCGTACGAGCACCGTCTTCTTCAAAGAGCCGGTAAGACCGCCTGGGATCCTTCACAAGGACTAAATCAGACCTAGGACGGGGAATATCAAAAGCAACATCGAAGCGAACGATTTTGAAGCTGGCAGCAGGTCCACGCAAGAGAGAGACAATGCGTGCAGCAACCGCAGCCGGGACTTTGTTGGGGTTGTAATCTAACACAGCCTCTGGAGCGACACGCTTACAAGCACTGTCAAAACAATACCGTCCAATCATAACAGCACAGGACCAATCGGAGCCAGCAATACAAGCCGTACGAGCATATGCCCCAATCTTGAAGAAGTCCTTATAAGACCAACTAACGTCTATCCCAGCAGACAGGTCCAAAATATCCATCACATCCAAGTAGTTAGAAATATGGTCAATAGACGGAACAGCTTCACGCCGGTCCCAATCGTATGTAGCAAACTTGTAGGTGAACTTGATCCGGACATTGTCAATAGAACACCGGCCAATAGACGTATCAAGAAACTCACAATAGGGAATACCTGTATACACGACAACACCACCTGAAATACTCCCAGGGCCTGTAGAAGGCCCTAGGAGACGTTTTTTTCAGAAGGTGCACTGTCTCACGACGTTCACCCTAAAGCTCATCCTGAAGCGCTGAGAGCCTCTCAAGCACTTCTGAGTACCGACCATACAAAGCTGCATACTGCTCAGACAATCTAGCAACCTTCTTTTCCAAACCAGAGAGCTTTTCAGAGGCTACCAGAAGAGACTGAAGATCCTTGTATGGGAGCAAAACCGATATCCCGTCAGACATCACGCAATGTTCACGTCCTGGAGATAACCACGCTTGTCATAGCGGAGCTCCAGAGTAGAGCCGACGGAAGGAATCACGCCTTGAAGCAGACTGTCGTCAATGTAAGCAGAATCACAAGATTCTCCTTCAGCCAGAGTTCCCAAAGGAACCCGCAAAGATTCCGTGTAGTAGACCAGATACCCCGAATAGGGATTGCCGGACTTCTTACCTGTGCCGGACATACGCCGATAGCCAATAATTGTCGCCATTTTGAACACCCCTAAAACTTATTTAGTACCAAGTAGTACTAGGCATAGCACGAGGATAGCACAGACTAGTTCTAAAATCAAGAGTACGTATCAGTACTATGCTATAATCAGCGATATGCACAAAAACAGGAGGGAAAATTTGTGGAAATTTACATGTCAAAAATTAGAGACTTAAGGGAAGATAGAGACAAAACGCAGGAAGAGATAGCAAATTATTTAGGAATTAAGCAAACTGTGTATAGCAGGTACGAGACAGGGCGCTCACAAATGTCGATAAAAATTCTAATAAGACTATGCGAATACTACAAAGTGAGCGCAGATTATATACTGGGACTCCCCAAAGGACTGCCATACGGCTACAGCCAAACGAGAGGATAAAAAGAAGCCCTGGAAGCACCGAAGCACAACCAGGACCAGAGCAACAGAGGCCGGAATCTGACTGCCAACCGTGCTTTCGCAAGGGGGAAAAAGCAGCCCGGAAGAGGGGGCCAGGGGGCCCTCCGTCGACCGACATTGTAAAAAAATTTTACACTCAGCCGCCTGTTAGAATAGGGCGGCCGTAACCAAATTGTAACTATTTTAGGGTGCAAAGAGGAGAAAGGGAAAGTGCCTACACTCCTGCCCAGCGCCACCACTCAGAACATCAAACTGCCAGCCGTGGGCAGGCCCATGCTTACCACGCACCAACGGTATTAGGCCTGGGTCCCATCCCCAGGCCACTGCGGGCATACGCCCGCGAACTGCAAACCCCGCACAAACGTTGCACTGGTATACAAAGGAAAAATCGGGCGCCCGGTCAGGGAGCCCGATTTTCGCCAAAAAGTTGCCAACGCAACAAAAGAGGGGAGAAAAGCCATCTCGGAAAATCAGCGTTTTTGCTTGAAAATGCCGGCCCAAAGTTGGGGAATCCGGGAAAAGAGCGAACGCAACAAAATAAAAATTTTGTTGCGTTGGGAAGGGCGATATGCTATACTAAGGCCAAACGGTTCGCTTTAGGAGGTAAATATGCACTACAATTCTGACTGCCCATCAATCCTGCGGGACTTTCTGGCATATCACGAGACGATCAAAGGACAGTCTCCCAAAACGATGTCGGAGTATTATCTGGATCTGAGAATGTTTTTCAGGTTTATGAAGTTGATGCGAAATGGCATGCCAATCCACAGCAGACTGGACGAGATTTCAATTCGGGACATTGATCTGGATTTTATCCGTACGATCAGCACATCTGATATTTTCGAATTTCTATCTTACTTGGCCAATGATCGGACAGAAGATCCGGATGCTGCAGTTCCATCTTATGGTATTTCACCAGCGGCCAGAGCCCGGAAGCTTTCTGCCATTAAATCCTTTTACAAATACCTAACAGTCCGTACCAAACAGCTTACGGTGAATCCGGTAGCAGATATCGAGTATCCAAAACTAAGAAAAAGTCTGCCCAAGTATCTAACTTTTGAGCAATCGGCTGCACTGTTGAATGCAGTATCTGGTCCCAATGAAAAACGGGATTATGCGATTCTCCTCTTATTCCTCAACTGTGGCATTCGACGCAGTGAACTGGTTGGGCTGAATCGTTCCGATGTATATGAAGACCGAATCCGGGTAGTTGGAAAAGGCAATAAAGAGCGGATTGTATATTTTGGTGCATCCTGTCGGCAGGCCATTGACGCATATCTCGTTGAACGCAACAAAAAGATACTGTCAGACAATCGTGCCTTGTTTGGATCTCGAGATAACCACCGAATCAGTGCATCTGCTGTCCACCGGCTGGTAAAAAAGCATATGCTGGCTGCGGGATTAGATGCCAGCCAGTTTTCTGCGCACAAACTGCGCCACACGGCTGCTACCCTGATGGTGTCTAGCGGTGTGGATGTTAAGACAGTCCAGGAAGTGCTGGGGCACGAAAATTTAAATACAACCCAAATATATACCCATATTGAGAGTACAGAATTGAAAATTGCGGCTGAAGCAAACCCAATCTCCAAATTGGATTCCCCAAAAAGGGAGTAGCAAACGCTACTCCCCTCCCCGCCTACTCCGGCTCTTTTTCTATCAGAATGGAGCCATCTTCTGCACTTTCGCGAATGGAATAAGATCTGATGTCATTTTCCCCACTTTGCAGTGTCAAGCGCAATCCCAGTTGCATGTCTTCGATTCCTGCAGTGACCAACAGCAAATCCTGTGGCATGAGACGATTGGCTGCAAAGATGACACGACTGCCGTTGGGCTGTTGGCTGGCATTCCCGGCTTCCTGCTCCAGCTGGACTTGGTGGATGACGGCACCAGTAAAAACGGCAATCTCTGTGCCCTCTGCTGTTAAATTGACAGGAATATTTTCATGAAACAGAGTGGCATCAATTTGCTCTTTTCGGGCCGCATTCAGGGAGAAGGTGTCCTCGTATGCGGCAGGTTCCGGGAAATATGTTTCCTTTAGAATTCCATTGAGCTCAGAATAAGCAATTTCAATGTCCACTTCGCCAACTGCATATGGAGCAATTTCATAAGGTGAAAAGTAGAAGTGCATGCCTGTTTCTGTAAAGTACCAGCATTCACTGGATGTGTGCTCCAAATCAAAGTGCTCCCGGACAATATCTTGATAATCGTCGTTCCAAACGGATTGCCCCGGATTTAATTCTTCACTACGCCGGTCTAATCCATCCATGACCTTCAAGTACAGTGCCTCTGCAACATCTGCATTGGTCAAAACATCAGACAAGGTCAACACGTCGCCTGTCTCTGTATCGAAGCTGCAGGAGATGAGGCTTCGATTGGGGTGCACACCGCCAGAAAAATTCCATGCAAGGCCGGAAAAGCTGATAATAGACGAATCGACACGAACTGGGCGAAACATCACTTCGTAAGAATAGGGCACCCAGCTGCTATCACCAGTGTAATCTTGCTTTGCCCAATTCAAAACCCCCTCAACAGAACTGGAAGCTTCTTTGATTCGCTCTTCCATGGCGTTGGTGATTTTTTCTGCTGCATTTGGAGCGGTTGGTATCGTCGCTTGGATTTTTTGGTACTGATACTGGAAGATGCTGGTGCCATCTTCACTGGTTTCCTCTTCCAAGACGGGAATTAGTGACACTGCCACCAGGGGGACCTCCTGCGCCTGCGTAGCTGGCGGCACAGATTCTTCTTCTGTCTCTGTTGGTGTAGCAGTCGCAGATGGCTCTGTAGGTTCTTCTGAAACCTGGGGCGTGGAAATCGTCTCCTCCTCTGTGGTTGGTGCGGTGGAAGAAGCAGAAGGTTCCGGTTCTCCCTGCTGTCTGCACCCGCAGATGGATACGGCCATTCCCATGCACAAAATTGCTGCAATCCACTTTTTCATTTTGTGTTACCCCCGTTTTTCGTTATTCTGTAATCCAGTGATAGGACCCATCCTCATAAACCAAGCCAAAATATATGTGCTGCGTTGTTCCATTTCCTGGATCGTACTGTAAGCATATGTTTCCCCTATCGGTTGTCACATCTGCCTGGACAATGACCAAATTGGCGTCGGACAAGTAGTTGGCTGTATAAACAGATTGCCGCAAAAAAGGCTGCCCTTCCACCCAGTCGACCAGCGACAGGGAGAGGTTATAAACGGTATTGCTTCCGTACATGGCGAATGTGACGTCAGAATCCGTTGTAGCTGCATCCACATATTCGACAGTCTGATATGCTTCCATGTCGGTGTTTGCAGGGAATCGAAGGATTGGGGCAGGAGCTTGCGCATCGGAGTTGAGGGCAACTGGGATGAATTCTGACTTCAGGAATTCTGAAAGGTCTTCATAGGAAAATTCGATTTTCACCACGCCTGCAGCATAAGGCAGGATGTCATATGGATTAAAAAAGATCACGAGTCCTGTGTCTGAAAAATACCAATAGTCAACTTGTGTGGCCAACGCACTCGGCTGAAAGCGTTCTTCTACAATGCTTTCATATTCATCAAACAGGCCAAAGTCACTTGCTTTTGTTTGAAGCCTGTCCAGAATCATAGACTTCAGAACAAGCTGCCCTTCTGGAAGCAGAATCTCCCCCAAGGACAATCGCGTCCCATCTTCCACATTAAAATTAAATGCTGCTTGTGTGTTGTTGGGATGTGCGCCACCTGTGTAGCTGCTGTAATACGTCGTCATGGAAAAAACAGCGGCATCCAATCTGGTAACCGTGTCCAGGGTATAATAACTGTAGCCATAAAAATCCCAACCACTGTTATTGGTGAGAAGTTGTGTGTATGCGTCGGAGGCTTGGGTCGATAGCTCGTCAGCCTCTGCATTGGATGCTGCTCTGCATTTCTGCAAAGCACCGTTGATCTGGGATTCGGCATCTGGGATTTCCGGCATGAAAAACGAGGTTTCTTGAATTTGCCTGGTAAAGAGTGTGATGTCATCTACCATATCGCTCATTCGTATGATTGCTGTGGTGGTAGATACGCGAGGAGGTGAACTGAGAGAGACCGCAACGTCCCCTTGGAACGATTCTGATTGATCCAGCAAAAAATTCTCCTTTCCCTGTACCTGGTATTCCACTGTCGCTTCTGTCACATCCGGAGCAGCACGTTCGACCGCTTTTTGCTGCATCCCGCTGGCGCAGCCCAAAAAGAGAAGGGCTATGCAGAGAAGTAACGTAAAGAACTTTTTCACCATTTCGCCCTCCTCTTTCACAAGTTGCGCTTCTATCTTACCATAGAAGCACTGGGTTTGCAACACGTCAAATTCATTCTTAATATCTTAAATATCTGCGTTTTTTGCACTTTTATGAGGAAAGCCGGAAATTTTGAAAAAGAAGGCACCGTCTTTCTGAAAAAAGCCAGCGGACTAGGTGCAGGACCTGTCCACAAAAAACTTGCGCTTTACAACAAGTGAAAAATCCTTTAAAATGAGGATGTATTTGGTTGCTGCTCCGGTAGCATTTGTATGAAATCGTGACATAGGAGGTCAATTTATATGTCTGTCAAACGTATTGGTGTTTTGACCAGTGGCGGAGACGCTCCGGGTATGAATGCATGTGTGCGGGCTGTGGTTCGGACTGCACTGTATCGTGGTGTTGAGTGCTACGGCATTCGCCGTGGTTGGAACGGCCTAATTCATGGTGATATTGTCAAACTGGATGAGAAGAGCGTAGCCCATATTATTAATCGAGGTGGAACCCTTCTTTACACTGCCCGGAGTACAGAGTTTATGACGGAGGAGGGGCAGCGGAAAGCAGTCAGCACATGTAAATTCCTTGGCTTGGACGGCATTATTGCCATTGGCGGTGATGGTACCTTTCGTGGCGCACAGGCACTGTCCAAGTATGGCATTGCCGTGGTAGGAATTCCTGGCACAATTGATAATGACATCAGCTGTTCCAACTATTGCATTGGCTTTGATACCGCAGCCAATACTGCAATTGAGTGTATTGATAAATTGCGCGATACCATGCAATCCCATGAGCGTTGCTCCGTAGTCGAGGTAATGGGCCGAAACGCTGGCTACCTGGCCATGTATGTGGGTCTGGCCACTGGTGCTACCGCAGTCCTGGTTCCGGAAGAGCCCATTGATTTTGACCGGGACGTCATAGAAAAAATTCGGCAGGCACGCCTGAATGGTTTTACACACTACATGATCGTTGTAGCCGAAGGTGCAGGGAGTGCCGCTGAGATTGCCGTTAAGATCAAAGAAGCAATTGATCTGGATCCCCGGGTGACTGTGCTGGGCCATATCCAGCGTGGTGGAACCCCTTCGGCGCGGGATCGGGTCAACGCTACCAAGATGGGATATTATGCAGTGGAAACACTCCTTCAGGGAAAAAGCGGACGGATTATTTGTACTCATGAAGGTACCATTACCGATGTGGATATCGACGAAGGCCTTTCCATGAAGAAGAGCATCCAGCAAAATGAAGTTGATGTGTTCCAAGCAATGACTGGCATTTAATGATTGCCATAGAGAGGAAGCCGCCTCAAAACTTTGCTTTTGAGACGGCTTCCTCTCAATTCCGTCTAGTTAGATTATGAATTCCAATCCGGCTTCTCCGGAGGCGGATCTCCAGGCGTCCATCCTGCGGGTGGTTCTCCCATATTGGGTGGCGTTATACCCCCAGGTCTGTCCTGCTCCGAATTGCCATCTGGTCGTCCGGGCATGCCGCTGATCCTGCCGGAAGTGGTGGTAATACCGGTCAACGTGATTTCCTCAGTTTGTGTTCCTGCTGTGACCGTGTACGTGTTTCCAAGCTGCAACTCTGGCGTGCTAATTACAGCACTTTGATAGTCCTTTGCTGGCGTATAGCTTCCAATGACCTTACCATCCGCGTCTGTAACGATCAATTCCGTTCCCCCAGTGACCAGCTGAGAAAATACAATCAAAAAGGAATGCTGGCTGGAAGTATTCCCAAATCCAGCGGCCATTCCATTGCTTCCCACGGCGAAAATTGTACCGCCAGTGATCTCCGCTGCGGAGCCATAATCCAATGCCCCATCCCCGCTGGAAGTTGGACCACTGACATAGACGGTCCCCCCATCCATATACAGCCCACCGTTGGAGTCAATTCCATCCCCTCCAGCGTCTACCTCCAAATTTCCACCAGTGATGCGAATCCAACATTCAGAATTTCCCTGGTCAAAGAAGTGATCTCGGGAGAAGTTCCCATTCTCGTCGGAACCACCAGCGGCGTTGAGACCGTCGTCAGAGGCCTTCAGAGCAATGGTTCCACCTGAAATCGTAATTTGCAGGCCCTCTATCCCCTCATAGCTGGAATCAATTTGTACCGTTCCGCCGGAAATTGTGAGGGGCCCATCGCTGTGGAAGCCATCATCTCCGCTGGATATGGTCAATTCACCTCCTGATACATCCAGGGTTCCGTTGGAGTGAACTGCATCGTCTAAAGCATCTATTTGAAATGTGCCGCCGGAAATCTCAATCGCGCTGCCCGCTTTTAGCCCTTTCGCACCAGTTGCCTCTGAGCCCTCTGTTTCTGCTGACGCTTGTTCCCATAGAGAACGAAATTCTGGAGAATTCTTCTGAGGCGCCTGGGCGCTGCCGCCACCAGTTGTAATATGGAATGTACCGCCGGAAATGCATAGTGTGCTTTCTGCCTGAATTCCATCTGCAGCAGCGACGATCTGAAAGGTGCCTCCGCCAATGGATACATACCCCAAGTCTGTAAGTTGGTCCTCGTTGGATTGAATGCCATCTCCCCCAGCCTGAATGGTCATGTCCGCCATCAAAATTTTGATGCCATCTTTTCCTTTCACCCCATCATTTTCTGCAGTGACATGGAATGTGCCACCCGTAATGGATAGGGTGCCTTTACAGAAAATACCATGACATCGATTGCCAGCTACATACAGAGTTCCTTCTCCATTGACAGTCAAATCTGATTGGGCGTAAAGGCAGGCGTTTGCTTCTTTGTCCTCCTCGTCTGCCTGACCATCTGTCAGCGAGTTCTCTGTACCGTCAGGCAGCAAGACAACCGTCTTTTCAGCCTGTTCGACCCAGAGCGCAGGGCCATTTTGACTGGTAATGGAAACCCCATTGAGCACCAACTGAACCTCCTGATTGGCTGCATCAACACGAAGCTGCCCAGAGAGAGAACCGGACAAGACGTAAATTCCCCCTTGGGTAATGGTAATCACCCCATCGGCGATTTCTGCACCGCTTCCAGTGATCTGAGCCATGGCGTTCATACAGGTGATTTGGGTGGCAGCCGACTCATCGTATCCCACCTCCAAGTCGGAAGCAGAAAAGCTCGAATCAGCTGGATGGAATGTTTCTGGTTCAGTGGTTTCTGCCGCTGACTGCGTGGCACATCCAGACAAACAGCCAAGGATCATGGCGGCTGCTGTCATATATATCATTTTTTGCACCTTTCTGTACATTTGCAGCTCCCCTTTCACAGCAATTCGTCGTGCACGGCGGTTTTACCACAGGAAATTTCCAAATTTCCATTTCGGCAGCGCAGATCATCTAGAAATGCTTTTTCACTTGCATTTCCCTTCAAAACAATCCGGTAGCACAGTTTATACAAGCTTCCCATGTTGGATGTCCGTACGCTCTCCAGTTCCCAGCGTACTGCATATGTGTCGAAGAGATCGTCAAAGGCCCCTTCATAATCCAAACCTTCCGGGATGGTGATGCGAAGTACGCGTTCCCCCGCTATGTGCTTCCCAAAACCAGAGATGGACAACAGAAAGCTGACCAGAGCCATCAAGACAGCAAACAGAGCTGCAACAGCTAAATATCCCATACCCGTTGCAAGGCCAATCGCCATGGCCAGAAAGATGCTACCAATCTCCCGGGCTCCCCCTGGAACGGACCGGAATCGGATCAAGCTAAATGCCCCCATCACCGCAACCCCGGTGCCAATGCTGCCATTGACCAACATAATGACCGTCTGCACCATAGCGGGCAGTGTCACGAGAGTGAAAAGGAAGCCCCGATTGCTTGGATTTTGATAAGCATGCGCCCAGGCGATTAAGACGCCCAGGAGAAGGGAAGCTGCCGTACACGCCAGGAATGACCCCAAGTCAAAGACAGCCGTCCCACTTGGTAAGACGCTGGAAAAAATTTCGTTAAGCATAAACGATTCGTCCTTTCTTGTCCCCGTTTTCCATAGATATCTCTACATTTCTGTTGATGGCGCCATGGGCCATGCTATTTTGGTAAGCTACCCCGTATTTGGAGAAGGAAGTGGGAAATATTTGCAAAGTATCCAACAGTCTGGCCATCCACACAGGCATTGCGCATGGTACCTTGATTTCCATCAGAAATTGGCCCTCCGGAAGCAACAACTGCCCCTCCGTGCCGGCATCCAGATGCAGGTTTTCGCATCTCCACCGCAAATTCCAATCGAAGGTAACACGAAGATTGGCATCCTCCAGGCCGTACAACGCCACACGCTGATAGGCAATGTAGGCCGTGGGAATCAAGGTATGGTAAAAACTGTACATATAATCCACTTCCCGCAGAACTTGAGAGTCCACCTCAGGCGGAAGCCTTTGATAGAGGTAGGATTCTGCCGCTTGAAGAGAAAGTGCTACTCTACGCTTGTACACCGTTCCCATGTATTTTTTCTTCAATTCCACAAAGACCGGATCCTGGGGCTTGGGAGAACCGTAGCAGCGCAAACGCAGTTTTTCCTTATAAACCGGCTTCTCTAAAGAGTTACGGATCAGGCGGTGGTCTGGCGTGTCAAAATAGATACTGGAGATCTGACTGACTCCGTACTGATCTGGCTTCATGTACGGGGTTAGCTCCAGAAACAGCTGTTGATAAGTACGAGTTTCCAGTATGTACTTTTGCTCAAAACGCTGAAAAAAGCCGCTTTGTTTCATGATTTCCTCCGTTTCCGTGTTTTAGCTATATTTTACCGCCGGTACCTTAAGCCAGGCTGAGAAAAAGCGTAAACAAATTGTAAATGCCATACCTGTAGCAGCAGTTACGCAGCCACAGGTATGGCATTTTTGCATATTTCATCCAAAAGAAACAGTGAACCGAATCGCGCCCGGCTCCACAGCTTCTGCGGAAATGTTCGCATGATGAGCTTGACAAATCGACTTGGCAATGGACAGCCCAATTCCATATCCGCCTGTCTCCCGGGATCGGGAAGTATCTGCCCGATAAAATCGGTCAAACAGCCGGTTCAGATTTCCACTGGGGAGCTCTGAGCAGGTATTTTCCACCCAAAGGCGAGTGAATTTTCCTTGCTTCTCCAGCTGTACCACAACCGTGCCATTGGGGCCGGCATATTTGACCGCATTTTCCAACAAAATAGAGACCAATTGCCGGAGACTGGCTGCATCGCCCAAAATGCAAACTTCAGCCTCTACCTGAACAGATAAAGAGACCTGATTGGTCTCCGCCAGTACACAGAACGGCTCTGCCGCCTGGGACACCAACGAGCTGAAATCCAGCTGCTCCATTTGCAAGGTTGGGCGCTGTGCATCCAGTTTGGTCAGTGCCAGCATGGATTGCAGTAAACCATCCATACGGGATACCTGATTGCGGATGCTGTCCGACCATGGGCTCTTTCCGGTGGTGAGCTCCAATACATCGTTATTTGCGGAAATAATTGCCAGCGGCGTTTTCAACTCGTGCTCGGCATCCTCCAAAAACTGCCGCTGCTTTTCCATGGCCTCCTCGATGGGCCGGATGGCACGGCGGGAGAAGAGTGCCGTGATGCAGGAAACCACTGCAAACGCAGCAAGACCAATGGTGCAGGAAAGCAGCAGGAAAAACTGATCGCTGGTCCGCTCTGTGCTGCAATCCAGAAAAATGATCATACTGCCGGAATGTTCAGGATTGGGAAATGTACCGTATCGATAATGATCCAGATATCCCCCCAGTTTCCCGTTTTTGACCACACGCTGGCCGTAAACCATAGCCTCTTCCGAAGAAACTGCGGCGATATGTCCTGTATTGACGCGGATCACATTCCCCTGTTGGTCCAGCCATACGAAGAAAAATCTGGTCTTGTACCCCGTATCGGCATTGATCCCCGGCGGTTTCTCTTTTCCCGGCGGTTTCTTTTCGTCTGGAAACCGGCCTTTATTTTCGGAAAGATACTGTAGCATTTGATCCGCACGGTTTGCAGTATTGCTATACTTGAGCAGATTGATTGACCCGAGGAGAATTACAATGACCAGACCCAAAGCGAGCACGACAATGCCTATGAATTTCCGCTGAAGCCGCCGGATCACGGTCCTGCCCCCTTTGTTCGACTTGCCAAGAGGTAGCCCACCCCCCGGTTTGCTTTTATTTCTACGGTACTACCAACTGCATGCAGCTTTTTTCGGAGGCCGGAGATGTAGACCCATACCACCCCAAGCTCTGCATCAGCGTCATAACCCCAAATACGGGAGAGAAACTGGTCTGTAGAAATGACGCGATTGGGGTTTTCCATCAAAAGCTCCAAAATCTGAAATTCTTTGCTGCCCAACCGCTGCTCTCCAGTGGGTCCGGACAGTGTGAAAACCTCCCGACTCAGAGACAAGTCCCCAAATCGCAGTACATTGGTGACCATTTCTGTCCGCCTGCGTGTCATGGCGCGAATGCGTGCCAACAGCTCTCCCATGGCAAAGGGTTTCACCAGATAGTCGTCTGCGCCCATATCCAATCCGCGGATACGGTCCTCCACCTGAGATTTTGCCGTAAGGAGCAAAATGGGAACCCCATTGCCCTCTTCCCGCACACGGTGCAGTACAGACAGACCATCTATCTTTGGCATCATAATATCCAAGATGGCGCCATCGTACTGACCGTGCCGGAGATAGTCCAATGCATCCTGACCGTCATATACGGGATCTACGGAATAGTGATTGTGTTTTAAAATGGCGCACAGCGCATCGGATAGTTCCCGCTCATCCTCTGCCAGCAGCAGACGCATCCGTCATTCCCCCTTTTGCAGTTTCCAGGAAAGAGCATCCAACCCTATGCCTTGGGATGGCATTTATTATAGACGCTTTTGAGGTTTTGACTCACCAGCTGCGTGTACAGCTGGGTGGAAGAGATATCGCTATGTCCCATCATCTCCTGAATGGCATGCAGATCCGCACCGTTTTCCAGAAGATGTACTGCAAAGCTGTGCCGTAAGGTATGCGGCGTAATGTCTTTCTCAATGTGGGCTGTTTCCTGGTAGTGCTTGAGAATTTTCCAGAAGCCCTGGCGGCTCATACGCTCCCCGCTGACGTTTACAAACAACGCAGATTCTCCAGGGGCCGCCACCATACCGGGACGGACATCTTGCATATAGCTGGACAGCGCCTTCACAGCGCCGGGATACATCGGGACAAGGCGGGTTTTTTTGCCGCTGCATTTGATGAAGCAACCATCCAGGCTCACATCATCCACATTGAGACCGATGAGCTCGCTGACCCGCAAGCCAGTGGCGTACATCACTTCCAACATGGCACGGTCCCGATATCCTTTTGCATCCACGCAAGCAGGCTGTGACAGGAGCAGCTCCACCTCACGCCCAGTTAAAATCTGGGGCAGTTTCTTCTCCCCTCGCTCCACATGCACATTTTGAACTGGGCTTTCCCGCAGGAAGCCGGCAGATACCAAATAGGCAAAAAAATTCTTTAGGCTGGCAAGAGAGCGGGAAATGGTTGCACTGGATCGTCCTTCTGTAGCGAGCCGGTGGAGATAGTCGGAAATATTTTGTTGTGTTGCGTCCACAAGCTCTGCCTCCTCAGCATCGCGAAGCCAACCGGCAAATTGACGGATGTCCCGCAAGTATGAGACGGTGGTGTTGCCAGACGCCTGTTTTACGTTGACCAGATAGTTCTCATAAGCAGCGATCAGATCCAACATAGCGACAGCGTTCCTTTTTATGTTAGTATAAATGACTGGCTCAGCTCTGCCACCACAGGGGACAACAGCCAGTGAAAAACGAGAATCGTAGCTCCACTGAAGCAGCATGCAACGGCCAAATCCTGAGACAAACTACGCCCTCCTACCTGAAAGCGGCGCAGCAAAAACCAGAACAAAAAAATGAGACAGATGCCCCGGCCTGCTAAGAGTAGGCCCGCAAAGACCCACCCTGCTGTATGGAGAGTATGTACAAAGGCACACACCGAAAAGGAAAATAAAAAGCCGCATAGTGCAGCGGGTAAAAGCAAATACCAGACACACCGGCTGAAATATGCCAGAACCCCGGCCACAAGCAGCGGCAACAAGCAACACAGAATCTGGGAGCTGATACTGGCCTGTCCAGACAATACGCCGCCGCAAACTTCGTATAACCCGGTTACCGGCATCTTCATACAGGTTAAACATCCAATACAGGCGCCGACAGTGAAGCTTCCCAAAAGTGCTACCATCCAGTCCTGCATAGAGGTTACATGGAAATTATGATAAAAAAGTCTGTGCATCATTGGCCCTCCATATTGACTTACGCCCAGGATTCCGGAGGAGCCAGCCGAAATCATCGCACAGAATGCTGAATCACATGCGAATTCTCATCGTTTTGCTTTTTTACTATACTCCAAATTCCGGAAAAATTCAAGGGCTATTCACCGAAAATCCAGTTTTTGTAAATTATGTACATTTTTATGTAAATTGCGTTATGTCAACTTCTCGCCGCGTGCGTGGATTGCCATTCTGTTTTTATTCAAAATCAACCAGATGTTGTGCCGCAGTGATGGCCTGGATCCCAAATATGGATTTTGCAGGACGACTTGCAAAATCCATATTTGAGGTAAGCGAGAATTACTCTCCTCAGCTTTTGGTCATATTAACTGATCCGGTACTTTTTGGGCACACGCTTTCTCCTCTGCCCTCCCCCGGCGCCGACAATCCCGGCGGCTGCACATGCACCAAAAATCAAAGCTGCCGTCACGGGAATTCCCTGGTACTTGCCTCCAAAGAAAAAGGCAGTCGCCGCAAATAGAAGCAGGATGTAGCATCCACCCAGCAGCAGACAAACGACCATTGACCGGCTGCCCGCCAATTTGGCAGAGCTCCATGCACCAACCGCTGCAGAAACCGCCAGGATCACCATCGCCAATGTTCCTGTCATTTCCTGAGGCAGTGCCTGCCTGTCCATGAGGGCGGCAAACAGGGCGGATAGGCCCAGAGTCAACGCCACACTGATTCCCGTACCTATGGCCAATGCTTTTCCCATACCGGAGGCACTTCCCCGCTTTGGCATCTCCCACTTTTTCTTCTTCATGGTATCGCTCCCCTTTCCATTCCAGCCTATGCGCCGCTATGTGTATTCAGAACCGACCTGTCCCAGAGCAGAAATCTGCATAAAAAGACCTGCTGCAAACACTCGTTTTTTGCAGCAGGTTCGCACGTATTCTCCTGGTCTGATCGCCGGTCTCCCCGGGGCTTTTCGGATGCAACCGAAAAGAGACCTGCCGCAAAAAAGAATTTTTGCGGCAGGTACAATGAGAGATACGGATTTCATGCTCCGGCTGGTCAGGCTCGTTTCGTAGGATCATTAACAGGTAGCGCCGCCAGTCAAATGTATTTGCGCCTCTAGAATCTCCTGCTTCCGTTCCAGGATTTCGTCGGACAGGAGTTCTTTTTCCACGTATTCGAACCCGAGACGGCTGATGGTATCTGCAAAACGTTCGCCGGTCTTTCCTTGCTCCCGGAAGAAGAGAATGGCTTTTTCTACAGTGCGAAGCAGCTCCTCTTCGTCTGTGAAAAGCCGGTTGAGGGGCTGTGCGACGGCCATTTTCTTGCCCCAACGGCCACCAATGTAAATCTTGTAGCCAGACACGCCACCCTCAACCACATCAAAGGGACAACGATTCACGCACAACCCACAATTGCTGCACAGAGCCGGGTCAATGGTCAGCTCACCGTCTTCCAACTTCGCGGCCTGCATGGGGCAGGTGTTTACGATTTGACACTTTTTGCATCCATTGCAGGCGTCCGAATCTACAGTGGGCACCAGCTGCCCGATGATGCCCAAATCGTTCAGTGTAGGTTTGACACAATTATTGGGGCAGCCGCCACATGCGATTTTAAATTTATGTGGAAGTTTGACGGAGTGGTAGCCCAGATAAAAACGCTGGTGAATTTTTTCGCTCAAAGCAAACGTATCGTAGAGACCATACTGGCAGGTCGTTCCCTTGCAGGAAACCACCGGTCGTACCAGAGAGCCAGTACCACCTGTGATCAGGCCGGCCGGTGCAATGAATTCCTGGAAGGCAGGAATGTCATCAAAATGAACCCCCCGGATTTCTACGGTGAGGCGGGTGGTAAACTCCACCTCGCCGTTTCCAAACTTCTCAGCAGCCTGGGCCAAAACGGCAGTCTGCTGCGCGGTGATCTTTCCGTTGACTGTGATGACCCGTGCATTGAACAGGTCAGTCCCTTTGTTGTTCAAAAAGCCCAGTGCTTTCACCCGTTTGATTTCTGCGGCGCTGATGGTACAAGCCATAACAAATTCTCCTTTTTTATCTGTCCAGATTTCTGATTTGCACCTTTATTCCAAGGTGACATCAGTAAAGAGGTTTCCACCCTCCAGAACTTTCACATGTTGATAGCCAAAGGCTTTCAGCCGGTTTTGAAGCAAATATGCCCGTTTGCCTTTGTTGCAGATCAGGAGGATTTTTTCCTCCAGCCCAAAGCCCTCCATCGGGCCAGTGACGGTCGTTAGGTCCACATAAGGCGCTCCCTCTATGGAGGGCTTGAGCGAGGCATCCACAATGCGGTAGTCCTTTGCCAAACCCTGGGCAAATTCTGCCGGCGTGAAGGTCTCAAATGCGCCGTTCAGTTTATTTTTCAGAATGTTCAGGGTGTGCGCAAAGGGATGAATGGCTGTGGAAAATGGAGGTGCATAAGCAAAATCAGCTCCGTCCATTTGATCCAGCGTGGCTCCGCACTGAATGGCAGTCACGGTGATATCCACGATCTTGTCTACCGCGCCAGGGCCTGCCACCTGCACTCCTAAAAACCGCTGGGTGCCACGGTCTGCAATCAGCTTTATGGCGAAGGTCGATGCGCCTGGCATGTAATGCGCCTTGTCGTCTACGATGGTTACCACACTGATTGGGTCAAAGCCCTCTCCCCTTGCCTGTGCCTCCGTGAGGCCAGTCCGTCCCACATTCAGGCCAGGAAGTTGACAGACTGCCGTCCCCAGAGAACCCCGATACCGCAGTTCCTTGCCTGCGATATTCTGTGCAATGATCCGGCCGTTGATGTTGGCGGTCGAGCCCATGGGAGACCATGCAGGTTTGCCAGTGATGGCACTGCGGACCATAGCACAGTCTCCGGCAGCGTAGATGTCAGGGTCGTTGGTTTGTCCCGCCTCGTTGGTCAGAAGCGTCCCCTTCACCATCTCCAGTCCTGTGTCGTTCAGGAATGCCGTATTGGGCCGGATTCCGGCACTAAGGACTACCAAATCCGCCTTATAAGCCTTTCGGTCTGTCAGAACCTTCCGGACTTTGCCATCGTCACCCTCCAGTCCGGTGACACGGACACCAGTCACAACTGGGATACCGGCATCTGCCAGCTTTCCCTCTATGTACGTAGCAAACTCTTCGTCAAATCCGGGCAGCACATGGGGAGCCATATCCAAGACAACGGGCTTCACCCCGCTTTTTGCCAGGTTTTCTGCAATTTCCAGGCCGATATAGCCAGCTCCTACCACCACAGCCCGTTTGATATCGCCTATGGTAATCAAATTCCGCAGAGAGATGGCGTCTTCCGGGGTGCGCATAAAAAACACATTTTTTAAATTCACACCCTCAATCGGGGGCTGTATAGGACTGGCTCCTGTGGCAATGACCAGCTTGTCGTAAGGATACACGGCTGTTTCCTGGGTATCCAGATGAACGGCGGTGACTTCCTTGCGTGCCCGGTCCACTTTGGTTGCCTCCACCCCGGTCAGGACGTGAGCGCCGGTCAACGCCGTGTATTTCTCAGGAGTATGGACAATCAGTGATGATTTCTCCTCGATGACATGTCCCACATAGTAGGGCAAGCCACAGCCCGCATATGAGATCTCTGCACCTTTGTTTAAAATGAAAACCTCGTAGTTCCGATTCTCCCGCATGAGTTTGGCGGCAATCTTTGTTCCAGCGGCAACGCCGCCCAGTATTACAATTTTCATGATATACTCCCCTCATATGAATTTGACATTGCAGCGCTGTGTGATATAATGACTATGACGCAAAACGTCCGAGTCCCGGATCTTCCGGAAGGAACCTCTTTGCTGCAATCAGCAATACTGCTATTTTAGCATTTGCTGCTGCAGATGTAAAATAGGAAAACCCGAAGTTTGCTATTGCTTTTTTCAATACCTCTTCTGGAAAGGAGCTTGCCAATGGCAACACTGAAGCAGCTGCACACCTTCCTCACCGTTGCCGAAACGCTCCAAATGAGCGAGGCAGCCAAACGGCTGTACGTTTCCCAGCCAACAGTGAGTCAGACCATCTTGGAGCTGGAACGGGAATTTGACGCCACATTGTTTGAGCGCACTCCCCGGTACCTAAAGCTGACTGCGAAAGGATCCCTCCTCTGGGAATATGCCAGGCAGGTGGCAGACAGCTATGCACTTTTGGACCAAAACATGAAACATATGCCGTCCACCCGGGAACTTCGCATTGGCGCCACCATTACCATTGGCAATACCCTTCTTCCGGAGATTGCTTCCAGCCTGAAGAGAAGCCAGCCAGATATCTGCCAGCATCTCTATGTAGAAAATACGCAGGCTCTGGAAAACCGCCTGTTGCGGGGAGAAATCGACATTGCGCTGATTGAGGGTGTGATCCTCAGCGATACAATCGTGAAACTACCTTTCGCAGAGGATGCTCTGGAGGTCATTTGTGCCAAAGGCCACCCGCTGTATGGAAAAAAACAGATCCGGGCCGAGGAACTGTGTGGGCAAGGTTTCATTCTGCGGGAGCAGGGCAGCGGAACCCGGATCGTATTTGAGAACTATATGCGCGCTGCAAGAATTCCCATTCGTGTGGTGGGAGAATCCACCAGCAGCACGGCAATCATAGAAATGGTCATGAGCGGTCTGGGTTTGGGCGTGCTGTCACGGCGTTGTGTCCAGCGATATACCTCTAAAAACCTCATCTGCGCCTGTACCATTCAGGGCATGCCCATGAGCCGGTATTTCTATATTTGCTATCAGACCGGCCACCCAATCACTTCTCAAATGGCTGATTTTATCCGTGTTTCCCAGCAATCGGTGCAGATGACTTCGTTTCTCAGCCAAGAAGGAGCTTGCAATGAAACCATGGCGACATTTTAAAACCATTACCCACCACAGGCTGCTGGTGATGATCAACTGCTTTCGAATCGGCCTGATTCGTCAAGGTCTGTCCCATGACCTTTCTAAGTACTCCCCGACTGAGTTCTGGGCTGGCGCCAGATATTATCAAGGCATTCGCAGCCCCAATGCCGCCGAGCGGGAGCAAAATGGATACTCCGCCGCCTGGCTCCATCACAAAGGGCGCAACCGGCACCACTATGAGTACTGGACCGATCTGAATCCCACAACGCGGCAATACGAGCCTGTTCCAATGCCCAGGCGTTACCTGGCGGAAATGGTGATGGATCGCATTGCCGCCAGCAAGGTCTACCTGGGGAGACGTTATACCAATGCCGCTCCCCTGGAGTATTTCCGCTCCTCCCACGAGGGCCCCCTGATGCACCGCCAGACAGAGCGTCAGCTGGCGATGCTTCTCACCATGCTTCGGGATCAGGGGGAAGCAGCTACCTTCCGCTTCATCCGCGAAACAGTGCTTCCAGGCAAAGATTTTTAATTGTAATTATATACAAAAGGTCCCCCAGGCAGAGCAGAACACTTGGTGGGACCTTTGTATATGTTCGAGTTATGCCAAAGCACGCAACGAATGAAGGCATTGTTGGCAGATAGACCGATTCCGATAGGCCAATATGTCCTGAGAAGAGCCGCAAAAAACACAGGCTTGTTCATACTTTTGAATCACCAGAGAAGTGCCGCTGATCTGGACCTCCACATTGTCTTGCTCAGCAATATTCAACTCATGGCGTAATTCCGCAGGCAGGACCACGCGCCCCAACCGATCCACTTTTCGAACAAAACACGCTGATTTCATAGGAATTTCCCTCTTTTCCAGTATTGTAACCTTTCCTTGATGACGGCTGTGCCAGACGTCTATTTCTTATTGTAAATTAATCGACAGAATTTGTCAAATACTTTATCCGGAAAAAGTGCAAAAAATACCTCATAAATCTTCCCAACCATGCGTATAGTCCCCTGAGAGGAGGGCTTGTCATGGTTATGGCCTACATCTGGACCGGGATGGTCCTGACAGCTGTGTTATTTTCCTTTTGGAGCGGCACTGGCGCCGCGCTGTCCCAAGCTGTGCTGGAGGGAGCGCAATCGGGTGTGACCCTCACCCTTTCGATGGCAGGTGCAGTCTGCCTTTGGTCTGGCGTTGGAAGGGTGATGGAGTGTGCGGGATTAAACCGCATTCTGGCTCGTGGCCTGGAGCCAGTCATTGGACGTCTGTTTCCCAGTGCTCGAAAGGATCCCAAAGTGGGGGAACTGGTCTCTGCCAATGTCTGTGCCAATCTTCTGGGACTGGGCAACGCTGCAACCCCTATGGGAATTGCGGCCACCCAGCGTATGAGCCGGTACGCAAAGCCTGGGGAAGCCAGTCACGAAATGTGCCGGCTCATTGTCATGAATACAGCGTCAATTCAGCTGATTCCCACCAATGTGGCGGCAGTTCGGGCGGGACTTGGAAGCGCCGCCCCTTTTGACATTCTTCCGGCGGTTTGGGTGACGTCACTATGCTCCGTCACAGTGGGGCTTTTGGCAGCCTTTCTGTTTCAACGGGTGAGTAAAAATGACTGACTATATCATTCCAATTCTTCTGGCAGGTGTGGCCCTGTTTGCCCTGGGGCGAAAAGAAAATGTCTACGAGGAGCTGTTAACCGGCGCAGCCGGAGGGCTGAAGCTCCTTGTTTCCATCGTGCCGGCCCTAATTGCACTCCTCACCGCCGTCCATATGCTTCGAGCCTCCGGCGCCATGGAGGCCGCTGCGGCGTTCCTCTCCCCGGCCTTTTCCGCTCTCGGGATCCCGCCAGAGACTGCGGCTCTGGTCCTGGTGCGCCCCATCAGCGGCAGCGCTGCACTGGCAGTGGGCGCAGACCTGATGGCTCAGTATGGACCGGACAGCCCCATTGGGCGTACGGCGGCCATCATGCTGGGTAGTACAGAAACTACCTTTTACACCATCAGTGTCTATTTCGGCGCTTCTGGCGTCCGTCGGACCCGTTACGCCGTCCCGGCAGCGCTGTTGGCCGATCTCACCGGCTTTTGCGTTGCCGCCCTTACCACACGCCTGTTTTTCTGAATTTTCTCTGTACTTTTTCTTCTGTATTTGGTATAGTAAAAGGTACGAAAACAGCAAGTGAGGAATACACCATGGAAAAAATTCTGGATTTGATTTCCGGTAAAATGGCGGATGCCTTTGAATCCGCCGGATTTGACCGTTCCTACGGCCGGGTGACCGTTTCCAATCGGCCGGATCTGTGCGAATACCAGTGCAATGGCGCTCTGGCAGCTGCCAAGGTCTATCACAAGGCCCCCATTCAGATTGCCCAGGCCGTAGCCGAGCAACTGCATCACGAAGACTTTGAGTCTGTGGCTGCCGTTGTGCCTGGTTTCATTAATCTGCGAGTATCTGGCGCTTTTTTGCAGAGTTACCTGACGTCCATGCGGCGTGAGCCGTCTTTTGGTGTGGAACAGGAGCCTGTGCCAAAGACCATTGTTGTAGATTATGGCGGACCGAATGTCGCCAAGCCTCTCCACATTGGTCACCTGCGCTCTGCCATCATTGGCGAGAGCATGAAGCGGATCTACAAGTTTTTCGGCAACCACACCATCGGAGATGTGCATTTGGGTGACTGGGGCCTACAAATGGGTCTGATCATCACCGGCCTGCAGGATCAGCAGCCCACATGGTGCTATTTTGACAACAGTTTCACTGGACCCTATCCAGAGGAAGCCCCCTTCACCATCACAGAACTGGAATCCATCTACCCTGCCGCATCCGCTCGGAGCAAAGAAGATCCCGCCTTTGCCCAGCGGGCACATGAAGCTACCTTTGCCCTGCAGGAGGGCCGGCCGGGCTATCGTGCGCTCTGGAAACACATCATGGCGGTTTCCCTGGCAGACATTCGAAAGAACTACGACAATCTGGACGTCCACTTTGAGTCCTGGCTGGGAGAAAGCGATGCGCAGCCGGACATTCCGCCCATGCTGGCAGATATGAAGGCCAGAGGCCTGGCGGTGGAAAGCAACGGCGCGCTGATTTTTCCCGTTGCCGAAGAGGGGGACAAGAAGGAAATGCCCCCCTGCATTCTGGTCAAGTCCGACGGCGCCACTCTATACGACACCACAGATCTGGCTACCCTGGTCCAACGGGAGCGGGATTTCCACCCGGATAAGGTCCTTTACTTGGCGGACAAGCGGCAAAGTCTGCATTTCGAGCAGGTGTTCCGGGCAGCCCGGAAGGCCGGCATCGTCCGTCCAGAAACAGAACTGGAATTCCTGGGATTTGGTACCATGAATGGCAAGGATGGCAAGCCGTTCAAGACCCGCTCCGGCGGCGTGATGCGGCTGGAGCAGCTCATTGGCGACATCACAGAATTCGTCCGGAAAAAAGTGGTGGAAAACCAGATTGTAGAAACCTCCCAGGTGGAAGAAACCACCCGCCGGATTGCGATGGCTGCACTCAAATACGGAGATTTGTCCAATCAGCCCACCAAGGATTATATCTTTGATATGGACCGCTTTGCGGCCTTTGAGGGAAATACCGGTCCTTACATCCTCTACACCGTTGTTCGGATCAAGAGCATTCTGGCTCGCTACGGCTCCTGGCGGCATCTGGAGATTCAGGCGCCTGCCAGCGCAGCCCAGAAGGACCTGATGCGCACCATCACCAAGCTGGCCCCCGCCTTGGAGGGGGCTTACCGGGACTCCGCCCCCAATCTCATCTGTAGCTATATCTATGAGCTGGCCGGAGCCGTAAATGCCTTCTACCATGAAACCCGGATCCTCACAGAGCCGGATCAAAATCTCCAGGCTGGTTATATCGCCCTCATTGGCCTGGCCAAGGACATCTTGGAGCAGTGTATCGATCTGCTGGGCTTCCAGGCTCCGGAAAAAATGTAACATTCCGAAAGATGGACCTGCTCCAGCCATTCGGCGGAGCAGGTCCATCTGACTACAAGGAGGATTCATTAAATTTTTACAGCCTGGCCTACCGTGTCAGGCCGCGCCTGGAATGTCTCAGTGTATTCCACCCGGTCAATTTTACATCCCTCGCCAATGATCACCTGTTTGCCACGGACTACCTTGGCAGTGGTGTATTCCAGCTCCACCCGGTCTCCTTCAATGGTATTGGTGCGCAAACTGGGAGTCCGGCCAAAGGAGCATCCAAAGATACGGAAGGTGCTGTCTTCCCGCTGGACGGTGATGGTACTGCCTCCAATATCGCCAATTTCAGAGGACGCACCGGCGCTGATCTCTACGGTTTCTGCGTTGAGAAGACCGGAAATTTTCGTCAGTCCTTTGAGCTGCACATACTCTCCTTCTAAGTCCCCCTGAATCCGGCTGGAGCCGGAAGAGCGGAACTCACGGCAGTGCACACCGGATTCCGCCCTCATGGAACCGGAAACCCGGAACTCGCCGCCCGAAACCCTCCCTTGGGCCTGGAAGCTGCCAGAGCACTTCAATTCCTGGGCCTGTACAGAGCCATTGCATTGGAAAGAACCGGAGGTAGATAATCTTTCTCTGCAATCTATGCTTCCCTCCACTTTGATAGCACCGGAGCAGCTGGCACTCTGGGTTACAACGTCCCCCTCCACTTTTCCAGAGCCGGAGCAGGACAGGCTGTCACATTTCAGGTTTCCCTGAATTTTTCCAGCGCCGCTGATGGAAACCTTTCCGTACTCCCCCCCAGGCATGGTGGAGCTGCCGCTGATTTTCATATCAATGTGATCACTCATAATGGTGCCTCCCTTAAAAATTCTAAAATACTGCTTTCCCGCTCCCCGTCGCTGAGACAGGCGCTTCGGATTTCTTCTACGGTGAACTCTCGCCGTCCAAACCGGTCTTCCACAATGAGCTGCCTGGCTGAGCGGCGCTGCTGCCGCTCCCCTTCCAGCTCTCCCGCCAGTTGTTCCAGGGACGTTCCATCCCGGCGCGACAGGATCAGCTCCACCCGGGGGCACACCTGATCCCGACGGAAGAAGGTCTCCTGACCGGTGGCTGTGGATTTCCGAATGAACCACGCTTCCGGAATGAGACCCATACGCTTCCACCGGTACAGCGCACCGTAAGAAATGCCGTATTTCTCCAAAACCTCTTTTTTGGAAATCAGGTCTTCCATGGGCTTCCTCCTTAACAATGTTATGCTTGGATTGTAACATAACACTGTTAACATGTCAAGCCCTTTTTTTGCGCAATTGCCTAACACCATATATGCAAACTGCCGGGGCCATCTCCGATCAATCAGAAGACGGCCCCGGCGTTACCAGAATGTTAGATATCCTGTATTTTTTTATTCTTACCAAAGTAGGCCATAAAGTAATCTGCAAAGGATAAAAGCATGGCCAAAACACACAGCGACACCAGCAAGCTCAGTGCGCCGGAAGAAATGTTGGGATAGAGCACCAGAATGATCATACTTACAAACAAAATTGTGGTGCAAATTTTTCCGCTCATAAGGGCGCCATTCAGCATTTTTCTCCTACGCAGGTTGATGAGGCCCATCACCAGCATAAAGCCTTCCTTCACAACAAACAGGGCCAATACATACCACAGAACTGGGTGACGCACAGCCAGGCAAACCAAGAGGGTACATTGGGTTGCCTTATCTGCCACTGGGTCTAAAATTTTCCCCAAATTTGTGACCATGTGAAACCGGCGAGCAATTTTTCCATCTATCATATCTGTGAGGGTAGAAACCGCCAAAATGCCAGCTGCCCACCAGTAATCCGCTGGTCGCTCCGCCCGGAGGAAGAGCACGGTGTACACGGGAATGAGCAGCAGGCGAAACAAGCTTAATATGTTGGGAATGCTAAAAATCTCTTTCTTCCAATCGCGCATAGCAGATAAACGCTCCTTGCTTTCTTGCCATTTATAGTATCACTTTGAGGCCAGAATGTCAATGAAAGGCCTGGAGCAAAGGCGAAAATTAAGGAATGTTTCATCCCCGTCCAGGATCGTGAAACATGGGACATCCAATGGCTGCAGAGCCCTTGACAAACAGGGAAAAGCTTTGTAACATGGACCATAAGGAACCCCTATGATTTGTACTGATACAGGAGGAAAGACATGGAATCTTTGAATTTTGGCTCCAAGAAGCTGGGCTTCGGATGCATGCGGCTTCCCATGACCACCGGTACGGTGGGCGGCGAAGGCACTGTGGATACGCAACAGGTCTGTGAGATGGTGGACGCATTTCTTGCCCAGGGTTTTTGCTATTTTGACACCGCACACGGTTACATCGCCGGTCACAGCGAGCCCACACTGCGGCAATGTCTGGTGGAACGGTATCCTAGAGACCGCTATCTGCTGACGGATAAGCTGAGCGGCACCTTTTTTCAAACGGAAGCAGAGATCCGCCCCTTTTTTGAAAGCCAGCTGGAGATTACAGGGGCCGGCTATTTTGACTTCTACCTGATGCATGCCCTGAGCGCCAAACAATATCAGAAATTTACTGACTGCAATGCCTTTCATGTGGCGCGTCAGTTGAAGGAAGAGGGAAAAATCCGCCACATGGGAATCTCCTTCCACGACACCCCTGAGGTACTGGAGCAAATCCTGTCCGAGCATCCGGAAATTGAAGTGGTGCAAATCCAGTTCAACTATGCAGATATGGAAGATCCCAAGGTTCAAAGCCGGGCCGTCTATGACGTCTGCCGCCGGCACGGCAAACCGGTCATTGTCATGGAGCCAGTAAAAGGCGGCGCGCTGGCGAACCTCCCCGAAGCTGCCGGGGAAATTCTGGACCGGCTCCAGGGCGGCAGCCGCGCCAGCTACGCCATCCGGTTCGCCGCCTCCTTCGAGGGCGTGGCCATGGTCCTCAGCGGCATGAGCACATTGGAACAAATGCAGGACAATCTGGGTTATATGGCCAATTTCCAACCCCTGACTCCGCCGGAACAGGAAGCGGTCCGACGGGCCTGTGCTGTTTTAAAAAACCAAGAGACCATCGCCTGTACTGGCTGCCGGTACTGCGAGGCGGGGTGCCCCATGCACATCTCCATCCCCGATCTCTTTGCGGGATTCAACGCCAAGAAGCAGGATCCCAACACCGCATTCAACTATGCCGCCGCAGTGTCCGACGGGCACGGGAGGGCCTCCAGCTGCATTGGATGTCTGCAATGTGAAACCATCTGCCCGCAACACCTGCCTGTGTCTGCTCTCCTCAGCCAGGTTGCCAAGGAATTCGAAACGTCCACCCAATAAGAAGAGGCCTTTCATATGAAAGCAATCAGAGAAAATAGGCTGGCCGCTCTGCTCTGGCGGTTGGCGGGCCTGATCATTGGAAGCTATGGTCTCATTTTGATGTTCCGCGCTTCCTCTGTAAAACAGCAGCTGTGCTATTTCACCAATCAAAGCAACTTGTTTGTTTTATTGCTGTTTGCCGGGTTGTCTGTCCAAACAGTGGTTCAAATCCGGCGAGACGGCATTCACGGCCCGGTGCCCCATGCCGGATGTGGTCTCCACCTGGCCCTGACATTGTACATTACCATCACCATGGTTTGCTATTGGGCTCTGCTGTCCTGGCAGAATTTCAGCATGGCGGGGGTAAAAATCAGCCAATTCCAAATGCAACTTTCCAATTTCATTCTTCACACCGTTGTCCCCATCTTCGCATTGGTGGACTGGATTCTGTTTCTGCCCCATGGGCGGGTACGTCCGGTTGGCGCTGTGTATTTTCTCACCTATCCTGTGGCCTATTCCGTTTTCATCATCCTTCGGGCACATTTCGGTGGATACTTGTATGGAACCGTGCGCTACCCCTATCCATTTGCAGATCCGGACCTTTTGGGCTGGCCGCTCACGATCCTGATTATGGTCTTACTTCTGAGTTTCTACTATGGCTTGGGACGCCTTTTCATTGCCATAGACCGGCGTTTCGCCAAACGTAAGGGACAAATTCCCACATAGTGTCGTTCTGCCGGTAACATAAGCGTTACCGGCAGATTTCATAGCATATTTCCCGGCCGGTCTCCATAGGCTTGTACCGGCAGGTGATGAACATGGAATATTACAACACGGATTTTGCATTGTCTGCGTCACCAGTGGTGACGGAACTGCCTCCACCCCCTCCTCCGGTTCCCCCGATGCAGAAATCGGAGAGTCGGCTGTGGCGGCTTGTACGGAATCAATGCACCGCCGCCCTGGTGTTCTGCGCGCTCCTTCTGTCTATGGAGTTCTGGTGGCCTTCGGGAGTTCAGACCGCTCGGAAATGGCTGGTCTGTCAGGAGGTAGGACCATTGGAAGCCGCCGCCCAAGTTTTCGTCCAGGAGGTCATCCAGGGAACAAGCATCCCCGAGGCTGTCACAACATTTTGCGAGGAGGTGCTGGCAGGTGTCTCCTCACCAGCTTCTGACCATGCCCCGGACGAAGGTTAAAATCAGCCCCTGGTTTCCAGTCTTGCTGTGCGCGTTTTACCGACTGGATCCAGTGGGCTGCTTCTGGCCCTTTTTGGGAGCCGCCGCCATTCATGAAGCAGGGCACTGCCTGGCTGTCAAGCTTTGCGGCGGCTCCATTCGCACCCTGTCCCTGACGGTACGGGGCGCCGTGCTGCAAACGACTCCCCTGTCCTACCGGCAGGAGGCCATCTGCGCCTTGGCTGGCCCCTGGGCCGGCATGTTGCTTTTGCTTTTGGCCCACTGGTTCCCATGGCTGGCCTTTTGGGGACTGGTACAGGGGATTTATAACCTGCTACCGGTCTATCCCATGGATGGTGGCCGGGCCCTGCGGTGTGCCATGCTGAGCCGGTGGACGCCGGAGAGAGCCGATGCTGTCTCCCGCTGGGTCAGCATCGGGCTGGGTGGAATCATGGCTGCTCTGGGCGTCTACGCCGCCTGCGGGCTTCATCTGGGGCTCTGGGCGGCTCTGGCAGCCGGGCTCTTCCTGTGGCGGATGCTCAACTGTATCCAGGCCGAGCCTCGATAAAATTCTTGCAAAAACCGGCAATTGGGGCTACAATAGATGCAATTCAAAAAATGAGGAATTGCCATGACAAATTTATTGCAGCGCATGTTACCCACGGTCCAAAAACCTGCCCGCTATACCGGCGGGGAGTACAACCAGGTGGTGAAACCTCTGGATCAAGTGGACGTGCGGATTGCCTTTTGCTTCCCGGATACATACGAATTGGGCATGTCCAATCTGGGGATGCGCATTCTTTACGGCGTGATGAACGAGATGGACGGGGTCTGGTGTGAACGGGTCTTCGCCCCCTGGGGTGATATGGAAGCTGCCATGACGGCCCATCAGCTCCCCCTCTGGGCCCTGGAGAGTCAAGACCCGGCCCGGGACTTTGACTTGATTGCCTTTACCATCGGCTATGAGATGAGCTACTCCAATGTAGTCAACATGCTCCGCCTGGCGCAGGTCCCGATCTACAGCCGGGACCGGCAGGGACTGCGAAACCTGGTATTTGCCGGTGGCGTTTGCGCCTTCAACCCAGAACCTCTGGCAGATTTTGTGGATTTCTTTTCCCTGGGCGAGGGGGAAGAGATCACCGTGGAGATTGTCTCTCTGTACCAGAAGGCGAAGCGGGAGGACTGGACCAAAGACCGGTTCCTGGAGGAAGTCTCCCACATTCCCGGGGTGTATGTCCCCTCTTTTTATACCCACACGTATCATCCAGACGGTACCTTGGCTGCCATTACCCCCCGGGAGGGCGCGCCTGAGACGGTGACCAAGCGGATTGTAGAGGACCTGGACCGGGCCTACTTCCCCACCAAAACCATCGTCCCCACCACGGAAATTGTCCATGACCGGAGCAACCTGGAGGTGTTTCGGGGCTGCATCCGGGGATGCCGGTTCTGCCAGGCCGGCTTCTCCTGCCGCCCGGTGCGGAAAAAAAGCCCGGAGGTCCTGTACCGCCAGGCTGTGGAGAGCCTCACAGATTCCGGCAACCACGAGCTCACCTTAGCGAGTCTGTCTACCTCCGATTATCGCGGGCTAAAGGAGCTGACTGACGCCCTCATCCCCTACTGCATGGAACAGAAGGTGAATCTCTCCGTCCCCTCCCTCCGGGCGGACAACTTCTCCCGGGAACTGATGGAGAAGCTCCAGACCGTGCGGAAAAGCGGCCTCACCTTTGCCCCTGAGGCCGGCACCCAACGGCTGCGGGATGTGATCAACAAAAACCTCACCGAGGAGGAAATTCTGGACACCTGCGCCCGGGCCTTCTCCGGCGGGTGGAACAATGTCAAGCTCTATTTCATGCTGGGGCTCCCCACGGAGACGGACGAGGATGTGCTGGGCATTGCAAAGCTGGTATATCAGGTGATTAAAACCTGGCAGGCCCATGCCTCCAATAAAAAGCGGGGCCTGCGGGTCCATGTGGCCACGGCCTATTTCGTTCCCAAGCCCTTTACGCCCTTCCAGTGGGAGCAGCAGATCCCGCCGGAGGAGTATCTCCGCCGGACCCGGCTCTTAAAAAATGCCATGCCCTCCAAAGCCGTGGTATACAACTGGCACGCACCGGACCTGTCCCGGCTGGAGGCGGCGCTGGCGCGAGGAGACCGGCGTTTGGGCCCCGTCATTGCCTGGGCCGTAGAACATGGGGCCCATTTGGACGGTTGGGACGAGTATTTCCAGTACGGGCTTTGGCTGGACGCCTTTGCCGCCTGTGGCCTGGACCCGGATTTCTATACCGTTCGGGGCTATGGCGAAGGAGAGCTTCTGCCTTGGCAGACCCTGTCTGTGGGCGTAGATCCCGGCTTCCTCCTGCGGGAGCGGCGGCGGGCCTATGAGGGCCTGGTAACACCGGATTGCCGCCAAGCCTGCGCCGGATGTGGCGCCAACCGGCTTTTAAAGGAGGTGGGCTGCGATGCCTAGATTGCTCTTCGAAAAAACAGGAAATGCTGTCTGGATTTCCCACTTGGATCTGATGCGGGTATTCCAGCGGGCTTTCCGGCGGGGCGGCATTCTGATTCGGCACAGCCAAGGCTTCACCCCCCGGGCGCACGTCTCTATTGCCCTGCCCCTTCCAGTGGGCGTGGAGAGCGTCTGTGAGCTTCTAGACTTCGATTTGGCAGAGGGGGTATCCATTCCTCTGGAGGAAATTCCAGCCCGTCTGAACGCCACCCTGCCCGCAGGACTCCAGGTCCGGACGGTCTGGCCGGATGGACAGAAGCTCCGGAATTTGACGCACCTGGACGCAGTACTGACCCTGGAGTATGACCAAGGGGTCCCTGCGGGGGGCGCTGCCGCCGTGGAGTCCTTTTTCCGGGAGACGACTCCCATCCAAGTTCCCAAGCGGACCAAAAGCGGCATGACGGAGCTGGATATCCAGCCGATGATTCTGGATCTCTCCTGCCGACAGACTGACACGCAAACCCTGGAACTGACCTGCCGGGTCTGTGCCCAAAACCCTTCCCTCAATCCCATGCTCCTGGCAGAGGCCCTCCGGCTCCATTGCCCAACTTTGGCGCCGGATTTCGCCAAAGCCCGGCGGCTGGAAGTCTTGGATCCGAACGGAGTCCCTTTTCGATAAACCATGGGCCAACAGCGAGCCAAGACCGTTTGCTGTTGGCCCATTTTGTTCGTTACATGCATAGTTTGTCTCATTTTCAGGAAACCTGTATTGAGGTGAACCATAATGTCAAAGTCAAAAGAAACCAAACGCACTGCAGAAGATATCCGCCTGGATCCAGAACAGCGGCTGTGCCCGAAATTCGACTCCACCAGCATCGCCAAATTCCCCGTAGCCCCCAGAGGCGCGATGGGCGTCCGTGTGGTAGACGACTGTGCGGAAGAACACATGATGTAACACAGAACCGGCAAACACATGCCATACTCCCCTGCCTGCCGCCGCTCCTTGGGCTGCCTTCTTGCAAGTTTTTTAAAAAAGGCGAAAAAAGGGCTTGCTTTTTGGGCGGAGCTGTGATATCATATTTAAGCGCCAAGGGAATGGCGCTGAGTTGAATATCCGGGTGTGGCGAAGTTTGGTATCGCGCTTGAATGGGGTTCAAGAGGCCGCTAGTTCGAATCTAGTCACTCGGACCAATTCCATGACGATCCCATCCTCTCAGTGAGGATGGGATCGTTTTTTACTCTCCCCAGATTTTTTTTGCAAACCAGCCTAGCAAGAAGCCTCTGTCACAAGGCAAATTTTCCAGAAAACCGGAAGTGAAACTGCCAGATTTCGTGCAAATCTTCAAAAATGCACAGGTTTTCGAAGAAAATCCTGGGGCTATGAGCAGAATATATACCGCTCTTGACATCCAAAGGTGCATATATTATAGTGTACGTCGTAGGCAAAACCGAATGAAAGGCGCCCGTCTGGTCAGCATGCGGGCGCACGGAGGAGATTGTATGAAATTTTCCAGCAAGGCCAAAAAATGCGGCCTGTCCCCTATGCGAAAGTTCCATCCCTACGCCGTGGCAGCAGAGGCTGCCGGCAAAAAGATCTATCACCTGAACATTGGGCAGCCGGACATTGAAACGCCCCCCCAGTACTTTGAGGCAGTCCGGAATTTCCAGCAGCCCGTCCTGGAGTATGCGCCCTCCCCTGGCCTGCCAGTGCTGATTCAGGCCATCCAGAGGTACTATGATGCCCTGAATATGCACTTTGAGAAGGATGAAATCCTCATCACCACCGGCGGCAGTGAAGCCCTGCAAATCGTCTTCAACTGCATTTTGGACGACGGCGATGAAATTTTGATTCCCGAGCCCTTCTATCCCAATTACAATACCATGGTCAACACATGTGGCGCAAAGATCCACCCCATCCCCACCTCCCCGGAGGAAGGGTACCACTATGCGGACCGGGCAAAGATTGAGGCGGCAATCAACGAGCATACCCGGGCCATTGTGTGCACCAATCCCGGCAACCCCACAGGTTCGGTTTTGACACCGGAGGAAATGCGGATGATGGTGGACATTGCCAAGGAGCATGAACTCTTCATCATCGGCGACGAAGCGTACCGGGAATTTGTTTACGCTGGCGAGCCTCTCCAATCCCTGGGTGAATTTGCGGATGCAGCGGACAATGTCGTGGTCATTGATACCGTATCCAAGCGCTTTTCCGCCTGTGGAGCTCGCATCGGCTGCATCATCAGCCGGAACAAAGAGCTGATGAGCGAAGCCATCAAGTTTTGCCAGGCACGGCTGTCCGTAGCTACCCTGGACCAGATTGCCTCCGCCGCCCTGTATGACGTGGGCCCGGAGTATTTCGCCGCCGTTCGGGAAGAATATAAGCTTCGCCGGGACACGGTGGTTGCAAAGCTAAAAGAGATTCCCGGCGTCGTGTGCAAATGTCCCAAGGGTGCGTTCTATATTATGGCCGCGCTGCCGGTAGACGATGCCGACGCCTTCCAAAAGTGGCTGCTGACAGACTTCGACGACCACGGTGACACCGTGATGTTTGCCCCTGGCGGTCCCTTCTACGCCACACCGGGAAAAGGCGTGAATGAAATCCGAATTGCGTACGTACTGAAACAAAAGGACCTGGAACGGGCCATGGATCTGCTGGCTCTGGGAATTCAGGCTTATCAAAACCGGTAACTCTGTCCATAGCAACGACCGCTCCGCCTGTAAAACTTCCAGGCGGAGCGGTTTTACTTCGCATTCCCCCGATAGCACTTCCCCGAATCGATATTTCATCTTTTTGGGAAAAAGTGCTTGCAAATTTGGGAAGAGTGTGGTATCCTTTCCTCGCTGGCAGTTACCGCCAGAAGCATAATCAATCCGGGTGTGGCGAAGTTTGGTATCGCGCTTGAATGGGGTTCAAGAGGCCGCTAGTTCGAATCTAGTCACTCGGACCAAACAATGATAATCCGAACGCTGTCCTCCAAATGTAGGGTGGGTTCGGATTTATCATTTTTATTAAAAATGCATTATAGTTTAAGCAGGGTCACCTTTCAAGTTACAAATCGAGAGGCACCTCTGTTTATTAACTATGTACGGACGGAAATTCAATTATTTTACTCTCATTGATGTTAGAATGTAGCAAAGTTCCTTCCGTCAAATTCAGCAATTCTTCAATCACATTTGCAGAAATAGAGAATTTATTTTCTGAAAATAAATTTAAAATGTCAAAACCGCTCATATTACCTTTTTCCAAAAGAAGATTAATTGATTGCTTTAGGGCACAAGGATGCTTATATTCAACGCTATCATCTAGCGGTTCTATTTGGCGATATCCTTTTGCACTCATCTGCCGCATCAAATATGAATATTGGTTTGCAGATAAATACCCCAAGGCATATGCTCGCATAATCATTGCTGCAATCGAGACATTCCACTTTCTTTTTAGTTCAATATAATGCCCAAGCCTGTTAGGATATGCTGCTACATCATTGCCAAAGGCTTTTGCAGGTAACAGAAATGCGGCAGCAAACGCATTAGCCTCATCTTCCCGCTCTCGAAATTCCTCTCTATCTATCTCGTTTAGGTCTGAGTACCTTTCGTGTAAAAGAATATGCCCCAACTCGTGAGCACAGTTGAATTGGCGACGATAGAAACTTCTTTTATCTGTCCCTAAGACAACACAATAGGTAGGGTAATCGCCTTCTTCATAGTATTGATAAAAGGCATCAATCTCACGACTATCGGTGGCAAACTCGCCTACAACAATTCCGTTCCGTTCTAGCAAAGCGACCATATTAGGTATTGGCGCATATCCCAAATCCCAATACTGCCTTGTCTGCGTCGCAATTTCTTCAATTGACATAGATTTTCCTGCAGAAAAATCAGGCAAGTTAAGAGTCTTGAATTTTACTCTTATAGACAATATAGAATGTATCTTAGCAAGGTATTTTGCCTTAATCTTCTGCGCAGCCAAATCTTTCTTTTTGCTTGAATACAGTGCCCGAAAATAGGTATTCCCAATAGTAGACGGGAGATCAGTTTCAAGAAAAAATGGATATGGGAACTTCAGTGCCTCCGCAATTTTCCGGAGTGTCATTGGCTCCGGAGAAGTTTTGCAGTTTTCAAACTGTGAGATGGCTTGTTTGTTGATACCTACGATCTGGGCTAAATCTGCCATTGTCATCTTTCTAAACAGTCGAGCTTCCTTTAGCCTTTCGCAGTTTATTTTTCCTCCACTTTGCATTAAAAACTTATCCTTTTATTATAATAGCTCTACGAGTTCTTCCTCGTCACTTTCGTTATTTTTCTGGGGCTCAATTTCTTGGTTGGCCGCATATGGCATATGAATGTACTGGGACCAGTCCTCTTCCTCTGTGGAAATTTCCAAAGACGGTGTAAGCCGAACCGCACGAACGGTTAGCAATTTATCTACATGGGCATCGAACAGCACCAGAATATGTCCTTCGATTTCTCCAACATCCGCGTAGACCGCATTAGCAAGCTGTTCACGCGATTTTGCTACCCACTTTTCCATATCCGGCAAAACACCCGGCAGTTCCAGCTCCAACTGCTCGTATTGTGCTTCGACACCCACATTGAAACTCGTGCCACCGCACAGATAGTGCTTGCCTTTATCCTTTCGACGCTGCACTGTTTTGAAGGTATCCTCTGTCATAAAGGTGATGAGGTTCCTCGATGCAGAATGGAAAAGTACCGGGGTCTTCCAAGCCCCTCTAGGGCAAACATTAAAATCTACCTGCCCCAAGTACTGACACTTTTCCCTCAATTGCGCAATGATAGTGTTCCAGCGGAACTGACCATGCCCATTCCGTTCCAGTAGATTGTTATCGCGCATAATATCTGGCATAACAACTTCTAAGGCCAGCCGTAAAGCATCAACAACTGCATGGGCAATACCGCTAAGGTTGAAGGTGAAATTTCTGCCGTCTTGATTCATAAGCATCCTCCTTTCGAACTGTCTACCATTTTACATGTTTCCGTCAAAAAAGTCAAGTGGTTTTCTGATTTATTTCGAAAAGTCTTTCCTGCTTTTGTGAACTAAGAGGCAACGTATTCAATTTGACCCACGGGTGGCAATACAGTTTCTCCCAGAGGGCCGAAAACAGCTCCAATTTGCGGACAAATCATGCTGTCAGTTCCTGATACATTCTCATCAACTCCGCCACGCAGGCCGGTTCAGAATTGAGCCTGCCCCAGAATCCATAGGCCATCATAACCGCCTTGTCGTTTTGCTGGTGGGCCTTCCGCAGTTCCGGGGGCATGGTGGTTTCATCGTAAAGGTCAGCAAGGCTGGCGTCCGGGTAGAGGGCGCGGGCGTCCAGAATGGCCTGGGCGGTCTGCTCGATTTTGGCCTTCTGATCGTCGGTGGGGGTAGGCCAAGGGAAGTTGTTGTAGACAACATCTTTGGAATAACGATAACGCATCTCCAGCCGTCCACATACTGCCCGCATCCAGGCCATATGCACGTTAGAAGTTAGTATACCGAAATGATAGAGATTTGCGCCTGGAATAGTTATCACAAGATTTGTTGCAATCGTGTCTTTGTTCAAAAAACCAATCGGCACATACCGCCGCCGCTCAGAAGAAACGGCAGGAACTACGATGAAAGTATCAGGATTATTGATTTCCCGAAATTGCGTTGGACGCTCTGCGAGCTTTCGCCTCCCTGCATCGGGCGCATTTTCGCGGTCAGCTTTGCAGGCTTCTACTCGTTGAAGCACTAACGGCATCTTCCGCAACTCCGCAGGACTGATTCCAACAAGCCATAAACACCAGCGTTTCTTGTTGTTTATGAACTCAGCAGAACCAACCAACTTCTTGATGTACGGTAGTGCCCGTGGCTCTTTTGAGATAAACTCGTCATAATCGTCAGCCTCAATAATCAAATGTCCACCATCAGCAGGACGGTTGCCTGTTGTCATTAAAGGAACATCAAAAAGAGGTTTATTTCTGTTTTCTATAAAAACATCGGGAGCATCAATCAAATAAGCGTTGATATTTTCAACGGCCTGCATCCTTTCAGAGGTGAACAGTTGCCGCTTCTGGTTATTTGGCACAACGCTAAATCCTACAATCACACAATGCACATGAGCTTTTAAGCTGGCCTCACTGTCCCAACGGAACGTCCGGTGGGCAAAATCAATGTGAACCCCAAAACGGTCATAAAGTGGTTTCCAAACGCCCGACACCTGCTCCCCCTGGGTGATGGAATTGGTAGACACAAAAGCGGTTCGGATGCTTGTCCCCTGCATAAGCTGTGCCGCCTTGAAATACCAGCCGGAAACATAGTCAATTTTCCCTGCTGTCTTGTAAGGTTTGCCCTTTTCATCGACATAGATTGATAGAATATCTTCTTTCTGCTCTTTGCTCTGCAAAGAGTAACCCACAAACGGCGGATTGCCCATGATATAGTTCAGCTCGTGCTTGGGCACAACTTCAGTCCAATCCACCCGCAGGGCGTTGGCCTCGGTGATGTTGGCATAGGATTTCAGCGGCAGAAAATCAATTTGGTGGTGAATAATATCCTCTGTCTGTTTCAGCATTTGGCTCTCCGCAATCCACAAGGCAGTCTTGGCTACGGTCACAGCAAAGTCGTTGATCTCAATGCCGTAGAACTGACCGATAGACACTTGGATTGGATTTGAGAAATCACCGCCCATGATGCCGACTTGTCCTTCGACGTCTCCGCTCTTCGCAAAAATAATTTTGTTTTCCAGACGCCGGAGGGACAAGTATGTCTCTGTCAGGAAATTGCCGGACCCACAGGCAGGGTCCAAAAACTTCAATGAAGCAAGCTTGTCCTGCAATCTTTTCAAATTTGATTTCCGAGCATTCTTTGTTTTCAATTCCATGATCTGATTATACTCTGCATGAAGTCTATCTAGAAACAGTGGATCAATCAGTTTGTGGATGTTCTCAATGCTGGTATAGTGCATCCCGCCGGAACGCCGGGTTTCCGGGTTCAGCGTGCTCTCAAAGACGGCCCCGAAGATGGTGGGGCTGATGTCGCTCCAGTCGAAGTCCTCACTGGCTCGGCGCAAGATTAGGTCGATGACTTCATCGCCCAGGCGGGGTATCTCAATGTCCTCGTCCGCGAACAAGCCACCGTTCACATAAGGGAACGCAGCCAAGTCGTCATCCATGTACTTATCCCGCTGTGGGATGTCCTGGTCCAGCACCTGGAACAAGTTAATAAGCGCCCGCCGGTCCTCCGCTCGATGGTGCTCTAGGTAGTCGTGGAACATGCTCTTGCTACCAAAGATACCGGCATCCTCGGCATACAGGCAGAATACCAACCGGACGCAGAGTTTGTTGAGGCTTTTCAGCGTTTCTGGGTTACCAGGGTCTTTGTACTGCTTCAGAAGGGCGTCATAGAGCACCCCCACCAATTCACCGGCATGGAGGGAAATCTCCATCTCTTTTTTAATATGCTCCTTGCCAGTGTCTACCAGAAAATCCAGGCGATGGAACTCCTTGTCCAGGCCGGCTAGGGCAAGGGTTTCCGGCTCATCATTGGGCCTGTTCATATCATGGATTTGAAATTCCCGGAAGTTGCAAACGATAATCCACCGGGGATTCTGGTCATGAGGCAGATACCCCGCATACCGTCTGGCCTGCTGGAAGGGAGTCAACATACTGCCGTCAGACTGCTTGTAACCCTTGCGTAAGTCAATATCCACGCCCTTCTGCTCGATCAGGACACGGGTCTCCGAAATATAGCCGTCAATGAAACTGGTATGGTCCAGCTTCACCGGGACTTCAAAGGCAATGTACTTTTCCGGCTCGTCTACACCGTAGACCTTTTGCAGCAGCGTCAGCCAAAAGACTTGGGTCTCCTGTTTTTCGTCTCCATGGTCTTTCCAGTCTGCTGCAAATCTGGCGGCGGCGGTCCGGCGCTCTCTGTCTGTCATAACTCTTGCCCTCCACACTTTGGACTTCCACTATCATACCACAGCCTGATGGGTTTGAGCAAGGGCAGGAGAGTAAAAAGTGGCAGTTTCATGTAGGTTTGTCAATGATGTGTTACAGACTTTTGGTAAGAAAAGAGGACAGATTTGGGGGAGTTCCAGTTGAGCGGTCGCATGGGGAAATTGTTATACTGCCTTCGTCTGACCGCCAACTGCTTTTGAAAATCAGCAAAGGAATAAAAGGTGTGACAGGCATAGAATTCCTCATTGTCCTTTCTATGGCTACGCTCAACCTTACCGTTGTGCCTAGGGGTATAAGGCTGAATCAGCTTATGCCGGATGCCAAGCTCTTCCAGAGTAATCTCAAAAAGGGTTTTCTTCTTGGTAGCCTTCGAATTCAGCCGGTTGGTAAACTCTGAGCCATTGTCCGTTTGGACACATTCTATGGCATAGGGAAAACGTTTGACCACATGCTTGAGGAACTGTGTTGTGGTGTAGGTGCTGAATTCATCAAAGGCCTCCAAATAGCGAAAGCGGCTATACTCGTCCAGGAAAGTAAACTGATAGAACTTCTGTCCCTTGGCATCTCCAACCAGGCAGGCGGCGGGAACATATTTGATATCAATTTGCACCCGTTGGCCAGGATATGTCATTTTTTCGTAAGGTTTTTGGATATACTTCGGATTTGGAAGCTTCACAGCCATACCACCGATTCGGCGCAGGACACGGTAAAGTCCGGAGATGGATCTGGAGTAGCCGCGCTGGCGCAGTTTAACCCAGAACACCACCAGGCCGGCGTTGGGGTTTCTGCGGCGCATATTCTGAATCAGCTTCAGTTCCCCATCTGTGTGCTGATTTGGATGGCTGTGAGGCCTGTGAGAGCGGTCAGCGAGGGACTGAATAGAACCGTCATACTTTTGCGCCAACGATAGATGTTCTGCCTGGAGGTCTTATAGCGGATGGCGGCTTTGGTAACGCCGTGTTTCAAAGAATATTCAATAGCCGCTTGCTTAAAGCGCATATCCTGTGTTATCTTATTCATGGCGAATAGGGTGGCACCTGCCTTTCGGTTTTGTCTGGACAACTCAACCATAACACAGGCCATCCCTATTTGCCACCTTTTTTCTCTCAATCCGGAAAAGCGCCACAGGCATTGTAGTCGTGCTGTGGGAATGTGTGGAAACCGCTTCGCGGTTTTCCACATTTCCACAGCTTCCCGCCTCGCGTCACACATCATTGTAAATCCTACAAGGAGAGTAAAAAGTGGCAGTTTCAAAACAGGTAAGTAGGGCAAGGTTGTACCCACCTTGCGAAAATGGCTTTTCCGCCTTTGAGCGAAGAGTCTTTCTGCTTATTGAGGGCAGGCCCTCCCTGCCCTCCGGAAATAGTTGGAAGATGCGGAGTGAAGCTCAAAACCGGGCGTTCCCTCACGGGAGCACCCGGCTTTTTGGTGCACTCCCCTTGCGCTCCTGTTCGGTCAGCGCCGGGGAACATCGTTAACATGCGTTCGCTTCGTTACTCGCTCAAGAGTCTGATATAGTGATTGGCTTCCCGCAAGACGTGATCTGCCAGCAGGGGCAGAATCAAGGAGCGAATCTTACACCCTTCAATTCCTTTGACCCCCGCAGTTTTGAATGCGCGGAATTTTTGTGTTTCGGCCAGAGCCTCTTTCCGCACCAAGGTCTGGTCACTGGCCGCTCGGGCGCGGGACAGTAAGGCGGCGTAGTCGTCTGCAAAAGAACCTGCGGTTTCAATGAGCTCATTTTCTGTAGGATCCAACAGCCCACGGATGAAGAGGGCGTGCTCCATCATAATCTGGTTCCAGAACTGCTCCAGCTGTCCCATTGCCTGGGGATCCAGATTCCCGTTCTTCTCCAGCCGGTGTACATACTCCCGGTACAGCTTTGCCTCCCGGGTAATATGCTCTATCAGCAGCGGGTAGTTCATCGTGAACATCTGGCAGCTTAAAACGCAAGAAAGAATCTGTTCTTGGAAAGAGATCAGTCCATCCAGAAGCCGCAACGCGTCTTGGTTCAATGCCCGAACTTTCTGGATTCGCTCACGACTGCGTACAGTCTGTGCGCCGGGGCGCAAAAGATTTTCACGGGTGGTCAGAGTACGGTTGATCTCAATGCCAGTCAGATGTTCTGTCTGCTGTTCAGCCATGGGAGTAAACGGTGTAACAATCTCACCAGAGTTTAGAACCTTCCTGCGAATGACGCCATCGCTTAGGGTAATCGCACGGGAAAGCAATTCCTCAAAATCACATTTGTACTTTTTGGCTGTTTTGCTAAAATCGGGGTTGGCAGGTGGGAAGCCTGCCATGAGGAACAATGCATGTTCCTTCATGATTCGAGCAAAAAACAGGTGCAGTTCCAGAGAAAATATGACATATTGTTCGCTGGGATACATAGGCATCTCCTCCATTTCTACATATGACACGCCAAACCATCCTATGTATAGCCGCCCTGTGTGGTGAGCTTCTGCATCACAATCCAATTCCGTTCCTTCTATGCTCTCGACCAAACGTGATGGTGTAACCGGAAGAACCTTGTAGGGTGCGGCCTCCTGGACGCACCGCGGCGCCCTTTCCAAATTGGCGCTACCTTTTAGAAAGTTTGGACTGGCCATGGAATCGGCGTACCGATCACAGGCGTATCCCATAGAACAGGGCCTACCGCAAAAAACTTTTTGCAGTAGGCCCTGAGTATCAATTGGTTTATATTTTTATACAGTACAGCCCATGCTGATTGCAATAACCGTACAAAAGCCCATGTCCCCTTCTTTGGAAACGCCCATGGGCCGTCCCCTCTGGGTACAGCTTCAGAAGCTCCACCCGGTCACTGGTCACGTATGCCAGAAAAGACAGGTAGTGATTTTTTGTCATGGGGTGGTTCACCGTGACGTACAGGTCTCCGTCGCTGTCGGTTACGCAGAGCGTGTGGGCGGAGTCTGCATCCTCCACCTCCAGCGGCGGCAGAGTGACGCCGCAGCAGGTATAAGCTCCCCTACCCACGGCCTGGATGATGTTGCCGCAAACCGGGCACACGTAAAAAGACACGCGTTTCATATTGGCGGACCGGTTGCCGTTTACGGTGTATTCCCCTGTGAGCAGTTCTGCCACTCCCACACCCAGCGCCTCGGCCAAATCCAAAAGCAGGCTCACATCTGGCAGGCCCCGGTCTGTCTCCCATTTGGACACCGCTTTATCACTGACTCCCAATTTTTCTGCCAGCTGCCGCTGGGTCATATGCTGCCGCTCCCGCAAGGTACGAATGGCAGCACCGGTAATGTATTGCATGTGCGCTTCCTCCTTGTATGGTCTATTCATACCATACCGCCCCTCCCTGCAAAATGCAACCTACCAACCGTAGAACTTCAAAAGTCTGATCCGGTATATATAATTCAAAGGACCTCATTGCTTTAACAATGAGGTCCTTCGTGGCGGAGAAGGAGGGATTTGAACCCTCGATACCCTTTTGGGGTATACACGATTTCCAATCGTGCGCGCTCGGCCAGCTACGCGACTTCTCCATAAGGTTGCTGCACAGAAATTGGCCATCCAAACCAGGCGCTCCGCAAATCAGCTTGGTTATAATACCCGATTTTACCTAAAAAGTCAAGGGTTTTTCGCCGAAATTTGAAAACTATTTTCTCCGTGGAAACTGGCGTAACAGAAAGCCGCGATGCGGTCCAGATCCATATGGCGTTCTTTCAGGCAGTATAGAACGTAAGCATGCCACAGCTCTGGTGCAATCTCCAGGGTGGAAGAACACCCAGACGCCAGAAGCTTTTCATGGAGCAGGCGGCTATCATCCAGCAAGATCTCGTCTCCACCCACAAATAAAAGACTGGGCGGAAAACCGGTGAAATCCCCAAACAAAGGAGACGCCAGAGGATTGTCCCGACAGGTGGTATAACAGCTGGCGAAAAAGTCCAGCTGCTCCAGGGTGATGGATGGGTCCCGGTCCCGGTTCGTCTCGTAAGAACTGCCTGACGCCGTCAAATCTGTCCAGGGGGAAATTCCGATGAGGCCAGCAGGCAAAGGAAGGCCCTCCGTTTTGGCCAGAAGGCACAGCGCATAAATCAAACCGCCACCGGCAGATTCTCCACAAAGGACCACTGGTCCCTCCTGCTCCAGAAGGGACTTGTAAGCAGTCAATCCGTCTTCCAGACCGGCAGGAAACGGATGCTCCGGCGCCAACCGGTAGGCTGGGCACAGAACTTCCGCACCTGTTATGGAAGCCAAAACGGAACCAAACCCCTTGGCATACTCCAGCCCTCCACATGTATAGCCTCCCCCATGGAGATACAAAATCCGGCCCGACGGAGTCTGATTACGGGGAGAAATGCGACAGGCTGGAAAGCCAGGAAAGTCCGCCTTTTCCACACAAACCTTTTTGTGATAACTCCGGCAAAGGAGAAGCCCCAAAGCCTCCTGCCCCTTCCTGGCCACCTCAATGGTGCAGCTGGCAAGCAGCGGCTTGATGCGCTCCAACTGCTTCCGCATCCGCTTCTGTGATAGTTCCACAACCCTTCCCCTTTCCGCGCCTGACAGGAACATACACAGTATAACACAAATTGAGGCATTTGCCTATCCAACTCAAAAAAAATCCTGATCGTCCTCACATCATCTCCCGCAGATGGCCCAGCGCTTTCTTTTCAATGCGGGAGACCTGCACCTGGGAGACCTGCAGCACCCGGGCCACCCGTTCCTGGGTCAAGCCGTGGAAATATCGAAGGTTGATCACCAGCGCCTCCCGCTCCGGCAACTTTCCGATGGCCTCTCGCAGTGCAATCCGCTCCACCAGCTGCTCTTCCGTGTCCGAATCTGTGAGCACATTTTCCAGAGTAAATCCATCCTCACCGGTCTCTCTTTGGATGGATTCGGTAGCTGCCGTAGCGGTCTCCGCTGTGGCAATTTCCTCTACACTGAGGCCCATTTCCCGGGAAATCTCCCCTACAGTCGGCTCCCTGCCCAGCTCTGCCGTCATACGGCTGCGGGTCATTTTGATGGCGGCGGAGCGCTCTTTCAAGCCACGGCTGACTTTGACGGATCCGTCATCCCGTAAAAAGCGGCGGATTTCACCGGCAATTTTGGGCACGGCATAGGTGGAAAACTGGGTGCCAAATGTGGTGTCGTATCCCTCCACCGCCTTGAGAAATCCCAGACAACCCAGCTGGTACAGATCGTCCGGATCCACCCCGCGTCCGAAATAGCGCCGGGCGATGGACCAGATCAGGCCGGAATTTTCCACAATCAACTGCTCCCCGGCTGCCCGGTCTCCGGCGCGGCTCCGGGCAATCAGCTCCTCCAGGCCCTGACTCATTGCCCACCCCGGCGCTGGAGACGGCGCCGCATATGTACGGTGGTCCCTTTCTCCGGCTGAGAAGTAATGGTGAGAGAGGTCATAAAGCTCTCCATAATGGTAAAGCCCATGCCGGACCGGTCCGCGCCGCCGGTGGTAAACATAGGCTTTCTGGCCTTCTCAATGTCTGCAATCCCAACTCCCCGGTCCTTGACCACAATATCCAGCACATTGTCTTTCAAGATCCGGCAGCGAAGCATAATGGTGCCAAACCCATCCGGATAGGCATGAACAATGCAGTTGGTCACCGCCTCCGACACCGCCGTCTTAATATCCCCCAGCTCCTCCAGCGTTGGGTCCAGCTGGGCTGCGAAGCAGGCCACTGCGGACCGGGCAAAGGCCTCGTTGCTGGAGCGGCTTGGAAACTCCAGAATCATGTAGTTTTCAAATTTCATCGGACTGCCTCCTTGATCTCTACGATTTTCTCAATTCCAGCGGCGCGGAGCACCTTCATGGGCTGCTCTGCAATGGATTGCAGCTGCAATCTCCCTCCCAACTGGGCCATTTGGCGCAGCGCATGAATCACCACGGCAATGCCGGAGGAATCCATAAAGGTCACCTCCTGAAAATCCAGGACACACACAGACGGTGTGTAGGATTCAATCTTTTCGGATATGTGCTGCATGTACTCTTTTGCACAGTGATGGTCAATTTCCCCGGTCAGCGCAACCGTCAACTGCCGGTCCTGGAGATAGCTTGTAAAATGCATAGTACGTCCCCCGTTTTTCCATTCGGGGCGGCCGGCCCCGGGTTTTGCTGAATTTAGTATAAAATTTCTGCCATGCGGATACAGTCGAAGCCGGGAAAAGCAGAAAAAAACAAGACCCGCCTGGAAGAATCCGGGCGGGTCCAATTTCCATTCTGTCAAAAAAGCCTGAAGTTCACTGCCAGTCCCATCGGAGGCACAGAGGAAAACCCTGGGTGTACCTCCTTGCCGTTCGGCGAAAAGGAGGACACCCAGGGCCCTTTGTGATTGGTTTCATCTGCCGGTGTGCCAAGTATTCTGCACATGACGGATGCGGATCGGAAGGTTGCCTATTGCAGCTTTTCCAGCCGTGCCTTGCTCTCTGTGAGTTGTGCCAGAAGGGCGCGGAATTTCTCTGCCTTTTCCCGCTCGGCATGCACCACTGCTTCGGGAGCCCGGGCGGTAAATTTCTCATTGGAGAGCTTCCCCTCCGTGGCCGCCAGGTTTTTCTGAGTCTTTTCCAGCTCCTTGGAAATTCGGTCCAGCTCCTTCGCCACATCCACCAGCTGGCTCATGGGCATATACAGTCTGGCATCGGCTGTGACGGCTCCTGCCATGTCCTCGTAGCCGTTTGGATCCTCCCCGGATACCAAGACCTCATCGGCATAAGCCAGGCGCAGAATGAAGGGAACGCCCTCCTGGAAGGCGGTCTGTTTTTGGGTGACCACATAGAGCGTGGCCTTCTTGGACGGCGGTACGTTCATTTCCGCCCGGCGGTTCCGGACCGCCCGGATGGCCTGCATCACAGACTCCATGTGGGCCTCTTCCTCCAGGAAGGACAGCGCCTCCCGCGCCCCAGGCCAGGCAGCTACAATCAATGCCTCGCCTTCATGGGGGATGGACTGCCAAATCTCCTCGGTGATGAAGGGCATGAAGGGATGGAGCAACCGCAGGGTCTGATCCAGCACATAGACGAGAACCCGAATGGCCGTCTCCTTGCTCTCGGGATTCTCCCCATACAGCCGGGCCTTAGTCAGTTCGATATACCAGTCACAGTAGGTGTCCCAAAGGAAATCGTAGACCTTCTGGACGGCAATGCCCAGTTCATACCGCTCCAGATTTTCCGTTACCTCGGAAATCAGCGTATTCAGCTTGGACAGAACCCATTTGTCTGCAATTTCCAGCTTCTCCTCTGCGGGAAGTCCGGCGGCCAGATTCTCTGGCACATTCATGAGCACATACCGGCTGGCGTTCCACAGCTTGTTGGCAAAATTCCGCATGGCCTCGCAGCGCTCTACATAGAAGCGCATGTCATTTCCAGGGGAGTTGCCGGTGATCATGTTCATCCGCAGAGCATCACAGCCATACTGGTCGATGATCTTCAGCGGATCAATGCCGTTGCCCAGAGATTTGGACATCTTCCGCCCCTTATCATCCCGAACCAGTCCATGGATGAGGACGGTGTGGAACGGAGGTCTGCCGGTATGCTCACAAGCGGAGAAAATCATCCGCGCCACCCAGAAGAAAATGATGTCATAGCCCGTAACCAACACATCGGTGGGATAAAAATAGTCCAGCTCCTCTGTTTTCTCCGGCCAGCCCAGGGTTTCAAAGGGCCACAGCGCCGAGGAGAACCAGGTGTCCAGCACATCCGGATCCCGCTCAATGTGGCGGCTGCCGCACTTCTCACACACCACCGCATCCTCCCGGGACACGGTGATGTGGCCGCAGTCCGCGCAGGTCCAGGCGGGAATTTGATGGCCCCACCACAGCTGCCGGGAGATACACCAATCCCGGACGTTTTCCATCCAGTTGAGGTAGGTCTTGGTAAACCGCTCGGGGACAAACCGGGTTTCTCCCTCCTTTACCACTCGAATGGCCTCCTCCGCCAGCGGTTTCATTTTCACAAACCACTGGGCGGAGATGATGGGCTCCACATCGTTGTGGCAGCGATAGCAGGTCCCCACATTGTGGGCATAGTCTTCCACCTTTACCAGGTACCCCTCTGCCTTTAGATCGGCCACAATGGCTTTCCGGGCCTCGTACCGGTCCATGCCCTGATACTTGCCGCCGTTCTCATTGACCTTACCATGGTCATCCAGAACCCGGATGACTTCCAGGTTGTGCCGCAGTCCTACCTCAAAGTCGTTGGGGTCATGGGCCGGGGTCATCTTCACGCAGCCGGTGCCGAACTCCATCTTGGCATAATCATCGGCCACCACAGGGATTTCCTTGTTCACCAGCGGCAGAACCACAGTTTTGCCTATGATGCTCTGATATCGCTCGTCGTTGGGATTGACGCAGACGCCGGAGTCGCCCAGCATGGTCTCCGGGCGGGTGGTTGCCACAATGACCTCGCCAGAACCATCTGCCAAGGGGTAACGGATGTGCCAGAGATGGCCGGGCTTATCCTGGTACTCCACCTCCGCATCAGACAGAGCCGTCACACAGTGGGGACACCAGTTGATGATCCGGCTACCCTTGTAAATGAGGCCCTTCTCATACAGAGAGACAAACACTTCCCGCACAGCTTTGGAGCAGCCCTCGTCCATCGTGAACCGGGCGCGGGACCAATCGCAGGAGGACCCCAGCTTCTTCTGCTGCTCCACAATCCGGTTGCCATACTGCCGTTTCCAGTCCCAGACTCGCTCTAGGAATTTCTCCCGGCCCAGGTCATACCGGGTCAGTCCCTCCTTCCGCAGTTCTTCTTCCACCTTGATTTGGGTGGCGATCCCCGCATGGTCCACACCTGGCACCCACAGAGCATTGTAGCCCTGCATCCGCTTGAACCGGATGAGCGTGTCCTGGAGCGTGGCGTCCATGGCGTGGCCCATATGCAGCTGACCGGTCACATTGGGAGGCGGCATAACGATGGTAAACGGTTTTTTTGTCTCATCTTGTTCGGCGTGAAAGTATCCACCTGCTTCCCACATCTCATAGATGCTGCGCTCCACCTCCTTTGGCTCGTACACCTTTGACAGTTCCTTTGCCATACTTTGAAAGCTCCTTTCGAAAAATGACTTTTTCTCAGGACGGAAACAAAAATTGCGCCCCGAATTTCTCAGGGCGCAACGAACTCGTTCCGCGGTACCACCTGAATTCCCGGCGTGCCGGGCACTCAAAACTCTGTAACGGGAGTGAACCGTCCGGGCTTACTGCTTCGGCCTGGCTGCTCCGAGGCGACAATCTGCCCAAAACCACAGGCGCTTACACCATCCGCGCCCTCTCTGGGAGGTTTACCGGTCAGAAACTCCTCTTCTTCGCATGTATACGATGATTATAACCAAACAGGAAGGGTCTGTCAACCGAAAAAATCTTCCCCGCAGTAGTCATATCATTTTTTTCCATGATTTGCAGGGGTGCTGGCCGGCCACGGTTCTTTCTGGCGTGTTCTATGGGGTAGACCGGAACTGCCTTCTGAGTTTTGCAGCATTTTTCTTGACTGTATGTAAAATCAGGCATATAATAGCCGTATCTACGAAAAAGGATGGAAATGCACATGAAGCTGTCTTTGGTTGTTCCATGCTACAACGAAGAAGAAAACGTAGCCGCCTTTCAACAGGCTGTCATAGCCGCCTTTCAGGGCTGCGGTTACTCCTATGAAATCATTTTTGTGGATGACGGCAGCAGTGATGGAACACTGACTCAGTTGGAAGCGCTGTACCGCAGCCAGGCGTGTCCTGTCAGCGTGGTCAGTTTTTCCCGGAACTTCGGCAAGGAAGCCGGACTGTATGCCGGCCTGCGCCATGCCAAGGGGGCATATATCAGCCTGATCGATGCAGACTTGCAGCAGCGGCCGGAGTTGGTACGGCAAATGGTGGAGATTCTGGACACCCAGCCGGAATATGACATTGTAGCTGCCTACCAGGACAAGCGGGGCGATGGAAAGGTGTTGTCCTTCTTCAAAGAGGGATTTTACAGCCTCATCAACCGGCTTTCCACCGTAAAGCTCCGCCCGGACGCCAGCGACTTCCGCACTTTCCGCCGGAAAGTGGCGGAGAGCATCCTGGCGCTGCCGGAGTATCACCGTTTCTCCAAGGGAATTTTTGCGTGGGTGGGGTACGACACCTGCTTCATCCCCTATACTGCCTGTGAGCGGGCTGCAGGCACCACCAAATGGTCGTTTAAAAAGCTATTCCGGTATGCCATTGACGGCATCATCGGATTTTCCACTGCGCCTCTGCGAGCTGCCACCTACCTGGGACTCACAGCCGCCATTTCCTCGCTGCTTTATCTTTTGATCGTCATCCTGCAAAAGCTCATCTGGGGCATTGCCGTGCCCGGATACGCCACCATCATCGTGCTGATTCTCCTGCTGGGTGGCCTGCAGCTGTTTTGTCTGGGATTGATTGGTGAATACATCGGGAAAATTTTTGAGCAGTCCAAACACCGCCCGGTCTATTTGGAGAAGGAAGTCCTTCTTCATGAAGAAAGCACCCTATAATTTCACATCCGCCCTGCTGCTCCCCATTTGTGGGTGCAGCAGGGCGGATGTTTGTCAGCAGCTGCTGGGAACCTACACCAGACGGCAACACGGCCCCGAAAAATCGGGGCCGTGCGCGTTTGGTTCTATCTAAAGCACCAGATGGGACCTTTGTTTATTTGCCAAAGGCCTCGCAGTAACGCATGACAATGGCTGCAATCTGTGCGCGGGTAGCCGAATTTCTGGGAATCAGCTTGCCGTCAGAACCGTTGATGATGCCGTTCTCCACAGCCCAAGTCATATAGGTTACAGCGTATTCGCTCACATGACCAGCATCGGGATATGCACTCAGGTTGCCCTTGACTACAATTTCAATGCCGTTCTTTTCTGCATAGCGACCCATCATGGTAACCAGCTGCTCTCTGGTCACAGCTTGGTTGGGAGCAAACAGCGTATCGGTGATGCCGTTCACAATCCCATTCTCAGCGGCCCAAGCCACTGCATCGGAGAAGTAACGATCTTCTGCCACATCCACGAAGGGGGACTTGCCGCTGGTCTCCGGGCTACCGGCCAGGCGGTACAGAATGGTAGCCATCTGTCCACGGGTCAGATTGCCATTGGGCTGGAAGAGACGGTTACCAATGCCCTTCATCAGGCCTTCGGAAACCACAAAATCAATGCCCTTGTGATACCATCTGTTGGGATCCACATCGTCAAAGTCCTTGGAGGGGCAGTGGTCGCCGTTGGCGGGGATGGCGCGGATCTCTGTGGCCTCGCAGCGGGTGCAGGTGTGGGTTTCACTGCCAGCATGGAAGCAATCTGCATCCTCTGTCACAGTCCAATCGCTCCACTCGTGGCCCAGTGCCTTCACGACGTCGGTCTTGTAAGTATGACCGCAGGTCTCACAAGTGTGCAGCGTGTAACCAGCTTCGGTGCAGGTGGGTTCTACCACAGTTTCCTGATAGCTGTGGCCCAATGCCACCACAGGACGGGTCTCCACCTCACCGCAGCCTGCGCAGGTCCGGGACTCCTCACCGGCCTTTTCACAGGTGGGTTCTTTGGTCACGGTCCAGCTGCTCCATTGATGCCCTTGCGCCTCTACGGGGCGGGTCTCGGTCTCGCCACAGTTGGCGCAAGTCCGGGTTTCCACACCGTCTTTCTCACAGGTAGCAGCCTTGGTCACAGTCCAGTCACCCCAGCTGTGGCCAGTCGCCTTCACAATGTTGTCGCGGTAGCTGTAGCCACAGCGCTCGCAGGTATGCAGGCTGTAGCCATCCTCGGTACAGGTGGGTTCCACCACAGTGACCGTATAGGTATGGCCAAGTGCCTCTACGGTCCGGGTCTCAGACTCGCCGCAGCGGCCACAGATCCGGGTCTCTACACCCGCATGCTCACAGGTGGGAGCTTGGGTCACAGTCCAGGCGCCCCAGGTGTGGCCCAAGGCCTCGGTCAGCTGATCCCGGTAGTGATGACCGCAGTTCCGGCAGGTGTACAGCGTATAGCCGCCTTCTGTGCAGGTAGCTTCCACCACAGTGACCAGATAATCGTGCTCAGGCACCATCATCGTAACGGTTTCCACTTTGCCAAGCTTGTTGGCGCCGTCTTCCACAGTAGTCACCGTGAAGGTTGCCTCGGTGTCTGCCGCTACAGTAAAGGTCAGGGTTGCCAAATCCGTTCCGGCAGGTGCGCTTCCCTCATAAGCGTAGCCGAAGGTCACCTGGCCGCTCTTTTCGCTGAAGCTGTTGTACTGTGCCTTGCCGGACTTGTCGGTGAGGGTCAACTTGGAAGCGTCGTATGCCACCGTCACAAGTCCGTTGGTGGTGACATCATCTGCCGTCAGCGTCAGAGTTACGGTCTTCTGCTGGCAGTCTGTACTTGTGCCGATGCTCAGAAGTTCCAAGGGAAGCTTGTTGTGCGCAGCCTTCTGGACAGAACCGGTCTGAACCGCATTCAGTCCGCCCTCTGCTACGTTGGCCTCATTCATAGTCTTGGCGTGGGAGCCCTGAGACTGGGCAAGGCGGTTGTAGCCAACGCGACCGGCAGAAGCAGCCAGATCTTCTTCCGTCACCGTCTCGGCAACTGCGTGGAACGCATTTACTGCCAGGGCTTCCAGATGTGCACTGCTTGTGTTTTCTCCATTGGCCTTCACCTGATAGAGAGCTGCCGGCCACACGGTGTCGCCTACATCACCCAGGCGGGTTGCATGGTACATTTCGGCTGTCTCATCATAGACCAAGCGATAAATTTCGTTGGTCTCACCTGTAAAGTAGGACAGATACAACGCGCCGTCCTCACCTAGGACCATGGAACAATACAGGTTGTCCTTGCCGTCGCCAGGGAATTCCAGATCCGGCAAATCAGTCTCCACAAAATTCAGAGAAGCGCTATAGCTTCCGTTGTCAGCGTAGACCCACCACGTCCAGATGTATCCGGCATCATCCAGCAGATAGAACAGCTCGGTGTCCCGGGTGACGTTGTCTTCGTCATCGTACAGCTCTGCATAGCCGCCAGAAGCAATGGCCGTCAGCATGCTCGCGCCAGAGTACTGACTCAGGAAACTAGAGACATTGAATGCTCTGGTATCCAGCGCCATGGGGTTCTTGGGCGCCAGGAAGAAATAGTTATAGATGCTTCCCACCATGGGAGCTTCTTCTGTGGAGAAGAACTGGCTGTAGGCCATATCCCACAGGGGGACCTGGGCGGCATTGGCACCGGAGTTGGCCAGGGTCTCACCTTCCATGGAGACCTTGTGCATAGCCCAGCTATCCTCCACCGAGTCCATGATATACATCACCTGGTTTTTGGCATCGTAGGTGGCAGAGGTGAGACTGGTGTCTATCGCTGCGCCGCCGGTCCAGGTCTTATCTGTCTCCAGGTTCCACTGGAAGAACATGGGGTTGCCGTCCTTGTCCTGGAGAACGCCGTCCAGGGTCGAGTTGACAGTTTCCACCGTCACCACACAGGATGCAGAAACCGTCGGATCCAGCACAGAAGTGGCCGTAATCACACTCTGACCTACATCCACACCGGTCACAATCCCCTTGGCATCCACGGTAGCGACCGACTCATCAGACGAAGTCCAGGTCACATCCCGGTTTGTTGCAGTCCAAGGCAATACGGAAGCGCTCAGCTGTGCCTTGTTGTCCCGCAGAATGCTGAGGTTCTCATTGGAAAGAACGACGGAGGAGACCTGCTCTGTGGGCTGCGACCAGCTGCCGCCAGAAGACTTCACAGGAATGCACAACGCAGTCAGCTCATGTCCGAAATCTGCCAGGGTCACCACTTCACCGGTTGCTGGGTCAATTTCATACAGGTCCGCGAAAACAAACATGAAAAATCCAAAGTTGATGTAATAATAAGAATTCCAATAGAGTTTCCCGTTGTTGGGGTTCATCTCCAGTGCCTGCACATAGTTGTTGCTATGCACTTCGTTGGTAATGGCCACCGGCTCTGCCATGGTGTCCAGGGTGAACCGGTACACGAAGCCCCGATTGGTAACGCTGTTGGTATCGCCGTAAGCAACACAGTAGAAGTTGCCCTCATCATCGCAGGCAAGGGTATTGGTAGTAATCCCAATCTCACCCAGGACTTCCACAGTGCCCAAAAGCTTGTCCACAGTCACCAGCTGATTGTCCGAAATGCCATATATGGTTTCCGTCTCAGCATCGTATGCCATATCGGTCAGAACCATCCCCAGATTGGTCACATAAGTGGCCTCGGAGGGATCTTCTTCATTGAGGACATACAGATCGCCATTGGCCGTGGATGCAAAGATCATGCCGTTGACATCCGTAGCAGCCAGGAAAGTCTCATTGCTCTTGGAAATCGTCTGAGCAGACGCCAGATCGTCGTTTCTTCCAAAGCCGATCCAAGCATTTGCCTCGGAATCGAACGCAATCATATCCGGTGTAGGCAGCGGCTCACCAATCTGAATGTTCACCTCGTAGGTGGTAACATTCATGGCATAGTCAGCGACCTGCAGCAGGAACTTCTTGCCGTTGACATCCTTCAGGTCCAGCGTAAAGCTCTGTGTCTCACCAGGCTGTGCATCCGCAGCAGCGCCCTGGAAGGCCAAAGCAGTCGTGCCACCTGCATTATACAGAACGGCAGCAGCCAGATAGCGGTTGTCGCTGGCCTTCACCGTCATGGTGTCACCCATCAGGCTAACAGACACATCCTGCAGAACAGGGGCAGTGTTATCGATGACGGCAGGAATCTTCAGGGAAGCACCTTCACCCAGAGCATCCCAGTTCACGGCGCCATCCTCCTGGATATACAGCTCCGGCGCCAGGGTCAGGGCCAGCTCAATGGCGTCCCCTTCCTTCAGACCTGTGGGAGCCCAGTTCAAATTCAGACTGTAACCAGCCTGCTGCCAGGAGTTCGTACGACTGTAGTAGAAGGCTGCACTCACAGCACCAGGCTCGGCAGAGGTCAGCACTTCGCCAGTTGCCGTGTTGGTCACAGTGAACCGGGAAGCACCCGCATTCCGGATGGCTGCAAAGTTCAGTTTGCCGAACTTATCGCCCCGCTCGCTGTTGACGGCGTTCCGCTCCGGCATATACTGTTCGTCGGGAACCAAGGGGTTGCCGCCAAAATAGTACATCGTACCGGGCTCGTCCCCATAGGTGATGCCCAGGGAGTTTGCGTTGACATTGCCCAAATAGGGCACGCGAATTTCTTCACCCGTGGCATATTCCATGTGAGTACCAACATCAAACATGGAGCTGTCGGTCCAGTTGCCATAGAATGCCAGCATGGGGATGGAATGGCTGGTGCCCTCCACACCCTCCAGGGTTGCCAGTGCATGGGCATAGACATAAGCCTGCACATAGGCGCCGCTGGTGTAGTACCGATCCAAGTTGGCCTTCTCCGCCTTGGTCAGCTCCATGGTCACTGTGATCTGCACAGAACCATTGGCAGGAACCGTCACAGTATCCTTGCCCAGCTTGCCGAAGAACAGGTGCACATCATAGGTATCCACCTGACCGTCGTGATTGAGATCGGCAGCATCGGCATTGGAGATGGATGTCCGGGCGCCCGTTACATAGTCCAGCAACGCCTGGCCGTCATCGGTATCCACATCGCCATCGCCATCAAAATCGCACTTGGCCATTTCACCAGCTGCGTTTACAACCTGGCCGTCGGCAGTCCAGGAGACGTTGGCTTCCAGGGCAGTCGTTGCGGTATCCAGGTAGGTGGCCAGCTGGGACATATCCTGATTGCCGTTGGCATAGTAAACGAACATATCCTGGGTGAAGAGATCTGCGTAGAGCTCAAACACCTTGGTTTCGCCTGTCAGGTTGTTGAGGGTGAAGCCAAAGGAATACACACCCTCACGGCCGGCATCCTCGCCCAACTCCGCCTTGACCTTGCCGTCGTCCTGACCATTCACCAGAACATAGGAATCGGCAGAGGTGGCAGCCGCTGTGTTGGCAAGGCCGGCGCCCTGCTGCAGCACGGAGTAATAATTGCCGTCAGCATCTCTCAGAGGCACTGCTGTAGACATCATCAGACTCTGGGCCAGGGCACGGTCTGTCATGCCATCCTGGGAGAGCTCTTTCTCACGGATGTACTGCTTCACCAGAGCGGTAATACCAGCAATCTGGGGGGCTGCCATGGAAGTACCGCTCATGAGCTCATACTGATCTGTGGCGGCAACTGCGCCATTGACAGAGTAAATGGAGCCGCCAGGCGCTGTGATTTCCGGCTTCATGCTCAGGTCGCTGGGCACGCCCCAAGAGCTGAACTCACTCATGGTGTAGTAAGGAGAGTAATTGGGAGAAACGGACAGCTTCTGACCTTCCACCGCCAACGTACCGGTGTAATACGTGAGGCCGCCTTCTGTCACGGCTTCCTCAGAATGCTCCTTGATATAAGCTGCATTGGCCTGGGTAATGGAAATGCAGGGAGCCGTCTGCTTGTAATCCGTCAGGTCCATGTTGATGACACCGGGCTGGTTGTTGCACACCACGGTGGCAATGGCGCCCAAACCAACAGCCACTTCCGCCTTCTCATAGAAGGAAGTCGTGCCACGGGAGCAGAACGCAACCTTACCGGCTACATCGATGCCAGCATAATCTTCCGCGGTACCAACCCCTGTGATGAAGATGTAGTCCATGGTGGTGCCACTGCCATCTTCGGAAGTGTCCAGGGTGATAAACGGTTTGTTGGTATAGTTGGTTTCGTTATAAACGAAGTCCTTACCGGCTACGGTAAAGCAACTGCCGATGGAGCCGTCGTTGTCCACAGAGGCAACGGTAAACGCATTGGCGTAGGTACCGGGAGATCCGCCGGTGTGGAAGTTCACATCGTCGCCATAGAGCGTACCAGCCACAGAGCGGCTGTTCTCCGCCCAGTAGCCGTTGTTACCGGCAGAAATGGTGACGACCGTGTCGGTCTCTGCCAAGGAGTCCAGAAGGCTCTGGTAGGTGCTGTTGGTGGTCATACCGGCGTTGGAGGAACCCAGAGACAGGTTCACAGCGTCACAGCCCAACACAATGGCATCCTCAATGGCAACCATGTAATCGGAGTCATACGCACCGCCGCCATTGCCGAAAACCTTCATGACGATCAGCTGGGCATCCGGAGCATCGCCCACTACGCCGACGGTATCTGCGGCAGGAACATATTCCTCTCCCCGCTTCAGGTAGCGGTTTGCGGATGCAATGCCTGCCACGTGAGAACCATGCTCGCCCTGGGCATCATTGTCGTGGGTCACGTCCAGATCCTTGTCAATGTAGCAGAAGCCAAAGGGCGCCTTCAGGTTTATGTACAAATCCGAGGCCGTCAGGCCCGCATATCGCTTGGAAGCATTCAGCTTCGGAAGCGCTGCGGCGATTTCCTCTTCATCCAGCACATCAATGGCCTTCAGATACTCCTCGTAGTCCATGTTGGCATAGCCGGCATCCTCTGCCAGAGCCACTGCCAGGGCCAGGGGATCAAAGGACTGATGATCGGTATCCAGACCAGTGTCGATGATGGCAATCCGGGCGCCTGCGCCGGTGTAGCCGGACTCCCAGGCGCGGTTGGTCCCGGTCATCTGAGCAGAAATCAGCATATTGGGTTCTGCCGTAGCATCGGTGGTGGACTCCTGGGGCTCGTACCGGGTCTCCAGAATCACGTCCTTGACGCCACGGACCTGCTTGATCTGCTCAATCTGCCCGTAGGTCACATTGGCGGAAATCAGGTTGGCGGCCAGCGTCAGATTCCATGCCACATCCAGCTTTTCGCCCAAGGCCTTCTCGATGGATGCAGTCATGTTTGCCTGCTCACGCTGCAGGCCAGCGCGGTAAGTCATTGCCGCCTGGTTGTCTGCAATGTTCATGGTGGAGAAGCCAGCGTCAATGGTGGACGCCTTCTCCAGCAGGATGGATACCCGGACCACGTCTGTGTCGGCGTATTCCGGTCCATCCGGTTCCTCCTCCGGCAGGCCCTCCAACAGGCTTCCGGAAACTGCGCTGTTGTCCACTTGCCGGAAGCTGACGGTTGTGTCGCTGTTTGCTGCATCCACAGGGATGGCAAAGCTGAACAGCATCGCAATCACCAGCAGCAGGGAAAGCAGACGGGAAGACAGATGCATTTTCTTCATACTCGTTCTCCTTTTCGTATATTTGCCGACTGAGCCGGCATGTTATATCCACGCGGTTCCCCGCGACAGATATCTCCAGTTTTTGAAACCTCCGGAGGGAATCAAGCTTGCAAAGTAACCGGACTGCAAGCAGCCACTGCAATACACTATCAGAATTATAGCACGGCAACTTTGGATTTGCAAGAAACTTTTCCAAAAAGCTCTAACCTTTTATCTGGCTAGTCTGAGCATTTTGTGCAAGCCAAATATGCATCGCAATGCAAAATGCCAGGGTCCCCTATCAGGAGGTTTACATTCCAGTATTTTCATTTTAATTTGATTCCGTACACAAAAGGATTCTGTCTTTTTCTGCAAAGCCGCACCTGTAACGGGGCGATGCTTAAGTCGCGCCCAGACGCTTTTTTCGATGGCCTGCAGCGACCTGGAACAAAACAAATCCAATCAAAAACATCAGCGACAGGGAACCCACGCCTGCATTGGTGCTGTTGGTGAGCTGGCTGATGACCGACACCAGCAGTGTTCCGGTAAAAGCTGCCCCTTTCCCACAAATATCGTAAATCCCAAAATATTCACCGGCCCGTTCCGCCGGAATGATTTTGGTATAATAAGACCGAGAGATGGCCTGAATGGTCCCCTGGAACATGCCGACCCACACTGCCAAAATCCAGAAATCCCCCAGGGAATTCAGCCAGAATGCAAATACCGCAATGCCGAAATAGGCCCCAATACAAATGGAGATGATCACCTTTGCATCCATCCGGCGCGAAAGCCGCCCAAAAAATATAGAGCAGGGAAACGCCACAATCTGAGTCACCAGAAGTGCCAACAGCAAGCCTGTGGTATCCAGCCCCAGGGCGGTTCCATAGGCCGTCGCCATATCAATGACCGTATACACCCCGTCAATATAGAAGAAAAAGGCCAGCAGGAAAAAAAGAATGTCCGGTCTCTGCCGCAGCTCGGAAAAAACGCCGCCCAGACGCCGGAAGCTGTCCCGCACTGGCGTCCGCTGGGCCTCCACATAGTGCGTTTGCCGGTAGCTGCGCAGAAGCGGAAGCGAACCACCCAGCCACCAAAGGGCAATGATGAAAAACGCAATGGCCATGGCCGCTTTCATAGAAATTCCGATGGACTGGTAAGTGAGCACCAAAGCCAGGCAAGCTCCAAAGGGAATGCAACTGCCGAGATAGCCCCAGGCATATCCATAGGAGGAGACCTCGTCCATTCGGCTGTCTTGCGTCACGTCAGGCAGCATGGCGTCGTAGAACACCAGGCTGGTGGAATAGGCGGTTTTGGAAATCACAAACAGGACCAAAAACCAGAGCCACGATTTCATAAATCCCAGACACACACAGCCAATGGAGCCAATCAAAACTGCCCCCAGGAAAAACCATTTCTTACGCCCCTTCAGATCGGACATCGTCCCCAAAGTGGGACCCAAAAGCGCCACCAAAATGGTTGCAAGAGAGGTTGCATATCCCCAGTACGCCAGATAATCGACGGAAGAAAGCCCAGAACGGCCTGCCAAATCGTTGAAATAGATGGGCAGGATCGTGGCTACCAGCAAAGTAAAGGCAGAATTGGCCACATCATACAGAACCCATCTTTTTTCCAGGGAGGTCAGTCTAAACTTCATAGTAAATCTCCTCTTCATAGGGCAGTACCGGAATTTGAGACCAGCCCTCCCCTGCTCCAAAGGTGCGGTCAAAGAAGGGAGGAAGCGCTTTGCCATTCAGACAATAGGCCAAGAAATCCTCTATGGCTCTTCTCGCCTCTGGGATGGCTCGGTTCATAAGCTTGTTCAGTCTCAGGTTGCTATCTGCACAAATTGCCGCAGGTGTCCGCCCAATCTTCATATAGCGCATACTTTCATAATTCCCCGTCAGCCGCATCCCCACATCTACCAGACCGCGTTTCCATCGGCTTTGGCCGGTGAGAAGAAAATCATAGAACTTCATCGCCAGGAGCGCGTGAAGGACCTCTTCTGGCTTTAACGGAGGATACACCGGTGCAATCATCGCCGCCCGATCATTGGTGGGGCAAATATGCCGGGTAAGCCGGTGCCGAAGCGGGTCCAGGCCATCGGCACACATGAGATATCGGTCAAACTCCATCTCAATCTGGATGTGACTCGCACCGCTTTTCTGGATTTTCTTCTCCACATACCCGTGACAGGCTGCATCCAGGGTAAAATGACAGACCACACCCAGAAGGTAGGACAGCATCTCCGGCGGCCGCCCAGCGCGAGCCCAGGCCTGCGCGGCGTCGGAGAAAAAGTCTGCACCTGTTCTGTCATGGGTACCATAACCAATGGCGTTGACTGAATTGTGCCCCATCGCCATATAATAAAACAAAATATCCGGACCGTGCTGTCCAATCCCAAAGAGGGACCGTTCCACCTGGACATATCTTCGCAGGTGAGGCGGCATAGACCGCCACACACGGTTCCCAAAATCATGATGTGCATAGTTTGAGGGCATCGCGCTGATTCCGCCTTTCCAAATCCCTGCTGTTCAAATGATGCCCAACCTGGGCACACTCTAACATAGATTGTTTCCTGGCGCCTGGTGTACAGGCAGATCCTATAACAGAAGCCGGTGTTTCCGCCAAGAGAAACACCGGCTTCTGCCGTTTTCCAATTCCTTAGCCTTTGGAAGCTTTCTTTTCTTCCTTGGCCCGTTTTCTGGCTGCAGCAGCCTTCTCTGCGGCAGCCTTGGCGGCCTCGTTGGCCGTGTCGTTGGAAGAAATCGCCCATTTGGCAAACTCCACCCGAACCCGGTCTGCGCTGGTCTCGATCACGATCTTATCGTCCTTCACAGAGCACACCACGCCCACGATGCCGCCGATGGTGGTGATCTTGTCTCCCACCTTCACCGCGCTACGCATCTGCTCCGCTTCTTTTTTCTTCTTGTTTTCCGGGCGGATCATGAGAAAGTACATGATTGCCAAAACGGCAAGCATCATGATCAGCATGCTGCCCATGCCGCCGCCTGCGGCGGCAGTGGTTTCCAAAAATAAATGCATTCCGATTCCTCCGTATTTTATTCTCACTCATTATACCATTCCAGGCAGGATTTGCAAGCAGTATTTTTAAATTCTCTGATCCAGACGGGCAGAAAATTCTGCGCGGAATTGAGCAAAGGTTCCCGTGTCCAGCGCATCCCGGATTCTCTGCATGAGCTGATTGTAAAAATACAGGTTATGCATCACGCTCAACCGCATGGCCAGCATCTCCTCTGCTTTAAACAGGTGGCGCAGATAGGCCCGGGAGTACCGGCGGCACACTGGGCAATCACACTGGGGGTCAATGGGCAGTCCGTCCGTTTCATACTTGGCATTTTTCAGATTCATGGCTCCATCCCAGGTGAACAGCCGGGCATGCCGGGCGTTCCGGGCAGGCATGACACAGTCGAAAAAGTCGATTCCCCGGGCGACAGCCTCAATGATGTTGCTGGGGGTTCCGACGCCCATAAGATACCGGGTTTTCTCCTGAGGCATATGGGGCTCTACCGTCTCTATGATTTCATACATCACCTCGGTGCTCTCCCCTACGGCCAAGCCACCAATGGCGTAGCCGGGCAGGTCCAACTCCGCAATCCGCTTCATATGTGCCACGCGAATGTCCCCATAGGTTCCACCCTGGTTGATGCCCCAAAGCATCTGCTGGGGGTTCACCGTATCCGGAAGTCGGTTCAGTCGGGCATTTTCTGCCTGACACCGCTCCAGCCACCGATAGGTCCGGTCCACGCTCTTTTGCACATAGTCCCGTGGCGCAGGATTTTCAATGCATTCGTCAAAAGCCATACAAATGTCAGAACCCAGGTTGGACTGAATTTGCATGCTCTCCTCCGGCCCCATGAAGATCTTACGGCCGTCAATGTGGGAGGCGAAGTATACGCCCTCCTCCCGGATCTTTCGCAGAGATGCCAGAGAAAACACCTGAAACCCGCCAGAGTCTGTGAGAATGGGCCTGTCCCAAGTCATAAAGGCGTGGAGACCACCCATCTGCCGGACGATCCGGTCTCCGGGTCGCAGATGCAGATGATACGTGTTGGACAGTTCCACCTGGCAGCCGATCTCCTCTAAGTCCTTGGCGCTGAGGGCTCCTTTGATGGCGCCTTGCGTACCCACATTCATAAATACCGGGGTTTGCACCATCCCATGGGCGCAGGTAAAGACACCTCTGCGGGCAGAACCTTCGGTTTTGATCAGTTTAAACATGTTTTTCCTCCGTGGACAGAAACCGTTTCCAAATTTCCTCTGCAACTTCCGAAAGGCGTTTGCCCTCTGTGTCAATGGGATAGCCCTCAATCTCGGATGAGAGCCTTTCCACACATTGGTCGATCTGTTTGATACACCAGGCATCCGGCTGTTCGCCCCGGCCCAGAAGGCGGGCCAGGACGGTCTCCCGGCTGGCCAACAGGGTCACCGGACAGACGGAAATCCCAGCCCGCCGCAGGGGATCCAGCAGTTCCCTTTGGTAATCCCCACGAACCACAGTCATGGGGACTAAAATCACACCGCAGTATGCCTCCGCTGCTGCCTGCAACAAAGCCGCCGTGGTGCTGCGCCAAAGGGGATAGTCCTGAAAATTATCTTTCCACAGTTCCACAGGCAGAATCCTCCGGATCACATCCCCCACCTCTTCCGGATCAAACAGATGGCTGCGGTGCAGCTTGGCCTGCAACGCCCGGCAGACACTGGTCTTCCCTGCGCCGTATGCACCGTTGACCCAGAGGATCATGCCGTCTGCCCCTTGTCGTTACGCCGCAGGTACATTTTCCCTGGCTCTGGTGCGCCGATGCAGGTTTCAAAAATAATATCTTTTTGATACTGAAAACCGCATTTCTCAATGACCCGCCGAGAGCGATCATTCCGATTGAAATGACCGCAGGTCAGATAGTCCAGCTTCAGCTCTTGGAAACAGTAATCAATGATCGCGTTCACCGCCTCTGGCATCAAACCCTGGCCCCAGTAGTCCCGGCTAAGTACATAGCCAATCTCCCGGCCCTGTAGGGGCTCAGGGAGAGCCGTTTCCGGCTTCAACGGCTCCAGGCCAAGGGAGCCAACCACCTTTCCAGTCTCCTTCATCACCACCGCCAGAGTCTTCCGGTCCTGGATAAACATCTCCAGAATGGCTCTGGATTCCTCCATGTCCATGTGTGGCTGCCAGCCCGCCATCTGCCCCACACCATCTACTTTGGCATATTCAAAAAAGTCATCCAAATCCTCCATCTGCCAAGCACGCAAAATCAGCCGGGCAGTCTCAATGCGAATGTTTGTCACATCCATTGGTGCGTCCATTTGTTCTCCTCCTACCAGATCATGTTCGTCTGCACTTTTGTCAATTTCCCGCCCCTCAAGGTGTCAGAATCAGTCAAACTGTTCTGCACAGAGCAGGCGCCAAACGTGTTCCCTGTATCTCCGCTTCTTTGCTTTTACAATCCTATGTAATGAGCGCAGTGTAATCTTATACGCGCGAATTCCCCTAATTATAAAACCCAAACTCAAACAATCCCGGGATAAGCTGAGTTCCACGTTCGGGAAACATTTTCTTGACCATATTCTATCCGATTTCTGTGCTAAATGCAATTATTTTATTTTGACAACGGAAGAATGGGCGCCGCTCCGGTGGATTGTGAAAGCGTAGCGTCTCTATTTCATTTCGGAGCTATTTCGCTATTCCTTCTTGCCACCGTTTTTTACTTCAATACGTTGCATCCCCAATGTTTCCGGGAAGCATGATTCCCTCCCGGAAATCCGGTAATATTGATCACAAAAAGGATATGCTCTGGATGCCTCTAGATTTGCCTAAAACTGCACAGAGTGGGATTTATATTCTTTCAGCAAAAAAGCCCCGTAAGGGGCTGATTCGCTTATTGCACAAGAATGCTTTGCTCATACAGCTCATGTGGGGCAATGTCCTGACCATGGCTCCACTCGATTCCGATTCCGCCCGAAAGCATCTGAACCGTGCGGAAATACCCCATATCCTTCAGCTCGCCAAACCAAGGACCGCTGATATAGGGCGCAACGTCAAAGATCTTTACCTCGCCTGTCTCATAGACCAGCCTGAGCTTGTAGGCATCCATCGGCTCGACGCTCTTCAATCTCGGTTGCAGCATAGGGTTCCCTCCTTACTTCAAAGGGTCAATACGGAAAAACTGCTCGCCGTTGCTCAACAGCGTCCAGTTGGCTTCCAAATCTTCACGATGAATTTCCATCCACGCATCCAGCAGCTTCAGCTTGTTCTTGGGGAACTTGCTGTCTCCTTCAAGGATGGCGCCATCCAGTGCAACGACAAGTTCCATGCCGGAATACTCCACATGGATGTGCGGCATATGATGCTTGCCGCCCTGCTCTCGATACATACGGACAATGATTCCGAAAAACATACTCAATACAGGCACGATACTCACCTCTACTTCTTGGGAGGACACCTTCCCCCAATTTCATTCTATCAGATTGCAGTCTGATTTACAATCAGATTTTTACGATCTCGGTAGGCTTTCTGTTACCTTGGCTTTTTTCCATACTGGATCTCCGGCATCCAGTCATACCGCTGCTCAAACGGAGCGAAATCGTCCGCTGGGTGGCATCCTGTGGTACCCGGTCTCTGGCCTTCTGGCGAGCAAGGTAATCATTTTTCTTCGGCACTTTCATACACACACCTCCATTAGAGCGGCGCTTTGTCAGGGCGTCAAAGTACCTGTTGTAACTTCCCCCATGCCTCCAGTATTTTTTTCAGCAGCTTGTAGCCTAGCACATCCTTACCCTTTTATGTTTCCAATCAACATGGCATCTCCAAAACTAAAGAACCGGTACCGCTCCCGCACCGCCTCTCTATAGGCGTTCAGGATGTGCTCCCGGCCGGCAAAGGCGGAGACCAGCATCACAAGGGTGCTCTCTGGCAGATGGAAGTTGGTGATGAGCGCGTCCATCGCCCGGAACCGGTAGCCCGGATAGATAAAAATATCCGTCCATTTGCTTCCCGGAGAAAAGCTGCCGTCCTCCCCCACCAGAGACTCCAACGTCCGGCAGGATGTGGTGCCCACACAAATGATGCGGCCGCCCCGCTTCCTGGTTGCGTTCAGCAAATCTGCCGTCTCCTGGGAAAGCATACACAGCTCGCTGTGCATATGATGCTCCGTTACCTCTTCTGATTTCACAGGACGGAAGGTACCGAGGCCCACATGAAGGGTGACAAAGGCCTCCTCCACGCCCTTCTTCCGGATTTTTTCCAAAAGTTCCTGGGTAAAATGCAAGCCCGCAGTAGGAGCCGCTGCTGAACCCAGCGCCCGGGAATACACCGTCTGGTATCGCTCCTGGTCTTGCAGCTCTTCCTTGATATAGGGCGGCAGGGGCGTCTTTCCCAGTTTTTCCAGGATCTCCAGGAAAATTCCCTGGTAATGGAATTGCACCACCCGGTTCCCGTCCTCCTGGACCCCAGTGACAGTGGCGGTGAGAACGCCGTCGCCAAAACGCACTTCCTGGCCCAACCTCATTTTCCGGCCTGGCTTCACCAGGCACTCCCAGGCTCCGTCTCCCAGATCCCGAAGAAGCAGCACCTCCACCGCCCCGCCCGTAGGCCGTTGCCCCAAGAGGCGGGCAGGCAGCACCCGAGAGTCATTCATCACCAGACAGTCTCCCGGGTTTAAATAATCGATGATATCATAAAAATGCCGGTGTTCCAGCGCACCGGTCTCCCGGTCCAGCACCAGAAGCCGGGAACCATCCCGCCGCTCCAGGGGCGTCTGGGCAATCAGCTCCTCTGGCAGGTCATACCAAAAGTCGTGTGTTCTCATAAAATTTCTCCATACCTTTCCAAAAAACGTACAATATGTCCCGTATTATAGTATAAATTGCGCTGCTTTTCAACTGACAAAACCTTGCCTGCCGCATACCATAAACTGAAGGAGGGATTTTCATGAAGCCATTGTTCCAAGGGGTTTGCACCGCCTTAATTACGCCCTTCCGGTTGGATTTTGTCCATATGGAAGTCTACGACCAGCTGCTGGACCGGCAGCTGAAGGCCGGTGTGACCGCCCTGGTGGTTTGCGGCACCACAGGAGAATCTGCAACCATGACAGACACCGAAAAGCTGGACCTCATTGGCCATACGGTGGACTATGTCCAAGGCCGCTGCAAGGTGCTGGCCGGTACAGGCTCCAACTGCACCACCCACGCCATCACCCTCAGCAAAGAGGCGGAAAAGCTAGGGGCGGACGGCTTACTTCTGGTCAGCCCCTATTATAACAAAGCCACGGAAGCCGGACTCATCGCCCATTACACTGCCATTGGGGACCAGGTTCACATTCCCTGTATCGTTTACAACGTCCCGTCTCGTACCGGTGTCAACATCCCTGTATCGGTTTACAAGGCGCTGGCTCAGCATCCCAATTTCTGTGGTGTGAAGGAGGCCAGCGGAGATGTGGTAAAAATTGCCCGCATCCGCCAGGCCTGTGGTCCGGAGTTTTCTGTCTGGTCGGGCAACGACGATGAGGTCGTCCCCGTCATGGCGCTGGGCGGCCATGGTATCATATCTGTCGTATCCAATCTCTACCCGGAGACCATGGTACGGTTGGCCTCACTGTGTATGGCTGGCCGCTATCGGGAGGCCGCCAATCTCCAGGCGGCTCTGATGCCTGCCATCGATGCGCTATTCTGCGAAGTCAATCCCGTCCCCATCAAAGCCGCCCTGCGGCTGGCGGGCCTGGATGTAGGCCACTGCCGCCTGCCCCTCACAGATCCCACGCCGGAGCACATGGAGCTTCTGAAACAGGTGGTAGGCGCAACTGTACGGACAGAGCATCTCCAGGACGAGGCAAAGTAACGCGCTGCATATACACCCAAACGCATTCCTCTACATCTGGCCCATTGCCATTCCTGAGGCGGTTTGCACCCAAGCGGAGGCCCAGCGCAACAGCGCCCCAGAGGCGACCTGAAAAGCCTCCTCTGAAATCTCCAGCGTCTGCTTCAGCGTCATTCCGGTCTCCAAAATGCCCAGGTCCTCCGGCTCCAGAAGAGCGCGCAACGCCTGCTTGTCTCTGGCATATTGGCCGGTTTGCAGATAAGCAATGGCCTGGAGCGTGAAGGATGCAGATTTGTACAGTGCCCGCAAAATGTCCGGGCTCTTTTCATGAACCAAATTGTGGGCGCACATATGATATACATTGCATGCGCCCGTCCACACCGCCCGGCAGACATCTGCGCGGGAGATTTTCTCCAGCACCTCATCCAGCGTCCCCAGGAGGGGGCTGGTGTCGTGGCAAAACTGAAACAGGTCCGAGGGTTCCCAAGCCAGGAGCTCTCCTTTGCCCGATATAAACCCGCATACCCGCTCCCGCTCTGGCAGGCGGTCCAGCATGGCGCTGTAGGCCTGCAAATCCGACGCCGACACCGTATCCAGTATCAGTACCACATCCAGGTCGCTCTCTGGGGTGGCTTCTCCCCGGCCGTAGCTTCCCTGAAGACCCAAAAACCAGATTCGGTTTCCAAACTGGGCCTGTGCCGCCTCCATGTATTGTGCCAGCCATGTTTTTATGGAAATATGCATCTCTTATCACGCTCCTGTCTGCATGTCAAAGCGCCGGAAAGCGCCCTCGCTTCCCGGCGTTTTTTTGTATCTTATTGGGGATCCCCTGGGTCAATAGTTTCGTACCACAGCCTTGACCAAGCCCACAAGCTTGGCTGAGGAAGCGTCAATGGGCATATAGTTGGGATTTTCCGGCTGAAGCCAGACCCGGCCCCGCTGGCGGCGGAACCGTTTGACGGTTGCTTCATCCTCCAGCAGCGCTACCACAATCTGCCCATCGTCGGCAGACTGCTGCGGGCGGACCACCACCAGATCCCCATCCAGAATGGCCGCACCGATCATACTGTCGCCCCGCACCCGGAGCGCAAAGCAATTGGGATCTCCATCCCACGGCATCGTCCCTTCCTGATTTTCCACTGCCAAAATGGGAATGCCTGCCGTTACCACGCCGATGATGGGAATCTGCCCGGTTTTGGCATTGGGAACGGACAACGCCCGCTTCTTCCCCGCCTCATATGTCACAAGCCCTTTGGTCTGCAGATGATTCAAATGGTAGCTCACCGACGCGGTGGAACGAAGACCCACTGCCGCGCCGATTTCTCGCACAGAAGGTGGATATCCATTTTCCGCCACGAACTGGTCGATGTATTGGAGGATCTCCTCCTGCTTGTTGCTGGTCCTTGGCATAATGCCGCCTCCTTTTTCTTTTAGTATAACACACGTTCGGCAAAAATGCAAACATACGTTTATTGCTTTTTGAAATTTGGGATGTATTTCTCCGAGGCAGCCTCTGCCTCCTGGGTAAAGCCCTCCAGATTGTTCAGATACATCCAGCTGAGCACGGCCTCATACTCCTCTTGGGTAACTTGCCGGTCCAGGGGCGGCATCCCGACCACCCGGGGCATCGGGGTATATTGACGCATGAGGGACACCAGCACGGTCCCTCTGGGGAAGGTCTCCCCAATCCAGTCCAGTACCCGGAGGGAATTCTCTACCTGGCCTGGAAGAATCAGATGCCGGATCATCACGCCCCGGCGGAGCCGCTCCCCCTCCATTTGGTATGGCCCGGTTTGCCGGACCATCTCCCGGATGGCGGCAGCCGCCACTGGCACATAGTCTGCCGCACCGGACAGCCTGGCTGCCAATGCCCCATCGGCATATTTCAAATCCGGCAAATAGATGTCCACCAGTCCCTCCAAATGCCGGAGCGTCTCCACAGACTCATAGCCGCCGCAGTTGTACACCACCGGCGCCGGAAGCTTCGGCGCCAGAGCCGGGAGAATGTCCGGCAAAAAATGGGTGGGGGTCACCAGATCAATGTTTTCCGCTCCCTGGGCAATGAGCTCCTCCATGGTCCGGCGGAGGGCGGGCGCCGACATCTCCCGGCCAAAGCCCCCGGCGCTGATCTCCTCGTTCTGGCAGTACAGGCATCCCAAGGTACAGCCGGAAAAGAAAATGGCCCCGCTGCCGCCCGGCCCTGCCAGGGCCGGCTCCTCCCACTCATGGCGCATCACTTTGGCCACCTGCAGCCGTCCCGGCATCCGGCAAACGCCCAGCTGTCCTGCCGCCCGGTTTACCCCGCAGGCCCGGGGACATAGCGTACAGGCCGTATAGTCCATCGCTCCCCACATCCCTTTCTCTGGTGCTTTCCATCGACCACAATCATTTCTGTTTTATGTCTATTATACGGGACTGGTGCAAAAAGGGCAAGTTTTTTCTTCACAAAGCCCAAGGAAACACAAAATGTTGCCGTTTGCATGCGCGCGCCTGGCGCCTTGTCAAGCCGGTTCCTTTTTGCTATACTGACACAAAAGAATCGTTCTATCAATCGCTTCCAGGAGGTTTTGTATGTTTCAAATCACCTTGCTTGCCATGGGCAAGCTGAAAGAAAAATTCTATCTCTCCGCCGCAGCGGAGTATGAAAAACGGCTGTCTGGAACCTGTCGCTTCCAGCTGCTGGAGCTGCCGGAATGCCGCCTGCCGGAGACGCCCCAACCTGCAGAGATTGCTGTGGGGCTTGCCCGGGAGGCTGAGCTCATTCGGCAGAAACTGCCAAAGGGCGCCTGGTTTTGCGTCTTCACACCAGAGGGACGGGAGCTGAGCTCCGAAGCCTTTGCCAGTCAAATGGCCCGTGTGAAGCTCTCAGGCCATTCCTCAGCCTGCTTCCTGATTGGTTCGTCATACGGTATCGACCCGTCTATCAAGGCTCAGGCAGACCTGCTTCTATCCATGGGTCAGATGACCTTTCCCCACCACCTGGCCCGTGTGATGGTTCTGGAGCAGCTCTACCGGGCAGAGGCCATTCAGTCGGGCAGCAAATATCACAAATAGCGGGAAGCAGCGGCATGTCTGTTGCTTCCTTGGTATCTCCTCAAAAAATTTACTTAAATCCGCAAGCATACCTTGACAGGCGATGTACATTGGTGTACAATGGCTTCAAAAGACAGGAGGTGATTTCATGTCCATTGCCGGAGATCTGATCCGCGGGCACACAGATGCGATCATTCTGGCCCGGCTGATGCTGCGGGACAGCTACGGCTACGAAATCAATAAGACAGTCACCCACTTGTCCGGCGGCAAGCTAGAGCTGAAGGAAGCCACCCTATACACAGCCTTCCGGCGGCTGGAGGAAGCTGGTCTCGTGGCATCCTACTGGGGCGGAGAGGCCAGCGGCGCCCGGCGGCGGTATTACACCATTACCCCACAGGGGCGGGAAACCTGCAGCCGTCTGCTGGCGGAGTGGGGCGAGACCAAAGAAATTATGGATAAACTACTGGAGGTGGAGAAATCCCTATGAGAGACAAACTGAAAACCTACATCGACTATCTCTTTGCCGGCGCTCCCCAGACGGCGGCTACCGCGGAGACAAAGGCAGAAATTCTGCAAAACACCCTGGACAAATACGATGACCTCATCGCCGAGGGAAAGACCCCGGAAGCAGCCTACTCCCTGGCGGTCTCTGGCATCGGTGACCTGGGTGACTTTCTCACCCGGGGCGTCCGGACGGAGGCGCCTTCCCGTACCGCCACGACCCACAGTGCATACCCCAGCTGGCTCTCCAGCCTGTTGTTGTCTGTGTCCATTATGCTATACATCTGCTGCGTAATTCCGGTCATTGTGGCGGAGGATCATGGGGTAGTGGGAATGTTCGCCATGATTGCTATTGCAACCGGTCTGATCGTTTTTCGGGCTACGTTTCTACGTACCGGCTCCCAAAAGCAGGGTAACAGGCAGATCCGGCAGGAAGAACTGTCCGACGATCCCAGCGTGAAGCTCCGCAAGAGCATCAACGGCCTGATCACCACGCTCACACTGGTCCTTTACTTTGTGATCAGCTTTGCCACCATGGCCTGGTACATCACCTGGGTGATATTCCCCCTGTCCGCTGCCATCCAAAATGTGATCAAGGCCTGCTTTGAGCTGAAAGATTGAGAGGAACATCATGAAACACAATCATACCAGCGTCATTGTACGCATCATTCTATGGACTCTGACGGCCCTGATCCTCCTGGGGGTTCTGCTGTGCGGCATGGGGGTTCTACCTGGCCTGTCCATCCGCGGATTCTCCTTTGGCGGCTGGAATTTCCATTATTCCGACAGTGCAAAATACGAAGTGGGCAACGGATCGGTCCCGGCTTCCAACCTCCATTCTGTGGAAATCAACTGGGTCGATGGCTCTGTCAATGTGACCGTCACCGACGGCGACTCGGTCGTTTTCCGGGAGAGCAGCGGATTGGAAGAGAGCGAGCAGCTTCGCTATCGGGTGGCTGGCGACCGGCTGATTATCCAGTATTGCAAGCCTCAATGGAGCTTTGGCATTTTTGACTCCCCCAAGAAGGATCTGACCGTAGAAATTCCCCGCTCCCTGGCCGAGCAGTTGCTGGAGCTGCAGATTGATACGGTAAGCGCCCCAGTCACCGCCCGGGATCTCACAGCGCAATCCTGCGAGGTAGACGGCGTATCCGGCAACATCACGTTCATAAACTGCTCCTTTGCAGAGTTGGACGTGGATACGGTCTCCGGCAGCCTCCAATTGTCTGGGGAGGCTCACCGGGTCAATTTCGATGGCGTATCCGGTGGCATGACCTTAGATCTTCTGGTAGCGCCTCAGAAAATATCCACGGATACCATCTCCGGTAGCATTCGTTTAAATCTGCCCCAGGACGCAGCCTTTTCTGTAGAGCTGGATTCTGTCTCTGGCAAGCTGGATAACGAATTTCCCTCCACCCAGCGGGGAGATCTCTACTACTGTGGTCAGGGCGGCGGCACCTATCAATTCGATACCGTCTCTGGCGATGTGATCATCCGCGCCACAGTCACTGCCCCGGCGCCTCGCAGTTAAACCCATTACCCGGGACGTGGTTTTCGGATTCGGCGTAAAAAACGGTCAAGACCGGCACTTGCCGGGGCCACTGCAATGTCTTGTAGTGGTCCCGGCGAGTCCTGTCTTGACCGCCTTTTTGAGCAGACCTTCTGTTATTTCTTCCGGAAGGACATGCAGTCAGTGCACTGGTCTACTGTGGGATGGCACTCGTGGGTACCCACCAGGATCTTGTCCAGGGAGCAGTAGTTGGCCTCATCGCAGTGGTTGGCGCAGGACACCACAGTGCACTCGATGGATTTGTTGGCATGGCAGTTCATAGGGCTGGCCTCCTTTCCTTTGGTTCGGGAGTAGTATGTCCAGGAGCGGCCAGTTCATTCCAAAAATCAAACCAGGCCGCCATTTCCCAATTCTTTGAGACGTGGGCCTTCCGCATAGAAAATTTCCCGGGACACATTGCCTTTTCCCGGGAAATATGATATTCTCCATCATATCAGTCCCAGTCGGGAGGCTGCAAGCAGCCTCCCGTATTTGAAGCGGATGGTCTGCGTCTTTGGAAGCGGCATCCGCACATTCACTAGTATGCCCGGAGTTTTCTGCCGGTGCATGGAAATTTTTGTATTTTTTCAGGAGGCTTTGTCATGGCTAAGGTATCCCCTTCCATCCTCTCGGCGGATTTTGTGAATCTGGAGCGAGATCTTCGGGCCATCGCCCAATCCGGCGCAGATTACATTCACGTAGACGTTATGGACGGCCAGTTTGTTCCCAACCTGACCATTGGTATGCCTGTGATCCAGGCCATTGCCCGGGTTTCGGAGCTGCCCCTGGACGTCCATCTCATGATTGACCGGCCCATCCGCTATGTGGAGGGTTTCTGCAAAGCTGGCGCATCCATCCTCGCAGTCCATTTGGAGTCCGACACCCCAGAGGGCATCCGGATGGCCCTGGAGCACACCCGGGCCCTGGGCGTCCGTTCGGCTCTGGCGCTGAAGCCCGGCACTCCGGCCGAGGCCGCATTGCCTTACCTGGAGCTGTGTGACATGATCTTGGTGATGACTGTGGAGCCTGGTTTCAGCGGTCAGGCCTTTATGGTAGACATGATGCCCAAGCTCCAAACCATCCGACGCTGGATCCAGGAGCGCAACCTCCCCTGCATCCTGGAAGTGGATGGCGGCGTGGGTCCCTCCACCTTCCAGACTTGCCTGGATCATGGCGCGGACCTGCTGGTGGCCGGCTCCGCCTACTTCCGCGCCCCGGACCGGACGGCTTTTGTAAAGCAATTGCAGGCGGAGCAAAATGGGATATCCTAAAACCCCTTCCTGCCTCAGGCCATGCTACCGGTTTTGGCTTCCCAGCAGAAGGAGCAAAATCCGGATGGCCTGCACCATCTCCTGGCGGAACTGAGAAAACACCGGACCATGCTGGGGATGGTTCTGGCTGGCTGCATACATATTTTCAAACTGTCTGGCCTGGGTCAGCAGACGCAATAACGTTCGCTCCACCGGCTCCCGGCGGGGTTCCGGCTGTGGCGTCATACGCCCGCCCTGCTCTGGCCTGGCCATTCCACGCAGACACGCCGACCGCTCCATGGCCTGATGGTGCAGACGGTTCATGGCGGTCCTTCCGCCAGGTCCCAGGAACCGGCCAAGCATTTGGCACTGGCGTCCAAACGCCCCCTCCTCCCTGGCCTGGCGCAGAAGTTCCTGGGGAGTCCAGGACATCCCAGGATGGGGCTGCAGTGGTGCTGGAGGCGGCGCTGGGCGGGCAAGCTGCTCTGGCGGAGGCGGCAGCACTGGCCGCCCGGGTTCCGGGGATGCTGGCTGTGGGGGCGGCGCCAGTGGCTGTCGGTTCCAGACTCTCTGCCAGATGGGGTCTGTTTGGGTTTTGTCAAATGGATCCATAGCGATTCCTCCTTTCTCCATAGCTATGCAGCAGGCGGTGATCGGTTCCGAAAAAAAGCCTCTCTTTTGATGCAATTCCGATACATCCATATCTTATGCTAAGTTTGTAAAGAGAGCCGCAGGTTCTTCAGCAAGCATCTGCGAAAAGGAGTGGTGATGTTATGATCAAAACACACAAACGGTTGGTCCGGCTTCTGTGCCTTCTGCTGGTAGTGGCGCTGATGCCGCTCCAGGTCACAGCTTCGGATTGGCCCGGTATGGAGGCATTTCAGCTACCGGAGGAGCTTCCTGCCCTGCCTTTTACCGATGTATCGCCTCACGCCTGGTACTATCCCTATGTGCGGGTGCAATATGCTCTGGGGCTCATGGCCGGGACGGGAAATGATAGATTCTCTCCCAACGGCACGGTTCCCCTCACCCAGGGTCTGACCGTGGCCGTGCGGATCTATGAAAAGTATTGGGGCATCCCCGATGCCTCCGCCGAGTATGGTTCCCCCTGGTACGCATATTACGTGAGCCGGGCCAGAGAATACGGCCTGCTGCCGGAGTCTCTGGAACATGTCTCCCTCCTCCGGCCCGCAACCCGGGCGGAGCTGTCGGAAATTCTCAGCCGCAGCCTCCCCGAGGTGGAGCTGGAGCCTATCCACCAGGTGGATTCCCTGCCGGATTACAGCCCAGAGGATCTCTACTGGAACGGAGTCATCACCCTGTACCGGGCAGGCGTTCTCATGGGGAACGACGACTCCGGTACCTTCCGGCCAGACAGCAACATCCGCCGCTCGGAGCTGGCTGCCGTCCTCACCCGGATGGTCCGGCCTGAGTATCGGATTCAGCCCAGCACCATCGAACCCATTGTGCCGGATACAGGAATGGACGCTTTCAAGCTGCCCGAGCCGCTTCCGAAACTGCCATTCGTAGATGTCGGCTCCAGCGCCTGGTACTACCCTTATGTGCAGGCGGCCTATGCCATGGAGCTGATGAACGGCATGGGAGACGAGCGCTTCGCCCCCAACGGCACCGTGCAGCTGTGTCAGGCGGTGGCTGTGGCCGTGCGAATCTATGAGAAATACTGGGGCATCCCAGACACCTCCGCCGAATATGGCCGCCCGTGGTACACCTACTACATAGACCGGGCACAGGAATACGGGATCCTTCCCCAGGCCATGGCAAGCAGCCCAACCCGGACCGTCTCCCGCGCTGAGGTTGCAGAAATTCTGTACCGGAGCCTGCCAAAGGGCGAGATGCCGGCTGTCAACCAGGTGGATACCCTCCCGGACTACGGCCCAGAGGATCCCTATTGGGCGTCCGTCTCCGCACTGTACCGGGCGGGCGTGCTGACTGGCGATGACATTTACGGCACCTTCCGACCCAACAGCAACATTCGCCGTTCCGAGCTGGCCACCATCCTCATCCGCCTGGTTCGGCCGGAATACCGGAAACTCTTCACCCTGACCCCCCTGCCCCAAGAGGTGATCGAAACCATTGTCTATGGCAAAAGCGGCGCAGGGCGGGAGCTGAAAGCCTATCGCTACGGCGATGGCAGCAACGTTTTGGTGGCGGCCTTTGCCATTCACGGCTGGGAAGACAACTTCGATCGGGACGGCCAGCTGCTGGTGAATACTGCCCAGGATCTGATGGAAGCGCTGGAGCATAATTATGACGCCTTGATCAAAGAGGGCGATTGGTCTGTATACGTATTGCCCTGCCTGAATCCCGACGGTCTGTACGACGGTTGGACCTGTGACGGACCGGGCCGGTGCACCACTTACCGGCTGGATTCCAACGGCAACAACGTCTACGGCCCGGGCATTGACCTCAACCGTAGCTTCCCCTACCGGTACCAAAGCCGCAGCGACAGCCGGAATTACAACGGCTCTGCGCCCCTGCAGGCGCGGGAGGCCCAAGCTCTTGCAAAATTTGTCCAGTCGGTGAAAGGTTCCGGCCACAACGTGCTCATCGATACCCATGGCTGGTACCGCCAGACCATTGTCTCCAACGGTGAAAATGGTCCCGTTTACCGCGCCTTCGACCGGTATTTCCCCTACAACCGCTATAGCTCCCTGTCCGGCGGCTCCGGTTACTTTGCCTCTTGGGCGGCCTACGTTGTGGGATACGATGCCTGCCTCTTCGAGTTCCCCGACGTCTCCAGCACCCGGGACTTTGAAAACAAGGGGTACGGCGAGGATTATGTCAATGCCATTTGCTGGATGCTGCAAAACTACGATTAAACACGTTGACCCCTAAGTATGAAAATTGCGGGAGAAATCACGAAAAGTCGCGATTTCTCCCGCTCATTATATGTGATTGGCGGCCTGTTTGCAGAGCCACTCGGCCAAGAGCGCGTCATACTTACCATAGGGATGCACACCATCTGCGCTATAGTCCCCACGCAAATACCCCTCATCATCCTCATATAAAGCGCGCGGATCCAAGCAGCGAACCTGCTCGCCGTCACACAGGCTCTGAATGTCGGCATTGATTTTCCCCAATCGCTCTGGCCGCAGATAATCCGTTGCCTTGGCCTTTTCCCTGGAGACTCCATAGACCTGAAGCAGATAGATGACCGCATCGGGCTGCAGCTCCTGAATTCGCTCCACATCCTGCCGGTACCGCTCTTTCAGGGAATCCAAGTCATACCCCGCCTCGTTCAGGCCCAGCATGATATAGATTTTTCCATACTCCCGGCTACACAGGAGGCTCTCCAGATCCGTTTCCCCAAAATATGTATCAGAAGCCGTCTGGGAAAAGAGCTGAAACACGCTGAGACCAACTCCGGCAAAATAATCCGCCTCCCCCAGGCGCGCATACATGGACAGCCCCACCATCCGGGAGTCCCCGATAAACAGGGCGTCGTCAAACCAGGATTCCTCCTCCCCGTAAACCGGCAGGGGGGCAGTCGGCTCGGTTGGCTCTTCTGAGGGCTCCGGATGCTCCGTCTGTGCCGATGGTGGTGCAGATGGCTCCGCTGGGGGAGGCTTCCGCACAGAAGGCTCCCGTTTCAGAGGCTGGGTTGGCGCCAGGCTCTCCTGATCCTGCATCACCAGGAAGGGTACCGCCAAAGCCATCCGCCCTTCGTAGCGCCCGGTGTCCTTCCATTTGGCCTTCAACACAAACCCCACACAAGCCATCACGACTCCGCTTCCGGCCAGCAACACCGGCAGAACCAGGGCCGCTTTTTTTCTCTTTTTTGTACGCTGCATCTTCGGCCCTCCTAAAAGCTGAAATAAAGGAACGGATCATTCACGGCAACAGACATGTAGTAAACCGCCGCCCAGAACAGCAGGAAACACACCACGGTCCCCACTGTGGAAGAGCGAATCCGGTTCCAGACCCGTTCCGGCCAGGGGCTGGAGAGCAGTATGCACACCGCCAGAAACGGAACAAACTGCTTGCCGTAATGAAGGAAATCCCTCTGGTTCACCGCAATGCCACCTCCGAAGAAGGGAAACAGCCGGGTGAGATAAATCCCAATTTGACCCAGGTCTGGTACTGCAAACAGAAGCCAGCTCAGCGGGACAGCCAGCAGCATGTACACACGGGCCGCCACCCGGTGCCGCTCCAGAAGAGGGCCCAAGCCCAGCTTTTCCAGCGCAATCAGGAGGAAAATCAGAAGGCCCCACAAGAGAAAGTTCCAGGTGCTGCCGTGCCAGATTCCCGTGAGCAGCCAAACCACCAGCAAATTCAAAATGGTTCGTGGCATCCCCTGCCGGCTACCGCCCATGGGAATGTACACATACTCCCGAAACCAGGCGCCTAAGGTGATGTGCCACCGCCGCCAGAATTCCGTCATGGTTCTGGCTGCATAGGGATGGTCAAAGTTTCTGGGAAGGCAGAATCCCAACATACGACCCAGACCGACTGCCATGCGGGAATAGCCCCAGAAGTCAAAATACAGTTGGAAGCAGTACCCCGCCAGCCCCAACCAAGCCATGGGGGTCGAAATGCTCTCAAAGCCTATGGTTTGGACCTGGGTCCACAAGCCGCCCACTCGGTCAGCCAGGAGCACCTTCATAGAAAGGCCCACAATGAATTCCCGCAGCCCCCGGTCAAAGCCCTCCAGGTGATACCGCCGCTCTGTCAGCTGACTGCCCAGCTCTGAAGGCGGCATCAAGGGACCTGACAGCAATTTTGGAAACATCAAAATCTCCGCCAGATAATCCCACAGGCGTGCCACTGGCTCCACCTTACCATGGGTCACATCCATCAGGTAGGCGGCCATCTGAAAAGTATAAAAGCTGACCCCCAACGGCAGGACCAGGTTTGTACCCAACAGGCCCGCATATTTAAAAATCAGCAAAATACCGAACAGCAGGGCCAAACTGCCAGAAAGCAGAGTTTTTTTCGCCTGAACACAGGGCAGAAACAGGGCAATTACCCAAGTTAACATAATTTCAACTGCCAAGAGTACCACCCACCAAGGATGGTGCCATGCTCCAACGACGTAGAACACCGCACTACCCAAAGCCAGCGCCAGATTCCGGCGCGACGGCGGGCAGACGTAATAGCACCCCAAAAAGAGGGGCAAAAACAGGAAAACAAACTCCAAACTGTTGAAACTCATAACTTTTCACAATCTCTCTTTTGTAATTACGCACAGCACTTCTTCCGTTGATCCACACGGTTCCGACAGAGATCACCCAGAGAAAAAGTCACCTGCAAGCCGGATTCACAGGTGACTTTCTGCCCGGCCCTGGTCAACATAAATGATTATATGCGAACGGCCGCCAAGTTTCAAGGTATGTAATTCCTAAAATTTCTAAAAAAGGTGACACTTTTTTGTAATCTTTCGACAACTTTGTAAACACCTTCCCCGGCGCCCCCAAGGGCCTGCCTCCACGCCTAGGTTTGCCAGGACCGGAGTCCTTCCATGAGCGCACAGCGTACACCCGTCAGGTTCTGCAGTGGTCAATTCGATGCAGACACGGCAAACTGACTCTCATACAGCTCCGCATAGAAGCCGCCCCGGGCCAGAAGGGATGCATGAGTCCCCTGCTCCACAATGGTACCGTCCCGCATCACCAAAATAAGATCCGCCTCCTGAATGGTAGACAGGCGATGTGCCACAATGAAGCTGGTGCGGCCCTCCATCAGCGCGGCAAAAGCCTTTTGAATCTTCTGCTCCGTCCGGGTGTCAATGGAAGACGTCGCCTCGTCCAGGATGAGCATAGGCGGCAGGCACAGCATCACGCGGGCAATGCACAGAAGCTGCTTTTGCCCTTGGGACAGAGAGCCTCCGGCCTCGCCAATGACCGTGTCATACCCATGGGGCAAGCGACGAATGAAGCCATGGGCATGAACTGCTTTGGCAGCTGCCTGGATTTCCTCCAGGGTAGCCTCTGGGCGGCCCATGGCAATGTTCTCCCGGATGGTTCCCGCCTTCAGCCAGGTGTCCTGCAAAACCATGCCAAAGCACTGCCGCAAATTCTGCCGGCTCATCTCACGGGTGCTGACCCCATCCACTGAAATGGTCCCCCGATCCACCTCATAAAACCGCATGAGAAGATTGATCAGCGTGGTCTTGCCACATCCCGTAGGGCCTACAATGGCCACCCGCTGTCCCGGACGGACCTGCAGGTTAAAATCCTGAATGAGGGGCCGGTCCGGTGTATAGGAGAAACACACATGGTCCAACCCCACCTGCCCCTTCACGGCGCGGGGCGTCGACGGAGCCGGGTCCGGCGTCTGGACCGGCTGCTCCAGCAGCTCAAAAATACGGCCAGCGCAGGCCAGTGCATTCTGCAGCTCCGTGATGACGCCGCTGATCTCATTAAACGGCTTGGTATACTGATTGGCATAGCTCAGAAATGTGGTGAGGCCGCCGACTGTAATGCCTCCTGCCACAGCCGCCAAGGCGCCTGTGAGGCCGACTCCCGCATAAACAAGGGCATTGACAAACCGGGTGCAGGGATTGGTGATAGAGGAAAAGAAAATTGCCCGGAGCGAGCATTTGCGCAGCTCCTCATTGACCTCGTCAAACTCTGCCTGGCTTTTGCTTTGGTGGCCAAACGCCTGCACCACCTTTAGCTCCCCAATGGTTTCGTCAATGAGAGCGGTCTGACGGCCTCGGATCTGAGATTGGAGGCGAAACATGGAGTAGGTTCGCTTTGCCACAAATTGGGCCACAAACAAGGACAGAGGTGTAATGAAAATGACCACCAAAGCAATCTTCCAGTGAATGAGCAGCATAAACAGCAACGTCCCGCCGATGGTCATCAGGCCGGTAAACAGCTGGGTAAAGCCCATGAGGAGCCCGTCCGCAAACTGGTCCACATCTGCAATAACCCGGCTCACTGTCTCCCCATGGGGATGCCGGTCCAAGTATGAAAGGGGCAACTCTTGGATGTGCCGGAAAGCCTCCTCCCGCATCTGCCGGACCACCTGGAAGGTAATGCGGTTGTTCAGCTCCCCCATACACCACTGGGTCAGAGCGCCGGCCCCAGCGGCGAGGCCAATCCACAGAAGAATGCCGGCCAACGCTGTAAAGTCCACCTGTCCCGGCCCGAACATACAATCCACAGCCCGACCGGCCAAAATGGGCACATAGAGCTGACAGGCGACGCATACCAACGCCAGCAGAAGCGTCCCAGTCAGAAGCATCCAGTGGGGCGCAATGCGCCGAAGTACCTTCCGGAGGACCGCTCCCTGTTTTTTCTCACGAGACATGGTCTCCCGCCTCCTTCCGGAACTGTGAATTGTAAATTTCCTGGTACACCTTGCAGCTTTCCAGCAGTACTTCGTGGGTTCCCTGTCCCGCAACCCGGCCATCTTCCAGGACCAGAATCCAGTCGGCGTGGCGAATGGATGCCGCCCGCTGGGACACCACAAAGGTGGTAGGCGGATTGGGCAACGCTCCAAGGGCTGCCCGAAGCTTGGCATCCGTGGCATAGTCCAGGGCAGAGGCGCTGTCGTCCAGAATCAAAATTTCCGGCTGCCTGACCAGCGCCCGGGCGATGGTCAGGCGTTGGCGCTGGCCGCCAGAGAGGTTGCCACCCCCCTGCTCAACGACTGCATCCAGCCCTTGCTCCTTCCCCTGGACAATTTCCATGGCCTGAGCTACCGTGAGGGCAGTCTGAAGCGCCTCCTCTGTGGCGTTCTCCTGGCCCCAGAGAAGATTGGATCGAATGGTGCCTCGGAACAGCACCGCTTTCTGGGGGACCACTGCAATCCTCTGGCGCAGTTCCTCCAGGTCCAGCTCCTGCACATCCACACCGTCCACCAAAACCTGACCCTGGGTGGCATCGTAAAACCGGGGAATGAAATGAACCAACGTCGACTTTCCGGAGCCAGTGCCGCCGATGATGCCGATGGTCTGGCCGGGCCGGGCCAAAAAGCTGACCCCGGTAAGGGCCTCCGCCCCTGCCGCGCCATAGGTGATCCCGGCATTGCGAAATTCCACCTGCCCCCGCAGCGCCTCCACCGGGTGGCGGCTACCAGAAACCTGGCTGGACTGGATGGCCAGGATTCCCTGAATCCGGTTGCCGCAGGCCACCGCTTTGGTCATGGTAATAATGAGATTGGCAAATTTTATCAGCTCTACCAAAATCTGAGACATATAGTTATACAGCGCCACAACCTGTCCCTGGGTCAGAGAACCGGCATGCACCCGGAGGGCGCCGGTATGCAGGAGTGCCACCACTGCCAAATTCAGGACCACATACGTCACCGGATTGAGCAGGTTGGAAATCCGGCCCACCCGGAGCTGAAGCCGGTTCAGCAGTTGGTTTCGTCTGGAAAATTCCGCAACCTCCTCCGGTTCCTTCCGAAATGCCCGCAGGACCCGTACCCCGGTGAGATTCTCCCGGGTGGCAGCCGTCACGCCGTCCAGGTGGCTCTGCACCTTCCGGTACATGGGAATCGTCACCAGAATGATGGCGAAGACCACTGCCAGCAGCACGGGTATCGCCACAGCAAACACCAGCGCCCCGGACACATCAATGGTAAAGGCCATCACCATAGCGCCAAACACCACAAAGGGCGACCGGAGCAACAGGCGCAAGGCCAGATTCACCCCATTTTGCAGCTGATTCACATCGCTGGTCATGCGGGTAATCATGGTAGCGGTGCCCAGGGTGTCGATCTCCCGGTAAGACAACCCCTGAACATGGGCAAACAGCGCGCTCCGCAGCCGGGCGGAAAAACCGGTAGCCGCCTTCGCCGCAAAATATTGGGCTGTTATGGAGCAAACCAGTCCCACCACAGCCAGAAGCGCCAGAAGGCCGCACCGCTCCAAAATGTACCTGTGATCCCCGCTGGAAATGCCCACATCGATGATGGCCGTCATGACCAACGGCACAAACAGCTCAAACAGCGCCTCCAACAGCTTAAACAGCGGACCCAGCACACACTCTTTCCGGTACGCTTTCAAATAAACCAGCAGTCGTTTCATACGTTTCACCTCCCCATGGGGAGCTTCGTGCCTCCTCTACCAAAGTTTTACTTGATTTTCTTCCATTGCGTCTGGAAGGTGATGTAAAAAGTGGAAATTTTCCTGCAAATTTACACAAATATTCTGCTCCCGGCAAAACGCATGCAGCAGTCCCATCAGGTTTGCCCCGTTGGGACTGAGCACTTCATAGGCATTGCCATAGCAGCGCCGGTAGCGGTCGGATAAGCCGGGAAAATGCCGGTCCAGTTGCCTGTAAAAATAGGCCCGGTTTCCCTCTCGCAGGGTAAGCCCCATGCCGAAGCAGATGATACGCTTCACCCCTGCCTGGGCGCAGCATCGGAGGAGTCCCATCAAGTTTTCCTCGGTATCGTTGAGAAAAGGCAGAATGGGACTCAGCCAAACCACCGTAGGAATCCCCCGCTCCCTACAAGCCTCCAGGACCTGAACCCGACGGGCGGTGGTACACACATGGGGTTCCAAAATCCGACACAGGGCCTCGTCATAGGTGGTGAGAGTCACTTGCACCACTGCCTTGGCATTGCCGTGAATTTCTGCAAGCAGATCCAGATCCCGCATCACGAGGTCCGACTTGGTCTGCACCGCAACGCCAAAGCCATATGCAGCCAAAAGCTCCAGCGCCCCCCTGGTTTGCCGCAACTCCCGCTCCAGAGGCATATACGGGTCTGACATGAAGCCAAAGCCCACCATGGTGGGCCGCCGCTTCCGACGCAGCGCCTCCTCTAGGAGACTCAGCCCGTTGACCTTCACTGCCACATCCTGAAAATCGTGGTCCATCTGGTAGCAGGCGCTGCGGGAGTCACAGTAAATGCAGCCATGGGTACATCCCCGGTAGAGGTTGATTCCACCTTGGGAGGATAAGATTCCCTTCGCTTTGATTTCGTGCATATGGCTCTCTCCTGTATTCTATGGTGCGTTCTCCAGACTATGTTGTGGCTGGAACAGGATGCGCCAGTAATCCCGGTCCAGAATCCATGCGGAAATGGTAAATTTATTGTTCACTGCATCTTTGATCGTCTGGACATAGCGGTCGGAAATTTCTCCACCGGTGAGACTACTCACTTCGCCGGTCTGGGAGTTGTAAGAAGCCTCGCCTGTGATCCAGCTCCGGTTGGAGAAGATGACCAAAGGCTCCGCCTCGGAAAACACATCCTGCCCCATATACAGACGGGAATCAAAGTCCAGGCCAAACAGGTTGCAAAGGGTGGGAAGCAAATCCAGGGACGAACAGGCCCGATCCACCCGCTCCGGCTTCATGCCTTTTTTGTAAAGGATACAGGCATTGCGGTACAGCTCAAAATTCTCCTCCAGGGTGTGACCAGCCAGCTCGCTCTGCTCCGCTGGGGTAAGGCCATAGGGATAGTGATCCGCCGTCAGGGCAATGACCGTATTCTCCGCCACACCCGCTTCCTCCAGTCGCTCCATCAGAAGTTCCAAGGCCCGGTCCAACTCAATCTGGCAGGCCAGATAGGCTTTTACGCGCTCACTATATGGGGCGTCCTCCACCAGCTCCCGATTTTTTTCAGCCATGGCGTTGCCCTGGAACGTGTACTCCAAATGACCGGAAACTGTCATATAATAGGCATGGAAGGGCTCTTGATTGATATAGTCCCCAGTGGTTACGTCGATCATTTCCAGATCCGACTCTGGCCAGCACTCTGTAATCTCCAGTCCATTGCCCACGGCTTTGTACACATACCCCAAATTGGGATGGGACAAATCCCGGTCATAGTATCCATAGTCGTGGTCGTGATAGGCATAGGCGCTGTAGCCCTGGGCCTTCAGCTGGGCACACATGGTGAGGGGCATGTAGTTTTCTGAAGAGCGGTAAAAACTCCAGACTCCGGATTTGGGAATGGTGCCGGTCACTGCCACATACTCGCCGTCAGATGTGGAGACGCTCCAGATGGGGGTATAGAAATTGGTAAAGTAGAAGCCCTCCGTCTGAAGCCGATACAGCGTGGGTGTGCGCGCCGGATCAATGGCCAGGTGAGAAAAGCCCTCCGCCGTAATGAGAATCAGATTACAGCCTGCAAACATGCCGGTTTTTTCGTTCTTGTGGGTGGGCTGGAGGCTTTTGAAATAGGTGTGCATCTGGCAGAGCGCCTCATCCTCCTCCCCTTCCAGCAGACGGTCGAAGTCAAGCGCCAGCACATTGGGACTGGTGTCCAGCGGGGGTTCCGTAGTCTCCTGCATCGCTGTAGTCTCTGTCCCTGCCGCTTCCGTCTGTGTGGGAGCGGGTTCTGAAGGCTCTGGCAAAACCAATGCGCCGGAGCCTCCGCCTCCCGTCACCGTCCACTTCACATCCCGGGCAAAGGCAGTCCCAAGGCCCAACTGAGCCGCCGACTCTTTGATGCCGCTCACATTGTAAAACATGGCGTAGGGGGACTCTGCATCGGTTCCCCAGAGGGGGAGCATCCAGATCACAACGAAATAAGACAACACCGTTACACCCGCCAAAAGGACCGAGGCATTCCGCCTCATCTTACCCCGGGAGCCCAGGATGCGCCCGCCCCACACCGCTGCAACCACCAGCGGCACTGCCAGCAGCAAAAGCAGAACCAGGTTTTTCCCAATGGCAGCTAGCGCAACCTTCCAAAATTGGACCACCTGGCCTGCATTTCCCATAGAGGTGGCAGAATAAAACTGGAAAAAGATCTTGTAGTACACCAGCTGAGAGGCATACAGCAAGTACACAATCCCCAAAAACGCCAACACAACAGCCCGGTTTCCTCTCTTTCGGAACTGCGCTGACAGCACGAAGACAGCCAAAGCGGGCGGAAATGCAAACAGCACACTCAGCCACAAGCCGGCGCGCCAAAAGGCGGCGGAAATGGTAGCGCTTCGCACCAGCCACTCCGAATAGATCAATGTCAGCCAGAGAAACAGCAACGCACCATACTGGCCGCACCAGAGCTCCTTCCTCTGTTGGCTAAACCGTCCCGTTCTTCTCATGCCCATCCTCCTAATACCAGCTGAATTCGCAAATATTTTCTGCACAATCAGCCAGAAAATTTACAAAACAGGAACCAAAGAGTTTTTCCTAGCCGGAAATCAGTCCGTCCGTCAGCCCGTATTGGGCAGCCAGCGCATCCAATGTCCCGTCCTGTTGGAGCGTTGCCAGCGCCCGGTCCAGCTGTGGGGTGAGGTCGCTGCCATGGGGCAGGACGGCGGCCAACTCCTCCGTCCCCAGCTCCACCCGGGTCTGAACCGTCAGCTCCCGGTTGGTTTCCACAGCAGCCTGGGCCACCCAAAGATCCACCACAGCCCCTTGGGCAGATCCCTGCAGAAGCGCCTCCAGAGCTGCCTGCTGGCTGCTCACAGGGGTCACCGTCGCATGAGGCAGGCAGTCCAAGCTGGCGCTCTGCCCTGCCGAGCCGGCTTCCACTGCCACCGTTTTCCCATTCAGCTGCTCTGCGGTCTGGTACTGCTCCACAGTGTCCCACAGCACCACCAGCACCGGCCGACTGGCCAGATAGGTCTGGGTAATATCCAGCGTGTCCAGCAAATCTGAGGAAACCGTGAGGCCGCTCCAGAGGCAGTCTACCTCGCCGCGGTTCAACGCATCCACCCGGGTGGACCAATCCAACTCCACAAATTCCGGTTCCAGCTCCAACTTGTCGCAGACTGCCCGGACCAGGTCCAGATCAAAGCCAGACCAACTCCCGTCCTCCCCTTTCTGGCTAAAGGGAGGGCATTGGGTCACGCCCACACGCAGGATGCCCTGCTCCTGGATCACATCCCAATCCTGCCGCTCCGCCTGGCTCTCCCGGCTACAGCCTGCTGCCAAACACACCGTCGCAAGGACAAGGAATAAACAAACCAATCGTTTCATAAGCCTATGACTCTCCTGTTTCAAACATGAACTTACTTTTGCCCCGTTACGCCGAAGACGGGACAATTTTCCCGCTTATTCTATCACATCTGACCGCTTCTGTCACGAGTTCCGCCAAAAATTGCAGAATGAATTCCACCCAGAACGCCGTCCCACAGATGCGCAGAAGGCTCCTGGCTGCTTCTCTTTTTTTTCAGCAATTCCTACAACCCGCGCTATTGACACCCATGATATAATGGCAATGTGCACCAAAATTTCCTTACTACCATTTTTAGGAGGATTTTCACTATGGCAAGAACTCTGCAAGATGTCCTCGCTCTGTGCCGGGAGAAGGACGTAAAGATTGTGGACTTCAAAATGACTGACATCGACGGCCGGTGGCGTCATCTGAGCATTCCCGTTGACCGGCTGAACGAGGATACCATTGTCTATGGCATCGGCTTCGACGGCTCCAACTATGGCTACGCGCCAGTGGAGAACAGCGATATGGTGTTCGTCCCCGATCTGGATTCTGCTACCATGGATCCCTTTACGGAGATCCCCACTCTGACGATGATCGGTGATGTGATGGTCATTGACCGTCCCAATAACCGTCCGTTCGATCAGTATCCCCGGAACGTCGCCAAACGGGCCACAGAATACATGCGTCAGCTGGGCATTGCCGACGAGATGATCGTGGGCCCGGAATACGAGTTCTATGTCTTTGACCAGGCAAATTACGTCACAAAACCCCAGGAAATGGGCTTTACAGTAAACACCCGCCAGGCCGAGTGGGCCTCTGGCGAAGCGGGCAACAACGGCTATCAGGTGGCCCACAAAGCCGGCTACCACACCAGCCTGCCCATGGACATCACTAACGACCTGCGCAGCCGGATTTGTCTGCGGATGGAAGACTGGGGCGTTAAGGTCAAATACCACCACCACGAAGTCGGCGGCTGCGGCCAGCTGGAGGTGGAAGTGGAGCTGGGTGAGATGACCAAGATGGCCGACAACACCATGGTCGCCAAGTATATCATCAAGAACTCCGCCATGGAGGCCGGCCGCACGGCCACCTTCCTGCCCAAGCCAGTGGCCGACGAGGCCGGCAGCGGCATGCATGTACATATGCAGCTGTTCCGGGATGGCCAGCCTATTTTCTATGATGAAAACGGCTACGGCCAGCTCAGCGATACAGCCCTGTGGTTCATTGGCGGTCTGCTGAAGCATGCAGCCTCCCTCTGCGCCATTACCAACCCCTCCACCAACTCCTACAAGCGCCTGGTCCCCGGCTTTGAGGCTCCCGTCACCGTGGGCTATGCCATGGCCAACCGGAGCGCCGTGGTGCGGATCCCCGCCTATGCCAAGGCACCCAAAAACAAGCGCTTTGAGCTGCGGAATCCCGACGCCACCTGCAATCCCTACTACGCCTTTGCCGCCATTTTGATGGCCGGTCTGGACGGCATCCAGAACAAAATTGATCCCAAGGCCAACGGCTGGGGTCCCTATGACTTCAACCTGTTTGACCTGCCCGAGGAAGAAAAAGCTAAGATCGGCGGTCTGCCCAAGTCCCTGGAAGAAGCCCTGGACGCGCTGGAGCAGGACCACGACTACCTCACCCAGGGCGGCGTCTTCCCCCAGCGACTCCTGGATATCTGGGTGGAGAAAAAGCGGAAAGAGATCAACAAAATGAACCGCGTTCCCCATCCGATGGAGTACGCAATGTACTACGATCTATAATGGCGCCTGTGGAACCGGCGATTAAATAAATTCATCCAACAACAAGCGGAGCCTGCTGCAAATGCGAAATTTTGCAGCAGGCTCAATTTTTTATTCGATAAATCTACGGCCTGTCCCACGCATCCAATATATAATTGATTTTAGCCATCAGTTCTGAATTCATATCAGATACGCCTGACTTTACACAGCATTTCCTCGGCTATCATGAGGTCAAAAGGCCTTTGGCAATCTAATTTTCTTGCCAAGGCAAAGCAAAGCGCAAAAGCTAAATACGTGACTGTCCTACATTTTGTTCTTTCTTGCCGTTTAAGATTTTTGAAATTTTTGCCCCCAGTCTGTTGCACATTTATAGTCTTTGTGATATACTAAAAATGCTCAGAAATACATGAAGCAATACTGGTAAATACTGGAAATTCAGAGCGGAAACACCCGTGCATCTTAAAGACAGGAGTTTTTAGGTATGAAATCGTTCAAAAAGTGGATTGAGAAAAAGCGCTGGGAGCTGAAGCTGAAGAATATGGACTTTATTTGGGCTCTCTATGGAGGATACAGCTGGCAGCTATTCCCCCCCTCTTTTTATTACAAACATTCACCCGAAGAAATTCAGCGCGAGGAGGCTCGCGTATTCCAGGAGCTGGATGCTATGATCTTGAAATACGAGAAACTTGTTGCGGAATCCAAAAACAGAAAAAAACCTCAACAAACAAACTCATGACTATTTTCCGTCTCGCATTTACATTACATGTTACGTGCGTTCATTACATCTTCTTTGTTTGCGCAACAGGAACCCTCCCCAGATCATTCCGCTGCATTTGCCAACGTTTCCTCGATGTCCTACGCCGAAATGAACAAGGAACCAAGCCAAAACATCCGTCCAGCTTGGTTCCAATTTTGATATAAGCAGTTCAGTATGACACACTGATTCCGTATAAATTTCAACGTACAAAGGGGCTGTCTCACAAACTAGGTTTTGAGGCAACCCCTTTGCATGGTTTCAACAATTAATAATTTTCCGCTTTCAGCTGGAAATAGCTCTTCGGATGGTCGCAGACCGGGCATTTCTCCGGCGCTGCCTTGCCCACATGGACATGGCCGCAGTTGGCGCATTGCCAGATTTGGTCACCGTCCCGGGAGAACACCAGACCGCCTTCCACATTGGCCAGGAGTTTACGGTAGCGCTCCTCGTGCTCTTTCTCAATGGCGCCTACAGCCTCGAACAGGGAGGCAATCTGATGAAACCCCTCTTCTCTTGCCACCTTGGCAAATTCAGCATACATCTCGGTCCACTCGTAATTTTCACCGGCGGCAGCATCCTTCAAATTCTCCACTGTACCGGGTACCCCACCGTTGTGGAGGAGCTTGAACCAGATCTTGGCGTGCTCCTTCTCGTTATCTGCCGTCTCTTGAAAAATTCTGGCAATCTGCTCAAAGCCATCCTTCTTTGCCTTTGAGGCATAATAAGTGTATTTATTCCTGGCTTGCGATTCACCTGCAAACGCAGTCAGCAGATTGGCCTCGGTTTTGCTTCCTTTGAAATCCATCAAAAACAGCTCCTTAATATGTAAAGTTTGGCAAGCTCATGGCAATGATAGCACAATCCGCGCCGTTTGTCACTACACGTTTTTCTCACAGCAACACATGGTACCCGTCATAGAGCAATTGGGTTCCAGATCCTGTTCCCGCAGGTACGCAGTCCCCCAGTCCCGCATGGCGTGGAGAATGGGCAGGAGACTCCTGCCGCGATCTGTAAGAGAATACTCCACCCGGGGCGGCACCACGGGAAATACCTCCCGGTGAATCACACCGTCCTCTTCCAGCTCCCGCAGCTGCTGGGTCAGCATTTTGGGGGTGGCCCGGGTGATCAGCCGCTGCAGCTGACTGAATCGCTGGGGACCGCCAGCCAGATGCCACAGGATGAGGGTCTTATACTTGCCGCCAATCAGATCCAAGGTTGTCTCCACGGGGCAATGGTAGTTTTGCAGCTTTTCCATACTCTCGCCTCACTATCATTTTGGGTACTACCACACCAAAAAGTGCGTTCTTTACAAAAGGAAAACCTTTGCTATAATGGTAGCATACCCCAGGGAAAAAGTCAAATTTCAGAAATATTTTGATTGGATCTCTGTTTTTGCCCCATTTTGCAAATACTATTTCGAGCTACCATGCTGGAGATGGGAGGATGCCCATGAATGTAAAATTTGACGTCACCGGTATGACTTGCGCCGCCTGCGCTGCCAGGGTGGAAAAAGCGGCTCGCAGCGTCCCCGGTGTGGAGCATGCAGAGGTGAATCTCCTGGCCAACACCCTGCGCGCAGAGCTGCCCAACCAGGAGGCAGCCCAGTCGATCATCGCCGCGGTGGAACAGGCCGGCTATCACGCCACGTTCCCAGACGCGAAACCAGCCCCCCAGGCGCAAAACCCCCAGGCGCAGGCATTGCAGGAAATGAAAAACCGGATTCTCTGGTCCGCCATATTTCTGATCATCCTGATGTATTTCACCATGGGTCACATGGTGGGTCTGCCGTTGCCCCATGTGCTCCATGGGCGGGAAAATGCCCTGACCTTTGCGCTGCTGCAATTCTTTCTCACACTGCCGGTGGTGATTCTGAACCGCAGCTACTATTCCCGGGGCTTCAAAGCCCTGTGGCGCCGGAGCCCCAATATGGATTCCCTCATTGCCGTAGGTTCTGGCGCTGCCCTTGTGTATGGCGTCGTCGCCCTCTTCCGCATGGCCTGGGCCACAGGCAACGGCGTCTGGGATCTGGTAGAGCACTACCGGGAAAACCTCTACTTCGAATCTGCCGCGATGATTCTCACCCTCATCACCCTGGGAAAATACCTGGAGACGCGAGCCAAAGGAAAAACCGGAGACGCCATCCGCCAGCTCATGGATTTGGCTCCCGAAACTGCCACGGTCCTGCACCAGGGAGAAGAAATAGAAATTCCCGCTGCCCAGGTCCAAGTGGGCGATACCATCCTGGTCCGAGCCGGCGGCCGGATCCCAGTAGACGGCACCGTGCTGGAGGGACGGGCCTCGGTGGACCAAAGCGCCCTCACTGGTGAGAGCGTGCCGGTCGAAAAAGGCCCTGGCGACACCGTAGCAGCTGCCACAGTGAGCACTGCCGGATTCCTCAAATTCCGGGCCGACAAGGTAGGCGAGGACACCACCCTCTCCCAGATCATCCGTCTGGTGGAGGAAGCCGGCGGCTCCAAAGCGCCCATTGCCCGCCTGGCGGACCGAATCGCCGGAGTATTTGTCCCTGTGGTCATGACCATTGCGCTGATTGCCGCCGCCGCTTGGCTTCTGGCCGGTCAAAGCCTGGAGTTTGCCCTCACCACAGGCATCTCCGTGCTGGTCATCTCTTGCCCCTGCGCTCTGGGTCTGGCCACACCGGTGGCCATTATGGTGGGTACCGGTCAGGGTGCGCGCCATGGTGTTCTGTTTAAATCTGCGGAAGCGCTGGAAACTCTGAGCCGGGCGGACACCATCGTTTTGGACAAAACCGGTACCCTGACCCAGGGGCAGCCCCAAGTCACCGACATTTTGCCAGTAGAGGGCCCAGAGAAGTCCCTCCTGGCCCTGGCTGCCGCCCTGGAGCAGCAGTCGGAGCATCCCTTTGCCGCCGCCATCCTGGCACGTGCCAAAGAAGCGGGGATCTCCGTGGCTCCCGCTTCCGAGTTTCAAACCGTACCGGGCCGGGGGATATCCGGCGTCGTGAAAGGCCGTCCCTGTCTGGCCGGCAACCGGCAGATGATGGAGGAGGCCGACATTGCTGTCCCAACCTATCCCCAGCTGGCCGCAGACGGAAAAACACCCCTTTATTTTGCAGTCGATGGCGTCTTCCTGGGCGTCATTGCCGCCGCTGATGTGCTGAAATCGGACTCCCCGGCAGCCGTTCAACAATTGCACCAATTAGGGCTTGACGTCATCATGCTCACAGGCGATAATGAAGCCACCGCACAAGCCATTGCGGCCAAGGCCGGGATCCGTCATGTCATCTCCGATGTCTTGCCGACGGAAAAGGCGGGACAAATCCAGACCCTTCAGGCCCAGGGGCATCGGGTGGTGATGGTCGGCGACGGCATCAACGACGCCCCGGCATTGGTGACAGCGGACGTGGGTATGGCCATTGGCGCAGGCACGGACATTGCCATTGAGTCGGCCGACGTGGTGCTCCTATCCGGCAGTCTTCAGGATGTGGCTGTGGCAGAGTCCCTCAGCCGGGCCACCCTCCGAAACATCCGGGAGAACCTCTTCTGGGCCTTCTTTTACAACGTTCTGGGCATCCCTGTGGCAGCCGGTGTGCTTTTCCCCGCATTTGGGATCCAGCTGAGCCCCATGCTGGGAGCCGCCGCCATGAGCCTCAGTTCCGTTTTCGTAGTTTCCAACGCTTTGCGGCTCCGCTTTTTCAAGCCAAAAGGCAAAGTCCAAGTCTCCCCCGCCCCGGCAGAGCCCGAGGCATCCCATATTACAACACAGGAGGAAGTAACTATGACAACCGTGATTTGCGTAGAGGGTATGATGTGCGGCCATTGCAAGGCCCGCGTAGAAAAGGCCTGCCAGGCCGTGGCAGGCGTCCAGGAGGCCACAGCCGATTTGGAAGCCAAGCAAGTGACAGTCACTGGTAGCGCCGATCCCGCCGCTCTGCGGCAGGCCATCCGGGATGCTGGCTACGAAGTGGTGGAATAATCATGACCGAGTTTCACCTTCCCTCTCACGGCAAGGGGCGCATCCACTGCGTGCAGTGGGCGCCCCAGGGCCGTCCCCGGGCAGTGGTACAGATTGTCCACGGCATCGCCGAATACGTGGCCCGGTACGACTCCTTCGCTCGCTTTCTGAACCAGCAGGGCTATCTGGTGGTGGGTGAGGATCACATGGGCCATGGCGGCTCCCTGATCCCCGGAGATCCGCCGGGCTACTTCCATGGTGGCTGGAATGCCGCTGTGGATGATACTTTCTCCCTGCTTCAGAAGACCCGCCAGGAGCATCCCCAGCTTCCTTATGTGATTCTGGGTCACTCCATGGGCTCGTTTTTAACCCGGACTCTGCTGTACCGCCACCCGGACAGCGGCATCCGGGCTGCTGTCATTTGTGGCACCGCCTGGCAGCCTGAGGCCGCCCTGAGAGCCGGTCTGGCCATGTGCCGCCACGTCTGCCAGAAAGACGGGGAAACCCAGGCCTGCGAGCCCCTGCGAAATGTGATTTTTGGCAGCTACAACCGGCGGATTCCAGATGCGCAGACACCTTTTGACTGGGTCTGCGGAGACAGGCAGGTTCTGAGTACCTATGGATCTGATCCCCTGTGCGGTTTCTCCGAGACCGCCGGTTTGGACCGGGATATGCTCACCGGCATTCAAATGAACCAGAAAAAAGAAAATCTGGCACGGATGGACAAAAAGCTACCGGTCCTTTTCGTCGCCGGAACCCAGGACCCAGTGGGTAACTATGGAAAAGGCGTCCGCAAAAGTGCCGAGGCCTTCCGGAAATCCGGGATGGAGGATGTCACGGTCATCTTATACGACAAAAGCCGCCACGAAATCTTCAATGACGTGGAAAAGGAACAGGTTTTTCAGGACGTCGCCCAGTGGATTTCCAGCAAAATCTTGTGAAGTACCCTGTGAATTTCGAAAAAAGCCAGGTTTTTCACGAAAATCTTTCTGAAAAGTATTGACAAAACAATTACAATTTGTTACAATTCTGGCATGAATTCTCTCGATCCCCCACAAAGGAGAACTGCCATGAAACGTATTTTGTCCATTTTTCTTCTGCTCGCAATTGCCATTTCCCTGTTTGCCGGTGTGCCTGCCCAGGCAGCCGGGCTTCCGATTACCTCCACAGAAGAGGATTCGATTGTCCCCTCTCCCTGGGACAATGCGCTGCCTGAGACGCCAGATGTCTCTTCCATCCCGGAGGAAACTCTTACATACACCGCTCAGGAAGTGGCAGGAACCTACAGCGCCAAAGCGGCTGATCTCCCATTTTCCGATGTTCATTCGAATGCTTGGTACTATGATGACGTGGTCTATGTCTATGAGGCCGGCATCATGCTTGGCGTATCCGATACGAAGTTTGCCCCCAATGCCTCCCTCACCCGGGCCGAGGTGGTGACGGTATTGTACCGCTTGGAGGGTTCTCCCTCTGTAGATGGTACTTCCAACTTCTGGGATGTACCCCAGGATGCGTATTTTGCGGATGCTGTGACCTGGGCTGCCCGGAATGGAATCGTCAAGGGGGTCACCACCCAGGAGTTCTGCCCCCACAAAGCCATCACCCGGGAGCAGATTGCAGCAATTTTGTACCGCTATTACGCCGATTATCTTGGAAATACCCCTTCTTCTGCCTCTCTGAACGGATATACGGATCAAGACGCCGTTTCTGGCTTTGCCCGGGACGCCATGGCTTGGGCCGTTTGCTCCGGTCTGATTCGCGGCGTCAATGCCAGCAACGAAGCGCCCCGGCTGGATCCCAAAGCCACCTCCAACCGGGCCCAGGTCGCCACCCTCATGCACCGGCTGGACGTGATCCTGGATGGTGGGTCCCTCTGCCGCTCCAGCCAGCGAATCATTGATTTTATTAAAGCGAAGGAAGGCTTTTCTGCCACGCCGTACTGGGATTACTCCCAGTACACCATTGGCTACGGCACCTGCTGCGGCTACACCAAAGAGGAAGTACCCGCCTCCTATTGGAACGGCATTACCCGGGAAGAGGCGGAGGTCCTGCTCCGGAAGGCCATTGCCGCAGATTATGAGGCCTCGGTCAGCCGTTATGAATCCCGCTTGGGGCGGCGCTTCACCCAGGGCGAGTTTGATGCGCTGGTGAGCTTTACCTTCAACCTGGGCGCCGGTTGGATGTATGACAACTGCAGGCTCACCCGCTGGCTGGAAAATCCCGAAACCGATCTACAGCTGGTTTGGGCCATGGGCGTCTGGTGCCGGGCTGGGGACGTCCTTCCTGCCCTGTGTCAGCGCCGTGTCCAAGAGTCTCTTATTTTCCTATACGATGACTATACTGGCCAAGGCAGTCACCCCAATTACTGCTACACAGTATATCGCGGAAACGGTGAGCTTTTGACCCCCCGGTATACCGATGATGTGGGCTTCTATGTGCTCGGGGAGACTTATGGTACCCTGCCCACCCCCTCCTCCTCCCGTGATTTCCTGGGCTGGTATACCAACCGCGGCGAAAAAATTACATCCTCCTCCACCGTCCATACGGATCAAACTTTGACCGCACGCTGGAATTGATCACCCATACTCCTAAATGAGGTTACTATGCGGAACATCAAACTGATTGTAACCTACGACGGCAGCCGCTACCAAGGTTGGCAGCGGCTGCCTGGCGTAGCACATACCCTCCAAGGCAAGCTGGAAGGCGCCTTAAGCCGGATCCTAAACGAGCCGGTGGAAGTGACGGGCAGCGGGCGCACTGACGCTGGCGCCCACGCCATGGGGCAGTGCGTCAGCTTCCATTGCCAGAGCCTGCTCCCCTGCTCTGAGATTTTGTCCCAGCTTTGGATGCATCTGCCGGAGGACATGGGCGTATTATCCTGTGAGGAGGTTCCGCCCCGATTCCATGCCCGGTTAAACGCCACAGCCAAAACCTACGAATATCGGGTCTGGAACAGCTCGGCGCCCTGTGTCTTTCAGCGGAAATACTGCTACCGCCTGCCAGTTCCCCTGGAGCTTGACCAGATGCGGGAGGCGGCAGCCCTCCTGGTGGGGCAGCATGACTTCCGCTCCTTTTGCTTCAACAAAAAAATGAAAAAATCCACGGTCCGTACCATTTACAGCCTGGAACTGACCGCATCCGGTCCGGATTTGCGGTTTGTTGTCCGAGGCGACGGTTTTTTGTACAACATGGTCCGGATCCTGGTGGGTACCCTTCTGGAAGTGGGCATGGGACGCCGGAAACCAGAGGAAATCCCCGGCATTCTGGAAGCTCGGAATCGGGAAGCAGCTGGCTACACGGTCCCGGCCCACGGCCTTTTCCTGATGGAGGTGGAATATCCATGAACATTCAAATTTTCGGAACGTCCAAATGCTTTGACACCAAAAAGGCAGAGCGGTATTTCAAAGAGCGACGCATTCCCTTTCAGCGCATCGACTTAAGCCGTTTTGGTATGTCCGGTGGGGAATTTGACTCTGTGGTCCGAGCTCTGGGCGGCATCGACAACCTGATCAACTGGGACAACCAATCGGAGGAGACCACCTTTCTCCGGTATACAGATGACCTCCGAACCAAAGAAGACCGGGTCTTCGAGAATCCCAAGCTGATGAAAACACCCGTCGTTCGCAACGGCCGTCAGGCCACCGCAGGTTACTGCCCAGAAATCTGGGCCGAATGGAAATAACTACGAAAGAACAAGCCAATGGGTTCCCCCAGGCCGCTTGTTCTTTTTTTGTGATCAATTTTATGACGGAAGCGTCCTTTGGGAAAGGGGAAACACATATGTTGGACATCATAACCGCCGTCATCCAGGCCCTCAATCGGGTGGTGTGGGGCGCGCCTGCCCTTTTGCTGATTCTGGGTGTTGGGTTGTATTTCAGCTTTCGCACCCGGTTTCTTCAGGTGCGAAAGCTGGGCTTTTCTCTCAGCACCATCTGGCGCAAACTGCGGGAAAAGCCAGAGCCTGGGGGCGTCTCTCCTTTCCAGGCAGTATGCACTGCTTTGGCTGCCACTGTGGGCACCGGCAACATCGCAGGGGTGGCAGGGGCCATTGCCATTGGTGGACCCGGCGCAATTTTCTGGATGTGGGTTGCCGCCCTACTGGGTATGGTGGTGAAGTATGCGGAGGTGGTCCTGGCGGTTCGCTATCGGGAACCGGATGGGCAGGGCGGGTATCGGGGTGGCCCGATGTATTACATCAAACATGGTTTGGGCCCCAAGTGGGCCTGGCTGGGGGGCCTGTTCTGCGTCTTTGGCATGGTGGCTGCCTTTGGCGTCGGCAATTCCACCCAAATCAGCACAGCGGTCACCAGTGTTAACGAGGCCCTCCTCTTTCTGGGCTTCACCCCTTCCTTCCGCGGCAACCTGATGATGGGTCTCCTTGCCGGTGGTCTGGTGGCCCTGGTGGTCCTGGGGGGTGCAAAACGGATTGGAGCCGTGGCAGAGTATCTCATCCCTGTGATGTCTGTGGGATACATTCTGCTCAGCCTGGGGGTTTTGGTGCACAACGCCAGCGCCGTCCCCACAGCCCTGCAATCCATTTTCGTAGGCGCCTTCTCCCCCAAAGCATTCACCGGTGGCGCCGTAGGGACGGCCTTTCTGACCCTGCGCATTGGAGTCTCCCGAGGGGTGTTTACCAACGAAGCCGGTATGGGCACCGCCTCCATTGCCCATGCAGGGGCCAACACCCGCCACCCCGCCGAGCAGGGGCTATACGGCATCTTTGAGGTATTTGCTGACACCCTGGTCATTTGCACCATGACGGCGCTGGTGATTCTCACCTCTGGCATCTCCGTTCCCTATGGAGCCGATGCAGGGGCGGAACTGACGGTTGCCGCATTCGTGAGCGTATACGGCGGCTGGGTCACCATCTTTTTGGCCCTGTCCATGGCGCTCTTCGCCTTTGCTACCATCCTGGGTTGGGGGTTGTACGGAGTCCGCTGTGCGGAATACCTTCTGGGGAACCGGAGCTTTCGCCCCTTTGCCCTCATTCACGCCGCAACGACAGTCCTCGGTGCCCTGATTGCGCCTTCCCTTCTGTGGGAGCTGGCGGAGGCAGTCAATGGGCTCATGGCCATTCCCAACCTGATTGCCCTGGCCGCTCTCAGTCCGGAGGTATTCCGACTAACCGCTTCTTATTTTGGAACGGTGAAAAGCCAAGAACGGGCGCCAAAACCAGACATTGGCCCAATTGACAAGGCAGGCTGAACATGCTACTATGAGGACAAATCTAAAAGATGCAGAGGTACAAAAACATGGATTACAATGCATTGGCTCAGCTGCTGTTTCCTCAGGTAACCGACACCCGGGAGACGTTGGAGAGCCGCTATCCCCTGCGGGATGTGCCAACCGGAGCCGTCATCACCCGGATGGCCCCCAGCCCTACCGGCTTTGTTCACCTGGGAAATCTGGTGCAGGGCCTGGTTTCAGAGCGTATGGCCCACCAATCCGGCGGCGTCCTGTTCCTCCGGGTGGAGGATACCGACGCCAAACGGGAGGTTCCCGGAGCTGTGGAAGTGCTGATCAACACCCTGAAGCACTATGGCATCTCCTTTGACGAAGGCGCTACCATCGATGGGGACATGGGCGCTTATGGTCCCTACCGGCAACGCCAGCGGGCGGAGATTTATCACGTCTACGCCAAGGAGCTGGTGGAACAGGGCAATGCTTACCCCTGCTTCTGCACAGAAGAAGAGCTTGCCGCCATGCGTCAGGAGCAAGAGGAGCAGAAGGTGAATTTCGGCTATTACGGCCCCTGGGCGGTCTGGCGGGACCGGAGCCTGGAAGAAATTCAGGCTCAGCTGGCCATGGGCCGCCCCTGGGTCCTTCGCTTCCGCTCCACCGGATCCACCCAAAACAAGTTCAAGTACAAGGACCTGGTAAAGGGAGACCTCACCATTACGGAAAACGACATCGACCAGATTCTGCTGAAATCCGACGGCATTCCCACCTATCACTTCGCCCACGCAGTGGATGATCATCTGATGAGAACCACCCATGTGGTCCGGGGTGACGAGTGGCTGCCCAGTCTCCCCTTCCACATTCAGCTGTTCCGGGCCTTGGGCTTCTCCCTACCCAAATACGTCCACATTGGTCCCCTGATGAAAATGGACGGGACTTCCAAGAGAAAGCTCAGCAAGCGCAAGGATCCGGAGCTGGCTCTCACCTTCTACAAAGCCGAGGGGTTCCCGGTCCGGGCCGTCTACGAGTATGTCATGACGCTGCTGAACTCCAACTACGAAGACTGGCGCAGGGCCAACCCCACAGCCCAACCCGAGGCATTCCCCTTCTCCTGCAAAAAGCTGAATCCGGCCGGGGCGCTGTTTGACTATGCCAAGCTCTGCGACGTCTCCAAAAACGTCATCTCTACCATGACAGCGCAAGAGGCATATGATCTCGTCCTGGAATACGCCCAGGAGTTTGATCCGGAATTTGGGGAAGTCCTCGCCGCAGATCCGGCATATGCCACAGCCATTCTGGCCATTGGCCGGGGCGGGAAAAAGCCCCGGAAAGATCTGGCCACCTGGAAAGAGGCCAAGCCCTACATGGGCTTCTTCTACGACCGGTATTTTGACGCAGAAGCTCCCTTCCCAGCTTCCTTCCCCGCTGAGACGGTGCGGGAGGCCCTGAATGGCTTCCTGGCCTCCTATGATCCTCAGGATGACGCTACCGTCTGGTTTGAGAAGGTCAAGGCATTGGCGGAGTCCATGGGCTTTACCGCCAATATGAAGCTCTATAAACAGGATCCTTCCGCATGGCCAGGCTCCGTGGCGGATGTGAGCACCTTCCTGCGCATCGCCCTCACCGGGAAAACCAATTCTCCGGATCTTTACACCGTAATGCAGCTCCTGGGACCGGACCGCTCCAAAGCCCGGATTCAGGCTGCCATCGACCGTTTGTAATCCAAGTTTCACAAGACCGCTGCCAAACACTGGGCGTTCCCAGTGCGCAGCGGCCTTGCTTTTTCCCTTCCGCTTTATAAATGTCTCTCAGGCTTCGTCATTTTTAACAAATCCTCTGCTGCTGTTTTGTGCAAAACTTCGAACTTTGTTCTCCGGTTCCAAATGGTATTGCAAAAAGCAAACGTGGGCGTTAAAATGTAAAGTAATGCCAGGCGGTTACTTAACACTCTTTCGAATACCCGTTCAGGAGGAGCATCTTCCACCGGGCAGCCCAGTTTTTTCCATATTTTAGAAGGAGGATTTTTCATGAAACAGCACAGTCAGAAATTGCTTTCCCTGCTTCTGTGTCTGGCGATGGTTCTTTCCGTCTTTGCCGGCATGGGCGCCCCTGCAGCCGCAGCAGACGTTACTGCAGAAGACGTTTCCCAGGGAAAGGCCAGCAGTAGCTTTGAGCCCTGGGGCCACGGCTACCGGATGGTAGACATCCTGAACTTTGACCCGGCTACCGACCCCTATTCTCAGGAGCTGGTTGCCAGCGTTCCCCTCCAGGAGCGCAACGCCACCTTTGCCGCCACCCAGGCCAACAAAGATCTGAGTGACGACTCCAAGCTCTACGTCATCTCTTCCGGCAACTACCGGTCCACAGACGTAAACGAAGCGCCTTGGAACGCCGGCATGTCTTATGATGACTTCTCCTACAACCTCTTCAAGTTCTGGCAGTACGCTGACATGGTTGGCGCCGGCGGACGGCCCACCCAGAACATCGCCATCGGCTCAGCCGACAAAGAGTATGGCATCATCGCCGTCCCCATGGCTGCCGCCACCAACGCCGCTCACAAGAACGGTGTCATCACCCTGGCAGAGTACTTCATCCCCAGAACGCCTCAGTACACCGAGGAGTGGCTGTACCAGGCTGAGGACGGCAGCTTCCCCTATGCCCAAAAGCTGGTGGATCTGGCCAAATACTATGGTTTTGACGGCTACTTCATCAACCAGGAAGCCTCCATCGATTCCTCTTATGTACCGCTGTTCCGGGAAATGCTCAAGTATATGCGGGAACAGGGCGTTTACATCCAGTGGTACGACTCCGCCACCGAAAGCGGCGGCGTTTCCTACCAGAACGCATTCAACAGCAACAACAGCGGCTGGATCTGGAACGAGACCCAGGGGCATGTTGCCCACTCCATCTTCCTGAACTACTGGTATTCCAGCACCGCTCTGAAAAACTCCAAACAGCATGCCATCGACCTGGGCCTGGATCCCTATGAAGTGGTATTTATGGGCGTGGAAGGCGGCCAGTGGGAGTTTGGCACCGACATCGAAACCCGCTACAACGCTGTAGACGAGAATGGCAAGCCCTACACCTCCTTCGCCATTTGGGGTTCTGACTGGTACCATGAGCAGTTCCACAAGCCCAATGGCCGCTACGAAGTGGGATACCAGTGGGAAGCCGAGGAACGGGAGCGGATTTACTACACCTCCGCCACCGAAAATGCCGGAGAATACTCCACCGGCACTGTGAAGCGGGATGACATCTCTTACGACGACACCATCAACTTCCAGGGCTTCTCCAAGTACGTTGTGGAGAAATCCGTGATCAACGGCGCCTCCTTTGCCTCCGACTTCAACAACGGCCACGGCATGCAGTACTATCGCAATGGCCGGGTCTCTCGGGACATGGAGTGGACCAACCTGAACCTTCAGGACATTCTCCCCACCTGGCAGTGGTGGGTGCAATCCGCTGACGAGAACCGGCTGGAGCTGGATTGGGACTATGGCCCCAAGTTCTTCCGCTATGTGAACGGCGAGGAGGACCACTTCAACTACACCCAGATCGGCGCTTACAACGGCGGCTCCTCCCTGGCCATGCACGGCGCGCTGGCCGGCAGCCAGACAGTGAACCTCTACAAGACCAAACTGGATGTGACTGCAGACAGCAGCATCTCCCTGACCTACAACAAGCCCTCTGCAGATGACACCTCCAAGGCTCAGATTGCCCTGATCTTTGAAGAGGACCCCACCCAGACGGTCTACCTGCCCATTGAGAACTCCGGCAAGAAGACTGAGGGCTGGACCACCGCCACCGTCTCCCTGGGCGCTTATGCTGGCAAGACCATTGCCGCCATCGCCCTGGAGCTGTCCGCCACGGAGCTGGTGGAGAACTACCAGCTGAACCTGGGCCGCCTGGTGGTCTCCGACGGCCAGTCCCACACCCCTGCCGCTCCCACCGGCCTGAAGCTTGTGAACCGTTTTGACGGCACCAACGAAATCCAGCTGGCATGGGATCTCGGCGACTACGACACTGTGAAGAATTACCACGTTTACGCCGTATACGCCGATGGCACAGAACGGTTTGTGGGCGGCGCTTACGCTGCGAATTACTACATCCAGACCCTGGAGAATGCAGAAAGCGTCACGGCTCTCCGGGTCCGCGCCGTGGGTGTTGACGGCTCCGAGAGCGCTGCTGCCGAGCTGCCTCTGGCATCCACCTGCCGGGTCTCCAATGTCCGCACCCTCAGCGAAAACAACATGCTGAACGTCACCTGGACAGATCCCGCTGAGAGCTTTGCAAAGGTTGAGGCGACTCTCACCTACTGGTACAGCGAAACCACCAACGAAAACCAGACCATCACCGTAAATCAGGGCGACCAGAAGGCTTCCTTCCCCATCGAACTGGAAGACGGCGCCCAGTACATCGTGACCCTCACCACAGTCAATGCCGACGGCACTAAGAATGAGACGGTGAGCTATTTCAGCGATCTGACGGACAAATACTGCGCTCCCTACGACGGCGAAGGCCGCGTGAATCCCTCCGGAAGAATCAATCTCACCACCCCCGCTGTTGACGACTGGAATCTGGCTTACGTGGAAGTGGACGGGAATACCACAACCTATCGGCGGTTTGGCGGTTCCTCTATGGCCAATCTGTCTGTCAAGAAAGATGGCCTGACACTGATGGTCATCACACTGGAAGACATGGACGGCAACAAATCCCAGCCTGTGACCCTCATGTTCCTGAATGGTCAGCCTGCTACGGCGGATATGGCATACGGTGAAGAGATGATTCCCGATCCTGTACTCCGGGCTGCCCTGCAGGAAAAGGTGGGTCCCACGGTTGCAGATCTCATCGGCTTTACTGGCGACCTGGATCTGTCTGGCCGTGCCATCGAGGATCTCACCGGCCTGAACCTTCTCACTGGCCTCACTGGTGTGAATCTGTCTGGCTCTGCCCTCACGAAAATCACAGCAGACAAGCTGCCCAATGCACTGACCACCTTGGATCTCACCGGATGTGCCGACCTGGTCGAAGTCAAGTTGGACAACCGTCCGGAACTGGCGGTTATCCTGAAGGGTTGCGCTGCTCTGACAGATCTGTCCCTGGAGAATTATGGCGATCATGCTTTGGATCTGTCTGACTGCGTGAATTTGCTGAATCTAAATCTCGCTGGCACACAGATGACTGCTTTGAACATCCAGTCCTTGATCAAGCTGCACAACTTTGATCTCTCTGACAGCCAGATTGCAGAGCTGAAAGCTGCCAAGGCAGACCGCTATACCAATGGATACAACTGGTCCTGGCAGTCCGCCAAGCTGGATCTCACCGAAGGCACCTCCGAAGGCCAGCTCATGGCCGGCGTGCAAAATTACTTTGCAACTGCGGAAATTCCAGATGAACTGGCCAAAGAGTCCAGCCAGCTGGCAAGAGGTACCCTGAGTTCCTGGAGTGGTAACAGTACCACCCTCAATCTGGGCAATGTATCCGCTCTGGATACCGTTGTTGTGGAGAGTTACTATCCCCAATGGTACGGTACACTCTCTGCCTTTACCGTTGAAATTTCTACCGATGGAGCTACCTACACACAGGTCGCGGAATACACCGACCTGACAGAAGCAGTCACCACCGTTCAGCTGCCGGAAGGCACTCGTGCAGCGCACGTCAAAATCACTGTTCCCGAAGGTACAAGTGCATACGTCTATGTCACGGTAAATGGCTTCCTGATCGCTCCCAAGGGCTTTGCCTATGACGGCCAGCAGCCTGCCATGGAGCGGGACGAAATCGCCGCCCCCACGGTGAAGGACAACCGCACCGTCTATCAAGTGCTGGATCTGCTGAATGAGCAATACGCCTCCACCCGCCTCGTCAAGAGCGGCACCCTGGGCTCCGATCTGGTCAACGCCGATTGGATGGATCAGGATTATCTGAGCAAACAAATCACTGCACCCACAGGCGTGAAGGTGGAAATTACCGATCCCGAAGGCAATCCCTACGTCATCCCCGTGGAAGGCCCCACTCTGGGCGACATCGACCGGGACAACAAGCTGGCTGTTCAAAACATCCTGGCCAGCGGCGGCAACAACGGCGAAGGACCCGAGATGATGTTCGACGGCATCGAAAATTCCAAGTGGTGCACCAGCGGCCACACTGGCTGGGCCGGTTTTGAGCTGGAAGCGCCTGCCGTCATCGGCGAATGGTATACCCTGCACGCCGGGAACGAAAGCCGTGACGCCATCACCCGGGACTTCCGGCTGCAGTACCTGAATCCCGAAGTGCTCGCAGAAGCCGATTATATGGCCATGTCCGACTCTGAGAAGCGCAATGTACTGCGCAACAGCGCGAACTGGCTGGATCTGGATGTGGTGACCGGAAACACCGATAACGAAGTCACCCGGGAAATCAATCTGGACAACCTGGCCACCGCGCAGGTTTACCGCCTGTACGTTGACGAGTCCCAGCAGGCTGACTTCTGGGGCTGGAATATCCGCATTCTGGAGCTGCAGATGTTTGCCTACACCGGCCAGCTGGGGGCCAACACCAACGGCCTGCTGGAGGCGGACGCCGTGGGCGAATACCAGATCCACTACGTCAAAGCCAAGGAGTCCATTGCCGCCACCACCTTCACCGTGGAGCACGACATCCTCAGCTGGGAGCTCACCAAGGAAGCCACCTGCACTGAGGAAGGTGAAATGAAGCGTGTCTGTGCCAACTGCGGCTTGGAGGAGACCATCACCCTGGCAGCCCTGGGCCACAAGTATGGCGAAGGCGCCGTCACCAAGGAAGCCACTTGCACTTCTGAAGGCGAAATGACCTTCACCTGCTCCGTCTGTGGCGAAATCCACACCGAAGCCACCCCCAAGAAGGATCACACTTACACCAGCGTGGTCACCGACCCCACCTGTGTGGACGCCGGTTACACCACCCACACCTGTTCTGTCTGTGGCCACAGCTATGTGGATACCCTGGTGAAAGCCAAGGGCCACAGCTATGTAGACACCGTGACCGCCCCCACCTGTGACGCCATGGGCTACACCACCCACACCTGCTCCGTCTGCGGAGACAGCTATGTGGACTCCATTGTGGAAGCCACCGGCCACCACTACGTGGACACCGTAACCGCTCCCACCTGCGACGCCATGGGCTACACCACCCACACCTGCTCTGTCTGCGGAGATAGCTACGTCGACACCTTTGTCCCTGCCACTGACCATGACTACGAGCAGACCGTCACCAAGGAAGCCACCTGCACAGAAGAAGGCGAAATGACCTTCACCTGCAAGCACCAGGGCTGCGGCAAGACCTACACCATGCCCATCCCCAAGACAGAGCATGACTGCGAGGCCACCGTTGTGGAGGCCACCTGCCTGGGCTATGGCTACACCCTGTACGAGTGTAAGCACTGCGAATACAGCTACATCGCAGATCTGGTTCAGCCCCATGGTCACAGCTATGACGCCGTGGTCACCGCCCCCACTGCCGACGAAGGCGGTTACACCACCCACACCTGCGTCCACTGCGGCCACAGCTATGTGGATGAGCTGACCGAAGCTCTGGGCCATAAGTGCGCGGCCTTTACCGACATCGCAGGCCACTGGGCTAAGGATGCAATCTGCTTCGTCACAGAGCAGGGCCTGTTCCAGGGCGTGACCAACACCACCTTTGCCCCCGAAAGGAAGATGGATCGGGCCATGGTGGTTACCGTGCTCTACCGTCTGGCTGGGTCTCCTGCCGTGACCGGAGAAACTACATTCCAGGATGTGGACCAGGAGGGCTATTACTATGACGCCCTGCTGTGGGCCGCTCAGAACCAGATCGTTCTGGGTATGACCGACACCACCTTTGCCCCCAAGGCCTCTGTCACCCGGGAACAGCTGGTCACCTTCCTGTACCGCTACGCCAAGTTCGCCGGACTTGACAGCGTCAGCGCGGATCTGTCCGGCTACGTCGATGCCAACCGGATTAGCCCCTATGCACAGGAGGCCTTCTCCTGGGCGGTCGCTGCCGGGCTTGTAAAGGGCACCAGCAACAACACGTTGGCTCCCACGGCATCTGCCACCCGGGCCCAGTTTGCTACGATTCTCACCCGGCTGATAAACGCTGATTAATTTCTCTCCTCCTTTGGGCTCCCGGTAGCCCATATCAAGGGCCTGATGCAAAAATTTTTGCATCAGGCCCTGACTGTATCTTCTCCGCAGATTTCTGCAAGACGTGTCCTACCGCAACACCAAAGAATCTATGCGCCGTGTTGTAATATCATCGTAGGGGAAGACCTGTATGTCCGCTCCTGGTAGGAATTACGAATTCGCCGAACATAGGTGAAAAACACACGATGTCTCCGCCGGGCGGACACACGGGTCCGCCCCTACGGAGAATCGAGAGGATGGGAAGAAGTAATCCGACATGTTTTCTTATTTTAATGCCCCATTTCCAGCAGAAAATCGGTATATTTTGCGGCAACGCCAAAAAGTCCGTTCATGCACCACATGGGTATCTCTCCGTAGGGGCGGACCCATGTGTCCGCCCGTAGTGGGCACTACGAATTTGCACCACTTGTCATCAAACTACCTCTCAATTCCTTCTCATGATAAATAAACACTGGAACATAGAAAAAATATGCACTATCCAGACACAAAACAATCCATGCGGTTGCCCGGCTTAAGGAGCAACGCCGGATTGACTATTTCCGCTAAATGGGGTACACTCTCCATACCCTATGGAAAGAAGGGCGGAAACGCCACATCACAAGGAGGAGCCTATCATGAGATTGATCCCACAGCCACAGCAGCTGGAGCTGCTGGAAGGCCGGTACCGCATCCGTTACCAAGACCGAATTACCCTGGACGCTTCGTGCAGTCCGGCGGCCTATGGCTTCGCCAAGCTCCTGGCTGGGGAGCTGGAGGAACAGACTGGCATCACATTGCTGATTGACCGGCGCATACACACCCCCCATCCTGGCATCCGCCTGCAACAGGTGCAGGAGCCGTGCTTGGACCGTGAGGGCTATAAAATCGAGATTTCCGCCGCAGGCATTCAGATTACCGGCGGCGGGGATGCAGGACTGCTGTACGGCGTACAGACCCTGCGGCAGATGATCCGGCAGGAAGGATTGGTGCTGCCCTACCTCCGCCTGGAGGACCGGCCTGCCCTTTCTGCCCGGGGCCTCTTCTATGACGTCACCCGGAGCCGGATTCCCACATTGGCGTTTCTCAAGGAGCTGGCAGACCGGTGCAGCTTCTATAAGATCAATCAGCTGCATCTGTATATTGAGCACACCTTCCTGTTTGACGGCTTCAGCGAAGTCTGGCGGGACGACACGCCCCTGACACCGGAGGACATCCTGGAGCTGGATGCCTACTGCAAGGCCCTGCAAATTGATCTGGTTCCCTCTGTGGCGACTCTGGGGCACCTGTACAAGGTGCTGCGTACCCAGAGCTTCCATCAACTCTCTGAGGTGGAGGAGCCAAAAGACGCCCCCTTCTCCTTCTACCTGCGGATGTGTCACCACACGTTAAACGTGACCGACGAGGATTCCCTGGCTCTGGTGTACCGCATGATTGACCAATTCCTACCCCTCTTCTCCTCCCAGCGCTTCAACATCAACGGGGACGAGCCCTTTGACCTGGGCAAGGGCCGGGGCAAAGCCATGGCGGATCAGGTGGGTAGCCATCAGATGTACGTGGACTGGATCGGCAAAATCTGCCGCCATGTGAAGGAGCTGGGAAAGCAGCCCATGTTCTGGGGCGACATCATCCTGGCCCACCCGGAGACGCTTCAGGAGCTGCCACAGGATGTCATCTGCATGAACTGGGACTACGCCCCCGAACCCCGGGAGGACCACGCCCAAAAGCTCTGGGCACAGGGAGCCAATCAGTATCTCTGCCCCGGGGTACAGGGTTGGAAGCAGACCATCAACCGCTTGGATATGGCCTATGCCAACATCCAGAAGATGGCCAGCCTGGCCCATCAATATCAGGCAGCCGGCCTTCTGGTGACAGAATGGGGAGATTTTGGCCACCTTCAAGACCCGGAGTCCTCCATGCCCGGCATTCTCTACAGCGCAGCCATGGGCTGGAACCGGCAGGTTCCCTCTGAGGAAAGGCTGAATGCCGATATCTCCGTGGTGGAATATGGCGACCGCTCTGGACAGCTGCTTTCCGTTCTGCGGACCCTGAGCCAACAGGTGGTGCTGAGCTGGGGGGAGGTTGTGGAGTTCTCCGAAATTTTGAACGGCCGCCTTCCCCACAAGACCCCGGAAGAATTTTGGGAGCGCTTCCGGCCCCGCATTCAGCCCAATCTCCATCGGATTCAGGAGATCAACGAAACCATCGATGCCTGCCAGGAAACCATCTGCGGCCTGATGCCTGCCATGGACCGGCTCGGCAGAAAGCGGATGCTGCCCTACCTCCTGATGTCCGACGGGCAGAAGCTGCTGAACCGGCTGGCGGCAGTCTGGGAAACGCGGTACCTGGGTCACGCCAATCCCCTGCAGCAAAGTCCCGCAGCACTGGCCGCTGACCTGGAAACCTGGTATGCAGATTACAAGAAGCTATGGGCCCGCAGCAGTCAGGAGAGCGAGCTCTATCGCATTGGCGAGACCATCTTCTGGCTGGCTGATCATCTCAGGCAAGCCTAGCCACGCTTTGGGCGGTTTTTTGGAAACTCAAACAAAATATGTCTTGCAAATCTCGGGAGATTATGGCATACTGGCGGTACCAAACACATAAAGGAAGTGCGCTTTGTGATTGACCATGTCATTAAGACCATCCTCCCTCCCATCATTGGTGTGTTGGAGCTCATGGGGATCTTTGTAGTAGCCTGGAGCGGCCTGCGGGGCTTCTGGGATTACCTGCAAAATACCTTCCGACACAAAAACTACCCCATCCAGTATAACCTGGCCTCCGGCATGTCCACCGCTTTGGCTTTTAAGATGGCCGCTGAAATTCTGAAAACTGTCCTGGTTCATGATCTGTCCGAGCTTTTGATTCTGGGGGCCATTGTGCTGCTTCGGGGGACCATGAGCCTGCTGCTCCACTTTGAGCTGAAGCACAGCAAACAGGACCGGGCTGCCGCTCACGAAATGGAGACAGAAGCCGTCACTGATGAAGTGGAGGCCGAATCTCTGCCCGCCTGAATCCAGATATACCAAAATTCCCTGCCGGACAGAAGGCCCATACGCCCGTCTATCCGGCAGGGAATCGTCTGCCTGGAGCAAACAACTGTCACGCTTATGTAAAATCCAAATCTGCCCGCATCCGGCTCAGGCGGTTCATCATCTCCAGGGAGTCCTCTCCCACGCAGCCCACCAGCAAATACCGCTTGTTGAAGTGATCCAGCAAAAACCGCTTCACCAGATGGAACCCCACCACATGGCCGGTGGAAGGGACGTGGGTCCGGGGACCGGTGCAGGGGTGGAGCTTACCGCCAATGGCGATATGGCTCTCATCCACATAGTCCACCGGCTGGTCCTGATCGATGAGTTCCAGCATCCGCCGCTCCAGATCTGCCAGATCCAGCTCCGGCTTGTACTCTGGGAAGGCCAGAATGAAGCCGTGGTGAATGTCATCGTGCTCCGCCCGGTCCCGCTCCTCCGGCGGGATGCAGAACTCGCACAAATCCTCCGCCGTGTGGGCCATCAGGCGGTATTTGAGAGACTCCTGGCATTTGCGGCTGATGCTATCCGGGAAGGGTCCAAAGGGGTTGGGCCGGGCCACCAGAATCTCGTCTCCCACGCCGATGAGCAGATTGGCATTGGTGGACAGGAAGGGGTAGATGAGATCAAAATGCTCCACCACCACCCGTTTTCCCCGGTGCACCGCCTGCATGATGGCGTCGGCCAGCTCATGGGGCTGGGTAAAGCCCATTTCAAAGCGAATGTCCACATGGTACGTATGGGGTGTAAAGAAACCGGTCTCGCTGTCCTGATCCATTAGGGGAAGCGGACGGACGTTGACCCCGCCGTCATCGTTGGTGAGTTCCAGACCCGGAAACATGCCCCGGATCAGGACGCTTTTGCCGGAGCCGCTGTCACCAATGACCCCAATGAGCTTATCAAAGGGGCTCAGATACATCTGCGCAATCTGAATGCCCAGGTCATAGATCCGGTTTCGACCCCGAGGGGCGTAAAAGGTGCTGAGAATGTGGCTTCGCTGCATTCTGCCTGAATAAGACATGAATTTAACCTCCCAATTTTGATTTTAAATAGGCGAACGTGGTGTGGGGCACCAGCTGCTGCAAAAGCTGCCAATCTCCGGAAGCCAGGCACCCGCGAACCCGGCTGGCGCTTACCGGGCCGCCCTCGGCCTCCAGCCGGGGCACCTCCACAACGGAGATTCCCCGTCCCGGCAGGAAGCTTTGCAATGCCTCATTGTAGCGCCCGGTCACAGGGTCCAGCGGCTCTGTGCCCACAAACCGCTTCCGAAGACCCAGGGCCGGTGCAAAGCGGCTGGCAAAGATCTCCAGGTCCAGCTGACAGCTGATCTCCCCTCCCCGGTTCTGATCCTTGAGGAAATAGGTGGGAAAGGTTGCGTTGGAAATGAGATATCCCATGGTGGGGTGCACCGACACGTTGGAATACGCCTGACATCCCTGCCGCACCAGCTCCAGCCGGTCTTCCGGTGGGAACATCCCTTTGGCTTCCGACAGGACAAACACATACAGCCAATCGCAAGCTTGTCTGGCCTGATCCACCAAATATTGATGTCCCAACGTAAAGGGCGCGCAGTTCATCACCACGGCGCCGCAATTTCCTCCGTGCTTGGGCAGCGCATCCAAGTACCGGCGCAGTCCCCCCCGGGTGCTCTCCAGCAGCATGGCCTCGCCACAGGCAGCCACCGGGAAAAAGCTGAGACTCCGGAAGAGCGGCTCGTTGCTGGGCTTGGTAAATATAAAGAGCTGCCGGTGTCCCCTGGAAAAGGCCTCCCGCCGGAGCTCCGTCATCAAAACCTCTGCCAATCCCTGCCCCTGATAAGCCGGGTCCACGGCCACGGTCTTGATGACGTTGCCGTCCAGTCCGCCGCAGGCCAGAATCCGTCCGCTCTCTTGCAGGCTGACAGTCGCCTGGACACCGCTGTCCGAGCGAAGTCCCTGCTCTGACAAAAAGCGGGCAATGGGCTCTGACTGCCCGCCCTGGGCAGGCCGTTCCCAAAAAACTTCCATCTGCATGTCCTCCTCTCCTGCTTCTCCCTTCAGTATACAGTTTTTTTTCGTCCTTGCAACAGGAAAAGCGAAAATATCTGTTGAAAAAGCCGGGAATCTATTATACAATATCCAAAAAACCAAATAGCCCCACCTACTTTCCTAGGAGGTATGCCCCCATGTCTGAAATTCTTCAGCACGCCACAGCCGGCACCATGGAATCCAGCGATGCCTATGTGGAAATTGAACCCAACGAAAACGGCTTGGAAATCCGGCTGGAATCGGTCGTCCTACAACAATTTGGCCAGGACATCGAACAGTCGGTCCAAGCCGTTCTACTGCGTTACGGCGTAAAAGATGCCAAGGTCACACTCATTGACCGTGGCGCCCTGGACTGCGTCATTCGCGCCCGGGTGGAGACGGCCATTCGCAGAGGAAGGGGGGAATCTGCATGATCCGCTCCATGTTGTTTCTCCCGGGCAACACGCCCAATATGCTCATCAACGGCGACGCTTTGGGCGCAGATGCTGTCATTCTGGATCTGGAAGATGCGGTATCCCCCCAGGAGAAGGATGCCGCCCGGATTCTGGTCCGCAACGCCCTGTCCCTCATGGGCTTTGGCTGCCAGACCGTTGTGCGGGTCAACGCCCTGGACTCCGGCCTGTGCCAGCAGGATCTGGAAGAAATTGTCCCCCAGGGTCCCACCGCGCTGATGCTTCCCAAGACCGCATCCGCCCAGCAGATTCAGCAGCTGGACGCCGCCGTCTCCCAGTTGGAGCAGGCCCATGGAATGCCTCTGGGACAGGTCCGTTTCATTCCCCTTCTGGAGACTGCACTGGGGGTGGAAAACGCATTTTCCATTGCAGCCGCCAGTGAACGGATTTTGGGGCTCTTCCTGGGCGGGGAAGACCTGACTGCGGACCTGCGCTGCAAACGCACCAAGGAGGGCAAGGAGATTGACTACGCCCGTCAGCGCGTGGTCTGCGCTGCCCGGGCTGCCGGTGTGGAGGCCTTTGACACCCCCTTCACCGACGTAAACGACGACCAGGGCCTTTGGGACGACGCGCGGTATGCCAAGAGCCTGGGCTTTACGGGAAAGGCCAGCATCTCTCCCCGCCATGTCACCGGGATCAACGCCGTCTTCTCCCCCACAGCAGCAGAAATTGCCTATGCCCAGGAGGTTCTGGCTGCCATTGCCGATGCCAAGCGGCAGGGCCGGGGCGCCATTTCCCTCCACGGAAAAATGATCGACGCACCCATTGTCACAAGGGCCCAGCAGACCCTGTCTGCCGCCCAAACTCTGGGACTGATTGGAGGTGAAACCTGTGGAAACTAAGCTGCTTCCCTCTCTGTCTGCCGCCATAAAAGCCACGGGTCTTCGGGACGGCATGACCATTTCCTTCCATCACCATCTGCGCAATGGAGACTACATCCTGAACCTGGTGCTGGAGGAAGCCGCCCGGATGGGCATTCGGGATCTGACGGTCAATGCCAGCTCCCTATTCGATATTCATATGCCCATTGTGGGCCACATTCGCAACGGTGTGGTCACCCGTCTTCTGACGGACTATGTCTCCGGAGGCATTGGCCGGTACATCTCAGAAGGCATTCTCTCCACACCGGTGGAATTCCGCTCTCACGGCACGCGGGCCACTGACATTGCCTCTGGCCGCACCCCCATCGACATCGCCTTTGTGGCAGCCCCCGCCGCCGACTGTCGGGGCAACTGCACCGGCAAACTGGGCCATGCCGCCTGTGGCAGCCTGGGGTACGCCATCCCCGACGCCACCTACGCCAAACAAGTCGTCGTCCTCACAGACACCCTCTTGCCCTATCCCCTGCTGGACTGGTCCATCTCAGAAAACCTGGTAGATTACGTGGTCCAGGTGGAGGCCATTGGCGACCCCAAAGGCATCCTCTCCGGCACCACCCGGATCACCCGGGACCCGGTGGGCCTGGTGATGGCGGACACTGCCGCCAAGGTCATCCAAGCGTCGGGCCTGCTGCAAGACGGCTTCTCCTTCCAAACTGGCGCCGGCGGCGCCTCCCTGGCGGCTGCCGCCTCTTTGAAGGAGATTATGCTCCGGGAGCAAATCCACGGCAGCTTTGCCCTGGGCGGTATCACCGGCTACTTGGTGGAGATGCTCCGGGCCGGCTGTTTCCGCCAGCTGATGGATGTGCAGTGCTTTGATTTGGACGCCGTGGCCTCGATCCGGGACGATCCCCGGCACCGGGAAATTTCCGCCAACCATTACGCAGGCCCAGGTACCCGAGGCGCTGTGGTGGATAGCCTGGATGTGGTCATCCTGGGTGCAACGGAAATCGATACGGACTTCAATGTCAACGTGCACACCGATTCCAACGGCTGCCTGATGGGCGGCTCTGGCGGACACACCGACGCAGCGGCCGGGGCGAAGCTCACCATGATCCTGGCGCCCCTGGTGCGGGCCCGGCTGCCCATCGTCACCGATCGGGTGACCTGCATCTCCACCCCCGGCGCCAGCATTGATGTACTGGTAACCCAACGGGGCATCGCCGTCAATCCCCTTCGGCCGGAGTTGGCCGACAAACTCCGCCAGGCCGGGCTCCCAGTTGTGGACATCCACGACCTGAAAGCCAGGGCAGAATCCATTACCGGCATTCCCAGGCGAATCCCCCGGGGCGACCGGGCCGTGGCTCAGGTCCTGGGCCGGGACGGCACGCTGCAGGACACAGTATGGAATCTGCCGGAAGAACTGTAAATATTTTTCTGAACCCTTGACAGCCGGGGAAAAACAGGGTATAGTACCTGTGGAATACATAATAATCTTGCATAATCGAATATTCCGCCGGTTCCAATCCCATCCCTATTGTAAACCCAGCCAATAATATGATTTGGAGTGGATAACCATGGAGCGAAAAAAGAAAGTGTTGGTCATGGGCGTCATCGGTGCTGATGTACACGCCGTTGGCAACCGGATCCTGTACCAGGCTTTTACGGAAGCCGGATTTGACGTCATCAACCTGGGCGTGATGGTCTCCCAAGAGGAGTACATCGCCGCCGCCATTGAGTCCAAAGCCGATGCCATTGTGGTCTCCTCCCTGTACGGTCAGGGTGAGCTGGACTGCCGCGGCATGCGGGAGAAATGTGACGAAGCGGGCCTCAAGGGCATTCCGCTGCTGGTAGGTGGCAACATCGTCATCGGGAAGCAGCGCTTCGAAGATGTAGAAGCCCGGTTTCATGCCATGGGCTTTGACCGTGCCTTCCCTCCGGGAACCATGCCTGAGGTAACCATCGCAGCTCTGCGGGAAATCCTGCACATGGATCCCCCCGCAGACGAGGAGCCTCAGGACGGACGGTGATACCATGACGCCCATTTTATTAATTGATTTCGGCAGTACATATACCAAAGTCACTGCCATAGATTTGGACGGGGAGATGTTGCTGGGTACCGCCGCCTCCTACACCACTGTGGAGACGGATGTGACCGAGGGGCTTGCCAAAGCCCTGACCTTGCTGGAGGCAAAGACGGGCCCCCTGGTCTTTGCACACCGGTATGCCTGTTCCTCCGCTGCCGGCGGCCTGCGGATGATGGCCTCTGGCTTGGTGCCGGAGCTGACGGCCCAAGCCGCCAGACAGGCCAGCTTGGGCGCCGGAGCCAAGGTCCTCAAAACCTACGCCTTTCAGCTGACGGAAGACGACGCCGAGGAAATTTCCGCTTCAAAACCGGATATTTTCCTCCTGGTGGGGGGAACCGACGGAGGCAACACAGAGTGCATCCTCCACAATGCTCAGGTTCTGGCCGATATTGGCGGGGAATTTCCCATCGTCATTGCTGGAAATCGCACAGCCTCACGGCAATGCCAGCGGATTCTCTCCGACCGGGAAGTCCATCTGTGCGAAAATGTCATGCCCAAATTCGGCGTGCTCAACATTGAGCCCGCCCAAAAGGCCATTCGGGAGGTCTTCCTCCGGCGCATTGTCAAGGCCAAAGGACTGTCCAAAACCGACTCCCTTCTATCCGGCATTCTGATGCCAACTCCGTCGGCTGTGATGCGAGCCATGGAACTGCTGGCCTGCGGCTGTGAGGAAGAATCCGGAATCGGCGACCTGCTGGCCGTGGATGTGGGCGGCGCCACCACGGATGTGTACTCCGTCTCGGAAGGCGCTCCCACCCAGGTCAACACCGTCTGCAAAGGTCTGCCAGAGCCCTTCGTCAAACGAACGGTGGAAGGCGACATTGGCATGCGCTACAGCGTCCGGGGCATTCTGGACGCTGCTGGCCCCGGGAAGCTCAGCCGCATCTCCGGCCTTCCCATCCCCCGAGTTCAAACATTGGTCCAGTTCCTGCGGGAACACACAGATACTCTTCCCAATGGAAATCCCGAGCTGGAGGCCCTGGACCGGGCCTTGGCCAGCTGCGCCATTGAGGCAGCCGTCACCCGCCACGCCGGCACCATGGAGGAGGCCTACACCCTGATGGGCCTCACCTATGTCCAGACCGGCAAGGATCTGACCCAGGTTTCCAATTTGGTGGTCACAGGCGGAAGCCTCATCCATACCGAGCAAACCTCAAAAATCGCCTCTTACGCCCTGTATGATCCTGCGCAGCCCATGTCCCTGCGGCCCAAACAGGCCCGGGTTTTGGTGGACCGGCAATACATCCTCTCCGCCATGGGGCTGCTGGCAGCCAGTCACCCAGCCTGCGCTTTGAGAATCATGAAAAAGGAGATAACGGTAGATGGAGATCCAAAATAAAAAGATTCCCGAAGGCGAATTTATGAAACTTCGTCAGGAGGTCCTGACCCAGTGGCCCACCGGCCAGGGCGTGGATCTGGAGGACGCATTTGCCTTCCATAAGTCCCTTCCCCAGGAAAAAATCTTTTCCAAGAAGCTCATTGCTGCCAAAGAGCAGCGCAAAACCCTGGTTCAGCCCCGGGCCGGCGTCCCTGTCATTGAGGAGCATATCAAGCTGTTGCAGTTCCTGCAGGACGAAGGCGAAGCCGACCTGCTCCCCAGCACCATCGACAGCTACACCCGCCAGAACCGCTACGAAGAGGCAGAAAATGGCATCCGGGAGTCTATGCGCCTGGGCCGGGCCATGCTGAACGGTTTCCCCGCAGTGAACCACGGCGTATCCGGCTGCCGCCACGTGGTAAACAGCGTCCGGGTTCCCCTTCAGGTCCGTCACGGCACCCCCGACGCCCGGCTTCTCACCGAGATTTCCTATGCAGGCGGCTTCACCAGCTATGAAGGCGGCGGCATCTCCTACAACCTGCCCTACTGCAAGAGCGTCCCGCTGGAGAAGACCATTCTGGATTGGCAGTATGTGGACCGTCTCACCGGCCTGTATGAGGAGAACGGCGTATCCATCAACCGGGAGCCCTACGGCCCCCTGACGGGCACCCTGGTGCCTCCCTGCGTCTCTCACGCCGTGGCCATCATTGAGGCCCTTCTGGCGGCTGAGCAGGGCGTTAAGAACATCACCGTGGGTTACGGGCAGTGCGGCAACCTCATTCAGGACGTGGCAGCCATTCAGACCCTGGAAGAGCTGACCGAAGAATACCTGAAGAAATACGGCTATGGCGACGTGGTAGTCACCACCGTTCTGCACCAGTGGATGGGCGGATTCCCCGCCGATGAGCCCAAGGCTTTTGGCGTCATTTCTCTGGGCAGCACCATTGCCGCCCTGGCTAAGGCCACCAAGGTCATCGTCAAAACCCCTCACGAAGCCATTGGCATTCCCACCAAAGAAGCCAACGCGGCCGGATTGCGGTGCACCAAGCAGGTGGTCAATATGCTCTCTGACCAGTCCATTCAGAACGTGGAGCTGGAGCTGGAGAAGGGGATCATCCGTCATGAGACCCGGCTGATCGTGGACAAATGCTTCGAACTGGGCAATGGCGACATCGCACTGGGTGTGTGCCGCGGCGTGAAAGCCGGCGTTGTGGATGTTCCCTTCGCCCCCTGCCGGGCCAATGCCGGTCAAATGCTCCCCGCCCGGGACAATGAGGGCGCTGTGCGGATCATGAACGTCGGCAACCTGCCCTTTGACAAGGAACTCCGGGACTTCCACGCAGCCAAGATGGCAAAGCGGGCCAAGGAGGAAAACCGGAAGGTTTCCTTCCAGATGGTCATTGACGATGTCTACGCCATTGGCAAGGGCCGGCTGGTGGGCCGTCCCAGATATTAATTTTCAAAATCAAATGGAATTTGGAGGCTGTGAAGATGAAAATTGTAGATCTGATCTGTGCACCTGGACGCACTGGATTTTACTTTGACGATCAGCGGGCCATTAAGTCCGGCGCAGGCCACGACGGCATGTTCTATACCGGCGATCCGGTGACCCAGGGGTTCCGCTCTGTGCGGCAGCCGGGTGAGTCCATCTCCGTCATGCTGGTGTTGGAAGACGGCCAGATTGCCTGGGGCGACTGTGCTGCGGTGCAGTACAGCGGCGCCGGCGGACGGGATCCCCTGTTCCTGGCGGAGGAGTTCATTCCTCTGATTGAAACCCACATCAAGCCGGTTCTGGTGGGCCGGGAAGCAGATTCTTTCCGGGATCTGTGCCGGGATATGGAAGCCATCACCATAGACGGCAAACGGCTCCACACAGCCCTGCGTTACGGTCTGTCCCAGGCCATTCTGGACGCTGTGGCCAAGGCCACTGGCCGCCTCATGTGCGAAGTGGTTGCCGATGAATACGGCTGCACCGTCACGGAAACTCCCATCCCCATCTTCACCCAGTCCGGAGACGACCGGTACAACAACGCAGACAAGATGATCATCAAGGGCGCACAGGTGCTGCCTCACGGCCTCATCAACAACGTCAAGGAGAAGCTGGGGCTCCAGGGTGAAAAGCTGGCGGACTATGTGGCATGGCTCCGGGATCGGGTGCTCGCCAAGCGGCTGGATCCCGACTATACCCCCGTGCTGCATCTGGATGTGTATGGCACCATCGGCGCCCTCTATGGAAACAACAACTATTCCGCTATGGCCGATTATCTGGCCAAGCTGGAGGAGCTGGCCAAGCCCCTGCACCTGCGCATTGAGGGCCCCATGGACTGCGATTGCGACCGTCAGACACAGCTGGAGGCACTGGCTGGCCTCACGGCAGAGCTGGACCGCCGGGGAATCCAGGTGGAGCTGGTGGCCGACGAGTGGTGCAACACGTTGGAAGACATCAAGCTTTTCGCCGATCACAAAGCCGGCCATATGGTCCAAATCAAAACCCCCGATTTGGGCGGCATCAACAATACCATTGAAGCGGTTCTTTACTGCAAGGCCAAAGGCATTGGCGCCTACCAGGGCGGTACCTGCAACGAGACGGACCGCAGCGCCCAGGTTTGCGTCCAGTGCGCCATGGCCACCCAGCCGGATCAGATTCTGGCCAAGCCTGGCATGGGCGTAGACGAAGGATACATGATCGTATACAACGAGATGCAGCGCATTTTGGCGCTCCGCCGTGCAAAAAAGAACCTGGCGAAGTAGTATTTCAAATCCGTCCAAAGGAGTTTTCTTATGCCAATTCAAGTCTACAGCGAAATTGCCCCCCTTCGCCGCGTGCTGCTGCACCGGCCCGGCCAAGAGCTGGAGCATCTGGTACCTGGCTCTCTGGAGCGACTGCTTTTTGACGACATCCCCTATCTGAAAGGCGCTCAGACAGAGCATGACCGTTTTGCTCAAATCCTGCAGGACAACGGCGTGGAAGTGGTATATCTGTCCAAGCTCACTGCCGAGGCCCTGTCTCAGGATCAAACGCTCAAAGAAGCATTCATTCGGGATTTTACCCAAAAAAGCGGCAGCGTCGCCCACCGGTATGAGCGGGAGCTTCAGGCATACCTGGGCTCCATGGACGACGTACATGAGATGGTTCTGCACACCATGGCCGGCATTCCCTTTTCCGACCTGGCATTGAACCACACAGAGTCCCTGACCGCTATGCTTCACTGCAAGTCAGACTTTGCTCTGGAGCCCATTCCCAACCTGTACTTCACCCGGGATCCCTTTGCATCCATTGGCGGTGGCGTTGCCCTGCACCGGATGTATTCGGCTACCCGCCGCCGGGAGACACTGTACGGCGCTTACATTCTGCAACATCACCCCGACTACGCCGGGACTCCGTTCTACTACACGCCGGACGCCCCCTATTCCCTGGAGGGCGGCGACGTGATGAACTTGTCGGAGTCCGTCCTGGCCGTGGGCATCTCTCAGCGGACCATGCCGGAGGCCATTGAACAGCTGGCACGCAATGTGTTCCGTCGGCCGGAATCCAAAATCCGGACCATTCTGGCCATGAGCATCCCCAGTAAGCGGGCCTTCATGCACCTGGATACGGTGATGACCCAGGTGGATGTGGACAAGTTCGTGGTCCATCCCGCCATCCTCCCCACCCTGCGGATTTTTGAGGTGACCCAAGGGAAAGGCGGCGAGCTCACTGCCCGCCAGCTGGATATGGATTTGGCCCATGCCCTGGCCCATTATCTCCACTTGGATCAGGTGACCCTGATTCTCTGCGGCGGCCAGGATCAAATCGCTGCCCAGCGGGAGCAGTGGAACGATGGCTCCAACACCCTGTGCATCCGCCCCGGCGTGGTCATCGCCTACGACCGGAACTACATCACCAATGAGATTCTGGAAAGCTACGGTATTACCGTGCTGAAAATCCCAAGCGGCGAGCTCTCCCGCGGCCGGGGCGGTCCCCGCTGCATGAGCATGCCTCTGATTCGGGACGTCAAATTCTAAAAAAGGAAGGAACAACACTATGCCTGTCAATCTCCGTGGAAGACACTATCTGAAGCTTCTGGACTATACCCCTGCCGAAATCCGCTACCTGCTGGAGCTGAGCAAAGACTTTAAGCGTATGAAGCGCGCCGGGACGCCTCACCGGTACCTGGCCGGCAAGAACATCGTCCTGCTGTTTGAAAAGACCTCCACCCGCACCCGCTGCTCCTTCGAGGTGGCTGGCCGGGACCTGGGCCTGGGCGTCACCTATCTGGATCCCGGCAGCTCCCAGATGGGCAAAAAAGAGTCCATCGCAGACACCGCCCGGGTTCTGGGCCGCATGTTCGACGGCATTGAATACCGCGGCTTCAGCCAGAAGACGGTGGAGGATCTGGCCCACTATGCCGGCGTCCCCGTCTGGAACGGCCTGACCGACGAATTCCATCCCACCCAGATGCTGGCCGACCTGCTGACCATTGAAGAGCATTTTGGCTACAGCAAGGGCATTCGCTTCACCTACATGGGCGACGCCCGGAACAACATGGGCAACTCTCTCATGGTCCTGTGCGCCAAGATGGGCCTGCACTTCACCGCTTGCGCTCCCAAGGAGCTGTTCCCCGCTGAGGAACTGGTGGAAGAGTGCCGGAAGATCGCTGCCGAGACCGGCGCCACCATTCGCCTGACCGAAGACGTCAACGAAGGTACTAAGGATGCCGACGTACTCTATACCGACATTTGGGTCTCCATGGGCGAGCCTGACGAGGTGTGGGAGTCCCGGATCAACCTCCTGAAGCCCTACCAGATCAATGCAGCCGCCATGGCCAACGCCAAACCCACCGCCATCTTCATGCACTGCCTGCCCTCCTACCACGACACCAACACCACCATCGGTGCACAGATTGCCGAGAAATACGGCATTACCGAAATGGAAGTGACGGACGAAGTGTTCGAGTCCAAGCAGTCCGTGGTCTTCGATGAGGCGGAGAACCGGATGCACACCATTAAGGCTGTGATTTACGCTACCCTTTGCTAACCATATACTTCAAAGGGGTGTCTCACACAGATTGTGAGACACCCCCTCGTCCTGTTTTGCGGGAAGCAGAAGCGTTTCAGGGAACCGAACTGCGGAAGGCTTCGTTTCGCTCAGGATAATAGCCGTCGGAACTAAGGGATTGCTTCATACGCCACCCAGGAAAATAAGCGGAGGAGAAACTCCCAGGTATCCGGAAATTTTTGCAAAATGATTGCACGGATCTGAGACGCTGCACCAGCTGCGGGGAGGCGCAGCGTCAGTTCGCCTGAAGCAGTATGCCCAATGGCAACCGGTGCGCTTGCAATTCCGCCAGCTGCAACCCGCACAGCGGCGGCGCAACCTCCCATCGCGTATACACCCGCCGCCAGACCGCCAAAGGACACAATCCCCAGAGCGATCCCTCCCATAGCAAAAAAACCCATGGCAGCGCCACCCAGAGCCCCACAGAGCCCAACGGCAACTGCGCCCAGAGCCAGTACGCCCAAAGAGACGGATCCCAGTGCCACCACGCCGCAGCTCACCATACCAATGGACAGGATCCCTGTCGCAACATTGCCAATGGCAAGAATCCCCTTGGCCCTGCATCTGCCCCGCCCCAACTTGATATGAACCAAGGGCAGACCCCATAGTCTTCGAGGACTGACGTATTCATAAACGACAGGGTCCGGCCTGGCCACCGGCTCCTGCGGTACTGTGGCAGCAGTTCGTCCCACCAGCTGGTCGGTTGTCATACCAAATACATCTGCCAGCTGGACGAGCTTTTCCAATTCCGGTGTTGTAAGCCCCAGCTCCCATTTGGAGACTGTTTGCCGGGTAACGCCAATCCGATTGCCCAGCTCTTCCTGCGACCAACCCTCCCGGCGGCGAAGCGCAATCAGATTTTCATGAAACTTCATGTCTTTTTCCTCCTGTGATATGTTACACCCAGCATAGCAAGCCGCCCTGAAAATGTCCACCAACTTCCCATGGAATCTTGTCAACCAAAGCGAACATCCCGTGACATGTCCACTTCTTCCCCCAATTGGGCACGAGATGCCCACGTCGTGAGGACCGGCAGGGCCAGAGACAGCGCCGTGGGATACCAGGCAGTATACCGGGCTGGATACAGCCGCAAATCCTCGGCTGCCTGCTCCGGGGTCAGCCAGCACAGCGCCATTGCCTCTTCCGGGTCTGGCTTTGGCGCGTCTGCAATCTGCCCTACCCAAATGTGATCCAGCTCAAATTCCTGCACCCCGTCTCCGAAGTCCCGATGGTAGACAAATTGCCCGACCTCCCGCAGGCCATGGACTGTGACCCCCAATTCCTCCTGTGTCCGCAGAGCGATGCATGCTTCCCAACTGTCTCCCGGGGCAGGATGGCTGCAGCAGGAATTGGTCCAGAGGCCACCGGAGTGATACTTCCCCATGGCCCGCTGCTGGAGCAGCACTCGTCCCTCCTGATCCTGCAAAAACAGGGAAAAGGCACGGTGCAGCAGGCCCTTGGCATGTACCTCCCCCTTCTCGCCAGTACCCACAGGGCGGTCCATCATATCCACCAAAATCAATTTTCTTGTTTCCATTGGTTTCTCCTTGCGTTCATTTTTCCTATCATATCACTTCCATGGCCATGCCGCAAGTTTTCCAAGGAAATCTTCTGTCCGAAGTCCGGTTCCTGTTTAAAACCCCTCATCGGCATACAGGCCCAGCGTGGCAAAGACCTGATCCAGGGTTTCCCGATTCTGCGCAGCTGCTTCCTGCTCTACGGATGCAGTGAGGACGTAATAATAAATGCCATCGTCCAGGATGGCCGCCCGGCAAGACTCCATTCCCTGGTCCCCGCTGGCCGTCCACGCCACATCATACCGGGGCATACCAAACTCCTCTGTCTGCAAGACCTGCAGGGACGACTGTGGAAAGCCTGTCAGAGTTTGCAGCAGGCTATCCAAGCTTTCCGCCGTCAAGGTCTGCGATGTCAGCTCATATGCCCCATCTCGCTGTACGTAAACCTTGGTTGTTCCCTCGGACAGTGCCTCCACCATGGGCGCTTCCATAGGCGCCGCAACCTGCATGGTATATCCAGGGGCCTGCGCATTGGCCGGAAGCTCCACCTGATCCCCAACCGTCTCCCAAACCGCCGTTTCCCCGGCGCTGCAGCCTGTAAAGCAGCAAAGAAGTCCACACAATACCAAACAAATTCCCCAACGTTTCATTTCAAATGACCTCCAATTCACAAAATCGAAAGGAGCCGGCACATGAATCATCCAACCGAGACGATCCTGCTTGTTTCCCTGTTCCTAATGAATGCGGCAGGGTTCCTGGTTATGTTTGCAGATAAGCAAAAAGCCCGCCGGGGCCATTGGCGGATCCCGGAACGGACCTTGTTGCTCATCGCCGCCCTGGGCGGCAGTTTGGGAAGCCTACTGGGCATGTATCTTTTCCATCATAAGACCAGACATCCGAAATTTACCGTGGGGATCCCTCTCATTTTGGTGTTGCAGATTTTCCTGGCCTGGATTTGCTTCCGATGATAAAAAAGAGCATGCTGCAAAGAAGAGCACCCCAGACTGGTCTTCTTTGCAGCATGTCTCTTGTATGTTTTACGTCTTTTTACCCCTGCAACCATGATTTACAAGCAATGATTTGCATGGCTGCCTCTTCTGGGGTGCATGCCGATGTGTCTACCTTGGTCGTGCTCAAAAATTCATACCTGGTCAGGCGTGCAGGGGCTCTTGCGAGAATATCCGGCTCCCGCAGCCCCTGGTCCACATCCTTTTGAAGCCGTTGCAATAGAACTGCCTCATCACAAATCAGACTGACAGCCTTCACTGTACACCCCGCCGTATCCAACCGGGCCAGAATTTCATCCAAAGTACTCTGAACATCCAGCACCCAGCAGAAAATCACAGACTCCAACTGGGAACACCGTAGAAAATTGTTCAGCAGGTGGCAGATGTTATCCATGACCATGGCTTTGGTCTCCTCCGTCACCTGGAAAGGACGCATATTCCAGCACCAGTCTCCATCCAGAAAGACGCTGTTGGGAAGCAAACGCTGCAGCGCCTTACAGGTTGTGGTCTTCCCCACACCCATGGTACCTCCGACCAGATACAGGGTCTTCATGCTTCCTCCTTTGGCGCATAATGGATATACTCCACATTGCCTGGGCGACTGGTGACTTGGCACATAAACTCATAGGTCCGCTGCCGCAGGTCTTCCTGGGCCGCCTTGGGCCGCAGAGCGGGGTCCGGGTACATGGGTGCGCTGAAGGTGACGGTGATTCCCGGCCGTTTGACCCAGCGGAACAGGCCGCGCCGCTTCCGGTAGGTAACGGCCATGGCCACTACGGGGGCGTTCATCTTGACCGGATATCGGAAAGAGGATCCCACAAAGGGACGCACGCCAGTGTAAAAGGGCCAGATATGCGCCTCTGGGAAAATACCGATACAAGCTCCCTGTCGGAATCGCCGTTCCAGCGCCTTCAGAAAAGGCGGAAACCCACTTAGGGCAGAGGGAACCGGGATACAGCCAATGAGCTGCACTAGATTACGCAGCCCCGGAATGGACACCGCATCCGGGTTGGCCACCACGTAGCCCCGCTTGGGAAAGGCCGCCATGGCAGGAAGAAATGCATCCAATCCATGGGTATGGTTGCCATAGAGAAAATAGCCAGACCGCCCCACCTGCCGCAGCTGCCGGTGATTCTCAAACTTCATCCCCAGATAAATCTTGCAAATCAGAAATACCAGAGGCACTGCAATTCCATAATACACCAGGAAGGACCCCAATTCCCACAGCCTGGAGCGGTGGAGAAAGGGGAAATTCTGATCCACCACTTTCCCGCGAATGTGGTTGCCTGCAAAATCGTCCTGGAGTGGATCTGAATAGTAAATGGTCTGTTTAGCCATGGTATGCTCCTTGCACCGCATCCAGAAGCATTCCCTCCATAGCATCCATACAGTGGTCGAAGTCAAATTGCTGGGCATAGCCCAAGTAGGCACGGCTGCAGGCTTCGCGCTCCTGGGGATGCTCCAGCCAATCGTCAATTCTCTCGGCCAGATCATCAGAGTCGTTGCAGCGGAACAAATTCCGCTGGCTTAGGGCGAAATACCGGGTGGCACTGCGCGGAGAATTGGAAATGACAGGCACCTTGCCACAGGCGATGGCCTCCAGGCAGGCGATGGCCTCAATCTCAATTTCTGCCGGGTGAACGTATAAGTCCGCCAGATTGATGATCCGGATCAGATCGTGGCGGCTATAAAAACCATAAATGGGGGGCAAAATCCCACGTTTCGCCGCCCGGCGCTGCAGCGCCTCCTGTTGGGGGCCCTTTCCCGCCAGAATCAATTGGATCTTGTCCCGGTGTCGGGACTTTGCCACTGCGTCAATCAGCACCCACTGCGCCTTCTCCCGGGAATAGCGGCCCGTAGAAAGAATCACATACTTGCCCTCCAACTCTTTCGGGCGGGGGAAATCCTGCCGTGTAAACGCTCGGTTGACGCCGTTAGATATCACATAGTGATGGGTGGGCTTGGTTTCCTTTTCAAACAAGTCGCAGATAAACTGGGTGGGATAGTGCACACAGGTACAATATTGATAGAGCCGCCAGTAGAAAAAGCGGTAGATCAGCCGGTTGATCAGCCTGGCGTTCATTAAAAAAATGTGGTTACTAAAATTCTCTGCCTGGCAATGGAAGCCGGCAGTCAGTGGAATGCCCTTTTCTCGGGAAATGCGTGCAGCTGCATGCCCCAGCGAGAAGGGCACCATCACATGCACCACATCCACCCCATCCAGAGCCGCTTCCAAAATGGAACGGACTGGTTTGGCCAGACTGACGCCGTTTTTTGCCACATAGTTGTTGAAAATCCCCAAATTTCGAGTGGGGACCACGTAATGCCCCGGCTCCCCTACCCGGTTGGCATCGGGGCTGACCACCCGCACCTGATGGCCCTTGGCCCGCAGGGTGCGGATCAGATTCATGGCAGCGATGGTGGTACCGTTGTTTTCTTCCCCCAGCACATCGCAAATCACCGCTACAATCATTCTGCTTCCTCTCACTCATTCGGAATTCGTCTATCGCCGCAAACAGACAACGAAATTATACACAAACTGCCCAAAAAGTAAATACCCAATCCGAAAAATGTGGGAAAACGCCTGGGTTTTTTGCAGAATCCCGAAGTCTGCCACAAATCAAACCGTCGAATCTCCCATTGGCTTTGCAAAATGCGCAGAATTTCCCGTTGATTTTTATGCCAGTTTCGTATATGATAGTTTCATCTTCACCATGGGAGGGATTCTTGTGAAACGCAAATGGATTTCAGGCATTCTTTTGGTAGCCATGCTCCTAATGCTCACCGCCTGTAGTTTGCCCATTGATCTCCCCGGCGGTGCTGAAACTTTGATTTGCCGGGTCACAGAAAAAGCTGAGCGGCTTTTGACGGTAGAGGTTCTGGAGGACAATCTCCATTACGACGCAGGCGCCACATTGTTGGTCCAATACCGCGCCCTCTCCGGGACTACCAGCTTGTCTCCGGGAGACACGGTTTCCGTCACATATTCCTATCTGGAGGACGTCACCGTCCAAGATAAGCTGCCTTGCATCACCGTAGAGACCGTCACCCTCACCCAATGGGTACCTTCTCCCACAAGCGAGGGCGGCAGTGGGCAGTAAGACCGTCATCGCCCAACTTTTGTAAAAAATTAGGCCCAGTGTGACTTTCAGACTTGACAGGAAGCCGTTCCCTCATTATAATAAATAGGCTATCGGGGTGTGGCGAAGTTTGGTATCGCGCTTGGTTCGGGTCCAAGAGGCCGCGGGTTCGAATCCCGCCACTCCGACCACTCAGAAATTCCCCTTACCGCTCCGTTTCCGCCTTGCGGCGAAAACTGCGCCGGACGGGGAATTTCTTCGTTTTTCACGGCGAACCCGCTTCGCTGGGCTTCGCCGCGAGGAGATGGGGAGCAAGCGCGGGGCTTCCATTCGGCTTTTCGGTGCGCGGCAGTGCCGACATCTATAGTGTTTCGCTATTACACGTCGGAGCAAACTCCATATCGCTTGCGACGACTTTTTATGCTTCGCATTAAAAGTCATCTCGCGCTCATTCCGCTGCTCCTCCTTTCCAAACCGAACCCGCTTCGCTGGGCTTCGGTTTGATTTTCAAGCGTTCGAATCCGCCTGCCAAAAACGCAAATCCATCTTTTTCGTACCCGCCTGACAAGGAGATCCGTCCAGATTTCACGATCTGGGCGGTTTTTTCTATGATTTTTCCGCCTATTTCGTAATTCCGGAACATTTTGCAGTATCAAATTTGCAATGCCATTGCGTCAACAGCAGCCAAAAAGGCGGGGCTGTGAAAAAGTCTGCAAAGTCTTGAGATGGCCAGAGCGCAGCAGGAAGTTCCGTTTGCAAAGGAGCGGTTCAATCAAGGCTGATCACTGCTTCAAGACAGCCGAAGATCCGCTGTTCCAATTCAAATCAGCGAATATGTCAAAAACTCATACCTTCCAGGTGTGCTCTGCCTCTGGAAGGTATGAGTTTTTGCAAATCAGAGCCGCATTTCTAAAGAAGTCCTGTCAGAAGGTCCTCCAATGTTTCTCTTCGACGGATCAAGCGGGGGACGCCCTGCTCCAAGAGGATTTCCGGGCAGCGGAGGGAGCCGGAGTAGTTGCTGGACATGGAGCGGCTGTAGGCGCCGGCTCCGTGGATAAGCAGCACATCGCCAGGTCGGACCGGGGGAAGGAGGCGGCGGCTGCCGAAGTGGTCCAGGCTGTCTGCGCTCCAGCCAGACAGAAAGCAGCTGCTTCGGCCCTGGAGGCAGTCCGTCCCCAAAAGGGACGCATGATATTGTACCCCCGCCAGGGAAGCCCGGGGCAAATCTGCCATGGAGGCATCCACCCCCACCCAGTCTCCCTTCACCCCCCGGACTGTGGTGAGGAGCAATCCGCTGGGAGCGGCCAGGAAGCGGCCCAGCTGGGTATGGATTCCGATTTGGTCCAGTCCACAGGAGCCCAGATGTTTCTGATAGGCCCTCTGAATTGCCTCAGCCTCCTGCTGCAAATCCAGGGTATAGGCTTCCTTCCGGTCCCAGAGCAGGCCTCCGCCCAGGTCACACCAGGCCACGGGAAGCCCGGACGCCTCCTGCACCGCTGCCACTAAGCGGAATACCGCTTCCCCACTGCTGCACCAGTCGCCGGGCCGGTACAGGCCGCTTCGGTGGACATGAATCCCCAGGCTGCCCACCCCCTGCCGGGCGGCCTGGACCGCCGTGTCCAGTAGCTGCTCCGGATCCATACCAAACCGGGCCCGATGGGCGCCGCCTCCAGCAGGATCTCTCAGGCGAAGTCCCAGGGGCCGCCCCTCTGGCAAAGGCGCCTCAGCCAGCTGGGCGGGGTGATCCAGGATCACACTGGCGCCGGCCCTCTGAACCGCCTCCCAATCCTGGGCGTTAGGGAAACAGGCTGTAAACAGGAGGGCTTCTCCACATTCCCCTGCCTGCATGGCGAACATCAGCTCCGCCTGGCTGCCGCACAGCAGGCCGCAACCGGCCTCCAGAAGCATCCGGAGCAGCGCCGGATTTGCCGCCGCTTTGACCGGAAAAAACTGGCGAAAGCGGGGCGCCCAGGCAAAGGCATGTCGCAGGGATTCCACACGTGCCAGCCAGGTCTCCCGGTCATACACCAAAAGGGGCGTCCCATACTGCTCCGTCAGAGTGCGCAGCAGTGCGTCTGAAGCGAACACTGCATCCAAAACATACGTCGGCTGTGCCATATGTCACTCCGCCAGCCTTCGGTTTTCCTGATACAGGGCAGCAAGCCCCTTGATCAGCAAATCCTCATCGTAAATCATCTTGGTATTGCATAGGGGCAACACAAACTTGCCAATGCCTCCTGTGAGGAGCACCGTTGTTTTCATCCCCAGCTCCGCCTCCATCCGGGCGATCATGCCGTCCAGCATGCAGGCAGTGCCCAGCATAATACCGCTGCGCATGCAGTCAATGGTGTTCCGTCCAATGGCCTTTTTGGGCTGATCCAGGCTGATACCAGGCAGTAGCGCCGTACGGTTGGTGAGCGCCTCCAGGGAGATTTTCACGCCCGGGCATACACAGCCGCCGATGAGGCTGCCGTTTTGATCCAGAACGGAAATCGTAGTGGCCGTCCCCATATCCACCACAATGAGGGGCGGCCGGTATCCCCGCAGGGCCGCCACAGCGCCCACCACCAGGTCTGCGCCGGTCTGCGCAGGGTTGTCGATGAGAATGTTGAGCCCGGTTTTGAGGCCAGGACCTACCACCAAGCAATTTTTGCCCGTGAGCTTCCGAATGGCCGTCCGGAACGAATTGAGGACCGGCGGCACCACGGAAGCCACAATGCTCCCCTCAATGTCCTTGGTGCAAATGCCGAACAAATCCAGCATCGTTTTCAGCTCCGCGCAGTACTGATCGGAAGTCTTGATGTGATCTGTGACAATTCTGGCCTGAAAGAGAATTTCCTTTTCTTTGACTGCTCCCAGAACAATGTTGGAATTTCCAATATCCACTGTTAAGATCAACGTACGTTCCTCCTTATTCTTGCGGCCGCACTGGCCGGATTTCACAGGTGGGCGCACCCTGCCCCGTCTCCAACACGGCATAGGTACCCGTGGGCCCACCGCAAGCGCCGGGGTTGACCAGCAACACATCGCCCTGGCTCCGGCAAAAGCTCCGATGGGTGTGGCCAAACAGCGCCACCTGCGCCCCCGCCTCTTTGGCAGCCAGGCGCAGCCGGAGCAGGCTCAGCTTCACACCATGCAGGTGTCCATGGGTCATGTAAAAAACCACCCCATCGATGGATCGGGTCAAAATCTGGTCCTGACCTGGCTCCCAGCTATGACGGTCGCAGTTTCCCGCCACCTGATATAGGGGAATCCCGGGGAAGCGCCGTCCCAGCTGCTTTCCGTCCTCCCACAGATCCCCCAGGTGCACCATTGCCTGGGGATTTTCCCGTGCCACCACTGCCTCCATAGACTCCACACTGCCGTGAGAGTCGGAGAGAATCAAAATTTTCATAGCTGCACCATTCGCTCCTTACCTGCATATAGTGTACCAAAGAACCAGTACCCTGCGTCTCTTATTATAGCAGGAGTCCGGACAGGAGGCAATCAAAATGCAGCAAAATTCCGGGTTTTCTATGACAGAAGCCGCAAAGCTTTTGGCTTCTGCAGAAGGCCAGAAGCTTCTGGCGCTGCTTCGCCAGGATGGAGGCAACACCCTGAACCAGGCGGCCGCTGCCATGCGTGCCGGTGACACAGAAGGCGCAAAAGCCATATTACAGCCCATTTTGGGCACGCCGGAAGCGGCAGCCCTGCTGGAGCAACTCAACAGGAGGCGATAAATTTGGCAGATTTCAGCGAAATGCTGAATGGCATTCTCAGCAATCCTCAGGCCATGCAGCAAATGATGGCCCTGGCCCAGAGCCTGGGCCTGCAGGGACAGGGCGGACAGCCTCAGCAGGCGGCCCCCCCTGCCCTTCCCCTGCTACCTCAGCAACACCAGCAAGGACAGCAGCAAATCCCACAGCCAGACCCGGCGCAGCTGCTGCAGGGCTTTCTGCAGCTGTCCAAGCAGATGGGCGGAGACGACCGGCAGCTGGCCCTTTTTCAGGCGCTGAAGCCCTTCGTCCGGCCCGAACGGGCGGAAAAGCTGGACCGGGCCATCCAGGTGGCCAGAATCTCCCGCCTAGCAGGGAACACCCTGCAAAAGCTGGGACCCCAAATCCTATCAGGCAGGTGAACGCCATGTATAACCGTTACATTCCCCAGGGCGACGGCACGTATCAGCGCAGCCGCCTGCCGGAATCCCGTCCCCCGCGGCCGCCCCGGCCCAGACCACCGGAGCCACACAGACCGCCAGAGCCGCCCAGACCGGCTCCTCCCCCCTGCCCCCCGCCGGAGAACCCCCCATGTCCCCCACCAGAGAAACCACCATGCCACTCACCAGAGCCCCCCTGCCCGCCTGAGCCCTGCCCACACCCAGAGCCACCCTGTGAGCACCACCCGCCACATCGGGAAGAGCCGTGCAGCGCCCTCGGCTTTCTACAGAACCTGCTCCCTAAAAACATGGACACCGGGGATCTGCTGATGCTCCTCATCCTCCTGCTCCTCATCCAGGACGGGTCTGAGGATGCACCGTCGGCGTTGTTGACGATTGCGTTGTTTTTCTTGTTGTAGGGCAGTTATATAGTGCTTGTGCTTATGGGGCAGTCTGTCCCTCAAAAACGCCGGAAGTGTAGCACAAATCGAACGGTGTGCTACATTTCCGGCTGACATCTGCATCAAAAAGGTATCACAGACTGGGCTTTCCGGGGAAAGTCGCATGCCAACAGGCGGTCAAGCCGCCTTCGGTAATCGATTTCTACCAAGTCCATAAAATAATTTGTGCATAACTCTTGACACTACTCATAATACTTGACACTGCCCGTGTTCGAGGACCACTTCACCGTAAAGCTCAAGTCCAGAATTACAATCGACATTGAAGCATAAAAAGGCTCCTCGCCGCCAACACCGTAATACTACCGTCTCAACATGCGGCGAGTGCGGAAAACCGTTCAGGCGCATCCATTAGAATAATCGCAGCTGCAAATCCATTGTCTGGCGGTGCGTCAGCAGACTGGAGCCGACCGGGCATGAATGCCACGCGCGGACCGTCAATGAGCTGGAGCTGCAGAGGGTTGTAGTTGCCGCCCTGAACGAGCTGCTGGGCGACCGGGAAGGATACCAGTGCCAGCTCCAGCAGAACATTGCAGCTGTCATTCGTGCCTCGGCCACAACATCCACGGATGCCATTGATGAGAAGCTACTGGCCCTGCAGCAGGAACTGCTCAAAAAGGCCCACAACAAGGAAGCCTACGATGAGATTGCCGATGAAATCTTCGGCTTCGGGAGCAAAAACAGCAGACTACCGTTGACACGGCGGCAAGAGACGAGCAGATCACGGTTTATGAGGACCATTATACGGTCGAGTTGAAGTCTGGCCTGAGCGTAAACATAGATGCAGAATAATTGTATGGGAACAGACCATCCCAGCCATCAAATGGTGGCTGGGGTGGTCTGTTCAATATCGTCCCAAATGTGCTTTTTTATATAACCCATAATGGAAACGATATGACATCGTTTTATCGTAAGGTACTTCTGGCGCAATGTTAGTAGGACTTTTCTCTCTATAAGAAAAATGGAAGAATTTTCCCCCTTCTTCTATTGCCGCAATAACATTGCTATCATATAGGAGCTGCAGAAATGTCTTGGGATCTTCAATGAATTTGGGTATTTCATCGGCGTTATCCAAGATATAATCAATGTACTTGTTATACATTTCAATATACTGGTCGAATGAAAACTGCGGTTCTGGGAAAAAGTCAAAAAACTTTTTGAAATGTGTAAAGTCAGTCTCCGAATAATAAAATGATAATTGATCTTTTAATGAACTAAGAAAATATTCAGAATATAGGTTTTGAAATTCGTCGCTATTGTAAATTTCATAGCTAAACTGCAACTTGTTTCCTTTATTGTGACGCTTCATGATATCTTGTTGCAACTTTAGTATTCTCTGAATATCGCGTGGCCGACTTAAGGATATCTTTAAGAATTCCATAAAAGCTGTATCATATTCTCGGAGAGACGGATTTGAAGATGTAAGCTTCCAATTGAAGTAGCTGTCCCATATATCGGTATCCAACTGCTCATCCTGGTCGTATTGCAGAAGCTTGTTTGCCACCTTGTAAAGATTGGAAGATGGATAATCTGCGTATGTAGTTCTCCATTCCAAGAAAACTGAATTGTCGGCAAGCTTATTTGTTAAGTTTTGCATATTTAATGAGTTAAAAATATCAGGTCGAAGCAAGAGAACAATTCTGATTTGGCCCTTTGAATCCCGAACATTGGAGAATAATTCGGCGTTTAATGTCCAGCAAGCATTTGCAAGACCCTTTATGCAGTCCAGATATTCCTCGTATGGTATTTGACTTGGCCGCACATCAATTCCATCAATAAACAATATTATATTTTTGTTCAACTTAAGAGTACCTAAGCATTCATAAAACTTTTGACAAATATAGTAAAGGTTCATTTGTAACCGCTGCTCATTAAACTCTAATGCGGTTCCTGCATTTCCTCCAATTTCGGCGTGCTGACACACTAACTTCGCTGCGACCTCACTTTTGTCAACAATTTTCAGGGCATTAATGATTTCTGGCGAAAAAGCTTTGTTATAATACTCATCGATGGCATCAAGCAGGCTTCCAAGATTACTTTTATTAAATAGAGAGATAACTCTATCTTCTTCTGCTATGCTTTTTGAAATTAACAACAGAATAATTGTCTTCCAGATATCAACGTATCCACTTATATCAATTCGATTGCTTTTCTTTAGTTCATAGAACTTTTCATAATCTGTACCGTTTATGTATTTTAGGATGGATTTGTTATTTTTATATTCAGAGTTGCTTAAAAACGTGGCATATGCTGTCTTTCCGGTTCCTTTTTCTCCAAGCAGAAAATAAATATGTGGCTGTAGTAAATCTTCCAAATAAGAGTTTTTTACAAAAACACTTGAAAGCATCTTTTTATTCCCACGCTGGAGATAATTCTGAGCATCGGAAAATCCAAGATTCAGTTCACTTATTTTTCTTAACATAATACTACCTTCTTATTATTTCGTATGACTAATTTCTGATTCACTTACTCAATTTCTCTGCCCGTTTTCCGTTTCCGCAGATATGTTCTCTTGTACACTTCTGAACAGGTAAGTTGGTCATTTGGATGTCAGCGAATATGGCCTAAAATGCCGAAAATAAGCGGTTTTTCACACTTTATTTCTCTGCCCTTGACATCAATACTACCGTCTCAACATGTGTAGTATGCCGAAATAAATCCGCCATCTCAATGTCTTCCCCTACAAAGTCCCCCACAACTTTTTGTCTGCACCCCAAAATACCCCTCAATCGCATTCGCAATCCTTTCGCAGGCTTTTCCATCCCCATACGGATTCACCGCATGTGCCATTCTGGCATAAGCCTCTCCCCCCTGGAGCAGCTCCTGGGTGAGGGACACGATGCGATCTGTTTCCACCCCGGCCAGTTTTGCCGTGCCTGCGGCAATGGCCTCTGGGCGTTCCGTCTCCCGGCGGAGGACCAGGACGGGTTTGCCCAGGGCGGGGGCTTCCTCCTGGAGGCCGCCGGAGTCGGTGAGGACCAGGTAGGACCGGGCCATGAGGTTGTGCATTTGGGCCACGTCCAGGGGGGCGATCAGGTGGATCCGGGGGTGGTCCCCCAGGAGGCGGTGGGCGCAGTCCTGGACCACGGGGCTCAGGTGGACGGGGTACACCACCTCCACGTTGGAATTCTGCTCCACAATGGTCCGGACGGCGGTGAGAATGGCCTCCATGGGGGCGCCATAGTTCTCCCGCCGGTGGCAGGTCAGGGTGATCACCTGTTTTCCCGGGAAATCCAGGCGGTTCAGAGTGTCATCTGCAAAGACAAAATCCGGCTGCACCGTGGTCTTCATGGCGTCAATGACCGTGTTGCCGGTGATGAAAATCTCTCCTTGGACGGCCTCCCGCCTTAAGTTCTCTGCGTTGGCCCGGGTGGGGGCAAAGTGGAGTCTGGCGATGTCCCCCACCAGGGTCCGGTTCATTTCTTCCGGGAAGGGAGAATAGGGGTCATAGGTCCGCAGTCCCGCCTCCACATGGCCCACGGGAATCTTGTGGTAGAAGGCCGCCAAGGCTCCGGCGAAGGTGGTGGACGTGTCCCCGTGGACCAAGACCAGGTCCGGCTCCGCCTCCGTCAAAACCCGCTCCATGCCCAGCAGGGTTTTGGTGGTGATGCTGGAGAGGGTCTGCTGCCGCTCCATAATGTCCAAATCATACTGGGCCTTCAAATGGAAGATCTCCATGACAGAGTCCAGCATCTGCCTGTGCTGACCGGTGAGACAGCACAGGCTTTCAAATTCCGGCCGGCTGGCCAGCTCCTGAACCAGGGGCGCCATTTTGATGGCCTCTGGCCGGGTGCCGAATACGGACATGACTTTGATCTTGCGACTGCTCATTTGCTCTCTACCCTCTCTTTTGTCTCTTCGTCCTTCTCTTCGGGCAATTCCCGCACGCGCTGCTGGTTCCGGTTGAAAATCATCCCGAATCCAATGGCGCCCACCACAAATACGGCGCCAATGAGAATGAGGGCACGTCCCTCCCCAGAGGAAGTGAGCACCACGGCCGCCAGACCCAGCATGGCCGTCAGCATGTAGGTGATGGCCACGGCCTGCTTTTGGGAAAAGCCCATATCAATCAAACGATGGTGAATATGCCCCCGGTCCGCCTTCATGGGGTTCTGATGCTTGGCCAGACGGCGGATGATGGCAAAACAGATGTCGAAAATCGGAATCCCCAAAATCAGGAAGGGAACCGCAAAGGAGATAATCGCGTACAGCTTAAACATCCCCTGGATGGACAACGTCGCCAAAATAAATCCCAGGAATGTGGAGCCTGTATCTCCCATAAATATTTTAGCCGGGTTGAAATTATACGGCAGGAAGCCCAGACAGGCTCCCAAAAGGGCCGCAACCACAATGGCAATGTTGTTTTCCGCCACCAGCAGAGCAATGACCAGAAGCGTTGCCGCAGAAATGGCAGAGACGCCCACGGCCAGACCGTCCAGGCCGTCAATGAAATTTACTGCGTTGGTGATGGCCACAATCCAAACAATGGTAATGGGCACAGACCAACGACCCAGGTCCAGGTACTGCACCGAGCTGGTTACAATGGGATTGGTAAAGTAGCGGATGGTACAGCCGTGACTGGTGACCAAATAGGCGGCAAAAATCTGCACCAAAAACTTGAACCAGGCCCGCAGCGTCAGACAATCATCCAAAACACCCAACACCAAAATGACCACGGCGCCCAGAAGAATGCCCTGCATTTGTTCCCCCACCTGGGCAAATAATACCACAGTCAGCAGAAACGCAATGGCGATGGCCAGGCCGCCCAGCCGGGGAATGGGCACCGAGTGCATCCGGCGTTCATCCTTGGGTACGTCCACTGCTCCCACCTTGTAGGCCACCCGCTTGACAATGGGTGTAATGCCAAAAGAAACTGCAGCAGAAACCAGCAGCGAAAGCAGCATCAGAACACCAAAGGGAAGTGATTTCATACTGTTACCTCATTACAAAAGACTCTGCCGGCCATGGACCGTGCAGGAGTATTGTTCGACATTTTTTCCTCCCTATCCCGGCAAAGCCTGGAGAGAACGAAATCATTCTACCACATTCCTGCAAATCTGACAAGCACGGGAACCGGGGGATGGAAAATTTGCCCAATTTCTCCATCCCGGAAAGCGTTACGCCTCCCGGATACGTTTTTCCAGTGCAGCCTGGCGAATGCACAGGCAGAAAATGGTCATGGCCTGCTCCAGCTCTTCCACGGGAGGCAGACTGGGGGCGATGCGAATGTTGCTGTCCTGGGGGTCCACGCCGTAGGGATAGGTAGCGCCGGCTGCCGTCATGACCACGCCAGCCTCTTTGCACAGCTCCAGGGCCCGTTTGGCCGTCCCTGCGGGGGCATAGTACGAGACAAAATAGCCGCCCTTGGGCCGCTGCCAATGGCCCAATCCCCGGGGAGCCAACTCCCGTTCCAGGGTATCCAACACCATTTGGAACTTGGGCTTCAGAATGCGCCCATGCCTGGCCATGAGCTCCAGGGTATGGGCCCGATCCTGTAAATACAACACATGGCGAAGCTGGTTCACCTTGTCGTAGGAGATCATTTGCACCCCCATCCGTTTCTGCATATACTGGATATTGGCCTCCGATGCAGCCATCACGGACATTCCGGCGCCAGGCAGGGTAATTTTGGAGGTGGAAGCAAATTCAAAGACCATATCCGGGTTCCCCGCCTCCCGGCACAGGGTCAGGATATCCGGAAATGGGACGTAGGGACCGTCAAACTCATGCATACAATAGGCGTTGTCCCACATCAGGACAAAATCCGGCGCAGCGGGCCGCAAACCGGCCAGGCGGCGAATGGTTTCCTGAGAATAGACGATACCGTCGGGATTGGAATACTTGGGTACACACCAGATGCCTTTCACCGCCGGATCCCGGACCAGCTCCTCCACCCGATCCATATCCGGGCCGGTTTCGGTCATGGCAATGGGAATGAGTTCTGCGCCAAAGGACTCTGTGATTCGGAAATGCCGGTCATAGCCCGGCGCGGGGCAGAGAAACTTCACCCGGTCCAGACGGCACCAAGGTGTTTCGCTATGTAGGAGGCCATGGGTATAGGCTTTGGAAATGAGATCATACATCAGGGTCAGGCTGGCGCTTCCGCCGGCAATGGTCTCTTCCATCCGGCAGCCCAGGACATCGGCCCAATACCGCCGGGCAGCAGGCAAACCGGCCAGCTCCCCATAGTTGCGGGCGTCGATTCCGTCGGAGATGCACTGCTCCGGCTGTGTCAGGACAGTCAGTATGTCGCTGACCATGTCCAGCTGCGCGCGCCCCGGCTTGCCCCGGGCCATGTTCAGCTTCAGCCCCCGGGCCTTCCAGGCATCCAACTCTTGCTGCACCTGACGCAGCTCCTGCTCCAAACCGGTGGAATTGAGATTCTGATAAGATTGCATGATGACAGTCCTTTCTCCCTGCCTGTTCACAGGGGTCAAAATCAGCATTGCGCTTCCATTATATGAGAAATCGGGTCAGATTGCAATCTGGGATTTTCAAAAACCCAAAATACTAGGAACTGCTGGGGAATATGCACAAAAAGCGGCTTCTGAAATTATGCGGATTGCCCAAAAGTTTTTCGAGTTTTTTGTTAATTTCATACAAAATTCCACGTTGCATTTTGAGCTCGGGTGGAATAGTATTTGATACATATTGGAGATTTTTCTGCAAAAAAGCAGAACTCTGCCACAGTCCACACATCCGCTCCACCCAGAGGACCAAAGCGTCTTTTTTCTGTCCGCAAACGCAACCAGTGAAAGGAAAGGGATTCCATGAATCAGGAAATCATCCACGTGCCCGAGATATTCGGCAGCGACGTTTTTAACGAGGCCACCATGAAGCAGCGGTTGGAGCCCCAGGTATTTTGTGCCTGGAAATCCTGCATTGCCGGGGGAAAGCCTCTGGAGCTGCCGGTTGCCAACGCCATTGCCGAAGCCATGAAGCAATGGGCCATCGAAAAAGGGGCAACCCACTTCACCCACTGGTTTCAGCCCATGACCGGCTTTACCGCAGAAAAGCACGACAGCTTCATCACCCCCGCAGCAGACGGCAAAGTTCTGATGGAATTTTCCGGCAAAGAGCTGGTCCGGGGCGAGCCGGACGCCTCCAGCTTCCCCTCCGGAGGGCTCAGGGCCACCTTTGAAGCCCGGGGGTATACCGCCTGGGATCCCACGGCCTTTGCCTTTGTAAAAGACGGCAGCTTATACATCCCCACCTGCTTCTTCTCCTATACCGGAGCCGCACTGGACAAAAAGACCCCGCTTTTGCGCTCCATCGACGAAGTGAGCCGGGAGGCCGTCCGAATCCTGCGGCTCTTTGGAGACACCAAAACCCAGCGGGTCATTGCCTCGGTGGGCCCGGAGCAAGAGTATTTCCTCATTGCCAAAGAGGATTTCGCCAAGCGGGAGGACCTGCGTTTCACCGGCCGGACCCTATTTGGCGCCCCTGCCCCCAAGGGCCAGGAGCTGGACGACCATTACTTTGGCGCCATCCGGCCCCGGGTTGCCGCCTATATGAAGGATCTGGACGAATCCCTATGGCGGTTGGGCATTCTCTCCAAAACCAAACACAACGAGGTGGCCCCCGCTCAGCATGAAATGGCGCCCATTTACACCGACGCCAACACCGCTTGCGACGCCAACCAGCTGGTCATGGAAATTATGAAGAAGACCGCCGAAAAGCACGGTCTCGTCTGCCTCCTCCACGAAAAGCCCTTTGCCGGCGTCAATGGCTCCGGCAAACACGACAACTGGTCTCTCAACACCGACACCGGCAAAAATCTCTTCAAACCCGGCCGCACGCCCAGCCAAAACGCCCAGTTTTTGGTGTTTCTCTCCGCCTTTATCAAGGGTGTGGACGAATACCAGGATTGGCTTCGCTGCACCGTGGCCTCTGCCGGCAACGACCACCGCCTGGGGGCCAACGAAGCGCCTCCCGCCATTCTCTCCGTCTTCCTGGGTGACGAACTGGAGGCTGTGGTGGAGTCCATCATCAACGGCACCAACTACACCGACCTGGAGAAATCCGTCATGCGCATTGGCGTAGACGTTTTGCCCTCCATTTCCAAAGACACCACCGACCGAAACCGGACCTCTCCCCTGGCCTTCACAGGCAACAAATTCGAGTTCCGGATGTTGGGCTCCTCCCAGTCGGTGAGCGGCCCCAACATTGCTCTCAACACCATCATGGCAGAGGAGCTGAAGTGGTTTGCCGATCAGCTGGAGCAGTCCACGGATTTTGACGCCGACCTGCAGAAGCTGATTTGCCAAGCCCTCACAGAACACCGGCGGATCATCTTCAACGGCAACGGCTATGACGAGAGCTGGATCCAGGAAGCGGAACGCCGGGGGCTCTCCAACCTCCGCACCACGGCAGAATGCCTGCCTGCGTACATCGCTCAGAAAAACATAGACCTGGTAACCCGGCACGGGATTTTCACAGAGACAGAATTCCGGGCCCGGTATGAAATCCACCTGGAGAGCTACTGCAAGCTGCTGCACATCGAGGCGATGACCATGACGGATATGATTCGCCGCCAGATCCTCCCGGCGGTCTCCTCCTATGCCGCCGCTCTGTGCCGCGCCATTGCCACCAAGGAGGCTGTGGCTGTCTCCTGCCGGGCCGAAAAAGCCCTAGCCGCCAAGATCTCAGAGGCAACGGACAGCCTCTTCGATCACTGCAGCGCATTGGAAGAGACCATGCTCCACCTGCCCGAGGATCGGGCTAGCCAGTCCATGTATTACTGCAAAACCGTCATCCCCGCCATGGAGGCCGCCCGTGCTGACGCCGACCGGCTGGAAACCCTGACAGACCAATCTTACTGGCCCTTTCCCACCTACTCCGACTTGCTTTTCTACGTGTAATCGTATATAATGACTTTGTGCGATGTTTCCTCCGGCGCCCTTCGCGCCGGGGGAAATTTATGGAAAAGGAGTCCTGCTCGTGGATGCTGCGTCCCGCATTTTGGAAATTGTCTCTGCAATTCGCCCCATTCCAGCTTGTGGAGCCCATGTCACACAGCTGCTCCATGAAGAAGACGGGGAACCCTATGAGGTCTGGCGTGTGGATGTCGGGGATCAACGGTGGATTTTGAAAAAGGCCAAAGAGTATGAATACGAAATTTATACCTCCTTTTTCTCAACTCCTTGTCCCCATGTCCCAGAGCTGCTGGGGACCGCCACGCTGGACGGTTGTCACTATCTTCTGGAAGTCTTCGTAGACGGTCATAATCTTATGCACTGTACACGTCCTGACCTGAAAGCTACGCTGGACAGTCTCATCGCTTTGCAAGACGCCAACTGGGGCAATTCTGAGCGGGCTCTGTGGGGCTACCACTTCGACAAAAGTCTGGAAGGCCGGATCCGCCGTGGGCAGTATCTGGGTCATCCCACCTTGGATGCCGCTTACCAGCGATTCCTGGAAGCCTACCGGGCCGTCCCCCGGACCTTATGCCATGATGATCTGCTGCCATTCAACGTGCTGGTCGCACCGGAGGGCGCCCGCCTTATAGACTGGGAGTTTGGCGGGATTCTCCCCTACCCCACCTCTCTGGCTCGCCTCCTGGCCCACGGCTCCGAGGATGACACCCAGCTCTTTGTCATGCAGGAGTCGGACCGGCAGTTTGCAATCGACTACTACTACACGCATCTGATCTCCCAGCATGGGATTTCTTACCCCGCTTACCGGAACACCCTGGACCTGTTTTTCTTTTATGAATATTGCGAATGGGTTTATGTGGGAAACCGGTACGGCAACACCAACAGCACCAATTACCAGCGCTATCTGCCCCTTGCGCTGCGGCAGGCAGAGCACATTTTGAACATACAATAGGCTGCAACATCACAGTTTGAAATACAGAAGAGATCAAATCGGAGGATATGGGTATGAAATATATTTTTGTCACCGGCGGTGTGGTATCCGGTCTGGGCAAGGGCATTTGCGCCGCCTCCCTGGGGCGTCTGCTGAAGCAGCGGGGGCTCCGGGTGCGGAATCAAAAGCTGGATCCCTACCTGAATGTGGACCCCGGCACCATGAGTCCCTATCAGCACGGGGAGGTTTTTGTCACCGACGACGGCGCAGAAACAGACCTGGATCTGGGACATTATGAGCGCTTTGTGGATGAGAGTCTCACGGCCAATTCCTCTGTCTCCGCCGGTAAGATTTATTGGTCCGTCCTGAACCGGGAGCGGGAAGGCGGTTACCTGGGCCGCACCGTCCAGATCATCCCCCACATCACCGATGAAATCAAGCGCCGGGTCTACTCCATGGCCGGCCCCGAGGTGAATGTGGTCATCACCGAAATTGGCGGCACAGTCGGCGACATTGAGAGCCAGCCCTTCCTGGAGGCCATCCGCCAGGTTGCCGCAGAGCAGGGCCGCCGGAACGTCCTCTTCATTCACGTCCCCCTGATCGTCCAAATCCCCGGCAGTGACGAGCTGAAATCCAAGCCCACCCAACACTCGGTCAAGGAACTGCTGTCCATTGGCATCCAGCCGGACATCCTGGTCTGTCGCAGCGATACCCCCTTCACCGAGGAGATTCGCCGGAAGATCAGCCTGTTCTGCAACGTGGACCCCAGCTGCGTCATTCAGAATTCCACCGCCTCGACTCTGTATGAGGTCCCCCTGATGCTGGCCAAGGAGGGCCTGGATCAAGTGGTCTGTGAACGGCTCCAGCTGGACACACCGCAGCCAGACCTCACCGCCTGGTCCTCCCTGGTCAAGCAGATCAAAGGGGCCAATCGCCATGTGCAGATCGCTCTGGTGGGTAAGTACACCCAGCTACACGATGCCTATCTCTCTGTGGTGGAATCCCTGTTCCACGCCGGGACCGCCAACGACGCCGTCGTTTCCATCAAATGGGTGGACTCTGAAGAGGTCACCGCAGACAATGCAAAAGACATCCTCTCCGACTGTGACGGCATCTTGGTACCCGGCGGCTTTGGCGACCGGGGCATTGAGGGCATGATCGCAGCCGCCCAGTACGCCCGGACCACAGGCACCCCCTATTTGGGCATCTGCCTGGGCATGCAGATTGCAGTCATCGAATTTGCCCGTCACGTGGCCGGTCTCACCGGCGCCCATTCGGCGGAGTTTGACGAGTATTCCCCCTACCCCGTGGTGGCCCTCATGGAAGACCAAGTGCATATCACTGCCAAGGGCGGCACCATGCGTCTGGGGAAATATCCCTGTGTGCTGGATGAAACCAGCAAATCCCTTGGGCTGTACGGCAGCCGGGAAATCTCCGAACGGCACCGTCACCGCTACGAATTCAACAACGAATTCCGCCAGGTCCTCACCGAGAAAGGCATGCTTTTGGCCGGTCTGTCTCCGGACGGCCATTTGGTGGAGGTGGTGGAGCTGCCAGGCCACCTCTGGTTTGTGGGATGCCAATTCCATCCCGAATTCAAGAGCCGCCCGGACCGAGCTCATCCCCTGTTCTTCGGCTTTGTAAAAGCGGCACTGACCCATATGGAAGCTTAACCACGATTTGCCCGCCGGGCGCATCCGGCGGGCGGTTTCATTTCAAACAAGTTGGAGGGACTTTCTATGACCTATGACGAGGTTCTGGAGCGTGCCCGGGGCAACATGGGGCCCCACTGTAAGGCCTGCCCCATCTGCAATGGCGCCGGCTGTAAAAATACCATTCCCGGCCCCGGCTCCAAAGGACTGGGGACCGTATTTCCCCGCAATTATGCAGCATGGCAGGAGATTGCCCTGAATCTGGACACCATCTGCTCGATGGAGCCGGTCAATACCGGTTTTTCGCTTTTCGGGCACAGCTTTTCTTTGCCACTCTTTGCAGCACCCATTGGCGCTGTGGAAAATCACTACGGAAACAAGCTGACAGAAGCCGCATACGATGCCGCTCTGATCCAGGGCTGCCAGGAAGCCGGAATTGCCGCTTTCCTGGGAGACGGTTTGGACGATTCCCTACTCGCGACCGGCTGCCAGGCCATGGAAGCCCACGGCTTCGCCATTCCCACCATCAAGCCCTGGAGCCGGGATCTGGTATTCCGAAAAATTGACCAGGCCAAGGAACACGGCGCCCAAGTCCTGTGTATGGACATTGACGCTTCTGGTCTGCCTTTTCTCAAAAACATGGATCCCCCTTCCGGCACCAAGAGCGTGGAAGAGCTGCGGGAAATCATCGAATATGCCGGAATCCCCTTCCTCCTGAAGGGCATTATGACTGCCCGGGGCGCCGAAAAAGCCCGGCAAGCCGGCGCTGCAGGCATTGTGGTCTCCAATCATGGGGGCCGGGTACTGGACCAGGTCCCAGCCACGGCCACGGTGCTGCCTACCATCGCCCAAGCTGTGGGAGACTCCATGACCATCCTGGTAGACGGCGGCATCCGGACCGGACTGGACATCTGCAAAGCTCTGGCTCTGGGGGCGGACGCCGTCCTCATCGGCCGTCCCTTTGTCACCTCCGTTTACGGCGGCGGCGCAGAAGGCGTCCGCGTCTATGTCGCCAAGCTGGCCGCCGAGCTCCGGGATACCATGGAGATGTGCGGCGTCCATCGGCTTTCGGAAATCGACCGGACCTGTATCTGGGAAGGATAAACACAACTTGTACATATCAAGTTTGTAACAAGAGGAACGGACGAACGCTAACGCCGCATGATGAATTTTGGGAAGAGTATCTATCTTCGAAAGGAGTGGCGGAATATGGAGATTATTAAAGCGGCAAAGCTTACGAAATACTATGGTAAGGCAAGAGGTATCATTGATCTTGACCTGACGGTAGCACAGGGCGAGTTCTTTGGCTTCATCGGACCAAACGGCGCAGGAAAGTCCACGACAATTCGCACATTGCTTGGGCTGATTGCCCCTACCTCCGGCACCGCAATGGTATTCGGGAAAGATGTCACAAAAGAAAAAGAATCCATTTTGCAGGATATCGGTTACCTTCCCTCGGAGGCATTGTTTTACCAAGGAATGAAAGTGGAGGATGTATTGAAACTGTCCGCCGATTTGCGGAAAAAGGATTGCACTGCTGAATCGAAACTGCTCTGTGAGCGTTTACGGCTTAATACAGCCCGAAGGATCGATGATCTATCTTTCGGTAACAGAAAGAAGGTTGCCATTGTCTGCGCATTACAGCATCGACCGAAACTGCTTGTGCTAGACGAGCCGACCGGCGGATTGGATCCGCTGATGCAAAAAGAGTTTTTTGATATTTTGCAGGAAAGAAACAGGGAGGGTGCAACGATTCTCCTATCCAGCCATGTTCTCTCGGAAATTCAGCGCAACTGCACCCGCGCGGCGATCATCCGTGACGGTCGAATCATTGCATGCAATCGTGTAGACGTCCTCTCGCAAACAAATGCAAAACGCGTTACTGTTCATGGTATTGTAGACCTTGATCATCTAAGCGGTATTCGTGACAGAAAAGAAATGAAAGACTCGGTCAGCTTCCTTTACAGCGGAGATATGGGGAACTTACTCCACACCTTGTCTTCAGGTCAGATTGATGACCTTACGGTTACGGAGCCGGATCTGGAAGAAGTATTCCTACATTATTATGAAAAGGACGGTGAGAGGGTATGACTCTTGTAAAGCACGAACTGAAACAAGGCAAAATTTCGTTTTTGATATGGACGGCTTCTATTGGATTCCTTCTTGCAATCTGCATTTTTCTGTTCCCGGAAATGAAGGGACAGATGGACAGTGTCAACGATATGTTCGCCTCTATGGGTTCTTTTACCGAGGCGTTCGGTATGGATCGTTTGAATTTCGGAACGCTCATCGGGTTTTACGCTGTTGAGTGCGGCAATGTTTTGGGACTTGGCGGTGCATTTTTTGCAGCTCTTTGTGCCGTTGGTATTCTCAGCAAAGAAGAAAAAGACAAAACAGCGGAATTTCTGCTGACTCATCCTGTCAGCCGCAAAAGGATTATTACGGAAAAGCTGATTGCCGTACTGCTTCAGATCACAGCTATGAACCTCATTATCTATGCCCTTGCTGTCGGCGCTATAGCCGCCGTTGGCGAGGAAATCCCTTGGAAAGAGATCAGTCTTATGCATCTTGCCTATTATCTGCTCCAAGTTGAGCTGGCAGGAATCTGCTTCGGTATTTCGGCATTCCTTCGCAAAGGCAGCGCGGGTGTAGGACTTGGCATTGCCGCAATGATGTATTTTCTGAACCTAATTGCAAACATTGCTGATGTCGCCGAGTTTTTGAAGTACATAACCCCGTTTGGATATTGCGAGGGTGCCGACATTGTGGCAAATGGCAGACTGGACGGCGCAATGGTTGCAATTGGTGTAGTCATGGGAATTGGTGGAATTGTGATTGCTTATCTGAAATATACGAAAAAAGATATACATTAAAATGCAACGCATAATCGGCGGCAGGGAGAATCCTTGCCGCCAGTTCCTTCTTGCTATCTTCTTGAAACATATTGACGCCGCCTGACAGGAGCAGGAACTGAATCCGGGTAAAACAGAAGAAATAGATACGAGAAAGACGGTGAAGAATTCGCATACAGTTTCCAAAAATAAGAAAACATTGTAACTCATTTTACTGAGTTACACTGTACCATACATAAAAACTTCCTTATCTGGAGTTGTCAAATCCGTTCCTCTTTTTGCAAAGCAAAATTTGCATTTTATATTAATTGATATTCCAGCTGACAGTCAAAGGGTTCTTTTTCCACATGCTCCAAGTTGGGCTCCTCCGCTTCCCGGCAGCCCATGGCCCGGTAGAAGGCCTGGGTCTCCACTGCAGAGTGACCGGAGATGTACAGCTTCTCCGCCCCCCGGCATCTGGCCCAGTCCGCCGCCAGGGCAAACAGGCGGCGACCCAGCCCCTTGCCACGGAGCTCCTCAGAGACGTGCAGAGAGGTCAAATCCAAATATTGATTCCGGGAACCCAGGGGCAACCCTTCCACAGAGGCAAACCCCTTTAGTTTCCCCTCACAAAATGCACCAAACACCACGCCGCCTTCCGCGATGGTGTGCCGCAAGCAGGTCACCAGGAATGCGTAGTCCGCCTCGCTCCACTGGTCTATGAAGGGATCCCGGCGAATGACCCATTGGCCCTCCTCTTTTCGCCAGCACTGGTCGACCACCTGCCGCCGCTCAAAGCTACGGAAGAGCTCCCGGTCGATTTCCTCCTGTTTGATTGCACGATTGATCCAGTTCATGGTTCCTCCTTTGCCCAATTGCGGCTGCAAGCCACCGCCCGGTTCCAACCGGAGAGCCGTCTGTTTCGCTCCTGGGATGTGAGTTCCGGTCGGAAGATCCGGTCTACAGACCAGTTCCCAGCCACCTCCAAAGGGTTGCTCCAAAGTCCCACCGCCAGGCCGGCCAAGTAGGAAGCCCCCATCGCCGTGGTCTCCACGCACCGGGGCCGGAGCACTGGCACGCCAGTGAGATCTGCTTGGGTTTGCATCAGATAGTTGTTTGCCGATGCGCCGCCGTCCACCTTCAGAGCCGAAAGTGTGATGCCAGAATCCACCCGCATGGCGCGAAGCACATCCACCGTCTGATAAGCCAGGGCATCCAGCGTCGCCCGAATGATGTGATTGCGGTTTACCCCCCGGGTGAGACCCACAATGGTCCCCCGGGCGTAGGGATCCCAGTGGGGTGCACCCAGGCCGGTAAAGGCTGGCACCACGTAGCAGCCGTTGGTATCCGGCACCTGACGGGCCAGATACTCTGAATCCGCCGCACTATCCAATAGCCGCAATTCATCCCGCAGCCATTGGATCGCGGCCCCTGCGGTGAACACAGAGCCTTCCAGGGCATACTGCACCCGACTTCCCAAGCCCCAGGCAATGGTGGTCACCAGGCCGTTATGGGAGTCCACCGGCCTGTCTCCGGTATTCATCAGGAGGAAGCACCCGGTGCCGTAGGTGTTTTTCGCCTCCCCTGGCTGGAAACAGGCCTGACCAAAAAGCGCCGCCTGCTGGTCCCCCGCCGCCCCGGCAATGGGAATGGGGCCGCCAAAGAGGCAGGGATCGGTCATGCCGTAAATCTCACTGCTGGGACGAACCTCTGGCAGCATACACCGTGGAATTTCCAGCTCCTCCAAAATCTCATGGTCCCATTGCAACGTGTGGATATTGAAGAGCATGGTTCTGGAGGCGTTGGAGTAATCCGTTACATGGACCCGGCCCCCGGTGAGCTTCCAGATCAACCAGGTCTCTACCGTCCCAAAATATAGCTTGCCCTGCTCGGCCTGCTCCCGCGCCCCTGACACATGCTCCAAAATCCACCGGAGCTTGGTTGCGGAAAAATAGGCATCTAGCACCAGGCCGGTCTTACGCCGGATCGGCTCCACCAAACCTCGTTCTTTCAGGCTGTCGCAATACCCGGCAGTCCGGCGGCATTGCCAGACGATGGCCGGACACAGAGGCCGGCCGGTTTGGTTGTCCCAAACCACCGTGGTCTCCCGCTGATTGGTGATGCCAATGGCAGCAATGTCAGAAGCGGATGCGCCAATGTTCCGCATCGCCTTTTGGGCAACTTCCAGCTGGACCGACCAGATTTCTTCTGCGTCGTGCTCCACCCAACCGGGCCGGGGAAAACACTGGGTGAACTCTTTCTGGGCCATGCTGCATACATTTCCCTCCCGGTCAAACAAAATGCACCGATTGCTGGTAGTTCCGGCATCCAGAGCCATGATGTATGGGGGCATGTCATCTCCTCCTCCCGATCTTCGCCTGACTCGATTTCCAAAAGCAGTCATTTTGATTGTACCACGTATCTCAGCAAGTTGCAACTTGTATGCCAGTGGCACTTCAATTCTGTGGTTCTTCCTTGATTCCCCCACAAAATCTGGTATAATAGTCCAAAGTTGAGCCATCTGCCTACAAAATCACAATTTGGGTCTCACCAAAAGACCCGTTAGGACAAGCACTCCAAATTCTGAGGGATCAAAAAGAGGAATCTATCATGAATGAACTGTTGGAAATGTACCAGGAAATGGGGATCTCCCCTGCTGTCTACCACCGGGGCGAGGCGGTTTTGGCCGGGCTCCGGGAGCGGTTTGACGCCATTGACCAGGTCGCAGAATATAACCAGAATAAGGTCCTCCACGCCATGCAGCGCAACCGGGTGTCGGCCGCCTGTTTTGCCGCCACCACGGGATATGGCTATGATGACGTGGGGCGGGACAATCTGGAGCGGGTTTACGCAGATGTCTTCCACACAGAAGCCGCTCTGGTGCGACCTCAGATCACCTGTGGCACCCATGCCCTCACGGTGGCCCTCTCTGCCAATCTCCTGCCTGGAGACGAACTGCTCTCCCCGGCAGGAGGCCCGTATGACACCTTGGAAGAAGTCATTGGCATCCGGGAAAGCCCCTGCTCTCTGAAAGAATACGGCGTATCTTACCGGCAAGTGGATCTGCTGCCTGATGGAAGCTTTGACTATGAAAACATTCGCAAAGCCGTTACCTCCAAAACCAAGCTGGTCACCATTCAGCGTTCCAAGGGCTACGCCACCCGCCCCACCTTCTCCGTCCAACAAATCGGAGCGCTCATTTCCTTTGTCAAATCCATCCGTCCCGACATCATCTGTATGGTAGACAATTGCTACGGTGAATTTGTGGAAACCCAGGAGCCCTCTGATGTGGGGGCGGATATGGTGGTGGGATCCCTCATCAAAAACCCCGGCGGCGGCCTGGCTCCCATCGGGGGCTACATTTGCGGTACGAAGGCCTGCGTCTCCCGATGCGCCTACCGGCTCTCTGCCCCTGGCCTGGGCCAGGAGGTGGGGGCCAACCTGGGGCTGATGCCCCAGCTGTACCAGGGTTTCTTCCTGGCTCCTACTGTGGTAGCCGGCGCAGAAAAAGGCGCTATCTTTGCAGCCAATCTCTACGAACCCCTCGGCTACCGCTGCATCCCCGGCGCAGGGGAAAGCCGCCACGACATCATTCAAGCCGTGGAGCTGGGCAGCGAGGAGGCCATGGTGGCCTTCTGCCGGGGCATCCAGGCTGCAGCTCCCGTAGACAGCTTCGCCGCTCCCATGCCCTGGGACATGCCCGGCTACGACAGTCCGGTCATCATGGCAGCTGGCGCATTTGTCCAGGGCTCCTCCATCGAACTCTCCGCAGACGGTCCCATTCGCCCTCCCTACGCCGTCTATTTCCAGGGGGGACTCACCTGGAACCACGCCAAGCTGGGCATTCTCATGAGCCTGCAAAAGCTCTGTGAGGCAGGGCTGGTACAGCTATAGGCGGCAGGCTCGGAAGCCATCATCATAGAAACGGAGAGACGCAGTTATGAATACGGATTTGACTGTGGGAAAGGCGGAGCGGGTCTTGTGGAGGTTCTGCATTCCCCTCTTTGGAAGCATCCTATTCCAGCAGCTGTATCACATCGCCGACAGCTGGGTGGCCGGAAAAATGATCGGAGAAAACGCCCTGGCTGCCGTAGGAAACAGCTATGAAATTACGCTCCTGTTCATCGCTTTTGCCTTTGGGTGTAACATCGGCTGCTCTGTGGTGGTATCCCGTCTGTTTGGCGGGAAGCAATTCCGCGACATGAAGACCGCAGTGTACACTGCCATGATCTCCAGCGCCGTCTTATGCGCCCTGTTGATGGTATTTGGCATTTGCTGTAGCGGCCTACTTCTGCAGGCGATTCGTACCCCACAGGAAATTCTGGCGGATTCCAGGCTGTATCTGGATATTTACATCTGGGGACTCCCCTTCCTGCTGTTTTACAACATTGCCACAGGGATTTTCTCCGCCTTAGGCGACTCCAGAACCCCCTTTCTCTTCCTTGCCATATCGTCTACCGCCAACATTCTGGTGGACATTCTCTTTGTCGCCGGGTTCCACATGGGCGTATCCGGTGTCGCCTGGGCCACGTTTCTCTGCCAGAGCATCAGCTGCATCTTGGCCCTCGTTGCGGTGCTGCGCCGTCTGGCCGGCATTGCCGTAGCGGAAAGGGTTCCCCTCTTTTCCTTCAAACTGCTGGGAGACCTTGCTTCCATTGCTGTCCCCAGCATCTTGCAGCAGAGCTTCATCTCCGTTGGCAACATCTTGATCCAAAGCGTGATCAACAGCTGCGGCGTAGGCGTCACCGCCGGATATGCGGCGGCAATCAAGCTGAATAACTTGGTGACCACCTCCTTCACCACCCTGGGCAATGGCATTTCCAATTACACTGCACAAAATCTGGGAGCCGGGCTCAACACGAGAATTCGGGAGGGCTTCCGGGCAGGGGTCAAAATGGTGTGGATTCTCTGCTTGCCCATCACGCTGGTTTACCTGACAGCTACCCGGCAACTGATCACCTTCTTCATTCAATCCCCCTCCGAAACGGCCTTGAGGGCTGGGATGCAGTTCCTTTACGTAGTCGTCCCATTTTACTTCATCATGTCCACAAAACTGGTGGCCGATGGAGTCCTGCGGGGCTCCGGCCTGATGAAGCGTTTCATGGTCACCACCTTCACGGATTTGGTCTTGCGGGTGTCCCTGGCCAGCATCCTATCCAAATCCCTGGGCTATTTGGGGATCTGGTGTGCATGGCCCATCGGCTGGAGCGTTGCGACGATGCTGTCCTTGTTGTTTTGTCGGAAGAGCTTTCAGAAAAATGGAGCAAACGCACGCATCACCTAATTGGGAAGGTGTTTTCTTTGTCCTCCACGTGTAACCAATTCGAACTGCCCACCACGGGCGGACACATAGGTCCGCCCCTACGACGTGGGGGCAGGTGTTGAAGAAACTGGAAATGTTTGATAGATTGACTACATACAGGGAGTACTGGCATTTTCTACCAGCCGGATATCTCGTATTATCTTACTGATTTACCGTAGGGGCGGACCCATGTGTCCGCCCGGCGGAGACGCGTTCCGGTTTCCTCCTTCTGGGGCGAATTCGTAACATCCGCCATCCATCGCAATCTCTCGGTCAATACAAAAACCTCCCCCATACGCCAACCAGACGGAAACATCCCCCATGGGCGAACCCATGGGGGATCTTTCCTATAAAAAGGAGCAACTATGAGAAACGCTTAGAACGCTTTGGAAAGGATGGTCAAGAACTTGGCCATCTGGGCCCGGGTGACAGAATTCTTGGGACCCACCGTGCCGTCGCCGTAGCCTTCCAGGAGGCCCGCAGCGGCGCCCCAGGCCATGGCTTCCTTGGCATAGTTGGAGATCTTACCAGCATCCTGGAAGATGGACAGATCCCCATTCTTCGCAGGCTCTTCGCCCAGAACGTTCACCACATACCGGTACAGGAAGGTCATCCCCTGTTCCCGGGTCACGGTACCATTCGGAGCAAACTTCCCTTCGCCCATCCCCTGGGCAATACCAAGATCCTCTGCCCAGGCAACGGCATCGGTGTAATACTTGTCCGCAGCCACATCGGTGAAGCTGGCAGCTTCGGTCACTTCCGGTTCACCTGCCAGACGGTACAAGGTGGTCACCAGCATGCCACGGGTCAGCTGGGCCTCGGGGGCAAAGCGGGTGGCGCTCATGCCGTTCATGAGGCCGCGGGCAATGACGTAATCGGTGTAGGCGTGGTACCAGGCATAGGTGTTCAGATCGGTGAAGGTCTTGCTGCAGCAGCCCTCACCACCGTCACAGGTCTTGTACTCGATGTTCTCTTCGCCCACGATCACGGCATTCTCCGTGATGGTAAGGGTAGCGTTCGGCTCCACAATCAGCTTGCCCTCAATGGTCAGCTTTCCGTCGATGACTATATCGCCGGTCACGGTGACGGTCTTCCCGGCAGGCACGCAGGAGCCGTCGCCCAGAGCAATCTCCGTTTTACCGTCCCAAAGAACTTCAGGAACACGCTCCAGATCCCCAAACGTGACACAGAGATTCCGCTGACTGTTGAGGACTGTGGTAATCGCCGCATCTTTGCGGAAGACATTCCAACCCAGGTCCCGGAGCCCACTACCGATCCAGACCTGCTTGGGCCCGGTAGGCACTTGGTTGTAGTTTTCATCCCAAGTGTTACCCACAAAAGCCTGGCTGCCGATGTAAGAAATATGATCCGGAATGGTAATTTCCCCCAAGTTAGAGCAGTAGAACGCTTCTTTCTCCACCCGCTCCAGTGCCTCTGGAAGCTGAATGCTTTTTAGCGCGCTGCAGTAACGGAAGGCTCCCTTGCCAATCTGCCGGAGGGTGCTGGGAAGCTGGATTTCTTCCAGTTCATAGGCCACGTCAAACGCCTCCGCGCTAATCTGCGTGATTCCCTCACCCAGAATTGCCCTGCGGTAGTGACTTGCGCTGAATGCACCATCGCCAAAGGTCCCCACACTACCGGGCACCGTCAGGGTCTCATCGGCCCAAGTCTCCGCCTGTCCCATGGAGCTGAATGCCCGTTCCCGTATCACCGTCAGGCCCTGGGGCAGGTTGACAGAGGTTAACCCACCAGTGTCCGCCAGGCCCCGGTCCCCTATCATGGTTACTGTCTCCGGCAGAGTCACCCTGCCCTTGGCACGGTACATACCGCTTCTTGCAATACCGGTCACCGTGTAAGTCATGTCATCATCTTCTGAATACACTGTCTCAGGAATGACAATCTCTTCCCCCTGGTGACGATAGCAGCTGGTTACCATCACGGTCCGGTCACTGGTGGGCTGGTAAACTACACCATCCACCATAAAAGGCAGGCCAGTGTACACCACATAGGGAAGTCCATCCTTATACACCACACCGTGATAACCACTACTGAACAGGGCGCTGGCAGCAAATTCGCTGATGACCTCGATGTGCACCGCCTCCAGGCCTTCTGCTGGCCGAATGTAATCCATCACTCCGGTCCCAATATAGGACACGGATTTTCCAAACACGACGGTCTCCACATTTCTGCAACCAGAGAAGGCATAGTCCTCTACTCGTTCTACCTGATCCGGAATCAGGATTTCCCGACTTCCGGTATAGGCAAAGGCAGACATCCCAATTTCGCGGCAAGCCTCCGGAATCACAAAGGAGGTAAGACCCGCGTAGGCAAAGGCCGAGTCTCCAATAGAAAGAACTGTCTCCGGAATTTCTACCCGGGTCAGCTTCGAACAGGATTGAAACATTTTCTTGGGGATAGCAGTCATACCCTGGGGTAAGACCACCTCTTCCAATGCAGCGTCGTAGGCGAATATCTCTTCTCCCAGCTCTTCCGGAAGGCCTTGAAACACCGCTCTCTTCAGACTGTAGCACCCCGAAAACGCCTCGCTTCCAAGCCGCTTCACCGTAGCAGGAATGATGGCTTCTGTCAGGCCAGTATAGCTGAAGACACTGGAGCCTATCGCCTCTAGGCTAGTCGGCAGGTTGCAGTTGACGCCGCTGGAATTCTGGAAGGCCTGATCATCCAGCCGACGAATGGAATCCGGTAGATGGGTGATTTCCAGACCATAGCAGCTGGAAAAGGCGGATTGTCCAATGATTTCCATGGTGTCCGGCAGTGTAACCGCCGTGATATCATTGTTGCCGCTGAAGGCGCTTTCTCCAATGCTGGTAACACGGAAGAGGATTCCTTCATAAGTCACTTCAGCAGGGATGACAAGATCGCCGGAAAGCTCTGGATAACTGCTCCAGCTGGAACCAGGGTCCCGGGTCAGCTGCACCGTATCGGGGCCTGTGACCTTGTACCAAAAATCTCCCGCCTGGAAGCGGTCATTGAGGTACGGCGTCTCGCCGTAGTGATTCTGAAGTTCCTCGTTGGCGATGCCGGTTCCTACTGTAATGCGGCAGCTGGCTGTGAGGCCGGAGGCGGCTGTGGCGCTCACTGTCACAGAGCCGTTCCGAAGGCCGGTCACCTGGCCCGCTTCGTTCACAACCGCGATGGATTCATCTGCGCTGGTCCAAGTCAAGGGGATGCTCTGGAGCTTGTCCGGGTGGATGGTATAAGCAACCTGCGCCGTTGCCCCCACATCTAGATGAAGATTTTCCAGGGTAATGGCTCGGGGGCCGATCTCCACGTAGTTCTTACTGATGTTGCCCGCATAGTCCGTAGTGTACACGGTGATCCGGGCAGGGTTCAGCCCTTTTTTGGCACAAAGGTCCCCGTAGTTGGTAATATCAATGCGTACCTTAGTCTGGAGCCCCGGCTCCGTGATTTTCTGGAAGCCGTCCCCCACCAGAGCCAGCCGCTCTTGGCTGGTGGAATCCCCCAACTGGATATAATTGACATAATGATTGTCTTGCACCAGGAATTCCAGAATATAACGCCCGTCCTCTTCCACCAGAGTAAAATCGGTAGCCTTGGGGGCGGTGTGATCCAGGAAGAAGGGAATGTCCATAGTCTGGGTCACCTGGGACTGCCCCACACCGCCGGTGAGCCGATAAATGTAGCCCTGGCCCTCTGGCGCGTAGGTCCCGTCCGCTAGACATCCATCCCAGCCATCCCAAACCGCCAGAAGTGTAACACCGCCCGAATTGATATCAAAGTAATTCTTTGGCACCTTGTTATAGTCATATTCCCACATCACACTGCCGTCTGGATCTAAAACAGAGAGCTTCAGATCCACTGCATTTCGGCGCAGACCCAAGAGGAGCGTCAGGACTCGGTTTCCCTCTCCGTTGTAATCCGCAGAAAAGGCCAGTTTATCGTTATCGTAAGTCCCATCAAAACTCGTACCCAAGTAGTCCACACCAAAATAGTCTGTGCTGGCTCCCAGAAGCTGGGTGGGAGACATGTAATAATCTCCGTCGGGTGTGCCGTCAAACAGGGGAGCCTGTTCCCAGTCAGCATAGAAGCCCAGATACGGCAAACCCAGGGTCACCCCCTCCCCCTCCGGAGTCAGGCTCACATAGCCCTCTACGTAGTTGCCATTGGGGAAGTCTTTCAGAATCTGCTCCTTCCGACTCTCTGTCAGGGCGAGCGTGACGGTGCAGACTGCCTCGCCTCCCGCTGGGACGGTCAACTTACCTTGTTTTAGGCCTTCATAGGTCACAGTGTAGTCCGTTCCCTCCTGCAGGCTGCGGGTCACCATATCGATGAAACGGTGTCCCTGATCCTCCACAACCCCTTCCATCACGGAGTTAAAGTTGGGGGTGTAGGATAAGGCTTGCTGTCCCAGGTTATGTACCCGGAAGGTGAAGGCATAACGCCCTTCCCCGCTCTCACCCAACTCGGCCTTGGGTCGGTCACAGCCATCTACCGAGAGATATGCTTTCGTCGTAACGGCATCCTTCAGGTTGAGGACGCCAGCGCCCTGCTGCCGGGGAGAATACGGACTGCCGTCTTCCCGCACTGCAGGTCGGGCCGTGCTCATGAGAAGTGCATCTGTGAGATCGTGAATCTGGCTGGAGTCCGTCATCCCCAGCTCTTCCTCCAAATACTGCCGCACCACCGCCGCTGCACCGGCCATGTGGGGACATGCCATGGAAGTGCCGCTCATGAGCTGATAGCCGCCGCCAGGCTTGGCAGAGGAAATGTTGCCACCAGGTGCAGCCATTTCCGGTTTCAACTGTAGGTCCGGCGTGGGTCCCCAGTCACTGAAGTCAGAAGGCTTGGCACAGGTATCCGTGGCCCGGTAATCCACCCAGTCCGGAGAGAAAGAAATCAGCTTCTCCTCTGCCTGTTCCAATTTCTGCCCATCTTCCAGAGAGATGCCCACGGTTCCAATGGAAACCGACTCAGCCAGGCCAGGGACCAGGCTGCCAGCCTGGTTGTTATAAAGGATGCAGCCCACAGCGCCAGCCGCTGCCGCATAATTGGCCTTTTCGGAAAATCCCAGAACACCCCGCTGGACTACTGCGATTTTTCCCGCCACGTCCAGACCTTCATAGTCCTCCGGAGCGCCCAGTCCAGGCACCATCACATACGGAAGCGTAACTTCCTTTTCTCCCCCGCAAATCATCTCTGCAGCGCGGAGCTCCTGTCCAGAGCCATTGTCCACACCGTTTTGAAAGAGGATCTCCGTCTGCCCCAGCTTCATGTAGCTGCATGTCACCTTGAAATTTTCCACGCTGGCCACAGACATGGCGGCAAAGGAGGTGGACGGGGTACTCACCAGAGCGCTGTCCGGGCTCTCCGCCAGGGGGAGACTGTTTCCATACCGGTTGCCAACGGCACTGTTCCGATCATTGCCAGCCGCAATCATGAGGCTGACACCCGCCTGAGCACAGCGATAATAGGCATCCTGCACGGCCGTCTCCCGGGTGTCCCCAAAGCCAGCAGAAGCGCCGAGACTCATATTGACGGAGTCGGCTCCCAGAAGCACCGCATCCTCCAGGGCGGCCAGAATGGTGCTGTCCAAAATCGACCCATCCGGGCTGGTTACCTTCAGGATGAGCAGCTGCGCATTGGGCGCCACACCCTGCAGCTCACTGCAGGATCCCGCCACGGTACCTGCCACATGGGTGCCATGGCCAGAGGTATCCTGGACAGCTGCCGCACCGGCCTGCCCGGAACCATAGTCGTAGGCATAGGGTATCTTTCCGGAGACATAGACGTCCTCTGCGCCGTCCAGCTTTGCATGGAGTTCCACCTGGTCCATCTGGGCTTTTAGAGTCTCCAAAGTCATGGCCTGCTCCTGCGGCGCCTCGGAAAAGGCCTCATGAGCCGTATCCAAACCTGTATCCAAAATGGCCACTTTCTTGCCCCTGCCATCATAGCCCATGGCGTTCACTACATCAGAGCCAATGCCCTCGGTGCTGCCTGCCATCAGGGGCTCCAATCCGGTCTCCACCGGAGTGGGTGCATCATAGCGGGTTGCCACATGGGCGGACTTCACACCGGGGAGGGCCCGCAGAGCCTCCAGATCTCCATAACACATCTCCATGGCAAACCCATTGAAAATGGTGGTGTACTCATACAGAAGGCCCGCCTCATGGCTGGCCGCCTGGGCCGCCGTCTGGGGTAGGCACCGGATCTGCGCCTGCAAGGTCCTGTGGGTATCCTGCAAACGCTGGGCCTTTGCCTGGCAGGAAGCCGTGCGGAGGTCCTCCCGCCGCACCTGGCCATCCAGAAGCGGCGCCTCCTCCAACTCCACGATCACTGTGACCCAGTCTTCCTTCTGATAACCCAGAGGGGTTACCTCCTCCTGGAACGAACGTTGCGACTCCGCCGTATCGCTCAACTCCAGGTTGACCACATGGCCAGCCTGGGGCGCATCGGGCGAGGCCCAAACGGTCATGGGACTGAGGCACAGCAGCAACGCCAGAAGCGCCGCCAACCATCTTGTACGTGCTTTCATGTTCTTGTCCTTCCTTCCTGAATTACCCTGAATTCAGTGTTCATAAGTCTGTGAACACTGGCACTAGAATCTTACCATATTGTTCACAAAAATGCAATACCTCTTTGGCAGAAAATTCAGCACGTTTAACAGGCAAAAAGAAACCTGCCCCGCCGCGGCACTGTGCTGCGGTAGGGCAGGCATCTCTTACAACTTGTTCTCAGAATGCTTCTGCAATGCCTGTAAATGTTGTATGATGGTCTCAATGGCTGTAAAATTGGTCTTATAGCGATTTCTCCCATGTATCGCTTCCACCAGCAGCAGTCGGGCATCATACAAACTTTTTACGTCCCGACCCACCGCACCCAGGTGGAGCCCAAGCTGCTGGGCCATCTCCCGAGATGTCATAGACTGCTCCGACATCGCCTGGAGCATCTTCATCCGGGCGGGACTCCCCAAAAGCCGCAATGCATGATACTCCCAATCTTCAAAATCCAGCGGTGTCTTTCGCTCCACCGCCTGAGCCACACCCGTATGGAAATAAACTGTCCCCGTTTCGTCATCCATGACCCCCGGACCGGCTTTCGGCTGTAAATATCGCAGATTTAGACAGATGGTCTCAACGGAATTGTCGATGCTGCAACAGGATCGCTGCTGCAACTGTTCTCTGGCGGCCGGGCTTCGATAGTAGATTTCCCAGTCCTTTGCCAGCGGCTCCGCCCGTCGGGCCCATGGCTCCAGGAGTTTCTCCAACCGACCTGCCACCGGCTCTAAAATCCGCTCCAAAAAAGCGGTGTATTCATCAAAACCGGAAAAAACCTCCAGAAGCTTCTGGCGATACATGGGACTGACCTCCAGCCGCTCCACGTCCTGGGACAGTGGCACAAAACCTGCACACGGATCCGTATAGTCCATGCCAAATTCTCCAATGGCAGAAAAATGCTCCCCCCGCCGCCGCACACCCCGCCAGTTTTCCCGTAGCGATTCCATAGCAGACGCCAAGGTGCGGCAGGAAAAATCCATGCTGTTATACGCCATACACTTTGCCAGGCACGTCCGCTCACCGGCTTCATTTTGGATTGGCTCCTGTAGGAAGAAAAATTGCAGCGCCGGATCTTGTCTGGACAACCCTTCTGTAGCAGTCCGGAGGATGGACTGCAATTCCACCGGGGGGATGGTATAGGTACCAGGCGCCGTCAGATCTTCCACGGGCATCTCATTGACAAAGGCGTATAACAGCTCCACCGTCTCCAGGAGCATACAGGGCTCGTTGGTAATTTGCACTTCCATAAGCGACCTCCAGCTGAATTCCTTGTTCACACTTTTGTTAACAAGTATACCGCAATCCACCGAAGATTGCAAGCGGCATCAGACAGAAAAATCTGCGTCTGGCAAAGGAGTTTTCTAATCCCCCACTGCCAGGCGCAGATTTTGTTGTTCATGCAGGGTGGCGCCCGCCACCTGCGATCATTCGAAAGCCCCTACGACAGGCTGGGGCAGGCAGAGCCGGTCAAATGCATGGCGAAGATCTGAGCCATGGCCTGGACCAAATAGGCCGCGTCACGAACGCCAGCGGTCTCATAGCAAGAGTGCATCGCCAATTGCGGCAGACCTACATCCACCGTAGGAATGCTCACCTGGGACGAGGAGATGTTGCCCAGGGTAGAGCCGCCAGGTAGGTCCGCCCGGTTGCAGAAGGTCTGGGTGGGAACCCCGGCCTTCTTACAGGCTTGGCGGAAGAGCGCGGCAGAGACCCCGTCGGTGGTGTAGCGCTGGTTGGCATTGAACTTGATGACAATGCCCCCATTCATCACCGGCCGGTGATTTGGATCGGCGTACTCCGGGTGGTTGGGGTGGAGGGCGTGGGCATTGTCGGCCGAAACCAGGAAGCTCCGGGCCAGGGCCTCCCGGTAGTTCATCCCCACACCTGCGCAAATGCGCATCAGGGTATCCATCAGGAGGGTGGAATCCGCCCCCTGCTGGGTGTTGGAGCCCACCTCTTCGTTGTCAAAGACGCAGCACACCGGGATGCTTTTCCCCTCCTGTGCCTGGAGGAAGCCCTCCATGGTGGCCCAAGCGCATTGCAGGTCGTCCAATGCCCGGGCGGAGAGATATTCCCCTTCCGCTCCCCAAATTCTGGCCTTCTCCCGGTTATAGAGGAACAAGTCGGACCCCAGGATCTCCTCCGGCCGGCAGCCGGCAGCCTCTGCCACCAGCTTCCGGAACGCGCCCTTGGTCTCCAGAGAGCCCACCAGCGGAATGAGATCCACCGCCGGGTTATAGGAATAGCCGTCATTGGCCTTCCGGTTCATATGAATGGCCACGTTGGGAATCATGCACAGATCCCGGTCCAGGTTCACCAGGCGGGACTGGAGTCCCTCCTCCGTCTCCACCAGGACCCGTCCGGCCACAGACAGGGGCCGGTCCAGCCAGGGGGCCATGAGCATACCGCCATACCGCTCCACTGCCAGGCGGACATACACCCCTGCCGTCTCCAGCTCCGGGTTTTCCTTCACTTTAAAGCAGGGACGGTCTGAATGACTGGCCGCCAGCATAAATCCATGGGGCGTCCCCTGGGGCACCCGGAAGGCGATGAGGGCAGACTGATTCCGGGTGAGGTAGTACTTTCCCCCAGGCTGCAGCTGCCAACCGGCAGCCTCGGACAGGGCCGTATACCCTGCCTCCTCCAGCTGGCGGGTCAGATTAGCAATGGCATGGAAGCCGCTGGGACTTTGGTCCAAAAAGGACATCAGACGTTCCGTCATACTCATTGTTTGTCCTCCAGCAGCGCCAGGAACTGATCAATCTCATCGGAGAGGATCTGCAGGCCCTGTGCCCAGAAGGCTTTGTCCGTGAGGTCGATGTCTGCCACCCGGGCGGCCTCTTCCACGGTGCGCACTGGGGTCTCGTGGAGGAGCTTCTTGTACTTGGGCAGGAAGCTCTCCCCTTCCTTCTCATACTGGGCATACAGGCCCCGGGCAAACAGGCCGCCGAAGGCGTAGGGGAAGTTGTAGAAGCTGACTCCGCCATAATAATGGCTCTTGCAGACCCACATGTAGGGATGGAGCACATTCGCATCCAAGCCGTCGCCATAGGACTGCTTCTGCGCCTCCAGCATCATCTCGCACAGCCGGTCTGCCGGGAGGAAGTCATTCTCACGGTTGGCAAAGACGGCGGATTCAAAGCGGTACCGGGAGTAAATATCACAAATGATCTGGGTCGCGTCAGACAGCTGGCTTTCTATGAGGGCCAGCTTCTCTTCCTTGTCCGTAGCAGCGGCAATGGCGGCATTCATGACCACACACTCGTTGAAGGTGGAGGCCGTCTCCGCCACCGGCATAGTGTAGTCCCGGTTCAGAATTCTCTGGTCGCCCAGGATGTGGTTGTGGAAGGCATGGCCCAGCTCATGAGCCAGGGTGACGATGTCGCTGAAGGAGCCGTCAAAATTGGTGAGAATCCGGCTCTCATTCAGCTTTTCAATGCCGGCGCAGAAAGCGCCGCCGGTTTTGCCGGGACGGGGGAAGAAATCAATCCAGGCATTGGCAAAGGCCTCTGCCACCATATCCCGCAGCTCCGTATCAAACTGACCGAAGAGGTTGAGCAGGTAGTCCCGAGCTTCTTCCGTGGTATAAGTCTTCCCGCTTGTGCCCATGGGGGCGAAGAGATCGTACCAGGGCAGGCCATTCTCATGGCCCAAGGCCTTGGCCTTGGCCTTCAGGTAAGCCCAGAATTTGGGCAAATACTCGTCTATGGCGGCAAACATGGCGTCCAGAGTCGCCCGCTGCATCCGGGCGCCCTTCAGGGCCTTGTCCAGGGGGGATTCATAGCCCCGAAGCTGGGCGGCATTGATGGTCTCCAACTTGATGGAGTTGAGGGCAAAGGCCACCGAATCTTTGATCTTATCATAGCAGGCCAGCTCTGCCTCATAGGCGGCCTTGCGCACTGCCGGATTTCCGTCATAGGCCAGATTCCGGATGGCAGAGAGGTTGGTGATACCGCCATCGTAATCCACCTCCACCGTACTGGTGAGGTATGCCTGCAGGTCGCTCCAGGCGCTGGAGCCGGACAGCTGCATCCGGGCCATAATATCCTCGCCCTGGCTTCCCAGTAAGTACCGGCTGCCCTCCCGCACCTGACGGAAATAGAACTGGTACTGGCGCAGCAGCTCATCTGCCTCCAGAAGTGCATCCAGATTGGGCAGTTCCGCAGCATAGGCCTGGAACCGGGCATCTGCACCGGCACACTGGCTGTACACCGCCATCACCTGTCCCATGGCAGAATTGGCTTCGGCGTCGCCGGTGTCGGCGGCCTGCCGCAGAGAGGCATACTCGGCTAACTGATTGACCAGGCGGGCAATCTCCTCCAGAGACTCCACACCCTGACGCAGTGCATGGGCAGGGTCCATCTCCTCCAGAGATTTGGTAAAGGTATCAAACCGACCGCAGGCCACCTTCAGCGCCTGTAGGTCCCCAGTGAAATTCGGATCTGAGAATCCGTGGTACAGAGAGTCCAGATTCCAACGTTCGTTCATATCATATCTCCTTTTCTACTGGCAAAATGCCTGAGTTTCTACTGTAAGTTTTACCATGAATTGGAGATTTCGTCAACATCAATTTCTTCACCAACTGGGGTTAGATCCACAACTTACGGACACCCCCGCCGGAAACCGCCTATTTTTCCCGGGAGCGACTCCGCCGCTTCCCGCTGCGGCCGTCCGCAGAGGCAACCACCCGGCCCGGTACCCAGGGGTCAGACCGGAGGGCGCGGCGGGGCTTGGGCGGCTCCGGCGGCATCGCTCTGGGAGGAGGCAGGGGCTCCAATCTCAGCTTCTGTCCTCCCTGCCCAGTGGACAGTTCCCCGGCAAGAATCGACTTGCGTACCGGGGTTTCGGGAGCTTTTGGCTCCGGCGTCTTTTTCACCGGCGTTTCCCCCACCGGCAGTGCATGATTCCGGACCACCGGGACCTTCTTCCCAATCAGCTTTTCAATATCCCGGAGATAGGCCTCTTCCTCTCTGTTACAGAAGCTGATGGCCAATCCCGGTCGCCCGGCCCGCCCTGTGCGGCCGATGCGGTGGACATAGGTCTCCGGTACATTGGGCAATTCAAAATTGATGACACAGGGTAGCCCGCTCACATCAATGCCCCGGGCTGCAATGTCCGTCGCCACCAGGGCCCGGATGGTCCCTTCTTTGAAGCTGCTCAATGCCAGGACCCGGGCGCTCTGGCTCTTGTTGCCGTGAATGGCCATGGCAGGAATCCCCGCCCCGTTCAGCAGCTCCGCCACCCGATTGGCCCGATGCTTGGTATTGGTGAATACCAGGACGCTGGTCAGACTCTCATCCCGGAGCACCTCTTGGAGCAAATTCTTTTTCTCCGCCTGTTCCACCCGATATAGCTTCTGCCGGATGGCATCCACGGTCGAGGACTGGGGCGTCACCTCCACCCGTATGGGATCTTTCAGAAGGGTCTGGGAGAGCTCCGCAATCTCCCGGGGCATAGTTGCAGAAAACAACAGCGTCTGCCGCTTCTGCGGCAACCAGCTAATGATCTTCCGCACATCCCGGATAAAGCCCATATCCAGCATCCGATCCGCCTCATCCAGCACAAACATGTCCAGCTTTGTGAGATCAATGTGTCCCTGGTTGCGCAAATCCATCAGACGTCCGGGCGTCGCCACCAGCACATCCACGCCGGCCTGCACCGCCTCAATCTGGGGCGTCTGTCCCACGCCGCCAAATATCACTGCCGTACGTACCGGCAGATATTTTCCATACTGTGTAAAGTTTTCCTGAATTTGCAGGGCCAGCTCCCGGGTGGGCGTCAAAATCAGGGCACGAATGGGCTTGTGTTCCCTGCCAATCCGGCCCTGAAGCCGCTGCAAAATGGGAATGGCAAAGGCCGCCGTTTTCCCAGTACCGGTCTGGGCACATCCAATGAGGTCCCGCCCGGCCAGCACATGGGGGATGGCGGCAGCCTGAATGGGAGAGGGGCACTCATAGCCCATCTCCCCCACCGCCCGTAAAATGGACGGCAAAAGTTGCAATTCTTGAAATGTCATAGGGTCTCTAATTCCTTTAATCTAAGCTTGATTCTGCCCGCCTGGCAGAATCAGAAGGCCGGATGCCCCAGGGGAAAGCCCCGCCAGCGGCACCGGCCTTATGGTCCAATACGGGGGCGTCTCACAGACCATCCGCCAGTCGCCGTTCGACAATTGTGTTGCCGACGCCACCATGCCCCCCGGTCTTACTCCTGAATTGCCTGCAGAATACAGGCAAGCAGCTCCTCCCGCCCGGTCCCCTTCTCAGCGGAAAAGGGGATCACCGGGCAATCCTGGGTCAGCTCCAAATCCAGGCGAATCTGGTCCAGATTGGAGGAAATTTCACGTTTCTTCAGCTTATCCAGCTTATTGGCCACCACCACAAAGGGGCAGCCTGCATTTTGAAACCAAGCGGCCATGGTGCAGTCGTTGACCGTGGGGTTGTGCCGGGCGTCCACCAGGAGGACCCCCAGACACATGGGAGTCTCTGCAAAGTACGCCTCCATCAGCTTTCCCCAGCGCTCTTTCTCCCCCTGGGAGACCTTGGCATAGCCGTAGCCTGGTAGGTCCACAAAATAGGCCTTGCCATCCACCCGAAAATAGTTGACATGGGTGGTCTTCCCCGGCGCCTCGCCCACCCGGGCAAAATTCTTCCGCTGCAGCAGGCGGTTGATCACCGAGGATTTCCCCACATTGGACTTCCCGGCGAAGGCAATTTGGGGCAGGCCGTCCCGGATCAGATCCTGGGCTCCGGCGGCCGAACGGACAAATTCCACGTTGTGCAGATTCATAGCGCTCTCCTACTGCCGGATGGCAGGCTTGCGGCCGGTCTTTTTCCCCTCTACCGCAATGGGTTTGGGCTCTTCCGGCTTCAGCCGGTCCCGCACCGGAGACTCCAGCAGCAGCGCCGCCTCCAGCACCGTATCCACATGCTCCGCCGTAATGAAATTCAGGGACTTCCGCACCGTCTGATCGATTTCCTCCAGATCCCGCTGGTTGGCCTTGGGGATGACCACCGTCTGCACCCCGTGGCGCAGGGCCGCCATGGTCTTCTCCTTGAGACCGCCAATGGGAAGCACCCGGCCCCGGATGGAAATCTCCCCGGTCATGGCAATGTCCCGCCGGACCGGGGTCCCGGTGAGGGCGGAAACCATGGCCGTGCATACTGTAACGCCTGCCGACGGACCGTCCTTGGGAATGGCGCCCTCTGGGAAATGGACGTGAATGTCCCGGTTCTTGTAAAAGTCCGGGGGAATTCCCAACACCTCCGCCCGGGAGCGGATATAGCTGAGGGCCGCGTGGGCAGATTCCTTCATCACATCTCCCAGGTTGCCGGTGAGCTCCAGCTTCCCGGAACCATCCATTACATTGACCTCCACCTCCAGCGTCTCCCCGCCCACACTGGTCCAAGCCAGTCCGGTCACCAGACCCACAGGGTCCGACGGCGGCAGCCGGTCCGGCAAATAAGGGCGGACGCCCAGGAATTCCTCCAGGTTGCTCCCGGAGACGGTAATCCGTTTGGGACCGTCCTCTTCCACCAGCCGCATATCCGCCTTCCGACACAGGGCGCCCAGACGACGCTCCAGATTTCGGACGCCAGACTCCCGGGTGTAGCAGGTAATGATCTCTCCCATGGCGTCATCGGTGACGCGGAGCTGGGACTTTTTCAGGCCGTGCTTTCGCATCTGCTTGGGAAGCAGGTGATTTTTTGCAATCGTCCGCTTCTCCTCATCCGTATAGGACCCCAGCTCAATCACCTCCATCCGGTCCAGCAAAGGCCGGGGAATGGTGTCGGTGGTGTTGGCCGTGGTGATAAACATACACTCACTCAGGTCAAACGGAATCTCCATATAGTGGTCCCGATAGGTTCCATTCTGCTCCCCATCCAGCACCTCCAAGAGGGCAGACGAGGGATCGCCCCGATAATCGGCGCCCATCTTATCCACTTCGTCCAACAGAATCAGGGCATTCATGGAACCGGCCTGGGTCAAGGCCGTCATAATCCGGCCCGGCATGGCCCCCACATAGGTCTTCCGGTGGCCACGGATTTCCGCCTCATCGTGGACGCCGCCCAGAGAGATGCGGGCCATATTCCGGTTCAGGCACCGGGCGATGGAGTAGGCAATGGACGTCTTACCCACACCGGGAGGGCCCACCAGGCAGATGATCTGACCCGGCAGCTCCGGCGCCATTTTCTTCACCGCCAGAATTTCCAGGATTCTCTCCTTGACCTTCTCCAGGCCAAAGTGGTCCTCATCCAAAATCTTCCGGGCCGCCTGGATATCCACTCGCTCCCGGGTCCGCCGATTCCAAGGAAGCTCCAGAACCGCATCCAGATAGTTTCGCAGCACGGCCCCCTCTGAAGAGCCAAAGGGCTGCCTGGCCATGCGGCTCACATCCTTCAGAAGCTTCTCCTCCACCGCCTCGTCCAGCTGGAGGGCCTGAATTCGGGTTTGGTAGGACGCCACTTCCTCCTCCTCGTCCTCTTCTCCCAGCTCGTTGCGGATTACCTTCATTTGCTCCCGGAGATAGTAATCCCGCTGGCCCCGGTCGATCTGCTCCCGGGTTTTGTCCTGCATCTCCGACTCCAGCTTCAGGACCTCCAGCTCATGGCGCAGCAAGCGCAGCGCCATATCCAGCCGCCGTACCGGGTTCAGCTGCGCCAGGAGCTTCGCCTTCTCCTGATAGCCGAATGTGGCGTGCTGACCTATGGTGTCGGCCAAAAAACCCGGTTCATGGAGGGCCAAAATCCGAAGCTGCAGCTCCTGGGCTGGCTTCTGGATCAATTCCAGGAACTCATCAAAGAGCAGCACCGCCTCCCGCATCAGCGCCTCTGCCTTGGGGGAATTGGGGTCACAATTCTGCTCCGGCACAGACTCCACCCGACCGGTCAGGCAGGGCTCCTCCTGGAGATAGTCCTTCACCAGCGCCCGGTACTCACCCTCCACCAGAACCCGCACCAGATCCCCCTGAACGCGGAGAACCTGCTTGACCTTGGCGACCGTACCAATTCGGTACAGCCCATTTTCCGTGGGCTCATCGTCTAAAATGTCCTTTTGTGTGATCAGAAAAACCCGCTGGTCCCCCTTCATGGCCAGCTCCAGCGCCTTCACCGATTTCTCCCGGCCCACGTCAAAGTGGATCAGCTGTCGGGGAAACACCGTAAGCCCGCGCAAAGGCAGCACCGGCATTTTTTCTGAAATTAAGATTTCGCTCATGAAGTCCTCTCCTTTCCGCGCAGCCGCCGTGGAAGCGGCGCTCGTGGAAATTCATGGTATTGTGGGGCTGTGCCCCGTAGAAAGTGCGCAAAGGAGGCAGTGACCCTGCCCCCTTCCCGCATTCGTGTCTTACTCTCTTGCAGCCGGAGTCCCCGTGCCGGGATCTCAGGCGCCGGTCCGCACCCGGCTCTTTGGCCTGGGATGGCTCTCATCCCGGGTAATGAGCGGCTGGCCGCCTTGGACACAGCTCTCCGTCACCAGCACCTTTTGGATGGCGAGATCCGAGGGAATCTCATACATGATCTTCGTCATGATCTCCTCCATCACCGCCCGGAGTCCCCGGGCGCCGATCTGCCGGTCAATGGCCTTCTGGGCAATGGCGCCCAGGGCGCTGTCTTCCAGCTCCAGCTCCACATGGTCCAGCTCCAGCAGCTTCTGATACTGCCGGGTCAGCGCATTTTTCGGCTCCGTCAGGATCCGGATCAGATCCTCTTTGTTCAGGTTCTGCAAAGCGGTAATTACCGGCAAGCGGCCCACCAGCTCCGGGATGATGCCAAATTTTAGCAAATCATGGGGTTGAACCTGGGCCAGCAGCTTCCCCACATCCCGCTGGTTTTTGTTCTGAACGGGGGCGTCGAAGCCAATGGCAGAACGGTCTGTGCGGGTCTCGATGATCTTATCCAGCCCATCAAAGGCGCCGCCACAGATGAAGAGGATGTTGGTGGTATTGACCTGAATCATCTCCTGCTGGGGGTGCTTTCGTCCGCCCTGGGGCGGCACATTGGCCACGGTGCCCTCCAGGATCTTCAGCAGGGCCTGCTGGACTCCCTCGCCGGATACGTCCCGGGTGATAGAAGTATTTTCACTCTTCCGGGCAATTTTATCCATCTCATCGATATAAATGATGCCATGCTCCGCCAGATCAATGTCAAAATCCGCCGCCTGCAGCAGCCGCAGGAGAATGTTTTCCACATCGTCTCCCACATAGCCGGCCTCCGTCAAAGTGGTGGCGTCGGCAATGGCAAACGGTACATTGAGAATCTTGGCCAGGGTCTGGGCAAACAAGGTCTTGCCGCAGCCCGTGGGGCCAATGAGCAAAATATTGCTCTTCTGCAGTTCCACATCGGAGCTCCCTCCGAAGTAGACCCGCTTATAGTGGTTATATACCGCCACCGACAGGGCAATCTTGGCCTCCTCCTGGCCCACAATGTAGCCATCCATAAAGGTCTTGATCTCCCTGGGGGTGGGCAGCGTCTCCGGTACCCGGAGCTTTGTCGCTTCTGGCTGGGGGGTGTAGTCGTCGTCCAGCAGAGAGCCGCAAAGGCGGACGCAGTCGCTGCAAATATACACACCGGGTCCGGAAATCATCCGCTCCACCTGGGTCTCGCGTTTGCCGCAGAAGGAGCAGCGGATTCCCTGTTCATCGCGTCTTGCCATGAAAATCCTCCGATTTCATCAGCGGGTGGTCAGGACCTTGTCAATGAGTCCGTATTCCAGAGCCTCCTGGGCAGACATGAAGTTGTCCCGCTCGCAGTCGGCAGTCACAACTTCCACCGGCTTGCCGGTGCAGTTCGCCAGGATTTCGTTCATCCGCTTCTTGATGGTCTCCAGCCGCTTCAGGTGCAGCGCCATATCCGTCACCTGGCCCTGGGTCCCGGCAGAGGGCTGATGGATCATCACCTCCGCATTGGGCAGCGCCATCCGCTTGCCCTTGGTCCCGGCAGCCAGCAGGAAGGCTCCCATGGAGGCGGCCATACCCACACAAATGGTGGCCACGTCGCATTTCACATACTGCATGGTGTCAAAAATCGCCATACCAGCCGTGACACTGCCGCCGGGGCTGTTGATGTAGAACTGAATGTCCTTGTCAGGGTCCTGAGACTCCAGATACAGCAGCTGGGCCACTACCAGACTGGCAGTGGTATCGTTCACTTCCTCTGACAGGAAAATAATGCGGTCGTTGAGCAGACGGGAGAAAATGTCATAGCTCCGCTCCCCGCGGCTGGTCTGCTCCACAACGTAAGGTACCATACTCATCGTCCAAATCTCCTTTCCAAACTGAGACATTCTAACCGGGAAAGTGGAAGATTATTCCTCTGTCTTGGACGCTTCTTCCGCTTTGGGCTGCACCGCAACGGCAGACTCCGCAATCAACTTGACCGCCTTGCGGACCTGGAGATCCTGACGCAGGCTGTCTACGCCAGCCAGGGCCTTGACCCGCTCCAGCTCCATGTGATAGGCATCGGCCAAGTTCTGGTACTCAGCCTCCACTTCCTCCTCAGAGACCTCCAGATGCTCGGCCTCAATGATGGCCCGCAGGGTCACCTCAGCCCGTGCCTGCTTCTCTGCGGCGGGACGGAAGGCCTTGCGCATGGTGTTGAGGTCGCCGCCCATCATCTTGGCATACTGCTCGATGCTCATGCCGCTGTTCTGGAGCTGAAACGCGAAGTTGTTCATCTGGCGGTCCAGCTCCTCTTCCACCAGGGACTCGGGCAATTCCATGGTGGCGTTCTCCGCTGCTTTTTCCACAGCCGCCGTCTCAAAGGCCTGCTCCACTGCTTTGGACCGCTCTGCCAGCTCCTTGGTCCGGATGTCGGCGCGCAGCTCGTCCAGGGTGTCAAATTCCGATACGTCCTTGGCAAACTCATCGTCCTTGGCGGGAATCCGCTCCACGGTGATGCTGTTCACCTTTACATGGAACACCACGGGCTTACCAGCCAACTCCTTGGCGTGGTAATCCTCGGGGAAGGTCACATCCAGGTCCTTCTCCTCGCCAGCGGACATGCCCACAACCTGGGCTTCAAAGCCGGGGATGAAGGAGCCGGAGCCCAGGACCAGGTCAAAGCCCTCTCCCTTGCCACCCTCAAAGGGCACGCCGTTCTCAAATCCCTCAAAGTCAATGTTGGCCGTATCGCCACTTTCTGCAGGGCGCTCTACAGTCTCCCGGCTGGCCACATTCTTGGCCATGCGGTCCAGCTCCGCTTCCACCTCGTCATCGGTCACAGTGGGCTCCACCTTCTCCACCTCCAGGCCCTTATACTGGCCCAAAGTCACTTCGGGGTAGAGGTCAGTCTCCAGGACGATGGTGGCAGAACCGTCTTCCGCAATGTCCATGTTGAGGAGGCTGGGACGGCCCACAGCCTTCAGTTCCTGCTCCACAACCGCAAACTGGTAAACCTGGGGGAAGATCTCCTCCAGACCATCTTCATAGAACACGTGCGCGCCGTAAATGGACTCAATGAGCTTCCGGGGCGCCTTTCCCTTGCGGAAACCGGGGAGCTGGATCTCTTTCCGGGCCTTCAGGTAAGCTTTGTTGGCGCCGGCGTCCATCAGATCCCGCTCAATCTCCAGGGTAATTTTGGCCTTGGAGCCCTCTTTTTCGATGTTCTTTACGTTCATGTTGTTTGTCCTCCTATATTGCGGCCGCCGGAGCAGCCATCCTGATTTACAAATTCACAAAGCTGCGTGTTGGTATCCGCCCTATTCTAGCAAATTGGCGGCGGATTGTCCACCATTTTCTTGTATTTCTTCCGAAATAATCTTGGCTGGGCGGAAATTTAGGTAATCTGCTGCCAGCAGGCGGAACTCCACTCCGTCCCACAGGCCTTCCATGGCCAGCTTGTGACTGATCCCATGGAGATGGCCGTAATAGCAGGCCCGCACGTCATAGCGGCGCAGCAGCTCCAGAATCTCCGGGCACTCGTAGCCCCGGTACCGGGGCGGATAGTGGAGGAAGCACAGCTTGGTTCGGTCCCCCGCCGCCTGCAAGGAGGCCTCCAGGCGGCAAAGCTCCCGGCGAAACACCTTCTCGTCATGCTGGCCGCTGCGTTCCTCTTCAAAAAACCAGCCCCGAGTCCCGCACAGAGCATATTCATTATAAAAGTAACAGTTGTTGTGGAGTACATACAGATCCTGAAAGCCGTTTTCCTCGCAGAACCGGTAGAATTTGGAAGCGGTGGTCCACCAATAATCGTGGTTCCCCTTCAGAATGATTTTCCGCCCGGGAATCCGGTTGATCCAGGCAAAATCTGCCCTTGCCTGGTTCAGATCCATCCCCCAGGTGAGGTCTCCCAACAGCACTGTGGTATCCCCCGGCCCGATGACGCTGACTCCCTGGTTCAGCTTCTCCAGGTAGCCCTCCCAGACGCCGCCAAACACATCCATCGGTTTGGCCACTCCCAGGGACAGGTGCAGGTCACCCATCGCATACAGTGCCATTCAGTCCCCCTCCCGGTGCAGAGCCGCCTGGCGCTGCAGACCGTCGATCTGCCCCACAATGTTCTCCACCGGCTTGCCCAAGGAGGCAAGCACCTCCTCCCCCCAGCGCAGGGGGCTCTCCTCCGCCAGGAGCAGGGCCGGCGTCCCCTCTCCGGCCAGAGCCCGGTAATCCATCAGCCCTCCGTAGACCAGGGCGCTGTAGGGACTCAGGAGATAGTCTGAGGTTTCAAAAATTCTGGGGATCAAGGCCCCGGGCCGGCCGGCGCTCACCACACTGACGGAGAAGCCCGCCCGCAGGCTGGCCTGCTGCTCTGGATTCAGGGCAAAGGTGCCTCGCCGGCTTCTGGTCCCGCTATACAGCTCTGCCGTCTGGGGACCCAGGGTCTGGCTCACCAGCCGCTCCAGATTGCAGGGAAGCCCCACATCCAAAAGGGGCAGTCTGGTGGCCGTGCAGTCGCCGCTCAGCCGCAGCTCCCCCCGGTGCAGCAGCTCCCAGGGGGCGCCGTTGTCGTTGCAGACGCAGATCACATCCCCCAGTGGAAGGCCCATCCGCCGGGCATACCAGGCCGCCACCGCCATGGTAAACTCCCCGGAGGCAGCCGCCAGCTGCACCGTCTCCCCCAGCCGCAGCCAACCGGACCGGCAAAGGGCTCCGTAAAGGCCGAACAGCAGCGCAATGTCCACCGCCACAAAGGGCCAGTTCCCCCTGGAGCGAAGCTTGGAGCCCAGTCGGTCACACAGGCCGCACCGAAGCCCCTGGAAAGACCCTGTTTTCCGGTCCCACAGCTCCGCCACCGCAATTTTATATCGAATATACACTGGCTCCGGGCACACCCCCTCCGGCTCCTGGAGGTCACACCCCCGCAGGCGCAACGGGAAGAACTGATTGAGAATTTCAGCCACACACTCCCAAAAGGGCAGTGCTACCAGGGCAGCCAGCCCCTTTCGGTCATATTGGGGCAACGTCATAGGCACAAAGAGCCCCCCGTCGGGGCCGGTTGCCCGCTCCAGGGTGGCCTGGGCCGTATAGGTGACCGTCCGGTCTAAGGTCGTTACATAGAGCATGATTCCATCACCCGCATCCCATTGTTCCAAAAAAGATCCTCCAGCACCGGCTGGGGCACGCCGTGATCCGCCAGGGCCCGGGCCAGCGCAGGGTAATCATCCACCCCGCCAAAGCCCTCCGGTAGGCGTTCGCAGCCGTCCAGGTCGCCTCCCAGGGCGATGTGCTTCCCGCCGTCCAGCTCCAGCCAATGGAGCACATGGCGGCAGGCCGCCTCCAGGGTCACAGGCTCCTCCCCCAGAAATCCGGTGTAGAGATTGAGCCCCGCCACACCCCCGGTCTGGCAAATGGCCCGGAACATCTCATCCGTCAGGTTCCGGCTCACCGGATACACCCGGCGGCTGTTGGAGTGGCTGGCGCAGACGGGGCCGGAGGTGATGTCCATCACATCCCAGAATCCCTCGTCGCTGAGGTGACTCACATCCAGCGCCATGCCATAACCCTGGGCCCGGCGCACATATTCCTTCCCCTGCCGGGTGAGGCCCCCGCCGGTCTGGTGAGATCCGGCCAAGGGATTGGATTCATTCCAGGTGAGGGTGGTCATGCGGAAGCCCAAAGCCGCCAGCTCCTCCAGCCGGCCCGGGTCAAAGCCGATCCCGGCGGGCCCCTCCAGAGAAAACACCGCGGCGATCTTTCCATCGTCCACCGCCTGGCGAATTTCCGCCGGGGTCCTGGCCTGGACGATTCTGTCCCGGTTTTCCTCCAGCTCCCGCTGGAGGTTCTCCAGCATGGCGCGGAAAATCATCTCCGGCGAACACACTCCCGTGGGATCCATGCCGGGCGTGGTAAAAAAGGCAAAGAGCTGGGCGTAGCCAGCCAGCTTTCCGCCCCGCTCCAGGTCGATGTGGCCCTGCCGCTTTCTGAGCCGCTCCACCGGGCGGCAGTGGTTGTCCAGCAGCTCCAGGGCGGTATCGCAGTGCAAATCAAACACAGGCAAATTCATTGAAACGCATCCTCCCAATGGCAGATCTGCGGCCGCCGGGTGGCCAGGCCCTCCGGGGCGTAGATCTCAATCACGTCAAATCTCGGCTGCTTGCCGGTGGGATGCTGGCTGAGCCACAGCTGGGCAGTGGTTCTCAGCCGGTTCTGCTTTCTGTGGTCCACATACTCCATGGCAGCGGCGAAGCGGTCGGACTTCCGCAGCTTCACCTCCACAAATACCACATACGTCCGGTTCTCTACAATGAGATCCACCTCGCCGAAGCGGCAGCGGTAGTTGCATGCCACCAGAGCATACCGCTTTTTTCGCAGATATTCCGCCGCCAGCGCCTCCCCCCAGGGACCCAGCAGATTATTTCCCGGCATAGAATTTTTTCAAAAAGCTCTGCCGGTGGATGGGGCAGGGACCAAACTCCTCCAGGGCGGCATAGTGTCGCTTGGTACCATAGCCCTTATGTACCTCAAACCCATATTGGGGGTACTGCTCCGCCATTTTCAGCATGATGTCATCCCGGTACACCTTGGCCAGGATGGAGGCGGCGGCAATGCTGGCGCTGGAGGCGTCCCCCTTCACAATCAGCTTTGTAGGCAGTTCCAGTCCCGGGTCCCGGTTTCCATCCACCAAGGCCATCTGAGGTCTGCAAGAGAGCCCCGCCACCGCCCGGCCCATGGCCAGGAACGTGGCCTGGAGAATGTTGACGGCGTCAATCTCCTCTTGAGCGGCCAGGGCAATGTGCCAGGCCACGGCGCAGGCTTGAATCTTTTCATAGAGCTCCCGGCGCTTTTTGTCCGTGAGCTTCTTGGAATCGTTGAGGCCGGGCAAAGCCTCATCCAAATTCAAATCCCGGGGCAGTACCACCGCCGCAGCACACACCGGCCCCGCCAGGGGCCCCCGGCCGGCCTCGTCCACGCCGCATACCAGCTCCGCCCCTTCTTCCCAACAGGCCCGCTCATAGGCCCACAAATCCACTTGACTCATACCTTCTCCTCCGGCATTTCCAAGGTAAACCGGCCCAGCTTGCAGCTCCGGAATTCCTCCAGCAGCACCCGGGCCATACGTTCGGTGTCAATCTCCCCCCTGGCCAGGAGGAAGCCCCGCTTCCTGCCCGCTGCCTCCAGCAGGGCATACCCCTGGGCATCCTCTGGCAGTCCATCCAGCTTATATCGGTCCCGGAGGGCCTGGGGATACCGGGCCCAGAGCAGCTCCATCAGGCGCAGGGCCAGGCCCTCGGTATCCAGAATGTCGTCTTTCACTGCCCCGGTGTAGGCCAGGTGCAGGCCCACCTCGGGATCTTCAAATTTGGGCCAGAGAATGCCAGGCGTGTCTAAGAGCAGCAGGCTCTCGTCCACCGTCACCCACTGCTTGCCCCGGGTCACGCCGGGCCGGTTTTCCGCCTTGGCGCCCTTTCGACCGGAAATCTGGTTGATGAAGGTGGATTTGCCCACGTTGGGGATCCCCACCACCATGATTTTCAGCGGCCGGTTTTGGCCCTTGGCCGCATTCCGGGCCAGCTTCTCCTGCAACAGCCCCCGGACAGCAGGGCCAAAGGCAGCCAGACCCTTGCGGCTCTTGCAGTCTGTGGCCACAGCGGCCAGATGCTCCCGGCGGAAGAACTCGCACCAGGCCCGGGTGGCGGCGGGATCGGCCATATCCATCCGGTTCAGAATTACCAGTCGGGGCTTGGCGCCGCACAGGGCGGCGATGTCCGGGTTTCGGCTGGACACGGGAATTCGGGCGTCCAGCAGCTCACACACCCCATCCACCAGCTTCAGGTCCTGCTCCATCTGACGGCGGGTCTTGGTCATGTGGCCGGGATACCACTGAATGTTCATAGAATCCATACCTGCTCCTTTATGAGACAGCGCCAATGCGGCCAAAGTCCCGGGTATTTTGCACCTCGTCATAGCCCGGCAACATCACAAAGAGCACCTTTCCCAGAATGTACCGGGTGTCCACCTGCCCGATGGCCGCCATACGGCTGTCGGAGGAATTGTTTCGGTTGTCCCCCATAAGGAAGACATGCCCCTCCTCCACTGTAAGGGGGAAGGTGACGCCCCGGCTGTCAAATTGCAGGTAGGTGGGCTCGTTGATATAGTCCTCCTGGAGGGCAACGCCGTCCACATAGACAATGCCCATGGTAAAGTCAATGTCCACCGTCTGCCCTGCCGTGGCAATGACCCGCTTCACAATGGGCTCGTCATCAAACTGGGGTGCCAGGGCTACCACCACGTCCCCATTCTGAATGTCTGAGTCAGAATAAAACACATTGCTGAGGAGAGCCACATAGTCCGTATCCACCAAGGTCGGGTACATAGACGGGCCGGACACAGAGACCACCCGCAGCGCAAAGACAAAGAGAATGGTGACGAACACCAGAATGTACACCAGGTCATGGAGCAGCGTATAGCACTCCATCCAGAACGAGGACTTCTCCGTTTTGGAAGCGGGAGCATCTTTCCGAATTTCCTCCTCCGGCCGCTCCTCCGGAGTCATATCATGCTTTGGTTCCTTCATGCTGATCATCCTTTTAACTATTGGTTTTCTTCTATTATACACGAAATGGAAAGCCGCGAAAAGGGGGTAATCCCTCTTTTTTTCGGCAAGATTGGAAAAAGGGCGCACCGCAAGAAACGGCGCGCCCATTGACTGGACGAAAGTTTACACTTTCTCTTTGACCTTGGCAGCCTTGCCGAAGCGATTGCGGAGGTAGTACAGCTTGGCCCGGCGAACCTTGCCGTGCCGGACGGTCTCCACCTTCACAACCCGGGGGCCATGCACCGGGAATACCTTCTCGCAGCCAACGCCGTAGGAAATCCGGCGGACGGTGATGGTCTCCCCAATGCCGCCGTGCTTGCGGGCAATGATGGTGCCCTCGAACACCTGAATTCTCTCACGGGTACCTTCGGTGATCTTCTGGTGCACCCGGACGGTGTCGCCCACCCGCATCTCGGGCAGCTCGGGCTTCATGTATTGGCTGGTCAGTGCCTTCATCAAATCCATTGTCATGTTCTCCTTCCAATGAGGCGTTCATGCCCGCGTGACACCCGGCGCACAAACGGCCCGGCGCGGCAGAGGACACACCTGTTTTCAGACCGGCCTATTTTACCATGTCCCACTGGAAAAAGCAAGCACTTTTTGCACTTTTTTGTGTTCTTTCCTGTAGGATCTACAATGATGTGTGACGCCAGGCAGGGCGCTCCCGCGCCAGTACGGAAAAAGGAAATGCTGCTGCCCTGCCGATTTTTTCGGGACAGTATTCTGCGTTGTCAAATGATGTGGCTCCAGACTCGACCGCTGGCGCGGCCGCTTTGGACGGAGGTTCTTCTCATTGCGTTTCGTCATGCTTTACGGGCTGCAATTTGCCAATGGCGTCGTACAGGGCCTTTCGCTCCGCTTGCTGCATATTGCTCAGATAGAGGATGGTTTTTTCTAACTGATTTTTGAGAATTTTACAATGGTCGGCTAATTTGTCACGGGCATCTGCCCTCCATTGTGTTTGATAAATCCGGTATAAACACATATTGCAAATATTCCGTGCCCAGCAGTCTCTGCAGGTTTCCCGGCCCAACTTGGTATACATCTCCAGTTCATCTACCGCCGGCTTGGATGCCTGCAAATCGAAATCCCCCAGGAAAATGTTATCCAGTAGCATGTACTTGCCGGGAATAAACATATGACAGGGGTAAATATCTCCGTTGGCTGCGATGGTCAGGGATTGGAGGCCTGCTTCGCAGAGATAGTCCTGCCCTTCTTTCATATTCAGCCTTCGGCTCGTCTGGATTACAAACTGCCGGAGCATCAGAGGAACTTCCTCATACTTTTTTTCAAGAAACAGCAGGGCAAGGCTTCGGTTATCTTGCGCTATTCTTGCTGCAGCCCCTTCATAGGTCGGCTCAAAAGTAGGGTCGCTACAGTCGCAATCACATAAATAGATGCCGGAGATTCCCAGCTCCTCCTGCAAAGCTGCTACGGTTTCCTCTCTGGACAGTCCGGCTCTTTCGTGAATTGCTGTATAGGTTGCCTCCACCATGGCAGGTTCAATCCCGTGCGCCCGTAGCTTCTGAAGATTTCGGAGTACCAGGTCATGAGTCTTGTAGCCGTTGGGGAAGACCCGAAGCTGATCATTGATTTCAGCAGGTCCATCGATACTGATTGTGACGTGAATCCGATAGCGATGTAGCACCTTCATGCATTTTTGAGAAATTGAAATGCAATTTGTAATGATAAAAAATTCTGGGCTTTCCTGCATTTGACCGCACGCGACGAGTCGGGCACATTCGTCACAAATGGCTTCCATCGTGTCTGGAAGCGTAGAGGGTTCCCCACCAAAAAAGGCAATTTTGGATATTTTATGAATGCCCTGTTGGACCAGAATCCGGATGATGCGTCTGCCTTGCTCCGGAGTGAGACGGACGGTTTGCTGTCCATAGGTTCCACCCTCGGCAAAGCAGTACCGGCAGCGCAGGTTGCAGCTGTTCTGTAGCAGGATTTCCAGTTGGTAGAGTTCCCCTGTGTCCAAATATGTGGGTGTTCGCTGTAAAAAGGTGCGCTGGTCGTTGTGAAATGCCTCCCGCAGCTTTGATTCCAGTGCTTCCCACTCCTCAGCCGGCAAACTCCTCGCACGCTGCTGCCGCTGCTTATCCGCTATGAGCCTTGCGGCGGAGGCTGCCAGGCGAACCACACCATTGCTTTTTGGATCATAGAGCACGCCGTAGGGCATTGCCTCATCCGTCAGAACTTGGATCCTCGCCAGCCAACCCCTGGGGATGCTCCATTCATCATCAGTGATACGCAAGGCTTCCTCCTGCCCATTCCGGTAAGCTCTTCCGATGGTGTCCTGGGAGGAGGCCACCAAAAAAATCAGTGGCTCCAAATACCCTGCCTGCCGGGCCAACTTTATTACATTCAACTCAAAACACCGGTCCAGCTGGGAAAAATGCAAATTCCCTTGACTGGGATGGGTGTGCAAAAATACAAACAACCGGTTTGCCTTTTGAGCGGATCGCAGCGCCGCCAACACAAAGTGGGGATCCAGGTCCAGCTGCGCCTCCGTGCTGGACTGGACGTAGGACTGTAGATCCACGAAGCTTTCCAGGAAAAACGCACCGCTGTGATAGGCTCCCTCCAACAAAAAGGCCCGCTCTTTCTGCTCTGCTTTGCACTGTTCCCGCAGGGCAGGCAGCAGGTGGTCCCGATCAATCAGTACCATGTCAGTTCCTCCCCAATCAATGCAGCGCCAGCAGCTGCTTGCGTTGGGGGCTGAGACTTCCGTAGGAGCCGTGCTCCAGAAGCTCGCCCTGTTCCAGCACCAGGACCTCGTCATAAGCTTCCAGCAGCTCTTGATTCGTGCGATGCGTGATGGCAATCAAGGTTAGGCCTTCCTTTTCCAGAAGGACCTGGTTGATTTGAGATGCGGTCTGTGGATCCAAGCTGGCCGTGGCCTCGTCCACCAGCATAACCTCCGTGCCCCGGGCAAAGGCCCGGGCAATGGCAATGCGCTGCTGCTCGCCGCCGGACAAGTTCCGGCCGTTTTCCTCCACCATAGAGTCCAGCCCATGGCCCATCCGCTCCACTACCTAGGTAAGACCTGCGTCGTGAATCGCTTGCCATACCTGCTCATCAGGGCAGTCCTGGAACATGGTGATGTTATTGCGAATGGTATCTTCAAACAGGAATACCTTTTGATGAATCATCGCCACGTGCTGGTAGAGGCTCTGCCTGTCGATGTCATCCAAGCAGACGCCGTCAAAGTAGATTCCCCCAGTATATTCCGAATAGTAGCCCATGAGTAGGCGAATCAAGGTGGTCTTTCCGGAGCCGGAGCCACCCACCACCGCATATTTTTTCCCTTCTTGGAAGCGGTAATTCAGCCCGTGGAGAACTTCCTTGCTCTCCTCATAAGAGAAGCGCAGGCCTTCCACTTGAATCTGCCCGACTTTGGCAATGGATACCTTCTCCGTTGCCTCTACCTGCTCCTCTCCATCCAGCACGGCTACCACTCTGGCAATCACCGGCTTGACGGTCTTGTATTCCAACAGCTGGGATGTAATCTGCCTGGCAGGATTTATGACATAATTGGCAATTTGTAAGGCGCCCAGAAGAATTCCCATAGTAATTTCGCCTTGGATCACCAGATAGGCACAAAAGATCATCTGTACGATACAGCCGAAATACACCAGGCCCTCACTGATGGCAATGGACTTTCCTTGGGTAATCCGCATCCGAAAAGCGTCCGCTTCTACACGGTCGAACGTACTGCTGCTTTTCTCCTGGATTTTCTCCTCCACGCCGAAGCTTTTGATGACCTCAAAGCCAGTGAAGGTGTCCTTGATTTCCGCATTCATCCCATCCAGGGATTCCATATATTTCTGCTGCGCCGCTGCGGCACGTTTGCCAATGAACAGGGGAGGGAGAAATTGCAGCGCAGTGGTTACCACGCAAATCAGTGCGTTCCAAGGATTATAGATCAGCAGCGCCACCAAGCATACGCTTGCGCAAATGACATTACCCGCAGTTTGAGGCAGCAGGCGAAAGACCATTTCATCAATTTTCCGCACGTCATTATTTAAAATGGAAATATACTTTGCGCTATTTTCACTGTTAAATGCATTGATATCATAATGCAGAATCCTGTTCATCAAATCCTTTTCCAAAGCTCCATTTGCGGCTCGCAAAAAACGGGCGCGGAAATAGCTGTCGCCATATTCCGTCAGCATACACACCAGCAAAAAAGTGACGCCCAGAATCAGCATAGACTGAATTCCGGTCAGTCCCTCTGCCGCATAGACCGTATCGGCCATATGTTTCATAAAGAAGGACCAAAATACCAAACTCAGAGCCATAAAAAGGTCTGCCAGCATCCACAATACAAGTTTTCCTCTGTATCTCTTAAAATAACGACCCATTGAAGCACCTCTCCTTTTCCCTTAGGCTTGAAAGAATGTTTTGACCGTGGACGGCAGGGTGTTGCTCTGCCGCCCACGTGCTCTGGATTAGGTTTTTGGTGTGTTGCCGCACGATCCGATTCATGCACCGCACCAGCCAAGCGTGCAGCTCATGTCTGCCAGCATGGCCTCGTCGCTACGGGAGATATTCTCCATCTCGACAGCGAGCAAATCCTGAATCTTCATGATGTAGCGCTCCTTTCTCTTTGTTTTGCAAGGCGGCGTACCCTGCACAATCCTATGATAGCAGCTTCTCTTCAGAAATTCCATTGCAAATCTGGCAACTTTTTTTCTCCGTGTCTGCAATGTCATTTTTTGCGATATACGGATATCCTCCTTCTGCAAGATGTAGCCAGGCTTGACATTTTGCGGCATGCCCTCTAAAAAGAGGTAAGCGATATGAAAACTTGTTTTGAAAACATTTTGATGTGTTACTTCGCTGATGCTTCTCGTAACAGTAACCATTCTTGTTGATAGCAGGCGGGTATTGGCGATTGGAAATGAATTTCCAATCATTGCCCGCTATTGCGAATTTTATTTAATTAATATTAATTAGATTTTCATATCCATATTAAGCGATTCTGTACAGTGCGCTAAAATGCGCTTTTGGCCCATAGTATCTCCTGACAGAATTGCTACAGCGTAGGCCTCCTGGAAGCAGTGAATAACTTTTTTCCAATTTTCACCCTCACGTTGCTGGACGGTATGTTCTTGTTGCTCTAAATTCCACGCTATGTTGTATAACAAAGTTGATAACCACATACTGTCCTGATATGCTATAGCAGTTTGCAAACATTGAAGTGCCATGGAACTAGATTCGTCATACAGACCGCAATTGCCTAGGCAGTGAATCATTTGCAGGCTAACTAATACATAGAGGCCTTCGCAGCACACAGGATTTGCACCTGTGCTTTCTAGACACCGATGGGCATATTTTGCAATGGAAAGCGCTTGTGCTACTTTGCCCTGCTCCTTGTAACACCGGGACAGATGGCACAGCAATAGGATCTCATGGGTAGAGAGAATACACGTATGCCATTGGCTAATTTTCTCAAAATTTAATGGAATTGTGTTATGCAATTCGTTCATTAGCATCTTGGCCTTTTCATCTTGAGATGACCATTTCTGCCGATTGCTGGGAGGGTGCTTTTGAATTGCAACTTCCTCCATTGCAAAATATTGACAGTTGGTACTTGTACTTTGGATATGTTCCCGCATTTGTTCTGGTAACTGCGCCGCCTGGGCTGCATCGCCGACCAATCTGCCCCGGCTGATTTTGCTTCGCAGGAAATAGTCGTCATAGTGCTCGGACATGACTTGGTAGTCATATCGCTCTCCAGACATGTTAACCCTGCGCAGCAGACCCTGGCGCACCTTCTTGTGCAGGGAGCTCCCACGATTTTCGATCCGGGACAGGGTGCTGACGTCACAAATACCATCGGCGGCATCCTCCTGAGATAATCCCAGTAACTTCCGTCGCTCCCGGATTACCTGGTTCAGGCAGTAGACATTACCCCGTTCCATATAGGGAACCAGTAGCTTCACCTGGGCCGGACCTTGGGCTTGCAGCACGTTCAACCAATGCAGCAATTGCTGCGGCTCCTGCTCTGTCCGGCCCATAGCAGTAAACAGCCGTTGCTTCCATTCCAGCAGGCACTCATAGGCGTATAGCCGCTTTTCCTGAGACAGCTCCCGCAGCGCCCTCTCACAGATGGCAAGAGCTTCTGCCAAACGCCCCTGCCGGAATTCCGCCTCAATGACATGGCAAGCTACATAGGGAAATAAATATACCCGCTCCCGGGCGTCATAACGGCGCTGGCACAGCAGCTGCAAGAGCTCCTGATAATCCCCGGATACGGCTTCCAGGCCGTCCAGCCGCTCCCGCAGCTCCAAATAAGTCAGCAGCAGCCATCCCTCATTTTGACTCAAAAGCTGGGGCTCTCCGTGGTCTATCAGAGACGGTTGGGTTAAGAGGAGCGCCGCCAGAGCCAAACCCCGCAGCTCTTCTGCGGCTGCTCCCTGAAGGGCGCGGAGGTTGAGCCTGGCAGTCTGGAGAAACTGATGTTCCAACACATCTGTAGCCTGGTACGCTTGAATCGCCGCTGCTGCCAAGCTTACCTCGCCTGCGGAAAGATGCCTCCAAATGCTCTGCCGCCGCAGCCATTGCTGGTACTCGTTCCAGTCCAGGATGCGGTCGAAGCGCTCAACAGGCTTCCCCAGTCGCTGAAGGAGCGCATCTGTCAAGAGCTTACCGGCTTCCCGCTCGCCATTTTCCACCCGGCACAGATAAGACTTTGTGCACAGGCCTTGGGCCAACTGCTCCAGTGAAACTCCCTCATAGGCCCGGACTTGCCCGATATAGCAGCCCATGCGGTCTATTTGCTTTTCTGAATTTCCGTTGGCGTCTCCTAACAAACACATCCCTCCCTTGTCAGATGAAATTCCACATTGATGCTTCGAACTTGCAGCGTACAGAACTTGCAGAGAGAATACCTTTGGGGGAAATTACATTGAAATATTTTACAGCAAAAAGGAAGAGTTTTCAAGGCCTCCGCTTTGAAAAATCAGGGCAAAATTGTAGAATTTACAATGATGTGTGACGCGAGCCGGGGAGCTATGGAAATGTGGAAAACCGCTATGCGGTTTCCGCTTTTCTTACCAAAAGTCTGTAACTCATCATTGACAAACCTACATTTTTGCACTTTTTTCCTTCCCCAAGGTTCTCTGCATATGCGTAGGGAGCGGTCTTGACCGCTCCGCCTGCACTGCGGTTGCCCTGGAAATGGAAACCAGGGTGATGACAACCGCCCCCGCCCATGATATCATATGTTGGATTACACTTGCGGAGGTGGTTTTTGTGGAATTTCATTGGCTTTACCGGCCGCTCACCGCCCATCCCTTCCAGAATACGGCCCTGTACCGGGAGGTCCCCCCAAATCCGGCTCTGGCGCCTTGGGTACGGTGCTTCTGGGGGACCGACCGGCCTGTCACCCAGGAGCCTGAGCGGACCCTGGTGACGCCGGACACCTGTATGGATCTAATCCTGGAAATCCGGCAGGCGGGAGCGCCGGTCACCTGCCGCTTCTGCGGGATCAACGACCGCCCGTTTGAAAGCGTCTCCCCCGGCGGGCAACTGGGTTCCATCTTTGGCGTCCGGTTTTACCCCTGGGCGCTGGCACTCTTCTGTGAAGATTCCCTGGCAAATTCCAAAAACAAAATATTTCCCGGGGAATCCCTCTTCCCCCGGCTGTGCCGGGAGTTGGCCCCGGTCATGGAGGCCCAGCCCACCCTGGAGGGCCGGGCGCAGGCCGCTGGCACGCTGCTGCTGTCCCGTCTCCGCCTGGACCGGTGCAGCGAACCCCTGCTCCAGGCCTCCTGGGAGCTTCTCCGCAGCCGGGGCAGCCTGCGCATGGAGCAGCTGAGCCGAAGCCTTCATGTGAGCACCCGGCAGCTGGAGCGGCTGTTTCAGACCCACATGGGCCTGTCTCCCAAGACATTTGCCTGTCTGATGCGTTACCAGCTTTTGTGGTGTGACGCTCTGCGCCCCGGGTTTGACATTCAGGATGCTGTCTTCCGGTATGGCTTTACCGATCAGTCCCATCTGCTCCATGACTTCAAAAAATTCCACACCATGACCCTCCCCCAGGCCCAAACCCGGGCCTGGAAGGATGTCGGATTTTTACAAGAAAAAAGCGGGGCTGAACGGTAACATAGAGAAAAACAGGAAAGGAGAACTCTATGGAACCATTCAGCTGCTGCGGTACAGACTGCAGCCAGTGCAGCTACCTGGGGAAGGTCTGCCGGGGCTGCACCCAATCCCAGGGACGCCCCTTCTACAGTCCCGACGCTCCCTGCGCCATCTACCAGTGCGCCGTCCTGGAGCGGGGCAACACCGGGTGCGGCGGATGCCAGGCCCTCCCCTGCGCCATCTGGCGGGCCACCCGGGATCCCCAATTCACCGACGAGGCATTTGAAGAAAACATTCGGGAACGGATGAATAACCTGGAAAAAGCGGAGGCTCGACATTTATGAAATACATCTGCACCCTATTGGTCGTGGAACATATGGAGCGGTCCAAGCAATTTTACCGGGAGGTCCTGGGACAGGAGGTGGTATCCGATCTGGGGGCCAATGTAACCCTCTCCTGCGGCCTGTCCCTGCAAACCATGGATTCCTGGAAGCAATTCACCCGGCTGGAGCAGATCTCCCTGGGTCATAACGCCAGCGAACTCTACTTTGAAACCGAAGATCTGGATGCCTTCGAAGAACGGCTCCGGTCCATGCCCATTTCCTATGTCCACCCCGTTCACCAGCAGCCCTGGGGCCAACGGGCCATGCGCTTTTATGATCCTGACGGCCACATCATTGAAGTCGGTGAAACCATGCCCAGTGTGGTTCGCCGCTTCCTGGCCCAGGGGCTTACCCTGGAGGAGGTGGCCCAGCGTATGGACGTCCCGCTGGAGTACCTGACAAACGACCCTCAGGAGCCGTAGACCTGGGGGCTCACACTCCCTGGAGCACACCCCTATACTGCCCCAAAAGAACCAGACCGGACCTGGATCCTTTTGGGGCAGCTTTTTGCCCCACGTAATCCAGCCCTTGCCTCTTGCGAATGGCGCTACCAGATGCACCTGGACAAACGCAAATATATCGACTGCCAGCAATGGGAGCGCTCCTGTAGCAGTGGGAGGGGCAATCATATCCCAGATGATGCTCCGGTGTCTTTTTAAACGGTCATAAGACCGGGAATTATGGAAAACGGTCCCAAAACCACGTATTTTAAAGATTTTCTTAATTTGTTCTAAACCCTTGCAGACTGCTGATGCCTGTGCTATGATAATGCCATTCCAATGAAGAGAGGTAGCGCGTATGCTCCGAATTGAACACTTTACGAAGACCTATGGCGCAAAAACCGCTGTGGATGATCTGAGCCTGCACATCGCCCCAGGGGAGATCTTCGGTTTCATCGGCCACAACGGCGCCGGAAAAACCACCACGCTGAAAGCCTGCTGCGGCATTCTCCAATTGACCAAGGGCGATATTTTTGTGGCCGGGCATTCCATCCAAAAAGAGCCCCTGGCCTGCAAGCAGGAGCTTGCCTACATACCGGACAATCCGGACCTGTACGATTTTCTCACCGGCCTGCAATACCTGAACTTTGTGGCCGACATATACGGCGTGTCCCAAGCAGACCGCACCACCCGCATCCGGAAGTATGGGGAACTCCTGGGCATGACCGACGACCTGGCCCAGCCCATCTCCGACTGCTCCCACGGCATGAAGCAGAAGATCGCCCTCATCTCCGCCCTGCTCCACAATCCCAAGTTGATCCTCATGGACGAGCCCTTTGTGGGACTGGATCCCCTGGCCTCCCATCAGCTGAAGCAAGTCATGGCGCAGCACTGCGCCTCGGGCGGGGCCATCTTCTTCTCCACCCACGTGCTGGAGGTGGCGGAAAAACTGTGTCACAAAGTGGCCATCATCAAGGGCGGCCGCCTGGTGGCGTCCGGTTCCATGGAAGAGGTCCGGGGCCAAGCTTCTCTGGAGCAGGTGTTCCTGGAGCTGGAGGGACAGGCATGACAAAGGCACTTCTTCGGGTCCGCTTCCGGGCCCTGTTTCACTCCATGCTCCGCCAGGGCCGACGCGGGAAGCGGGCCGGCATGACCGTTCTGTTCATTCTGCTCTTTGCCTATGTGGGCGTGGTCTTCTGCGGGATGTTTGCCCTGATGTTCAGCCAGCTGGCGCCCGCCTACCATACTGCCGGGCTGGACTGGCTGTATTTCGCTACGGCCGGGCTGATGGCCCTGGGGCTTTCGGTCTTCGGCAGCGTCTTTGCCACCCAAAGCCAGATTTACGACGCCAAAGACAACTGGCTCCTCCTGTCTATGCCCATTCCCCCCAAGACCATTCTCCTGAGCCGGGTGCTGCCTCTGCTGGCCCTGAACGGGGTCTTCTCCCTGGTGGTATTGGGTCCTGCAGGCGTGATTTACGGCACTATGGTTGGCTTCACTCCCCTGGGCGTTGCCGCCTTTGTGTTATGCTGCCTGGGGCTCATCCTCCTGTCCCAGTCTCTGTGCTGTCTGCTGGGCTGGCTGCTCCATCTCCTCCTCGGCCGGATCAATAAGTCTCTGGCGTCGGCCATTTACATGGTCCTGTTCCTGGGGCTGTACTTCTACCTCTACAGCCAGGCAGGCAATATCCTCAATGCCATGGCCGCAGGCGGCGCCAGCATGGCCAGCACCCTGCGCAGCTGGGTATGGCCCCTCTACGCCATGGGTCAGGCCTCTATGGGAAATCTCACCCATCTGGCCGCTTTCCTGGGTATTTGCGCCGTGGTCACCGGTCTGGCTTACTGGTTCCTCTCCGTCACCTTCCTGGGCTCCACCGCCATGCAGCGCACCGGGCGGCGGAAGAAAGTGGATTACCGGGGTCTGCGGGCCGGTTCTGCGGTCCACGCTCTGGTGTTTAAGGAGCGCAAGCGGTTTCTGGGCAGCCCGGTGTACCTCACTAACATGGGGCTGGGGCTTGTGATGATCCTGGCTTTGGCCGTGGCCGGCGCCATATTCCGGGAGCAGGTACTGGAGTTCCTGGCACTCATTCCCGGCATGTCCCTGCTGACGCCCCTCATCATCTGTGCATTTTTGGGCTTCCTGGTGAGTACCGCCTGCATTTCTACCCCGTCGGTGTCTCTGGAGGGGAAATGCATTTGGATTCTCAAGTCTCTGCCCCTGTCCTCCCGGCAGATTCTCCTGGCCAAGCTCCGGTTCCACAACATGCTTCTGGTGCCCGTGGCCATGGTCTCCGGCTTGATCCTGGCCCTGGCCTACGGCTGTGGGCCGGTGGATGTCCTCTTGGTGACGGTGGTCCCCGGCCTTCTGGGGCTGTTGTGTGGCCTCCTTGGCATGGTCTGCGGCCTCCGGTGGGCCCGGCTGGACTGGCTCACAGAGGCCCATCCCTGCAAGCAGTCTGTGGCCCTGGTGGTCACCATGCTGGGCCAGACCGCCCTGCTGCTGGCAGGCGGTCTCCTCTATGGTCTCCTCCTGCGCACCATCGTCACCCCCACAGAATTCCTGGCCCTCTTCACCCTCCTCACCGCCCTCCTCTGCCTAGCCCTGTACCGCGCCCTCGTCACCTGGGGCGTGGGGAAGTGGGAGGCGCTGTAAGGAAATCTCCGATTTTCCCCCATTGCGTAGAAACGCCTCGGCTTCCCACAGGAGGCCGAGGCGTTTCCTGGTACGCCCCAGCTTTCTACTAAAAGCAGGAGCGCTCAATGCGCTAAGCAAACTGATTTTAAATTCAAGTATTATAAAATTATGGTATTCCTCCCGTAGGGGCGCACAGTGTGCGCCCGGCGGCAAAACCTTCTGTTCTTACCAGATTTCCGGCGAATTCGCAGGTTTTCCCAGCGGGCGCACGCTGTGCGCCCCTACAGGGCCTCTGCACAACTCTAGTAAGCGCTCCGGGTCAGGAGGTTTGCTTCAAAATCTCCCGGCGGAGGCGGGTCATGATGCGTTTTTCCAGGCGGGAGATGTAGGACTGGGAGATGCCCATGAGGTCCGCCACCTCTTTTTGGGTTTTTTCCCGGCGGCCGGCCAGGCCGAAGCGGAGGACCACGATGTTCTTCTCTCGCTCCGGGAGCTTCTCCAGGGCCTCCCGGAGAAGTTGCTGGTCCACCAGATCCTCCAGCGGTCTGGAAATGAGGTCGCTGTCCGTGCCCAGGACGTCAGATAAGAGCAGCTCGTTGCCGTCCCAGTCGGTATTGATGGGCTCATCCAGAGACACCTCCGTCTTCTGGTTGGCAATCTTCCGGATGTGCATCAGGATCTCATTTTCGATGCACCGGGAGGCGTAGGTGGCCAGCTTGATGTTCTTCTCCCGGCGGTAGGTGCTCACCGCCTTGATGAGGCCGATGGTACCAATGGAAATGAGATCCTCGATGTTTACCCCTGTGTTTTCAAACCGGCGGGCAATGTAGACCACTAGGCGGAGATTGCGCTCGATGAGGACGCTCTTTGCCTCCTGCTCCCCCGCTTCCATCCGGATCAGGTATTCCTGCTCCTGGGCCGTGGGCAAGGGCGGCGGCAGTACATCGCTGCCGCCTATGTAATAGATGCTACCCGGCTCCCAAAGTCCCAGGCGCTGCAATAGAGTTCTCCAAAATTTATGCATACTGTCCCCCTCCTGTCAAAGCCTCGTATTCTCCCGCCGCCGACAGCCGGTCCGGCGCAAAGGCCACCAGGGAGCCGGCGGGTTTGCCCCCAATGGTCACCTGGTCGCACTGAACGGCCAGAAGCAGGCCGCCCGCCCCCACCGCCCGGTAGGGAATGAGACGGCATTTGACCGTGGGAGCCTGGGTGTGGAGCGCCTCCAGCGCCTGACCCGGGTCCCGAAGCTGGTCCCGTCGGATGGGCAGGAGCCGCTCCGCCGTGTCATACTGGGCGACCAGCACCCGCTGGCCGCTGAAGGGATCGGACAAGGTGTTGCCCGAATCCCGGAGGGCCGTGAGCTGCACCCGCTTGCTCCCCAAGGCGATGGACACCGGCACCAGTTGCCCGGCGTGGCGCATTCCCCCCCGGAGAAACAGCCGGCACAGCAGCGCCAGAGCTCCAGCGCCCAGAACCAGAGACCAGAAGCTTTGGAGTCGCAGGCAGAGCGCCAGGCCGCCCAATGCCAGGCTGAGGCCCAGAAACAGCATCCCCTGGCGGAGCTGCTGCCGCCCCAGGCCGAAGGCCGCCGCCACCATGAGTCCCAAAAACACCACGCGCCAGAGATTGCCCGCCAGAAAACCCAACCCCGGCAGGACGCACGCCCCGGCGTAGAGGGCGCCCACCGCCGCCCCGGCCCCCAGCCGCCATGGCGCCAAACGCGCTCCCGTGAGCCGCGCCGTGGCCCGAAGCAGGCCGTAATTCACGGCAAAATTCAAAAGTACCACCAGATCCAGATATACCTTCAATGGATGTTCCCCTCCTTCATACCATGGGACGGCCTACCAGGAAATTCCAATCGTTTTGGTGGACTCCGTAAACAGAACGGCTTGGTCATCCCCTTGGTGGGTTGGTCGGGATCCTTGGTCTGGCTCCAGTATACCGGGCGGGAGACAAAAAACAGGTCGCAATCCCCAGGGGGATTGCGGCCTGTCTCAGTCAGGAACCGGTGCCATGTGCAAAAAGAAAGCCCCATTCCACCGGAGGCTCCAAATTTTCCAGACGAACCGGGCGGGGCTGTCCCACATCCCGTCGAAGGATTTTTTCATTCCGGCTGCTTGTCCACCCGTTTTCCCTCCCGGAAGACGGCGCGGATGCTTTTCTCCGCCTTGAACCGGGGCGTCATCACCTCCCGGCCACAGCCCAGACAGCGCAGACGGAAGTCCATGCCGGTGCGCAGCACCTGCCACCGCTTCTCCCCACAGGGGTGCGTTTTCTTCATTTCCAGTACATCATTGAGACGAATGTCCATGGGATACTCCTTTCAGCATAGCCCGGCGGCGCCGGACATAGAATGGGACAGATCGGATTTTTGAAAGTGAGGGAATCGATATGTCGACCTATCGTCCGGAGGGGCTGCAAAATCTGCCCATCCCCACCCCGGAGGCCCTGCGCCGGGCCGGGGGGAGCCGGGAAATTTTTCAGGCCATGTGTATCAAATGCGATGAATTCCACAATCTGGTGGTTGATCTGGGAAGTCTCCGGGGACTCATCCCCCGGGAGGAGACTGCCCTGGGCATTGCCGACGGCAGCGCCCGGGAGATTGCCATTTTGTCCCGGGTGGGAAAGCCGGTGTGTTTCCAGGTGCTGGGCTTCACCTCCGACGGCACCGTCCTGCTCTCCCGGCGAGCGGCCCAGGCCGAGGCCCTGGACTACTTCCTGGAGCATCTGCGGCCCGGGGACATTCTGCCCAGTGTGGTCCAGAATCCCGCCAGCTTTGGCACCTTCTGCGACATCGGCTGCGGGGTCACCGCGCTTATGAGCATTGAGCGATGCTCGGTCTCCCGGATCACCCATTGCAACCAGCGGTTTTCCCCAGGCCAGAAGATTTACACCGCCATCTTGGGGATCGACCGGGAGGCCAAGCGGATCAGCCTGACCCATCGGGAGCTCCTGGGTACCTGGGCCGAGAATGCCGCCGGATTCCGAGCCGGACAGGCCGTCACCGGCATCGTACGGAGCGTTCAGCCCTATGGCGCATTCATAGAGCTGGCTCCCAATCTCTCCGGCCTGGCGGAGCCTGAGGGCAACCTGGAGCCTGGCCAGATGGTAAGCGTATACATCCGCTCCATTCTGCCGGACAAGCAGAAGATCAAGCTCACGGTTCTGGAGCAGCTGGACCCCAGGCATGTGCCGCCCCGGCTCCTGCGGTACTACCGGACGGTGGGCCGTCTGGACCGCTGGGAGTATGCCCCAGGCAGCGGAACCGTTACGGTTTTTTGATCTCTTGCCAATACCGCTTGGCCGCCTGCTCCAGCTTATTGGGGCCGTATTCATAGTACACCGTCCCCACCAAATTGTCCGGCAGATACTGCTGGGCCGTCCAGTGGTTGGGAAAATCGTGGGGGTACAGATAGCCCTGCTCCCGCTCCATGGTGTAGGAATCGGCGTGTACATTTTGCAAATGCCGGGGGAAATCCCCGCCCTTACCCCGGCGCACATCCTGCAGGGCCCGGTCTATAGCCAGATAGGCGGAGTTGGACTTGGGCGAGGTGGCCATGAGGACCGCCGCATCCCCCAAGGGAATCCGGGCCTCCGGCAGCCCCAACATGTTGGCTGCGTCCACACAGGCCTTCACAATGGGAATGATCTGAGGATAGGCCAGGCCCACGTCCTCACAGGCAATGACCATGAGCCGCCGGCAGGCAGAGATCAGGTCTCCCGCCTCCAAAAGCCGGGCCAGATAGTGCACCGCCGCATCGGGATCCGATCCCCGAATGGACTTTTGCAGGGCAGACAGCAGATCATAATGGTTGTCTCCATCCCGGTCATACCGCATGGCGGAGCGCTGGGCCACCGCCCTGGCATCCGCCAGGGTGAGGGTCAGGTCCTTTGCGCTGGGATCAGCCGCCGAGAAGAGGACCTCCAGGGCGTTGAGCGCCTTCCTCAAGTCTCCTCCGCAAGCGGCAGCCACATACTCCAGAGCCCCCTCCTCTGCCGTTACCGTGAGGCCGGAGCGCTGGGCCATCACCGCAACGGCCCGGTCCATGGCCTGCTGCACCGCCTGGGGGCCCAGCTGCTTGAATTCAAAAATGGTAGAGCGGCTCAGAATGGCGTTAAAAATGTAAAAATAGGGATTCTCCGTGGTGGAGGCGATGAGGGTGATCTTCCCGTTTTCAATGTGCTCCAACAGGGACTGCTGCTGCTTTTTGTTGAAGGATTGGATCTCATCCAGATAAAGGAGCACCCCGTCCGGAGCCATGAGGGTATCTAGCTGGGACACAATGTCTTTGATGTCCGCTGTGGAGGCTGTGGTGGCGTTGAGTCGGTACAGCTTCCGCCGGGTCCGCTGGGCGATGATGTTGGCCACCGTGGTCTTCCCGGTGCCAGAGGGGCCATAGAAAATCAGATTTGGAATGTTCCCGGAATCGATGAGCCGCCGGAGCACAGCGCCGGGGCCCAAAATGTGCTCCTGCCCCACCACATCATCCAAAGTGGTCGGGCGAATCCAATCCGCCAGAGGCTGATACATGACGCTCCCCCTTATCCTTGGAGACCACGGGCCTGTCGGTCCATGTCTTCTATGACGATGTCAAAAATCTCCCCCAGGCTGGCGCAGTACTTCAGCACAAGCCACGGCTCATTGGTGTGAAAATGAATTTTGATCAAATTCTCATCTCCCACAACCAGGAGGCAGTCCCCCGGAAAATGGGCGCAGAAGTAGCCGGAAATTGCATCTTCATCCAAGCGCTTCCCTTCAATCAGCAATTGGGTGTCGTAACGATACTCCATACCTCGCCCTCCATTTTATGCTTCTTTCAAATGTGTAGGCCACGGGAAAGGCCATACTTCAGCGAATTCGCACGACGTGATCCGCAGGCGAATACATGGGGCCCCGCCCCTATGAAAAGGATCAAGAAAGGTTAGAAAAAATGCTCCAAATCCTAGGATTTGGAGCATTTTAGGTGCAGTTGAGCAATCCAAATCCGAACCGAGTTTCTCCTTGTCCAGTGCCAATTTTAGGTCATCAATAGTAATGGTGTCTGTCCCGTCCTTGTAGTGGAAGGTAATCACCATCTTATCGTCATACAGGAAAATCGCGTTGATAAAGGTGTCGATCAGCATTTTGCGGTGGGACTTCTGCCGCACATCCAGCTTACGGAAACGGTGGAGCCAGAAGGTCATAAACTTGGCGCTGACCTTTGGCTTTGTCAGCTTTTCGTTGGCAATCTTGATTTCCAAGTCCTCTTTCACGGCCTCCAGTTCCTCCAACCGCCCCTTTGCGGACTTGGTGAGGATGCCCTGCTGGATGGCGTTCAGCAAGTTTTGAATGGCTGTGTCTGTCTCCCGTAGCTGTTGTTCATACAGCGGCAGGCTGGTGCTTTCTCTGTCCTGCAAATCCATCAGCATGGACACAATGGCTTCTATCGCCTTATCGTCCATCACCATTTTCATGGTTTCATTGACCACCAGATCCTCTACCCATTCCTTGCAGACGGGTTTCTTATGGCAGTCCCCACGCTTCTTTTTGACGGTCACGCACTTGTAGTGGTGGTGAACATTCCCGGTGTGGCTGGTGCCGCGCTCGCCGCAGAGGTAGGCTCCGCAGTAGCTGCAGAACAGTTTTGTGGTCAACAGATAATCGTCCTCGGCCTTGTGACGGGCCGGGGCTTTTTTGTTCTTCGCCAGCTTTTCCTGCACCCCCTGTTTGCCAAGTGCGATGTGCGTGTTATCATTTTGCTTTTCCGAAGTGCTTATATGCCAATACGCCGATTGGAAGGAAGTAGGCACACCAGAAAAGAAGCGCAATCGTACCTCCGTTACCGGTTTTTTCGCTTGCCATGCTCACGAATACGCCTGTCATTGGCATAATAACGCAGCCGACGAAAAAACCTCCATGTATCAGCATCAGGCGTTTCAACCACTTGTCCCATTCACTGTTTGATTTGATGGAAAGGCCAATGAAAAAGGTTGAAAGCGCCATCATTCCATATCCAAGAAGGTCGTAATTGAAAAGCAGTCCGCCCTGCTGGAAATCCAATATCTTAACCGCTTGCTCGTTTAATTCTTCCAGTCTTACAGTTGTGGTCTGCGCAAAGTATACCACAAAAATCAATACCGCATATATTGCGGAAAAAATCATTCCTATGCTTGCGGATACCCGCTGTTCCTCACAGCATTCATGGTGAAAGCCCGCCGCCATCATAATATAACCTATCGGCAAAAACATACACACGAGATATGAACCAAACGAAAAGTCCGCTATCAGGCATATGGCAAAAAGGAAAACTGTAATCGCAACGATTGCTGACCCTATCCTCGGTATTAACTTATCCATCTTATTCCCCTTTAAATTTCAATTTCGCGTTCTGTTAATCAGCTCTGCGTTTTGCCTCCTCGCCATTTCTGTTTGCTGCTTTTTTGGGAGCGTCTTTGTAAGAATTAAAGCATAAGCAGCAGTGATTGCAATCAGTGCCAGATGAAAAACCATGCGCTTTTCTATCGTCAATCCTGCTTCATTTGCGAAGACGCTTGCAATGTTTATGACAGCGTGGGTTATGATGCAGGGAAGCAAACTCCCGCCGCGATCAAACAAGATGACAAACAGGAATCCGATCACGATTGCTCCTGTGACCTGAAACAAATCCTCCACCAATTCCGCGCCGCTGCCATTCACTAGATTCAGTAAATGGCCCAGGCCAAAGGTGACGCTGGAAATGATAATTGCCAGCGTTTCATTATCCCTTGCGATGGCCTTGAACAGAAAGCCCCGAAAAATCACTTCCTCCACAAAACCGACGCACAGCATACAGACGATATAGCAAACCGTATCCGCCAGGGGAAAATTCACGGCGGCTCCGTTCCAGAAGTTTCTTGTCATCAGGACAAGCAGCGGAATGTAGTAAAGGAACCTGCGGGCAGGTACATATGTTTTACATATTCCGTAATAACTTAGTAGCCCATTTTTCTTTATGAACATGAAAAGGGCTGTCGCCTGTAAGAAACAGAAAACTGCGCTGGCCGCATATTCGATCCCGATGATTTCGTTGAGTGGATACGCCAGAGATTGCAAAACACAGTAAATCGCAATCCAGGCAAAGGAGAAGATTAGCGCACTTTTTTCATATAGCTTTTTCATTTTCTTTCCTCCTCTATTGCCAAAACTGCTCCCCGAAAAGCCCGTTCCAGATGACATGCCACCACGCTTTCTTCAAACTCCAACGCGTTGTTGGCGATGATACTGGCGTAGCCGTGGGCAAAAAGAGCTATGGTCACAAAGACCTTCTTCGTTTCTTCCATACTCATATCCATCGCTGCTTGCATAGCGTTGAGGACAGGTTTGAGTTCTTCAGAGTCTACCATCTCCAGCAGATTATTCTCCACGGCAAAGCCCGACTGGAACAGGAAGCGGAACAGGTTGGGTTCTTTGATGGCGAATCGGATGTAGTTCATACCAATGCCCAGCATCACCCCGTCCTGTGGTTTTTGTATGTTCATCAGATATTCCGTGTGATACCAATCTGTCTTCTCATAGACTGCTCGCTTCAGTTCCTCAATGGTGGAAAAATGGTACATGACTGGCTGTGTAGAGCATCCCAATCGCTGGGAGACCGTCCGGGCGTTGATGTTCTCCGCACCCTGTTCACGAGCAATCGCAAAGGCGGCATCCACCACCATCTCCCGTGTGTTTTTCGCTTTCGGTGGCAATTTGCATTCCCTCTTATCATAATTCAGATTATATAATGAGAATTATAAGCGCTTGGAACAGCGTTGTCAACCCCCTCGAATGAAATTTTACAAAGAATGAGCAGGAGAATGGTGATGCCTCACTTTGCAGACACCATTCGCTCCCTGTGAGCAAATCGTGTCTGCATTTTTATTTCACGGAGGAAAGGGGGCGTGCCTTTGGGACAGAGAAAGAAGCTCATCAACCACACCGGCATCCCGCAGTATGAGATCGAGAAGATCGCGCGGTGCATCCTGCCAGACATCCTCGCCGACTATGACAGCGAGGAAGGCCAGAGGGAGTTTGCCGCATGGAAAGCACAGCGGGAGCAGGGTCAGACACAAGACATCAGTACCTAACTTATTTCTGGTAACAGCGAGAACCGTTGCCCTCTCCATACAAAAGAGCGGCGATGATACGGTCTGGCATCATCGCCGCTTTTTCATGCCCTTTAAGGGGTTGGCTTCGGTGCTTTGGGCTTCTTCCTCGGCCCTCGCGGTTTAGATTCCGGGCGCTTGACAACGCCGTTGCGAAAATGGGTATCCTCAAACCTCTCAAAAAAACCAATAATCCGAACCCATCCCCTACGGGGAAAATCGGGTTCGGATTATCTGGGTTTGGTGCGCGAGGCGGGACTTGAACCCGCACGTGCGTAATGCACACTAGAACCTGAATCTAGCGAGTCTGCCAATTCCACCACTCGCGCATTTGGCAGTTCTTTGCGGTCTCACCTGACCGCCCCCATATACTACCACAGGATCCGCAGTTTGTCAACAAAAATTTTTCTTGATTTTTGTTTTTTGCGGAGCGTCATATGGGTACTGCACATAGACTGTTTGGAAGTGACAGAGCATATATGTGTTCTTAACGCAGCATGGCGGCGATCTCCGCTTTCGGACGATAACCCACGGCCGACGCCACAGCTTTCCCATTTTTGAACAGCACCAACATGGGGATGCTGGATACCCGGAAACGCATAGCAAGCTCTGCTTGCTCATCCACATTGACTTTCCCCACCTTGACAGTGCCTGCGTACTCTTCTGCAATCTCGTGAAGCACGGAGGAAAGCATTTTGCACGGCCCACACCATGCCGCCCAGAAATCCACCAACACAGGTTGATCCGAACCGAGGACCTCTTTTTCAAAATTGCTCTTTGTGATTGTAACTTCTTTCATATCATAACCCCCTTCATCATACATGGATCTCCTTGCGATTTTTTATCTTACAAATTGCCTGGGTCATCGTCCCCATGGGGCAGAACGCGCACCATGTTCTCGGACGATACAGCACCATGACGATCAGGCCCAGCAGCAGAGAGGTCAGCATCAAGCTGTAAAAGCCAAAGCTAAACTGCGCCACCCAATCAGATACGGTTCCTGGGGTATAGGTCCAACCCCATGGAATCCGGAAGGTCCAAAAGAGCTGAATCGTTTCGCGCAGGGATGCCCCACCCGCTCCCACCAGATAGGTCTGGAAGACCATATTTCCAAACATCGTCAGGAAAAAAGCGAGAAAGCCATAGCGGAACCACTTGGACGACAGCCAACCAGGAGTCAAACGATTGCGAGAGCACTTCAAATCACAACCCAGCTTGTGGAAGAGCTGGCCTCGACCGCAGAGACGGTTACAGAAGAACTTGTTCCCACCGAAGATTGCCAAGACCAGCGGAAGCAAAAAGTCGATCATCCCCAACCAAGCAAACAGGATATTGAAAAATCCAAGAGCAAAGTACACGATTGTCATAATCCAAAGGTAGTCATACCAGCGTTTCTTTTTCATACTTTGACCCTCTCCTTCAGCTTGATACAGCCCACTGGGCAGAGGTTTGCACACTTTCCACAGCCAATACAAAGCGTTTCATGAATGTTGACATAACAGCCCCGATAGACGACCGCAGCATTTCGAGGGCAGACATTTTGGCAAGCTCCGCAGGCAACGCACCTGGTTTTGTCTACAACCGCAATTCGTTTTGACAGCATTTCATTTCCTCCTTGTCATTCCTCTCGGGACTTATAGTACAGCATACAGTGGCAGTAGCCCTCAAATGCAGGATCCCTGATCTGTTCCCGAAATTCCTGACACATACATTTCGTTTCCTCTGTGCGCTCCCTGCGGCAGGGGCAGTAACCGCCAGTTTGTTTCAGCCCTTCTTTCACTGTGGAGACGATTTCCAGATCGGGATTGAGCGTAATCTTCATTGGTCGATACCTCCAGTCACATTGTCGTTGTTCACGGGTGGATCCTCTTGCGAAAAAGCTCCCAGTGTTTGCGCTCCAACACTCCTTTCAAATGGTAATTATATGTTAACATCTGCCAAATAGAAATACCGTGACGCAGTCACATGGTCGCAAAAAATCCGGCTCAACGGATGAGCCGGATTCTTGGATTCGTCATTCGATCAGCTTTCGCAGATCATCCGGGGACTTCAGACCAATAGAGCCCCGGCGCATCTCCACCAAACCATCGGTGGCGGGGTCTCCCTCATAGAGCCGGAACAGCGTGACCTCACGTCCCTCCTCAGAAAGAAGATACGTACGGATTTCTCCTTGTAAAACCAACGCCATGCCAAGACAATCATACAGATCGCTGTGGATGAATTGGCCTTTTTCATAGCGCTAAATGGCCGCGTTGTGACGCACCAGTTCTTGCTCCACTGCGGAAAGCGTATCCCAGTAAGGAAGCTGTGTCAGATACTCCATTGCCCGCTCTACGCTGCTCTTTGTGTCATGCTTTTCCATGGCAGCTGTGGGTTCCATCACCGTGTCCGCCGCAGGCGTGTGTCTCGCCGCCATGTCCGCCGCAGGCATGTGTTTCGCCATCATGGTCATGGTGATTACAGCGGACATGGGGATCGTAGTGCAGGGTCCCCGCCAGCAGCGATTTGACGGCATCGTCTGCGCTGCCGCTGACGCCACCATAAAGCTGAATGCCCGCCTCAGCCAGCGCCGCCTGTGCGCCACCGCCAATGCCGCCACAGATCAAAACATCCACACCATTTTGCGCAAGAAAACCCGCCAAAGCTCCATGGCCGCTGCCATTGGTCGGAATCACCTGGGCCGATGTGACCGTTCCCTCGGATACATCATAGATCTTGAATTGTTCCGTGTGTCCAAAATGCTGAAATACCTGTCCATTTTCGTAAGTTACTGCAATTTTCATTTTTCAATCTCCATTCATTTTATTTTTTGTGTTAATATATTATAATTTTGCCGCGCAGCTGCAACATCTTTTCAGGTAACTGCAGGCCACGGTACACAGCAAATCTTGGGGCATTGATATGCAAGTCCCCCCTGTTTGTAATTATATAATAGCACGTAAATCAAGCTCTGCATGTAATCCAGTCACAGATCAAGCCGTCGCAGTCGCAACCAGTTCCCCGCGACGAGTCAGGCGAAAAAACAGCGCAGCATACCACAAGACTGCACTTGTAAAAAAACACCGGAGCAAATTTGCTCCGGTGTGGTGCAAGAGAGGAGACTCGAACTCCCACGGCGGTTGCCACACGCACCTCAAACGTGCTTGTCTACCTATTCCAACACTCTTGCGTTTGCCTTACAGCCTTGTTATTATAGCGAATGCAGCGGTTCTTGTCAACACCTTTTTTGACAGAACCGCTGGCAGTTACGAACAACTCTGTGGAGTTCCCACAGGTCTTTCTCTTGCTTTGCGCATATCCTGTGCTGGACTACGTTCTAGATCCCTGTTAGGAAAAATAGCAAATATGTCATTGACAGCAAATAGCATATCTTCTATAATTAAGCCAATAGAAAATGCACGACATAGAAGAGCATAAACCGGCCAACTTTCACACAACCTATCAAGGCTTTAACGGAGTGCTTAATCTAGACGGGGAACTGTGTTGAGGTGAGATGCCTAAAAAGCAAATGAAGTATATCACCGCTTGGGCAGACATCCACAAAGACGAACTTCTAGCCAACTGGACGCTTGCCATAGAAGAGCAGCCTCTCTATAAAATCGACCCTCTTCGTGAAACCTAGGGAACTGGAGGTAAAATTCGATGGAAAATATCTGCCATTCCGGAAATCCTGTTCCTACTGTCAAAGCTGTGACCGCAACGCCGGATTACATGTTGCACCTCACCTTTGGCAATGGAGAAACACGGATCTACGATGCCCGTCCCCTGTTAACCAAAAACATTTTCTTTCCTTTACGAGAGCCTGCATTTTTCTTGCGGGCTTTTGCAGACGGCTGTTCTGTCGCTTGGAACGATGACATCGACCTCGACCCTTGTCATCTTTACGAATGCAGTACTCCAACCGGAGGTGCAACCGATGTCTGAACAGTGTTCCGCCCTCATCGATCGGATCATCGTCTTACGCAAAGCAAAAGGACTTTCCCAGAAAGAACTCTCTGCCCGTTGTGGTATGACACAATCCGTGATTGCCCGAATTGAGCGTAAGAAAAGCACCCCCACAATCTCAACCTTTGTAAAGATTGCTGATGCCCTGGGTGCTAAACTCACTATATGCAGTGTGGAATAAGGCAAGCGGCTGGGAATGACACACCCGCCGCTTCCGAATGGACCCATAAAAACATGCCAGTGATTGCCAAACTAGCTCCACTGTCTGCCGATCGTTCCCTACTCCGCTTGTTAAAAAAGCCGCCTTGCAAAGCAAGGCGGCTTTTTTGGCGGAGTGAGAGAGATTTGAACTCTCGCGCGCTTTTTACACGCCTACTCCCTTAGCAGGGGAGCCCCTTCGGCCTCTTGGGTATCACTCCGAATCAAAGAACCTATGAACTTGGGCGGAAGGATGTGGCGGAGAGAGTGGGATTCGAACCCACGGCTCATTGCTGAGTCACTGGTTTTCAAGACCAGCTCCTTAAACCGCTCGGACATCTCTCCGTATCAGAGACCTCAACATTCTACCATATCCGCAGTCTCTTGTCAACCAAAAAATGTGAAATTTTCACAGGGAACGCCTTCCCCGCTTGATTCCTGTTCTGGGGCGCGACTGGGTCGCGCCCCAGAATCCATCTCACTCTTCCACGTCCTCTGTGGAGAATTCCAGGACCTCGCCGCAGATGGGGCAAGTGATGCTGCCGTGCTCCAGGGTCTCTTCGTCGAAGTCAATGACTTCCCCGCACTTGCAGGTCACTTCATAGACGGTAGTATCGTCCAGGTCGTAATCATCCTCCTCGGAGAAGTCGTCCTCGTCGTCCAGGTCGTCCTCGTCGTCGAAGTCATCTTCCTCATCGGAGATATACTCGTAAAGTCCGTCCAGATCCTCTTCGATTTCATCCAGCTCTTCGGACATGGACGTGGTGACATCTTCCACATAGCCAACCGCCTGCGCCATATCGGCCATCAGGTTCACCATGGCGGACAGCAGCTTTCCTTCATTGGTCTCGGTGTCCAGATTCATGCCTTCCATCAGGCCCTTCAGGTATGCGGATTTCTCAGAAAGTGTCATAATAATTCTCCTTACTTGTGGAACTCAGGCCTTGGAGCGGCCCAGATATTCGCCGGTCCGGGTATCGATGTTGATCTTGTCGCCCTCATTGATGAAGAGGGGCACCTTCACCTCGGCGCCGGTCTCCAGGGTGGCGGGCTTCAGAGCGTTGGTGGCGGTGTTGCCAGCAAAGCCGGGATCGGTCTTGGTGACCACCAGGTCCACAAAGTTGGGGGCTTCCACGCCGAACACATTGCCCTTGTAGGACATGACGGTGCAGGTGTCGTTCTCCTTCACGAACCGGAAGCTGTCGTCCAGGACGCTCTTCTCAATGGGGGTCATCTCGTAGGACTCCATGTCCATAAAGTAATACAGGTCGCCGTCGGAGTAGGAATACTCCATCTTCTTCCGCTCAATGTAGGCGGTGGGATATTTATCGTTGGGGTTGAAGGTGGTCTCCGTCACACCGCCGGTGATCACGTTCTTCATCTTCACGCGGACGAAAGCCGCGCCCTTGCCGGGCTTCACGTGCTGAAACTCTACAATCTGCATGACCTTACCATCCATGTCGAAGGTAACGCCATTTCTAAAATCGCTGACAGAAATCATACATTTCTCCTCCTAGTGTGCCACCGGCAAACGGGCGTATACCGGTTCTCAGAAAATACCTGCTCTATTTTAACTGATTGCTCCGGGGATTGCAAGGCTATTTATGCATTTTTCCCAGAAATTACGATTAAATTCTTAGGACTGCGAGTGATGACCCGGCAAGTTCCCTCTTCAAAAATCACAACATCCTCAATCCGGACGCCGAACTTTCCGGGCAGATAAATTCCAGGCTCTGCCGAGCACACTGCGCCGACGGGCATGGGGGCCTTCCCTGCGGGATTGCAGTTTGGCGCCTCGTGGATCTCCAGGCCCAGGCTGTGACCATAGCCGTGGCCAAAATAATCGCCATAGCCTGCATCTGCAATGACCTTCCGGGCGGCGCCATCCACCTCGCTGCCGGACACGCCGGCTTTGGAAGCGGCGATGCCGGCCAACTGTGCTTCCAGGACGGTGTTGTAAACCCGCTCCATCTCCTCTGTGGCGTAGCCCAGGGCTACGGTACGGGTCATGTCGGAGCAGTAGCCTTCATAGAGGACGCCAAAGTCCATGGTGATGAAGTCCCCCTCCTGCAGCGCCCGGTCTCCGGGAACGCCGTGGGGCATGCTGGTGTTGGGGCCGGAGACTACAATGGGATCAAAGGACAGGCCGTCGGCCCCGTTTTTATACAGGCAATAAATGAGCTCCGCGCAAAGCTCCTTCTCCGTCATCCCCACCCGGATCCGGGTCAGGACCTGGGAAAAGGCCTTGTCTGTGATCTCCTGAGCCTTCTCCATCAGGCGCAGCTCGCTGGGTTCTTTCTGGGCGCGGAAGGCATTGATGGCCTTCTGGCAAGGTTTCAGAGCGGCGTTCAGCTTCTCTTCATAGGTGCGGAACTCCTCTACCGTCATGTAGCTCTCTTCAAAGCCCAGGGTCTTCACGCCAAACTCTGCGCAGGCCTCATTGATGCGGGCAGAGTAGGTGTGCTCCCGGTCCACCGCCAGGACCTCAAAGCCCTTCAGATTCTTCTCTGCCGACTCGGTATACCGGCTGTCTGTAAAATACCGGCAACCGGACCGGGAAACCAGGGCCACGCCCTCGGCGATGTCAAACTCCGCCGCATAATGGCGGCTGTACCGGCTGGTGAGCAGAAGGCCGTCCAGCTCACCTCCCAGCAGGGACTTGTACTTATCCAAATTTTTCATAATTGCACGTTCCTTCCTTTCGCACAAAATATTACAGGTAGCTCCAGTACATGGCGCAGACGCAGCCATATGGTATGGTTATGAATTGCAGAAACCAAAATGGCATATACGCCAGCACAGTTCGCGCCCAGTACATCGGTATAAATCTGGTCCCCCACCAGGGCGCACTGGGAGGGCGGAATCCCATACTGCCGCAGGCACTGGCCAATCCCTTTTTGGAAGGGCTTGCGGGCATGGGAAATGCAGGCAAGGCCATACCGGCTGCAGAATGTCTTCACACGGTCCTTCTTGCTATTGGACACCACGCAGATCTGAATCCCTGACTGGGCCAGGTCATGGAGCCATTGCTCCATCTCCGGCGATGGCGTGTCGGTGGTGTAGGGGACAATGGTGTTGTCAAAGTCCAGCATCAGCAGTCGGATGCCCTGACGGTGTAGGTACTCCGGTGAGATCTGGGTGAGGGCGGGAAAAATTGCCTTGGGCAGCAGAGAGATACGCATAGGGAACCTCGCACACACATAAGTATAAGCATGATTCTACGTGATTATATCACAGCCGGGAGGCGTTGTCCATTGTCTATTCCCCTATATCTTGCCATGACGGCGGCAGATTTTTCCACGGCCCAGGCCATGCCGCCCCGCATTGCCTGGATGGCAATGCACTTCTCCGTCTCCGGCCCGGGACTCAGCAGCCGCCCCCACAGGCTCCCGCCGGGCAGCCTGATCCTGCTGGATGACCAGACGCCCTGGAACGGTCACAGCTTGGAGGCTGTGTGCCAGGAAACCACCGACGTACTGCTGCGCACCGGCGCTGCCGGCCTTCTGCTGGACTTTGAGCGGCCGCCTACCGAGGAGACCGCCTGCCTGGCCCAATGTCTCATCCAATGCTGCCAGGAGGCAGGCTGTCCCATTGGGATGCCCCCGGACTACCTAGGATCCGGCGGAGAGGCTGCCGTCTTCCTCCCCCCACTTCCCTGCCACCGCACCCCGGAACAGGCGCTGGCGCCGTATCACGGGCGTGAAATCTGGCTGGAAGCCGCCGCTGGCGGATGCCAGGTCACCCTGGGGGCGGACAGACCTGCCATCTCCCCGGCAGACCCCCGCCACCTGGCGGCAGAGTCCGAACGGTTCATCGCATTTACCGACCCACACCTATGCTGCCGTTACTTTAGCTACCCAACAGACAGTGGGCTGCAACTGGCTCTCTATGATACAGAGGAAACCCTTGCAGAGAAGCTAGACCGCTGTCAGGCCCTGGGCGTCACCCTGGCAATCGGAATCTGGCGGCAGCTGGCATTCTGACGGCACGGAATATCACGGAAAAGCGGCACCTGGGGGAACCCAAGTGCCGCTTCTCATCAACACAAGAAGAGAGACAAAATCAATAGAACTTTCTCTTGTTTTTCCGAGCAGCCTCAGACTTCTGCTTCCGCTTCAGGCTGGGACTCACGTAATGCTCTCTTTTCTTGACTTCGGCGATGACGCCTTCTTTGGCGCAGCTACGCTTAAATCTTCTCAGAGCGCTTTCCAGAGATTCGTTCTCTTTTACGCGAATTTCAGACATTGATTTCCCTCCCTCCAACACATCCGGCTCAATCCAGGATGCTTTCAGGGCCATTTCCATGGCTTTTAGCATTATACACAAAATTCCTCAAAATGTCAAGTAAAATTTACAGTTTTTGCCGCTGGAATCTGAGGCGCTCACAAACTCGCCAGTGTCCGGTAGAGGACCGTAGCCGTTTGCGCGCGGGTGGCCTGCGCCTTGGGGGCCAGGGTGGTGGCGGTTACGCCGTTGATCACCTGGTTTGCCACGGCCCACTGCATGGACTCCCGGGCAAACTTGCTGATCTTGTCCCCATCATCAAAGTCTGACAGGCTATCCCGGAGGCCATTGTCCGCCTCCTGACTGCGGACATAGCGGAACAGCATGGTCACCAGCTGCTCCCGGCTGATGTCCTGATTGGGCCGGAAGGTACCGTCTGGATAGCCGTTGGCCACCTGGACCTCCTCCGCCCAGGCCACTGCCTGGGAATAATACCGGTCCTCTCCCACGTCTGTGAAATGCGTCTGCCCGGTCACAGCGGGGCTTCCGGCATAGCGGTACAGCATGGTCACCAGCATCCCGCGGGTCAGGCTCTGGTTGGGACCAAACCGATTCTCCGTAATCCCCTTGATGACCCCCCGGGCATAGCAGTCATCCACCGCATCGGAATAATAGGCCGTGCCACTGGTGTCAATAAAAACCCGGGAGATGACAACCTCGGTATGTTGGCCGCAGTACAGGCACTCTCCCATCCCCAGGCCATCTCTGGTTGCCGTAGCCGCCTGTGTCACCTCCAGCCGGTTGGGATCAACCTTATGATCCGTCACGGCCACCACCCCGGTCTCAAAGTCCCGGGTATAGACGGTGAGGCTGTCTGTATGGCTACCGCAGGTGGCTGTGAGGACGGTGTCCGCCTCGGCATTCGGCGCCTGGAAGCCCCATAAGCCCGGATTGGCGCCCCGGTCCATGGCCCCCTGGAAGCTATCGTTCTGGCTGGTCACTGTGTAGCTCCGGTCCGCCGTAGTGTGATAGGGCCGGTACCGCAGACCTACAGAGAACGACGCTCCCAAGCCCGTCGCGATCCGGTCGGGGTAGCCATTCACCTCTTGGACGTAGAGGTCGATCCCCTCCAGAGGAATCTCCCGGTCGCTGAGATACAGGTCCGCATGGGACATGGCTACCGGTTCCCCTTTCCCATTTTTTAGAAGAAACAGCACCGTATAATCCCCTGGGGTCAGGCCCTTGGTCTCCCACACAAAATCTGTCACCTTGGAAGCCCCCTTGCAGGGAAAGATGCCGCTGCTGACCAGGTCCTTTGTCTTGTCCATGGTCTCGTATGTCCCTTGATAAACTTCCAACACCTGCAGGCCATCCGTCAGCCCAACGTCATTCACCCAGGTCCGCAGCCGCATGGACTGCCCCGTCACCACGCACTGACCATAGGTCCAATCGTAGGGCAGGATGAAGTTGCCGGAGGTCTCGGCCTGGGGGGCTGCAAATTCCCCCATCCGGGTCATCCCTTCCAGAGATGCCGTCTCCTGGGGTTCTTCCCGGGTGATTCTCTGCTCCTGTGCGTTAGAGGCCCCTGCTGTGCCACTCATGGTCAACACCAGGATCAGCAGTACAGCAACCACTCGTTTCAACATGGATACCGCTCCTTTCGTAATTGCATCCTTCGCCAAAAAAGCAGGTGCGGCACAACCGCCCCTGCTTTTTTGGGCTTTGATAAGCGTGTTGATCATAACACACATTTCTACCAATTGCAAGTTTCGTTATAAAAGCGGAGGATGTTTCCAGCACCCCGTTTTATTTGACAATGAGATTGACCAGCTTGTTCTTTACCACGATGGTCTTGACAATCCGGCCGCCCTGCTTTTCCAGGAAGCGGGAGACCTTCTCATCCGCCTGGGCGGCGGCAATGACCGCCTCATCCGGCGAATCAGCCTCCACGTGGATGGCGCCACGGAGCTTGCCGTTGACCTGGACTGCCATGTCGATTTCCGCATCCCGGCACATGGCCTCGTCATAGACCGGCCAGGGGGAGACGGAGCAGATGCCTGCAAAGCCATGATTTTCCCAAATCTCGTCGCAGATGTGGGGAGCGAAGGGGCTGAGGAGCTGGAGGAAAGTCCGAAGCTCCGCCCGGTTGCAGCCCTTGTCTCCGAACTGGTTCAGGAGGGTCATGAGGGCGGCAATGGCCGTGTTGGGCTTCAGATTGTCAATGTCGGAGGTGACCTTTTTGATGGTCTTGTGCATGGCAGAGGCGTTGGCTGCCGAATAGGCCTGGGCATCGTCCTGTACGCTCTCTCCCAGGGTCCAGACCCGGTCCAGGAACCGCTTGCAGCCCTTGACCGCATTGGCAGACCAGGAGGCTGCCTTCTCAAAGTCACCGATGAACATGATATAGGTCCGCATGGTGTCGGCGCCATAGGACTCGATGACGTCGGTGGGATTGATCACATTGCCCAGAGACTTGGACATTTTCACGCCGCCCTCGCCCAGGATCATGCCCTGGCTGGTGCGCTTGGCATAGGGCTCCTTGGTGGGAACCACGCCGATGTCATAGAGGAATTTATACCAGAACCGGGAATACAGCAGATGCAGTGTGGTGTGCTCCATGCCGCCGTTGTACCAGTCCACAGGGGCCCAGTAGTTCAGCGCTTCCTTCGAGGCCAGGGCCTTGTCGTTGTGGGGGTCCATATACCGCAGGAAATACCAGGAGGAACCGGCCCACTGAGGCATGGTATCCGTCTCCCGCTTGGCCGGGCCACCGCAATGGGGGCAGGTGGTGTTCACCCAGTCGGTCATCGCGGACAGAGGGCTCTCCCCGTCGTCGGTGGGCTCGTAGCTCTCCACCTCCGGCAGGAGCAGAGGCAGCTCACACTCAGGCAGGGCCACAGGGCCGCACTTGGGGCAGTGGACAATGGGGATGGGTTCTCCCCAATACCGCTGGCGGGAGAAAACCCAGTCCCGGAGCTTGAAATTCACCTTGGCATGGCCAATGCCCTGGTCCTCCAGCCATTTGGTGATGACGGGAATGGCCTCTTTCACCGTAAGGCCGTTGAGGAAGTCGGAATTCACCAGAATGCCGGTGTCGTCCTTCAGGGTGAAGGCCGCCTCTTCCACGTTTCCGCCCTTGACCACCTCGATGATCTCACAGCCAAACGCCTTGGCGAAGGCCCAGTCCCGGTCGTCGTGGGCGGGCACCGCCATAATGGCGCCGGTGCCGTAGGTGGCCAGCACATAGTCGGAGATGAAAATGGGAATTTCCTTGCCGTTCACCGGATTGATTCCCCGGACGCCCCGGAGCATGACGCCGGTCTTCTCTTTGTTCAGCTCTGTCCGCTCCATGTCGGACTTGGCGGCGGCGGCGGCCTGGTAGGCCTGAACCTCCCCGGCATTCTCCAACCGGTCCATCCACTTCTCCAGGAGGGCATGCTCTGGAGACAACACCATGTAAGTCGCACCGAAGAGGGTGTCCGGCCGGGTGGTATAGATCAAAATGTCGTCGCCCAAGGTGGAGCGGAAGGTGACCTCGGCGCCATGGCTCCGGCCAATCCAGTTCTTCTGCTGGAGCTTCACCCGCTCAATGTAGTCCAGACCCTCCAGGTCGTCGATGAGCCGGTCGGCATACTTGGTAATCCGCAGCATCCACTGGCTCTTCTCCTTCCGGACCACCGGTGCGCCGCAGCGCTCGCAGACGCCCTCTACCACTTCCTCATTGGCCAGGACGCACTTGCAGCTGGTGCACCAGTTCACCGGCATCTTGGCCTTATAGGCCAGGCCATGCTGGAACATCTGGAGGAAAATCCACTGGGTCCACTTGAAATACTGAGGATCCGTGGTGTTGATCTCCCGGTCCCAGTCGAAGCTATAGCCCAGGGCCTTCAGCTGACTGCGGAAGGTGGCAATGTTCTGCTCCGTCACAATCCGGGGATGGATGTGGTTCTGAATGGCGTAGTTCTCTGTGGGCAGGCCAAAGGCGTCGTACCCAATGGGAAACAGCACATTTTTCCCCTCCATCCGCTTTTTCCGGGCAATGATGTCCATGGCGGTGTAGGGCCGACAGTGACCCACGTGAAGGCCTGCGCCGGAGGGGTATGGGAACTCAAACAGGGCATAGAACTTCTCCTTTTCGCCGCCGTTTTGTGTGGCGTACAGGTTCTGCTCCTCCCAAACTTTTTGCCATTTTAACTCAATGGATTTAAAATCGTATGTCATATGCTTGCCCTCTCTCTAATGTTCCTGTTCTCCCAGGACCTCGCTTAAGGGGATGGTCTCCCCGTCGCTCCAAAGACGCTCCAGATCATAAAACTGCCGGGCTTCGTTGGTAAACACGTGAATCACCACACAGCCAAAATCCAACAGCTCCCAGGTGTTGCCCCGGTGGCCCTCCCGGCCCAGCATGGTCTCCCCCAGATCCTCCAGAGTTGCCTCGACGTAATCGCACAAGGTCTTCACATGGGTGTTGGAGGTGCCGGTGCAGATGAGAAAATAGTCCGCCAGGGTCGTCACATCTCCCACACGAATCAGCTGAATGCCCACGCCTTTTTTGCTGTCCAGCGCTCTGGTTGCAGCAGCGGCCACTTCTTTTGATGTTAACATAGGTTTTCTCCTTTTTTATTTCATTCGTTTTTCGGCAAGTTCGGACTGCCTGCGGCGGATGGAAATCCGCCCATGCCCTTCTCACATGCCAGTGCGCTGCATGCACTCTGCCTGGAGGGATGCAATGGCTTCCAGGGAATCCTGGGCCACCCGGCGACCCTGGCTGCGGAGCATGTCCACGGTCATCTCCAAGCCCATCAGAACCGCTCGGTCCAGATCCTCCGCCACTGCCGCCCGGAGCCGCTCCACCCCGGGGAAATCCCGGTTGGGCTCCATATAGTCCGCAATATAAAGGATCTTTTGCAGGGAATTCATATGGCCGCAGCCAGTGGTGTGGCTGGCAATGGCCTCAAACACCCCATCGTTTTCTCCAAAAATCTTCCTGGCCACCCATGCGCCGGTGGTGGCGTGAAGGGTCTTGGGATTGTCCCGGCTGAAGGGGGCCAGGGCAATGCCATATTCCTGGCACAGCTGCAGCTGCAATTCCGGCGGCAGGGCCTTGGTCACGTCGTGAAGAAGCCCTGCCCGGGCCGCATCCCTGGGATTGGCCCCGTATTGCTCCGCCAGCTTCGCCGCCGTGTCCCGGCAGCCCAACACATGGGGCACCCGTTTGGGGTCCAGCAGACGGACCACCTCGGCCTCCAGACCCTCCATAGAGAGTCCCCGCAGGTCCCGGTTGACTCCGTAAAGGCCCTGAGCCTGAATCCGCTCCAGTACGGCAGGCTCCAGCATCTCCCCCACTGCCTGGAAGGTGAGCATCCGGCGCACATCGGTGGAGGCCATGGGGAGCGCTCTGTTTTTCAAAAATCGCACCTGCCCGCCCAAATTCTCCTGAATGTACCGGGCCTGGGCCTGGAGCTCCTGCTGCAGCTTGGGCTCCTCGCACTCCCGCAGCATCACCACCAGGGTGGCCTGGCGGCAGATTTTCTCCGGCTCTCGCCACCGGGGGAAGGCCAGGAGCATATCTGTGCCCATCAGGAAAAACAGCTCGTCTTCGGGATAGGCCTGGCGCAGCAGGGTCATGGTATCGGCCGTGTAGCTCCTGCCCTCCCGCAGAAGCTCCAGGTCGGAAGCCTCCGCCTTGCCAATCGCCTGGGCCGCCAGACGCACCAGCTCCAGGCGCTCCCATGCCGAAGGGGTCCCCTCCGGCATGGTCTTGTGGGGCGGACAGCGGTCAGGAATGAGCAGAAGCTTGTCCAGATTCAGAAGCTCCACTGCCTGCCGCGCCGCCTGCATGTGTCCTCGATGGGGCGGGTTAAACGTCCCGCCGTAGATGCCAATTCTGCTCATGACCTCACCTCACGATTTTCTGTTACGGCTTTTCCTGCCGTCCCATTGCCTTTTCCTTCTCCCGCTCAATGGCCCGGTCGATGGCCGTCTGGCGGAAATAGGCGTTGCGCCGCTCCCGCTCGGCCTGAGCCGCCTTGCGGCGGGCCTGGGCTCCCTTGCGCACGGGATTGGACTTGGCCACGGGGACGGGGGCCAGCTTCGCCCTGCCCACCTGATTTCTCTCCCGTTTCAGCCGCTCAGACTCCCGGTATAAGACGAATCGAAAGCCCACGGCACATACCGGCTCGGCGCCAGTCGCCGCGCAGAGGGCATCCAGCGCCTCCCTGGCGGTCAGGAAGGAGGCCTCCAGCGCCCGGCCCTTGATCAGCTCTCTGGCCTCCAGCTGGGTCACAGCCTCCAGCACCACCTGTTCTGTCACGCCGCCTTTTCCCACAATGAGGGTGGTCTCCAAGCCATTGGCTTGGGCCCGCAGCTCGGCTCTCTCTTTACTGGTCAGCATGTTCCGCCTCCTGACATAATTTCTCATAGAATAACTTCAGGGCAACCGCCCGGTGGGAGACCTGGTTTTTCTCCCCGGCAGTCAGCTCCGCAAAGGTTTTACCCGCAGGGGGATAGTAGAAAATGGGGTCGTAGCCGAAGCCGCCTGCTCCATGGGCCTGACGCAGAAGCTCCCCATGGGCCTCTCCCCTGGCCTGGATCATCCGGCCATCGGGATACACCAGGGTAATCACAGAAACAAATTGGGCCTGACGCTGTCCGTCCGGCACTTGCTCTGTGTTTTTCAGCAGGAGCAGCAGCCGGCCCCAGTCGTCCAGGGAGGGGTCGTCCCCGTACCGGGCCGAATGCACCCCGGGGGCGCCTCCCAATGCGTCCACCGCAATGCCGGAGTCGTCCGCCAGAGCCGGCAGGCCGGTGGCCTCCATGACGGCGTGGGCCTTGAGGAAGGAATTCTCCTCAAAGGTCTGCCCCGTCTCCTCCACCTCCACATCCACACCCAGGTCGGATTCCAGCACCAGCTCTATATTCAGCGGCTTCAGAATCGCGCTGATTTCCACCAGCTTATGAGGATTCTTGCTGGCCAGCACTACTTTCATACCAATTCCCCCAAAACTTTTTTCTCTAACGCAATCAGCTCCCGGCAGCCTTTGCCGCAGAGCCGAAGGAGCTTCTGCTCCTCTTCCAGGGTAAAGGGCCGCCCTTCCCCGGTGCCCTGCACTTCAATCAGGTTGCCGTTGCCATTCATCACACAGTTGAGGTCGACTGCCGCCCGGCTGTCTTCCACATAGCACAGATCCAGCATGGCCTCCCCGCCCACAATTCCGGCGGAAATACCCGCCACATAGTTCCGAATGGGCAGCTTCTCCAGGAGGCCCCGGGTCATAAGGCCGCGACAGGCCAGGACCAGGGCCACAAAGCCCCCGGTCACCGATGCGGTCCGGGTGCCTCCGTCCCCCTGGAGCACGTCGCAGTCGATGGTGATGGTCCGGATCCCCAGAGCCTCCAGATCCACTGCCGCCCGGAGGGCCCGGCCCACCAGGCGCTGAATTTCCGCGCTCCGGGGGGCCAGCTTCAGCTTGGAGACGTCCCGCTTGCTCCGCTCCCGGTTGGCTCTGGGGAGCATGGAGTACTCTGCCGTCACCCAGCCCCCCTTACTCACATGGGGTGGAACCCGCTCCTCCACCGAGGCATTGCACAGCACCACCGTGTCTCCCGCCCGGACGAGGCAGCTGCCTTCGGCAAACTTCGTAAAGCCCAGCTCCAGGGTCACGGGCCGGAGCTGATCCAGCGCTCTTCCATCCTGTCTCAATCTCATCACCTCACAGAAGGGCATTGACGAAGTCTCTGGCGTCAAAGGGCATCAGATCCTCCGCCTTCTCCCCCACGCCGATGTACTTCACCGGAATTTGCAGGGCGTCCGCTACGGCGATGACGATGCCGCCCTTGGCCGTGCCGTCCAGCTTGGTGAGGGCCATGGCCGTCACGCCGGCAATTTCTTTAAACTGCTTGGCCTGCAAAAGGCCGTTCTGCCCCGTGGTGGCATCCAGCACCAGCAGGACCTCCTTGTCCGCATCCGGCAGCTCCCGGTCGATGATCCGGGAGATCTTGCTCAGCTCGTTCATCAGATTGGCCTTGTTGTGCAGCCGCCCGGCGGTGTCGCAGAGGATCACGTCGGCGTTTCTGGACTTGGCCGCCTGAATGCCGTCAAACACCACGGCGGCGGGATCTGCCCCCTCATATTGGCGGACGATGTCCGCGCCGGTGCGTCCGGCCCAGATCTCCAGTTGGTCCGCGGCGGCAGCCCGGAAGGTATCGCCGGCGCACATCAGCACCTTTTTCCCCTGGTCCCCCAGCTGCTTGGCCAGCTTGCCAATGGTGGTGGTCTTCCCCACCCCGTTGACGCCGATGACCAGCACCACAGAGGGGCGGGTGCCCAGACGCAGGCGGGTGTCGCCCACCTCCAGCATCTCCACCAGAATGTCTTTGAGGGCGGTCTTGGCGTCCTCCGGCTCCCGGATTTTCTCTTCCCGGACCCGGTTGCGCAGGGCTTCCACCGCTCTTCCGGCGGTCTCCACACCCAGGTCTGCCAGGATCAGACACTCCTCCAGCTCGTCGTAAAACTCGTCGTCCAGATTGGAAAAGCCGGAAAACACATTGCCCAGGGTCTCGGCCATGGCTTTTCTGGTTTTGGTCAGGCCTTCTTTGATTTTACTGAAAAATCCCATTAATTTTCTCCTCAATTTTTATATCGCCGTGACTTTCACAGTCACCCAGGGATGGGCTTTGCTCCCATCCTCGAAACCGCAGCGGCTCCTATTCCATGATGCCCAATTCCTGCTCCATCTGATTCAGATCCATGTGGAGAATCTTGGAGACGCCCTGCTCCTGCATGGTGACGCCGTAGAGGACGTCTGCCGCCTCCATGGTGCCCCGCCGGTGGGTGATGACGATGAATTGGGTCTTTTGGCACAGGTGGTGCAGATAGCTGGAGTACCGCTCCACATTCCGGTCGTCCAAGGCGGCGTCAATCTCGTCCAGCATGCAGAAGGGTGTGGGCCGCACCTTCATAATGGAGAAGTACAGGGCGATGGCCACAAAGGCCTTCTCCCCGCCGGAGAGCAGGGTGATGGTCTTCAGCTGCTTGCCGGGGGGCTGCACCCGGATTTCGATGCCGCAGGTCAGTGGATTGTCCGGGTCCTCCAGGACCAGGGCGCCCTTGCCGCCGCCGAACATCTCGGTAAAGGTCTGTTGGAAATACTGGTCAATTTTTTGAAACTCCGTCACGAAGATGGAGGTCATTTCCGTGGTGATGTTCCGAATGATGCTCTCCAGCTCCCGTTTGGCGGTGAGCACATCGTCCCGCTGGGCGGTGAGGTAGGAATACCGCTCATTGACCCGGGCGTACTCTTCAATGGCCCCCAGGTTGGGGGTGCCCAAGGCGGCAATTTTCCGCTTCAGCTCCCCGATCCGCCGGTTGCCTGCCGGCACGGATTCCAGCTCCGCCCGCTCCTGGGCGGCAGTGGAGGGGGTGAGGCCATAGGTGTCCCACAGCCGGTCGATGACCTGCCGCTCTTCCAGGGCGGTGGTTACTTTTTTTTGCTCCAGGAGGGCACAGGCCCGCTCCATGGTGAGAATGGATTTATTTTTGTCCTGGGCCTCCCGCTCGGTCCGGGTTTTTCCGGCCTCGGTCTGGGCCCGGGCATCCAGGGCTTGCTGGAGCGCCTGGCGGGCTTCTCCCGTCTTCTCCTGGTTGGCCGCCCGGTCCCGGCTCACCCGGTCCAGATCCTCCTGGATCCGGGCGGTATCGGCTTCCGTGGCCTCCAGGATCGCCAGCTTCTGGGCCCGGTCTCCCTCCAGGGAGGCGCACAGGGACTCCAACCGCTCCACATTTTCTGTGGCGGACCGGCGCTCAGCCTCCAGGGCAGCCATGTCCGTCTTGTTTGCGGCCATCCGGCCGGTGAGGATCTCAGTCTGGCGGGCGGCGTCGGACTGGTCCTGACTGAGGCTCTCCAGGGTGCTCTCTGCATCGGTCAGCTGATATCGCAGTGTCTCCAGCTGGCCCCGAAGGCTGGCCGCCCGCTCCCGGTCGGCCTGGTGGCGGGTACGGAGGGTCTCCATCTCCCGCCCGGCGGAGGCCGCCGCATCTCCCAGGGCCTGGAGGAGCACATGGTGCTGCTTCTCCTCTCCTTCCAGCCGCAGAACCTCGTCTTCTGCGGCCCGGAGCTGCTCCCGGGTGGCGGTCAACTCAAATTCTGTCTGCTCCACCGCCCGCTGGGCCTCAGCCAGGGCGGTCTCGGTGGTCGTCTTCTGAGCTTGCAGGGCAATCTCCTGGGCGCTCAGGCGCTTGAGCTCGTTGGCCCGGGACAGGAAGCCCGCCTCTTTGGCCACAGAGCCGCCGGTCATGGAGCCGCCGGGGTTCATGACCTGGCCGTCCAGGGTGACGATCTTAAACCGGCTGCGGTATTGCCGGGCCATGGCGATGGCGCTGTCCAGCTCCTCCACAATGACCGTCCGGCCCAGGAGGTTCTCCACCACGCCCCGGTACCGGTCTTCACAGCGGACCAGCCGGGAGGCCACTCCCACAAAGCCCCGGCAACTGTCGACTCCGGACTCCTGCAAAGAGCGGGGAGTCATGGCGCTGAGGGGCAGGAAGGTGGCCCGGCCGCCTCCCGTGCGCTTCAAAAACCCAATGGCTGCCTTGGCATCGGCTTCCGCATCCACCACAATCTGCTGCATGGCGGCGCCCAGGGCGATCTCTATGGCCGTGGTAAACCGGTCCTCGGTGTGAATGAGGTGGGATACGGGGCCGTGGATATGCAGAAGGCCACCCCGCCGGCTCTCCTGCATGATGCTGCGGACCGACTTGTTATAACTCTCAAAATCCTCTTCCATGGCCCGGTAGACCCGGGCCTTGGCTGAGACGGAATCCAGCTGGCTGGTCTGCCGCCGCAGCTCCTCCCGGAGGCCATCCCGGCGCTGCAGCCGCCCGGACTGGCGCAGCTGGTAGCCGTCCATGGCGTTGGTCAGGGTTTGGACCCGGCTCCGACAGGACTGCAGGGCCTTCTGGCAGGTATCCAGGGCGCTCTGGGCCTGGGCCTGCCGCTGCTGCCCGGCGTCCAGATCGGCCTGGAGATCCTCCATCCGGCTCTGGGCCTGGCGGACGGATTCCTCCAGGGCGGCCAAATCCGCCTGCCGCCCGGCGATATCCGCCTGGAGGGTCGACTGGCGGCCACGCAGCTCCAGATACTGCTTGGTAATGCCCTCGGCGTTGGCGGTGAGGCGCTGGATCTGCCCCCCGATTTCCTCCAAAGCCCGACGGAGCTCCTGGAGCTCTTGGTCAATGGCGGCAATCCGGTTCCGGCTGTCTGCAATCTGCTGGACAATGCCAGAGCTTCGGCCCTCCTGCTGGCTCAGCTCCTCCCGGATCCGGTCTGCATTTTGTTGGTTGTTGCGGATGTTCCCTTGCAGGAGGGCAACCTGCCCGTCCAGCTGCCGGTCGGAGGCTTCCAGCGCCGTCACCTGCTCCCGGACGGACTCCAGGGCGGCGTCCTGCTCCCGCAGAGCGTCGCTCAGCTCCTCGGCCTTCCGGTACAGGCCCTCCAGGGCCATGTGCTCCTGCTCCAGCACGAACGAAGAGGAGGTATAGTCTTCCTCAGCCTTCTTGGCGGCCGCCGCCAGCTTGTCCAGATTTTCCAGCCAGACGGCAATCTCCAGGCCCCGGAGCTCCGCCTTGTATTCCAAATAGTTCCTGGCCTTTTCCGACTGGAGCCGCAGGGGGTCCAGCTGAAGCTCCAGCTCGGAGACCTTGTCCCCAATGCGCAGGAGGTTGTCTTCCGTAGTCAGGAGCTTCCGCTCCGTCTCCTCTTTGCGGTGGCGGTATTTGGAGATTCCCGCCGCCTCCTCGAAAATCTCCCGACGGTCGGTGCTCTTCACCGCCAGGATCTCGTCAATGCGGCCTTGGCTGACGTTGGAATATCCCTCCCGGCCCAGGCCGGTGTCCATAAACAGCTCGTGGATGTCCCGCAGGCGGGCTGATTGCTTGTTGATATAAAATTCGCTGTCCCCAGAGCGGTAGTACCGCCGGGTGACCATAACCTCATCCGTGTCATAAGGGAGGGCCCGGTCGGTGTTGTCCAAGGTCAGGGTGGCCTCCGCAAAGCCCACTGGCGCCCGCTTCTGGGTGCCGCCAAAGATCACGTCCTCCATCTTCGCTCCCCGCAGGGTCTTGGTACTCTGCTCGCCCATCACCCAGAGGATGGAGTCGGAGATGTTGGATTTACCGCTGCCATTGGGACCCACAATGGCTGTGATGTCGCTGCCGAATTGAATCGTCGTCTTATCAGGGAAAGACTTGAAGCCCTGAATCTCCAGTGATTTCAGATGCACAATGGAACCTCGCCGTCTCTTTTTTCTTAGGTATCAGTTCATTATACCAATTTTTCCGTGCAATTGCAAGTAATTTTCCGCTTCTACTCAGAGCAACTGCATGGACTTTTTCATGCGTGTACTGGCGTAGAGAACAGACAGGTGAGAAGGCATCTGGCGGTGCAGGCGGAGCGGTCAAGACCGCTCCCTACGGATACCGGTGCACCTTTTCCCATGCGTTCACTGTTTTTTCCGGTAGAAGCTGTTGCCGCCGATGAACTCCCGCAGAAGGCTGGTGGGTGGGATCTCGTCGTCCGCGTCCGCCTCCAAAACGTAGTTGAGGACCTTGACAATGGAGCGTACCTCCTCATAGCAGGGTTCCTCCCAAGTTACAGCGTTCAGCAGGGGAAAAATGTGCTTCTTCAACACCGCCAGCTCATAGAGCAGAGAGCTGTTGAAGATCACATCGGCATGCTCCTGATATGGGAAGATCCACCGCTCCTCCCCCTGGCGCACCGAGTCCCACATTGCCAGTGTATGGGACACCGAGGCTCCCCGGGTCTCATAATCCCGGACGATGCGCCGGAGGAGCCGGAGATAGCTGGTGGGAATCCGGTTGTGATTGTCCAGATTCAGGGGCAGCAGCGCGCTGACATACACGCGGAAAATCAGATTCGGATCCACATCCTCTGGCAGCAGCGCAGGGTTCAGGCCATGCAGCCCCTCCACCAGCACCACCGCGTCTTCGTCCATTTGCAGGCATTGGCCCCCGGCAGTTCTCCGTCCAGTCAGGAAGTCAAACCGGGGTAGCTGCACCGCCTCCCCCTGGAGCAGCGCCGAAAGGTCCCGGCGAAACAGCTGGGTGTCGATGGTATTGATGTGCTCCAAATCCAACTTGCCGTCGGGCCCCGGGGCAATTTCATCCCGGTTCCGGTAGTAATCGTCCAGGGAAATGAGCACAGGCTTCTTGCCCCGGACCCGGAGCTGCACCGCCAGGCGGTTGGCGCTGGTGGTCTTGCCAGAGGAAGAAGGGCCAGCCAGCAGCACAGCCTTGGCGTGCCGATCCAAAATCTGATCCGCAATCCGGGAAAAGCTGCGTTCATGCAGGGCTTCATTCACCCGGATCAGCTCGCTCAGCCGTCCCTGCTGCACCAGCTCATTGAGGTCTGCCACGGTGCTGCAGCCCATCAGGGTACACCAGCGTTCACTCTCAGCAAACACGGCGGAGAAATTGGGCAGCTCCCGATTGTGGGAGACCCGGTCCGGATCTGCCGGATCCGGAAAACAGAACTGAATGCCACAGCCTCCGTCAGTCACCATATCCCATACCGAGAGATAGCCAGTGCTGGGGGCCATCTCCCCATAAAAATAATCCAGATAGTCCCCATAGGTATACACGTCAAAATAGGGAACCTTCCGCCAGGCAAGAAGACGGGCCTGATCCGTCTGCCCGCTGGCGGTGAATGCCGCAATGGCCTCCTGGGTGGCAATCCGCTTGCGGCGCAGGGGGATATCCGCCGCCACAAGCTGAGCCACCCGCTCCTTCAACTGGGGCACATCCGCCGGGGTGAAGGCAGGCTCTTTTTCCACTGTCACATTCAGAGCCTCTCCCACGGTAAAATTCATTTTGGCCACAGCGTTCGGATAGAGCTGGCGAATGGCCAGGAAGAGGACAAACTGCACCGTCCGGGTGTAAACCCGCCTCCCCCTGGGATCGGCATAGCGGAGCAGGGTCATCCGCCCGCCCGACGCTTCCATTGCCCGGCGCACAGACGTGAGGCTCTCCCCGATCCGCTCGGGAACGTAGTTGAGGGTAAAGGTCTCCCCTGCAATCCGTGCTGCCAGAGGACGCCGGGACAGCTCCGGGTAATCCAGGCCCAGACGGCGCACCGCATCCAGCACAGACTCCCCTGCCACCGTCTCCGTCCGCTGACCATCAATCCACAAAGTCATAAGAGCACCTCCCAAAAGGCCAATCTTCTTCTGTCTATTATATGCAAAACCGGAACGGCTTGCAAGGCAGATCCCAAAAACGGCCAAAAGAAACCAGGATCCAGCATCGGTCCCTCCGCACCAGTACTGGACCCGCTGACGTAGAGCTGTAGATACAAAATGGATTTCGGACCGCCGCAAAAAAGATGGGGGAACCCTCGCCCCTTTTGCAGCAGTCTGAAATCCGTTATGCTTTGCGGTCCAGGAGACCGTATTGTTCCAGCAGCTCCAGCCGCTGGCGGCCAATTCGGGCTGCGGTGGCAGCCCGGCCTCCGGCGTCTCTCCCCTCCCGCAGATATCCAAATCCCCGGGCACACCAGGCAGCAGGCAAGAGCCAGGGCCACCTCCGCAAATAGGGAAATCTACCCTGCAAGCTGCGCGCCGGTGGGAACAGCGCCGTCCAGAGCGTCCCGGCGCGTCGACTTTGGGCGGAAGCTGCCTGGATGGTCATATGGCTGCTGTGTTTCCGCTCCATGGTGCTAGCGCCAAAGACGCCCGCATCCAGCATATCCAGCAGCAGAGCCCCACTGTCCGCCTCCGGTATATGGGGCGGTTGCGAAACCGCCTGTGGGTCCAGCCCCAGATACTGAACGCCCAGGTCCAGCATATTCCAGGCCAGGCAGTCTAAAGACAACTGCTCCAGCACCTTCCAAAGCCTGGTCCAGTCAATTTCCCGGCCAAAGCGGTTTACAAACAGGCAGATGTCGCACAGCTGCCGGATTCCCACGCCACCAGCCAGAAAATGCTTATAAAAGTGCAGCAGCAAATAGAGTATGTGATCCTGAATCCCCAGGGTCAGCACTTCTCCCTCTCCCACATTCCAAACGATGCACCGGGAGAAGCAGCCGTCGAACCAGGGCTCCACCCTTTGCCTGGCAATGGTCAAATCTCCGCAAAGACTCCGGTGGAGCTCCACCCGCAGCCGGTCCGTATACCAGGTTCGCACCGGGTCATCCGGGTTTTTTTCCTCTTTTGCCAGGCGGTAGCCCAGCGTCTCCAAGACCGCTTCCGCCGCGGACTGGGACTCCGGGGGAATCAGAATGTCCTCATCAGAAGAAGGGCGTAAATCCGGCGACGGGTACAGGCTTCTGCACACAGCGCCTTTGATCACTAAGGCGGGAACGCTTGCCTGCTCCAGCGCCCGAGTCAGGGTCAAAAGAGACTGGGTGGCCATGGTCTGCCGGACCAGGGCCTCCACGGTACAGGCCCGCAGCGCCGCCGCCTCCAGCCCCGGCGGGTGCAGCCGCATCAGCTGCTGGGCCAAAAGCGGGAAGAGATTGTGCAGCCTGGCCAGCTCCAGCACCTGGTCCTGCGCAGACCGGTCCATGTCCTTTGCCAGTGCCATCGCCTCCGGGCTGCATACGCCAGTCACAGCATCCCGCAAAAAAGTCAGAAAATATAAATTCCTCTGCTCCATCCTCATCTCCTAACCTCTGGCCGAGCGATCCGAGGCGTGGTGCGCCCCCTCCCGGCTGCCGCTTTTGCTGTAACCGTATTTGCTCCCATAGCCATATTTGCCATAGCCATACCGGCCATAGCCGTAGCCATAGCTGCTGCGGCCTCTGGTGGGACGTCCGTTGATCACAAAGCCGGCCAGCTCTGCCCCCCTGCCGGTTACGCTGTGCATGGCATCCACCACCTGATTCCGGGAGGCAAAGTCGTAGCGCACCACATAGAGCACCTGATCTGCCGAATGACACAGCACCGCAGCATCTGCCAGGATCCCCGCCGGGGGCGCATCCACGATCACATAATCGGCCAAGGCTCTGGTTTGTTCCAACAAACTGCGCATCTTCGGAGTATCCAGGACTCCCATGGGAGAGGCCATCCGGGTGTTGCCCGCCAGCAGTTGCAGGTTTTGCACGCCAGGCACAGGGAGCAGCACCCGGGAAACATCCGGACGGGCGGCCCGGGACAGCTCCAGCAAGCCGGCAGACGGCGCTGTGATACCAGCCCGCGCTTTAACCACCTGGTGCCGCAAATCCGCATCCACCAGAATGACCCGCTTTCCGCTCTGCGCCAGGGAGACTGCCAGGTTAAAGGAAACCGTGGTCTTCCCCTCCCCGGGTATGGTGCTGGTGACCAGGACCATCCTTGCCGTCTTTCCGGTAGGCTGCGCACGGAGCAGGCGCACCTGTAGCGCGCCAATGGGCACCGCCAGCCGGTCTCCCAGGCGGGGGTTCAAAATCGAGATGCCACTTCCTGCCGCCTTCCTCCGGCGCTTTAGCTGAATGGCAGGAATGGTACCCATACAGGGCACTGCCGTCATACGCTTCAGGTCATCTGATGTCTGGATTGTCTTTCTGCTGAACGCCATTAGCAGCGTCAAACCCAAACCCAGAAGCACACCCATCGCCGCCCCCTTCATGGCAGAGCGTTCGCCACGGAAGACATTTGTCGGCGCAACTGGAACCTGGGGCTCCTCAATCATAGACAGCTGGGTGCCGCCAATGACAAAAGACGCCACCTGGGGATAATTTTTGATGACCGCATTCAGGATGTCATAGGCATCCTGGGGGTTGTTGCTGGTCACCGTCAGGGTGAAGATATTGGTTTCTCCAATGGATGAGGCCGTCACCATGCCGTTGATTCGGCTGGTGTTCAGCTCCAGACAAATGCGCTCCTGCATGGCTTCTGAGCGGAGGATGTAGGGAAACGAGCTCACCACCTGCTCGGCAGCCTGGTTATTGTAGTATTGTGTGGTATCCACCAGGTCGGTGGTGCCCACATACCCGCTCTTGACCGAGAAGGAGGCAGTGGCAGTATACCGCGGCACAAAGCTGCTCCAAGCCTTATAATAGCGCAGGCCGCCTGCCAGAATCCCCAGCAGCGTCACCAACCACCATGTTTTCTTCAGAAAGTAGAAAAAATTTCTGCCAATCTGCTCCAGATCAATTTTTTGCTCCACTATGTGCTCATGCTCTTGCATGACACACCACCTCCTCTAGCGGCTCCCTTCTTCGCTCCGTCCGCCTCTGCTTTCTCTGCCGTATCCATAACCATAGGCGTATCCATAGCGATAGCCGGAAATCCGGCTCAGCAGAGAGCCGGTCTGCATATTGTTCAACACGCAGCCGAGAAATGTCGCCTTCCCCTGGCTGATGGCGTCGATGGCATCGTTGATGTCACAGGCGGACACCACATCCTGCCGCACCACCAGCAGCGTATGATCCGCCACATCCGCCAGCATATCGCCGTCGGCGAACATCCCCATGGGTGAGGAATCGATGATCACATAGTCCATGGTCTTACGCACCACCGACAGCAGCTCCGCCATATTGGGCGAAGCCAGCAGCTTGGCGGCATTTCGGCAGGGCGTCTCGCTGATCAGCGTCACCAGGTTGGTCTCCTCATCGTACGCCGCTGCCTGCATCACCCGGTTTTCACTCAGGTCTGTCCCCTGCAGCAGACGATCCAGGCCCTCTTTCCCCATGGCTTTGCGGCCAAAAAGGCGGATTTGGGTGGGATTGCGCAGATCCGCATCAATGAGCATCACCGCCCGGTATTTTTTCGCCAGTGCCATGGCCAGATTGGAGGCCACGGTAGACTTCCCCTCGCCCTCCGTCACGCTGGTCACCAGCAGCACTCTGCCCTGTTTGGAATGGTCGGATACTGGCGCCTGCTCCACCGCTGTGCGCAGACGAAAGAAGGACTCCTGGAAATAGAAGCTGACCATGGACGAGCTCAGCAACAGCTTGTCCTTCCTGCTCAATCTACCTTTGCCCCGCTTCTCATGGGGCACCACAGACAAAATCTCTCCGTCCAGCTTATGCCGCGCTCCGGCTTGGGTTTGCACGGTGTCCCGGCTGATGGAAAACCATACCAGGGCCGCCATCATGGCGCCGCCAGCCAATACCGCTGCCAGCAAAATGGTGGCCTGGGTATTCACCAGATTCGAGGGCGCCACCGGCGCCTGGGCATTGGTCATCACATGCAACACCGCATTTTGGTCAATGTGCTGCCCAAGCTCTGGATAGTGGGCATCCACCGCCCGCACCATTTCAAATGCCATCCGGGGGGATGAGGAGGTAGCGGTCACTTGCAGCAGGTTGGTCTCCCCCTCCACCGTGGCCGTGATGGTACCGGGAAGGACGTCCACTCCCAGGGCTTGGTTGATGCGGTCTTTCATCAGATTGCTTTCCAGCATGCTGGAATATTTAATGGCCACCTCATTCGCCACATTGTAATTGCTCCAGGAGGTGGCGGAGGCGGACTTTGAGAGCACCGCATAGGTAATGGTGCTGGTATACTCCGGCGTCCAGAGCCAATCCAGGACCAACTTGGCGCCCATCCCGGCAATCAGCGCTGCCAAGACCAGCATCCAGCAGTTCCGCAGCACCATCCGCAGCACACACCGCGGCTCCACATCTGCCCAGTGAAATACGTTTCTTTCGTTCATAGTTCCAACGCCCTTTGCTTCCCGGTGAATCACTTCACCACAACAGTCAAAATGGTCTTCCCAGTTCCGGCCTCCCCGGTATACTGATAGACAACCTCATAAACACCCGGTTTGTCCATATCCACCTGGGAGTCAATACTCACTTCATCCAACGAGCAAATTCGCTCTGTACCAGAAGCGGAGTCCGTCACCTTGCGCAAATACGAAGCCGGATCAAAGGAGTCGCCCCGATCCAAATAGACCAGATATTCCTGTAATGTAATGCTCGGGAGCTTGCTGGTCTCCTGGACAATGACAGACAGTGGCAACACCGCCGTGTCTCCCAGGCTATTGGTCACTTGCAGTGTGATGGAATACACTCCGGCTGCAGCAATGTTGAGATTCTGTATCGTCATCCGGATGCTTCCGGTCAGGTCTCCGTCCACCTGGTCATAGGCGGTCAGACGGTCCAGCAGGGTGACTGTTTTCCCCACGTCAAAAATCAGGGGCTGACTCAGGGAAAATTGGGGGGCCTCATAGTCTGTGTACGCGATGGTGCGGGTCAGCTTCGCCACACGATCAGAGCTGTCAAAGACCACATAGGTAATCTTTGCCGTATTGGCTCCAATCAGTGTTGATATATGGTCTATCATAATTTCGCTGGTGAGATCCCCGTCCCGGTTGTCCCAGGCCGTCACCCCCTGAAGCAGCTCTTCTTGGGAGGCGCTCACAGATACTTCCAGTACCCCCTCTGTGCAAGTCAGCACAGGTGGCACGTCGTCTACCGTCTTTTCCCGGTAAAAATGGGAGAAGCCTGTCAGGGCAGACATCAGCACAAACAGGACGACCAAAACGACTTTGCATATTCTCATCAAACCGTCTCCTCTGCACGAGGCTCCTGTCAGGACCTCGCCGGTACAATTTTCTCATTCCGGAAAATCCGCCAGGGGTTTTCCTCCAGCAGAACCTCCGCATATTGCCAGGACAAATCCTGGCCAATGACATCCCGCACCTGGGACAGATCCGGATTCCGGCGCCCCACGCTGTGGGCATCGCTGGCCACCACATGGGCAAGGCCACGCTCCAGAAGCCACCAGGCCGTCTGCTTGGCGTCCTGGCCCATGCGGCCTAAGATGGTTCCTTTGTTCAACTGCATGATGTATCCCCGGGAAAACCACTCCCGCGCCAGAGCTGGAGTCCGCTGCACTGCGTGGTAACGCTCCGGGTGTGCAATCACCGGAACAAATCCCCGCTCCGCCACCATACGCAGCGTATCGCAGATATAGGTTTCGTGTTCATCAAAATAAAATTCTACCAACAAATACCGGGAGTCTGCCAGGGTCAGCAGCTTCCGTTCCTCCATCAGCTTTGGCAGTTCCGCCGTGGCAAATACCTCCATACCGGACCGCAATTCCAGACCGCAGCCCAGCTCCTGCAAGCCCTTCTGCAGGAGGTACACGCAGCGGCGAAACTCCGAAATGGACAACCGGCGTCTTTGGTCCGGCCGACAGAAATGGGGCGTGGCAATGATGCGCTCCGTCCCATTTTCCCAGGCCTTCCAGGCCATGGAGCACGCCTCCTCCACACTGCTGGCGCCATCGTCCACACAAGGGAGAATGTGGCAATGCATATCCGTCACGGCGGCACTCCTTTCTCCTGCCGGCTCCCGCGATCCTGGGAAATGCCAGCAAATAAGCATTATATCATAGTCTAAGCTACAACGCAACAAATTGCGCCCTGTTTTTCAGGGACAATTCCGCACTTTTTGGAGCCCCTGGAAGAAACAACCAGTTTTTGGACAACCGCAATTGTGGCACGAGGCGCTGCTTCTGCATCTGTCCCACCAAAATCGGGCACGTAAGGGGTGTTGTGAGAGCCTTATGGCACTTCCAGACATGGAAGGCTTGGGGAAAGAATCGAAAATTTCCACGGGGCGCAACGTGCTGTTTTCTGCGGCAAGCGGTTCCATTATAATTGTATCTTTCACATCTTGTCAATGGAAAACTGTGTCAAAGCCCTACAATGCGGCACTTTTTACATTGTTTGCGTCTTTTCTCAGTTCTGTCTAGATTTTCTCCGAGATCTGTTGTATACTGTCTAGGAAAGATTCTGCACGTGTGCAACCGGGCAGTCTGCCCCACCAATGATCTTTTAATTTTCACTTCTATGGAGGCCCATATGTTTCGCAAACACAAAGGTAAATTTGCAGCTGGTTCTCGCAACCGTTACCAGGGTAGCCATACCCCACAGAATCCCCCGAAAAAGAAGAAAATCTGGCAGCGGGTTCTGCTTGCCATTTTGTTGATCTTGTTGGCCCTCATTGTCGCCATTGTTATTTTCGTCATCACATCGCTGAACAAAATCAACCGTGTGGATCCCAATCAGAAGCGTCTCTCCCAGGAGGAGTATGACCAAATGCTGGAGACCGACGAATTGGATCCCAACGCCACCTACCCCACCGTGGACGAGAATGACATCACCTTCTCCACCACCCCGGACGGCAAAATCATCGGCCGGGAGGAACACATCGTCAACATTCTGCTTATTGGTCAGGACCGCCGCGAGGGGGAGGGACGCGCCCGCTCCGACTCCATGATTCTGGTCAGCTTCAACAAGAACACCAACAAAATCACCATGGCTTCCTTCCTGCGGGATAACTATGTGCAGCTTCCCGACGGCTATCTGCCCAACCGGTTGAACGCTGCCTATTCCATCGGCGGCATGGAAATGCTGGATGAAACGCTGGAGATGAATTTCGGCGTCTCCATCGACGCCAATCTGGAGGTAGATTTCTCCAGCTTCGCCTCGATCATTGACATTTTGGGCGGCGTGGACATCGAACTCACTTCCGCGGAAGCCAACCACATGAACGGCGAAAACGGTTGGGGCCTCACCAGCGGCGTCAACCGCCTGGACGGCGAGCAGGCCCTCACCTATTCCAGAATCCGGAAGCTGGATTCGGACTTTGGGCGCACCAACCGGCAGCGCAATGTGCTCACCTCCCTCTTCCAGTCCTTCAAAAACATTGACCTGACGCAGGCCCTAGGACTCATCAATGAGATTTTCCCCCTGCTGACCACCGACATGACCAATGCAGAGATGTTGGGCTACGTCACAGACCTGCTGCCCATGCTGGCAAAGGCAGAGTTGACCAGTGTCCACATCCCGGGAGATGAAGATTATTATAATGCAACCATTCGTGGCATGATGGTCCTGGTTCCGGATCTGGACGCATGCCGGCAAGTACTGGCCGAGGCACTCCAGTAACTTCGCAAATAGGAAAACAGGGGATCATTTATGAAAAAATATAAAAAATGGGACCATACCAAAGTAGTACGCGTGTTTCTGCTACTCTTTTTAGACATCATCTTGGTAAACCTATCCAGCTTTTTGGCACTTTTTACGCGGATGGAACTGGATATCACAGCACTGCAAAGAGCTGGTTTCCTGCTCAGTGTCCGGCGGTATGCCCTCATTGACACCGTCTGCACCATCCTCATTTTCTGGTTGTTCCGGTTGTACAACAGCCTCTGGGCTTATGCCGGGACCAATGAACTCACCCGCATTGCAGTTGCCTCTATTATTTCAGCCTCCATAAAATACCTGGGGATGTACTGTCTCTCTTTGCCCATCCCCAAGAGCTTCCCGGTTTTAGACTGCCTGTTTCTCATGGCATTCGTCGGGGGCAGCCGTCTGGCTTACCGCTATTTCCGTGATGCGTTACAGCGCAGGCGGAAAACGGGCGCCCAGAAGCGCACTATGCTCATCGGCGCCGGAGACGCCGGCGCCATCGCATTGCTGGAATTTCAAAACAGCCGGCACTCCTCCAACCAGGTGGTCTGCATCATCGATGACGCCAGCAGCAAGAAGGGACAGCTGTTGCGGGGCATTCCCATCGTAGGCGGTCGGGAAAGCATTCTGAGTGCCGTAGAGAAATACCGCATCCAGGAAATTGTCCTGGCCATCCCCTCCGCCAGCGCCAAACAGCAGCGGGCCATCCTCTCCATCTGCCAGAACACCAAATGCACCCTGCGGACGCTACCCGCCATCTATCAGCTGGCAAATGGTGAAATTAACATTCAAAAGATCCGCAACGTGGAGATTGAGGATTTGCTGGACCGGGACCCTGTGCAGGTGGATCTGACTGGGATCGGCAAGTACGTAGGCGGCAAGACCGTCCTCGTTACGGGCGGGGGCGGCAGCATCGGCAGCGAGCTGAGCCGACAGCTGGCCGCTTTCCATCCGGCCCACCTGGTTCTCTTTGACATCTACGAAAACAACGCCTATGACATCCAGCAAGAACTGCGCCGGAATTACCCCAACCTGCGTCTCACCGTGCTCATTGGCTCCATACGAGACCGGGATCGACTGGAAGACCTTTTTTCCCAGTACCGACCCGATCTGGTCTATCATGCCGCCGCCCATAAGCATGTCCCCCTCATGGAGGACAGCCCCTATGAGGCAGTCAAAAACAATGTGTTTGGCACCCTGAACGTGGCAGAAATGGCCGACCGATACGGGGCCAGCCGGTTCTTACTGATCTCCACCGATAAGGCAGTCAATCCCACCAATGTCATGGGCGCTACCAAGCGAATCTGTGAAATGATCATTCAGATGTTCGGCCGGCATTCGAAGACCGAATATGTGGCCGTGCGCTTCGGCAACGTGTTGGGCTCCAACGGCAGCGTCATCCCCCTGTTCAAAAAGCAGATTGCTGCCGGCGGTCCCGTTACCGTCACCGATCCCCAGATCATTCGGTACTTTATGACCATCCCCGAGGCAGTCTCCCTGGTGCTCCAGGCCGGCATCTATGCCAAAGGCGGCGAAATTTTCATCCTGGATATGGGAGATCCGGTCCGGATTGACGATCTGGCGCGGAGCATGATCCGCTTGTCCGGCTTTGAGCCGGACGTGGACATTCCCATTGTCTACACCGGTTTGCGCCCTGGCGAGAAGCTCTTTGAGGAACTTCTGCTGTCCGACGAGGAAGTACGGAAGACCAAAAACGACCTGATCTACATTGGGAAGGATCAGCCCTTCGACGACAAAGTCCTGCAAGATCAGCTTCGGGAGCTCTGCCACGCCGTCGACAACAGAGAGGACATTCGGGAATTGCTGGCAAAAATTGTCCCGGAATATCGGGTCCCAGTCCTTGCCTAAAAAATACCTGCAAAATGAACGCGTGCTGTGGCATTTCATGGGGTTTCCCCAATCCATGCCCAACAAAAAATTGAGGCGAATTCGCAGAGCCCCCATCTGGCCGCGAATCCGCCTGAATTTTTTGCCATATACCTAACGGCTCCTCCGTAGGGGCGGACCCATGTGTCCGCCCAGCAGAGACAATCGCCGGTCTCATCCTCGTGGGGCGAATTCGCATCACCTCGAAATACATCCCCTTTTGTCTAGGCGATACACATTCGAACTGCCCACCACGGGCGGACACATAGGTCCGCCCCTACGGGGTCAGGGGAAATGGTTCTATCACGGAACATTTTTGTTAATCCAGCTGCCTGCGGGGCAAAATGGGCAAGGCCGTTCCCTATACAGCCCATAATGGTCTCCGATGAAACCCACACGACCCTTCGGAACATCCCAGATAAATACGCACAACCTAACGGCTCCTCCGTAGGGGCGGACCCATGTGTCCGCCTGGCGGGGATAATCTCCGTCCTCACCCTCGTGGGGCGAATTCGGGCCACCTTGAAACACATCCCCTTTTGTCTAGGCGGTACACATTCGAACTGCCCACCACGGGCGGACACATAGGTCCGCCCCTACGGGGTCAGGGGAAATGGTTCTATCACGGAACATTTTTGTTAATCCAGCTGCCTGCGGGGCAAAATGGGCAAGGCCGTTCCCTATACAGCCCATAATGGTCTCCGATGAAACCCACACGACCCTTCGGAACATCCCAGATAAATACGCACAACCTAACGGCTCCTCCGTAGGGGCGGACCCATGTGTCCGCCTGGCGGGGATAATCTCCGTCCTCACCCTCGTGGGGCGAATTCGGGCCACCTTGAAACACATCCCCTTTTGTCTAGGCGGTACACATTCGAACTGCCCACCACGGGCGGACACATAGGTCCGCCCCTACGGGGTTAGGGGAAATGGTTCTATCACGGAACATTTTTGGTAATCCAGCTGCCTGCGGGGCGAAACGGGCAAGGTCGTTCCCTATACAGCTATTACGGTCTCCGACGAAGACCATGCTACTACCCCAATAAATACGCACAACCTAACGGCTCCTCCGTAGGGGCGGACCCATGTGTCCGCCCGGCAGAGACAATCGCCGGTCTCATCCTCGTGGGGCGAATTCGCACCACCTTGAAACACATCCCCTTTTGTCTAGGCGGTACACATTCGAACTGCCCACCACGGGCGGACACATGGGTCCGCCCCTACGGTCTTCCCGGAAATGCCGCCTATACCTATCTACTCTCACCCTTTTTTGGCAATTTGCGCCGGTTTCCCTTTTCGTCCACCAGATACGTGTTGTCCAGCTGCGCTGTGAGATTTGCCCGGACGGAATCCAGATAAATCCGCCGCAGCCGGTCCCGCTCTGCCACTTCCTCCTGCGTCAGGCCCTCTCCTTTGGCCTTTTTTGCCAATTCATTGATTCGTGCAATCATGTCATCTATCATAATCCCGGTCCTTCCTTATACAAATTTTTCAATTTCAACAGACAGCCGGCCCTTCCGGGTCTGCCCCTTCAGTCCAGCCAGGCGGATCTTTCCCATACCCCGCAGGGAGATCACGGCGCCGGCTTCCACCTGACGGTCCGGCTTCTGGCAGGGCAATCCGTCAATTGCCGCCCCACCCGCGAGCACCAGCTCCGCCGCCCGGGTCCGGCTCAGCCGGAAGCCGGTGGAAATGACGCTATCCAGACGGCAGGAGGCCAGAGTTCCCCGAATCACCTCCAGCTCAGGTACAGGAATCTGGGCCTCTTCCAGCGGGACTTTCTCCAGGTGCAGCCTGGTCCGCCCGGCGCTCAGAAGATTTTGCAACACATAGGGCGCCATCTCGTCCAAGAGGAAGAAATCACAAGACCCCTTCCCCACACAAATATCTCCAACCGTCTCCCGTTTGATACCGGCGCCCATCAGACTACCCAGAAAATCCCGGTGTGTCAGGGCGTCTTGTTCAAAGAAGCTGGCGCGGATACAGGCGACAGGCCCCTCGGCGTATAAGCTCTCCGGCTCCAGATAAGGGGGCAGATAGCAGGCCACCGCCCGCTCCGCTCCGGCGTAGCCCCCAAAAAAGGTCAGAGACTCCTCCCCCATCAGGCGGCGTACCAGCTCCTGCTCCCGCAGGGATAGGAAACAGCTGAAGGCCGGAATGTTCCGCCGCTGCCCTGCCGACAGCCGCTCCCAAACCCGGGCCAGCAACACCCGGTCCTCGGGCGTCTGGGCCAGGCGCTCTAATTTTTCTCTCGGTGCCATGCAAACATCTCCTGTCCTATGCCATCCGGCGTATCGCCTCATATGGATCAACCGGAACGCATCCCCTGCCGGGCTCACATATGAGCGCGTACACATGAAGCGCTTCGCAATGGGATGCCTCGGGAATGACCTTGGTCATTATACCCCATTTCCTTCCAAATTCCTAGAGCGGAAAATCGGAATCAAACGCTGCGCCCCCGCGAAGTGGGCTGTCTCAGCACGTTCCACGGCTGGCCACCCGAAATTAAAGAATCTTTAAAGAAGGAGCCTCTTTCATCTTAAACTTCCTGCGAGTATAATGAAGAGGCGAGAGGTGAAGTACATGTACAACATTCTGATTTGTGATGACCAGCCAGACATTGTAAACGCTCTGAAAATTTATCTGTCCATGGGAGACTACCAGCTGTTCGAAGCCTATACCGGACGTCAGGCCGTGGAGCTTGTCCAGAAAGAGGAAATTCATCTCATCCTCATGGACATCATGATGCCGGAAATGGACGGCATTGCCGCCACCCAGCGCATCCGGGAATTCTCCAATGCGCCCATCATTTTGCTCACGGCAAAAAGCGAGAATGAGGATAAGGTCCTGGGCCTCAACATGGGGGCCGACGACTACATCACCAAGCCCTTTGTCCCCATGGAGGTCCTGGCCCGGGTCCGGTCCCAGCTTCGGCGGTACACCCGCCTGGGCGGTCAGGCGCCGGAGAAGCCCAGCATCCTCACCATCGGCGGCATTTGCCTGGACGACGAAGCCAAGTCGGTCACCGTGGACGGCGAGCCCGCCAACCTGACTCCCATGGAATTTGCCATTCTCAGGCTGCTCATGTCCAACCCCGGCAAGGTTTACTCCTCCCGGTCTCTCTATGAGGCCGTGTGGAATGAGGCCCCTCTGGGCAGTGAGGGGGCTGTGGCGGTACACATCCGTCACCTCCGGGAGAAAATTGAAATCAACCCGTCGGATCCCAGATACCTGAAGGTCGTCTGGGGCCAGGGATATAAAATGGAGGGGGGCAAACCCTGATGTACAACAAGCGTTACAGCCTTGCTCTGAAAACCGGCTGCTTTCTGCTCCTCCTGGTCGCCCTGGTAGCCGGGGTGGCAGGCGGCGTGGCCGCCTGTTATCTGGCCGACCAGGGAGCTTACACCCTGTCCCGGGAGGATCTGCTGGAGCAGGGCCTCCAGCAGCGGTGCAGCACCATTGCCAACAACATCGCCCAGGCTTATGCCCAGGAGCACCTTGGCTCTTCGGAAGAGGAAATTCCCAGCTACCTATACGAATACACCTACGACGGTCACTGGCAGTTGTACCCCCAATATTACAAAGGCAACAGCAACTACCGCTACGAAATCCGAGACGAGTCCGGCAAGCTCCTGCACGCCACCTACCAGGGGGAGGCTTATCTGGCCCAGCAGAGCAGCACCGTCCAGGTCACTTCCATTTTAGACGTCATCCCGCCTTCCTCCGACCCCCCCAGTTTCCAGGAGGATCTGGACATCGAGTATGGTGTAGACACAACATCCTGGTACCGGAAGTCCGTGAACCGCACCTACTCGGTCACCGGCTATGTGCTCCAGGATATGGCCTACGACGACACCTTCTCCCAATATGCCACCCTGGTGGGGGCCATGTATCAGTACCGCTTTGTGCTGGTGGTCCTGGTGTGTGTCTGCCTGGCCGCTCTCCTCTGCCTGACGGTCTACCTGCTGAGCGCCGCCGGGCGCAGACCCGACCAGGAGGGCATCTTCTTAAATCCCCTGGACCGGCTGCCCGGGGACCTGTACCTGGCCGTCATCGGCACTGGCCTGACCCTTTTGGTCATGCTGTTTGACCAGTCCTTCTATTGGGACAGCTGGATCACCCTGGTGGTTGGGATTGGCTGCCTGATCGTAGGCGGCATTCTGGTCATGGCGGCGCTCCTGTCCCTGGCCACCCGGGTCAAATACGGCAAGGGATACTGGTGGCGGCACTCCATCATCGGCTATTGTCTTCTTGGGCTGCTGCGGGGCTGCCGCTGCCTGCTGCGGGGCATTCGGTCGGTCTTTCGGATGCTTCCCGTCATTTGGAAGTGGCTGCTCATTAGTACCGCAGCCGGGCTTCTCACCCTGTCATGCCTCAACCCCTACACTTCCCCATTGGGATTCCTGATTGTCCTGGCTCTGTGGGCATTTCTCACGGTGTATCCCGCCTGGTCCCTGGGGAAACTGCGGGAAACTGCCCGGCGGATGGCCCAGGGAAATCTCCAGGAGAAGCTGGACACCACCCACCTTCACGGTTCCTTCCGACAGATCGCCCAGGATTTGAATGCCCTGAGTCAGGGCGCCAGCCTGGCCGTGGAGCGGCAGCTGAAGTCTGAGCGTATGAAAACTGAGCTCATCACCAACGTCTCCCATGACATCAAAACGCCCCTAACCTCCATTGTGAACTACGTGGACCTCCTCCAGAAGCCTCACACCCCCGCCGAAGGGGCGCAGTATCTGGAGGTACTGGCCCGGCAATCCCAGCGCCTGAAAAAGCTCACTGAAGACCTGGTGGAAATGTCCAAGGCCTCCTCCGGCAACATCCCGGTGAATTTGGCCCCGGTGAATGTGGTGGAGCTGGTAAACCAGGCACTGGCGGAATATGAGGAAAAGCTGGAACGGGCCAACCTGCCTGTCATCCTCACCGCTCCGCAGCCGGAAATTCTGGTCTCTGCCGACGGACGGCTCTTCTGGCGGGTTATGGATAATCTCCTGGGCAACTGCGTCAAATACGCCCAGGCCGGAACTCGGGTGTATGTGGATGTAGTAAAATACGAAAAAAAGGTTATGATTTCTATGAAGAACATCTCCCGGGCAGAGCTGAACCTGCCGGCAGACGAGCTCATGGAGCGGTTCGTCCGGGGAGACAGTGCCCGAAACACCGAGGGCAGCGGCCTGGGGCTGAACATCGCCAAAACCCTCATGACCCTGCAAAAGGGCAAGCTGAATCTGGTCATAGATGGCGACCTGTTCAAAGCCGTCCTCCTCTTCGACTGCCTGCCTCCCGCCCCGGATGGGGAGCCTACGCCCCAGAGCTGATCCAGCGCTCACCCGAACGGCCCAGACCGTTCCCCAGGGAGATTCCGATCCATCTCTTTGGAGCTCACAGAAAGGAATCGTGACGTCTCTATGTCTCTGTCTGAGAAGAAGAAAAAACGGCTATTGACCGTGATCATCGTGCTGTCCCTGATTTTCATGGGCCTCGTGACCTGGTTCGTGGGGAAACCCTTGGTGCAGTTTGCCAAGGATCCCAACGGCTTTCGGGCGTGGGTCAACACCCACGGAATCTGGGGGCGGGTGCTCTATGTGGGGATGATCATCTTCCAGGTGCTGGTGGCCCTCATCCCCGGAGAACCCCTGGAAATTGCCGGAGGTTACGCCTTTGGCGCCTGGGAGGGGACGCTGCTGTGCCTGCTGGGGGCCACCCTGGGCAGCACTTTGGTCTTTCTGCTGGTCCGCCGGTGGGGCGTCCGGGTCCTGGAGCTGTACTTCCCAAGAGAAAAAATTGAGTCCCTGAAATTCATGCAGAACACCCAAAAAGTTCGGGTTATAGCCTTCCTTCTCATGTTCATCCCCGGCACGCCCAAAGACCTGATTAGCTATTGCATGGGCCTGACCAAAATCAAGCTGTCGGAATGGATCCTCCTCAGCACTGTGGCCCGCATTCCCTCCATCGTGACCTCGACCGTTGGCGGCGACGCCTTGGGCGGGCAGGACTACCGGTTCGCCATTCTGGTCTTTGCCGGCACCCTGGTCATCAGCTTGATCGGCGGTCTCATCTACAACGTTTACACCAAGCGTCACAGTTTCAAAGCCGGTGTACGGCAGCAGGGAGGCGAGCTTTGAACCAAGAAGATTTTCTGCGATTCGTCAGCCAGGTGGCAACGGCTTCCCGACTGGGGCAGGAAGCGCACTATATCCAGCATGGCGTCACCCGGTGCCTTCTGCACAGCATCGCTGTGGCCTATTATTGCGATTGCCTGGCCAGGGGGCTGCGGCCCCTCCGGTTCCGGCGGCGGCAGCTGCTGCGGGGCGCTTTACTCCACGACTACTTTCTATATGATTGGCACGATCCGGATCCCACCCATCGGCTTCACGGATTTCACCATCCCGCCCGGGCTCTGGAGAATGCCAGGCAGGACTTTACCCTGGACCCGGTGGAGCAAAACATCATTCTTCGCCACATGTTTCCCCTGACCCCCATTCCACCCAAATATCGGGAAGCGATTTTGGTATGTCTCGTGGATAAAGTCTGCTCTTTGTATGAAGTCTTTGCACTTCATCCATATGGCAATTGGCGGATTCAGGCCGCCTGTTCCCTGATTTTAAGAGGAGCCTCTGTGGCCCAGGTTTTTTCCGAAAAAAACTGAAAAACCCCCCATCCTCGGGCATAGAAAGTGAGATTTTCCGCTTTCTGTGCCCGTTTCCAGGTTTTGATTGCGCTTGACACCAAAAATTAAGAAACTGCCACTTCCATTTTCCCGGAAAACCCTGTATAATTATGCCTATGATGAGAAAAAAGCTGAATTGGAACCCTCTGGACCGGCGGGGCTCCTTCCCGTACTATTACGCCATTTTGCCTGTGGCCGGTACCATTGTGTGCAATATGCTCACCTATTACGGCAGCCGGCCCATTACCCAAGGGCTTCCTCACTGGGATTTGACTCTGCCCCTGGACCGATGGATTCCCTTTGTTCCATCGGCTGTTTCCATATACGTTTTGGCATTTGTGTCCTGGGTGATTGGCATCTGGGTCATTGCCCGGGAGAGCCCGGCAGTGTGTTACGAAGTGTTGGCTGGAGAGCAAATTGCAAAGCTCCTGTGCCTTGTCTGCTTCTTCCTCCTGCCCACCACCATGGAGCGGCCAGAGGTCCCTGGCAGCGACCCGTTCTCCTGGCTGGTCCGGTTCATTTATCAGGTGGACACCCCAGACAATCTGCTCCCCTCCATTCATTGCCTGGAGAACTGGCTGTGCTTTCGTGGGGCCCTCCGCTGCCGGAAGGTGGGACGGGGATATCAAATTGGCATGCTGATTTTCGCCATCTTGGTATTTGCCTCCACCCTACTGGTGAAGCAGCATCTGGTTTTAGACGTCGTCACCGGCATCGCCGTGGTTGAGATTGGCCTCTTCCTCGCCCGCCGGACTGGCGCAGGGCGGATTTATGCCCATTGGAACCGCCGGTTGGGGATTCCGGTATGAAAAAACGAAACCACCTGACTCTGTGGCTGGTTCTGTTTCCATTGCTGGCAGTGGCTGCGGTATCTATCGTGATCTCCGCCAACCAGAACTTTTCCATAGACATATTTCTGTCTTACCTGTCCCAGGTCCAGCCGGTCTGGTTGGCTGCGGCCGTGGGATGTACCCTTTGCTACATCCTGTTTGAGGGCCTGAGCCTTCATGTCATTTGTCGGCGTTTGGGTAGCCCCTCACGCCTGGGGCACAGCGTCACATGGTCTGCGGCAGATATTTTCTTCTCCGCCGTCACGCCCTCTGCCACTGGTGGACAGCCTGCCTCCGCCTGGTGTATGCTCCGGAGCGGGGTACCGGGCTCGGTGTGCTCCGTTGCCCTGCTTTTAAACCTGGTGCTTTACACCCTGTCCATTTTGGTGATTGCGCCGGTGACCATTGCACTGTACCCCGGCGTCTTCCTGGGATTCAGCTTGCCGGCCCGCTGCTTCATCGCCATCGGCGCGATCATGCAGTTGGCTCTGGCCGGTCTGTTTCTCTTGCTTTTGGTTCGCCCCGGTCTTGTGGAGCGGGTGGCCGGTTGGGGGCTAAACCTTCTGAGCCGGGGCCGTCTGCGCGCCCGGGCAGAGCGGTGGCGCGCCTGTCTGGCGGCAAAGATGCCGGATTACCGGAGCTGTACCCGGACCCTGCGCCGGGACTGGCGATTGTTGATTGCTGCTTTCTCTTGCAACCTCATCCAGCGGTTGTCCCTCCTCCTGGTTCCGGTGTGCTTCTTTTTCGGGTCCGGCGGCAGGCTGGAGCAGGCCTTGGCCGTGGCCGCTGTGCAGTCCTGCATTGTCTTGGGGTCCAATGCCGCACCCTTGCCCGGGGCGATGGGAGTTGCCGATTATCTTTTTCTGGACGGCTACTGTGCCCTGGTCCAGGATCCTGTGAGCATGGAGCTTGCCAGCCGGGGCATCTCCTTTTATGGCTGTTTCGTTCTGTGCGGCCTCATATTGCTGGCTGGCGTGCTGGCGTCCGGAATCTACCGAAAGAGAGAGGTACCATGATTGGCTTTTACGATTATACGGTTGTACTCACATACTGTTCCATCATCTCCGCCATCGTCGGCATTGTGCTGTCCTTAGGCGCAACCGCGCATCCCCAGTGGGCTGTGTTTCTCCTGCTGCTGTCCGGCCTGTGCGATGCCTTTGACGGGAAGGTGGCCCGGACCAAGAAAAACCGGACCAGGGCCATGCAAAACTTCGGCATTCAGATTGATTCCCTGGCGGACATTGTGGCCTTTGGCATTCTGCCGGTGTGCATCGGCCTGGCCCTGTGGAATTACAGCGCCGCAAGCGCCGAGGCGGGTTCCTTTGTTCTCCCCTACGCGGTTCCCATTTTGATCTCCTGTCTGTACATCCTGGCAGCTGTCGTCCGGCTGGCCTACTTCAATGTCACCGAGGAAGAGCGGCAAAGCATCGGAGCCTCCAAGCGGGAGTTCTACACGGGCCTCCCCGTCACTGCCGCCTCCCTGATCTTCCCCACCCTGGTCCTTCTCCAGAAGCTGACCCGGGCCGATCTGTGCTGGCTGTATCACGCCGTGATGCTGGCCACTGCCGGGGCCTTTGTGGGGAAGTTTCACGTCAAGAAGCCCAACCTTCGGGGCATTCTCATTCTGGTGGGGCTGGGCGCCGCGGAGTTTCTCCTGTTCCTGATCCTGCGGTTGGTAACGCGCCATGGCTAAACACACCAGTCCCGGCCTGTCCTTTCTCTATCATACGGCAGCAGGGCGATTCCTTCTGAAGGGGCTCACTGCCCCGCCCGTGTCCCGGCTGGTGGGCCGGTATCTGGACAGCCGTCTTTCTCGCATTCACATTGCCGGTTTTGTCCGGCGAAATGGGATCGACCTCGCCGGCTGCGAAAAGCAGTCTTTCTCCAGCTTCAACGACTGCTTCACCCGAACGTTGCGGCCGGATCAGCGGCCTGTGAACATGGATCCCAACGCCCTAATCTCCCCCTGCGACGGGCTTTTGTCCGTATTTCCCATTGAACCGGACCGGGTCTTTGCTGTCAAAGGTAGCCGGTATACCCTGTCGGAGCTGCTGGGCGGAAGCGAAATTGCCGGGCAGTACGGCGGCGGTCTCTGTCTGATTTTCCGCTTGTGTGTGGGGGATTATCACCGTTATTGTTATATGGATTGGGGCGCCAAGGGGGAAAACCACTTCCTGCCCGGCGTCCTGCACACCGTACGGCCCATTGCCCTGGCCAGCTGCCCCGTGTTCACACAAAACTGCCGGGAATATACCGTCCTCAACACCGAACATTTCGGCCCCGTCACCCAGATAGAAGTGGGCGCCCTGCTGGTGGGCCGCATTCAAAACCACCAGGGCGCCGGCGTCTTCCAAAAGGGCCAGGAAAAAGGGCTGTTTCTCTATGGCGGCTCCACCGTTCTTCTGCTGCTGGAGCCGAATCGGGTACGCCTTCTGCCGGAGCTTCTGGCCCAGTGCCAGGCCGGCCAAGAAACCTCTGTGCGCCAGGGGCAAACCCTGGGATATGCCATCTAACCATTCTAAGCCGCCTTCTGTATCAGGAGGCGGCTTTTCATCGGTCGAAAAAAGGAGCACATACCTTGCTTTTGCCGGGCGGACACTACCATATCGCTTTTCACATGCGTGCCAGCGGCGCGTCTAGGAAGCCGCGCCCTACGGTGGCAGGTCCGTAACGCCGGTGTCTGGCATAGACGGCGGCGTGTTGGCATATGGTTGAGCAAGAACGATTCAACCAGGAAACACAGGAGCAGGAGGGCGCGCCATGGGGACAAGAGTGACAGAGCTGCGGTGCAAAGAGGTCATCAATATCACAGACGGTCTGCGTCTGGGGTTTGTTTCAGATGTGGAGGTCCAGCTCCCAGAGGGGAAGGTCCTGGCCCTGGTAGTACCGGGTCCCTGCCGCTTTTTTCGTCTCTTTGGGCGGAAGGACGACTTTGTCATTCCCTGGCACTGCATCCGCCGCATCGGTTCTGATATCATCCTGGTGGAGATCGAGCCGGACAAGTGCCGCGTCCCCCGCCGCAAACCCAAGTGGTTTTGAGCGCCATTGGGACCCAAAAACCGGGATGTTTTCCCGTTCCAGCCAGATCCTATGGGATTCCCCAGTTTTTTCTAAATTGCACTTGACAATCCCCATTCCGCTGTGGTAATCTAGCCAAGGCAAGTCTTCTGCCTTACAATTGAATATTGGTATCGGATGAGTGGCCCGAGAGAGTCTGCCCGGTTGTGGGCAGCGCCGAAGGGGAATGCAAAAGCTCTCAGGCAAAAGAATCGGGCCATGACGATGCTCCGAAAAGCGCAGCTCTCTGCGCGCCGAAGGTGCAACCTGACGGCCCAGCCGCCGGGGAATCTCTCAGGTATCAGAACGGAGGCACAAGGTATCCAGAGGGGTACTTTGTGCCATTTTTCCTGTCTGGCACAAGCTCTTATACTGCCACAAAAATAAGGAGGATCATTATGAGCGAACTCAAACGCACACAGCTTTACGATGTCCACGTGCAGGCCGGCGCCTCTATGGTGGACTTCGGGGGCTGGGAAATGCCCATCCAGTATCCCAGCGGCATCGTATCCGAGCACCTGTACACACGCCACGCCTGCAGCCTCTTCGACGTGTCCCACATGGGTCGGCTGTTGGTGGAGGGGCCTGACCGGTTGGCCTTTTTGCAGCACGTGCTCTCCAGCAACGTGGCCGGTCTGGACCTGAACACGGCCCAGTACTGCATCATCCCCGCTTCCAACGGCAGCGCCGTAGACGACGCATACCTGTACCGCTTCGAAGAGGAGCGGTATCTGCTGGTGGTCAACGCCGCCAACACCGACAAGGACCTGGCCCATCTGGAGGCCGCCCTGTCGAAATTCGACTGTACCATCACCAACATCACCGCCCAATACGCTGCCATCGCGGTTCAGGGTCCCAAGAGCAAGGAGCTGCTGCAGATTCTCTCCGGCGGCGTGGCCATCACCGAGCCGATGAAGAACGCGCTGAACACCCTGACCTTCGAGGGACGCACCGTGCGGGTGGCCAAAACCGGCTACACGGGCGAGCCCCTGGGCTACGAGGTGTACATTGAGAGCGCAGAAGCCCCCTGGCTGTGGAACCGGCTGGTGGAGCTGGGCGCCAAACCCGCTGGCCTGGGCGCCCGGGATACCCTGCGCCTGGAGGCTGCACTGCCTCTGTACGGCCATGAAATGGGCGCGGACCCCGACGGAGCCCCCATGCCCATCTTTGCCGTGCCTCTGGCCAAGTTCGCCGTCAGCTTCGCCCCCCAGAAGGGCGACTACATCGGCCGGGCTGCCCTGGAACGGCAGTACGCCGCCTACCGCCGGGTCATGAACCGGGACTTCACCGATCTGGCAGATCTGCCCCGGCGCATTCAGCCCATCACCCTGCTGGACCGGGGCGTCATGCGGGCCGGGATGCCCATCTTCCGGGGTGACCGCCAGATCGGCTGGGTCACCAGCGGCACCATGGTTCCCTACTACCGGGCTGAGGGCGAGGGCCTGCAGACGGTCATACTGGACGAAACGGCCAAGCGGGCCATCGGCCTGTGCTACATCGACAGCGACGTGCTGGAAGACGACCAGGTGGAGGTAGACATCCGGGGCAAGCGGCTGAAGGCTGTCATCCCCCCCTATCACATGCGGGTGGATACCCCACCCTTTGCCCGGCCCATTCTCTACGGCCTGGACAATCTGACCTCTGCTTCCGGTACCGGCAACCGGGCCGCTGACGCTGCCGATCTCCTCCGCCGGGCCACTGAAAACCACCTGTGGCGGCAGAAGCAGTGCATCAACCTGATCCCCTCGGAGAACACCCCCAGCCGGGCGGTGCAGCTGCTGTGCGCCTCCGACCCTGCCTTCCGGTATGCCGAGCACAAGAAGATCAAATCCTTCTATGACAAGGACGTCTTCTACTACCAGGGCACCGAGTTCATCGACCGGGTGGAGCAGCTCCTGGTGGAGCAGATGCGCCAGTACCTGGGCTGCACCGAGGTGGAGACCCGGACCATCAGCGGCCAGATGTCCAACATGGCAACCTTCTCCGCCCTCATGGACTGGAAGAACCGGCTGGACCGGAAGCACGATCCCAAGCGCCTGGGTTACATCCTCAACAACCACATCATCAAGGGCGGTCACCTGTCCGCACAGCCCATGGGTGCACTCCACGATTACGTGGCCATTGACCCCGTGACCGAGCGCCACGCCATTGTGAACTTCCCTGTCTGCAAAGACAACATCTATAAGATCGATGTGGAGGAAACCAAAAAGGTCATCAGCCAGTACCGGCCGGAACTCATCATCTTCGGCAAGAGCATGGTCCTCCATCGCGAGCCTGTGGCCGCCATTCGGCAGTTTGTGGATCAGGAGAACATCCCCACCACCATCATGTACGATATGGCCCACGTCATGGGTCTGGTGGGCGACCACTTCCAGAAGCCCTTTGAAGAGGGTGCGGAAATTGTCACCGGCTCTACCCACAAGACCTTCTTTGGCCCTCAGCGCGGCGTCATTGGCGTCAACTACAAGAAAGAAGACCTGAAATACGGCCTCTGGGAAACCATCGAGTCCCGCGCCTTCCCCGGCAGCGTCTCCAACCACCATCTGGGCACCCAGCTGGGCCTCCTCATGGCCGCCTATGAGATGAACCAGTTCAAAGACAGCTACCAGAAGGCCATTGTGGACAACGCCAAGTACTTCGCCAAGTGCCTGAAGGCCCAGGGCCTGGACGTGGCTGGCGATCCCGCCATCGACTACACCGAGACCCACCAGGTCATCGTCTCCGTAGGCTATGGCACCGGTCCCCAGGTGGCCCAGCGGCTGGAGCAGAACAACATCATCGTCAACTACCAGGCGACCCCCGATGAAGAGGGCTTCACCGCCTCCGGCGCGCTGCGCATGGGCGTGTCCGAAATGACCCGCTTTGGCTTCGGTCAGAAGGAATTTGCTCAGCTGGCCCAGCTGATGGCAGACTGCATCCTCCGCAATCGGGATGTGTCCCAGGATGTGGCCCGGCTGCGTGCGGAGCACCCGGTGATGGGCTACTGCTTCTCCGACCAGGAATTCGACAGCGCCCTCAGCGAACTGGCCGGTCAGATTGGCCTGTAATATTCTGCAACACATAGGAGATCAAAAAACATGAGCAATCCCAAGCTCACCCCACTTCACAGCGTCCACGTGGCGGCAGGCGCCACCATGGTGGATTTTGGCGGATGGGATATGCCCATCCAGTACCCCAGCGGCATTGTGGCCGAGCACCTGAATACCCGGCGCAACTGCGGTCTCTTCGACGTGTCCCACATGGGCCGCCTGATTGTGGAAGGCCCCCAGCGGGTGGCATTCCTGCAAAAGGTTCTGTCCAACAACGTAGAAGCCCTGCCTGTGGGCCGCGCCCAGTACTGCATCATCCCCGCTCCCGACGGCAGCGCCGTGGACGACGCATATCTGTACCGCTTCGAGGCGGACCGGTATCTGCTGGTGGTGAATGCCTCCAACACCGACAAGGACCTAGCTCATTTTGCCGCCATTGTCCCGGCGTTTGATTGCACCATCACCGACATCACCGGCACTTCCGCTTGCCTGGCTCTCCAGGGCCCCAACAGCGAACAACTGCTTCAGACCCTCTCCGGCTGCGACTTTATCACCGGCCCCAAGAAAAATGACCTCAACACCCTGCAGATGGAGGGTCATACCGTCCAGGTCTCCAGAACCGGCTACACCGGCGAGCCTGTAGGCTTTGAGCTGTTCGTGAGCAACGAGGACGTCCTGTGGCTGTGGAACCGCCTCGCTGAGCTGGGCGCAACGCCGACCGGTCTGGGCGCCCGGGATACCCTGCGCCTGGAGGCCTCCCTGCCCCTGTACGGGCACGAAATGGGCCTGGATCCCGACGGCAAAGCCATTCCCGTCTTCGCCGTCTCTCTGGCCAAGTTTGCTGTGAGCTTCCTGCCGGAGAAGGGGGACTTTGTGGGCCGCAAGGTCCTGGAAGACCAGTTTGCCGCGTACCAGCGGATCACCCAACAGGATTTCCACGACGTCGCCGCCCTTCCCAAGCGCATCGTCCCCATTGCCCTGCTGGACCGGGGCGTCATGCGGGCCGGGATGCAGATTTATTGTAACGGCCAGGCAGTGGGCTGGGTCACCAGCGGCACCATGGTCCCCTATTATCAGTTCCGCGATGAGAGCCCTGAAGCGGTACCCACAGACGCCACCGGCAAGCGCTCCATCGGCTTTGCCTACATTTCCAGCACGGTCACTCCAGACGATGTGGTGGAAATCGACGTCCGGGGCAAGCGGCTCAAGGCCAAGCTCACCACCCGGCACATCCGGCAGAATCTCCCCCCCTACGTCCGCCCCATTCTCTAATCGAATTCCCGCTTTCTGCGGAAACCTACCAACATACACATTTCAGGAGGAATTACAGTATGAATTATCCCAACGAACTGAAGTACAGCAAGTCCCACGAGTGGGTCAAGACCGAAGACGGCCTCACCCTGGTCGGCATTTCTGATTTTGCTCAGGACGCTCTGGGCGATGTGGTGTTCATCAACCTGCCCGGCGAGGGCGACCAGGTCACCGCTGGCGAGGCCTTCGGCGATGTGGAGTCTGTGAAGGCCGTGAGCGATCTGGTGAGCCCGGTGACCGGCGTCGTTGCCGCCGTCAACGAAGAGCTGCTGGATGCGCCGGAAATGCTGAACAGCGATCCCTACGGCGCATGGATCATGAAGGTGGAAAACGTCACCGATACAGAAGAGCTGCTGGACGCCAGCGACTACGAAGCCTTCTGCGCTGAGGCTTAATCCATGGGAAGCTACATACCTGCCGCACCGGCAGAGCAGCAGGAAATGCTGGAGGCCATTGGCCTCCGGGATTTCCGGGAGCTGTACAAGGATGTTCCGGAGTCCATGTACCTGGACCGCCCTCTGGACATCCCCGCCGGTATGAGCGAATTGGAAGTGAGCCGGGCCCTTCAGGCCATGGCGGCGAAAAACCAGGTATTTTCCACCATTTTGCGGGGTGCTGGCGCTTATGATCACTACATCCCCAGCATCGTCAAGTACATCCCCGCCAAGGAGGAATTCCTCACCGCTTACACGCCCTATCAGGCGGAGATGAGCCAGGGCCTCCTCCAGTCCATTTTTGAGTATCAGACCATGATCTGCCAGCTGACCGGCATGGACGTGTCCAACGCCTCGGTGTATGACGGGGCCACTGCCGCCGCCGAAGCTGCCGCCATGTGCCGGGATCGGAAGCGCCGGGTCACCCTGGTGTCCGCCGCGGCCCATCCCGATGTGATCAACACCATTGCCACCTACTGCTACGGCACCGGCGATGAAATGCGTCTGGTTCCCGCCAAAGACGGCAAGACGGACCCGGAAGCCCTCCGGGAGTTGCTCACCGCCGATGTGGCCTCTTTCTATCTCCAGCAGCCCAACTTCTACGGCCAGCTGGAAGACGCCGAGGCCCTGGGCCAGCTGGTCCACCAGGCGGGCGCCATGTACATCATGGGCTGCAACCCCATCGCCCTGGCCATCATGAAGACGCCCAGAGACTGCGGCGCCGACGTGGCTGTGGGGGAAGGCCAGCCCTTGGGCCTGCCCCTGGGCTATGGCGGCCCCTACCTGGGCTATATGGCCACCACCAGCAAGCATATGCGGAAGCTACCCGGCCGCATTGTGGGCCAGACCGTGGACAGCAAGGGCGATCCCGCCTACGTGCTGTCCCTCCAGGCCCGGGAGCAGCACATCCGCCGGGAGAAGGCCAGCAGCAACATCTGTTCCAACGAGGCCCTGTGCGCCCTCACTGCCAGCATCTATATGGCTGCCATGGGTCCCCAGGGCATGGCCGACGCTGCCCGGCAGTCCATGGCCAAGGCCCACTACCTGGCCAAGGGCCTGTGCGCTCTGGACGGCGTGACCCTGCGGTACACCGGCCCCTTCTTCCATGAGTTCCTCCTTGACATGCCCAAGAGTGAAGCCGTACTGGCTGCCCTGGAGCAAGCCGGCATCCTGGGCGGACTGCCCGTAGACAGCGGCATCCTGTGGTGCGCCACAGAAAAGGCCTCCAAAGAGGCTCTGGATCAGACCATTGCCATTGTGAAGGAGGTGCTGGCCCAATGAAACTGATTTTTGAGAAAAGCGTGTCCGGTCGCCGCTGCTCCATGCTTCCCGCCTGTGATGTGGAGACCGTGGAACTGCCGGAGGGATTTGCCCGGACCGAGGCGCCGGCCCTGCCGGAGATGAGCGAAACCGACATCTCCCGGCACTACAGCGAGCTGTGCCGGAAGGTCCATGGCGTTAACTGCGGCTTCTATCCCCTGGGCTCCTGCACCATGAAGTACAATCCCCGGATTGATGAAGAGATGGCCGCCCTGCCCGGCTTTGCCGGCATCCATCCCCTCAGCCCCAAGCATGCCACCGAAGGCTGCCGGGACGTGCTGGAGACCGCCAAGCAGTATCTGTGTGAGATCACCGGTATGGCGGATATGACCTTCCAGCCTGCCGCCGGCGCCCACGGCGAGTTCACCGGCGTCCTGCTCATCAAGCAGTACCACGAGGCGCGGGGCGACAGCCGCCGCACCAAGATCATCGTCCCCGACTCCGCCCACGGCACCAACCCTGCCACTGCCGCCATGTGCGGCTATCAGGTGGTGAACATTCCCTCCGCCCCCAACGGCTGTGTGGATTTGGAGGCCCTCCGGAAGGTGCTGGGCGAAGACACCGCCGGATTGATGCTCACCAATCCCAATACCGTTGGCATCTTCGATGAGAACATTTTGGAGATCACCCGTCTGGTCCACGAAGCCGGCGGTCTGTGCTATTACGACGGAGCCAACCTCAACGCCGTCATGGGCGTGGTACGCCCCGGCGATATGGGCTTTGACTGCATCCACCTGAATCTGCACAAGACCTTTGCCACCCCCCACGGCGGCGGCGGTCCTGGCGCAGGCGCCGTGGGTTGCAAGGACTTCCTGGCCCCCTACCTGCCCCAGTCTGTCACCGTGGATGGCCCCGGCAGAAAGCAGGTCCGGAGCTTCTCCGGCAACTTCCTGGTGGTGGTCCGCGCTCTGGCCTACCTCATGACCCTGGGCCGGGAGGGCGTACCCGAAGCCGCCTGCAATGCCGTCCTCAATGCCAATTACCTGATGCAGAAAATCAAGGGCACCTTCACTCCCGCCTTTGATCGGATCTGCATGCATGAATTCGTCCTGGATCTGTCGGAATTCAAGAAGGAGACCGGCGTATCCGCTCTGGATGTGGCCAAGTCCCTCATTGACTATGGGATGCATCCGCCCACAATGTACTTCCCCCTGATCGTCCATGAGGCTCTGATGCTGGAGCCCACGGAAACGGAAAGCCGGGAGACCCTGGATTGGGCCGCAGACGTATACCGCAAGCTGTATGACCTGGCCCATACCGACCCGGACCAGATGCACGGCGCGCCCCACAACGCCCAAATCGGGCGGCCCGACGAGGTTCGCGCTGCCCGGAACCCTGTGCTGCGGTACGAAAAGCCATGATCCAGCAGCTGAAATTATACGAAGGCCAGAGTTTTGATCCCCAGCTCAATCTGGCCGTGGAAGAATACCTGCTCCAAACCGTGGAGCCGGATTGCTGCATCCTCTATTTGTGGCAAAATCAGAATACCGTGGTCATCGGGCGGAACCAAAACGCCTGGAAAGAATGCCGCACCACCCTGCTGGAAGAGGAGGGGGGCCACCTGGCCCGCCGCCTCTCCGGCGGCGGCGCCGTGTTCCACGATCTGGGGAACCTGAATTTCACATTTCTGGTTCCCACAGACTGCTATGACCTGGAAAAGCAGCTATCCGTGATCCAATTGGCATGCCGGAGCTTTGGCATCGAAGCAGTCCGGTCCGGGCGGAACGACATTCTGGCCGAAGGCCGCAAATTCTCCGGAAACGCCTTCTATCAAAGCGGTGGCCGCTCTTACCACCACGGCACGCTGCTGGTAGACGTGGACATGACCCGCATGAGCCGGTATCTGAACCCCTCCAAAGCCAAATTGGAGGCCAAGGGCGTAGATTCCGTCCGCTCCCGGGTGGTCAACCTGAAGGAGCTGGCCCCGGAGATCACCATTGACCAGCTCAAGGTGCAATTAGCTGCTGCGTTCCAGGAGGTCTACCATCTGCCCTGCAAACACATTGCGCCAGAAGAGCTGGACCGGGATCAGGTGGAGGCTCTGTACCAGCGCAATTGCAGCTGGGATTGGAGATTTGGAAAGCAGCTTCCCTTCACCTTCAGCTGTCAGGACCAGTTCCCCTGGGGCGGAATCCAGATGCAGCTCCAGGTCGAAGGCGGAATGGTCCGGGAAGTCCAGGTGTTCTCCGACGCCATGGACTGGGAAATCGCACCGGCACTGGAACAGGCCCTTGCCGGCTGCCGATTTGCCCTGCCAGACCTGTGCCAAGCCGTCCGGCGCAGTTGCCCGGACCAGGCAGAAACCCTCTGCCAGATGCTGACAGCACAGGAGATCTAAATGTTTCAAAGGCGAGAAATCGCATCCCCGCAGGATGGGGCACTCCAAACCCGTCTCCCATCCTGCGGGGTTCCTTTACAAAAAAATCTTTTTCCCGAAAAAAGGACTTGCCAAAGCGACTGAAATATACTATAATGTACCCGTTGTCAGGCTCCTGCCCACAAAAGAATCTAGGTGCCCGACTCCCCTATCTGCCGGTGTGATGGAATTGGTAGACGTAGTGGACTCAAAATCCACCGCCAGCGATGGCGTGCCGGTTCGAGTCCGGCCACCGGCACCAGCTCAGAAATTCCCATTACCGCTCCGTTTCCGCCTGTCGGCGAAAACTGCGCGATAATGGGAATTTCTTCGCTTTCGGCCCCGACTCGCTCCGCTGGACTCGGGGCCGAAGGGGACGGGGATTTTGCTCTCCCGCAATTGATTTTCACTGTTTATTGCACGTCGGCGCAAAGTGAACTTTGCACCGACGTCATTTTATTTCTACGAAACAAGGTGACACATCTGTCCGCTCCCCTTATTCCTCCTTTCCAATGTGGAAGGTCAAGAAAGTCCGCCGTCGAAGGAACGCCTTGTGAAAAAGGTGGAAAATCCAGAAAAAAATACTTGCAATTGCGGTTTCCATTTGTTACAATATTCTAGCGTGGCGCAAAGCGCCATAGTTTCAAAACCACACACCCGGGGATCAGGCCCGCAGGTGCCGCCGAGGCGGTGCGTTCCTGAGATGATCGGGGTGGAGGCAAAACAAAAAGGAGAAACAACATTATGGCAGTCGTATCTATGAAACAATTGCTGGAAGCCGGCGTGCACTTTGGTCACCAGACCCGCCGCTGGAACCCCAAAATGGCCCCCTATATCTACACCGAGCGGAACGGGATCTATATCATTGACCTGCAGAAGACCGTGAAGAAGCTGGAAGAGGCCTACTCCTTCGTGCGTGAGCTGGCCGCCAATGGCGAGAGCCTTCTCTTCGTGGGTACCAAGAAGCAGGCCCAGGAAGCCATCAAGGAAGAGTCTGAGCGGGCTGGCCAGTTCTTCGTCAACGCCCGTTGGTTGGGCGGTATGCTGACCAACTTCCGCACCATGCGGACCCGGATTGACCGTCTGGCTCAGCTGCGGAAGATGGAAGAGGATGGCACCTTTGCCATGCTCCCCAAGAAGGAAGTCATCAAGCACCAGGGCGAAATCGCCAAGCTGGAGAAGTACCTGGGCGGCGTGAAGGAAATGAAGAAGCTCCCCGGCGCCCTCTTCATTGTGGATCCCCGCAAAGAGCGCAACGCCATCGCCGAGGCCCGGAAGCTGGGCATTCCCATTGTGGCCATTGTGGATACCAACTGCGATCCCGATGAGATTGATTACGTGATTCCCGGCAACGATGACGCCATCCGCGCCATCCGCCTCATCGCCGCCACCATGGCCAACGCCGTGATGGAAGGCCGCCAGGGCGAGAGCTACAGCGAAGAGCCCGCCGCCCCTGCCCCCGAGGCCTCCGAGGCCCCCGCTGCTGAATAACAAATCCAATTGAGGGGCTGTTGCCAGACGGAACGGTCAGGATGCGTCCTGATCCCCCGCTCTTGGTAACAGCCTCTTCGAAGAAATGAAGACGTCTAATAGGAGGATATTATTATGGCATTTACTGCTGCTGACGTAAAGAAACTGCGTGAAATGACCAATGTAGGCATGATGGACTGCAAGAAGGCCCTGACTGCCTCTGAGGGCGACATGGACAAGGCCGTGGAGTGGCTCCGTGAAAAGGGCCTGGCCGCTGCCGCCAAGAAGTCCGGCCGGATTGCCGCCGAAGGCGCTGTCTGCGCCATCGTGGAAGATGGCGTTGGCGCCATCGTGGAAGTCAACTGCGAAACCGACTTCGCCGCCCAGTCCGACAAGTTCACCGGCTTTGTGAAGGACGTGGCTGACGTCGTCGTCAAGGCCGCTCCCGCTGACCTGGACGCCCTTTTGGCTGCCAACTACCCCAACACCGACAAGACCGTGGGTGAAATGATCCCCGAGAAGGTCCTGGTCATCGGTGAGAACCTGAAGGTTCGCCGCTTTGCCCGGTACGCCACTGGCGTGACCGTCCCCTATATCCACATGGCCGGCCGCATCGGCGTTCTGGTGAATATGGAAGTGGAAGGCATCGACGCCGCCGCTGTCACCGAGCTGGGCAAGGATCTGTGCATGCAGGTCGCCGCTATGAATCCCTCCTTCTGCGACAAGGCAGACGTGGACCAGACCACCCTGGACAAGGAGAAGGAAATCCAGCTGGCCCTCATGGACAACGATCCCAAGATGGCTTCCAAGCCTCTGCAGGTGAAGGAAAAGATCGTCCTGGGCAAGATGAGCAAATACTACGGAGAGAACTGCCTGATGCAGATGGAGTTCGTCAAGGAGAAGGGCGTCTCCGTGGAACAGCACGTGGCCGCCATCGCCAAGGAACTGGGCGGCAAGATCTCCGTCAAGTCCTTCGTCCGCTTCGAGCGGGGCGAGGGCATCGAGAAGAAGCAGGAAGACTTCGCCGCCGAAGTCGCTGCGCAGATGAACATGGGCAAATAATTCCCAAAACCTTCAGGGACCTATTGCAAGACTTCACGCTTGCAATAGGTCCCTGTTTTGTTCTGTGAAGCCGGTCTGCGTAGGGGCGCACACTGTGCGCCCCTACGGAGTTTACTGTGGATCACCCAATGTCAGACTTCCGTTTTCCACATCCACCGTCACCGTCTGTCCAGGCAGAATGGCCCCCTCCAGGATTCTCCGGGCCAAAAGGGTCTCCACCGTGTGCTGCACATACCGGCGTAGAGGCCGGGCGCCATACTGGGGGTCGTAGGCCTCCTCCACAATCCATTGTTTGGCTCCCTCCGTCAGGCGGCAGGCAATTTCCTGTCCTTGCAGCCGCCGGTTCAGGCGGTCAATTTGCAGATCAATGATTGCGGTCACATCCGCCTTGCTCAGGGGCTTGTAGAAGACGGTTTCGTCCAGCCGGTTCAAGAACTCCGGTCGGAAGGACTGGTGCAGGAGCTGCAACACCTGGCTTCTAGCCGTCTCAGAGATGGCCCCATCCGGCCCAATCCCCTCCAAGAGGTACTGAGAGCCCAGGTTGGAGGTAAGGATGAGAATGGTGTTCTTAAAGTCTACGGTCCGGCCCTGGGAGTCTGTGATTCGCCCGTCGTCCAGAACCTGCAGCAGGACATTGAACACGTCGGGATGGGCCTTTTCCACTTCATCAAAGAGCACCACGGAATAGGGCTTCCGCCGGACCGCCTCGGTAAGCTGGCCGCCCTCCTCATAGCCCACATATCCAGGAGGCGCTCCAATCAGCCGGGACACGGCAAACTTCTCCATATACTCGGACATATCAATCCGGACCAGGTTATTCTCGTCATCAAACAGGGCCTCCGCCAGGCTCTTAGCCAGCTCCGTCTTGCCCACGCCGGTGGGCCCCAGGAAGAGGAAAGAGCCAATGGGGCGATTGGGATCCTGAATCCCAGCCCGGCTCCGTTGGATGGCTTCCGTCACCGCCTGGACTGCCTCTTCCTGGCCCACCACCCGGCGGTGCAGGGTCTCATCCAGGTGCAGGAGCTTCTCCCGTTCCCCCTGGACCAGCTTGGCTACGGGGATGCCGGTCCACCGCTCCACAATCCGGGCGATTTCCTCTTCCGTTACCTTATCCCGCAGCATACTGGACTCCCGGGCATTCTGCGCCACCTGCTCCTCCGCCTCCAGAAGCCGCTTGGCCTCGGGCAGGCGGCCATATTTCAATTCGGCGGCCTTCTCCAGATCGTAGCTCTGCTCCGCTGCCTCAATCTGCCGGTTCAACTCCTCGATTTTCTCCCGGAGCTGTTGGACCCGGCCAATGGCGTTCTTCTCGTTCTCCCACTGGGCCTTCTTGGAGTTGAACTGCTCCCGCTCCTCTGCCAGCTCCTTTTGAAGCTCTGCCAGCCGGGCTTTGGACCGGGGATCCTCTTCCTTCTTGAGGGCAGCCTCCTCAATTTCCATTTGAATGATCTTCCGGGACACCATATCCAGCTCTGTGGGCATAGAATCCATCTCGGTGCGGATCAGGGCACACCCCTCATCCACAAGGTCAATGGCTTTGTCTGGCAGGAACCGGTCGGAAATATACCGGTGAGACAGGGTTGCCGCAGCAATGATGGCGGCATCTGTGATCTTCACCCCATGGTAGACCTCATAGCGCTCCTTCAAGCCCCGCAAAATGGCAATGGTGTCCTCCACTGTGGGCTCACTCACCAGCACCGGCTGGAACCGCCGCTCCAACGCCGGGTCCTTTTCAATATACTTCCGATACTCGTCCAAGGTGGTGGCGCCGATGCAGTGGAGCTCCCCCCGGGCCAGCATCGGCTTCAGCAGGTTCCCGGCATCCATGGAGCCCTCGGTTTTCCCTGCCCCTACAATGGTGTGCAGCTCGTCAATGAAGAGCAGGATCTTTCCCTCGGACTTTTTCACCTCTGCCAGAACTGCCTTCAACCGTTCTTCAAATTCCCCCCGGTATTTTGCGCCTGCAATGAGAGCCCCCATATCCAGGGAGAAAATGGTCTTATCCTGGAGATTTTTCGGCACATCTCCCCGCACAATCCGCTGGGCCAGCCCCTCGGCAATGGCCGTCTTGCCCACGCCAGGCTCGCCGATCAAGACCGGGTTGTTCTTGGTCTTCCGACTCAGAATCCGGATCACATTCCGAATTTCCTCATCCCGTCCAATGACGGGATCCATTTTTTGCTCCTTGGCCCGGCGGACCAGGTCCGTACCGTATTTCTCCAGGGCCTCATAGGTGTCCTCCGGGCTGTCGGATGTCACCCGCTGGTTGCCCCGGATGGCCTGGAGGGCCTGTAAACAGTCCTCTTTGGTAATGCGATAGGTCCCCATCAGCTCCTTGACTGGGCCCTGAGCCGCCTCCACCAGCGCCAGGAGCAGATGCTCCACCGACACATACTCATCCTTCATACTGGCCGCCAAGTGCTCAGCCAGTTGGAACACATCGTCTACCCCCTGGGAGATATAAAACTTATCTGCTTCTCGGCCACCGGAGACCCGGGGCAGCTTGTCAAGCTCCGCCTGTGCCGCCGCCTCCAGGCTCTCCACTGTGACGCCCAGCTTCCGTAAGATTTGCGGCGCCAGCCCGCCCTCCTGCTGCAGCAGCGCCAGCAAGAGATGAATCTGCTCCATCTGCTGGTGATGATTTTCCTGGGCCAGGATCTGCGCGCCCTGTACTGCCTCCAGGGACTTTCTGGTATATTGGTTAAAATTCATATGCGACACTCCTTCCGCAGCCAACCGGGCCGCCCGGTTTAGCACTCTCGCGTCAAGAGTGCTAACTTTCTTTTGTATTCACTATACCCCCTTTTTTCAAAATGTCAAGGGGAACACAAAAAATTCACAAATCCGCTACAAACCCCTGCCCTTCTATTCTGCCCGATTTCTCCGAAATGCAGGAGCCTCCCCTGCCCGATTTTCCACCTCCGCACCGCAAGTATCCAACGGGAACTTCATAGTATCTTAACATCTCGCAGCTTACATCTTAATAATTCTCCGCTATACTAAAGGTAGGTGTTTTTTCATTTTTGCCTCTCTTTTATCTGTTGGAAAGCGCCCCGCCGCCGGTCTGGTCAACCGGAGGCGGGGCGTTTTCTGTATGCCAGTTTCTGTCCCGGACTTACCATTCATTCTGTCTCTTCCCCATTTTGGGGCTCCAGCCGGCATACCAACGCCCGCTGAATGCGATGGTCCCGGATCAGCTGCACCTTCACATGGAGGCCACAAACATCCACCTCCGGCTGTGCCCCGTCCATGGGAATGGCGCCCAGGGCACCAAAAACCAGGCCGCCAAACGTATCATATTCCTCCAGCGGCAGCTCCACACCCAGTTCCCGGGCCACTTCATCCAGCGGCGCCGCGCCCTGAATCCGCCAAGTCTGGGAGTCGACCCGCTCCACCTCCGGAGCCTCCTCTTCTGTCGTCCCTTCGTCGTCAAAGTCTCCCACCAGCTGCTCCAGCAAATCGTTGATGGTCACAATGCCGCTGAGTCCGCCGTACTCATCCAGGACCACTGCAAACCGGTTTCGGCTGCTCTTCATATTCCGGAACAGTACGTCTGCCTTCACCGTCTCTGGCACAAAATAGGCCGGTTTCACCGCCTGATCCAGCACATTCTCCCGGCTGTGGTCTGTCAAGCGGAAATAGTCCTTGGTATTGAGGACACCCACCACCTGATCCACAGACTCCTGGCACACGGGATACAGATTGTGTCGGCTTCCCCGGATGGTCTCCGCCCACTGCTCCGGGCTTTCATCCAGCCAAAGCAAATCCACTTCCGTCCGATGGGTGGCGATTTCTCCCGCAGTGAGATCGTCAAATTCAAACACATTTTGAATAAAGCTCTGCTCCTCCCGGTCAATCGCGCCCCGCGCACCGCCAACGTCCACCATCATCCGAATCTCTTCCTCGCTGACCTCTTCCTCGTCCCCGTCCGGGTCTACATGCAGCAGCCGCAGAACCCCGTTGACCGAGACAGTCAAGAGCCATACCAAGGGGGCAAAGAACTTGGAGATGGTGGTAATGAGCCCAGACATCCCCAGAGCCAACTGCTCCGACTTCTTCATAGCCAGCCGCTTTGGTACCAGCTCTCCGAACACCAGGGTGAAATAAGACAAAATAATGGTAATCAGAATCACCGAAATGGTATCCAGCGTCTTGGCAGGAATCCCAACCCCCAGACCGACCAGCCAGTCTACCAGCAATTCCGAGAAATTATCTGCGGCAAAGGCGCTGCCCAAAAAACCGGACAACGTAATGGCAACCTGGATCGTCGCCAAAAACCGGGCCGGCTGCACCGTCAGCTTACGCAGCCGGGCTGCCTTCCGGTTACCGTCAGCTGCCATACGCTCCAGCTTGGTCTCGTTCACAGACAGCACCGCAATTTCGGCGCAGGCAAAGACGGCGTTGAGGCCAATCAGCAAAACCTGCAGCAGAAGCTGCCATAAAATATCGTACATCGTGTTATGTTCCTCCTCATCATGTTGGAATGGGGCCTCAGAAAGCGCAAACAAGCACAGTCCGCTGCCGGATCATCCAGCGCAGACTATGCTTGTTCCAATTCCCATATATGGCAGCCAGCGTGGTCGTCGCTGCTACTGTCACTGTCGCTCATGAAAGTCTTCCCTTTCCAAGTTTTGAGAATATTATACAGATGCCCAGCCAAAAGTCAAGAGGAATTCTGTCGCTTGTTCCGGACAAATCGCCTTAACTGTGGCAACCATGGCCGGTCACCGCAAGACCTCCCGCTCCGTCATGATTCCCCCGTCCATCTCATGGAGGGTGTCGCAGAGAATCCGGGTGTCCTCTGGATTGTGAGAAGCAATGAGAATGGTCTTTCCCTGGCTTTTCAGCTTCAGGAACAGCTCCCGCATTTCTGCAACACCGCTTTTGTCCAGGCCATTCATGGGCTCATCCAAAATGAGCAGTTCCGGATCCTCCATCACCGCCTGAGCCAGCCCCAGCCGCTGGCGCATGCCCAGGGAGTACTTCCCCACATGCTTCTTGCTATCCGGATCCAGACCCACCAGGGCGATGGCAGACCGGATCTTTTCCCGGTCCACACGGCCGCTCAGCTCCATGAGATACCGGAGGTTCTGGTATCCAGAGCAATTGGGCAGAAACCCCGGCGTTTCAATGATGGCGCCTACCCCCTTTGGCACCCGCTTCCCGTCCCCCATCTTCTGACCCAGGACGGTAATCTGCCCCTCTGTCACCGGAAACAGGCCACAGATGCACTTAAACAGCACCGTCTTACCGGATCCGTTCCGTCCGATGATGCCATGAATCTTTCCTTTTTCCAGGCTGACGGTCACCCCGTTGACCGCCACCGTTTCTTTGAATTTCTTGGTCACATGTACCATTTCAATGGCGTTTTCCATGCGCTCACTCTCCCTCCGTATCCAGGTTACACCGGTGTATGGTGCCAAGAATGACCAATCCCAAAACGATGCTCAGCCCAATGGGCATCAGGGCCGCATAGGAGTAGGACGGCAAATTCTGATGACTGTTTCCCATCAAGCTCCGATCCAGCCACGAAACCGGGGAAATCCAGAGCAATTGCTTGGTAAACCGCGGCGCATAGGCCAAAACGCTGATCACCAGGGGCAAAATAGAAAACCCGGCTACCACCACTGCCCCGATGCCCTTTCTGGCCCACAGATTGCATGCCACCATCATCTCCCCCAACAGGAAACACACCACAATCATCGTTCCCGCCACCCACAGCGTCGCCTCCAAGGGGGTGGCGCTGACCATACAGCCATAGCTCAGGGCCAAGGGAACGTTATACTCAAACTGCCCGCCTGCCACAGCGGCGGTGGTCAAAACCGGGCCCCAATCGGCTCCCCACTCCAGGTTCGGCAACAGAAAAACCCAGGACAGAAGCCAGAGGACAGCGGTAAAGGCCACGCTGGTAAAGAGGATGTACAGCAACTGTCCACCCATCCAATCTCTCTTGCCCACCCGCAGCAGGATAAACTGCTGCTGCCGGTTTCGGAAGGGGGCGTCGGAGATCAGAAGCACAAATGCTAAAAAAATGGGGATGAAGTTATCTGGGTCACAAGGCAGCAATGGAAATAGCCAGGGACGGACGGGATATCCCAACGCCCGGCCATAGGCCACAAATCCCTGGGTCTCATACCACATGTAGAGGACCATGTACAGAGCGACAAAGGCATATTTGGGATTGATCCGCCATTGCAAAATGTTGAGCTTGCAACAACGTAACAGCTTCATTGGCCCAGCTCCTTTCTCAGCCGCCCCAGAAAGGCCTTGGCGCACAGGGCCGTCATCGTCAGCAGCAGCACAGAAGACCAGAGAAGGCTAAACCCCGGGCTCTCAAAGGTCTGGTAGAACAGAATCCCGTTCAGCCCGAAAGCCCGGGAAAACCAAAGGGAGTGGGTCATAAAGCTCAGGACCGTGTGCAGAACCATATACAAATAGTATCCCACCAAAGGCGCCAGCAAGCCCACAAAGACATTCCGGATCATGGCCGTCATCATAAGTCCAAAGACCGAAGCCAGGCTACAGCTGAGGCCTGTAACTACGATCCGCGCCAGATAATACCCCACTAGATGCCCGGAGGCTGCAAAGCCCAGATAACCTCCTGCCCCCTCCAGACCGTTCTGCGTCTCCGGCAGGCCCAGAAAGGAGAGCGCCCCTACGAAGAGGCCAATGGCCACCGCCGCCGCCAAAAAGGCCGACAGGGCCACCGATAGGATCTTGGCAAAGCCATAGGCCCAAAAACCCACCCGCTCCATTGCCTGATTTTCAAAGCCGCTCTCCCGATCTTGAAGGAAACTCCAGGCGTAAGGTACAGTAGCAATGGCAAAAAGCAGGGGTGCCAAACCCAAAGAGGTACAGGTGGCATTAAACAGCATTTTAGCTGCACTAATCTGGCCCCACCTGATAGGATTAAACAAATAATGGGCGCTGTTGAAACACATCCAGGCCAGCATCAGGACCACCGTGAGTAAAAATGCCCCAGAGAGCACACTGCGGCGCAGGTCCACCCTCAGGGCCCTACCCAGGGCCTTCATACTGGCCTCCCGGCAAAATCTACTTGATACAAGGAGCGCATAAAACTTCCACCTTTCCGGCAGCCCCATAGATTGCCATGGCTGCCTTTCGATTTTCTCAGAAATGATCCAAAACGGCAACTCCCGGCTGCTGGGGAGGCCGGGAGCTGCCGTCTGTGCCCTACTGCTTATGGAGCAATCTGGAGGTTAGGGCCACCAGTACCCGCCAAAACCCTGGACCATGCCGTTGGAGTGGGCGCTCAGATCCAAGTAGACCGTTTTTCCCGTTTCACTCGCTTTAAAGGCATCATCAAAGTAATAGAAGTACCGGGTGCCCAAGGAACCAATCCCATAGTAGTCTTCGGTCACATCCGTACCGTCAGGCCGCTCCACCCACATAGAGACGACGCTGCCACCAAATTCGCCACCGGTGATATTTGCCTGGGCATAGTACCCAGAGCTGTCACCTACATCAGTTTTATACCCCCGGGAAAATTTGCTGGCCGTTGCACCATTCCAAGTAAAATTAAACGATTGTTTCGGTGAGCCCGCAAAAGCCACCAGCGCAATCATTGGCACCAAAATGGCAGCCAACACTAGGATAGACAGGACACGACGCTTCAATTGTTTCATGAAAAGTTCCTCCTTGTCATTATCAAAAATTGGGGACGCTGCTATCTGTAAAGCTCGAACCCAGCACTAGAGCATTACATTCCATGTATTTAAGATACAATCTCCTTCCCGGTGATGGCGTCCACTGTCACATAGGTACAACCCTCAACCATCCAGCTGTCCGGATCCTTTGGGGTCTGATGGATGACCGCCTCCCAAACTGGGATCAGAAGCCAGCTATCTCCATCTTGCCGGTAGAGATACCGCAGAGTCAAGCTCTGGAGCTCATGGTTCTGGTTGGTAATGACATTGCCGATTTTGTTTTGAACCACCTTCAGAGCCTCTTCTGCTGAAATCACAGCCTCTGGCTCCTGAACCATCTCATCCGCTACCCAAGGGTAGTCCACCTGAAGGGAAAAAACCCCACTGGCATCGTACCAAGCCAGGATGTTGTTACCACAATAAGTAGTTGTCTCTCGCTTCCAGAATTGGTAGGACAGAGGGATCCCATCCACAGCGCAAAAGAACTCAAACATGTAACAATCGTCCGCCTCCGTCCAGTTCTTTGGCTGGAACTGCGCGTCCATCCCCTTCTTTCCAACGCTGTTCCACTCCTCAGTTTGCATCAATTCATCTGCCTGCTCCATTCGGTCGTGGCTGATGTACAGAGTGCGATTCAACACCACATCAGAAATCCCCAGGGCTGACAGCGCCGCCCGAACATTTGCCTCGGCCTCCTCCGCCGTATCACAAGCCAAGTCTACTGGATCTTCAAACAAAAATGATAGTCTGGATTCTTTGTTTATATCATAATCATTCTGATTTATATATATTGGATATCCAGTAATTTCGTTTTTGTTTTTACTGTACGAAAACTCTGAGGTTGTTGTGCTTCCGTCTGCATTCATCTGCGAAAAAAAATATCCCCCGTCCGTGCAAACGCCGGAATAGTAGTAATCCTTGCCCTCAATTCCGTCGCTATCTACCTCGGCAATACCATCTCCAACCTGCTTCAAAAAGGCATCAATTTCCTCCTTAGAGAAGCCCTTATAATGCCCCCGGTAGACCTTCGGGACCACCCCAGCTGGAGGACCGGAAATCTCCGCATCAATGAGGAAGTCTTCTTTTACTTCTTCAAAAATATGGGTGGGATCTGTGGAAATCACCTCCTGCAATGGAGCAGAAGTTTCCGTCTCTTTCTGGATCCCCTCCCCTCCATCTGGCTTCTGGCAGCCCGGAAGCGCCAGCACCAGTGCAAGCCCCAAGGCAGCAGCCCGTTTCTTTTCCCATAATTTCATACGCGTTCCTCCTCCAAACTGTTTTTACGTGAAGTGTCTACATGTATCGTCACGACATCCTACACCCGTCCAAGGAGTGCAATCAACTTCTCTTTATGAAGCAAATTATACCAAAACTACCATCTTTTTCAAGCGGCAAAATAAATAAAAAGTTGCTCCCGCCTTTGTGCAATCTGCCCATATCCCATTTTGAGCCAGATTCTGTCTTTCAAACATCACCTTTTCGGGCCAAAAAATTGATTCCGAAAATCCCATTGCAACCATCTCTCAGTTTATCTCAGCCGCAAACCTATGTGTCTATGCAGTGCAGACAATGAACCCGCAAATAAATGAAATAGCTTATCAATTCACCTGAACGACCAATTCATCCTATCTACAGCCACCAGGCAACTCCGTCATGACAAAGACTTGGCCATTCCACCGTCCCTCTGCCATCGTACCAAATCAACCAGCATGGGGTGTATGTGGCATATCACGACAAAAAAGCTCCACTCTTGACCTGCGCCGGTCGGCGTGATAAAATGAAATGGTATGCGGGTATGTAACCCGTGAGGAGGATATGTTGTTATGAATTATGCAGAAGAGTCTCTCCGGCTCCACGCGGAATGGAAGGGAAAACTGGAAGTGGTGGCTAGAGTCCCCGTCTCCACCAAAGAGGACCTCTCCCTTGCCTACACCCCCGGCGTGGCCCAGCCCTGCCTGGAAATTCAAAAAGATCCAAGCCGCTCCTATGATCTCACCCGCCGGCACAATCTCTGCGCCGTCATCACCGACGGCTCCGCCGTCCTGGGCCTGGGCGACATCGGCCCCGAAGCCGGTATGCCTGTGATGGAGGGCAAATGCGTCCTCTTTAAGGCCTTCGGCGGGGTAGATGCCTTCCCCCTTTGCGTGCGGACCCATGACGTCGACGAATTTGTCAACGCCGTCGCCCTCATCGCCGGCTCCTTTGGCGGCATCAATCTGGAAGATATCTCCGCCCCCCGCTGCTTTGAGATTGAGCGCAAGCTGAAGGAAAAATGCGACATCCCCGTCTTCCACGACGACCAACACGGCACCGCCGTCATCACCCTGGCCGGTCTCACCAATGCCCTCAAAGTGGTGGGAAAGCGGAAAGAAGAAGTCAAAGTGGTCCCCTCCGGCGCCGGCGCCGCCGCCATTTCCATTGTCAAGCTGCTCCTGTCTGCCGGATACCAAAACATCATTATGACCGACCGCACCGGCGCCATTTACGAGGGCCGGGAAAACCTCAACTGGATCAAAGCCGAGATGGCCCAGGTCACAAACCGCCAGAAGGAAACTGGCAAGCTGGCTGACGTCATCCGCGGGGCAGATGTGTTCATCGGCGTCTCCGCCCCCGGCACCCTCACCACGGAAATGGTCCAGACCATGAATCGGGACGCCATCGTCTTCGCCTGCGCCAACCCCACCCCGGAGATTTTCCCCGAAGACGCCAAAGCAGGCGGCGCAAAAGTGGTCTCCACCGGCCGGTCTGATTACCCGAACCAGATCAACAACGTCCTGGCCTTCCCTGGCATTTTCCGTGGAACCTTCGACGTGCGAGCCTCTGAGATCAACGACGAAATGAACATGGCCGCCGCCCGCGCCCTGGCTGCCCTCATCTCCGACGAAGAGCTCTCCCCAGACTATATCATCCCCAAGGCCTTTGATCCCCGGGTTGGCCCAGCCGTGGCCAAGGCCGTGGCACAAGCTGCCCGGGATACTGGCGTCGCCAGAATCTGAATCCTGCGCTCAAACTGCCAAACTGGGTGGCGCCGTCACCCAATATTTTTTGAATCAGGAGGAATTTCCCATGGATGCATCCCTTAGCAAAGAGCTGCAAAAGTTGGCTCTGGAAATTCGCATCGGCATTGTGGAGGAGATCCAGGCCCGGGGCTTTGGCCACATCGGCGGCAGCCTCAGCCTGGCCGACGCTTTGGCCGTTCTCTACGGCTCTGTCATGCGTTACGACTCTCAGAATCCCCAGTGGCCGGACCGGGACAAGCTGGTCTGCTCCAAGGGCCACGCCGGCCCCGCCGTATACGCCGCCCTGGCCGTCAAGGGCTTCTTCCCCTATGAGGATCTGAAGACCCTAAACCAGCCCGGCACCTATCTCCCCAGCCACTGTGACAAAAACAAAACTCCCGGTGTGGACATGACCACCGGTTCCCTGGGCCAAGGCACCTCTCTGGCCGTGGGCATCGCCCTGGGCGACCGGCTGAAGGGCCGGGACAGCCGGACCTATCTCCTGGTGGGCGACGGCGAGAGCAACGAGGGTCAGGTCTGGGAGGCCGCCATGTTTGCAGCCGCCAAGAAGGTCACCAACCTCATCTGGCTGGTGGACGACAACAAGAAGCAGCTGGACGGCTACACCAAAGACATCCTGCCCATTTTTGATCTGGAGGCCAAATTCGCCGCATTCGGCTTTGACGCCCGACGGGTAGACGGCAACGACATCGCCCAGGTTTACGACGCCATCACCGCCCCCTTGGGGGACAAGCCCCGGGCCATCATTCTGGACACCGTGAAGGGCAAGGGCGTGCAGGAAGTGGAAGAGGCTATGGGCAACCACTCCATGACCGTTGCTCCTGAAGTCTGCGACAAGTGGCTGGCTGGGCTCCGTGTGGAGCTGGCCGAGCTGCAATAAAGGAGGGGTTCTCATGAAGATCGTCTATACCGGTGAAAAAGACACGCGCCTGTTCAAAGAGGCTCTAGGCCAGACCATCGGCCGCCTCCTGGAGGAGCATCCCGACGTTTTGTATCTGGATGCAGACCTCATGAGCTGCATCGGCACCGCCAAGCTCCCGGCCAAAACAGACCGCGCCATTGACTGCGGCATTGCCGAGGCCAATATGGTAGGCATTGCCTGCGGCGCAGCCGCTGTGGGGTTCAAGCCCATTGTCCATTCCTTCGGCCCCTTCGCCTCCCGGCGGTGCTATGACCAGGTCTTCCTGTCCGGGGCTTACGCCGGCAACCCCATTACCGTCATCGGCTCCGACCCTGGCATCACCGCTGCCTTCAACGGCGGCACCCACATGCCCTTTGAGGACATGGCCCTCTATCGCGCCATTCCCGGCGCCGTGGTGGTAGACGCCACCGACGTGCCCATGCTGGTCTCCTTCCTGGAAATGGCCAAGGATCTGCCCGGCGTGAAATACATCCGGGTGGGCCGGAAAAACTCCTGCCAGGTCTACGAAGACGGTACTACCTTCGAGGTGGGCAAAGGCGCCGTCCTCCGGGAGGGCACAGACGCCGTCATCGTAGCCTGCGGCATCATGGTCCACGAGGCCCTGCAGGCCGCCAAGCAGCTGGCCGAAGAGGGCATTGACGTCGCCGTCATCGACCCTGTCACCGTGAAACCCTTGGATTGCCAGTTGATCCGGACCTACGCCGCCAAAACTGGCGTCCTGGTCACCGCCGAAAACCACAACAAAATTGGCGGCCTGTACAGCGCCGTCAAAGAGTGCCTGGATGGGGAAGCCAAGGTGGGCTACGTTGCCGTGGAAGACACCTTCGGCGAGGTAGGCCCCCAGGATTACCTCCGCACCCGCTTTGACCTGACGGATAGCCACATTGTCCGCGTGGTGAAAGAAACCATGAAAAAAGCCGGTAAATCACCAGCCTAGACAAACGGACCTGATGCAAACGCGGGCGAGTCAAGACCTCCTGTCCACCGTCTTGACCCGCCCACCTTGCACCAGGTCCATTTTTTATAAAAACCAAGATCCCTCATCCCATTGAAAAGAGTCGTTCCCCTTCCACCCTTCAAAATCCACCAAAATGACCAGAACCCCCAGGTCAAATTCCCACCTCCGACATCCCCCGCCCCGAGGCGCAAAACCCGTCGCAGGATTTCCCGGGAAACCCTTCAGCCTTTCGCGGGATTTTGCCGGGGTACGCGGTAGAATGGAGCTATCAGGATTTCCGTAACCAAGGAGGGCGAAGCAATTGCAATGCGGAAAGTTGAAAACTTATATGGAGACCGGCCGGGTGGTATTCCTCCCCGTCCGGTCCATCCGTCCCAACCCGGCCCAGCCCAGGAAAGTATTTGAGCAGACCGGGCTCCAGGAGCTGGCCGCCAGCATCCTGCAACACGGCATCTTACAGCCGCTGTCTGTCCGCCGGGTGGGCACCAGCTACGAGCTCATTGCCGGCGAGCGGCGACTTCGGGCGGCGAAAATTGCCGGTTTGGAAGAGGTCCCCTGCCTGCTCATGAGCATGGATGAGGGACAATCCGGAATCGCAGCCTTGGTGGAAAATCTCCAACGCCGGGATCTGGATTTCATCGAAGAGGCAGAGGGCCTCTCCCGCCTTATGCAGTTGGGCGGCCTCTCCCAGGAGCAGGCTGCCCTGCGCGTGGGAAAGAGCCAATCTGCCGTGGCCAACAAGCTTCGGCTTTTGCGTCACAGTCCCCCGGTCCTGGAAGCACTGCGGGCCGCCGGACTCACCGAACGTCATGCCCGGGCGCTTCTGAAGCTGCCTCAGGAGGAGCAGAAGCTGGCGGCCATTGCCGTCATTGTAGAGCGTGGCCTGACCGTAGCCCGGACTGAGCGGTACATAGAGGAACTCCTGGCTCAAGCTGCCCATACCCCCCGTCCCCCCAAAGCACCGGACGTGCGGGGCTTCCTCAGTAGCCTGACCCAGAGTCTGGCCCTCATCCAAAGCGCCGGCATTGCCGCCATCAGTCACCAGCAGGAGACCGACCGGGAGATCACGCTCACCATCACCATCCCCAAAGAGGTCGGCTAAGTCAAACCAAGCCAGCCGTACCGTTTCCGATCATCCACCCACTGTTTCATCCTTCCCGTCCAGAACTCCCATCCGATCCAGGGCCACCATCACCCGTAGGAAATCATAGCTCAGATTGAGCGCCTGCCCGTCTCCCTGCAGCGCATCCCGCTTCACAAGCTTCTGTACTGTCGCCGCAGCCCAACCTGGCACGTCCGCCAGCTTGGGGAAAGTCCGGGCTTTCCGGTCCTCCCCCAGGGCCTGTTTTACCATCTGTGTCACTTCTTCCCGAGTCATGGATGGTTCCTCCTCCTTCTGCAACAGCCGCGCCACTCCGGCGCGAAAATCATCCATCGTCACCCCAAAGCGGCTCCACCAGTGATCCACGTCAGCATGGTTGCTGGCGATGCCCAACTCCGCCCCCTCGGCATGGTCAATCACCACACCCGGGGCCAGGGGATCCAGGCCAAATTTCCGGCACAGCTCCGCTGTCAGCTCCATCGCCACCTGGTAGGTCCGATCCAAGTAAGCGCGGTCGTTTAAAGCATCCTCACAGATCTCAAACGATACGTGCGTATCATTGGCGTCGCCACCACAATGCCACGCCCGGTACTCCCATGGGAGAATCTGATAGGCCGCCACATCCCCCGTCTGGGTCAGACCTATAAAAGCGTGGACTGCAACGTCCAGCCCCGGCCGGTTCCAATCATTGTCATTGGGATTCACTCCCAAAATGCCGTCATCCGGCTGCACATACCGCCGCAAATTGGGATTGTTGGCCCCTGTGGAGTGCACCATCACCCCACGGGGGCCTTGATAGTATCGGGCGTATCGGCTGTCCCGATCTGCTGGCGCCTTCCCCATCTCCGCCTGATTCCGGCGGTAGCAGTCATTTCGGACTGCCATCTGCTGCCGCACCGTCATGGCTTTTCCCGGGTCAGCTGACACCCGGCCTCATGGACGCCCGTAGCCGCAAGACCGGAGACAATGCCAACGGACAGCGCCGTCAGTACATCTCCCGCTGGGAAACCCGGCATAAACCGCCAGCCCACCAGGCCCAGAATCCCTCCCAGCAGTCCTGCCAGGCTGGGAATCCACTTGTTGTTCAGGGGCAAATTCTTGACGATGAGCCCCATGAGATAACAGATGACCGTAATCCCGGCCACCGATGCAATTCCAAAGCTTTCCATGCAAACCTCCTCCCGCCTCAAGGCGGACTGTGGAGAACCTAATCCTCCTGCTCCAACCGATCCAGGCGCTGCTCCAGAAGCGCCTGGGCAGCCTCCAGTTGGAAGGTTCTCTCTATCAGATTATTGTGCGCTTGCACTTTTCGTTCCAATTGCTCCAGGCGGAAATTGACCAACTTCGAGCTGGCCACTACCCCCGCCAGCGACCCCAGCAGCGTTCCAAGCAGACTGAGCGTCGCAACCGCCACCGCCTCTGGCATATTACCCCCTCCTCTCAGGCGCTTGGGAAACCTGCTTCGCATCCTACCAAAAACCCGTGGAGAACGGTCCAAACCATTCTGCCTTGCCACATGTTCCCTCAGTAAGAAAAGCTCCGGTCCGTCCCAGGCCCCACCCGGGTGAGATGAACGCTTCTGTCCCGCCGGTTCACCGTGACAATGTCCAGCACCTGTTCCCCATCGGTTCCCGGCGTACGCGGATCCTCCGCCGTATCATATGCCAGGTTCCCATCACAGGTGGTGACTGCAACCTGCACCTGATCCACCTGCGCCAGCACGTCCCGATGCAGGTGCCCGCAGAAGCATCCCACCACCTCCGCCCGGACTGCCTGGGTAAAATCCACATCCACCGATGCATAGTCCCATGGTTTCGTGGACTGAAACCGGATCTCTTCATCCAACGTAATGGCCACATCCCCTCCTGTCTCCGGTGTGAGGCCGGTAATCCGGACATACGCCAGATTGCCATATTGAGTCATCTGCTCCCCGCTGTTGGATACCGTCAGCTGGTAAGTCCACACCTGCTCATCATAATCGGCCACAACCACCGCCTGAGGAAATGCATTAGGGTTGATCTGCGCCAAAAAACTTTGGTTTTCGTCATAAAAATGGATTCTGCCATAGAATTCCCCATTGGGCGCAGCACTCTGAAAATCCAGGCCCCGGATGTGGAGGGTCTGCCCCTGGCAGGCCGGGATGAAATTGGTAGTGGTCACCCCCGCTGCCACCGTCTCCACACCGCTGGAGCTCACCCGGCAGTTCATTTTCCAATCTGTGGACGCAGGATCTGCCAAGTTGGTAAACCCTGGTGCAATGGCCCCACCCGATCCTTCTCCGCTGCCCTCGTACACGCCCTGGTACGTTTTGCCCTTTACAAAGGCGTTCAGCATCCCGGTCAGCAATGCCCGATCCCGGAACTGACCCTCGCAGTCTGTATGGACCGGCACATGAGTGACCACCACCAGAGCCCACCCCGGCTCCGTAAATCGCAGGCCCACGTTGGCCACCCAGGTGAGCTGTTCCTGCCCAAAGCCATAGTTGTTCTGCCGTGGGTATAGCGCCGCGCCCACCTCATCCTCCCCATAGGGACACCACACGCTGTTCAGCACCAAAAACCGAACCTTCGCCCCCGGGTCATCCAGATAATAGTAGCTGCCGTCCGCTCCCCGTCCAGTGCAGGGACACTGTCGAAGGAGCCGGCTATACAGCGCCTCGGGCGTAAAGTTGAAAGCATAGGGCTTCCCATTTGCCTGCCCCCAGGAACCATCGTGATTTCCAAGCGCCGTCAGGAGCCGCCCCCGCAGGGGACGCAGCGCCGCCTGCACCGCCGAAAAATCCGCCTCCATCTCCGCCTTGGTAGCCGCCACCCCGGAACGCACCAGATCGCCTCCGCACAGGGCCCAGGACAGCTGGCACCGGTCCAGCAGCGCCGCCGCCAGCTGTCCCGTGCGGCCGGCATTGGACCCCCAGTGGCAGTCCGTGAAAAAGACGAATCCAATGCATCCGGCTCCGGCCTCATCTTGCAGCGCCCGCACTTTGGCGGCCGCTTCCTCCAGCGCCGTGTCCCACCATGCCGGCAAGCTCCATCCCCGGTCCACATAGTCCCGGTTGACCCCGTCGGATCCCAATTCCGGCGGGGCCAAATTTTGCAGCCGCGTCCCCGCTGCCCCGCCCAGTGTCAGGGTTCCCGCCGCCCCGGTCAGGGCGCATCCACCCAGGTTCAATCCGCCGGAGATCCCCAGGTCCCCCGTCACCTGTCCTCCGGCCTTGGGCAGCGACGCCTCCCGGACCTCCTGGACCGCCCCGTCTACATAGGCCTGAGAGACGCCCTCCTCTGTGGCCACATTGACGTTCCCATCCGGCCCTGGCGCCAGACCGTTGACCGTCCGGACCCCTCCTCCCGCAGCATTCACCGCCGGCACCACCGTCTCATTGAGGTATTTTTGAATGGCCAGCGCCGCCTGGTCAAATTTCGCCTTCAGTTCACCTGCTGTAATCCCATCGTCCCCATTGGGCTCATCCGCCATGCTCTGATGCACCGCCAGATTTTCCGTCAAAATTGCAATTGCCATACTGTCCTCACTTTCTTTCCCAGAGGCACCCCCTCCATGGGCAGGGGCCTGCCGCCCGGCTATACCGGCAAATCCGACCGGCAGACGCCCCATTGTCATACCGTTCTATCCCTCCACCTGCTGCAACTGATCCATCAGCTCCTGTTTCCGGGCCACATATCCCTGTGGAATCCGCTCCAGATATTGCAGCAGGGTAATCTTGTCATGGAGCAGCAAATTGTCCAGGGTCTGCATAGACGCAATCTCCGACCAATAAGAAGAGGCCCCCACATCCAATTTCACATTCAGCGGCAGCTGCCGCAAAACGGAAAAGTCAAAGAGCGCCAGCTCCTCCTGCCCCGGCACCTGGACCCAGCGGCTTCCATACCGGGCGGCCATCATATCCAGGAAAATCCGGCCCATATCCTCCACCGCCTGGTAGAGGTTCTGCTTCGTGGTCTCCATGGGGGTATTGGCCGCCCGCTGGAGTGCCAAAATGGCAGAGGTGTTCTCCGGTCTTCCCTCGCCCAACGCCACCTCCGACGCCCCCAGAAAGCTCTGGGTTTTATCCATACACAGCTCCATAAATTGGGCAATCTGGGGATTCACTGCCGCAGGCGCCATCACCTGGGCCACTCCATCTACGCCCCCGGCCACACCCACTGCCGTCCCCACGCTGCCGTCCCAACTCCGCAGTCGGTTCTTATCATAGATGACCTTGGGAAATGCCGTGGTAAGCAGCGACACCCCAGTGAGCGCAAAAATTTTGTTGATGAAGTTCTGGTTGGGAATGAGCCCTGTAATCATGCTCTGTCCATGGTAGCAGTCCTGCACAAAATCCCAGTTGAGCCAGATGACGGGATACCGCCGGAGTCCCGTATCATAAGGCGGACGGAGCATTCCCCGCTCTGCCGATTCACTGCAAAAGATGGATCCAGTGGCCCGGTCCCGCCAGAAGTGAGTGAGCACCGTTACCTTGTCTCCCGTATAGCTGTCATAGCGGCTGCAAAATGCCTCCTGATCCGGGCGCAGAACATCCGGATCCGCGCCCCACCGCTCCGCCAGCGCCTGGGCGTCCTCCAGCAGCATGCGCCGGGAGAGAATGATCCAGGGCTGCTTCTGGGGATCCCGCTGGTTGGGATTTCCAAAGTGGACTCGGGTGTTTTCCACCACCTCCGCCTGAATTTCCCCCTTGACTGGTTGTCCATTCTCCACATCAGGGTCAAAGCAGAAATACATACACCCATCTCCATCCACCGCGCTGTTCCGCATAAACTCCCGGATCCGGGTGGTAAGTCGTGCGGATTCAAACAGGGCGGCAAACTGACCATTGAGCACCCCGGTGATCTCCTCCAGCCGCCGGGCCGGGAACTGGGCTGTAGGCAGCAATGGCGCAGCCTGAAGGGTCATGTTGTCCGATGTAATGGTGGCCACTTGAAAGAGTACCACCCGCTTCAGGAAGTTGAACACTGGGGTAGGCAGCCCTTTGGACTGAACCCCCTCCCACTGATTTCCGATGAAATAGTTCTCATTGGTCCGCACTGTGTCATAGAGGCCAATCTGCCTCTTAAACTCCACCGCCTGGCAAAACCGGTCCCAGACCAGTCGTTCTGTAACAGGCTTCATGCCTCCTCCCATCCGGCCTCAGGGGTGTAGCCCAGGATATTCTCCAGGCCCTGGGAGAACGCGGCCATATCTTCTTCCTCCGGAGTGAGCATGTCCAGCTTGGCGGCAACCACATCAAAGGCTTCCTCCAGCCGGTCCCGCAGCTGCTCCTGTTCCTCCTTCATATCGGTCACAGACGATTCCACCGCGGCCAGCCGCCGCAGCACCCGCTGCAAGTCCCGATAGCACCATCCCTGCCCCCGGCCCAACCGGCGGGCCCGCCGAAACAGCAGCATCAAAAAGGGAATCTGAGCCAGTCCCAAAATCAACGAAGCCATACTCATATACATTTCCATCTTCTTCTCCTTTCCGTTTCCAAACAAATCGAACTTCCCGGCAAATCCGTCCCATCGGCCCGATGGAACTCCCTTACGCCACCCCACTGGGATACATCCCCGACTTCACCGCGCAGGCCCGCAGCCGGTCCTCTGCCCCCAGGGTCAGCGGCGCAGTATAGGTCAACGCGTCGGAAGCATACCGGGGATCCGCCCCCGTGCAGGTATAATAAATGGTGGCCCCTTCTGTGGCCGTGGTCAGGGTGGTCTTCCCATTGGCCGTAGCCGCCACCGGCGCTGCACAGACCGTACCAGAGGCGCAGGCCGCCGCCACTCCGTTACACTTGGGCGCCAGCACGAAAGCGTCGTGAATCATCCGAAATTCCAACAGATCCCCAGAGAGACCAGGGGGATCGGTGTGCCCCTTAAAGGACTGGATCTTCATCGGCGCAATCACCGCCCCCCGATGGACAATGAGGAAATAACAGTTCTCGGGGAACCGGCTGGTGGGAACCGGCTTCACCGCCAGTCCGTCTACCATTCCGATGGAGCCCGAAGGCAGGCTCTTGCCACCCAGACTGTCCAGCCCCGTCCACTCGGTGGAGAGCTTCAGGGCCGGTACATAGGCCCGCTGAATGAAGAGGGTCCCCCCTTCCTCCGGAACCCCCAGGTTCAGCATTTCATTGTGCAGCTCCACAATCTGGGAGACGATGGTCTCTTTGGTGGGCGCGGCATTCAGCGCCTTGTGAATGCCCGCATGCCGGGCCCACTGCTCCAGGCGATACCGGTCCAGCTCCGGCACCACGTGCTCATCCCGCTCTGCGGCCATAATGGCCCCTGCTTTCTTCACATTGAACTGCTCGGCGTTGTTCCCCTTGTCCACAGAGAGGCTCAGGGACTTGTCTTGGGTCATGGTGAAGGTCTGCTCGAAGTCCCCCACCTCCTTGGTCTGGCCAAACCGGCTGCCCTCGGCCAGATCCCCGTTGCGGTCATAGTCCTGCAATGGCTCCGTCTGTAAGCTGAGCACGTGGACCGTCCGCGCCCCGGAAAACTCCAGGTCCAAATCATGACTCATGGAGCTCTCCGTATAACTCCGCTGCCGGAAGCCCTCCAGAACCGCTTGCCGGTACTTCTCTCCAAAATGCATGGTATTCATATCCATTCCCTCCTGTTCTTGTGGTATTCCTCTGCCTTTACATGGTATAGGCGGCGAGGAATTGGTCATAGGATCCGGCCGCCTGGGGCGCGCCAGAGTCAGACTGTGAGCTAGGCGACGCCGCCCGGTTTTCCTGGTTCTGGGTTTGAGCGGCTAATTGCGCCCTCAGCTGGGCAATCTCCCGGTCCTTTTCCGCCTCCTGCCAGGTTTGGTATGCCTCTGTGAGGGTTTTCGGGTTCTCCCCCACCATGTCCGGCGCCAGCCGGAGCAGTTCCTCCCGGGTGAGGCTCACTTCCGGATACCGGCCCCGAAACTCTGCCAGCTCCCGCCGCGCCCGGTCTTCCTCCGGCGTCAAAACTTCCTCATGCGCTTCCATACATCATCCTCCTGTTCTGCTTCCAATGTCCGGCGGCAAGGGGCGCTCCCACCCATTCCTGCCGCATTGTTTCATCCACTTATCCCCACAGCGCCCGCCTGTAAGCCTCCATTTCTCCCTCCTCCTCCTTTCCAGGGGGCAGCAAATAGGTCTGCGCAAAATACCGCAGGGCATCCGGCCCATGGGTAACCCCGTGAGGCTCCCGGGCAGCGTCGTTGGGATTGCGCGGGTCATGGCGAAGGCCCTGCAAATCCGAAATCAGCCGGGGACAGCTTCCAAAAATCTGCAATCCAGGCGTGCCCCCCTCTCCCACCCGGAGCAATTCCTTCACCGCCATCCAACCGGCCTGGCGGTTGTTTCCTGTGCGCAGGAGCCCCAGCCCCGCCTCTGCAAAGAGGGTGGCCATGGTCTTACCCGATTCCTTCACCCGGCTCCACAGATCCGGCGGCGCCATGGTACACACAATGGATTCCCCAGGCGCCGTCAGATCCAGCATCCGCCGCGCCGCCTGAGACACCACCAGATCCGATTCAAACCACTCCCGGTACACATAGCATCGTCCCCCCGGCTCCACTGCCACCCATAAACAGGCCAGCATATCCAGCCCATAGTCAAACGCCCGGTACCTGGCCCAGCCAGGCGGCAGGAGAAAGGGCACACAGACGTGGACGCTCCGGTCAAACTCGCTGAAGTAGGCCCCCGCCAGGGCGTCCCAATCCCCATACCGGTGCGCCCGCCGTTTGTCCTCCGGCAGAAGCTCCAGTTGCTTGACATAGTCGGGGTTGGCCTCCATCAGGTCCCGGTTGTCATCCACCGTAGCAGGGATGAAGCAATAATCTGCCGGTTCCTCCCCAGGCCGGAAACGCCGGTCCAGAAACAGCCGCTTCACCCAGGCATGTCCCACGCCTCCTGGGTTACAGGTGAGGTAGACCCGCTTGGGAATCCGGTTCACTCCCCGGACACAGGCCGCCAAGCCCCGAAATTCCTCCTCCGTAAAGTTGGTGGCTTCGTCCAGGAAGAGCCAGTCATAGCTCTGCCCCTGGTACTTTCCCTCCACCGACGCCCCGTACCCCGGCAGGTTTCCAAATTTCACCGCCGAGCCGTTGCACAAGGTGAGGACCCGGTTCGTCCGGTTGTACGAGGCTGTCCCTGGGGGAAAGAGCCGCAGCAGGGGGGCAATGAGGGTATTTTCCATCTCATCAAATTCCCGCCGCACCAGGAGAATCTGGATCCCTGGATATTGCCAGGCGCCCCCAGCCGTCTTCCGCACCACCGCCCAGCTTTTCCCTCCGCCCCGCGCCCCGCCATAGCAGGTGTATTTCGCCCGGCTGAGGAAGAACGCCCATTGGGGTTCCGAATTTGGCCGCCCCAGGTCAATTTCCACCGTTTTCTCCACCTTTCACCTCCTCAAACTCGCTCTTTTGTTCGATTTCATAAGAAAAAGAAAACACCCCCTCTCATCTCTGCTTCACGACCACCTCCTGATCAGCGTTATCCTGAGGAACGCGCAGGATCAGGATACCGCTGCAGGTCAGCGCCTTTCAAACCGCCTCTCTAGCGAAACGCCTCCTCCCCCCGCTCATCTCCGGCTCCAAAGGTCACCTTGATTTCCACCGGCCCCGTGTCAGGCTCTGGCCGGTCGGAGTAGCGGATCCCATCGCCCACATCCTGTCGGAGGAGAAACACCCCCTTGCTGCTGTTCGGTCCGCTCCAACCCTCACTGGAGAGAATCTGCCCCCGAAGCCAGGTGGCGGTTTTGCGCAGCAGCCTGCCCCGGGGCGTGTCCGGCCCATCCCGCAGAACCTGGCTCAAGGCCTCCTCTGTGGTGTCCAGCCAAGCCGCCAGATGAGGCCAGGAAGCACGTGCAAACTCTCCCGCTGCCAAAGCCGTTTTATACGCCTCGATCCGTCGAACCAACTCCCCCTGCTTCATTTCAAATTTCACCGCTTCCACCTCCCTAGAAAACATATGTTCGTTTTCATAGCAAGACTATACCACATCTCTTTTTCCTTGTCAAGACCATTTTCGAAATTTTGTTCTACAATGGCGTGGAAATAGGCGGAACGGTCCAAACCGTTCCGCCCCCCAGTGTAAACCATCAACCCTTCCCGTTTCGTAGGGCACACATGGCTTCGCGCTCCCGCGCCGCCGCCTCTTCCGGATCCAACCCCATGTCCCGGGCCGTCTCCTCCAGGCTCATGGCCTTCCGTCCATCCAGGCCGAAGCGCCGCTTCAAAATTTCCCGCTCCACTTCTTCCAGACCGGACAGCAGCTCTTCCACCCGGGTCCGGAGCTGGAAATAAGCCGTGTCCTCCACCGGATCCTCTGCCTGGGCGGGTTCCTCACCCGCCTTCGGCGCAGCCATGGCATCGCGAACCATGTTCCCCAGCGCCAGAACCTCCGTCACCGGCTTTCCCATCTCCTGGGCCAGCTCCTCCGGCCCTGGGTTCCGTCCCAGCCGCTCCAGGAGCCGCCGGTCCGCCTGCTGATAGGCCCGCATGGCCGCCACCAGCCGCTGTGCTTCCCCGGTGGACAGGTACTGCAACGCCACCGTCTGGGCCATCGCCTGCCGCACATGCCACCTGCCCCGTTCTATGGGATCCGCCCCCGGATGTTCCATGGCCTGGAGCAGGCCCATGGCCCCCTCCTGCATTAGATCCAGGAGCAGCACGCCCTGTCCCACAAAATCCAGCGCCTCCTGCAGCACCAACCACAGCAGGCCCTCCGTGAACCGGTTGGCCCCCGCGCCTTTGCCGGCCAGCGCCTGGGCCGCCTGGCCATCCAGCCGGGGCAGCGCCTCCAGATCCTGCCAGTGCAGCCGCAGGGGATCTCCCGGATCCAGCGCCCCGGGGAGCCCGCCCCGGCGCGCCAGCTCCGACTCCCGGGCCAGCCGCTCTGCCGCCGCACCCTGATATCCGCCGCGAGGCAGGCCGGATACATCCAGTCCCACCTCCCGATCCGTCAGCATCTGGGCTGCCTCCCTTGCGCCCTCCTCATCCACGGGGCCCAGCATGGCAAAAAACCGCTGCGCCGGTATGACGCTTCCCCGGGGGAGTCTCCAGATCATCCGCTCCCAGCCGGCGTCCTGCCATTCCAATTCCAAGTCCATTTCCATCGCTTCCTCCTCTGTTCCGTGCCTTATCCTTCCAGGTATTCTTCCAGTCCCATGCTGGCTCCCAGGGCTTTCATCTTTTCAAATGCCTGCTTCTCCACCTGCCGGACCCGCTCCTTGGAGATCCCCAAATGCCCGGCGATGTCCTCCAGGGAGTGACACACCCCATCGTCCAGCCCATAGTGCATCCGCAAAATCTGCTGCTGCCGATCCGTCAGCTGGGCCATCAGCTCCATAATGGCCTGGAGCAGCTGAGCCTGCACCAGGATCTCCTGGGGCTCCCCAGACGCCTGGTCTGGCAGGAGCTGACCCACCGTTCCGTCTCCATCTCCTGCCGGTGCGTCCAGGGAAGAGATCTCCGGAACCAGACTCAAGAGCTTTGCCACCTTCTCCGGCGGCAAATTCACCGCTTCGGCCAGCTGGTTCAGATCCGGCTCCCGGCCATTTGCCTGGACATACGCCGAACGGGCAGCCAAAATGGCCCGCATCCGCTCCGCTGTATGTACCGGCACCCGGATCAAGCCCGCGTGGTTCATCAGGCAACGGGTGATCCCCTGACGAATCCACTTGGTGGCATAGGTGGAAAACCGCAGCTCCCGGGTGTAATCAAATTTCCGAGCCGCCACAATCAGTCCAATGTTGCCCTCCTGGATGAGATCCATCAGGGGGACCCCCCGCCCGCTGTACTCTCTGGCCACAGCCATCACCAGACGCAGGTTACACTGGACCATCCGGCGGACTGCCCCCTGGTCTCCGGCGGCACACCGCATGGCCAGCTCCCGCTCCTCCTGTGGGGTCAGGCGGGGATACTGGCGGATTTCCCGGAAATAGGCCCCCAGCTCCTCCTCCCCCTGTGAACCGCTTCGGGGCGAGGAGACGGTGGTGGAACCTGTCAGCATATCGTTTGTCAGATCTGTCATAGTCTTTCTCTCCACACAGTCGAACCTACCGGTTATTGTTTCTCCCGCAGGGCGTCCCGCAAAGCCAGTAGCCCCTCTGGGCCGGTGGTCTTCGCCAGGCGATGCTCCCGGCGGATGGTGGCGGCGCAATCCCGCAGGGCCGTCTCATTCACCGGTCCCTCCTGGCGCTGAGCCACCGAGGCCAAATGGGCCGATTCCTCCGGCGTGAGACCCTCCAGGCAACTGAGGTTCACCTGAAGCCCCTCCCGGTGCCGGCTCCGCAGCAAGCCATACACCCGGCCCAGCAGCTCGCAGGAGAACTCCTCCGGCTCCAGCTCCACCCGGTCCAGAAGGGCCGGCTCCCGCAAAATCTGGCCCAGAAGCCCCTCTTCCGCCATGGCCGACTTCAGATTGTCATAGCGAATGGTTTTGCTCCGAGGTTGGAGCTTGGCCGCAGGGGCCAGGTCAATTTTCTCCTGTCGTTTGGCGTCCCGGCGGACCCGGCGCTTGAAGGCCCGTTCCGTCTCCAGGCGCATCACCTCCGGCGACACCCCCGCCGCCTCTGCTGCCCTGGCGCCATACACCTCCCGCTCCACGGCGTTTCCCACCGAAGCCAGCAGCTCTGCCGCCGCTTTCAGGAACTCCACCTTCTGGTCGTCCAAATTCAGGTCGTACTTCTGCCGCAGACTTTGGAGCCGGTACTCCATCTGATTCTCCGCCCCCTCCAGCAGGAGCTGAAACCGGTCGGCGCCAAATTTTCGAAGGAATTCATCCGGATCTTTGGCCCCCTGCATCCGGAGCACCCGAACCCGGAGGCCCGTTTTCTCCAGCATGGGGATGGCCCGCTGGGTGGCATTCTGCCCCGCCTGGTCTCCGTCGTAAATGAGAACCACCTGGTCGGTGTACTTCGCCAGGAGCGACGCATGCTCCTCAGTCAGCGCCGTCCCCAGGGAGGCCACCGCGCAGTCAAATCCAAATTGGTGCAGCGCCACAGCGTCCATATACCCTTCCACCAGAATGATCCGGCCGGATTTGGATTTTTTCGCCAGATTCATGGCAAAGAGGTTCTTTCGCTTGTTAAAAATCAAGGTCTCCGGGGAGTTTAAGTACTTGGGCGTGGCGTCATCCATCACCCGTCCGCCAAAGCCAATCACATGGCCCCGGACGTCGATGATGGGAAACATGAGCCGATTTCGGAACCGGTCGTACAGGTTTCCGCTTTTCTCACTGCGCAAAACCAGCCCCGCATCCAGCAGTTCCTCCTCTGTATACCCCTTTTTCCCCATGGCCACGAGCAGACCGTCCCACCGATTGGGCGCAAATCCCACCCCAAATCGGGTGAGGGTCCCCTGGGACAGCCCCCGCTGTCCTGCATACCGGAGCCCGGCCTCCCCAGCAGGGCTGTAGAGGGTCCCGTGGAAAAACCGGGCCGCCTCCTGACACAGAGCCCAGAGCCGTTCCTGCTTGCGATAGCGGCTTTGGTATTCCGGGTCCTCCGGCACATCCAGTCCTGCCCGTTTGGCCAGGAACCGCACCGCGTCGGGATAGGAGAGACTTTCGATTTCCATAATGAAATGGATCACCCCGCCTCCCTTGTGGCAACCAAAGCAGTAGTAAATTCCCTTATCCGGCGCAACGGAGAAGGAGGCCGTCTTCTCCCCATGGAAGGGGCACAGACCAAAGAGGTTGCTCCCCCGCCGCTGCAGGGTCACATATTGTCCCACCACATCCTCAATGGGGTTTCGGGCCACCACATCATCCAAAAAAGACGGTGGAAACGGCATGAGACCTCCTCCTTTCCTCTGGACAAGTTCATGTACGGTTTTCAGCGGCCTGCGCCGTCTGTCACGAGGTCAAATTCCTCCCGGAAGGTTTCCGCCACCTGGCTGACCCGCTCGAAGGGGGATTCCAGCTCCTTGCTCTCCAGCAGCGTCAGGAGCGGAATGTCCTCCTCCGTCTCCAGCAGCTCCAGGAATAGCTCCAAACCGGCGCCGGCCTCGTCCTGCTCCATCTGGTACAGCTGCATGGCCCCATCATTGGAAACCACATAGCTGATTACATAGAAGGGATTGGTAAAGAAATGGGTGATCTCCGTCCACCCTGCCTCGTCCCAGCCCACAGAGTCAAATCCAAAGTCCTGGGCCACTTGGCTGTAAATGGCGTTGAGGTTTTCCACGGTCAGGTCATCGCCGGTGAGCTGGTAGGCCTGGCGCTCAAAGCTGTAGTAAGCCGCCTGGCCCACATAGACCCCCAGACTATCCGCCATTTTCAGCTGTCGGGCCGTATCCAGCACCTGTGCACTGGGCTCTGTGGCGTAGCACAGGCTCATGTACTCCATTCCCTGGGACATCAGCTCTGCCACATCCGTGGTGACATAGCTTCCGCCGGTCAGGTAGTCATTGGTAAAGTGGCCAAATTCATGGGCAAAGCTCAAGAAATCCGAGATGTCCTCATAGGGATTCAAAAATACAAAGGGCGCGTCGTAAGAGGTCAGATAGATCTCAAACGATCCCTCATACTTCTGCGCGCTGGGGGCAATGTCATACAGGGCCCTGCCGGTCATCTCCTCGTAGGCCTCCTGGATTCCCCCGCCCATGGCGTTGGCCCCCGAGGACAGATAGGCCAGGCATTGCTGCTCCCCATACCGTCTCCGGTAAACCTGGTCGTACAGCCCAGACTCCTGCACGGCCTCAAACAGCGGCACCAGCTCCTGCTGGATCTCCTGGAGATACCCATCCAAGTCCTCCGGGAAATACTCCCGGTTATAAGACCAGTCCCAGAGGAACTCCTCACAGTCGTCATACCCCACCCAGGCAGCCAACTCCTGCCGCTGGGCGATCAGATCCACGAACATGGGGCCTAAGGTCTGCGCCCGTTTCTCATAGCTGGCGTCCCCCAGCTCGTTCATCGCCGCGTAATACTGGGACACGATTTCCCGCTCCCGGTTCCACATCGCCACAAATTCCTCATCCCACACGCTCTCACCGGTGTAGTTTTCAAAGAACCCTTCGCCGAAATACTCCTCCAGCTCCTTCACCGCCGGCCCCTGGGCCAGAGCCCGGTAGTATTCCTCCAGCGCCTGGTCCACCAGGGCGCTCTGGCTCATGCAGTACTCATACTCCGCCTGACAGTCGGCGTTGGACAGATCCAGACAATAGTAAATATCTGCCAGATTCAGCATGGTGTAAAACCGGTCATAGGCCTCATACAGCGCAGTGGTCTGATCCAGGATCTTCTCCACATCTTTGCTGGTCTTGCCCAGCTGGCAGCTCTCCTCCTGGAGGGCCTGGAATGCCTCCATATCCGGCCGGGTATAGGTCATCTGGGAGAAGCTCTCTTTGTTCCGGCCCAAATCGGCCAGCTGCCGCAGCTGTGCGTCCCGTTTCTCCACCAGCTGGTTGGCCAGCGTCTCCAGCTGCGCGCAGCCGGACAAAAGCAGGACGAGAGCCAGGAGCAAGGCCATGATCTTTGTCTGTTTCATATTGGGACTCCTTCCAATTCTCAAAAATCCGCCTTAGCGATACTCAATTTCCATCCCCTTGAGATCCAAGGGGTTGATCTGAATGGTGACCAGATCCCCGGGCTGGCACTTTAGCCCCGTCACATCCGCCACCAGATTCAGCATCCCCACATGCCCCAGCACCCGGCAGGTCTTGCCATGGATGGTGACGGTCAGGCGGCGGCGAAGAATCATATATTTCAAGTAGCGGGCCATACCATGGAGACAATCCCGGATCCGGAATACGTCATAGCCCCGCTCCACGCCAAAGCCGTGGAAGTATCCCACGCCTACCACCGCCAGATCATGACCCCTGCTCACCTTGCAGGCGTTGCCATACCCCACGTTGCTGTCTCTGTACAGGTGCTTCACCTCTTGAATGGGAGCCTCCACCCAGCCCACCCGGCGCAGACCGGCCTTGCGTCCATAATACACCCGGCCCAGGATCGCCGAGCCCAGGCGCACCGCATTCTCATGATATTTCGGATACTTCCAGAACGCAATGGAGTTGCAGTAATGGATCATTCCGGGATCATCCCCATGGAGGCGCAAGCGCTCCAGGGTCCACTGAAATCTGTTGACCTGCTGCAAGACCTGCCACCGCTTTCCGGCAGTGTGAAAATGGGTATACAGGCCAATTGGGCGGATGTGGGGATAGACCTCATGGTAGATGGCGTCCACCCAAATCCGTTCATCCGATGTAAAGCCATAGCGGCCCATGCCGGTGTCCATCTCCACATGAACCTTGGCCACCACATCCAGCTGGGCAGCTATCTCCTCCAGAAGCTCCGTATCCGCCCGGCTGCCCAGAGAGAGGGTCACCCCCAGCTTCAGCAGCCCCTCCACCTCTTCGGGATCCGTGGAACCCCGGAGCATGAGAATCGGGTGATGGGTCATCCCGGCATCCCGGACCGCCTGAGCCTCCGCCAGACTGGTGACGGCAAAATGGTCGATGCCACAGTCGTTCAAAATCTGCACCAGGGGGCCAATCCCCAGTCCATAGCCGTTTCCTTTTACCACACCCCAAATCAGCTTTCCCTTTGCCTTTTCCTTCAAGATCCGGATATTATGCTCCAGATCCTCCCGGCACACAATATATTTCGGCTCCATGTCACCGTTCCCTTTCTTTCCAGTGAAATTAGACTGTCTCGTCAGCGTTCCTTTGGCGCCTCCGGCGCCTTGTCCCGGTTCTCCCGGCGGTATTTCAGCACGTTGCGATGCTGATACAGCTTGGTCGCCTTGTCAATCATGACATACAGGGGCTTGTTGAGAATCAGGTCCATCTCCCCCACAAACTCGGTAAACTCCCCGTTGAAGCCCTTTTTAAACTTATACAGACCGTACAGGGGGTTGTCCTCTGACAGATCTCCCGAGACGCCCCGGAAGTCATAAATCCGGCACTTCTTCTCCAGGGCCCACTGGATCATATTCCACTGCAGCAGATAGTTGGGCATGAGATTCCGGTGGTGATTGGAGGAGGCCCCATAGAGATACCACACCTTGTCCCCAAACCAGATGGCCAAGGTACCGGCAATGGGCGTCCCCTCATGGAAGGCCATATACAGCCGGGCGTGCTCCCCCAGGTTCTTCAGCAAGTTGGAAAAATAATCTTCATTTCTGGTGACAAAATGGTCCCGCATGCCGGTTTCAATCATAATCCGGGTAAACTCCGGGACCATTTCCTGGCCGCAAACCCGGACCTCCACCCCCTTTTTCACCGCCAGGCGAATGTTATACCGGTGCTTCTGGGTGAAGGAAGCCAGCATGTCCTCCTCTGTCTTCCCCGCCACATCCATGCGGAAGACGAACTTGGGCTGAATGCCCTCAAAGTTTTTCCCCTCCTGCATCAGCCGGAAGCCAAAAGACTCCAGCATCTCCCGAAACCGGGTGTTCTGGCAGGGCACATCAGGGTCAATCTTAATGACGTAGCCATGGTACTGCTTGGCCAGGGCCCGGGCGCCTTCCATCAGGGAACCAAAAGTCTCCCGGTCGTCCAGGTCGCAGACCGGCCCCCTGCAGGCATACAGCATACTGGCTCCAAACACAGGCATTTTCCGAATGAGAAATGCCACAGTCCCCCGGATCTTTCCGTCCTGCCCCCGGACCGCCACCGCACGCCAGGTCCAGGCGGATTTTTGTTTCCCCCAGAGACTGGACTGGGCGAAATGGCCCTTGGGGTGCCCGGCAAGGAACGCTTCATACTCGGCCAGGGTTTTGTCTGTGATCAGTTCGTACATATAAAAACTCCGCTTCTTCCAAATATTGTCTATGGAGCAGTCATTCCAAAGGCTACAACCCCACAGGGCCATAGACGATTTTATGATATCATAGTTTCCACGGTTCTGCAACGAAAAAACCACGTTTTCCCTGGGACCGCCCCATCAGCCGGAAATGCTGTTGGCATATGGCACACATAGGGACTTGCTGTCGGGAATAGACTGGTCAGCAGGAGGTGAGGAAATGATCTCTGCTGCGGCGTTTCTCATGCTGAGCAGTATGCTCTATTCCCTCCGCCTCAGCTCCGGCAGTTTTCCCAAACCCCTGTCCGCCAAAGAGGAGCAGGAATATCTGGAAAAGGCCGCAGCTGGGGACCTGGAGGCACGCAACATCCTCATAGAACGCAATCTTCGTCTGGTGGCCCACATCATGAAAAAATACTATGCCCAGACCTCCGACCAGGAGGATCTGATTTCCATCGGGACCATCGGCCTCATCAAGGCCGTCTCCACCTTTGACGCCGGAAAGGGCATCCGCCTGGCCACCTACGCCGCCCGCTGCGTGGAAAACGAGATCCTCATGCACTTCCGAAGCCAGCGGAAAAGCGCCTCAGACGTCTCTCTGTCCGATTACATCGAGACCGGGAAAGATGGGACCGCCCTGTCTCTCATGGATGTGGTATGCCAGGACGACGACCTGTTCGACCGGGTGAGCAATCGGGAAGACGTGCGGCTGTTGCGGCAATACATCGACCAGGTTCTGGACCCCCGAGAGCAAAAGGTGCTGACCCTGCGCTATGGCCTGGATGGCAAGGAGCCTCTTCCCCAGCGGGAAGTCGCCCAGCAGTGCAACATCAGCCGGTCTTACATATCCCGCATCGAAAAAAAGGCGCTGGAGAAACTCCGAAGCGCCTTTGAGGGGAAATCCTGATGCTCACCAATCCATTCCCACTAGATCAGGCCCATGGGTCCACCTCCTGGCAGGCATTTCAGCTCCGTAAAACGCCGGTGCGTCCTCCTGGACACACCGGCGGATCTATCCCCGGATTTCCCCCTCATCCTGCAAACTGGGCGTAGTACAGTTTGGCATAAAACCCGTTCTGCGCCATGAGGGTCTCGTGGGTCCCCTGCTCCACCACCCGGCCCTCCCTCATCACCAGGATGTGATCGGCATGACGGATGGTGGACAGCCGATGGGCAATGACAAAGCAGGTTTTGCCTTCCATCAGCGCCTCCATGGCGGCCTGAATCTCCCGCTCCGTCCGGGTGTCCACATTGGAGGTGGCCTCATCCAAAATCAGCATGGGGCTGTCCAGGAGCATAGCCCGGGCAATGGTCAGCAGCTGCCGCTGCCCCTTGGAGATGCCCGCGCCGTTGTCCTGGAGGACGGTGTCATACCCCTGGGGCAGCGCCATGATGAAATTGTGGATATGGGCGGCCTTGGCGGCGGCAATGACCTCCTCCCGGGTGGCGCCTTCCCGGCCATAGGCGATGTTCTCATAAATGGTGCCGGAAAACAGCCAGGTATCCTGGAGCACCATGCTGTAAGCCCGGCGAAGGGAGGCCCGGGTCACCGTCCGGATCTCCTGTCCGTCCACCTGAATGCGCCCTGCCTGGGCGTCGTAAAACCGCATCAGGAGGTTGATGATGGTGGTCTTTCCCGCTCCCGTGGGCCCCACAATGGCCACCAGCCCGCCGGGGCGGGCCAGCAGGTCAAAGTCCCGGATCACAGGCTTGCCCGGATCGTAGCCAAAGGTCACCCCATCCAGAGTCACCGCTCCCTGCACCTGGGCCAGCTCCCGGGCCTCCGGTCCGTCGGCTGGCTCCGGTTCTGCGTCTATGAGGCCAAAGACCCGCTCCGCCGCGGCGAACGCGCTCTGGAGCTCGCCCACAATGTTGGCCACCTCATTGATGGGGCCGGAGAACTTCCGGGAGTACTGAACAAAGCTGGACAGATCCCCCAGCTGAATCCCTCCAGACAGGTACAGCAGGGCGCCAAATACGCTGACCATGGCCAGGGACAGGTTGTTGATGCAGTTCACCGACGGCCCCACAATGGTGCCGTTGGCCTCCGCCTTGGTGTAGGCATCCACCGCTTTGCGGTTTTTCCCGTCAAAGGCCTCCAGAACCGCCGCCTCCTGGCCGTAGGCTTTGGTGGTCTTCTGGCCGTTCATCATCTCCTCGGTAAAGCCGTTGAGCTCTCCCAGGGCGGCGCTTCTCCGCCGAAACAGGGGCCGCACCCGGGCGGTGATGTACCGGGTGAAGAATATGGTGGCGGGGATGGTCACACAGAAAATAAGCACCAGCTTCGGCGCAATGGACAGCATCATCCCCAAAGACACGGTCACCGTCACCACCGTCTGGAGAATTTGCAGCAGGTCTGCCGACAGGGACTGATTCACCGTATCCACGTCATAGGTGATGACACTCAAAATGTCCCCCGTCTGGTACCGGTCAAAGAAACCCACCGGCAGGCGCGCCAAATTCTCAAACACATCCCGCCGCATCTGCCGGACCACCTGCCTGGACAGGCGAATCATCACCTGGGACAGGGTGTAGGACATGCAGGCCGACAGCAGGTAAAACACCGCCATGGTTGCCGCCCGGTTCAAAACAAAGGGAAGGTCCACCTGGCCTGGCCCCGCCGCAATGGCGTTGATGGCCTGGCCCGCCAGCCGGGGACCAAAGAGTGCCAGAATGTTGGAGCCCAGGGAAAGCCCCACCGCCACGGCCAAAAGCAGCCGGTTCCGGCCCAAATAGCGCCACAGGCGCAGGAGCAAGGCCCCCCGTTTCTGTCGGGTCTGCCGGTCTGCGCCTAGGACGCCGGATCTGTTTTCCATGCCGGTTCCCCTCCTTCCGTTCCCATCTGGGTTTCCGCAATCTCCCGGTACACCGGGCAGGATTGCAGCAGGCTCTGATGATTGCCCCGGCCAATGACCCGGCCCTCCTCCAGAACCAGAATCAGGTCCGCATGGCGGAGGCTGCTCACCCGCTGGGCCACAATCACCTGGGTCACGCCCGCCATCTCCCGGCGCAGGGCCTGGCGCAGGGCGGCGTCGGTCCGGTAATCCAGGGCGCTGGAGGCGTCGTCCAGCACCAGAATCTCCGGCCTTCCCGCCAGAGCCCGGGCAATGGCCAGCCGTTGTTTCTGGCCACCGGACAGGTTGTTGCCCCGGACCGCCACGGGGTGGCCCATCCCTTTCTCGAAGATGTAATCCGCCTGGGCCGTCCGGGCAGCCTGGTCCAGCTCCTCTTGAGGCAGCTCCCGGTAGAACCGAATGTTCCCCGCCAGATCCCCCTCCATGATGAACTCATTTTGAAACACCACGCCAAACTTGGGCCGCAGCTCCTCTGGCGGGATGGTTCGAATGTCCCGGCCATCCAGGAAAACCGTCCCGGTATCCGGGTCGTAAAACCGGAGCAGCAGATTCACCAGCGTGCTCTTCCCACTGCCCGTGGCACCCAAAATGCCCAGAGTCTGCCCCCGCTCCAGGGAAAAGCTCAGGTGGCTGAGGTTATCCGCCACATGGTTGTAGGAAAAGCACACATCCCGGAACTCCAGGTATGCTTTGGATTCCGCCTGCGAAGGGACCACCGCCAGGTCCTCGGGCAGCTCCAGCACCTCCACCACCCGCTTGGCGCTGGCCTCGCCTTTGGACCAGATGATGAAAATCTTGGTGACGCCCAGCATGGCATTAAGGATCATGGTGAAATAGTTCAAAAAGGCAATGATCACACCGGGCTTGGTCAGCCCCCCGTTCACCCGGAAGGCCCCCAGCAAAACCACACCGGTGAGACCCAGATTCAAAATCAGGGTGGCGGCAGGATTGGTCAAGGCTGTGATGCCCCCCACCTTCTGGTCCACCGCACACAACTCCTGATTCACCTCGCCAAACCGGCGGGTTTCGTACTCCGTCTTACTGAGGGCCTTGATCACCCGGATGCCGGTGATGTTTTCCTGAACCACCCGGACCATTCGATCCAAGATCCCCTGCTCCTTGGTGTACAGAGGCACGCTGGCCTTGGTCACAAAGTACACCAGCGCCCCAATGAGGGGCAAGGTCGCAATGAGCACCATGGCCAGTCCCGGATCCATCCGCAGTGTGATGCACACCCCGCCCAGGAGCAAAATGGGCCCCCGGACTCCCAGCCGCTGCATCCGGGCCAGGAGCTGATTCACATTGTAGGTGTCGCTGGTGAGCCGGGACACCGCAGAAGGCAACGTCAACCCGTCCAGCTGCCGGGCGGAGAGCCGGTCCAGACGCTGGAACAGATCGTGCCGCAACGCCAGGGTGATGTTCCCGGCGCTGATGGCGGACATGCGGTTTGCCACAATGTTCGCCGTCACGCACAGAATCGCACAGAGCACCATGCCCCCGCCTGTCAGTAGGATCCCCCGGCGACTGCCGGTGGGCACCACATCGTCCAGAATGGTCTCCAGAAGATAGGGAATCAGCAGCTCCACCAAAGCCCCAAAGAACTTGATGAACATAGCCAGCAGCATATAGCCATAGTACGGGCGCATGTATTTGCGCAAACCCGCCATATTCTCGCCTCCTCTAGTCCTGGCCCATTCGGGCTGCCGCCCGGGCCTTCAGCTTCCCCAGGAGCAACTCCAAACTGCGCCGCTCCGCCTCGGTGAGATCCTGAGTCACCCAGGACTCCCATTGGCCCAGCACCTGCCGGATCTCCGGCAGGGCCGCCTTCGCCCGCTCTGTGGGGTATAGCTCCGTCACTCGCCGGTCGCTGTCACAGCACACCCGCCGGACAAACCCCGCCTCCTCCAGCACCGCCAGCTGCCGGGCCACGCTGCTTTTGTTCTGATAAATCCGCCGGGCCAGCTGCTCCTGAGAAATTCCCGGACAATCGCAGATCCCCATGAGATAACTGGCATGACAGGACTTGAGTCCCAGAGCCGCCAGCCGCTCCGACCGATACTGGGCCGCACACCGGGCAATGGAATCCAACTCCCCCATGAGTAAGGACATATCCCACTCCTCCTTTATCGTTGCATTCGCAACAGTTGCAAGTGCAACAATTATAGCATGTTGTTTTTCCACTGTCAACACCACAGGTAGTGCCAAGTGGTATTGGCAAGTACAACTGCCTGGCCGGCCTGATATTCGCAAAAATTTGAAAATTCTCTTGCAAAGTTGCGAAAGCCCTGTTATAATGAGAATGTCCCAAGTTAAAGTGCGTTTGCATCGCACTGACAAAACATATCACGAGGAGGAACACACATGAAAACAACCTTGAAACGAGCGGCTGTATGGCTGCTCTGTACGGCGCTGCTTGTGAGCAGCGGCGGTCTTTCCGCTGTCCAAGCGCAGAACGTGGCAGGCGCTGCCCAGACCGAAGGTACTCCACAAAAGTGCGTATACGGCAAGGCCGGAGAGACCACCTTCGTCCCTGCGGGATACACGTACATATTGGAGGGGGAAGAGGGCGTGATTTATTCCCGCTTGGCAACCTGTGATATGTACATCGCAGAACGCACTTTAACAGAAAGCGAAGCCGAAGCTCTGGCCAAGCTGGAGTATGGTCAGGAGGGCTACATCGCCACGGAGGATGGAACCATCCTGGAAACCCGGGACTTCGACGCCAAGCAGGCCGCCGCCTATTCCGCTGCCGTGCGGGAGATTTTGGGCGAGGCCAACCTGCAGGGCGGCGAGACCATCAGCCTGCACACCGCCTCTTACAGAAAGGACACCGACGTTCGGGTCATGATCACTTTGGAAGACGCCCCCGTCATTGCCATGGACACCATGGAGGTCCACCTGGGCCAAACTCTGGGGGCGAAGGAGCGGGCAGCCATGCAAGCCGTCATCTGCCAGCAGGATGCCCAGGTTCAGAGCATCAACAAGTCCCTGGGCTATGACATCCACGTGACCGGACAGTTCAGCCTGCTGACCAACGCCGTCTCTGCCACGGTGAAGTATGGGGATCTGGCAAAGCTGAACCAACTGCCTGGCGTTAAGAAGGCCTTCCTGATGCCCAGCTTTTCCGTCCCGGAGCTGGAGGCCACTACGGTAACCAGCGGCGCAGATCTTCTGCCCAATATGAAATATGTGGGCCCCTCTATGGGCGCCAACTCCGCCTGGGACCTGGGCTATCAGGGAGAGGGCATGTGCGTCGCCATCATCGACACTGGCCTCAGCTATGAGAATCAGGTCTTCTCCATCGAACCGAAGGACCCCAACGGCGTTGCGTTCCAAAAGGCGGATATTGCCGCCATCCTGGCCCAGTCCAACCTCCACGCCGAGGAGCTTGCGCAGGATGTGACGGTAGACAGCGTGTACTATAGCAGCAAGATTCCCTTCGGCTTCAACTATGGCGATGGCCTGGCCAACTTTGGCACCGATGACGATACCTGGATGGGGCACGGCACCCATGTGGCCGGGATTGTGGCCGGTAACATGCCAGAGGTGGCCAAGGAGCAATTTGATATGGACACCTTGGGCATCGCTCCCGAGGCGCAGCTGGTGGTGATGAAGGTCTTTGACCAGGAGGGCGCCTGTTACTTGGATTACCTGGTAGCAGCATTGGAGGACGCCATTCTGCTCGGGGTGGACTGCGCCAACCTGTCTTTGGGCAGTGCCAGCGGACCACTGTACGTAGAGGGAATCACCGAGGTCTATGACGCCGCTTATGAGGCGGGAATCAATGTGGTTGTATCTGCCGGTAACGATGCGTTCACTGGTTACATGAGCAACTGGGGCGGCAATTTGGTGGAATCCAGCTCTGTCTCCACGGGAACCCTGGGGATGCCCGGTACCTTTGACTCGGTGATGACGGTCGCCAGCATGGACAGTGACGCAGAGCTGTGTTTCGAGAAAACCTGCTCCTGGTATTGCAGTGATTACAAAATGCATATGAGCCTCGGCTACGAAGAATATGCCGACGTGCCGGAGGGCCTGGGCTTCCAGGAGCGTCTGGGCGGAGCATCTTATGTGTACACCGATTCCTTCGACCAGGCTGAGGGAAAGCTGGTGATCCTGCCTTTTGAAGGCGGCAATGCAGACGGCATTATGGAGCAAGCTGTCGCTGCGAAGGCCGCCGGTGTGCTGATTTATGACCCCACCCCGGATCCCAACATCGAGTATTCGGAATATTTCATTGTGGATTATACGCTGAGCCGGTTTGACGTTCCCTTTGCAGGTACCTCCCTGGGCAACGTGGAGTTCATGCAAAACTACGGCCACACCCCAGGCAATCCACTGCGGGTCGACCTCTTTTGGAATGCCAGTGAAACCGCTGGGAAGATGTCCTCCTTCTCCTCCTGGGGCCCCACCGAAGGCTTGACTCTGAAGCCGGAGATCACCGGCATCGGAGGCAACGTCTTCTCCGCCTATTGTGGCAGTCAATTTGCTGTCATGTCTGGTACCTCCATGGCCTCTCCCGCCGTGGCGGCGACTGCTACCCTGGTGCGTCAGTATCTGAAGGAGCAAGGAATCGAGGAAGCCCAAATCCCACACATGGTCAACTGCCTGCTGATGAGTACCGCAACCCCCATTGTGGACGCGGAGCACAACACCTATTATTTCGTCCGCCGTCAAGGAGCCGGTCTGGCCAACGCCGCCCATGCCATTCACTCCGGTGCTTACATTCAGGTAGCGGGCGCCAACAAAGCCAAGCTGGAGCTGGGTGACGACCCAGACCGGACCGGCGTATACGCTGCGACGTTTGAAGTCGTGAATTTCTCTGACTCCGCCAAAACATACACCCTGGATACCACAGTCCTGGGCCAGATTGCCCAAGGCGGCCAGATTGTGGCAGGTGAAGTGACCTATCTGGTGTACGACTATGCCCGCGAACTCTCCGCCGACGTGACCTACAACGTAGAAAACGACACCGTCTTGGTCCCTGCCAACAGCAAGGCCACAGTGTCTGTCACCATCACCCTGTCAGACGCAGACAAGGCGTATATGGAAGAACGCTTCCCCTATGGCTCTTACGTCGAGGGCTTCATCCAGCTGCACAGCCAGACCGATGTCAGCCTCTCTGTTCCCTTCCTTGGCTTCTACGGCGCCTTTGGAGAGGCTCCTGTCCTGGAGGAAGGCGCCTACGAAAGCCTGATGGGTGGGGACCAGGCTTATACCACTGCGGATCAGTTCCACAATGCCCTTTGGACCAATATCCCTGTTTTCAATGAGCCAGAGTTTGACAGCACGACTCAGAAATTCTATTTGGGAGACACACAGTGTGCACTGTTTGTGAAAGTGCCCCCCGCTCTGTATGGTTCAGCCGACAATGCTGCAATTTTCCGGCCAGAAAATGTGGGAATCTCCCCCAACGGAGACGGGTACTTGGATGCCTTCCAAATGGGACTGGGGCTCAAACGAAATGCTGAAAATATCCACTATACCGTAACCAACCGGGAAACCGGTGAACTCCTGTGGGAGCAAGACACTGGATTCGTGTCCAAAACCTACTATTCTGACTCTGTGCATGGACCCGTCTATGCAGGCCTGGTGGAGGGCACGGGATTGGCCATGGATTGGCTATATCCTGTAAGGCATTGCGTCAATGAAGAAACCGGTTATGAATGGGATGAGTATGACACCAGCCGCTGTCTGCTGGACGAAGGCACCTGGGTGACCATCCAGGCCGAAGTGCAGCTGGAGGTAACAGACAAGACCCAGGATATCGATAATGCCAACCACACCGTTGCCTTTCCTATGTACATCGACGTCACTTCCCCCAAATCCAACGGGAAGGACTGCAATCAGCTGTGGTCAGAGACATGGGATAACCAATGGGCGATTGACGCAGGTATGATACCGCCGGAGGAATATCATGCTGATAGCTTGGTTTATTGCCGTTCCTCCTGGGATGAACAGTGGTTTTTGGATTATACCATGGAGGCCCTGGTTGGTCGCCGCGATGGCCAGTGGTTTGGCAGTATGATGAGCATGTGTATGCTCAACATCGTTCCCGGACAGAATTATGGCTTTTCCCAGCTAGGTTTGAATGTAAGTCGCTTGGACGGGGACGGCAAGTATTTGGCAATTGGCGCAGACTATGCGGGAAATGCCTATGCCAAGGAAATCCACCTGGATTCCCGCATCCAAAATTATGTGAATCTGGAGGCTGACAGCCGAATCCTCCAGGTGGGCGACACCCTGACCATCCGGGACGTCCAGGACAACGACTTCTCCACAAAGCTGGAGTGGAAGCTCTCCAATTCCGATGTCGCTGAGATCGTTGCCACCGACGATCATTCCTGCACCATCCGCGCCTTAGCATGCGGCAAAGTCACCGTACGGGGCGGTCTGGGTCTCTACCCGGATACCGTGGATCTTTACGTCACTAATTCCACCCGGGAGGAGGTCGCACATCGTTTCCCGGATATCCAAGGCCACTGGGCAGCGGAGGATGTCATCACCGCTGTGCAAATGGGTTTGACACAGGGAACCAGTCCCCATACATTCAGCCCGAACCAAACGGTAACCCGCGCCCAATTGGTCACACTGCTGTACCGCCTGGCCGGCGCGCCTGCTGCAACAGGCAATGGCGGCTTCCGGGATGTGGCGGAGGACCGGTACTATGCCCCAGCCGTGGCCTGGGCCGTGGAGCAGGGCATTGTCCACGGCCGCACGGCAGAGATTTTTGCCCCCTACGCCACTGCCACCCGGGAAGAAATGGCGGCGCTGTTCTATCGTTTTGCCCAAAGCCAGGGGATGGATACCAGCGCCCGGGCTGATTTGAGCCTCTACGCCGACGCTTTTGGTATCAGCAACTACGCACGCGATGCCCTCTCCTGGTCGGTCGCCACAGGGCTGATTCAGGGCATGACCGCACGCACACTGAATCCCCAGGGTACCGCCACCCGCGCCCAGGCCGTCACTGTATTAATCCGATATACCAATCTATAAGCATCCTGATCTGCCCGGCCGATCCAACAGGCCGGGCGGACCTTTCATCTCGCAGCCTGCTTTCTCCCTTTGATTCGTTCTGGAGGGCAATTCAAAGTTTACTCATTTATGTAAGAAACGCTCTTAACCGTTCCGCTTGTCCCTTCTTCCGCGTTCTGCAAATTTGAAGTCCTCTACCAGGCGGAACGGGCAAGCCCGTTCCCTACACACCTAAGGGCTCTCGTAGGGTCCGTTTGGCATCTTGTATTTTTTACCTGGAATTGCTATAATATTTTCGAAAATACGGAAAGGACGAACGCCTTCATGCAGCTGATCGTCAGTCGAAAACCCTGCCTCTTACTGGAGGCGGCAGAGCTGGTTTTTGCCCAGTTCAATCATATTCCCGCCGAAACGGTTGTCATTCCCGGTGAGTATTGCATTCCGGCAGAGGAAGTCGAGCGGATCCAATCACAAATTTGTGCGCTGCTTCCCATGAATGGGAAACAAGTTTCCTTCTACTTCCGTGCTTTCCATACAGAGGATCACCCATCGTCCCCCACTTGCCTGAGCTTTTGCTTACTCTATATCTCCTTGGCCCCCAATTGCCCGGAAGTGGATGACTATTTGGACCAATCGCTTCAGTGGTGGGCAGTGCAGGGAAACAATTACCATATCTCTGGCATGATTGACCATTTTTCTTTCGCTAGTATCGAGGATGGGGAAACAGCAGAGTTTCGCTCTTTGGCTCAGGAAATGCAAAAGCTGTCTGTTCCAGTCGAGACGAAAATGGAGCTGGTGGAAGTCCTTTCCAATTTCCCGTATCACATCCGGAAGGTTGCAGAGCTGCTGCGCCCGGCTGTGGAGCGATTGCGGGAATTGCTGGATCCTTGGGTGCAACGGGCGCAGCCTCGGTTGGATCAGTGGGAGACATTCTTCCGGGAGGGAAATCTACTTGCGTACCTGGCCAAATTCTCCCAGCTGGCCAACCAGGAGATTCGCCGCTGTACCATTGGTCTTCTCTACTTCCACCAGGGCGGTGGCCCGGGCCAGTTCCTACTGGACGGATCCAGCGTATCCCTCATGTTCAGCCCGGATGTACCGCCAACGCTGGCCGACTTTGTACGCCCCAAGGATGAAAAGTTGCAGGATACACAGTTCAACGCGCTGCGCCTGCTGTCCAATCCGACGCGAATGGAGATGCTGCGGCTTATGGCAGACCACGCCATGAGTCCACCGGAGCTGATGGCTGCGCTGAAGCTTCACGCAGGTTCGGTGTACCGGGACCTGGATGGTCTCCTGAACGCCCGACTGATCACCATGGAAGTCTGCAATGGCCCTCCCCGCTATCGCACCAATCCCGTCACCATCCGAAAACTGACATCTCAGCTGATGGCCTATCTGAAGGTCTGATTGAAAAGCCATCCAAACCAGACTGCCGCAAGCGCCAGGCGCTTTGCCTCACCAAAAGCCCATAGTTCAGCAAACGCAAGGGATGTTTCGAGCCGTGCCGTGCATGGCTTAAAACATCCCTTGTTCCTAACAACAAACATCAAATTAGAACCATCCGCTGGACTTCTCAGCAGGTCCGCATCCACCACAGACTCCCAAGAAACGGGCCGCCAGAACGCAGAACACGTCCCGCTTTCTGTTACTGTGATCCTAGGATAAACTTCCCATCCTGCATACGAAGAACCACATCCGCCGCCTCGGCAACCACAGGATCGTGGGTCACCACAATCACACACCGGTTTTCTTCCTTGGCCAACCGCCGTAAACTCTCTATGATGCTCCGGCTGTTTTCACTGTCCAGGTTGCCCGTCGGCTCATCGGCCAAAATGATCTCGCTGCCAGCCGCCAGAGACCGGGCAATCGCTACCCGCTGCTGTTCACCGCCGGAAAGCATATTGGGAAAGCGTCCCAGCTGCTCCTCTTTCAAGCCAAGGGCCAGCAGCTTCTCTTTGGCCAGGGCATCCCCTTCTTTTTTGGACATTTTCCGTGCGTACAGCGGATATGCGGCATTTTCTAACACCGTTAAGTGGGAAAACAGGTTGAAATCCTGATAAATTACAGAAACATGCTCCAGCCGGTAAGCGTCCCGGTCCAGTTCCGCAGTGGATGTTCCATTCCATGTAATGCTGCCAGAAGTGGGCACATCCAAGCCCGCCAGCAACGACAAAAAAGTGGTCTTGCCACTGCCGGAAGCTCCTATGATCGCATACAGCTGTCCCTGTGCAAAATCCGCGCTGACGCCGCTTAACGCTTGCACCAGTTGGTATTTGTTTTGATAGGCATAGACCACCTCATTGGCCTGCAAGCAATTCATGGCTCATTCCTCCATCTTCATTAATTTCATGACGTTCACACGGGTGACATTCCAACTGGCTACGGCAGCGCCTCCAAGGAAAATCCCCAAAAGCAGCCCGGCTTTGGCAAGGGCTTCACCGAAAACAGACCGGTCGAGCAGAAACCCGGCTATGCCGCCTACAGCTGCTCCCACAATTGCCAACAAAACCTGCTCTCCAAATACCTGCGCAAAAATGCTTCGCTGTTTCAACCCCAGACACCGCATCACCGCAAATTCCCGAACCCGGCCACGCGTGGCAAGGTATGCAGCCAAAAAGCCGATCCCACCACACAGCACGGTCCATACTGGCAGCATCAGGCGCAGCATAGAAAGGTTGGAGCCCAATTCTTCCAGGGTGTTTTGATAGGTTTCATCCTGAATCAAAACGCCGTAGCTGAGCCCATCGCTCACATTGGATAACCTCGGCTCCACAAAGGTCTCATAAATTGCAGCCTTACATAGCTCCAATTGGGCATTGTCCAAAATGTCGAAGGAGCAGCTCTCCACCCGAAACACTTCCGAAATGCCTTCTTGCTGTTGCATATAAAAAGGGCACCAAATCACATTCCCGGTACTGCCGAAGACTGTGCCGATTACTTGAAGCTCCAAAGATACACCGTTCATTGTCACAGGGACAAACGGGGTTCCATCTGCTCCCGTTTGCGTTTCCATTCCCACCGGAATCAGACACACCTGGGCGTCTCCCTGCAACGCGGCTTCTGTCCACCCCGTTTCCATTTCGATCCGGACGCCTGTGACTGCCGCCAGAGCATGGTCGGAGTCAAAGCTTAAAATCCGCCGCAATGTCACATCTTGAGGCTCTTCCAGCTGGATAGAGGCTTTTGCCCGTACGTTTTTTACATATTCGTCCAAATAACATCCACGCTCGTGGCGTCGCCCCATGAGCATATCAACAAAAGCAGAAAACATCTGCAAATTATCGCTGTTCACCCCCTGCGGGTCTGTCACCACACAATGAATCTGCGTGGTTTGCACCATCTTTTCCATAGCAGCCTCCTGCCGAGTGGCAAGATTTTGTAAAGCCATGGAGGAAAATACCCCCAGCGCCGCAATCGCGGACAACAGAATACAGACTCCTTTGCGCCGCCACAGCGCCGTCCATGTCACCTGCCGGAGCGCGCTTACCGGTTTCTTCTGCTTCATAACATCTTACCTCTGCTGCCAAGCTGCATCAACGTTTGTCTCGCAGCCAGCCATGCCCAAACAGCCGCGATCAAAAGCAGCAAAATTGCCTGTATGCCAGCACAAATCAGAAGCCTTTGAAGATTCAGCGCAACTGTCTCTGACAGCACAGGAGCCGTTACAGCATCGTACAATACAGCACCCAGTCCGGCGCCCAGGGCCGCCGAAGCAAAGATCAAAACCGCCATTGCCTGGAGCTGCTGGATCCATACAGTCTTTGCTCCAACGCCCAATCGCCGCATGCCCCGAACAATGGGGCGCATCCTTCTAAAATTCAGAAACAGGAAAAGTGCCGCAGCCAGCAGAAAGGCACTGCATCCAACCAAAAGCAAACGAAGCGCATTGGCTGCAATCACCGACAGCGTATCAGCAAGGGCATTGTAGTCCTGGTTAAAATAGGAAAAGGCGCCCCCATAGCCCAAATCCTCCATCCGGGCTTCGAATTCCGCTTCTCCACCATTTTTCAAAATCACGGAGTATAGCAGCGGACTGGTAATCTCCTCATAGGCGGAAGCATTGGGAACAGAGGCTTTGGGAACAAAAATCGTATCGGCCTGAAAGCTATGCAAGCCAGCCGAGAACTCCGGCGCGGTATAAATTCCTACAATCCGGTAGTCTTTTTGCACACCGATGCGATTTTCCGGTCTGCACGGTGACTGCACCAAAATAGATTCCATCTTCCCAGTCAAGGCGTTGCCAAGACTTTCCCGATAACCCAACACAGCTTGGTACAAGTCAAGGTTGATGGTATCCCCCACGGTAAGATCATTTTTCAGCGCATAGGCAGCGCTGACGAGACATACCGCCTCACCGCTTGCATATTCCGCTGCTTCAAAGCTCCGCCCCTCCAGAATGCTGGCTTCGCCTGTATTAAATAGCAGCAGACTGTTTATATGATCAGTTAAAATCACGCCGGCACTTTCATAATTGATCTGACACATAGGGATCACTTTGTCTCGCCACACAGCGCCGGCGTCACTGTCGAGAAACTCCTGCCAATTTCCATCATATTCTGCATAAAACGGCAAGGAATCTTCTGTCAGGGAGCGCCAAATATGCGCTCCTTCCCTGTTCTCCCGCCAGGAAAAAAGCATATTCCCGCTTACGCCATCATACTGGGACAAAATCCCACTGTCATTTTGATCGTCTACCGCCAAGACATGTTCTCCGGGGTACGGGAACTCCCAGCGGGGCTCCCCTTCCTCGGCCTGATCGTTTCGTACCGTCCTCGGTCCCTCATATGTACCGAAAAGCAGATAGGTTTTTCCCTCTGCGAAGGGCGCCTGCCCATCCTCGGTAAACAAGGAGGAGCCAATTGTAATCTCTTTTGCTTCAGGTAAAACATCATAGGCCGCCAGCCGGCAAACCACCGCTTCCAGCGCAAAGCTCGCATAATAGCTTCGCTCCACTACCTCCTCATAACCAATGATCTCATCTTTTTCATTGAAAATGGCCTGTTCAATCGGCGCGTCCGATTCGGAAACAGAGATACACCGCACTGCCAGAACAGCCATAGAATTCCCATATACATCAAAATCTGCACTCTCATAATGGTTCAGTTCATAGGCAGACAGAGAATCACATCCGTCTACGTGGGCAGTCAGAAATCCCCGGCAATCGTCTGCCAGAAGGCCGGGAACATTCTGCTGTGCCAGAGGTGTCCACTCATTTTCTTTGTATAACAGGCCAGTCCAATATACATCCCCACGGGGAACCGCAATGGTGGTATATTGGGCGTCCATTTCCCTCAACTGTGCGTTTGCTCCGCTCCACGCAGCAAAACCGATGGTACAAAAAGCAATTGCAGCGGCCAATAATAACGCCAATAGCGCAGTAAATCCAGGCGTATGCCGAAACTGCTTTCCAAACAGGTTCATAAAACACCCCTCCGAACCATATACCTATCTGGCGCATGGCCTGAGCCATGCGCCAGATAGATTAAAATCAACAAACCATAAAAATCCTATACGGGTAGATAGCCACAACTCCCGCTATGTGGCCCACCAGGGCACTTTCTCGTAGTTGTCGGCATTGAATGTCCACATTGACTGCACTCATTCAGCCAAGTTTGGGTCGTACCATTGCAGGATGCCGAATATACAACTGTGTGATGCGTGTCGTTGGCAACATAGTAGTATCTAACGAACTCAGTCGTTCCACATTTTGTGCATGTTCTCGTCTCTTTCCAATAGGATTTGCAGACACTTGCAGAGACATAAACGCCACCATAGCGGACACAGGTACTCGTATTCTGCCACGTATGCGATGTACAGGAACCCATAGGAGACGCGCCTTCGCGAATTGCATCATCTTCGCAGACAACACCAACGTCACAGCAATGGTCGTGAGTCTCGGCAGCAAGGACAGGGATGCTAAAAGAGAACAATAATGCAAGGGTCAAGAAAGCGGTTATAAACTTCTTCGTTGATTGTTTCATAGTATCCTCCTTTTTCGTGAGTTGCTGATTACCTTTTGGCCCAGTCGCAATCAGTATACGACCACTGAGAATCACTTCCCAATGAATGACCACCACATATTACGCATGTTTACAGTCATCAGGCCGTTTATATAATAAATGCCGGCCGGTCATTCATTATATACTTTCCTCGAATTCCACTTGCTGACGGTTAACGTCTGTCTTTGGACGTTCCAGTTGGAAATACACTGGAATACTTGTGGCTGGCCACTCATTCTTTTGTCTTAAAACAGCCCTGTTAATCTGCAATCCAACCACCTTTTTCACGGCTTCAAAAAACTTTGCCATATCCCAGGCACCTCCTGTTTAATTTCAACTTGTTGTAAGAAGAGGACAGTACCACTACCACAATGCCCATTTGACACGCAGACACGTATTTCACCGAATGCAACAGCAACGACAGTAGTACACTTACTACGCTCTCCCCTATCAACACGCAGACCGCCAATTGATGATTCTTCTTGATTTCTTCCTGCGTCAAGTGCAACTGTGGATCTGTCTGATCTATTAGGACACATATGACTATAAAAAAGCAGGCAGAAAAGCTTACAATGCTAAACACAATTGATGCCATTCTGTTAAAGGTACTGTGCACCAATAGCGCCAGCAGCATAACACCTAGAGAAAGAACCATACAACTCCCCGGCGATTTGGTATGGTATCCGCATAATCGGCGACGCAAAGGCAACAACCCGAGAAGAAAGCACACTGTGACATCAGCACCAAAGGCCCACTCCCCAAGTAAAGACATCAGTAAAACAATCAACATTGTTAGTATTCTCTTTTGTAACCAATAGGTGCACCAATCTGACAGTTCCCGATTCAAAATGTCCCATTCTACCAACTGTCTAGTGATCTTCTTACAAATCTACGTCAGCACCGCAAGCTCCTTTTCAAAAATCCATGAAATACAGCCACGAAAAATATGCTACTATTGATCGCATTCAAGAGTAAGTACACTCTTTTTGCGCTTTCATGATACCATATTTCTGCATAGTTGTAAACAGCTTCGGAACGAACTGTTGGTAAATGTAACCAACTGCAGGTATTCAACCAAGGATTGCTGAAAAAGCAAACACTGCAGTGCACTGCTCCCAATAATACGGATAAGCGTACTTCTCTAAAACTGCTTTTACAAGGCCCATGCCAAACCCATGGAGTATACACTCCTGTGCCGGATATGCAGGGGGATCCTCCAAGCAGCTATTGCGAACCACCAACTGATAAACGCCTTGCTCCTGCCATAGCCGTACCCATACCCTTTTTTCTGAGGTCTGCGCACTGGCAGAAATTGCGTTGTCTAAAATGTTACCAAGAAGCGTGACCAGGTCACCATCCTCCATGGGAATCTGGGCCAGATCGTTGCAATCATACAGGATTCCAACTTCTCTTTCATTCGCTTGTTGGTACTTTTGATTAAAAATGGCATCCACCATAGGGTGATTGGTGGAAATAAGCGGAACAATGTCCTGAGAACTGCACTGTAAATGCTTTACATATTGTATTGCACGATCGTACTCCCCCTGGGATAGCAAGTTTCCCACAGCATCTAATTGGTTTCTGAACTCATGGGTCACTTTTCTTTGTTGATTGAAAGAATCCCGGTATGTGTTTGCCAACTCCAAACTATGCGTAACTTCCGCCTGAAAACGTTGTTTTTCCTGCTCTATCTGACGATTTTGCTCCAGTTTATTAACCGCCAAACATAATATCACATTGACACAGAGCAATCCTCCGCTAAATGCAATTATGCTGCCAGATAATACATCGCTCTGCATAGCGTTACGAATCAGTACCCCAACTCCCACAATGGTATATAGCTGAATGAAGAGTAGGCATACCCACGTCATCCCACTCGTCTGATACTTCCTCTCCTGCTTCCGAACAATACGGACACAAGCAAACGAAACAGAAAGCAGTAACGATCTGGCACTGATCATAGAGATCAAATAACTGCCATTGGGAGAAACCGCAGTCTTTGCAGACCCACCTGTCACTGCGATACATATAGACAACACAGAAATGTCAATCGCATAGTCCACCCCCCAAAACAGCAGAATAATCAAAATTTTCTTCCACCTGTTTCCTAGGTAACAGACTTCACAAACTGCAAACCAATCTATCAATATTAGGATCATCCGCAAGGCGAGTGGCCAATCATTGGTAAGCATCGACACGCAAATATGAAAAGCACCACAAAGGAGTCTTACGCTCCATGCAAGCCATGGATGATTATCACGCTGAGAAAAAAAAGCCGCTAATACCAACATCCCGCACAAATACTCTGTGGCCGATGCCAATAGTAGTTCAATTCCCCTCATTGATTGGTTCCTTTCCAGCGCATCAAGCGCTGCATGAGACTGCGATACTCCTGGCGGCTACAGGGCAGCGTTTTCCCATTGTCCAGAATTACTTGATAATTTTTGATCGTAACGCAATGCCTCATGTTCACAATGTAGCACCTATGAACGCGGAGGAACCCCCTTCCAGATAAGGCTGTCTCTATATCCGAAAAACGCATGTATGTAGAATACTCCTCTTCACAATTAAAAATTGCCGTTCGTCCCTGACTCTCGATATACATGATTTGTCGCAGCGGAAGCGGCACTACACAACCACCTACTGCAATTTCAATTACACCGTGATTGAGCCTTCGTTCCAAAAGTACTGCATCCATAGCAGCATCCAAAGTTGTCATCAATTGACTTTTCAAAAGGTACGCATTGGCCTTAACTTGATATCCCATGGTAGCATAATCTAAATATGCGGAAACAAGCAAGAGGGAAACATCTGGGTTTTTCCTGCGAATCTGTAATGCCGTTTGAATACCATCCTGTTCTTCCATAACAATATCCAGGAAAATAACTTGAAATTCAAGAAATCTCCCCGCCATTAGCTTCTCAGCACTTTGAAACATGGTAATGCGGGCATCCAAGCATCTTTTCTCGAGATATCTGGATAACAAATCTCGAAGAATTTCCGCACTTTCCACCTGGTCGTCACAAATTCCAATTTCCAGCAAACCTCTCACCTGCATTTCTGTTTCTAGGCTTATCATTCTGGCGTTTTATTATAGCACGCAGTCTTTAGATTTTTATTTATATTACCATTAAATCCCTTGGGAGTCAAGCACAAAGCAGCTAGTATTTTATCGCAAACATTTGGGGATTGCGGTAAAAGTACCGCTGTATATCAAAATGCAGCCGAAAGTTTGCTACACGCATCAGGAGCAAATCCTCAACTTTTTTCAAGGTAACGATCCGCAAGGAACCGTTAAAAAAATTGCTGGTAAAACAATAGCAGGAGAACATCGCCTTTCCTGCGATGTTCTCCCGCTGCTTTCCGTATTCCATTAAACGGCCTTTTTCAGCAGGCCTGCGTGTTCCAGGGCGGGGCGGAGGGCCAGGTAGAAGGCGCTGGCGACTGCCACGGCCACCACGGCGTTCACCAGGGTGGTGACGGCGCCGATCTTGGCCCAGGTTGCGGCAGCGTCCTGGGGTACGCCTAGCACATAGGTTTTATAAAAATACCCAACCACGGGATCTGCCACCACGTTGAAGGCCATGCCGCAGGCTGTGGAGACTACCGTTCCCAAAACTCGTTTCCGGGGCCGCTGTTCCCGGTCCAGGTGGAACACACAGCGGGCCACCAGACCCACGATGAGGCCGATGCACAGCTTCAGCAGGAAGGTCTTGGGGGCGCTGGTCACATAGCCGCTGGTGAGGTCGGCAATGGTCATACCCACAGCACCGGCCATACCACCCCACAGACCCCCCAAGAAGAGGGCCGCCAGAACGCAGAACACGTTGCCCAGGTGAAAGGCCGTTTTTTCCGTCCCCACGGGGATGTCAATTTTAAAGAAGGAAAAACCAATGTAGCACAACGCCGCGAACAGAGACGCCAGCGCCAATGCACGGACGTCGGTCCTCCGGTCCTCCAAACTGCTGCGTCCCCGCAGCAGGCCGGCAATCCCGGTTACCAATCCCACCAGGGCCAAAATCAGGCTCAGGGCATACAGGAGCTCGCCGGTGTCTCCCGCACCGTCGCCAATGGCGCTGCCCCGGGCCAGGAGGCTGCAAACCACACCTGCTGCAAGCAGGACAAAGCCAACAACCGCAACCATGGGGCCGGAACGTTTTGTTTTCATACCACTACCTCCCAAGTTCCAATTCCTGCTCTATTATAGTCCAGCCTGGCTATCTGAAAAGTGCCAATTTCCTCTCCTTTCATCAGGCCAGTTTTCTCCTGCATTGGGATCCCGCCGCTGCATCCTCCTGTCTCCTCCGGGCGGTTGCCTGCAAGAATCGGACTGCAAATCCGGTATATTGGTAAAAGATGTCTGGAATTGGAGCGGCGTTTTTGTCTCTTTTGCGGGAAATGAAAAAAGGAGTTGTTTCCCCCTTAAAAATGGTGTAAAATAGATTGGTTAGGTCCCCAAATCGGATACTTTATAGCTGGAGGCTATCAGAATATGAAAAAACCCATTGTACTGGTCATTATGGATGGCGTGGGTCGGGGCGACGGCGGCGACGGCGATGCCGTGAAGCTGGCCAAAACCCCCACCCTGGATATGCTGCTGGAGCACTACCCCCACACCTGGCTGAAGGCCCACGGCACTGCCGTCGGCCTGCCCACAGACGACGATATGGGCAACTCGGAGGTAGGCCACAACGCCCTGGGCTGCGGTCAGGTCTACTCCCAGGGCGCCAAGCTGGTGGAGGAGTCCATCACATCCGGTCAGCTGTTCCAGTCCAAAACCTGGACCGACCTGGTATCCAATTGCCTGTCCCAAGACAAAGCCCTCCACTTCCTGGGCCTGCTGTCTGACGGCAATGTACACTCCAACATTTCCCACCTGCTGGCCATGCTGAAGGCCGCTAAGGCCGCCGGTGTGCGCCGGGTCTACTGCCACATCCTTCTGGATGGCCGCGATGTGCCTGCCACCTCCGCACTCACCTACGTGGAGCAGTTGGAGGCCACTTTGGCAGAGCTGCGGGAGCCCGGCTTCGACTATGCCATTGCCTCCGGCGGTGGCCGGATGCAGATCACCATGGACCGTTATCAGGCCAACTGGTCCATGGTAGAAGCCGGCTGGCGGACCCACGTCCAGGGCCTGGGCCGTCAGTTCCCCTCTGCCAAAGAGGCCATCGAAACCTACCGCGAGGAAACCCACTGCATCGACCAGGACCTGCCCGCCTTTGTGGTAGCCCGGGACGGAAAGCCTGTAGCCCCGATTGCCAATGGGGACAGCGTCATTCTCTTTAACTTCCGGGGCGACCGGGCTCAGGAGATTTCCCTGGCCTTTGACCGGAAGGAGTTCACTCCATTTGACCGGGGCGACTACACCGGCGTGCACTTTGCCGGTATGCTGGAGTATGACGGGGATCTGAAAATCCCGGAGCACTACCTGGTGGAGCCTCCCGTGATTCAGAACACCCTCACCGAGGTCCTTTGCGCCCACGGCATCCGGGAATATGCCCTGTCTGAGACGCAGAAATATGGTCATGTGACCTACTTCTGGAACGGCAACCGGTCCGGAAAAGTGGATGAACACCTGGAGACCTATGAGGAAATCCCCTCCGACGTCATTCCCTTTGAACAGGCGCCGGCTATGAAGTCCGCGGAAATCACAGAGCATATGGTAACCGCCATGGCCTCCCGGCAGTTTGATTTCCTCCGCTGCAACTTCCCCAATGGCGACATGGTGGGGCACACCGGCGTTCTGGAGGCGGTGATCACCGCCATGGAATGTGTGGATCAGAGCCTGGCCCGAATCCTGGAGGCCGCTGATCAATACGGCTACACTGTGCTGGTCACTGCCGACCACGGCAACGCCGACCAGATGACTGAGACCAAGAAGGGCAAAACCTCCATCCGCACCGCCCACAGCCTGAACCCCGTCCCCTTCATTGTCTATGACAAAGACCACCGCTATACCCTAAAAGACGGCTCCTATGGCCTGGCCAATGTAGCTCCCACTGTGGCAAAGCTGATGGACATCCCCGCTCCTGCATGCTGGGAAGCCTCCATGATCTGACCGATCCAAGCCACGGAACGTGGAACCCTACGCTCCTGTAAAAACTTCCCCTTGTGCTTTTGGGGCAAATCAGGTAAAATAGCTTCATACAATCCGCCGGTTTCCCGGCAAAGGAGGTCCCTGTATGATTCGTCAGAAAACGGAACGAGGTGCTGTCGTCATTGGCAGCAATGTCTATACCAACATCGCCGGTGTTGCCGCCTCCAATTGCTTTGGCGTCAAGGGCATGGCAATCCGCTCTATGACCGATGGCCTGGTCCACCTGCTGCGGAAAGAATCCATGGGCAAAGGCGTCCGGGTCCAGTTCCACGAAGATGATACCATCTCCATTGATCTGCACATTATGGTGGACCACGGGGTGAACCTGGCTGCCGTGGGCGCTTCCATCATCTCTGAGGTCCGCTATGTGGTGCACAAATGCACCGGTACCCAGGTCCGCGCTGTCAATGTCTACATTGATTCCATGATGATTGGGTAATCCCATTTTATACATTGGGCTTGTCCCAATTTCGGAGGTGTAATTCCATTGAGGCAAACCATCAACGGGGCCGATTTTCGCAGACTGATCATCAGCGCGGCCGCCTCTATTGAAATCCACAAGCAATCGATCAACGAGTTGAACGTGTTCCCGGTGCCTGACGGCGACACCGGTACCAACATGTCCATGACCATCCACTCCGCTGTGGCAGACCTGAAGAAGGCCGAAGACCCCACCCTGGAAAAGGCGGCTTCCATTGCCGCCTCCGCCATGCTGCGGGGAGCGCGGGGCAACTCCGGCGTCATCCTGAGCCTGCTGTTCCGCGGCATTTCCAAGGCTCTGAAAGGGGCCACGGAGTGCGACGGCGTCCTGTGGGCCAACGCCCTCCAGGAGGGCGTGGACGCCGCCTACAAAGCGGTCATGAAGCCCGCTGAGGGCACCATTCTCACAGTTGCCCGCCTGTCTGCGGCCAAGGCAGGACAGGCTGCCCAGGAAAACAGCTACTTTGAATTTGTCCACGAGGCTGCCGTGGAAGAAGCCAAAATTGCCCTGGCCAACACAATCAATCAGAACCCGGTGCTGAAGAAAGCCGGTGTCATTGACGCCGGCGGCAAGGGCTGGCTTTGGGCCTTAGAAGCCATGCTCCTGGCCCTGCGGGGAGAGGACGTGACCGTCTCGGAAGACATCCAGGAGGAAGCCCCCAAGGAGCAGGCCGATTTCTCGGACTTCAACACCGAGGACATTACCTTCACCTACTGCACAGAATTCATCGTCTCCCGGGAGACCGGACGGGACCCTGAGGAACTGCGGACCTTCCTCCAAGAGCTGGGCGACAGCCTGGTGCTGGTGGATGACGACGAGATCATCAAGGTCCACGTCCACACCAACAACCCCGGCTCTGCCTTGCAGGAGGCCCTGACCTACGGCTCCTTTGTCACCGTAAAAATTGAGAACATGCGTCTGCAGCACACAGAAAAGGTCATGAGCGAGCAGGAGCTTCAGCCCCAGATTGCCCCCCCGGAGAAGAAATTCGGCGTGGTCACCGTCTGCGCCGGTGAGGGCATCGCCTCTGTATTTCGGGACCTAGGGGTAGACGGCGTCATCTCCGGCGGGCAGACCATGAACCCCTCCACCCAGGACATTCTGACGGCCGTGAATCGGGTCCCTGCGGAAACGGTCTTCGTCTTTCCCAATAACAAGAATATCATCATGGCCGCCGAGCAGGTGGATCCCCTGACCGAAAAGCGGGTCCTCGTCATCCCCTCCAAGACCATCCCCCAGGGCATCACCGCCATGCTGAGCTATGATCCCGAGGGCACTGAGGAAAACAACGTCACCGCCATGACCGACGCGCTGGATCAGGTGGACACCATGCAGATCACCTACGCCGCCCGGGACTCGGACTTTGACGGGCAGGAAATCCATCAGGGCGACTATCTGGCCATGTACAACAAGGCCCTCTTCGCCACCTCCCGGGATCTGAACACCGTTTTGCGGAGCCTGGCCGAAAAGGTCCGGGACAGCGGCCGGGAGTATATCACCATCTTCTACGGGGAGGACATCACAGAAAAGCAGGCCTCCAAGGCAGCCGGTATCTTCTCCTCTGTCTGTCCCAGTGCAGATGTCAACCTGCTGTCTGGGGGACAACCTGTGTATTACTATTTGATCTCCGCAGAATAATGAAACTGCGTACGCCGCGCAGGTTGGAAGTCCCCAACCTGCGCGGCGTTTTTATCCATGATCCGTCTGTCCGTGGTTGATATTGCGAATTCGCCGAACATGGTCGGGAATGTATCATGTTTCCGCCGGGCGGACACATAGGTCCGCCCCTACGGCGGGTGGCAAGGTGGCTTGTGATTTTGGCGCCCCTGCCGGAACGGAAAAATAGGATATTCCACGGCAACGCCGAAGAATCCGTTTATGCACCGCCTCGGTATCTCATCGTAGGGGCGGACCCATGTGTCCGCCCGTGGTAGACATTACGCATTCACCAAGCATAGACGGAAAACGCACAATATTTCCGCAGGGCGGATGGCGCGGCTGGGCGGAAATGGCCCAGCGCATGCCATCACCGTCTCTGTTCGAAACAAGATCGCGCAGCCATGGGAGCACCCAGGCTGCGCGATTCTAGTCATTGTCATCTACTTTCCATTGATCTGGGCCGACAGGTGGACCGAGAGGACGGCCAGAGAGGTGGCCATATTCTCATACTGGACCAGAATGTGGGGCGGTACATCCAGGTGGGCTGGGGCAAAGGTCCAGACGGCTTTGATGCCATTGGCAATGAGGAGATCACACACCGCCTGGGCGGCGGAGGCGGGAACGGTGATGATGCCCATCAGCACCTTCCGCTCTTTGCAAAACTGGGGCAGCCTGGAAATGGCGTAGATGGGCTTCCCGGACTCCATTTCACCGTCCATGGCCTCATTGGTGTCGAAGGCCGCTGCAATCTCCAGGCCGTATTCCGCAAAGCCGCTGTAGCCCAGCAGTGCCCGTCCCAACTTGCCAGCGCCAATGAGCACTGCCTCAGTGGTATTGTCATAGCCCAAAAACTGCTCAATGTCCGAAATCAGGCTCTCCCGCATATACCCCACCTTGGGTCGGCCGCCATCGGAAACCAGAGCCAGGTCCTTCCGGACCTGAACCTCCCCCATGCTCAGCGCAGCCGCCAGAGCCGTTGCAGAAATGTTCGCCGGACCGTCTGCCGGCAGCGACTTCAAATAGGTCAGGTAGCTGGGGAGCCGCTTCAGTACAGATTTGGAAATTTCCTTCGGTTTCATGGCCCATCTCCCTTATTTTCATCTTCAAAGCCCGATTATTATACCACCAAAGCGCCCCATTTGCAATGAAAAATGCACGAAAGTCCGGGAGAAACGCATCAAATTCATTTCGTATATGCACCCAATCGACATACTGTGCCAGTTCCGGATCCTTTGCCCGCCTGCACGGTGCTATGATTCCGGGTCCGGTCCCTGCTTTGGAAAAACCACGGTAATTTTGGTGCCCACCCCAGGGGCGCTGTTCAGGTACAGAGCCGCTCCGTGGTACAAAGCCCCGTGTTTGACAATGGACAGGCCCAAGCCGGTGCCGCCAATCTCCCGGGAGCGGTTTTTGTCCACCCGGTAGAATCGCTCAAATACCCGGCTCTGGTGCTCCTCGGGGATGCCGATGCCCGTATCCTCCACGCTGAGGGCCACAGTTTCTGCGTCCCGGGCCTCCAGACGAACCCAAACCGTCCCGCCGGGACGGTTGTATTTGATGGCATTGTCGCAGAGATTATAGACCATCTCATCGGCAATCTGGCGGGCGCCGTTGATCCAATGGGACTCCCCTTCCAGAGTCATGTGCACCCCGGCGCTGTCGGCCGCAGGCTGCAAGTGGTCCAGCACGTCTGCGCACAGCGCCCGCAGATCCAGCTGCTCCCGCTGAATGGGCAGCTGCTGATCGTCCATCTGGGTAATTTTAATAATATCCCCCACCAGAGTAATGAGCCGCCGGGCCTCCTTGTAGATGTTCCCTGCAAATCGGGGCACATCCTCCGGCCGCACCAAACCGTCCCGGATGATCTCTGCAAATCCAGAGATGGAGGTAAGGGGCGTCTTCAGCTCGTGGGAGACGTTGGCTGTAAATTCCCGGCGGTACCGGTCCTGCTCCTCATGCTCCTGGGTCAGATGCTTCATTTGATCCAGAATTTGCTGATTCTGCGTGCCGATGCGCCGGACCAGGGGACGGAGCTCCTCATAGGTCTGGCTCTCCAGCGGCGCCTGCAGGTCAATGCGGTTGATGGGCTCCACCAGATTTCTGGCTGTCTTGGCTGCCACCAGCAGCGTCATCGCCGCCACCAACGCCAGGGCCGCCAAGGTGGGGAAAAACGCCATTTGCAGAAGAGACAGGTTCGACGCCTGGGTGACGGAAAAGCGCACCACGGAGCCATCTGCAATCCGGACTGCGTAATTGTGGGTCCTCTGGGTCAGGGTGCTAGAATACCGGCTACTCTGTCCCATCCCCTGCTCCAATGCCTGCTGAACCTCCGTCCGCATGCTGTGGTTTTCCATAGACCCTGCCGGCAGTCCCGTATCATAGAGCACCTGGCCACTGGCGGCAATCCAGGTCACCCGGCTGCCCTCCGCCGGGGACAGATGTTGCAGGTATTCCAACCCAGACAGCTCCACCGCCCGGGCAATGTAGATTGCCTCTTCCCGGAGATTGCTGGCATTCTCCCGGCTCACCTGATGATAGGCAAATCCGGAAAAAATTCCAATACAGACCAGCGTCGCACCCAACGCCGCCAGCATACAGCTGCGATACACCGTCCGGCTGAGGCGCAGGGACCGCCTCATGACTGGGCTCCAATCTTGTAGCCCACACCCCGGACCGTTTCAATCAGCTCCCCGGCCTCCGCCAGCTTCTGCCGCAGGGTTCGGATGTGCACATCCACCGTCCGGCTCTCCCCATCAAAGGAATAGCCCCAAATCCGGTTCAGCAGCTGGTCCCGGGTGAGAACCACGTCCAGATTTTCCAGGAGCATTTTCAGCACTTCATACTCCTTCAGCGTCAGCGTCACGTCTCGTCCATTCACCCGAACCACATGGCGGGCGGGGGATACATACAGCGGCCCCACCGCATACTCCGTGGGCGCCGCTTGGCCTCCCGAGCGGCGCAACAACGCCCGCACCCGGGCCAGAAGCTCCATCATGCCAAAGGGCTTTGGCACATAGTCATCGGCGCCTGCATCCAACCCAATGACCTTGTCATATTCCGTGCCTTTGGCCGTGAGCATCATCACAGGAATCCCCTTCCATGGGCCTCCCTGCCGGATCTTCCGCAGGATTTGCAGGCCGTCCTCTTCCGGGAGCATGATATCCAGCATAATGAGCTGCGGAATCTCCTGCTCCAGTGCCCGCCAAAAGGCGCCGGGCGTCTCAAACCCCCTGGCCTCCAGGCCAGAATTATTTAATGTATATAGGACCAGCTCCCGGATGCTGCCATCGTCTTCTACCAAATAAATCATGGCGTTTCTCCTCCCACGTTTCGGCACACCGCCGATTTTCAGATTTCATTATACCGCAAATTTCTTCACTGCCAACTGCCTGTTTGTAAAATCCTGGTGAAAGATGTGGAAAAATCACGATGCGCATGCCTGTCCTGCTCCCTACGGTTACAAAAAGCCGGAGCGTGTCCGCTCCGGCTGTGGGGTTCAGATCCATTGGCTACTTAGGCGGTGCCGGCACCAGGAGCGCTCTTTGCCGCTCCAACAGTGTCGAGACGGAGTCGCCGTCTACGGTGTAATACACCCGGTTGCCATCCACCGTGCAGGTCACCAGTCTGGCCGCCAGGAGCTTGCTCATGTGGTGGTGGATGGTGTTGCGAGACAGGCCAAACCGGGCAGACAATTCCTGACCATAAGCCCGCCGGTCCCGGAGGTAACAGAGGATGTCAAACCGGGTCCTGTCTCCCAAGAGCTTAATAGCATGGTACACCTCATACTCCGGTCCCCGGCTGGACGCCAGCATGGCCTGCAGAGGGCCACGCAACACGCCGCAATACACTTGAACCGATCCGTCCCCCTCCAGGGGAGTCACAGACAAATTGGTATCCATACCAAAGAGGAAGGGGTGGACCGAATACTGAAGCTCTGGCTTACAATTCAAGCTGGAGGTATGGGTCAGGAATCGCTCAACCCCCTCCCGCTGCAGAGTGCTGGTGAACCCGGCGCAGATTGCGTCCATGGCTTTCCTCTCCCGCTGTAGCAGCCGAATGGCTTTGGTCAAATAGGACGACGCCTGCTCCAGGACAGGCCCTGGCCGGTGATACAGATCCAAAATGGCAACCTTGCTCTCTGCCGGGACGGAGAGCGCCAACACCCGGGCAGAGAATTCATCGCCGCTCAGCTCCAAACCGGCCTCATCCGCCACATCCAAAGACATGGCCAGAGCGCCAGCCAGTCGCTCTGGCGGCATCCTCTCCAACTCCTCAGTCACACGCTCCAGGTCACCGGTAAATCCGGCCGTCATGGGGTAGAACAGCAAAAACGCCGGACAGCTGGAGCCAATGGTGTTGTAGGGAAATCCAGCCAAATTGCCAAACAAGGCCTGAAGCGCCTCTTCAGGGATCTGCAATTGCCGGTCCATCCGGTCCATCAAAGCTGCAATGGGGCCGAACTGCTGCCGGAACCGATCCAAATCCTGGACCCCGTTGCTCTGCAGTTGCTCCATCAGCCGCTGAGCAGTATTGCCCGCCGCCCGACGTCCCAGATAGGCCAGCGCCTCCAGGAGAAGATTGAACCAGGGAACATATTCCATTCTGCCGCCTCTTTTCTTCCATAGATGCGCGTAGGCAGCCGCCATTGGGCATTGTATACGCAACGGAAAAGCATGGCCCCGCCACCTCCGATTCCTCCCCATGAGAAACGCAGGGGACAGACATTACCGAAAGCATGCAGGGCTATCTGAAAAAGCCCAGATGGTTTTCAGTATAGCACACCTATGCAGGCAAATCAACTCTTGCCCTCCTTTTTTCCGTTTTGTACAAATTTCCATGGCAAAATTCAGCACTTTTTCCAGTGACTTTTTTGCGTTACCAGTTGACACCCCTTCCCAAAAGATGCTATAATGACCTTGCAAGTATGCCACATGGTCGTATGACAAACAACACACGTCTGTATGGCGTACAGATCCAAAGTACGATATTAAAACAGAAAGGAACCAACACTATGAAACGGATTTTCTCCCTGTTGCTGGTGGCAGTCATGCTGGTGGGGCTTCTCCCCTCCGCCCTGGCCGCGAACAGCACTCCAGAACCCCAATCCTTAGAAGCGACGGAACTCCCCGGCGTATCCCGGCTGGAAGAGCAAGCGCAAGAGCTGGATTCCGACCGTCAGCCTGCCCCGGGTTACCAGCCCGAGGATCTGGTGACTGTCATCGTCACCCTGACGGAAGAGCCTGTCCTGGCTGGCTTTGAACGAGCCTCCGTCTCCGGCATCTCTGCCGGCAAAGCCGTCAGCCAGTATCTGGCCAGCAGTTCTGCCGAGACCCGGCAGGCCCAACTGCAGAAGGCACAGAGCAATCTGCTGTCTGCCATGGGCCAGGATGTGAAGCTGGTCTCCCAGTGGACCAATCTGGTCAACGCTGTGGCCGTGGAAGTCCCCTATGGCAAGCTGGCTGAAATCCAGGCCATGGATGGGGTGCAAAACGCCTATGTGCAGCATGTGTATGACCGTCCCATTGATGAGACCGGCATCCTCTCCGAAGAAGGCACCCACGGCTACAGCTATGACCTGGTGGGCCTGAACGGAGCCTGGCAGGAGGGCCTCACAGGTCAGGGTATGTTGGTGGCCGTGCTGGACACCGGCCTGGACCTGCAGTGGTCCGCTTGGGGCGACTCCAGCGACCCCCAGGTGGGTGTTCGCCGGACCCATCAAGCTTTTACAGAAAACTCCTTCAAGAATGACCCCAGCGATGCCAAGAACGGCTGGACGCTGCGGTATGATTACGACTCGATGGCTCACCTGCTGCAATCCACACAGCTCCGGGCAACCACCGGTTTGAATGGTCAGCACATCGTCTACACTCACAATGACCCTTACAAGAATCTAAAGGTCCCCTTCGCCATGGACTATGCCGACGGTGACGCCAATGTGCTACCCACCACCAGCAACCATGGTACCCACGTAGCTGGTACCGTGGCAGGCTATGCCGAGACTGAAGAAGGCCAAGTGATTTTCTCCGGCGTGGCCCCCGATGCCCAGATTCTTGCTATGAAGGTCTTCCCCGATGAAGACGGCGGCGCAACGGAAGCCGCGATCATCAACGCCCTGGAAGACACCGCCGTCCTGGGCGCCGATGTGGTCAACCTGTCTTTGGGCTCCGACAACGGCTTTGCCAATGACGATTCCGCTGCCAGTGTCGTATACCGGCGGCTGAATGACGCTGGTATCCTCTTCATGACCTCCGCCGGCAATGCCGGTTACTCCAGCGTCAACAACAACTACGAAGGCAACACCCTGACCTCCGACCCGGAGATCTCCATGGTGTCCTCCCCCTCCATCTACAGCTCCAATCTGTGCGTGGCCTCCATGGAAAACACAGTCCAGGCACAATCGGTCCTCAGCTGGACCGGTACCGATGGTCAGGCCCATAAAATCGCCTACCAGGATCCCACGGACATCGCTATGAAATACAAATTTGCCGGACGGGACGCTGTGCAGGTAATCCCCGTAGACGGTTACGGCACCTATGACGATTATTACAACGCCGGGTTCCGCAGCTACTACGGCAGCGGTGAAAAAGGTGTGACCGGCATTGCCCTGGTGAAGCGGGGCGGCGGCATCTCCTTCGCAGACAAGATCAACATGGCGACCCAGTTTACCTGGTCTTATTACGACACCGAGCTGGGAACTTACATCACCGATTCCCCGGTGAAGGCCGTCATCATCTATGACGAGGACCCGGAAGCCACTGAGCTCATTATGATGAGCGTCGACGGCACCGCTCTGACCTCCGCCTTTATCTCCGGCAAGGATGGCGCTGCCCTGGCCGAAGCTGCAAAGGCCGCCATCGCCGGCGGCGCCTACGTCAAACTGACGGTGCACAAAGACGACGAAGTGGTCTCCTCCCCAGAAGGTGGCAAAATGTCTTCCTTCTCCTCTTGGGGCGCGGGTCCCAACCTGGAGCTGAAGCCGGAGATTACCGCCCCTGGCGGCAACATCTGGTCCACCATTCTGGATGGCTCCTATTCCCCCGCCAATCCCGGCGGCATGTATGACGACTATGTGGGCGCATACGGCATGATGAGCGGCACCTCCATGGCCGCCCCCCATATGACCGGCCTCACCGCTCTGGTACAGCAGTACGTGCAGAACGAGCTGGGCGTCACAGCCAAGATCCCCATGAGCAATTTGACCCAGCAGCTGCTGATGAGCACCGCCCTTCCCATGAAGGATGAAAACGGCGTATATTACACCCCCCGTCAGCAGGGCGCTGGCCTTGTCAACGTAGACGGCGCCGTCCATACCCCCGCTTACATCACCGTCCAGGGCCAGAACGTTGGCAAGCTGGAGCTGAAGGATGATCCCCAGAAAACCGGCGCATACAACATGGCCTTTACTGTCCGCAACCTCTCCAAAGAGGCCCTGACCTATCACATGAAGGCCGTCCTCTTGGTACCCGGCAGCGACACCGTAGACACCAAGTATGGTAAGCGGGACGTGATGCTGGCCAACGACGTGCTCCTGCGGGAAGTGGATCTGGGTCAGGTAACCGTCCCCGCCTCTGGCAACACCAAGGTGGAAAAGATGGTCACCCTCACCGATGCAGAAAAAGCACAGTTGAGCGAAACCTTCCAAAACGGTACTTACGTTGAGGGCTTTATCATCCTGACCGATGCAGAGGAGCAGCATCCCCAGATCGGTCTCCCCTTCCTGGCCTTCTTCGGCGACTGGACCGCCGCCCCCATCTTTGACTCCGCTCTCTGGACAGACGAACCCACCGATGGTCAGAACGTTCTGAACAATGAAGCAGAGTGGAATGTCAGCATTTTGGGCTACTTTAATGGGTACAACTACTATAACCTGGGCCAAAACGTCTTTAACCGCACCGACCCGGAGCAAATGGTGTTCCATCCGGAAAATGTCACCATCTCCCCCACCGGCTTCTTCCGGCAGGTGAACGACTACATCCTGTATCAGAAGCGAGAAGCCCGGGTCGTGGTTGTAGAAGTGAAAGACGCCAAGACCGATGAGGTTTATTACCGGGACTTCACTGCCTTCCAGTTCAAGTCCTATTACAATCAGGCGAAGGGCATGGTCTTGCCTGCCTCCTTGTATTACTTCACCAACGCCAACTTCAACGGTAAGGTGGATAACGTCGCCATTCCCAGTGGCACCGAGTGCATCTACACCATCACCGCTTACGGCCCCGGCGATTTCCCCACCACCTATGAAAACGGTCAGGAAGTAACGGACTATGAGGCCATCGTCTCCGGCCGCTGGTCACCGAAATACAACGGCCATGAGATCGACATGACCGGTGACGTACTCTCCATCCCCATGCGGGTGGATACCCAAGCGCCCAGACTGGAAAACAGCGCAGTGTCCCTGAAGATCGAAGACGGCAAGACCCTGCTCTCCGGCAAATTCACCGACGACGGCGCCATCGCCTCTGTAGAAGTCGTACCTGTGGTAAAGCGGACGGACAAGCGTGATCCCTCCTGTGTGGATTACGCCCCGGATTACAATAACGCCTTCTACTCCCAGTGCATCTTTGACGGCGGTGTGAACGAATGGACCTTTACCGCCGACGTCACCGAATACAGCCACACCAATCAAACCTTCGAAGGCGAAAACGAGCTCTATGACTTTGAGTGGACCGGCAACGTATACATCTTCGGCGGCGACTACGGCGGAAACGACCGCAGCTACGGAGTCACCGTGAACGCCACCCCTGGCCTGGTCCTGTCCACCACTTCCGCGCTGCTCCACGTGGGCAACACCTTTGACCTCATCGTCAACAACAACACCGGTTCTGATGCTCCCCTGACCTTTACCTCCAGCAACCCCGAGGTTGCCACTGTGGATGAGTTCGGCCATATTCAGACTTTGGCGCCTGGTCAGGCGGTCGTAGAAGTCAGCAATGGCACTGAGTCGGCCTACTGCATTGTGGCTGTCCGGGAGAAAAATACGGAAGTCATCGATTTTGACCTGTCCATCGAATCCTTCTCCGGTCTGAAGCCCGGCGGTACGCTGGTTGTGAAGGTGCAGAATCTACAGCCCGCCGACGTGGAGCTCAACGAAGTTCGTTGGGAGGTCTTTGAAGATGATCCGGATCTTTACGCTGGCCTCATCAACTGTGCCCAGTACACCTCCGACGGTCTCACTGGCGAAGTGTACCTGAACTACAGCGCTTCCGGCTCCAACAATCCCCCGGTCCCCGGCGCATCCGGCACCTTGAAGGTGACCCTGAATGGCGTCACCCGGGAGATGAAGCTGAACTGGGAGGATCTGTATGTCAATCGTGACGATGAGGATTTGATCTCCGCCATTGATTACGGCGGCCAGACTGTCTACGTCAATCAGGGCGAGGAAGCCTTGCTCTTCGCCAAGTACAACAACACCAGCGCACATGTCGTGGCAGACGTGGCTCTGTGGACTGCCAAAGATTACAACCCCTATGCCGATGACCATTCTCAGGACGCCGCCGAAGGTCTCGTGCTGGACGGCCCCGACTTCTGCCAGACGAGTGGTTCCTGGAGCGGCAAATTAGTCAACAAAGAGGGCTACGCCCTGCCGGAGCAGATTCGCGTCTTTACCCGCTATGAAAGCGGCTACGAATACGAAATGACCAACAGCTGGCGTCAGGATTTCTCTTATGACGCCGCCACCGGCGAAATCAACGTATATTTCACACCTCCCACCCACACCAGCACACTGCTGATCCGGACCGACGGTGTGGAATCCGCCGGTAACCCCGCAGGAACGGTCTCCGGTGAAACCTATGAGCGGCCCATTGGTCTGTACGGACCCTTCGATTGGGAAATCGTGTCCGGAGACGGCATCCTGACCACAGAAGAGGACTACGACCACAACGGCACCATCATGAATGTGGCCCGCTACACCCCCAGTGAGCCCGGCTTCAGCATGGTGAAGGCCACCACCAAAGATGGCCAGTACTCCGTCAACTTTGCCGTAATCTCCCAGGCGGTGATGCCGGAGACTGTGGAACTCAGCGAAACCCGCATGACCCTCCATCAGGGTACCAGCAAACCCCTCACCGCCACCCTGACCCCGGAGCCCACCCTGGAGGAGCACGGACAGCTCATCTGGAAGTCCTATGATGAGAGCGTCGCCACTGTGGACGAAAACGGTCAGATCACGGCGGTGGCCCCCGGCTTCGCTTACATCACCGTCTCCTCTCCCTATGTTGTCTCTGCCACAAACCAGTGCATTGTGGAGGTCCTGCCCTGCCAGGCCATGCAGTTCACCGATGTGGACACCAGCCAGTGGTATCATGAGGGCATCGACTTCATGGTCTCCAAGGGACTCATGAACGGCGTGGGTGACAACCGGTTCCAGCCCAACGGCATCCTTACCCGGGGCCAGCTGGTGACCATCCTGCACCGTATGGCTGGGTCTCCCGCAGCGGAAAAAGAAGCTCCCTTCACCGATGTGGCCTCCGGCCGGTACTACAGCGAGGCCGTGGCTTGGGCCTATGAAGCGGAGATCGCCAAGGGCATTTCCACCACCGCCTTCGCCCCCAACGCTGCCGTCACCCGGGAACAGCTGGTCACCTTCCTGGCCCGGTACGCCAAGTATCAGGGCGCGGATGTCAGCACCCAAGGCGCCCTGACCGGTTACCCCGACGCCAAAACTGTCAGTGACTTCGCCCTGGCCTCCATGACCTGGGCTGTGGAACAGGGACTGATCCAGGGCATCGACGGCAACCTGGTCCCCCGCGGCACCGCAACCCGGGCTCAGATTGCCACCATCATCCAGCGCTACTATCAGATTTATAGCAAATAATCGTACCCCTGGGCCTGTTGCAAACGCAACAGGCCCTTTTGCTGGAGATACGAAGATGTGGTACTCAAATGACAGAATACGTCGGTCTTTTCTGACCATCCTGCCACCTGCCGTAGGGGCGGACCTATGTGTCCGCCCGGCAGAAACACCTTGCAATTCTCTCCCACGTTCGGCGAATTCGCAATGCCTACCACGGGCGGACACATAGGTCCGCCCCTACGGGCATATCACAACATTGTGCTGAAACGGATTCTGCCGGAGTTGATGTAGAATCTGCACAATCTTCGCCTGAAATGGGACATTTAAATGACAAAATGCGTCGGTTCTTTTCTGACCATCCTGCTACCTGTCGTAGGGGCGGACCCATGTGTCCGCCCGTGGTAGGCATTCAAGATTCGCTGAGAATCAGAGGAATCCGTACAGTGTTTCTATGGAACGGACACATCAATCCACCTCTACGGGATCGCAACCCGGATCGTATTCTCTCAATGGGAAATCTTCTCCCAACGCAAACCGTAATATTTTTAGCGGTTACAACCCATTGCGGCGGCATGGGAATATGGAAGAAACACACAACTTGCCTGTGAGATTTGCCGCACCACATAAAGAAATTCAAAAATGAACTCAGCGCTATTTCTAATTAGGAGAGGATTTTCCAGCTTTTTCCATTTTTGCACTTTTTTTACAAATTTTACTTGACATCCAGAACGCTATCCCGTAGAATAGAGGTAGGGCACATGAACGACTCAACTCAGAATGTCCATGTGCTTCTCAATATTTTAAAAGGGAGGGTTGTAAACTGTAACAGCGGTGGAACGCCATGATACATCGCCAGGTTACGATTAGGTAAAGAGTGGATCATGGCCGTCAAAACGTGGAAAGGAGCACCCAAAGCATGAAACGAAAAGCAATTGTAACCCTGGCCGTAGCCATTGCACTGCTTGTCGCCATCATCCCGGTCTCCGCAGGCAGCAGCTCTGATTACGGCACGTATGGTGGAAGCTATTATGAGGTTTCCGCCACCTGCAACAGCGAAAGTTATTCTGCTTCCACCTACTGCGAAAGCACCACCTACAAAGTCCGCGCCGATGCAGCCCTGTACCGGTATATGGGCCAGGGCGAGGACGCCATGTACCAGTCCACCATCTATTCCGACAAATCCCATACCCGTTCTGCTTCCGTTTCTGGCACTACATATTACCAACTAGCTTATCTCGTTTCGTACCATTATGTAAACGGCGTGCAAGTCAGAAGTCTGCTTGCCCACGGCAAGCAGTGACAGACTCTCAACTTAAGAATGGAGGAAAATTTATGCGTAGAAAAGCAGCAATCGCTCTGATGTTAGCCCTGGTTCTCCTCGCCTCTTCCCTTTCAGCAGCAGCCGCTTACCGTGATGGTAGCTATAATGGCTACTATTACGAATTGGTCGCAACTTGCAGCGGAAATGACGTTTATATCCGTACCTCCTGTGAAAGTCGCTCGTACACAGCGAAGGTATCTGCCGATATTTATCGCTATAGCGGTGGTGAGTGGTATACAACTATGGGGCCAGAGTCTGCAAAATCAAGTATCTCGCTGAACAGCACATTTAGTTTCTTACCCCTATTTATTATATCTTATCATCATATCAACGGCGTGCACATAGACAGCCTCCGGGCAGATAATAGTTAATATCATAGATCAGAAACTCTACTAAGCAGAATCGCCCCCCAAGTGCGGGGCGATTCTGTATCTAAAACGGAGGCTATTTTTATGGCGAAACGTCTGACTGTTTTTTTGATTTCATGTTTACTTGTATCTTTATTCGGTTGTAGCCACAACTCACCTCAATCATCCGTTTCATCTAGCAAGTATGCACTTTGTGCTACTACCAGTAGTTATAGCATGGCCGAAACTGAGGATGGAATATACACCAGCTTTTTGGGTCACTTGTATTATGCTGACAAAGACAATCTGAGCAATTGGACCCCGGTTTGCAATAAGCCAAATTGTGACCATACCCAAAGGGCCCTTGAGTGCGACGCCAGAATATCTGGCAGTGGATTCTATCTACAGCAAAATCGGATTTACTACTGTGATAGTGATTCCAACCACGGCGGAAGCTACGATCTCTTAATTTTAAGCATGTCACCAAGTGGGGGAGATAGAAAAATTGAACATACGATTTCCTTCCCCAGCCAAGAGCATGTGCTGCAGTGGCGAAACTGCTGCCTGGCGGACAGAATGTTACTATTTTGCGCTTGCATGGACGAGTCAGGCACATTTCATAACTATGTCATACAAGTTACCCCTGAAGGTGACCAAATCTTGGCCGAAGGTCGGACAGAAAATATGCCCAGTTTCCTGGGCACCGTGACCGCCTCCGAAAAGGTGGGTGGTGACACCGCCGTGCTCTATTGCTTAGACTCGGATAATGGTGGTTTTGGTACCATGCTCTACCGGTTAACCGAAAGTGAACTCGTCCCCATTGCAGACACCGCCAATCTGGGACTGGGGGATTTGGTAAACTGTGATATGACAGGCGCTTACCTTACGGGAAATGTTCTCCAGGTCTACCGTCCCAATGATGGGTACTACGACATAAACCTGACCACAGGAGCACAAACCAAAACCATGGACGTCCAGATGGAAGACAGTTGGGGCTGGCATTTGACAGACCAGTATATTCTGGAATCACCAGTTCTCTTTAATCGGCCGGAACAAAGACTGGAGATACAAGCAGGTCCTCATTCGATGCTGCTATATGATGGGGAAACCTGGAAATCTGTTACCCTGCCAGCGGAGATCGCACAGATTTCCGGCACAAACCGACTATTTCCCAAGTGTGTAACCTCGGACCGTGTTGTTTTTACATTCGATGATTATACTAACAATAAAACTAACTGGTATTACTTAATTCTTGATCAAGAAAATCCAGAGCTTGTACCTATGTGCTTAATGAAATTTGATATATAGGGTGCAAAATATATGAAAAGAATGTTTGCGGTCGCGTTGATGCTATCCTTGGCTCTCCTTATCTCTTCTATTTCCGCTTCAGCCGCATTCCGTGAGGGCTTCTATGGCGATTACTATTATGAACTCGTAGGAACATGCGAGGACGGAGAAGCTTATGCTAGAACTTCCGTTACCAACCGAAGTTACACAACAAAGGTAAGCGCTGAAATCTATCGCTACACCACCGGTCCTCTCTATACAAACATTGGACCATTGGAAGGAGCTGGCAGCGTTTCCTTTAATATACCAATGAGCCTGTCATCGTTCAGAATGTGGTCTCACCACTATATTAACGGGTCACTAATTAATGACCTGTTTTCCTCTACCAATTAAACTTATACTCCGCAATACCTTCTCTGCTCCTCGCGCCTTGCTGTGTGAGGAGCAGTCTCACCGAAGGAGGGCTTCCAATATGAAACGAGTGATCATATTGTTCCTGCTCGCTACTCTCTGCCTCGCATTGTTTGGCTGCACTTCACAACCTCCCATGGGAGAAATCTCCTCTGACAAATTTGCCCGCTGCGCGATTACCAGCAATCATACTATGGCTGAGACAGACTTGGGGTTTTATTCGCTGTTTACAGGCTATCTATACTATGCTGATAAATCAGATTTAACCAAATGGCTCCCAGTATGTAGCAAGCCCAACTGCACACATGATTTAAAATCCCCGGATTGTGATGCAAATATGTCGGGCAGCGGATTTCAGCTATATCATGACAGAATTTACCTCTGTGAAAGCTACGGACTCTATGAGAAAGGACATAGTGGCACTGTACTTGTCAGTATGCCGATCAGTGGTGGTGAGCGGAAATTGGAACATGTAGTCTTCAATTCTGATCAACAGGGTTCCAATAGGCAGTGGAGAAACTGCTTCTTACATGACCGTATAGTTTTATTTTATAGCTATATGAATAGCTCTGGTGTTTTTGAAAATTATGCAGCTCAATATACCTCCGAAGGAATTCAAATCTTGGCAGAAGGCCACTCCGAAAATATACCCCGTTTCCTAGGCACAGTCACCGCCTCTGAATACGTTGGGGGTGATCCTGCCGTTCTCTACAACCTGGATGACAGCGGCTTTGGCACCGTCCTGTATCGGTTCACTGAAACAGGGCTGGAACCCATTGGTGACACTGCCGGGCTGGGTCTTGGAACTTTGGCCAGCTGCGACATGGCCGGCGCTTATCTCACCGGGGATATTCTCCAAGTCTATCGGCCCAACGACGGTTATTATGACATCAACCTGGCCACCGGGGAGCAGACCAAAACTATGGACGTTCAAATGGAAGACGGCTGGGGCTGGCATTTGACTGACCAATATATTCTGGAGTCTCCCCTGCTGTTCAACCGCCCGGAACAGCAACTGGAGATGAAAGACGGTCCCCACGCCATGTTGTTCTACGATGGAGAATCTTGGAACCCTGTCACTCTACCAAAAGAATTGACACAAGCAACAGGGGCCCCCTGGCTTACTCCCCTGGCAGTTGCCTCAGACCGCGTTTTCTTTACATTTTCAGATGTTTCAAATCCTGGGCATACCCGGCTGTATCAGCTGCTGCTGAATGAAGAAGCGTACCAGCTTACATTTCTGACTTCCTATGACTGGTAGAGCCGATATCTTACCGCTCTTTTTCTTTATCGCAATACCGTGCAGAAATAGCTCTCATTCCAAAGCTCCATATCCACCACATCCTATCAAATCACAACTCAATGAGGAGGCGATTTTCATGAAAAAAATATGGACTATGGCCCTGTCTGCTCTGCTGGTCCTGTCCCTTGCCAGCTGTAAGCAGGACACTCCAGACACGCCGGACATACCGGTAGACACCACCCTCTGCGCCCAAACCAGCGCCTACCTGATGGCGGAAACAGAAACCGGATTTTATTACACCACAGGTAATATTTTGTACTACGCAGATCGGGCAGACCTGACCCAGTGGGCCCCAGTATGCAGTCGTCCGGATTGCAGCCATAGTGGGCCAGACTGCCAGGCATACCTGCCCAACGACGGCAGATTTGTCCTGCGGGAAGGGCGGCTCTATTTCTGCGACAGCAACTCCCGCTACCATCCTGACGAAGCGGCTGGCACGGTTCTGGCCAGCATGGCCTACGACGGTGGAGACCGAAAGGTGGCCTACACCATCCCCGGCTCCCTCTCCGATGCAGGAGGCTCGGACCGGTTCTGCCTCCTGGGGGATCAGCTGATTGCCATGTACTGCCGAATGAACGAAGGCGGCGCCTTTGACACCCGCATGGTGCGGGTGGACGAAACGGGTGAGCAGGAGCTCTTTACCGGCGCCATGGAGCAGCTCCCCTCCTGGCTGGGGTCCGTCACCCGGTATGAGAACATGGGCGGCGATACGGCCCTCTATTTCTGCCTGGACGACAGCCAAGAAAACTGGGCGTATACCCTGTACCGCCCCACTGCTAATGGGTTGGAACGCCTGGGAGACGTTTCCAAGCTGGGCAGTCTGATGGACCTGGATTTCACCGGCTCCTATCTCTCTGGAGAAACTCTGCGGATCTACCGGCCGGGAGACGGGTATTATGATGTGAACCTCACCACCGGCCAGGAGACCAAAGCGCTGGATGCACAGCTGGAAAACGCCTGGGGTTGGCAGCTGACGGAGCAGTATGCTGTGGAGTCCACCCTCCTGTCCCGTCCCCTGGCCCATCAGGAGGAGCCCGTGGACCGGGTACAAGCCATGACGCTGTATGACGGGGAGCAGTGGCGTCCGGTCTCCCTGCCGGAAGAACTGGCCCAGGGGCCACTGTTGCAAACCCTCCGGCCCGTGGCTGTGGCCTCCGACCGGATCTTTTTCCAAATCAAGCTCCAGGACCAGCGGTGCCTGTACCAGGTCCTCCCAGGTGAGAACACGCTGCAAATGACCCGCCTATTTGCATTCCCCGGGTAATCGCACAGCCCGGCAGCATCCCATGTGTTTGCAATCACCCTGCTCTAGGAAGGGAGTGGTTCTTTGGAAGAGATCAAACGCGTGATCTTCAGCCGGAGGCGGCTTTTGGGGCTGCTGGTTCTGGCCGGTCTGTGCCTGGTAAACCTGATCCGCATCACCCCACAACGGAACACCAGCCTGGCCCAGGTCAAGACCGAACAGTTTCTAACCGCTCATCAGGGCGAATCCCTGGAGGCGCTTCATACCCGGCTGAACCGCATCCTGGAAAGCCCCAACCGGAGCTTTTCCGACCGGATGTGCTATGGCCTGCTGCGGAATCAAGTGGAATATCTCCTGGGTTTTTCCACCCGGCTGGAGGAGGTGCAGGCACAGGCGGAACACATGTCCTCCGTCAGTATCTTTGCCGGTTCCCCCTATTCCCAGGCCAACATCCAAAAGACCGCCTCGGATTACCGGCGGCTGGAGGGATTGGAGGTCACGCCAGGGCATGACCGGGCCGTAGAGCAGGTCCTGGGGGTAGATCTTTCGGACTGGCTCCTGGGGGCATACATGGCCCTGGTGGTATCCTCCTTTTTAGAGGAGCGGAAGCGAGGGCTGTGGAATCTAGTCTGCGCAAGCCCCTCCGGCCGCCTGGGACTGCCGGTCTGGCGGTTGTGCACCGTGGCCCTGGCGGCGCTGCTGGGTTCTGCCGTTCTCACCTGTGTCGAGCTGAGTCACGCCTACTGGATGTACGGCGGCCTGGACGAGCTGAACCGGGTGCTCCAGTCCGTTTCTCTATTTCAAAACTTTACATACCCCATGACCATCGGCGGCTTTTGGCTCTTTTACCTGGTCCTCCGGACCCTGGGCGCGTTCTTCCTGGGGGGCGTCCTCTGGTTCCTTCAGGAGACGGTGGCGGACCGGCGACTGGTGGGGCCGGCCTGGGCATTGGCTCTGGCTGGGGAATATGCCCTGTACCGCAGACTGCCGGAGACAGCGCTGCTGCAGAAGGCAAATCTCTTTTCCTGGCTCCACCCCCGCACCTTGGTGACCAGCTACTGCAATCTCAACCTTCTGGGGCGCCCTGTGGGGCAATTGTCCCTCGTCCTCGGGGCGGGCCTTCTCCTGAGTATGCCAATGCTCCTGGGCATTGGCGTCGTCTACCGGCATCGGAAACCGGTCTCCGGCTATGGATGGGTTAATCGGCTCTTGGACCGAACACACCGCATGTTTGCCCCCCTGGCCCGACACACCAGCCTCCTGGGCCATGAGCTGTACAAAACCCTGGCGGTAGGGCGAGGCGCTCTCGTCCTCTTGGCCGCCCTTGCACTGGCCGCCCTCCTGGCCCAGTCCCCAGGCCTGGGTACCAGCGACCCGGTGGAGGTGAACCTGGAAAGCTACTATCGCCAAAGCCAAGGCCCTGTGGGCCAGGAAACCCAGGATTATCTCGCCAAGCGGCGCAGCCGTCTGGCAGAGCAGCAGGCGCAATGGGACGCGCTTCAGGAACGCTACGAAACCGGCGAGGCTTACGACGGGAGTTACGAAATCAGCGCCCTGCAAGCTGGAGACCTCCAAGCCCAGGCCCAAGCTCTGGAGCAGTACCAGGCCCATGTGGAAACTTTGTCCACCCAACCCGGCAGCTACGTGCTGCCTCACTGGGTTTACCGGGAGCTTCTGAGTCCCGACAGCGCCCGGAGCACTTCCCTACTTCTGGTATGCCTTTTGACCCTGGTCCTCCTGTTTGGCACACAATCCGGCGCAGAACGGCGAACCGGTATGGGACGCACCTGCCGGGCAACCCCCCAGGGGCGGAGACCCCTCCGCCGTCGCCGTCACGGAGCTGCCTGGATTCTGACGGCCATCTTCAGCGTGAGCGTATGGGGCATCCAGCTGGTCCAGCTGGTGCGCAGCTACGGGAGCCTCCCCTATCTCCATGCCCCGGCCTGCTGCCTGTCCTTCCTGGAGAGCCTGCCTCGGGGAATCAGCATCCTGGGGCTGTGGCTCCTGCTCACCACAATTCGAACCGCAGCCCTGTGCATCTGGAGCAGCCTTCTACTTTGGAGCACGGAAACCTTAGGCAAACGGGGGTAATACTATGGAACTGAACATAGAAAGCCTGACCAAGCATTACGGAACCAACTGCGCCCTGAAGGAGTTCACCGTCTGTCTTCACCCCGGCGTCTACGGCCTCCTGGGTCCCAACGGCGCGGGGAAGAGCACTCTCATGAACCTGCTCACCGATACCATCAAACGGGAGTCGGGGAATATTCTCTACGACGGGAAAGAAATCCTGGCGCTGGGACGGAATTACCGGGCTCTGGTGGGCTATATGCCCCAACAGCAGGGTTATTATGAGGAGTTCACCGTGGGCCGCTTTCTGTACTACATGGCCGCCCTGAAGGGGCTGTCTCGGGCCAAAGCGCGGGAGGAAATCGCCCAGTTTTTGGAGGTCGTCGGCCTGTCTGACTGCCTGCACAAAAAGATGGGCAGCCTCTCTGGCGGCATGCGGCAGCGGATTCTATTGGTGCAGGCCCTGCTGGGCTCTCCCAAGATTCTCCTCCTGGATGAACCCACCGCCGGTTTGGACCCGGAGGAGCGGATTCGCATCCGGAACTACATCTCCGCCATCGCCACAGAGCGAATCGTCCTGTTGGCCACCCATGTGGTATCTGACGTGGAGTCCATTGCCGAGGAAATTCTCCTCCTGCGCAAAGGCCAACTCATCGCCCAAGACACCCCCGCCGCCCTGGTAGCCCAAACCAGACCCTTTGTCTCTGAGATCCTTTGCACTCCAGAGGAGCTTCCTCAACTCCAGAGCCAGTACCGCATCTCCAACATCTGCCAGTACGGCGCCCAACTCCTCCTCCGCCTGGTCGGCCCCAACCTCCCCCCTTCCCGCTTTTCCGATATCCGGGTGGGGCTGGATGAGGCTTATCTGTACTTTATGAATCAAAATTGACCGTGCACATGCAAATCAGCCAGCCCGGTTTGGGCTGGCTGATTTGCATACAAAACCTGCTATTTGTCACTTTGAAAGGCTGCCTGCACCCCACCCATACCCAGGGTGGTTTTCACTCCCACCCCCGCATAGGGCGCTAGAGACACCAGCGCACCCCATAATTCCAAAAGGGGCAGGGGCAGCTTGGCCTCTACCTGAATTTTGCCACAGAAACCGGGAATGGCCGTGTCCTTCATCCGGTATCGGGTGGTCCGGAGGGCGTAATCCACAATGTGAATCCCCTCCAGCAGGGCGGAAATGGCGTCCTCATCCGTGAGGGGATAGTCCGGACACAGGTAATTCCAACGGCTGAGCATGCTCTGCAGCAGGAGCCGTTCCTGGGGGAAAATGGCATAGCGCCCCGCCTGCTTAAATGCCGTGGGGGTGAGAAACCGAATCTCCACCCGTTTCCGGCACTGCTCCCGTCCCTGGAAAATAAGCGCCTCCGGCCCCGGGACCTTGCGGATTGTCTGTTGCTCTACGGAAATAGAACAGCCGTGGAGGTCAATGACATTCGTCTCCAACAGCGGGGGCGAAAGCCGCTCCTCCAGCTCAGCGCAGAGGAGATTGACCGTCCAAACCGTTTGCTGGGTATCCTTGTCATAGGAGAGAAATTGACTGATGGGATGCTCCCCCGTCTGGTGCAGCCAATCCCCCTCTTCCCTGGGCATCCGCGTCAGGAGCCAGGCATACAGCCGGTATGCCCAAACCGCTGGAATAGGCCTTCCGTCTGGGGTATGTAACACAAGCTGGTGTTGGGTCATCACCGGATATCCACCTCACAGACGCCATAGGGATATAATTCCCCACAATATTGGGCATATTTCAGCATTCTGGGAGAAATCTCCTGGTCTGACTTATGATGATGCTTTGGGAAGGACCGATCCAGCCGATTGGAAACCCGTTGCAATGCTTCTTCTGCACCCCAGTAAGGATACGCCAGGGTTTTTGAGAAGAACCCGGCCCCACCGCCTAAAATCAGGCAGTATTGGTACTCCTCATAGGCGCTGTTCACCGGTTTCCTAAACTTCTCCACATATGTCTTATAATAGTCATCTGCAAAGCTGTCAACCGTTTGCAGCAGACTGTCCTTTGTAATGCTGCCTTTGCATACTGATTGATCCAAAGTCAGCTTCAAATGCAGCTCCACTTCCGGCCGGATGCACTCCCGGACGCAAGTGATGGTGTGGGCTTCTCCGTCTTGGTTCACATCCACCTTCTTCGACAGCATCATTTGAGAATCCGGCACAGGCAGGCTGTCCGAGATCTGCAGCCCCCGCATGATGCTGTTGACCGCATCATCTAGCACCTTTCCGTCTCTGGTTCTCAGCTCCAGCAGGTTGAGATATCGCCCTTCCGGAATCTCTTTCTCTCTCTTGCGCGATGCCAACACCCGCTTCCGCTGATCCTCGTCTTTCTCGGGCAACTCTTCCTGCATTTTTTCCAAGAGCAACGCCGTGCGAATGGCGCCTTTGACACTGCTGCCCGGTAAATAAACTTGCCCGGCAGCATTGCGAATAAATCCATGAATTTCCCGCTTCTTGTCTTTGACCACCGTTGCGTCGGAGGCATCTACAGAATAACGAATCACCGAGCGAACTTCCTCGGGACGCAGTTGACAGTCCCGCGTCAAAAACGCATATAGATTGTCCTGCTCTCCCCGCATAAACTGCTCATACCGTTCCTCCAGATTCCGGTCCGTCAGCAACTGAAAAAACGCATCTTCCTTTAGAAACGATGCCCGTTTGCTCTTCGGGTCAAACAGATATTCCTTCTTCACATACTTCTTCCCACTCCCCACAAAGAGAGGGGTACGTGTTCTCAAAATCAGGTCATAGACCTGCAAATGACCCAGCTCTTTCATTCTGGCACCCCCAACAAAAGCGGACGGCCATAGCGGTACACCGGGTGAGCACCCGTGTGGCCCACCTGATACAGCGCTCCCTGAAAGGGAACCTGGAGAACCGCCCCGGCAGAGAGGAAATACTGGCTCCGTTTTTTCATTGCCGTGGAAAGCTCCGCCTGGACAAAACCGCTACGGCGAATGAGTCGGAAATCTGCATCCTTCAGCGCACCCTCCAGCTCCTTTTCCTCCGGCAAACTGGTGGTGAGGAGGAGGTAAGGGCCCTTTTGGGCAGCAAGGCCGCGGCCCAGGCTCCGGAGCTCCTGACTCCCCTCCAGCGCAACCGGCCTCTCTTCTTCTCCTGCAATCCGGAACTTGCCAAACCCGGCGCTGGTCTTTCCCCCCAGGCCGCTGAGCCCCAGGGCAGACACCAGCTTGGTCAACCGGTCAATCTGCTCCGGCTGACAGGCACACAGGAAATAGAGCCCACAACAGGACTGGGCATTCGGGCAATGCTGGCATTCTTCCCGTTTCTCCTCCCCGCAAATCCCCTTATATTGAAATAGCCCCACTTGGTAAGGCTGCGCATCGCTTCCCTGGGGAGTCGCAGCCTTTGTCAGCTCCATATGTCTCCCAAAGCGAGTGCAACACGCTTGCTCTGTAACGCTGGAGCTGCTCTGCAAGGCAGTGGCATAATCTTTCCAGGCAGATGCCGGTATCCACCGCTGCTTTTTCCGCTTCTTTTTCTGGTCAGACGGCAGGTCCTGCTCCGTCTCGACAGGTGTCACTGGCTTTGGAAGGAACAGGGTATCCCCCCGCCAGGGCATGGTGTCGCTGAGGAGCAGCTTCCCTTCCTGCACCTGCCCGCACAGCGCCTCCACCCCCTCCGGCCCATAGAGACACAGGGCCGTCTGGCACAGGGCAGAAAACAGCGTATCCGCCCGAATATGCTCCTCCGAAGTGGCCAGAGACAGCGCCGCATCCGAGGAACCAAAGTGGACGGCAGTCTCAAACTGGAGCTTAAACAGGAAGTAATTCATAATCTTCCACCTCTTTGAAGAGGCTCGTCAGGGAGCTGTCTTCCTGATGATCTTCACAGTTTGTCACATGGAAGTCCCGGAAACTCACCCGCCCACTGCCCCGGGAACCATGGCCCCCCAGGTAGTCCAACTGCAGCAGCTTCATTCCCTTGGCCAGCAAGGTCAAATCCGCTTCCATCTCCTCTTTCTTCGCAATATCATATACAATCCTAACACCAAACTTCACACCGGGATTCACCCGCTCAATCTGCCGGGGATTGGCCACGGAATCGTTACGTCTGATGGCATTTTCCGTCTTCACTTCTGTCAAGCCCACTACATCCATCTCCTCTGCATTGAGGACAAAGCAGTCGGAAAATTGCAGACGGGACCGGCGGACAGGATTTGCACAGCCAAACAAACGGAGAATCTCTTCCGGTTCCTGGTCAATTTCGGGCAGCTTTTCAATCCCATTGCCCTTTTGATAGCTGTCACTACGCACCAGAAGCGTACGCAACTTCCCCTTCAGGCTGCTGCCCGGCACAATGGGCCGCTGCGTCAGCGGATCCCGAATCACAGGGCTGTCCACAGCTCCAATGGGGGAAAAGATCCCCGAACCACCAATATGCAGGCCCGTCCGCACCACGAGGCTGCATGTAATCAGAATTTTACCGTACATGTCCATTTACGCCTCCTTACCGCCAAAATATCGATGGAATGCGACTAGCGCCTCCATATAACGGGTAAACCGAATGAGTCTCTTCCGGTCATTTCCAATCCATTTCAGGTATTCCAGTAGCTTCGTCTTCTCTACAAATTCCTTGGTTCCACTGTCTCTGCCAGACTCATAGATGACCCGGACATGCATCCGCTTGAGCCTTGCCACGCTCTTATCCTGAAGGGTGCTCTCAGTACGCAGCTCTTCTTCGCTGCAAATATCCACAACTAAGCTGAATAAATTCCGAATTTTGGTGGTGGTAATGGATCTCCGATTACGCAGGTCATACATCACTTTTTCGGCCTGCTCCACATAGTTCTCCGGCACTTCTTCCACCTTCACCGGCTCTGGACCCTTACTCTGCGGCTTCCCTTGGCCGCCCCTTTTTTGAAACTGGTTTCTATCATTGGGAAACGCCATCGGTTTTCTCCTTTCTATTTTCATAAAGATAGAGATAACTTGCAGAGATCAACTGTCTGCGGTCCTCGCCGCTCAAGGCCCACCCATAGGCCTGTTCTATAAATTCTCGATATGCCGGATATTTGGGAGAATTCCGCTTGGGCTCCAGCTTTGACAAAAGATACGCATACCGCGCCAATTCAATTGGCCGGTTCCCTCCATCTTCCACCGGGCGCAGCAACTCCATAATATGGTGCAAAAAAGCGTTTCCCCGCTCTGGATACTCTAGGAAGAACGTCTTCAGAGCCTCCAACTTTCCCTTCTGGACCTGCTCCCGGAACACATCCCATTGATAAACATGCTTTTCTTCTGGCGTAAACAAGGCGATGGCGTCCTTTTCTTCATGCTCCTTTTCCCCATGCCGCCCCTTGGCCTTTTCCTCCAACTCTGCCGTCTGGCTCGCCGCCAGGCGGATGGGGAAGTGACTGTCAAAGAGGGTAAAACCACAGCTGATGGTCAACGCGCCACAAGTAAAGCACTGGAACGCCTCCCGAATTCGCCAAGCTGCCTCCAACACCTGATTCCATGCCCCCACCAAAAACACATCGTCGCCACCAGCATAAACAATGGCAACGGCCATGCTCGAATACTTCTCATCATAGGCTTGGCTCAAAATTCCGTTGATATAGCGCCGGAAAAACAGGGTCATCTGCCGGGAGAGGGCTGCCGCGCGGGGCAGATTCACAAACCGCTGCCGCTTCACCGGGTCCGTTTCCCCCTCCTGCTGGAAACCAGAGTGAAACGCGGCGCCCAGGTTGTCCACATCCATCCGGCAGACGGCAATGCGTTGGATGCCCTCGGAACAAGCCGCCAAACCTTCCATCGTTGGCAAGTCCTTCTGCGCGGCATGCTCGCGGTATACATAATCCCCCATATCCAGCCGGATGCTGCCCGGTAGCTTCGGCAAAAACTTTTTGGAATAGATTCGTACCACGGCCTTCTCGCCCTCCAAGTGGGCGCAGGCCGTTTCTTCTTGTTCTAAGCAAAGGTACACCCTTCCATCCACAGCCGGTAAAGGAAGCTTGACTGTCTTTTCATCCATAGATGGTAAATTGGACTTCTCCTTTTCCTCCGAAGCCCGGTACACCACATACACATCCCGTTCCACGAGCTGCTTAGACATCTCCAAAAACCGCCTGCACCAGGGACAGCGGAATTCTTGTGGCCCGTCCTGCCCCTCCTGGTCGCGGAGGGGGACCAAATGATCCGTCCGCCCGCAAACCTTGCACTCCCGGCCCTGCTGGTCTGTTTCTTCCCGGTTCAGGAGTCGGAGCTGCTCCCCGTTGTAGCGGCGGAGCTTTTGCCGCTCCAGCTTCTGCCCCAACTCGTGGAACACTCGTTCATAGGGGCACTCCGCCGCCGGTTCGTTCAACAGGTCGTTGCCGGAACAAGCCACCCAACCGTGATCCATGTAGAGGGAAATCCCAAATTCCTGAATCAGCCAGTTGTTAAACTTTCGGTTCCAAACCACCAGAGCTTCCTCAACCGCCTCCGTCTTCGGGAGAAGCAAATGGCATTGCCCGCCGCCGTGGAACAGCAGATTGACCCGGCTCAGCTGGCATGCCGCCAGCAACTCGTCTACATAGTGCTCCATCAGTAGCTCCAGGAAAAAAGAGCGGCTGCGCAGAGACTTCAGCGCGCCGTCTGTAGACACGGTGTAAATGAATTTCTGAATCCCGGAAAATCCGGCTGTATAGAGGAGGAAGGTTTCCTTCTTCCGCAGGGTCGCCTCCTGGAACCCCGAATCCTTCTGAGCCAACAAATACTCGCTCAAGCAGGACCCAAAGGCAGCGGCTGTCCGCCGTCGGTCGTAGAGGGAGAGGTCTGTCTCTGCTCCAGCCCGGACCTCATCCGGGAAATCACTGGTCCACCGCTCCAGCGCAGTGAGCAGCGCCGGAATCACCGACGATTCCTCCGGTTGCAGCTCCGCCAGGGACATCTGGAGTCCCTCCCATGCGCGCTGGTAGTCTTCCGGCTGGAGCGAGAACCTCTTGGATTCCAGCTGAGGCAGCTGGTCCTCCGCCCCCTGCCGGGGCCGAAGATAACCGGAGTGCTCTCCCCGCATATGGGTAAACACCGTCGCCAGGGGCGTCAGGGGATCCACCGTTCCGCCCACTCCCTCCGGCTCATGCCCGGCAGTGGAAAGGCGTCTGGCCAGGTGCGCCAGATCCGTCACCCGATTCTGGGGCAGCGGCTCCTGCAGTCCATCCAAAACCGGCGCCCACTGAGGCCCCAGCTCCCGCAACCGCCCCCAGTCCCCTTGCCCGCCTCCCCGGCGGCCCATTTCCTCCAGCCCCTGCAGCAAGCAGCGCAAGGTCACCTGTAAGGTCTGGGTGTGCAAGCAAAATCACCTCATTCCCAGGTTCTCTCCCCGCAAAAAACAAAATTCACCAAATCCAGCAAAATTTCGGGTTGAGAATCCGTAATTTTTACATTTTCTGACAAAATCAGTATATCACACCCCAGCCCGTGATGCAAGAAAATTCACAATAAAAAATGGGACTTTCACACGAAAAGTCCCATTTTCTTCTCCACCACACCATAGAGGCAAACCGCGCGTACACATTTCCACCAGGCGCACAATCCGTTCATACACCGCGTCGGTATCTCATCGTAGGGGCGGACCCATGTGTCCGCCCGTGGTAGGCATTTCGTATTCGCAGAACATGGGCAGAAAACGCACAACGTCCCCGCCGGGCGGACACACAGGTCCGCCCCTACGGCAAGCGGCAAGACTGGGCAGAAATTACCCAACCTATTTTGTCATTTTTGTGCCCATTTCTGGCGAAAAGAAACTACAACCTACAGCAGCGCCAAAGAATCTGGCCACCCACCACGTCGGTACCCCATCGTAGGGGCGGACCCATGTGTCCGCCCGTAGTAGGCATTTCGTATTCGCCGAACATGGACGGAAAATGCACAATGTCTTCTCTAGACAAACATATAGGTCCACCCCCCCAAGGCCTTAATCGTGACACAAATCGTAATATTTTAACGTTATAACGTAGTAGATGGTGCCCCCGTATTGCCCTCTTCGTCCCCTTGCGGGGATAAGTTGTGTCCCTTTTGAAACTCCAGCCATTTTGGAAAGCTCGCGGTTTCCGTCCCCTTGCGGGGATAAGTTGTGTCTGGAAAACGCAAAGATATCCGCAGAGATAAAAAAGGGTTTCCGTCCCCTTGCGGGGATAAGTTGTGTCGGCAAAACTACCCAACTGGCATTAACACATCCATGCCAGATTCCGACAAAATCACTATACCACAATCCGCCGCAACCGGCAAGTGGCATTCCAAAGTGAAAAATCCCCTCATTTTCCAGTGCGAACCCCTGAAAATCGCGGTGCATTTCTGGCCTCTCCACATGGGGTTCGCACTGGGCCCGGGTCTGCCTCTCCTCATTGGGGGCAGACCCGGCAATTCTTTATGGCTTGACTCTCGCGGCTCTCCACTCCTCCATCGCCGCCTCCTGGACTTCACTTAGGGTGAGGCCCTCCCGGCGGGCGATGGTGGCGGCTTCTTCGTATTCCGGTTTACCCCGGCCGTCGGGGGTCTCTTTCACCGTCACCGGGCCCCAGGGGGTCTGGACGGTGCAGAAGCTGCGGGGGCGCAGGGTGCGGGTGAGGCTTGTCCGGCGGACCCCCAGGGTGGTGGTGTGGCGGAGGATCAACTCCGTCAACTTCCCGGCCTCCTCCTCCCGGCACAGGCAAGCCAGCAGCACCCCAGGGCGGGACTTCTTCATGCCGATGGGCACGGTATAGACGTCCAGAGCTCCCCCTTCCCACAGCCGCTCCTGGGCAAAGCCCAGGGCCTCCGGGGTCATGTCGTCCAGGTTGCACGCCAGCAGGCACACGGTGTCCGCCCCTTCCTCCGTCCCGCCCAGCATGGCGCGGACGCAGTTGGCCGCGGGAAAATCCTTCTTCCCCATGCCATAGCCGATTGCCTCCACCTGCATCACCGGCATGGGGCCAAACCGGGTCACAAAGTGAGTCAGCAGGGCCGCTCCAGTGGGGGTGCAAAGCTCTCCGGTCAGATCCCCTGCATAGATGGGCGCCCCCCGCAGCAAAAGCGCCGTAGCGGGGGCGGGGACCGGCAGCAGCCCATGGGCGCACCGCACCTGCCCACTGCCCACCCGCACCGGGGAGGCCAAAATCTTCTGGGGAGCCAAGGTGTGCATCAGCAAGCACACGGCGGTGATGTCCGCCACCGCATCCAAGGTCCCCACCTCGTGGAAGTGAATCTCCTCCACCGGCACACCGTGGACCTGGCTCTCCGCCTGGGCGATGCGGTCATAGACCGCCAGAACATCCTGCCGCACCGCCTCCGACAGCTGCAAATGGTCCTCCACCAGATGGCGGATCTCCCGAAGGCCGCGATGGGTATGGGAACGCCCATGGTGGTCATGCTCCCCCTCCTCTTGCCCGCCCACCAGGACGGTCAGATGGGAGCCGGTGATGCCGCATTTGACGCTCCGCTCCAGGGCAAAGGTCACCCCAGGCAGGCCCAGGCCGTTGAGCCGGTTCACAAAGGCCCCAGGTTCCGGCAGCAGCTCCAGCAGGGCCGCCGCCAGCATGTCCCCTGCCGCGCCCATGCCACAGTCCAGATACAGTGTCTTCATTGCTTTGCCTCCATGTGATTGATCATACTGGCCAGATACCCGGCCCCAAATCCATTGTCAATGTTCACCACAGAAATCCCACTGGCGCAGGAATTGAGCATGGACAGCAGGGCCGATAGCCCCTGGAAGGAGGCCCCATAGCCCACACTGGTGGGCACCGCAATCACGGGGCAGTCCGCCAGGCCCCCTACCACGCTGGCCAGGGCCCCCTCCATCCCCGCAATGGCGATGATGACGCTGGCGTCCATGATGTACTCCAGATTGGCCAGAAGCCGGTGCACCCCGGCCACCCCCACGTCATAGAGCTTCCGGACCCGGTTGCCCAGGGCCTGGGCGGTGATGGCTGCCTCTTCCGCCACGGGCACATCGCTGGTGCCTCCTGTGGCAATGACGATGGTCCCCAGACCGTCCGGCTCCGGTAGCGGGCCGATGGTGGCGATGCGGCCCATCTCATGGTAGGTCATGGGGTGGGTCCTGCCCACAATCTCCGCCGCTTCCGGGGACAAGCGGGTGATGAGCACCGTCTCCTGTCCCGCCTCCTGCATGGCGGATACAATGCCCACCATCTGCTCCGGGGTCTTTCCCGCTCCGTAGATCACCTCCGGCACCCCTTGGCGCAGACGACGGTGATGGTCCACCTTGGCATAGCCCAGGTCCTGAAAGGGCTCCAGCTTCAACTGTAAGAGCGCATCGTCCACAGAAATTCGGCCCTGCTGCAGCGCCTTTAAAATGGTTTTTGTCTTATTGTCTTGCATCGCGTTCCTCCAGGTCCAGAAGGACCTCTGTATAATCCGGCTGCAAAGCCTCTAATATTTCCCGCCGCTTCTCCAGCGCCAAGGCCATCTGCCCTGCCGTCACCTGGAGCTTCGCCCGGCCCTCCAAATACCGCACCCGGAAATCCCGGAAGCCCAGATCTGCCAAGGCGCACTCCGCCCGTTCCGTCCGCTCCAGAAGCTCCCGGGTCAGAGCCGTCCCAGTGGGGACCCGGGTGGCCAGGCAGGCATAGGCCGGCTTGTCCCAGGTGAACAGCCCCGCCCGCTGGGAGAGCCGGCGGATCTCCCCCTTGGTGAGCCCACACTCTCGCAGAGGCGAGCGCACCGCCAGTTCTCGCAGAGCCCAGACCCCAGGCCGGTCCCCATCGTCATCCGAGGCGTTGGTGCCGTCCAGAAGCAGAGAAAAACCGTCCCGCTGTGCCGCCTCTGCAATCCGCCCGAAAATTATCTTCTTGCAAACGTAACACCGGTTGGGCGGATTCCCCGCCACTTGCGGGTCCGACAGCGGGTCAGTCTCCAAAACCTCCCAATCCGCCCCCAGCGCCTCGGCCAAACGCCGGGCGTCCTCCAACTCAAACTGGGGCTGAAAGGGAGACTTCACATAATAGGCCTTCACCCGAGCGCCGGCCGTCATGGCCGCATAGAGAAGATAGGCCGAATCCACACCGCCGGAAAACCCCAGGGCCGCCTGGGGGTTGGTATGGAAAAAGCGGAGCAGAGCCGCTTCTTTTTCCCCTTCTATCCGGGAAGGGAGGCCGGTTTCTTCCCACTCCAACTGGGAGTTTTCCTGATCATTCATCCGCGCTCCTCCTCATCTGACAGTTTGATACCAGTCCTTATGGTACCACAGACCCCCGCCCCCGTCAAGCGCACCCGTGCCTCTTCCCATCAGCGGAAACATCGTACATTTTCCCCCACATTGGGCAAATTCGTAACGCCCACCACGACAAAAATGGTGCTGCCTCTTGTGATTCAAACGAATCCACTCGAGACAGCACCCAAGATTCTGTTACAGTTACAACCGGCAGTAGGCCGCAGCGGTCTGGGCCGCCAGCCGGGCATTGTTGTACACCAGCTGGATGTTGGAAGCCAAGCTGTCGCCCCCGGTGAGCTCTGCCACCCGGGCCAGGAGGAAGGGGGTGGTGGCCTTTCCATGGATCCCCTTCTCGCTGCATTCGGCTATGGCCTGGTCAATGGCCCCGTTGATTGCCGCCGGGTCCATGGAATACGCCTCGGGAATGGGGTTGGTCACCAGCATGCCGCCGCCCAGTGCCATGTCGTTCTGGGCCTTGAATGCCTGGGCCAGCTCCTGGGGCGTATCCATCCGGTAATCCACAGAAAATCCAGAGGTCCGGGTGTAAAACGCAGGCAGTTCCTCCGTCCCATAGCCAATCACCGGCACCCCATGGGTCTCCAGGTATTCCAATGTGAGGCCCAGATCCAAGATGCTCTTCGCTCCGGCGCAGACCACCATCACAGGGGTATGGGCCAGCTCCTCCAGGTCTGCGGAGATGTCCATGGTGGTCTCCGCTCCCCGATGGACCCCGCCGATGCCGCCGGTGGCAAACACCCGGATTCCGGCCATATGGGCAATGATCATGGTGGTGGTCACCGTCGTGGCTCCATCCTGCCCCCGGGCGCACAGCACTGCCAGATCCCGGCGGGACGCTTTGGCAATGGCCTGTCCCTTTTTGCCGAAGTATGCAATCTCCTCCGGCGTGAGTCCGGCCTTCAGCCGGCCGCCGATGATGGCGATGGTGGCGGGTACCGCCCCGTTTTCCCGGATGATCTGCTCCACCTGCAGAGCTGTCTCCACATTCTGGGGGTACGGCATTCCGTGGGAGATGATGGTAGATTCCAGAGCAACCACAGGCTTCCCCTGGGCAATGGCCTCCGCCACCTCGGGTTTAATATCCAAATACTGATTTCCATGCATAGCAGTTTCCTCCAAATCATTGTAATGTTCACCGGTCCATCCGGGCCCGAAGGACCTCTGGAGAAAGGGCCGGATTGATGGTTTCGCTTCCCTCAATGGCAATGGCTCCCGCTGAGGCTCCAGCCAAGGCCGTCCCCCGGAGGTCCGTCCCTTCCAGGTATGCCCATGCCAACCCCGCCATAAACGCATCCCCTGCGCCTGTGGCATTGACCGGTGCAGCCGGTCGGCAGGGCAGCAGCAGGCTCTCTCTGTGGTCCGCCGCAAAGAGCCCCCGGCTTCCCAGGGAGATGAATACCCGGCGCAGACCCGTGTCCAGCAGCACCTGGGCCGCCTGCCGTAGGCTCTCCTCATTTGTGATGGCCACACCGGACAGAAGCTCCGCCTCCATCCGGTTGGGTTTCAGGGTATGAATCTTTCCCAGAATTGGCCGCAGCTTTTCCGCCTTGACCGTGGACACCGGGTCCACAAACAGAGGCGCCGCGCCGTGATCCGCCAAAAAACGGAGAGATTCGGCAGGCAAATTGGCGTCTGCCACAATTAACTGCGCCCCCTTCAACAGCGTCAGGCGAGAGGCCAGGAACTGGGGCGTCATCTTCCGGCAGATGTCCATATCCGACACCGCCAGCGCCATGTCCCCGTCCGGGCCATTCAGGTACAGGTAGGTGGAAGTGGAACCTCCCGGCACCCGGAGGGCCTGGCTGATGTCAATCCCCAGCTCCCCGCAGGACGCCGCAATCCGTTGGGCATATAGGTCATCCCCAAAGGCTGTGAGAAACCGCACATCCAGCCCCAGCAGGGCCATATTGTGGGCGATGTTCCGGCCCACACCGCCCAAACTGATCCGCACCCGGCCCGGGTTGGAATCTCCCGGAACCAGAGGCCCGTCGGATTGGCCGCCAATGTCCATATTGACGCCTCCCACCACGGCGGCATACGTCCCGGAGCGGAGCACATAGCCCTTCCCGATGATGTAGCCCTTCTTGATCAAGTTGGAAATATGCACCGCCACCGAGGAGCGGGTGATGCCCGCCTTCTCCGCCAGCGCCTCTTGGGAGATCATGGGATCCTGCTCAATCCACTGCAAAATCTGCCGCTCTCGCTGGGTCAACGCCTCCGCCTCCTAAGCAAAAACTTATTTCTAATCTTATGCTTATTATACAGGAACCAGCCCCGTTGTCAAGAGGCTTCCGAAAATTTTCCAGAAAATTCCAGTCTTTTTCCACCAGACAATATTTCTGTCATGTGAGAGAACTTCCCCCAAAGGTTCCTCTCTCGGAGGAAAAAGTTGTGCAAAAAACCACGCTTTACCCTATAGACAATCAGTCCGCTTTATGCTACAATGCAAGATGTAGAATGCCCGATAAAAGGTTTACGTCTCCTTGCCGAATCCCCGTACCCCACGCTTCTCTGGCGCTTTGATCCAGTAGGATGCGCACGTTCCTTGTTTTTGATTCCCATCCTTTTTGACTTTGACACTCGCAACGGTAGGTGATTTTTATGCAGCCAGAGCATTCCCCGGCGGTGTATACCGCCAGTCCCAATTATATTTTGCGAGACATCGCAGGAGAATCCATCCTGGTATCCATTGGCCAGGGGGTAGCCGATTTCTGCGGCGTTGTTGTCCTGAACGAGTCGGCCAAAATCCTATGGACCACCCTGCTAGGGGGCGCTACTACAGAGGACCTGACTGAGGCCCTGGTTCAGGCCTTTCAAGTCTCTCCCGCCCAGGCCCAGGCCGATGTGGAAGAGACCCTGTCCATCTTGATGGAGCGAGGTATGGTACACCATGCTTGAACCCAACCGCCATCCCCTAAACGGCACCTTTGAGCTCACCGGCCGTTGCAACCTAAGCTGCAAAATGTGCCTGGTCCGGGTGGACCGGAAACGCATGGCAGAATTGAACCTCCGGGAGCGGACCGGCGAAGAGTGGATCGACATGGCCCGGCAAGCCGCAGCAGCGGGAACCTTGAGTCTGCTCCTCACTGGCGGGGAGCCTATGCTCCGGCCGGATTTTGCCGAGATATACAGCGCCATCAGTAACATGGGATTTTTGGTTACACTGTATACCAACGCCACCATGGTAACCAGCTCAGTGATGGACATATTGCGAAAAAATCCACCTCATAAAATTGGCGTAACCATGTACGGCGCTTCCAATGAAACCTATGCCCAACTGTGTAACTGCCCAGACGGATATGACCGCTTTTCAGCCGGTATGCGGCAGCTGATGGAACTGCCCTCTTTATTGGACACCAGGACTACAATCGTCCAGCAAAATCGAGACGATTTACCAGCCATGCGCAGCTGGGTCGCGCAAACATTGGGGCCAAAGCAGGTTTTGCATATTAGTCGGTCTGTGATGAGTCAAATCCGCGGCAGCGTTTCCAATCCTCGGGAATACCGCTTGGACCCAGCGGAAAACGCAGAATTGGTATACAGTTGGTTGTTTCAATTGGCCAGGCAAATTCGCTCCGGCGAGGTCACTCTTCCACAGACACATAAAAAATTGAAACTGCACCAGTATGCAATCCCAGATTCCGGTCACTACTTGTTTGAAAATTGCGGCGCAGGGCTTTCCTCCTATACCATCACCTGGTGCGGCCACATGTACGCCTGCGAACTTCTACAGGAGGGATATACGGAACCATTCCAATCTGGCTTTCAAACCGCTTGGGAGCATCTGCCGGAGCAATACCCACACAGCCACGCCACAGGAGCATGCGCCTCCTGCAAGCTTGTAGACCTATGCGAAGCCTGCCCCGCAATGCGTCTGACAGAAACAGGAAATTGGTTTGGGACACCGGAATATGCCTGCGCAGAAGCGCAGAAAATTTATGAGACCTTAAACGATATTGGCGTTATTTAGTTTATTAATTATACTTTTATTGAAGAGAGGATATGCTATGAACACACCTAAGTATGAACGTCCGAAGTTTGAATTCCAGGAACTCCAACTTTTAGAGCGAGTCGCAGATACCTGCTGGGGTTACAAAGAAGCTTGGTACGATTTTAATGGAAACGGCACCAAAGACCCCTCAGAAATCATTCCCATCGGCAGCTATGGCTCGTGCAAAGACGTAGAGGAGAGTCTCATCAATTATTTTGCAAATATGGGTATTTCAGGAAGTGGCGATCATCATTTTTGTAGCACCAATACCAGAAGTACTACCGTACACCCCATTGTGAGCTAAGCATGGAGAAGGACCAGACGCACAATCAAACATCGCTTTCCATCGGCGGCTTTACCATTGCATATTCCAGTGGGTGCGCTTCCCTTCCAATGCCCATTCCCCCTTCTGGGCTGAAATTTTGTCAATCTGGAAAGCCAACCGCTGATTTTCACGTTGCTGCAGAATGCTCTGAGCCAGACAGAAGCGAGACGCTGCTGTTTGGCTCGGAGCAGTTTTATCCTTCCATCTTTCTGTACCAAAGCCAAAGCGGAACATACCACTGGCAGCTCCGGGATCATACGGGTAGCACACAGCTTGGATTTCTGATTTCCCCGGATTGGAAACACTTCACACTTTATCAAGACACCACCCAAAGCAATGGCATGCGCGCCTTCCAGGAATTTGGAACCATGTTTCCATACGCCGTCCTAAACCACCATGCCTGTGTCCTCCACGGGGTTGTTATGGAATACGAAGGGAAGGGAATTCTGGTCACCGCCCCCGCCGGAACTGGAAAAACCACCCACACCCGCATGTGGCGGGACTGGAAGCACGCCCTGATTCTCAACGGAGACCGCTGCCTCTGCCGGAAGCTGGAGGGCGTTTGGTATGCCTACGGAATGCCCTGGTCGGGGTCTTCCGGAGAATCCATCAACCGCAGAGTTCCAGTCTCTTGTATTGTCAATTTGAAACGCGGCAATTCCAACGCCGTCCGGTCCATGTCCGTTTTCGATGGCTACATTTATTTGATGCAGCGCATTTTCGCACCGGTCTGGCCGGGAGCGCTACAGCGCAAAGGGCTGGATCTCTGTGAAGAACTTGCCACAGAGATTCCCATGCTGGAGCTCTCCTGCAAACCAGACCTGGAATCTGTGGAAATTTTGGAGCAGGCGGTGAAACGCTATGGATAATCCCCCCAGATATGTCTCCGGGCAGAGTCTGTTTTCTATGGTAGAAGAGCAGCTTGCCTCTGGAAAGCGGGTACGCTTTCCCGTATCCGGGACAAGCATGACGCCATGGATCATCCACAACCGGGATCAGATCGAGCTGATCTCCGCAAAGGGACTCCGGTTGAAAAAGGGCGACATCATCCTATTTCAGCCCTTTTCCGGCAAGTATATCCTGCACCGTATTACAAAAATAGTCCCCAGCGGCTATATCACCACTGGGGATGGCAATCTGTATCGGGATGGGTTTACCTCTTCTGCATCTGTCATCGGGAAAGTGGTCACCATACACCGGAAGGGCAAACCCATCAATTGCAGCGCCCCGCAGTGGCGCATCCTTTCCTGGCTCTGGATGGCGCTCTTCCCGTTTCGAAGATGGATGCTTGCGTGTTTGACTTGCATACGAAAGTGCATGAAAAAAGCTGATATATTGGCAAAAAAACTGTAATTTCCGTCCCCAATTCTAAAGACGGAAATTGCAGTTTTTTGCAAACTGAAGAATCTATTTACGCGCCACATTGGTATCTCATCCTAGGGGCGGACCTGTGTGTCCGCCCGTGGTAGGCGTTTCGTATTCGCCGAACATGGTTGGGAAACGCGCTGTGTCTCTGCCGGGCGGACCCATGTGTCCGCCCGGCAGATACATCGTATGTTTCCTACCCATTTTCGGCGAATTCGTCATGCCCACCACAGCCGGACAAGGCCCGGCAGGCCATAGCGGCGGCATATGCCGTGGACCAGGCGATTTGGAGGTTAAAGCCGCCCGTATAGGCGTCACAGTCCAAAATTTCCCCAGCAAAGTACAGCCCTGGCACCCGCTTGGACTCCATGGTTTTCGGGTTCACCTCGCCGGTTTTGACCCCGCCAGAGGTGACAATGGCCTCCTCCACCGGCCGTTTGCCGGCAATGGGCACCGCAAAGTTCTTCAGCTCCCGAACCAGACTGTGCCGCTGTTGCCGGGTCAGGGAGTTGGCTTCCAGCGTCTCCGGAATCTGCGTCCGCCGCAAAATCACCGGGATCATGGACCTGGGTAGCAAATCCGTAAGGGCATTGACCATGGAACGGTTTTGGTACAGCTCCAGATCCCGGAGGATTCTGGCGTCCAGCTTCCCCTCCTCCAGCGCCGGCTTCAGATCAATCACCAGTTGGTAAGCCCCCGGCTTTCCCATATGGGCGCTGGCGCTGAGCACCGTGGGCCCGGAGAGTCCAAAATGGGTAAACAGCAGTTCCCCAAAATCCCGGTACACACACTTCCCCTTTTCGTGAACCAACCGCACCGCCACATTGCGCAAGGACAGGCCCTGCATCTGGCCGCAGTCCGTCCCCGCCTCCTCCAGGGGAACCAGGGAACCGGTAGGCGGGATCACCGTGTGACCCAGCTGCGCCGCCATTCGGTAACCGTCTCCGGTGGACCCTGTGGCGGGATAGGAACAGCCGCCGGTCGCCAGGATCACCTTCCCGGCCGGGATCTGCTCCTGGTCTGTCCGAACGCCGGCCACCTGCCCTGCATCCGTCCAGACCTCCAGTACCCGGCTTTGCCGGACGGTCACACCGGCCCGGCCCAGGGCCCGCTCCAGGGCCTGCTGGACGCTGGCGGAGCTGTCCGACACCGGGAAGACCCGATTGCCCCGCTCCGTCTTCAGCGGGCAACCCTCTGCCTCCAGAAACTCCATCATCCGCGCCGGCGGATACTGGGTCACCGCGCTGTAAAGAAAGCGGCCATTGCGTGGCACATGTTGCAGCACTTCTTCTGCCGTGCAGCAATTGGTCACATTGCACCGGCCCTTGCCGGTGATCCGCAGCTTCTTCCCCAGGCGGTCGTTGCGCTCCAGGAGCAGCACCCGCTTTCCGGCCAATCCCACATGGATGGCCGCAAACATCCCGGCAGCGCCGCCGCCCACCACAATCACATCATACTGCTCCTGCATATTCTCTACTCCCTGTCCCTTGGTTCGTACATCTCATGTTGCTCCCAGATCCGCTCCAACTGATCCAGGGTTTCCGTCAGCTCCCGGTTTCGCCGGGCCGCCACCGCCACAATCAGGGCATTGATGAGGCTCAGCGGCGCAACCAAGGAATCCACCAGGGAGATCATATCGCTTTTGGCACAGAGCACAAAATTGGCGCACTGCCCCACGGGAGACTCCCGGTGGTCCGTAATTCCCACCACAACGGCGCCTCGCTCCCGCCCAAAGCGAGCGCCCCGGCCGGTGGAGACGGCGTAGCGGGGAAAGCTCAGGGCCAGGATCGTATCCTCCGGTCCAACGCCCGCCAGCTGTTCACACACCTCGCCGGTGGCGGCAGCCGTAATCAAAGATACATTGCGAAACATGTAATGGAAATAATACCGGACAAAGGCCGCCAGTGGAGCGGAAGAACGGGCGCCCAAAATATAAATCTGCCGGGCCTGAAGCACCGCGCTCACCGCCGCCTGGAAGTCATCCCGATCCAGCCCCTCTTGGGTCTTCCGGATTTTCTCCATGTCGGCTTCCAAAATGGTATCCACCAAGTCCCCATCCTGCAGCCGGTCCCTGGCCACCTCCATGCGTTGCACCGAGGTGAGCCGGTTGAGAACCAGGGCTTGCAGCTCCTTCTGCATACTGGGGTAGCCATCGTAACCAAGCTCCATGGCAAAGCGCACCACCGTGGACTCCGACACTCCCACCGCCTGGCCCAACCGGGCAGCTGTGAGGAATGCGGCCTTTTCAAAGGTATTTTGTATGTAATTGGCAATCGCCCGCTGTCCTTTGGAAAAAGACGGGTATTGCTCCTTCATCTGCGCCAAAACATCCCTTGCCATGGTAGCCTCCTTTTATATGGTCTCACGCAATTGTACCAGCTCCTCCGGAGTCAGATAACGCCAAGCCCCCAGGGGTAAATTCCCCAGGTGAAGCGGCCCCTCCCCCACCCGCTGCAGTCGGGTGACCTCCATGCCCGCCAGACCGCACATGCGGCGGATTTGCCGGTTCCGTCCCTCATGGATGACCACCTCCAGGCAGGCGGTTTTCTTCTCCTTCCTCAGAAAGCGCACCTGGGGCGGGCGGATGAGATAGCCATCCAGAACCACCGGCTGCCTCAGCGCATCCTCCCGCTGACGGGTATGGCCCCGGACCCAAACCCGGTAACGCTTATCCACCTGATGGCGGGGATGGGTCAGTCTTTGGCTGAAGTCCCCGTCGTTGGTAAACAGGAGCAGCCCCTCGGAATCCATATCCAGCCTGCCCACCGGCCAGACCCGGCATCCACAGCCGGCCACCAGTCCGGCCGCATCAGGCCGCCCCTTCTGGTCCCGGAGCGTCGTCACAACACCCCTTGGCTTATTCAGCATGATGTACACCAGCTCCCCGGACGCCGGCAGAGGCCGGCCATCCAGGGTAATGACCTGAACGGCGGGGTCGGCCTGGTCTCCCAGGCCCGCCACCCTGCCGTCCACCTGCACCCGCCCGGCAAGGATCCACTCCTCCGCCTTCCGGCGGGAGGTCACACCCCGGGCAGATAAAATTTTCTGTAACCGCTCTTTCATTTTTTGTCTCCCCAGATCCGTTCCCACCAGTTGGGCTTCTCCGGTTCTGCAGGCGTCGCAACCGTCTCGCCCCACACCACCGGAACCTTCCCCACAGGGACTCCGCCCAGAAGCACATGGGCAAAACCGGCGTTCTGTCCTGCCGTCACCGGCGCATACACAAACCCAGGCCCGGGGAACTGCACTTCCACCGCCTCGCCCTGGGCCACCGGGTAGGAGAAATCCTGGGCCGCCACCAGATCCACAGAGCCCCCCTCACCGGAGAGCACCTCCACGGTACCCAAACACTGACCCGTTTGCACCAGACACTTGGTCTCAAACTGACTGAAACCATAGTCCAGGAGACGGGTGTGGTCATTCCAGTCGTCGGGCGCATGGATGGTCACGGCAATGAGCTGCCGCCCGTCCCGGGTTGCGCTGGAGACCAGAATCCGGCCCGCAGCCTTGGTGTAGCCGGTCTTCACCCCATCGGCCCCCTCGTAGCGCCACAGGAGCTTGTTGTGGTTGGTGAGACTCCGGCCGCCCACCTGAATGCTTTTGGTGGAGACGGTTTTGGCAAAAATCTCATTTTTCATGGCATAAGCCGTCAGCTTCGCCAAATCCCGGGCCGTGGAATAGTGATTTTCATTGTCCAAGCCATTGGGATTTTCAAAGTGGGTCCCCGTGAGACCAATGCGGCGGGCCTCGTCATTCATCAGCTGGGCAAAGCCCTCCACCGTGCCGCCGCAATAGATTGCCAGGGCCACAGCCGCATCATTGCCGGACTGAAGCATCAGGCCGTACAGCAGCTCCTGCACCGTCAGAATCTCATCGGCCTGCAGGTACATGGAAGATCCTTCAATCCCCACTGCCTCTGGCATAATGCGCACCCGATCCAGCACATTGCACTGCTCGCAGACCACCAGCGCCGTCATGATTTTGGTGGTGCTGGCAATGAGACTGCGGCTGTCTGCATCCTTCTCATAGAGAACCCGGCCGGAGTCCGCATCCATTAAGATTGCATGCTCCGCCGAGAGGCCCATGGCCCTGGCTGTGGAAAACGAGGAGAACATGGTGAGGACCAGCCCTATGGCCACCACCCGGAACAATCGTTGTTTCATATCATCACCGGCGGTAGCTTGCCCCTGCCCACGGAGGTTTATTCGCCGACGTCGCTTCCAAATTCCCCGGACTTGGGGTGGACCAATGCGTAAAGCTTATCCACCAGATCCGGCAGCTGCTCCACCACCCGATCCGCCGTAGTGCTGGCCGGCGCTGCAATGGGCAGCAGCCGCACAGACTCGCCCTTGATGATGAGAAACGCAATGGGGGTAACCCGCGCCCCCACCCCGGTGCCGCCCCCAAAGGGATAGTCCGGCCGGGTGGAAGCCTTCGAGGGAAAGTCTGATCCGCCTCCCCCAAAGCCGTAGCTGATCTTACAAATGGGGAGAATGGTCACACCCTCCGGTGTGGTGATGGGATCTCCCACCACAGAATTCACGTCCACAATGTCCCGAATTTTTTGCAATGTGGATTCAATCATATTGGGAAGAGGATGACTCATATGGTTACACCGCCTTTTTGGTTTTTTGTTCCCGATACACCCGGAGAAGTGCCGGTCCCTGCCGGAGCATCAGCCCCAGCAGCCGGGCTGGACACAGCACCAAATCCAAACGCAAATACGCCTCTGTATTTTCTGCAGTAAAGTCACAAAAAATCTGAATGTCCTTTCGCCGGATGCGAAGGGCCCGGTCTAACAGGGGCTCCGTAGCCCCCAGGGCTGCCCACGCCCGGCCATACTGAACCGCCAGGTCACAGGGATCCCCGCCTCCCAGCTTCACCCAAAACTCCAACCGCCGCACCAGAAGGCGCCGCCGCAACCCCTGCAAGAGGTTGTGCAGCACCGGCCAATATGGCCGGAGTCCCGACCAGGCTCCCCCCTTGGGGGCAGGCCTGGGCGCCGCCACCTTCTTTGGGGCAGGTTTGGGGGCCTTTTCCGATTTCGAGCGGGTCCATTTCCTGTGAAGCCAGCCGGACTTTGCAGGCAGCAGCTGCCAGCGGATGGGCCCGGCCAGCAGGCTGATCCGAAATCCGGAATCATCGTAACGCACCTGCACCCCCACAGGCAGGAACAGCAGCGCCACAAGCAGCCCCAAAATTCCCGCCAGCACCCAGAGGATTCCTTCTAACACATTCATGAGTTCAATTCCTGCTGCCCGGAAGCCGCCTCCTCCAGGGTCAGCTGGTCCGGCGTCCCCAACTCCGCCAGCTCCAGCTCCGGGAGCTCCTCCAGGCTGGACAGGCCAAAGGTCCGGAGAAAGTCCGGCGTTGTGCGGTATTGCAGGGGCCTGCCAGGCACATTCAGCCTGCCGCATTCTTCAATCAGCTTTTTGTTCAGCAGGGCTGTCACAGAGTAGGAGCTGTCCACCCCCCGGATCTGCTCCACCATGGCTTTGGTGGCAGGCTGATAATAGGCGATGACCGACAGGGTCTCCAGCTGAGACGCCGAGAGCTTCGGCGGCTTCCGGGTCTCCAGGGCCCGGGAGACAAAATCCCCCATCTCACCGGCAGAGCACATCTGGTAGGCGCCATCCAGCCGCACCACCCGAACCCCCCGGCGCTCAAACCCCAGGCGGTCCATCAGCCGGTTGGCAGCCTCCTGCACCTCGCCGGTCTCACAGCCCAGCGCCTGGCTCAGGCGCTTCAGCTCCACCGGTTCCCCGGCGGCAAACAGCACCGCTTCCACGGCCCGTTCCAATTCTTCTGGCTCCATCAGGCATCCGTCTCCCTTCTCATAGCCTCTTCCGGGGTCTTGATTAATTTCAGCTCCGGATTGTCTCCCGTACCGTCATCGGTCAGCCAGACCGAGCTGGTACGGCACAGCTCCAGCACCGCCAAAAATGTGGCCACCACCTCCGACCGGCTCCTGCAGCCCCGGAACAGCTGCCGCAGGCGCATGACTCCGTGGAGAACCAGACGCTTGATCACTTCCTTCGCCTTCCGGGTCACCGGAAAGGGTTCCTTGCCCACAATGCCCTGGAAGCTGGTTGCCGGCGGTGGGAGCCGACGGCGGCTGCGCTCTGCAATGGCGGCCAGGGCCCGGCATAAATCCTCCGGTTCATGCTGATACCCGTAGGTATTTTCCTTGGGGCGTGGCTCCGGTTCTTTGGTAAACATCCCCCGTCCCACTTCGTTCCGGGCCTCTAAAAATTGGACCGCCTGCCGGATCTGCTCCAGCGCCTCTTTCCTCTGGCGCTCCACCAGAGACTGACGCAGCAGCTCCATCTCGCTCTCCGCTTCTGCCTGCTCGCTGGCCGACAGCAGCATCTTGGTCTTAATCACCATGAGGTGCGACGCCATGGTGATGAATTCGCTGGCGATTTCCATATCCAGCCGCTTCATTTCGTCCAGGTACGCCAAATATTGCTCCAGGATTGCGGCAATGCTCACATCTTCAATTGCAATCTTGTTTTTGCTTAGCAGCAGCAGGATCACATCCAGGGGGCCGTTAAAGTCCTCCATCTCCTCTGAGCGGGTGCGGACAATGCCCTCCAGGTGATAACTCGGTTCGTTCATTCCAAACTCCTAATGGAAAAGATGGAGCAGCAGCTCAACCGGCCAGTTGCAAATGGGCCAAAGCAGGCGGATGAGTCCACTCCGCAGGAAATTCAAAGGCGCATCCAGCACACCGGTCCACAGCAGCACCGCCAGCAGGAAAAAGCCAAAACGCTCATACCGCAGCAGCTTCTCACAGATCCCCCGGGGCAAGATGACATACAAAACCTTGGACCCATCCAGGGGCGGAATGGGAAGCAGGTTAAAGACCGCCAGATTTGCGCTCAAAATAGCCACATACTGGAAAAACAGATCCAAGTACGCCAGCCCCTGGGGCAGCTCCCAAAAAGCCCCCAGGGACAGGAGCGTATTGTGGAGCATCAGGGCAAGCATGGTAATCCCCACGTTGGCCGCAGGCCCGGCCAACGCCGTCAGGGCCGTGTCCCGCCGGAAATGCTTAAAATTTCCCGGCTGGATGGGCACTGCTCTGGCCCAGCCAAAGTGGGCAATCGCCATCACCAGAAGCCCCAAAGGATCGATGTGGCGCAGGGGATTCAGTGTCAGCCGCCCAGCGTTTTTCGCTGTGGGATCTCCCAGGCGGTATGCGGCATAGCCGTGGCTCACTTCATGCAGCGTGATGCAAATCACTGCGGCAAGCACCGTGATCACCATCTCGATCAATTGGTCATAATTCAGCTGGTTCACCCAGCTTTGAAAGTCACCCATGGAACTCCTCATTTCTGTCCTGGCCGTCAAACGCCGGTCCGGCAGCATATATGAAGAAAGTATACCACCCTTTTCCTCCTTCTGCAAGGATCATTCCATATTTTCCACCGTTTGCGTGTCTTTAAAAAATTTTACACCGCAATGCGGCCCGGTATACCTGGCTTCTCTATGCAAGCAGAGTTTCAAATTCGAAATTATAGTGGCAAAATTCACAAATATCTGCTATACTATTTCCGTCTGGATTGGAGCATCTGTTAAAAACTCCAAAATCAGGAAGACAGAGAGGCCGGTCGCACACGCCCGGCCAGCGGGAGGACTTATGGAACAGACCGTATACCAGCAGTATCTTTCCCTTCTGCGGCAGGAACTGATTCCCGCCATGGGCTGCACCGAACCCATTGCCCTGGCCTACTGCGCCGCTGCCGCTTGGAACACCGCCGGAGGCGGCGGGCCGGAGCTGGCGGACCGGATTGAAGTCACCGTCAGCGGCAATATCATTAAAAACGTAAAAAGCGTCATCGTCCCCAACACCGGCGGCCTGCGGGGCATTGAGACTGCCGTCGCCGCCGGGATTATTTCCGGCCAGCGGGACAAGCAGCTGGAAGTCCTGGCCGCGCTGGAGCCGGAGCAGCAGGCTCAGATCCGCACACTTCTGGACCGCCGGATCATCCGGGTGCAGCCGGCCCAAAATGACGAACTCCTGTATATTGAAATCCGCCTTCTGCGCACAGACGGCGTTACAACCCGGGCCATTGTCCAGGGGCACCACACCAATCTCACCCTTTTGGAGCGGGATGGCGTCCCCCTGCTCCAGGGCAACCGGCAGGAGGACCGCCAGGCCCACACCCATTCCCTGTCCGTCCAGGAAATCTACGACTTTGCCCAGGAGGCCGACCCCCGGGATCTGGAGCCTCTGGTAGGCCGTCAGATCGACTGTAACCTGGCCATTGCCCAGGCGGGTATGGAGGGCTCCTGGGGCGCAAACGTGGGCCAGACGCTTCGTGAGGTCTACGGAGAGGATGTTCGCTTCCTGGCCCGGGCCTATGCCGCCGCCGGTTCCGACGCCAGAATGAGCGGCTGTGAAATGCCGGTGATCATCGTATCCGGCAGCGGCAATCAGGGCATCACCGCCTCTGTCCCTGTGGCAATCTATGCCCAGGCCATGGGCATCGGGCGGGAGCGGCTCTTGCGTGCCGTGGCCCTGGCAGACCTGGTCACTGTGCACCAAAAAGCCGGCATCGGCTGCCTGTCCGCCTTCTGCGGCGCCACCTGTGCCGGCTGCGGCGCAGGCGCTGGCATCGCCTATCTTCTGGGCGGGGATTACAAGGCAGTCGCCCACACCATTGTCAATGCTCTGGCCGTGGTCTCCGGCATGGTCTGCGACGGAGCCAAGCCCTCTTGTGCCGCCAAAATTTCCTCTGCCATTGATGCAGGCATCTTGGGCTATGAGCTCTACTGCCGGGGCCAGGAATTCCTGGACGGCGACGGCATCATCCGGAAGGGCGTCGACAATACCATTGGCAACGTGGGCCGCATGGCCCGCAGCGGCATGCGTGAGACGGACCGGGTCATTCTGGACATCATGTGCGGCTGCTGAGCCCCTTTTTCCTCCCCGATTCTGTGCCAGCAAAACCCGACAGGAAACGAGTCCGTTCGACAGCGTCTGACATTTCATCCTGCGTTTGTTCGACAAATTCCCCCAAAAAGTGTGGGTTTTACATAGGAAATCAAGTTTTTAGTCGAACCTTAGGGAACGATTGTTAGAAAAATGACCTTGCAAAACCTGCGGCTTTATGATAATTTAGAACCGTCGCAGCGACGGCCTTTGCGGATTGGCCAGAGCCGTGTCTAAACTGATTGGAGGAGAGGAAATTCATGGAGAATCGGATCAAGGTTTTGATCGCGGACGGCAGCGAGGCGTTTTGCGGTCACTTGAAAAGCGAGCTGCAGCAGCTGGATGGCTACGACCTGGTGGGTACCGCCGCAGATGGGGAGGAAGCGGTGCGCCTGCTGGAGGCCACGAAGCCGGACATCTTGGTGCTGGATCTGATGTTGGCCAAGCGGGATGGCATCAGCGTCCTGCGTTATGCCAATGGGATGGACAAACCACCGGTTGGTCTGGTGACTTCCGGGTTTATTACAGATTACGTAGCCATGACGGTATCCAACCTGGGTGTGCAGTATTTGATGATGAAGCCCTGTGACATGACAGCCCTGGTGGAGCGGTTGGAGGAGATCCGCGCCAGCCAGGCTGCCAAGCGCCCTGCTCTGTTGCGCCGCCCGGCCCAGCCGGAGCCCAATATCGAGTCCATGGTCACCGGCATCATTCACGAAATCGGCGTTCCCGCCCACATCAAGGGGTACCAGTACCTGCGGGAGGCCATTGTCATTGCCGTCAACGACATGGACGTGATCAATGCCATCACCAAGGTGCTCTACCCTCAGGTTGCCAAGACCTTCGGCACCACGCCGTCCCGGGTGGAGCGTGCCATTCGCCACGCCATTGAAGTGGCCTGGGACCGGGGCGACCTGGATACCTTGCAGCGGTTTTTTGGCTACACCGTCAGCAACACCAAAGGCAAACCAACCAACTCGGAATTCATTGCGCTCATTGCAGACAAGCTTCAGCTGCAGCTCAAGTCCATGGACGCCGCCCAATGAATCCATCAAAATTGCCGCCCCGCCGGGAGCTGACGCTCCGGCGTAAGGCGGCAAATTTTTTTGTTTCAGGTCTTTCCCAAAAACGCTTGCAGAGCCGGCCAGAGCTCCTCCATCCGGGTGTAGCCATGGCGGTAGTAGCTGGCTGCCAGCTCTGGGTTCTTCTCCAGGTGGGGCAGCTCCGGTTCCATGGGGCGGATCAAAAACGCCCGGCCCTGGGCCTCCAGGCGGCTCAGATAGGCCATCTGCGCCCGGTAGCGGGCGGGACGAGACAGGATGGCATCCCGAAACTGGGGATCATGCCGGAAGAACACCCGATAGGCCGCCTGAGCCTTCGCGCTCACTTCGGGATAGACCCCGGCGCGCCGGGTAAGGACCGCCACCACCTTCCCATATCCCTTGGACAGGGCTCTGCCCACCGGAATGGAATCTCCCACGCCGCCGTCATAGTAAAACCGGCCGTCCAGCTCCACCGGCGCATTGAGCAGCGGAATGGAGCAGGAAGCCATCGCCCCAAGGCTGAGGCGCATTTCATCAGACCGCTCCTGCAGATATCGGGGCAGTCCGTCGGCCCGGTCCGTTACCACAATTTCATGCTCTATCCCCGAGGTAAAATAAGCGGAAAAGTCAAAGGGAAACCGCCCATAGGGATACTCCAGAAATATCTTCCGCAAATCCATCAGTTTCCCGGACTCCCGCAGCTGCTGCAAGCCATAATACCGGGTCTCCGGATCCGGCATCATGCAAGCCCGGGTCCTTCCAATCTGGCCGGACAGATAGCCCATGGCACAGCAAGTCCCGGCGGAGACGCTGGCTACATAGGGAAACTGCACCTCCCGCTCCATCAGGAAATCCAACACACCCGCAGAAAAAATACCCCGGATGGCGCCTCCCTCCAACACCAGTGCAGCGTTTTCCATCGGCGCTACACCTCCCGGTACATGGCCGCCGCATCATCTTTGCGCACTGTTTCAGCCACCTGCAGCACTTCCACCGCCAGAGTCCGCCCCCCCAGGGCAATCTCCAGCCGGTCTCCCACCTTCACATCGTAGGATGCCTTTACCACCCGGCCGTTGGCGCTGATGCGGCCATTGTCACAGGCCTCATTGGCCACTGTACGCCGCTTGATAAGCCGGGATACCTTCAAAAATTTGTCTAATCTCACAATTGTTTCTCCTTTTTTCACAGCTGCCGGTTTTCAGAACGTCACAACCTCCTGGGCAGCCGGGGAACAGGGCTCCACCGTCAGGGCGGTGAGAATGGGACCCAGCTCTCCCTGGTACAGGGCGTGCCGCTCTGCGGAGATCTTGGCCGTCACAGTCACCCAGCTCTTGGCCTTCAGCTTGGCGGCGCCGGAAAACTTGCAGGGTATGCCGCAGAACTGAATGTCCTCCACACAGCAGGTCATCACAAACCGGCCTGGGGCAAAAATCCCGTCTTTGTCCCGGCGCAGCCGGGACACCTGGGCCTTAAACCGGACGGTTTTGCCCTGGTATTTCTCAGGCTCCTCGGAGATGTCCCGATACCACAGGCCATAGTCCTCGTCTCCCACCGCAATGACCGGGGCATTCAAATCAAAGGGCAGAGGATCTTCGATCTCGTCAAAGGCCGAGGCGCCGTCGGTGCTCTCATACAAAATGTCCACCCGGCGGTTCACCGCCCGGGCCAGCTTGTGCAGGGGCATGGTGTCCCCATCCGGAAGCACCCGGTTAAACACCACCATTTCACAGCCGGACAGCTTGTCCACCACCAGATTGCGCATATTGGCGTTATACTGCAAAATGGTGGAGGCATCGGCAAACATCACTTCCTGAGCCACGGCCCAGTCCTTCGGGAACCTGGCGTATAGGTCGCCCACCAGCTTCATGCCGTTGAGCTCCGCCACCACCCGCTGGGCCCGGTATTTCTTCTGCAACGCCGCCAGCTGCTGCGCCGTCACCTGGTCCTGGTCCAGGACCTCCAAAAACACGTTCTTCTTCGGGAAGGCGGACAGGTCATACTCCTCCTCCCCCTCCTCAAATGCCAAAAGCAGCGTCCGCTCTCCGGCGTTGAACCGGGGATCCTCCAGGGTCTCCTGGATGAATTTGGTCTTGCCGGCGTCCAGAAAGCCGGTAAATACATACACAGGAATGGGCATGGCTTTACACTCCAAAGAGGGCGGCAATGGCATGCTCATCCAGCTGTGCGCCAATGACGCACAGCCGCCCGGTCACCGCAGGGCTCCCGGTGCGCACGTCTGCTTCGCCGGGCACATAGTCAAAGTAAATCCAGGTCCCGTCCTCTGCCGGCACAATGCCCTTTGCCCGGAGAACCGTCCCCAGCTCTCCGTTTTCCAGCTCCTCCAGCGCCTTTTGAATGCCAGCCTGGGTGAACTTTTTCGGCGTCTCCACGCCCCAGCTGGTAAAGACCTCATCGGCGTGGTGGTGATGGTGCCCATGTTCGTGGCAGCAGCCGTCATGGTCATGATGGTGCTCATGCTCGTGACAGCACCCTTCGTGGTCATGATGGTGCTCCTGTTCGTGGCAGCACCCCTCGTGGTCATGATGGTGTTCCTGTTCGTGGCAGCACCCTTCGTGGTCATGATGGTGTTCCTGTCCATGGCAGCACGCCTCGTGGTCATGGTGGTGCTCCTGTCCGTGGCAGCACCCCTCGTGATCGTGGTGATGGGTGTGCTCCCCTTCCTCCTGGGCCAGGCGCTGCGCCTCCATCTGGGCCAGCTCGTCTGCCAGCGTTTGTCTGTGCTCCATGGCCTCCACCAGCTGTGCGCCGGTGAGCTGATTCCAGGGGGTCGTCACCATGGTGGCGACGGCATTGTGCTCCCGCAGAAGCGCCACCGCCCCATCCAGCTTCTCCTGGCTGATGGAGTCCGTCCGGCTGAGGACGATGGTGGAAGCGGTTTCAATCTGGTTGTTATAGAATTCCCCGAAGTTGCGCATATAGACCTTGCATTTTCCCGCATCGGCCACTGCCACGGTGTAGCCCAGCTGCACCTCCTCGCCAGTGACCTTCTTCACAGCGGCCACCACATCGCTGAGCTTTCCCACACCAGAGGGTTCAATGAGAATCCGGTCTGGATGGTACTGGTCAATCACCTGCTCCAGAGCCTTGCCAAAGTCTCCCACCAGGGAGCAGCAAATGCATCCGGAATTCATCTCCCGAATTTCAATGCCCGCCTCCTGCAGAAAGCCGCCGTCAATTCCAATTTCGCCGAATTCATTTTCGATGAGCACCAGCTTCTGCTGGCCGTAGCCTTCGGCAATCATTTTGCGGATGAGAGTCGTCTTCCCGGCTCCCAGGAAACCAGAGTATACATCAATCTTTGTCAAGAGAAAACACCTTCCATATGATATTTTTACTATATTATAGCGCGTTTTTGAGAAAATAGCAAGGGGACCACCCGCCATTCACTCAGCAATTCCCATTTTTTCAGGCGCGGCCGCTGTCATCATGCCCGAACCGCTGCCAAAGTTCAGCGCTCTCTGGCGTTTCCCGCCAGAAGCTGCCGGACGCCCGTGAGGAAAGCGGAAATACTCTCCTGATCCGTGGTATAATAATACCGGGATTGCTCCTGCTCCCGGGTGAGGAAGCCATACTGAAACAGGGACATGAGAATGCGGGACATGTGGCCGGGATTGATGTTCATGTCCTCCGCCAATTTCTGACAATAAGACCGCTCCACCCCCAGGCGCTGGAGTACTTCAAACTTGCTCTTATCGCTGATGGAGCGGAGAATGGCGCAGGTCCGCTCCACACTGCCGCCCACTTTGCGGATGGTGCTGTGAATGGTGACGGCGCAACCGATGACAAATGTACTGCAGCCCCGGCGCTCCACAGAGTATTCTCCCGCCAGGTCATAGAGAATCCCTGTGCAGTTCATCAGGGAAAACCGGACCCGGGTCTGCGCCTGCTGGGACAGATTTTCTTTGGCCCGGGCAATCAGCTGCACCAGCTGGGACGGAGAGGTTCCGGTAAATTGCTCCTGCCAGTAATCCGCCGTGGCTGTCATCAGCCAGCCCTCCTGTTCCAGGCGGGCCTGCAGCCGCTGGGCATAGGGGGAAATCAGCTGCACCAGCGTGTCCATACAGGTATCGAAGTGGGTGAGCATCCACAGCAACTCCATGCGGTACTCTGCCGGGTAATCCAGCTCACACAGCTGCTCCACCAGGTCCTTCCGGCGCTGCCCCGGCTCCAGAGGGCGAAATTCCAGGCCGGACATACTCACCGCCACAATCTGGAAGCCCTCTTGCCGCATCCCGGCCCAGTGCCGCTTCAATGCCTCCGCCTCTTCCTCCAGCTCCGGATGATCATACAGGAAGAAGGATAAGGTCATCACCTTCGCCAGGCACAGATTGTCCCGGATTGCGTCGGTCTCAAACCGGCGAAAAAAGCGCTGCATTTGACGATTCTGCACTTGTAAGCCAGAGCAAACCTCCTGGGTGATTCTCTCCAAGCAGTCCAGCTTCTGGACAAACACCCCGGGAAATACATCGCCATACAGGCGGGACATGGACTCTGCAATATCATGGAACGAAATGCCGTTGATATACTTATACAGCATCTCTATCGTTTCATACAAGATCAAAGGTCTTCTCTCCATCTGTTCTTCCATCCAGCTTCCTCCCGGTATTGGATTGTCATGATTTTACATCTTACCACGTTTTGAACCGGTCTGCAAGCTAAGATCTGTCCCAGCCATTGCCAAACGGGCCATTTTGATTCCATCTCCACACAAAATCCATATGTTTGTGATATACTGGCCGGGAGGTGATTGTCCTATGCTCCGCATTCTTGTTGTGGAAGACGACTTCGATATCCAGGAGCTGCTGCAAAATTATCTGGAAAACGAAGGATACCAAGTCATCCTGGCTTCCGATGGGGAAGAAGCCCTGTGCCAGTTCGCCGACAGCCAGGCGGATCTGGTGCTGCTGGATTTGATGCTGCCAAAGCTGGACGGATACCAGGTGTGCAAAGCCATCCGCGCAGAGTCCGACGTTCCAGTCATCATGCTGACCGCCCTGGACAGCGAGCAGCACCAGCTCCGGGGCTTTGACCTGAGCATCGATGACTACATCACGAAGCCCTTCTCCATGCCCCTGCTCCTCCGAAAAATTGAGGCTGTACTACGCCGCACCACCGGATACCACGGTCTTCGGCAAATCGTTTCCAGCAATCTCACGCTGGATTTAGACTGCTACAAGGCCTACGTGGAAGACCGGCCCGTGGAGCTAACCCAGCGGGAGTTCGAGCTGCTCAAAGCCCTCCTCCAACACCAGGGCAAGGTGCTCACCCGGCAGATGCTGCTCAACCGGGTCTGGGGCTATGACTTTTACGGAGACGAACGCATCGTAGACACCCATATTAAAAATCTCCGAAAAAAACTGAACGTCCATGATATTGAAACCATTCGAGGGGTGGGATACCGCATTGCGCGCAAAACGAAAACATAGCCTGACCGCCAAAATTTTCTTCATCACCTGCCTGCTTCTGATGCTCATCTCTGTCCTGACCTACGGCGGCATCAGCCTGATGATGCCTGCTACCTACGCTGCAGACCAGATGGAAGCCCTGACTGCTCAATCCCACCAATTGGTTACGCAGCTGGAAGCGCTCCCCTTGGAGGCATGCGGCCCCCTTCTTTCTCAGTTTGCCGCAAAATACAATGCCCAAGTCATCCTCCTGGACCCCGATGGCGCCATCGTCTTGGAGGCAGGCAACCAGACGTGGCAAACGCCGGAAGCGCAGGCCGAGTCCGCCTCCCAGGTCCACTGGCTGCTCACGGCAGAAGATCCAGCCGCTCTCTCCTCTGATCTGGAACCCTCCACCGTACAGACCATCGTCCACAGTGTTTCCTTCTCTGCTTCTTCTGATGTGTATCAGCTCATGGTCATCGGCAGCACCGAGGCAGTCAACCAGGCCATGGCAGCTCTGGGGCGGATCTGGCCATGGTTACTCGGGGCCATTCTGGTGATCTCCGTGCTGAGTTCCACGCTCTACGCCCGGTTGATTACCCGTCCCATTGTGCGGATCAGCGGCATTTCTCAAAAAATGTCCAACCTGGACTTCCAGCTGCGCTGCGCAGAGGAGCGCACCGACGAAATCGGCACCCTGGCCCATAGCCTCAACACCCTGGCAGACCGGCTGTCCGCCACCATGCAAGCACTCCAGGAGGCAAATGCGTCTCTCCAGGCGGACATTCACCGGGAACGGGAACTGGAGCAGGCCCGCCTGAATTTTTTCTCCGCCGCCTCCCACGAGCTCAAAACTCCCATCACCATCATCAAGGGGCAGCTGAGCGGCATGCTGGATGGCATTGGGGCTTATACAGACCGGGATAAATACCTGGCCCGTAGCCTGACCGTCCTGGGGCAAATGGAGGGGCTGGTCCAGGAGCTGCTCACCCTCTGCCGGATGGAGCAGGCCGCCGCCCCCTCTATGACGCCGGTGGATCTGGCCGCCTGCATCCAAGAATGCATCCAGGAATACGCCGGTCTGTTTGAGCAGAGAAAGCTGCTGCTGCGCGTCCACCTGACTCCCGGCCTTTGGATTTTGGGCAACCCGGCTCTGCTGGGCAAAGCCATCCGCAACGTGCTCTCCAATGGAGCCCTCTACTCCCCTCCGGGAGCAGCCCTGAACATTTCCGCTTACAGAGACGATCGTATGGCCATGGTCACCGTGGAAAACGGAGGCGTCCACCTGGATCCAGAGGTCCTGCCCCATCTGTTCGAAGCCTTCTACCGGGCAGATCCCTCCCGAAGCCGCCAAACCGGCGGCAGCGGTTTGGGGCTTTATCTGGTGAAGATCATTTTAAACCAGCATGGCGCTGTAGGAGAAATATTGAACACTGCCCAGGGAGTCTGCGTCAAAATGCAGTTCCCTCTGGCGGCCGCGCCAGATCTGCAGGAAAAAACCGGCCTGGAGCGCACGCAACCCCACTGACGCCGGGCAAAACGGGAGAACTCGTGATTTTTACGAGTCCTCCCGTTTTCGTATTTTGGCAGTCAAGGGCGGCAGCGGTTGGCGGGTGTGGGTCATATCCACCATTCAGGAGTAAGCTCCCCAAGGGTCACCGTTTTCCTGGTTTCGTAATCCAGCATAATTTCAATCTTTTGATAATCATCCGGCATCAGTTGAACCATCAACTCCCGACAAGCGCCACAGGGGGCGCCCGTTTTGCCGTTTGGCATGATTGCAAGAACCTTTTCCATCTCATGTTCCCCACTTGTGATCATATGAAAAATCGCGTTGCGCTCTGCACAAATCCCCAGCGTGGAACAGGTATCGATACAAACTCCCGTGTATATGGTCCCAGACCGTGTGCGCACGGCTGCCGCAACGCCGCCCGCCTCTACATACTCCGATATTTTCCGATCATGTTGGACCATCTTTGCAGCCTGGTACATTTCTTCCCATGTCTCGTCCATATTGCTTTTCCACTCCCCATTTCTGCCACGATGTCACAGGCCAGAACCCTTCGCCTCGCAGCGGCAAGCCACTTGGCAAATGCGTTTGGATTCCCCGTCCATCGTCCCTGTCTACTTTCTTCCATTATAAGCAACACAGCAAAAAAATCAACCCGCCCTGTGACAACTCCTCCGCCAACCCCATGTTTTTTTACGGGAAGCATACAGGCCATGCTCCGAGTACGGGTAGGGAGCGGTCTTGACCGCTCCGCTTGTACCACCTTCCGACTTCTGCGAAGTTCCGTTTTTCGCCTGGCGGAACGGTCAAGAACGTTTCCTACGCCATCCGTGCTTCTTTTACGTCGCTCCACAGAAATTACACACACAAAACAACAGAACTCCACATTCTTCTGCTATGCTTGTCCTGCAATCCCACCAAGAAAGGACGGATTCCCATGAACATCCACATTTCGAATCTGCGCATGACCTACCCCACAGGCAAGGTGGCTTTAGACGGCATTCAGCTGCAGCTGAAGAGCCCCAACCTTGTGGGGCTGCTGGGACCCAACGGAGCTGGCAAATCCACTCTGATGAAGCTGCTGGTGGCCGAGCTCCTGCCCTCCGCGGGAGGCATCACCATAGACGGGAAACCACTGCTCCAGCAGGAAACCCTGATGAAGGCCCACCTCGGCTATTTGCCCCAAGCCTTCGGCCTTTATGAGGAGCTGACCGTGTGGCAGTTTCTGGACTATATGACTGCCCTCAAGGGCATCCGGGACAGACACAGCGCCATGCAGGAGGCTTTGCAGGCCACCCATCTGACAGCGCAGAAAAAGGCGCCCATCCGCAGCTTATCCGGCGGCCAACGGCAGCGCGTGGGCATTGCCCAGGCCATTCTGGGCAATCCGCAGCTCCTCATTTTCGATGAGCCCACCGTAGGCTTGGATCCGGAGGAGCGCATTCATTTTCGCAACCTCTTTTCTCAAATGGCGCAGGATCGTTTGGTGCTGCTCTCTACCCACATCATTGAAGACGTGCAATCTGTATGCAGTCAGCTTGTGGTGCTCCACCAGGGCCGGATTCTCTTTACCGGCGCTCCTTCCGCCCTCATCTGCCTGGCTCAGGGCCATGTGGGCACGTTTGAAGAGACCAACCGGGAGCGGGAAGCAGGTCTTTCCATCACCAGCCGGGTGAGCACCGCCCGGGGTGTCGCCTGCCGGGCGGTGGCGGAGGAACTGCCCGGATTTGCAGAGCCGGTGGAGCCCACTCTGGAAGACGCTTATCTCTACCTGATCTCCAGGGAGGTAGCCCAATGAATCGCGTTCGTCTGTTTCGTCTGGAACTGCGCCGTCTCTTCCGCAGCCGACTTACCTGGCTGGTGATGCTCCTCACCCTTCTGTCTCCTGCCGTGGGGCTGTATCTCTACCGGCCCCTTTACTCTACCAGCGCCACTGGATATGTCACGACAACACTGGGCGCTTACGTTGCCAACCCTGCCCTCACCGGAGGACTCCTGGGCGCCATCTTCTTCGCCGTCCTCACCATCTGGGAGCTGGACCGGGTGAAGCGGGGCGGTGTGGAAGCTCTGGTCCACGGGGCGGTGTCCCCTCTGACTGAGGCGGTCATCCGTCTGGCCGCCCTGCTGTGTGGGTCTGCTGTGGCCCTGGTTCTCACGCTGCTGACCTGGCTTCCTTACACCGTCCATGCCGTGGGCGCTGTCTTTGACTGGAAGAGCTATCTGCTCATGTATCTGCTCTTCCAGTATGGCGCCCTGCCCCTGGCCATCCTCTTCTCTGCGGCGGTCTACCAGTTGACCCGTCGGTTGGACCTGTCTCTGGTCCTCTTTGGGGCGTTTGCTGCCCTCAGCCTCACGGTGTGGAGTGAAAACTGGCAACTCTCCTGGCTCAATCCCTGCGTGTGGAGCGTTTCTGACGCATTCTCCAACGATCGTCTGTTTCGATCCGTGGCGTACAGCCGCCTGACCTGGCTGCTGGCCCTGACGGGGCTGTGGATCCTGTTTTACCTCTGCGTCCGGCGGTACGGAAAGGGGCTTTGGGGCTCCCTGGTCTGGAATCTCCGCAGAATCTACCGGCCCATAGTGGCGGTTCTGCTCCTGGTCTGCGCCGGATTGGCCTATGTGGGCCAGCCCTTTCTGGATCACAGCACAGCAGAAATGGACTATGGCTACCTCTTCGACGTGGATTACCTGGAAACGGTCACATGCTCCAGCCGGTACACCGACGTGCATCCCAATCCGGCAACCGGCGAGCTCTACGGCACCGCAGTCTTTCAGCTGCAAAACACCGGTGCGGCCTGCAGCATCCGCTTTCTCCTCAATCCCGGATATCGGGTCTCCTCCGTCTGCGTCAATGGGGAAGCGGTTCCCTTTTCCCTGGGCGAAACTTCTGTCATGAACGAACGGGAGCTGACGGTGGAGTTGCCTGCCGGGCCGGATCTGGAGCTCTCCATAGACTACGGCGGCTTCCCCCAGGAGTGGAACCTCCTGTCCTCCACTCAAGGAGACATGGAAATCAGCTCTCAGTACATGGCGCTGGAAAACGACGTGTTATCTCCCTGTCCCTACGACGTCTGGTACCAGGGTGAGACGCTGCCTGCGGTCTTGGATATTACCCTGCCCGGTCCCATGACCCCGGTTCTCTTTGGAACCGGCTCCTCCCGACTTCTGCAGGAACATCAAGATGGCGCCAAAACCTGGCGTATGGAGGACGAGGGCTACCGCATGATTCTCTTCGTGGGAGACTATGTCTGCGAGGACATCCCCGTGGAAGCTGCCGGACTCACCATCCATTTCTATTACGCCCGCAAGCACCAGCCGGTGATGGAAGCCGTTGACGCCGCTACCACCATCCGTCAGGTGGTGGAATACTGCACCGAACACTATGGCCCGCTGTCCTTTTATGGCGACGATTCGTTCAACTTGATTGAAAATCGGGGCAGTGGCGGCGGCTATGCCGGAGAAGGCGCCAGCCTGGCCAACGAGCTGGACTTCACTGTCCAAAATCTTTACAGCGGGCAAAAAGGCGGCAGTCCTGGAACGGTGTTCATCCATGAATTGGTCCACCAGTGGTGGGGTCTGGGGGTCATGTTTGACCCCATAGATGAAGAAAGCCCCTGGTCCTCCGAGGGCTTGACCACCTACACCACCTACCGCATCGTCAAAGAGCTCTACGGCCCGGAAGTGGCGCAAAAAGACTTTGTGGACCAATGGCAGGAGGACGTGGACGGCTATTACCGGAACTTCTATGTCCGCCATCCCGAATACCTGGACGCTCTGCCCGAGCAGTACCGGTCTAACATCGCAGGCAGCCTGCGCGGCGTGCGGCATTACAGCGAGATGGCTTTGAAAATTCAAAAAGCAGAGGAGCTGGTGGGCGGAGAGGCGGCCATAGACGAGATTCTCCGCACCCTGTTCACCCAGGAGCCGGACCCCCAGTTTCCCTATCTGACTTATCAAAACTTTTTAGACGCCTGCGGGCTGACAGAGGAGGAGTTGCACCTTGGGTAACCTGTTTTGCTATGAACTGCGCCGTCTGCTGAACAGCAAGTTATTGGTTGGCATCCTGCTGATTTGCCTGGGCTATGGGTGGCTGACCCTCACCCATGTCACCGTGCAGGGGGTTGCCAATACAGCCCCCTTCTCTCCCTGGAGCTTCGGACACTACCTGTCCCGGCTGCTGCCCTTTCTCTGCTCTGGTGAATTGCTTTTGATCGCCCATTTTCACTCCAGCCAAGAGCGGCGCGTACGCGCCATCACCGGGGCCACCCCGATCAACCGCAAACAATACGCCGCCCTTCGCATCCTCGCCGTATCTCTGGGAACCCTACTTCTATACCTGGCAGTCCTTGCCCTGTGCGTGGGGTTTTACGCCTTCACCTTTGGAGAAACCAGCCTGGGTTCGTTGGTGTGTCCCGCTCTACTCACCCTGCTCCCGGCATGGCTGTTCTGTCTGGGCGCCGGTTGGAGCCTGGGCGCCCGCTGCTCTGCCTTGCTTTATGGGCTGATGGCGGGTGTGTTCCTCCTGTCCTGGCTGCCGCTGCCTCAGGCCCTGGACTTCTGTCTGGGAGACTTCTTCTCCCAGTATCCCCTGATCCTGGAGGTTTTGGACCCGGCTTTTACATGCCCTGCACCTGTGCTATGGGGAAGGCTTTTGTGGTCTGCGGTCGGGATCCTGCTCCTGCTGTGGAGTTGGGTCACCTCCTCTTCCCATACACAAAAATCGTGAAACTGAAATGATATGCTCCCCCTAAAGGAGACAGTGAAAAACCAAACTGTCCAGGATAGGGGGAGCATATCAAATTTTTGCAACAGGCGCGTTGTAACAGATTTCTCTTTTAATTTGCATACAGCTTCCCCAAAAGCCAATTCCCCAGCTGGGCCGGAAGAAGCTTCAGCAGGAGGGAAGCAAACCGGTAAAAGACGCCGATGGTATACAGGGGGTGACGGCTCCGTTTCAAGGCCACCCGGCTGATGAAGGCCCCGGCGGCTGCGGGAGACATACCCGTGGTCTCATCATGCTCCATCCGGTCCACAGAGCGGCCAATCCGGCCACCGTAGGCGGCATCCCCAGCAGGAGATTTCTCCCGGGCGGTGGTGAAGCCCGTGGCAATGTCCCCCGGCTGCACAGCACAAACCGTAATGCCAAAGGGCCGCACCTCATTGGCCAAAGCCATGGTATAGGCATTGACCGCCGCCTTGGAGGCGGAATAGTAGGTCTGGAATGGAATGGGCGCCACCGCCGCCACGGAGCTGAGATTTACAATTCGCCCACCCCCTGCCTTGCGCATATGGGGCAGCACCGCCCGGTTCACCCGGACCATGCCAAAGAAGTTCACATCCAATAGCCGCTGGGCATCCTCGGTTTTTGTAAACTCCACCGCGCCGGAAATGCCAAAACCGGCGTTGTTCACCACAACATCAATCCGGCCTTCCCGATCCAGAACCGTCTTCACCGCAGCCTGCACCTGATCCTCCCGGGTCACATCGCAGGCCAGATGGGTGATGCCGGGCTGGCTGCTGTCCCGGCGGCTGAGCTCATATACCCGGCATCCGGCCTTCACCAGGGATTGGGCGGTACACTGCCCAATCCCGGAGCTGCCCCCTGTGAGGAGCACCACTTTCCCGGTCTTCATGGGCAATCCTTTCCGATGACTGCCGCAATGCAGTCCATGGCCTCGTCCAAAACGGCCTCGGTGTGGCTGGCCATATAGCTGGTCCGCAGCAGGCACTCCCCATCGGGCGTAGCAGGTGGCAGTACCGGGTTGACATACACCCCCGCATCGTACAGCTCCTTGGCTTTGGCCAAGGTGCGGATGGCGTCATATGTATAAATGGGAATAATGGGCGTCTCCGACGGACGCAGGCTGAGGCCCCGCTCCGTCAGGCCCTTGCGGGCATAGGCCGACAGCTGGGCCAGACGCTCCACCAGCTCCGGCCGCTTCTTCAGCTGCCGGAGAGCCTCCAGGGCCACGGCGCAGTTGGAGGGGGGAATGGAGGCGGAGAAAATAAAGGGACGGGAGTTGTGGCGCACATAATCCACCACCCGCTCCTTACCTGCCATAAAGCCGCCCAGGCTGGCCAGAGACTTGGAGAAGGTCCCCATAATCACATCCACCTGGTCCTCCAGACCAAAATAGCTGGCGGTGCCTCTGCCGCCCTTGCCGATGACACCCAGGCCGTGGGCGTCGTCCACCATCACCCGGGCGCCGAATTCCCGGGCCAGGGCTACGATCTCCGGCAGATTGGCAATGTCTCCCCCCATGGAAAACACGCCGTCTGTGACAATCAGGCAGCCGCAGCTCTCTGGCACCTGCTCCAGCTTCCGGCGCAGATCTGTCATATCATTGTGCCGGTAGCGGAGCATCTTGCCGTAGCTCAGCTTGCACCCATCGTAAATGCTGGCATGGTTTTCCCGGTCACAGATGACGTAGTCATGCAGCCCCACCAAGGCGCTGATGATCCCCAGATTGCTCTGAAATCCGGTGGAAAAGGTCATCACTGCTTCCTGGTCCAGGAATTCCCCCAGCTCTGCCTCCAGCTCCAGGTGCATTTCCAAGGTCCCGTTGAGGAACCGGGAACCGGAGCAGCCGGTTCCGTACCGCTCCAGGGCGTGAATGCCCGCCTCCATGACCTGGGGGTCCGTGGTCAGGCCCAGATAGTTGTTGGAGCCCAGCATAATCCGGCGCTTGCCCTCCATCTGCACCACCGCGTCCTGCCGGGACTCCAGGGCATGGAAGTAGGGATAAATCCCCAGCTCCTTGGCCTCGTCCACCCGGGAACGCCGCTCACATTTTTCAAATATATCCATAAGTACCTCCTCGTACACGCTCACATCTACGAACATCGCATAAGCGTTAGTATTATAGGGGGAATGCGGCAAATTGTCAACGGACAGCCGGCAAAAAGCCAACAATCCCACCCAATTGGTTCAAAAATTAATACTTTCTTAAAGAAGCAAATTCCCCCAGAAGCGGCATACCCACTGCTTCTGGGGGAAAACTGCGTTTCTGTGACCTGGAAAACACGCAATCGCTGCATGGTACAGATCCTTTGAACGGCACTGCATATCTTCAGTATTCGATGATACAGGCCGTTTGCTGCTTTTCGTGCTCCATCAGTCCGTCTCTGCACTGTTGACATAGTCGCAAAGCGGAGCCAAGGAGCAACCCGTGCACTTGGGGCTACGGGCCGTGCAGACGGCGCGGCCGTGGAGCACCAGCCGGTGGCAAAACTCGGAGCTCTCCTCCGGCGGGAGAATGGCCCGGAGCTGCCGCTCCACCTTCTCCGGCTCCTTCCCCTGAGCCAGGCCCAGGCGGTTGGAGATCCGGATGCAGTGGGTGTCGCAGACCACCGCTCCCGGCGCATTGTACAAATCCCCCAGCAGAAGGTTGGCGGTTTTCCGTCCCACACCCGGCAGCTTCAACAGTTCTTCCATGGTACCAGGGACCTTTCCACCGTAATCCGTCAGCAACATCCGGCAGGCCAGGACAATTTCCCTGGCCTTGTTTTTATAGAAGCCGCAGGAGTGGACTAGCTCTTCCACATGGGAAATATCCGCCTCCGCCAGGGCCTCCAGGGTGGGATAGGCCGCAAAGAGGGAGGGCGTCACCTCATTGACCCTGGCATCCGTGCACTGGGCGGACAGGCGCACCGCTACCATAAGTTCATAGTCTTTCTTGTACTGTAGGGCGCAACGGGACTCTGGATAGTCCGTCTTCAGCGCCTCCAGAATGGCAGTTACCTTGGTATTTGTATCCATATTTCCTCCTGCATAGGCTACTCTATCAGGCGCCGACAGCACAGGCCCGGCTGTCCAGGTGCAGCAGCTTTGCACCGTTGTCCCAGGCGATGATGCGCCGTTCTTCCTCTGTCAGGGGCATCGCCAGGAATTTTTCCACTTCCACCTTGGGGCGCCACATAGGGAAATCCGTGCCGAAGAGCACCCGTTCCGCGCCATAGGCCCGCACCATGTCGGCCGCCTCTTCCAGAGTCACCCCGAAAAAGGTGGAGGAGATGTCCACATACAGGTTGTCGTACCGTCCGGCCAAAACCTTTGTGGCATCCTTCCAGAAGGTGTGGCCACCCATATGGGCCCCTACAAAGATGGTCTCCGGGAAGGCCAGCAGCGCCGGTATCAGCTGCTCCGGATTGGAGAAGGAAAATCGGGGATCCCCGGTGTGCAGCAGGAAGGGAACCCGTCCTCCCACCAGCTCATACAGCTTCATGGCCTTGGGGTCGTTCAACGCAAAGCCCTGCATATCCGGGTGCAGCTTCACACCCTTGAGACCCAGCTCCAGCATATGCTCCACATCCCCCCTGGGGTCGGGGCTGTCTGGGTGCAGGGTGCCAAAGGAGAGGCAGCGGCCACCGCTGGCGGCCGCCTTTCTGGCCAGAAATTCGTTGATGTGCTGCACCTGATGCGGCACCGTTGCCGCAGAGCACAGAATGGTCTTAGTAATCCCCGCCTCCGCCTGGGCCTGCAGCACATCGTCCAGGGCCGCCGTCTGGTCGGGAATCTCCACCCCCCGGTGGACCTGGTAAAACCGGGCCACCGCATCAGACGCCTTCTCTGCAATGGCGTGGGGGTATACATGACAGTGAAAATCGAGAATTTGCATGATGGTTGCCAGCTACTCCTTACAAACGCTTCAGAATTTCCAGCAGGTACTGCCACATCCGGGCGGTGGAAGCAATGTTCAGCTTCTCCCGGCTGGTGTGGATGTCCTGCATCTGGGGACCGTAGGACACGCAGTCCAGCCCGGGTAGCTTATCACCCAGCAGGCCGCACTCCAGGCCGGCGTGAATGGCCACCACCTGGGGCTCTGTCCCAAACATCTCCCGGTAGATTTCCACCATCTGCTCCCGCAGAGGAGAGTCCTTCCGGTATTCCCAGGCGGGGTATTCCCCCATCTGGCTGTAGCTGCCGCCGAACTCCCCGGCGATGTCCCGGAGCTTCTGAAGCAGGGCTTCCTTCTCCTCGTTTACGGAGCTGCGGACGGAGAAAGTGAGGTGCAGGCGCTCCCCTTCCACCTGGGCAATGCCCAGATTCAGGGAGGTCTGAACCAAGCCCTCAATGTCGCTGCTCATGGCCTGCACGCCATTGGGCACCGCCTGCAGCAGCGCGGCAGCCTTCTTGGAGTCGTCGGTGCTCATGGCCATGCCGCCCAGGGCCTCCACCTCCCGCAGGGTGATGGTGAGGTTTGGGTCATCATACTGGCCCTTGGTCTCCGCCTGGAGCTCATCTGCCAACTCCTGGAGCACGCTCAGCTCCAGGCCCATGGCCACCAGGTTCACTCGGCAGCTTCTGGGGATGGCGTTGTCCTTCGCGCCGCCAGCCAGGCTCACAATGCACACCGGCAGCTTCTCCTGGATCCGCACCAGGAGCTCTCCCATCACCTTGTTGGCGTTGGCCCGATTCTTGTGAATCTCCACACCGGAATGGCCGCCCTGAAGTCCGTCCACCAGGATCTCCACACAGGGGCCATACACCGGCCGGCGGTTCAGGGGCAGGTCGATGGAAGCCGTAGCGCCACCGGCGCAGGAGACGGTGAGAATGCCCTCATCCTCGCTGTCCAGGTTCACCATGGTCCGGCCCTGGAGGTCCGACAGATCTATGGCGGCAGCGCCCAGCATGCCAATCTCCTCATCCACCGTGATAATCACTTCCAGGGGTGGATGGGGAATGTCTTTGGCGTCCAGCAGCGCCAGGGCATAGGCCACCGCCACGCCGTCATCACCGCCCAGGGTGGTACCCCGGGCAAAAATGTCCGTGCCATCGTGGGTCAGGTCCAGGCCGTCGTGCTCAAAGTCAATGGGGCAGTCCGGTTCTTTTTCGCAAACCATGTCCATGTGACCTTGCAGAATCACCGGGGGATGGTCTTCATAGCCCGGCGTTCCCGGCTGAAAGATCACCACATTGTTCCACTCGTCCTGCTGGAAGCGAAGCCCCCGATCCTGGGCAAACCGGACCAAATAGTCACTGATGGCTTTGGTATTCCGGGAGCCGTGGGGAATGGCACAAATTTCCTCAAAAAAACGAAACACGCACGCCGGTTCCAGACCGGCCAGAGGATGCTGTTCCATAAAAAACACTCCTTATTTTTACAGTTTTTTGTCTTGATGGCCCTATTTTACCACGTCAATCCCATTCTGTCCAGCAGAAGTCTGCGCACCTGGCAGCAGCATATGATTTCCCCAGCTGACAAACTTCAGAGCGCAACCCTGAAAACAAACTCCATCCCTTGGCTCCACCGAATGAACAAGACAAAGAATCACCCAGACACAGCCCTTGGCAGGCTGCGTCTGAGTGACGGCATCATGGATGTATCAAAGGGGTCTGCACCTGTCAATGCAGACCCGGAGCCTGCGTTTCGGCAATCTCTTCGTTGTCAGTCTGGTCCTCATCCTGGAAATACTCCATCATATGGTCAAAAATCGCCTGAATATAGGAGAGCTTGGCCCGGTAGAGAAATCGCCCGCCATGGTTTTCCCGGATGAGCAGCTCGGCGTTGATCAAGCTGTTGATGTTGCGGAAGACGGTGCCAGAGTTGATTTCCAACTGGTTGGCCACCTCCTGCATGGTCATGGCCTTTTTTCCCAGCAACCGAATGATGTCCCGGCGGCCCTTGTCCCCCAGGAGCTTAAAGGCGGCAAATTCCCGGTCCAAGCTGGCGGCAGTCCCCTCCTGGTAAGCAGAAGTTAAGGTCAGCTTGACGCCAACCCCCACATGGAAGCCAAAGACATGCTCTTCCGGCGAATTGGTTCCCACCGCATAGCGGGAATGGAGGTAGCGCAAAACCAGATACACCCGGTCAATGGAGTCCTCCTCCACTGTCCCCGTCCGGCTTTTTAAAAATTCGTGAAGCATCTCACGGTCCTGGAAAAATTGAGACCAGCGCTCCGCCAGTGCGGCAGCCCGCCGCACATAAGGCCGCAGAAGCGCCGACAGCCGTTCCGCCACCGGGCGAATCACCCGAAGCAGCTGCGCAGTACTGAATTCCAGGTCGGAAAAGGTCTCGTGGAGCAGCAGGTAGAAGTCCGGCGTAAGGGGTAGCCGCTTCAGCTCCTCCGCCAGCCGCACCGGCTCCTGAGAGGGCGCTGAATCAATGCCAATTCCAAAGCGATTGACGGCGTCAATGCGGTACCCGCCCCGCCGGATGGCGTTCCATTGGTCCACCACAAAGGCCAGCTGCTGGTCCAACACGGATTCCTGCAGACAAATATTGAAGCTGCTGTATGCAATGCAGGACGCCAGGCATATTCTCTGATTGGAGTCGTCCAAAATGGGAAATTCCAGGAAAAAGTGCCGCACCCATTTATCCTCCGGGTCCACACCCTCACAGGCAGAGGCCATGAGCTCCCCCACTTCCTGTGGAGTCAGGCAGAACTCCCCTTCCATGGTCAGCTCCTCCGGATCGGTTTCATTCACAAAGGCCCGAAGCAGCTCCACGGTTTCATATAGTATATAAGGCTGATTTGTTACGAAAACCTCCATTGGCTTCCTCTCTTGATCCAAATTTTCGCCCAAGCTCTCCACTTCCCATCTTTGAACTATTTCAAAGTATACCATGGGCATGGCAAAAAAGCAAGGCACATAGCGGGAGCTACGGTCCACCCCCTGTAGGGGCGCACAGTGTGCGCCCCTACAAGGGCATATGGTTTTAATCATCCATGAACCCGGGGCCGCACCCTACCGCCTCGGGGGGCAGACGGGAGCTACGGTCCACCCCCTGTAGGGGCGCACAGTGTGCGCCCCTACAAGGGCATATGGTTTTAATCATCCATGAACCCGGGGCCGCACCCTACCGCCTCGGGGGGCAGACGGGAGCTACGGTCCACCCCCTGTAGGGGCGCACAGTGTGCGCCCCTACAAGGGCATATGGTTTTAATCATCCATGAACCCGGGGCCGCACCCTACCGCCTCGGGGGGCAGACGGGAGCTACGGTCCACCCCCTGTAGGGGCGCACAGTGTGCGCCCCTACAAGGGCATATGGTTTTAATCATCCATGAACCCGGGGCCGCACCCTACCGCCTCGGGGGGCAGACGGGAGCTACGGTCCACCCCCTGTAGGGG